>Ga0183097_10024_pt1 | contig 703440 bp, 622 predicted proteins | sample BioMet8_FD_128883 | JGI IMG/M metagenome (GOLD analysis project Ga0183097, IMG submission 128883) | Microbial communities from bioreactor (seeded with sewage sludge) at Lawrence Berkeley National Lab, California, USA - Biofuel... | ecosystem: Engineered > Bioreactor > Anaerobic > Unclassified ...
GGGCCGATCGTGACTGCCGGTCATGACACAGGCAAACACGTTGAAACGACAGGGGCCCAAGACATTATTGGTGCGAAAATACAAGGATAAATGAGATTGTTTGTGATAATACATAAAAAATGTTGACAGACGCTGTGAATTAAGTTATCATTACACCATAGATGCAGGTGCATCTGACAATATTAAAGGCTATGACGGAAAATCACTCCCGAGCTGCTAACTGAACACCCGATGAAAGCCTTGTGCGGCAGGATATCAAAACCGGCCGTATCAGTAAGGAAAGAGGGAAAAGTAAGTGTCGCCGGTTCTTCCCCGTAACAGGAAGCGCGTATGATGGTATGTTGTAACAGGTGGTATAGCGAAGTATGTCCTTCGTCCTTTTACAGGATGTAAGGATTTTTTTTATCTGCCGCATACAACAGGAATTCCCGGACAGTTCCAGGCGGGACACAGGGAGCATGAAGAAAGGCAGGAGAACATGAAACAGGAAGAAAAGGTTACGAGACCGGCAGGCGGTCTCACAGAGGAAACGGTGAATGAAATGAGTAATGACATGATAAGAAACAATCTGAAGCCGGGGACGGGCAATCACGATATCGTTGAAATAAGATGGCACGGCAGAGGCGGCCAGGGGGCCAAGACAGCATGTCTGCTGCTGGCAGATGTTGCGTTCAGCTCGGGCAAGTTTGTACAGGGATTCCCGGAGTACGGCCCTGAAAGAATGGGAGCACCGATCACGGCATATAACAGGATATCGGATGCACAGTGCAATGTTCATTCAAATATATATAATCCCGATTATGTAGTCGTTGTAGATGAAACACTGCTGAAATCTGTGGATGTCACTTCCGGACTCAGTGAAAACGGGGCGCTGATAATCAACAGCAGCAAGGAGCCGGAACAGATCAGAAGGGAACTGATGCATGAATATAAAGGACAGATATGCGTCATAGATGCTGAACAGATATCGATGGATACTCTCGGGAAGAACTTTCCCAACACGCCGATGCTGGCAGCAGCAGTGAAGGTGAGCCAGGTGATCGATGAACAGCGCTTCATCGACGATATGCACAGTTCGTTCGAGCACAAGTTCGCCACCAAGCCGCAGGTCATCGACGGCAACATGAAAGCATTGAAGAAGTCGCTGCAGGAGGTAAGACTGAGCTGAGAAAAACGCAGCAGGATACAGGATATAAAGCACACACAGAGGAGATACTGATGTTGAAAAAAGCGGAAGAACTTAATGAACAGGTCACATGGCAGGAGGTCACTACCGGCGCCGAGATATATGAACCGGCTACTTCGAAACAGATCAATACCGGTGAGTGGCGGGTGATGATGCCTGTCTTTCTTGAAGATAAATGCAGACAGTGCCTGCTTTGCGCACCTTTCTGTCCGGACAGTTCCATACCCGTAAAAGACGGAAAACGGCTGGACTTTGATTTCAAACACTGCAAGGGCTGCGGCATATGCGTAAAAGTATGCCCGTTCGGCGCCATAGATTTCGTAAAGGAGGAAAAGTGATGTCCATAAAAGACAGAATGTCAGGCAATGAAGCGGTAGCTATCGCCATGAAACAGATAAATCCTGATGTCATGGGAGCTTTTCCGATAACACCTTCAACAGAAATACCGCAGTACTTTTCTTCGTTCATAGCCAACGGAGAAGTGGATACCGAATTCATAGCAGTAGAATCGGAGCACAGTGCCATGTCGACATGTATGGGTGCAAGCGCAGCCGGCGCAAGGGCCGTAACGGCCACTTCATCGGCAGGTCTCGCTTTCATGTGGGAGCTGCTGTATGTAGCCGCTTCCTCCAGACTGCCGATAACCATGGCGGTAGTCAACAGAGCCCTTACCGGACCGATAAACATCAACAATGATCACTCTGATTCAATGGGTGCAAGAGACAGCGGCTGGCTGCAGATATATGCAGAGACCAATCAGGAGGTGTATGACAATTTCATACAGGCCATACCGATCTCCGAGGCATGCAGACTGCCGATCATGGTATGTCAGGACGGTTTCATAACCAGCCACGGCGTATCCAACATAGAACTGATCGAAGATGAAAAGGTCAAAGAATTTGTAGGAGAATATGAACCTGAGAATTACCTTCTCAAGCATGAAAATCCTCTTGCTGTGGGCCCCTACGGAACGAGTCCGTATTATATGGAAGTCAAGAGGAGCCAGGCTCAGGCCATGAAAGATGCCATGCCGGTCATCACTGATGTAGCGGAAAAATTTCAGCGTATGACAGGAAGAGAATATGGTTTCTTTGAGGAATATATGATGGATGACGCCGAGGTCGCGCTGGTAGTCATAGGCTCGTCGGCAGGCACCGGAAAAGAGGCTGTGGACAGGCAGAGGGCTGAAGGCAAGAAGGTGGGACTCATCAAGCTCAGAGTCTTCAGGCCGTTCCCGAGGATACCTCTGGCGGAAGCCATGTGCAAGGTCAAGGCAGTGGCCATAATGGACAAGGCAGAGAGCTTTTCCAACAGCGGCGGTCCGCTGTTCAATGAAGCCAGAAATTCTCTTTATGATCTTGAGGACAAGCCGTATGCGATCAATTATATCTACGGACTCGGCGGCAGAGATATCACAGTGGAAGATTACTATGACATTTTTTCGGATCTTTTCGTCATATATGACAATGATGACCCGGGCGATGTATACAGATACATCGGTGTCAGAGATTCAAGATTCAGATAGTATATATTTGAAGAAACGGCTGCTGACATCATCGAATGATGATGTCAGGAAACATATCTGGGAAAGGAAATCAAAATGGCATACAGTTTAAAGAAAGAACTGGAGAAAAAGGAAAGACTCGCAGGCGGACACAGACTGTGCGCAGGCTGCGGTGCAGGAGTTGCAGTTCGCGGGATCCTCAGGGCGCTGGAACCGGAAGACAAGGCGGTGATAACCAATGCGACCAGCTGTCTGGAAGTCTCAACATTCATATACCCGTATACGGCTTATGAGGACAGTTATATACATACAGCCTTCGCCAACGCAGCAGCGACATGCTCCGGAGTCGAAACTGCTTACCGTGCTCTGAAAAAACGCGGCAAGATCAAAGATAATTTCAAATTCATAACCTTCGGCGGAGACGGAGGTACATATGACATAGGACTGCAGTCGCTCTCCGGCGCTATGGAAAGAGGACACGACATGGTATATGTATGTTATGACAATGAAGCATACATGAATACCGGCATCCAGCGTTCGTCTTCGACGCCCAGATTCGCCGATGCCACCACATCTCCTGTGGGAAGCAAATCGCCGGGCAAGATACAGAACAAGAAAAACCTTACGGAAATAATAGCGGCGCACAATATCCCTTATGCCGCACAGACAACTTTTATCGGCAATTTCAGGGACCTTCACGAAAAAGCGCACAAGGCCATATATACGGAGGGCCCGTGCTTCCTCAATGTGCTGTCGCCGTGCCCCAGAGGCTGGAGATATGATGCGGCCGATCTTGCAGAAATATGCCGGCTGGCCGTAGATACATGCGCATGGCCCATGTATGAGATAGAAAACGGACACTGGAGAATAACATACGAACCCAAAAAGAAACTGCCGATAGAGGAATTCCTCTGCCGGCAGGGAAGATTCAAGCATATGATGAAAAAGGGCAATGAGTGGATGATAGAAGAAGCTCAGACCTATGTAGATGAGCAGTGGGAAAAGCTATGCAGCAGATGCGAATGATCTATGCTGTAGCTATCTCCAGAGCGTATCGGATCATATCATCGCTGGCCTTAAGACGCTCTTCCGTACTTGATTTTTCACCGGTAACGAAGTGATCGGTAATGGTCATCATCGAAAGAGCATCGACGCTGTTGAAGGCAGCGTTCATGTAAAGAGCGGCGGTTTCCATTTCTACAGCCAGGACATCCATTTTAGCCCAGCGTTTCCACCAGTCTTTCTGAGTTTCATAAAACACATCACAGGAAACTATATTGCCGGCCTTTATCTCAAGGCCGGTATTTTTTCCGGCTTCCATGGCCCTTTTAAGCAGCTCCCATGAAGCGCAGGGAGCATACGTGCCCGGCACGTCGAATGCATGTATGTAGTTGGAGTCGGTGGAAGCAGCGACTGCCAGCACCACGTCTTTGATATGTATCTCACTGCGGAAAGAGCCGGCCGTGCCTATGCGTATGAAGTTTTTAACATCATATTCCGTCATCAGTTCCCATGAGTAGATGCCCATCGAAGGCATGCCCATGCCTGTGCCCTGTACAGAAACAGGGACTCCTCTGTATCTGCCGGTATAACCGTACATATTTCTGATCTCGTTGTAGCATTCTGCTTCTTCAAGAAAATTTTCGGCGATGTATTTTGCTCTCAGAGGATCTCCCGGAAGCAGTATGCTTTCGGCAATATCGTTTTTATTTGCTGCATTGATATGTGTGCTCATTTTTCCTCCCTGCGGCTGTGTAAATGCCGGATCGTTCCTGTATAAATGTCAGGCTTTATCTGCGCCTGTATAATGTAAGGTCATACAGGCAAAAATGTCTTGCTGCTTCTGCGCCTCAGGCAGGAAGCGGTCTCTGATGAAATAATTATAGCATATATACAAAACTGCGTGAAGAAATCTTCATGATAATCTTCATATGGAGCATATGGCGCGATGGTATCATAAAAATGGAAATATGGATGAAAAGGATGAAGGCATCATGAATGAAGCGTTAAACAGACGTAAAAAAAGCATAAAGAGAAGACTGTTCGCCGCGGTCATGTCCATCTGTATGATATCAGTACCGGCGGCAGTTCTGCAGATGACGGCAGCCGATGAAGCGCAGGCGTCCTCGAGCGAAGTCCACGGCATGTGGATCGCTTTCTGCGATTTCAGTTCACTGGGACTTTATGACAAGGCAGAGACCTCTTTCACGGAAAATCTGGACAGGGCGCTCAACAAGGCAAAATACTACGGTACGAATACGATATATTTCCATGTACGGGCTTTTGATGACGCCGCCTGGAAGAGCAAGACATTCAAAGCATCGAAATACCTGACACCGGCAGCGAGCAGCAGAAAGACAGCTTTTTCTACTTATAATACTCTCGGATATGATCCTCTGGCGATAGTTATCAGGGAAGCGCATGAGCGCGGGCTGAAAATAGAAGCCTATATGAATCCGTACAGGATAACCTACAGTAAATTTCTTGATCCGAAATCACCGTACAGTACGAGCAGGATCAACAAGGCCGTTGATGAACTGCAGGCTTATGACCTGGATGGTATCCATTTCGATGATTATTTTTATCATTCGACCAATAAATATATTTCACCTTATGCCTCGACATATGACAAGATAGATCCTGCGGGCGTTTCGACCGAAAGCAGACCTTCGGAATCAAAAAGAAGGACTTATGTAAACGCAATGGTCAGATCCGTTTACAGCAATGTGCACAGGAGCAGTGACTGGAGCATTGCAGGCACCAGAAAATTCGGCATCAGCCCGGCAGGAAATGTCGGAAATGCACTGGCGGGAGGGGCCTCTGTAAAAACATGGCTCAGCCATACAGGCTATGTGGATTATGTCGCTCCGCAGCTGTACTGGACTGACAACTGGGGCCACAGAGGGAAGACGAAAATGTATACTGTCACTCTGGAGCAGTGGACGGACCTGCATACAAATAAGGATGTCAGTCTGTATATCGGCCTCGCTTCCTATAAAGCCGGCGTATACAGTTATTATGACAGAGGCTGGGGATGGAGAAACACAAACCTGCGGACACAGGTCAAAAAACTGAGAGCTGAAGGATGCAGCGGATATATTCTTTTTGAAGCCAGAGATCTCTACAGGACAAAGGCAAAAACAGAGCTGTATAAGCTGAAAGGCCTCGTCAAACCGATCTATGCCTCATCGATATCATTTGTATATCCGAATAAAACGGGTTATACGGGAAAAGCGGTGACGGCAAAACTCAGATGGTATCCGGCAGACAGCAATCCCAAGAGCGTAGTATATACATCGGCGAACAGAAAGATCGCCACAGTAAGCAGCAGAGGGCGTGTGACAGGCAGGATACCCGGGAAGACAACAATAACGGCAAAGACCAGGAACGGTAAGATCGCAAAATGCACTGTAACGGTCAAAACGTGCACAGTGAAAGTGACAAGCAGATATGTGGTATCGAGAAGGGGCCCGGGCAGTTCATATGCTGCGCTGACCAAATACAGAAAAGGCACAAGGCTGCGGATCGCAGCTTCGTCGGGACACTGGGGCAGGATAAAGCACACGCACAAGTGGGTATATATGCCGCATACCAAAAGAATTTAAAGAAAACAAAAAAGCCGTGAGACACTTACGGCTTTTTCTTTTGCTCTCATCCCTCGCATGAGGGACCGCTATGTACATTTAACTTATGTACCGGTGGGGACGGGTGAGATCAGGCCTTGGATGCCTGATTGAATCTTTTTGTCATACGGGATATTTTTCTTGATGCTGTGTTTTTGTGCATGATCCCTTTGGAAGCTGCCTGCATGAGTTTCTTCTCAGCCATTGCAAGATGCTCTTTTGCTGCATCCAGGTCGTTTGCTTCGATGGCAGCGTCAAAACTCTTCAGGATAGTCTTTATATGATTCCTGGTACGTTTGTTTCTTGCTGTCTTTTTGTCGATGACTCTGATTCTTTTTTTTGCGGATTTTATGTTTGCCATTTTAAAAATTCACCCCACTTTTTGTTATTTATTAAAGTTGTAGCAAAAACTCGCAACTGTTAGTATATAGCATTTGCGTGTTGTAATCAAGAAAAATTTCAAGTATTATATACGTGCCGGCATCATGACAAAGGGCAGATGATCTCAGTCATGCAAAAGCAGAAGGAGAAGGCCGCGTATCGGCTGCGGCAGCGGATAGCCGACTCTGCGGCGGCATAAATATCGAAGACAGGCGGCCTGCGTAGCAAGCGAACTGAAGGACCGCTAACAGAGCAACTGATCATGGAGACGAAAAGACAGATAATATGAATGATAATCAGCAAAAAATAAGGAATTTCAGCATCATAGCCCATATCGACCACGGAAAGTCTACACTGGCGGACAGGATCCTGGAGAAAACAGGCGTGGTTTCCAAACGCGATATGAAAGATCAGTTCCTCGACAATATGGAACTCGAGCGTGAGCGCGGCATAACTATCAAACTGCAGACCACGAGGCTTTCCTTTAAATCGAAAGACGGCAATGAATATATTTTCAATCTGATAGATACGCCGGGACATGTGGATTTCAATTACGAAGTATCCAGAAGCCTGGCGGCCTGCGAAGGGGCCGTGCTGGTGGTGGATGCGACACAGGGAGTAGAGGCCCAGACGCTGGCCAATGTATATCTGGCCATGGATGAGGATCTGGAAATACTGCCGGTCCTTAACAAGATAGATCTTCCCAGCGCCAGGCCCGAAGAAGTGCGCACAGAGATTGAAGACGTGATCGGCATAGATGCTTCTGAGGCGCCGCTGGTGTCTGCAAAAGAGGGCACAGGGGTCGATGAACTGCTGGAAGCCATCGTAGAGAAAATACCTGCTCCATGCGGAGACGAAAAAGGCAGTCTCAAGGCGCTTATTTTTGATTCATATTACGACAACTACAAGGGAGTAGTCATATATGCCCGTATTTTTGACGGCAGGGTCAGAGAAGGCGATATGATACTTATGATGAACAGCGGTAAATCGTACGAAGTCACAGAAGTCGGCACATATTCGCCGGGGCATGTACCCTGCAGGGAATTGTCGGCAGGAGAAGTAGGATATATTTGTGCCAGCATCAAGCAGGTCGGCGATGCCAGAGTGGGCGATACTATAACTCTGGAAGAAGATCCGGCAGCAGAACCGCTTCCCGGATACAAGAAGGCGCAGTCCATGGTCTATTGCGGCATATATCCTGCAGACGGAGAGAGCTACGACGGTGTCAAAGACGCTCTTGAAAAACTGCAGGTGAATGATGCTTCCTTCAATTTCGAACCGGAGACCTCGACGGCGCTGGGATACGGATTCAGATGCGGCTTTCTGGGACTGCTGCATATGGAAATTATAATAGAGAGACTGGAGCGTGAATTCGATCTTGCAGTGATCACCACGAGCCCCAGCGTCATATATAAGGTAGTCAGATCTGACGGGACCGAAGAGATGATACAGAATCCGAGCAATCTCCCAGAACCGACAGAGATCGACCATATTGAAGAGCCGATAGTAAAAGCGGATATAATGATACCCAAGGAATATGTCGGCAACATCATGGAAATATGTCAGGAGCGCAGAGGGAAGATGCTGCATATGGAATATATCACACCGACAAGAGTGCAGCTGCATTATGAGATGCCGCTCAATGAAGTGATATATGATTTTTTCGACGCTCTGAAATCCAAGACGCGCGGCTACGGCTCGCTCGATTACGAGTTTATCAGGTATGAAAAATCGAGGCTCGTACGACTGGATATCATGCTGAACAAGGAAATGGTCGATGCCTTTTCAATGATCGTGCATGAGGACAAGGCTTACCAGCGCGGACGCTTCGTATGTGAAAAACTTAAGGAAGTCATCCCTATGCATCAGTTCGAAGTGCCGGTCCAGGCATGTATAGGTCAGAAGATAATAGCCCGTGAAACAGTGCGTGCCTACAGAAAAGATGTAATAGCAAAATGCTACGGCGGTGATATCAGCCGTAAGAAAAAACTTCTGGAGAAACAGAAAGAAGGAAAGAAGCGCATGCGCCAGTTCGGTAAAGTAGAAGTTCCTCAGGAAGCTTTCACAGCTGTTCTCAAATACGATGACAATAAATAAATATTTTTGTCATCTTTGATCAGTTGGCGCTGTTCGGCAGTTCTATCGTATCAGAACCGCTGTCCCCGAGAGATTCCAGGAACAGCACGGTGGCTTTGGTAAGCTCGTAATCATTATCAAGTCTGGTCCCGACCGAGATCAGATGGAGATTTTTGTCTCTGCTCCTGAAGATCGAGCAGGCTGTCTTTTTGAAAGTCATGCCCGGATCGAGATCGATGTCGGCCTGGTTGGCGGCTATCATGAAACTGTGTCCAAGACTGCCCACATATTCCTGTTTCCACAGGGGAGTGACGTCTGTTATCTTGAATTTCATATCGTTTAGTTCAGCCGTTTCCTTATATGATCTGTCCATTTCTGCAGTAGCCTTCGGATCTATGGATCTGGCCTGTATCTGCGCTTTGATCCTGCCGCCGCGTGTGTCGAGCTTGCCGAGCGTAGCTATTGATATCGGATCGCCCTTGCCGTCTTCTTTGGTCCCGATGAAGACGCCGTCTATCAGAGTATACATGAGCGAGCAGATCTTATCAGTATCCGAATCGGATATGACAGTATCAGGTAATGAACATGCTTTATAAGTGTACTGCATGTTTGATTCACTGCTGAGATTGTCATCGTTGAAGCTGCTGATATTGCTTTCCACTTTTTTAATGAATTTTTCTTCTGAATCTTCATTGACCACAACTACGGCATGTGCATCTTGAGGAGATATCTCCGCGGTTTGTCCGCCGTACAGTTTACTGAGTTCAAGGTCTATGCCGGAGGAACGGCAGTCGTATATCAGGTCGCCCAGCTGTGTCAGCGGATTCGGGTGACGCACATTTCTGTCGCCGGTGTCTTCGCCGTTGAGTCCGGTGATATCGAGCCGGTATGCTTTGGTGTTTGCAGGCGAAGTCGTATTCAGAGATTTGCTGATATTGTAGACTTTGGTCTCTGCGCTGCCTGTGAACAGGGAGTCCTGAGACCATTTGTCATAATCGATAAAATTGTCTGTTTTGAGGTATTCAGAAGGAAGCGAACGGGCACCGGTGAAGACGCCGTTCTTTTCTGATGTGAACAGAAGCGTTAACTTGCCGTGGTCGACCGCATCCTTTAATGATGTCAGGAGGATGGCTGCATTTATTGCACAGATGTCTTTATCTGATGTAGAGACGGTACAGTGCAGGGTAGTAGAATCGGCAGTCTTGTAATTATCTGTAGCTTCCTTGCCAAGGGCAATATTGCTGTTGCCGAGATCGCGGTAGAAAATGTCGTTCTGTTTTGCCCAGTCGCGTATCACTTTTATCATGGCCGGAAGGCTGTCGGCTTCTTCATATCCTGTTTTTATAGTGTTGAATGTATCTGAGTAGTCTGTCTTGAGAGCCTTTTCAAACTGGTCGCTCATGGCGCCGCATCCTGTCAGTGCAAGTACGCACATAAGTATCGATAAAATGACAGCTGCTGATTTTCTGATCATAAATGTATCTCCTTTTGCCTGGTAAACAGTGTATATAATATCATAAAAAGCTTAAAAAGATTAATGAATTTTGATTTTTTTTATGAACAGGAGATTGACATGAATGTCATGTGGCGTATACTTATTTAAAACAGAACATAAAGGCACAACATGTCGTAGAAGGCCTTCTGACTGACGAACAATGTCACCGGCGTCGGCGAACTCTTCGTGAGCCGAAAGGTTCTGCAAAAAATCCTTGTAAATTCATGCCTCCTTTGATATAATGGCGCTTGTTCGAGTGGAATAATGCGAGAGCTTTAAGATAAAGAGTGAAAAGGAGGTGCGGAAAATGTCAAGAAAATGTGAGATCTGCGGAAAAGGGCAGGTATCGGGAAATAATGTATCACATTCCAACAGACACAGCAGAAGAAAATGGAATGCCAACATTCAGACTATAAGGATCGAAGAAGACGGCAAGATAAGGAAGGCAAATGTATGCACAAGATGCATAAGATCCGGAAAAGTCAACCGTGCCAACTGACCTGAGAACTACAGATTCTGTGCCTGAAACGGGCACAGAATTTTAAATTTACGCAGCCGGAGCCGGAAGTCCGGCACAGACATGTTAGAAGGGAATACTGATAATGAGCGATGTGTTTACCATTGCAACAGAACTGGGAGATATAAAAATCACTAAAAATGCCATCAGCAAAATAATCTCTGAGGCGGTAGATAAGTGGGACGGCAAGGTATGTCTCACCAATCATAAGGGAAAGCCTGAGGGATTAGTTGCCAAGATGACCGGTCACGACAGCAGCCTGATGGAGATAGACTGCGGGGATGACGGCATCGATCTGAAGATATACATCAATGTGAAATTCGGGACCAGCATAGGCGCAGTCACCAACAGTCTGATTGAGAACATACATGAAGGTGTCAGAAAAGCGACAGGCAGGGATCCCTCCAGCGTATCGGTCGTAGTGACAGGGCTCATGTCCAAGAATCTTGTTCACAGGAACATTGAGGTGACTAAGCAGTATGAAAGCTGATGACAGTATTTCGACTCTTAAGGGCGTAGGCCCGAAAAAAGAAAATCTTCTTGCCAGACTGGGCATCAGTACGGTGGAAGATCTTCTTTTGTATTTTCCGCGCGATTATCAGGACCGCACAAAGCTGACGCCGCTCGGAGAGCTTGTCACCGGGGAAGCTGCGCTTACCAAAGCGATAGTGATGAAAGTACGCAAGAGCGGGTACCGGCGCGGGCACGGACAGATGCTCAGAGTGACGGCGGCAGATGACGAAACACAGATCGAGATACTGTTTTTCAATGCCAGATGGATAGCAGGAAATCTTTCTGAAGGAAACGAATACTATTTTTACGGTGTTCCAAAGATAGAAGAAGGAAGGATCATGATGATCCATCCGGAATTTTCCGCGGCGAACATCGGCGTATCAAGGGGGATACTTCCCATATATCCGCTGACTGCCGGCATCGGTCAGAAAGAGATGCGCAGGTGGACGGCAGAAGCTGTCGGCTGTGCAGATACAGTCGCTGAATATATGCCTGCCGGTGTGATCGCAGACAATGGTCTCTGCTCTATCGGTGATGCTGTTCGTTCCATACATTTTCCTGCGGACAGAGAATCTCTGACTGAGGCCAGAAAGCGGTTCATGTTTGATGAACTGTTCATAATGCAGCTCGGTTTTTCGATGATGAAGGGGCATGAAGAAAAGGGTATTTCATTTAATAAGGGAAACTGCGAAGATTATCAGAGGTCGCTTCCCTACGAACTTACCGGAGCGCAGAAAAAAGCTGTCGCCGAGATAGAAAAAGATATGGCTTCACCGTTTGCGATGAACAGGCTGCTGCAGGGAGACGTCGGCAGCGGCAAAACTGTCGTAGCCGAGGCAGCGCTTTACAAGGCGGTCATGAACGGATATCAGGGGGCGTTCATGGCGCCCACGGATATATTGATGCATCAGCATTTCGAAGGCCTGACTGAGGCTTTCAGGCCTTTCGGGATAACAGTCGGTTATCTTTCAGGACATATGTCTGCTGCAGATAAAAAGGAAACTCTCGACAAACTTGCTGCCGGTGAAATAGACATACTGACAGGGACACATGCCATGATACAGAGCGGCGTCAACTTCAAAAAGCTGGGTATCGTGATAACAGACGAGCAGCACAGGTTCGGTGTCTCGCAGAGGGGCAGCCTGACTGCAAAGGGCAGCAATCCCGATGTGCTGGTGATGACGGCCACGCCCATACCAAGGACGCTGGCGGTAGTCGTATACGGCGATCTGGATATATCGGCGATCGACGAAATGCCGCCCGGAAGAAAGAAAATACTCACTAAGGCAGTAACGGGCAAGGCCAGGGATCAGGTATACAGCTTTGCAGAAGAGGAAATGAACAGAGGAAGACAGATATATGTAGTCGCGCCTCTTATTGAAGAGAGCGATATGATCGAGGCCAGGTCGGCTACCGAGATCCACGCGGAGCTGTCGAAAAGATTCAGAGACAAACGGGTCGAGCTGATGCACGGCGAGCTCCGTCAAAAAGAAAAAGATGAGATCATGGCAGGCTTTTATGCCGGCGATATCGATATGCTGGTCTCGACGGTAGTTATAGAGGTGGGCATAAATGTGCCCAATGCGACAGTAATGATAATAGAGGATGCCGAGAGATTCGGACTGGCGCAGCTACACCAGCTGCGCGGCCGTGTGGGGCGCGGCAGCGAACAGTCGTACTGTCTGCTGATCACGGAAGGAAGATCGGCGGTCGCCCGTGAGAGGGCCAGAGTCATGGTGGAAAGTGATGACGGTTTTTATATAGCGGAAAGAGATCTGCAGCTGCGCGGACCGGGAGAGATATTCGGGACACGTCAGCATGGCCTGCCGGATATGAAACTGGCGGATCCTTTCAGCGATATGCAGATGACAGAGGATATCAAAAAGCAGGCTTCAAAATGCAGAGTCACGCCTGAACTGAGGATCAAAGTTGAAAAAATGTACGGACAGAATATCAATCTCAATATTTAGCTGTAACAGCAGAAGGGAAACAGGTATATGAGAGTAATAGCAGGAGAACTGAAGGGAAGAAGGCTCGAGACACCGCGCGATTATCAGGTCAGACCGACATCGGACAAGGTAAAGGGCGCGCTTTTCAATATTATCGGTGAAAGGATATACGATGCGGTGGTCTGCGATCCCTTTGCGGGAACCGGAAGCCTCGGCCTTGAGGCGATATCAAGAGGAGCCAGGATGTGCTATTTCGGTGACCACGCAGGTGAGAGCATAAAACTCATACTTGATAATGTTACCCACTGCGGTGTTTCAGAGCGGGCCTCTGTAATACACGGTGATTACACAAAGACGTTCGACCGGCTGACAGACAGTGTCGATATCTTCCTGCTCGATCCTCCGTATCAAAAAAGAGAACTCACTGAAAAGGCAGTCGCACTGATCAGAGAAAAACAGCTGCTGGCTGAAAACGGCATGATAATCGCCGAACACCATAAAAGACAGCAGATGCCGGAAGAACTGTGCGGATATGAGAAAATAAAAGAGAGAAGATACGGCATAGTTGTATTGTCGATTTACATGTGATAAAATTATATTAAATCTTACTATGGAGACAATAATATGAACAAGGCGTTATATGCAGGTTCATTCGATCCGCTCACATGCGGACATGTGGATCTGATCAAAAGAGCAGCTAAGACATGTTCCGAACTGGTAGTGGGCGTTATCGAAAACCCGCAGAAGATACCGATGTTCAAAGCAGAAGAACGTGTCGAGATGATTCGGGAAGCAACGAGCGACATACCCAATGTTTCCGTCGATGCTTTTTCCGGCCTTCTTGCAGACTATGTCAACGACAATAATTTCAATATCGTTGTCAGGGGCCTCAGAGGAAACACGGATTTTGAATATGAGATACAGATGGCGCAGATGAATGCCAGATTATATAATGCGAGAGTAGAAACTGTTTTTCTGATGACGAACCCGAGCTATTCCTTCGTCAGCTCTTCCATGGCCAAGGAAGTGTTTGAACTGGGCGGAGAAATAGAGGGACTGGTACCGGATGTCGTTTTGCAGGCTATGAGAGAAAAGGTAGGTATTAAATGAAAGTATTGGATTTACTGGATGAAATCGAAGAGATCGTTGATACAGCGTCAGGTTTTCCGCTTACAGGGAAAATAATGGTAGAGGGAAGCGAACTGCTGGACATCGTCAATGAGATCAGGACAGCGCTGCCCGATGACATACAGCAGGCGCAGTGGATCAAAAATGAACGTGACAGGATACTGGGAGAAGCCAAGACTGAATACGAAACCGTTCTCAAGGATGCACAGTCGCAGGCGGAAGGACTTACCGAAGAAAGCGATATAATGGTCAAAGCCAGAAAGAGGGCCGATGATCTGCTGGAAAACACTCAGAGCAACATCAGACAGCTGAAAATGAGCACATATGATTATATAGACAGCATACTGTTCGATTTCCAGGAAAAGATGGACAGGATGTCGGATATGTATTTCGGAGATATGTTCAGCAAGCTGGAAGGTTCTTTCAATGATATCAATACCACGCTGGCTGAAAACAGGGAAGAGATCAAGGAGATGGCCTACAGGACATCGATGAATATCGAAGACAGAGCTGTTAAAATGCCGCAGTACGAGCCTGAGAAAGAAAAGGCCGCGCCGCGCGAAGATATACCTGAGGGTGCTGACGAAGAAGAGTACGAAGAGTATTACGAGGAAGACGAAAACCGATAGGATAGGAAGAACTACAGGCAGAGGAGGCGATCGCCACGCTCACAGCAGGCATAATAGCTGAATACGATCCTGTGCATAACGGCCATGTTCATCATCTGGAAAAGACCAGAGAAATGAGCAGGGCCGATTTTGTGATTGCGGTAATGAGCGGTGATTTTACGCAGAGAGGCGAGCCTGCCCTGCTGGATAAATGGATACGCGCACAGATGGCTGTCGATGCCGGTGTGGATCTGGTAGTCGAACTGCCGTTTGCCTTCGCCTGCAACAGCGCCGAATTTTTTGCCCGCGGCGGAGTCAACATACTTGAAGGCCTCGGCTGTGATTTTATTTCCTTCGGCAGCGAGAGCGGCGATGCTGACGCACTGATGCGGGTCGCGGGAGTGCTGGCAAATGAACCGGCGGACTTTCGAAAAGCTCTGAGAAAGCATCTCGACCTTGGCCTTTCCTTTCCAAAGGCCAGAGAACTGGCAGTGAACGAGACCATGGGCCTGACTGCAGGGCAGCTGCTGAAGGAGCCCAACAATATCCTTGCCATAGAATATCTGAAGGCCAGCCGCAGTATGATGCCTCTGACTGTAAAGAGGATCGGCGGCTATCACGATGCGGAGTATGCGGGAGAAAAGACGGGTGCTGCAGCAGATGCGCCTGTTAAAGAAAATGATATTGTTTCGGCTACGGCGATAAGACGCGCAGCCATCGAAGGAAATATGGATGAAGTTTTCAGGTTCATGCCCGCCGAAGCCGCAGGACTGATGAAGGTCAATGCCGGTTCCTTTGCCGATCCGGCGGAGAAAAAGCTGTATGCCATGATATGCAGCGAGATACTGCGGCGTGAAGCCGGAGATATCGGGGAAATATTCGGCGCTTCCGAGGGCATAGAAAACAAATTGAAAAAAGAGGTGCACAGATGCGCTTCCCTGGAAGAACTGACCGATGCCGCCAAATCCAAGAGGTATACCAGAGCCGGTATCGCCCGGCTGCTGATCCAGATATTGACCGGACTGACATTCATTGATGAAAATGCGGTATATGCAAGAGTGCTGGCCATGAACGAAAAGGGCGGCGAGTTTATCAGACAGGGTAAAAAGACTGATAAAATAAAAATCCCGGTGATAACGAATATCAACAGGGGAGATATGCCGCAGATGCTGAAATATGATGTGCTGGCTGCAGATATGTATAATCTGGCATTCGGCAATGACATGTATATGCGCAGCGACCATGTCATGAAGCCTTACATAAAAACAGACGGTGAACAGTGCGGAAACTGTTCTGCACGGTGATCTGCGCTTGCGGTTCGGATCTACGCGCAGGGGAAACTCTACCGTATATGCGCATGGAAGATCCTCTCATACATACGCAGGGGAAGATCTCATATATAATGATCATTTATGAGAGGAAGTAGCTATCAGGTCAGTGCCAGGGCAGATAAAGTCACTGATGAGTACATCTCCGCAAGAGACAGGAGCTTCGGCAGTAAATCGCCGGAGTTTTTTCATGGCATCGACTAAGGTGCTTTTGGGTATCGGCCTGCTCGTCCTTACGCTGACAGAGATATATCCTTCTGACGAACCGGTGAGCGTCACAGTGGAAGTCAGAGTGCGCACAGGAGCAGTCAGTTCGGTTTTCGCGTATTCCAGGCCCTTCGGACATTTATATCCGGAGAATTCGGGCTCGGCAGCATCTGTATAGGATATCTCACAGCTGTTGGGACAGAGTATGCATGTCAGCGTCATGCTGTTTATGTCAGCCGCAGCTGCGGCTTTTCTGCGGGCGACGTCTCTGCGGTTCTCGGCACGCGTCCTGCTGATATTTCTTAAAGTGTAAGGTGAAGAGAGGACGGCTGCGTCTGCAGGATCGGACAGGAACTTCGCTGCCTGCACTGCGGCTTTTCTGCCGTTCTGCGTCACATCATCAGCCAGGCCGTGCACATAAAGCGCGTTGCCGCATACGAATATACCGTCGCCGCAGCAGGATGCATCATCTTCCGGCTCTGCTGTCTGTTTTGACATTTCTTCGATTACAGGTTCGAGGACGGCATTTTCAGGTTCGAGCCCGGCGGAGAGGACAAGGGTATCGCATCTTATCGTCTCTTCAGTTCCGGGAAGCAGAGAACCGTCGGCAGCAACTTCCATGATCTTTACAGCTGATATGCGTCCGCTGCCGATTATATCTGTCACTGTGGCAGAACAGCGCAGCGGTATGTCATAGTCGTCCAGACACTGCCTGATGTTTCTTTTGAGACCTCCGGGAGTCTTTTCGCGTTCTAGTACGCATATGACATGCGCTCCCTCGAGGGTGAAGCGTCTGGCCATGATCAGGCCTATATCGCCGCTTCCAAGTATGACGATATCACGGCCGGTCATCAGGCCTTTGAGATTGATCAGATTCTGTGCTGTCCCTGCAGTCCAGATCCCGGACGCTCTTGAGCCCGGTATCATCATGCTGCCGCGGCTGCGTTCGTGACATCCCGAGGCGGTTATCACCGTACGGGCAGTTATGGCAAAGGGACCTTCAGGACCCTCGGCCCTGACAAGGTATTCGGGCGTTCTCTGATGCTTTGCAGCGGCCAGGTTATCAGGGAGAGGTTCGCGGCAGGACCGGATATCATCTGTCAGCGGCGTCACTGACATAACAGTGACAGAAAGCCGCACATCGATATTCTTTTTCCGTATGCGCCGGTCGAAGATCTCGGCGTATTCCGGTCCGGTGATATTTTTACCGAGTATCATAAGTCCGAAGCCGTCATGTACGCACTGCGGCAGGATGCCGCCGGTGCGGGCCTCTTTTTCAAGTACGATGATATCGGTTACGCCGAGATCATGAAGTTTTTCTGCAGCAGCCGTTCCTGCAGGTCCGGCTCCAATGACAACAGCGTCTTTTTTGATGATCTTCATCTGATCCTCCCTGTGAACATGCCGCTGCCGGGGTAATCCTGCTGCCAGGCAAGCGGATCGATATCCCTCTTTTTCATGAGCAGATCGATGATGGCAGAAGTGCAGAAACCGCCCTGGCAGTCGCCCATTCCAGCCCTGGTGCGTATCTTGATGCCGCGCAGTGTGGGTCGCGCTCCCAGTTTGATTATCTCATCGAAAGCGGTCAGTATCTCCGCGCCTGTCACAGATTCGCATCTGCATATCATTCCCAGTCTCGGACCTGTATCGCGGATATCTTCTGCTGCGCTGTCCGCTTCAGAAGTACTGCGGGACATACCGTCAGTTCCATGAGGACCTGCAGGTGCTGCATACGGCCGTATCCTTGAAATCCCGAGCATTCTGCAGATATATCGCGCTATAGGCACAGATGAAGTCAGTCCCGGCGATTCGATACCGAACAGGACAATAAAATTATTATGGTTATCTATAGAAAAGTCCGCATAGCCGCCTTTCCCGGTAGCTTTAGGTCTTATTCCGGCGAAACTTCTGATGATATGGGAAGTTTCTATGGCAGGGCAGAGCCTGTGTCCCTGCAGAAACAGGTCTTTCATTACTTTTTCGGTCGTTTCGCAGCCTGCACCGCAGCCGAAGCCTGCGCCGCTACCGTGTACTGAGTCGCCTTGAGCACAAGTGCTATCGATGTATTCCGCGCTGGGACCTATCATGAGATTTCCGTCTATCGTCGGAGTAAGGTGCACTCCGAGTCCGCCTTCGCGGCTGGAGGGAACGGGATAGACAGGTATTTCCGGTGCTCCGGGAAGCTTTCTGGTGAGAATGTGATATTCGCCGCGGCAGGGATAGGTCTCATATCCGTCAAGGCCTGCAAGCGAGCAGATATGTGACGCTCCCAGTCCGGCGCTGTTGATGATGACCGGTGCAGAGAAAGAATCATCGACGGTATATATATGATCCGCAGCTGTTTTGCTGTTATTTGTATTTTCATGCGCCTGGTGACAAGTGACAGATCTGACTTCATGGTCGAAGACGAACTCGGCTCCGGAGGCCTGCGCAGATCTGGCCAGAGCGATAGTATATTCGAAAGGATCGAAGATCCCGGTCATAGGACTGTAGAGAGCCGGTACTTCTCTGCCTGTTCCGTCTTCTTCAGTGACGGTCCAGCCTTTCTCCTGTATTTCCAAGCCTTTGACGCCGTTTTTCTGCCCCTGGTCATAAAGCTTTTCCAGGCCTTCACGGTCTTCGGGATGCAGGGCAACGACTTTTTTGCCTGTGCGTTTGAATTTGATTCCCAGGCGGGCAGCTTCCTGTGAAAACCCCTCATTGCCTTCAACGCAGAAACGCGCCATCAGAGAGCCGGGAATGTTGTTGAAACCGGCATGCAGTACGCCGCTGTTGCGTCCTGATATGCCGAAGCAGGTATCTGCCTGTGCTTCCAGTACCAGTACACTGAGACCGCAGCAGGCGATCTCGCGTGCTGCAGCGTTTCCTACGGCGCCTGCGCCTATGATTATGACATCGAACTTCTTCATGTTTTTGATTATACACCTAAAACGGCCGGGGATAAACCTGCCCTTGAAAAGTGGAGCTTCAGGGCATATAATTAATGTGTTTAGCGGCACTGCAGCCGTATATTAAAGCTGCAGAAAAACCGCCGGCATATACATATACAACAGTAATTATTATGAAACTGAAATACGATCACTACGGAGGAACGAATAATGAAGGTATTAGTTATCAACTGCGGCAGTTCATCACTGAAATATCAGGTACTTAACATGGAGGGAGAGATCCTCATGGCCAAGGGTCTGGTTGAGAGGATAGGAATGGACGGAGCTGTCATCACTCATGAAAAAATCGGTGAAGAAAAATGGAAGAACGAAGTGCCGATGGAGAGTCACAGGGAAGCTATAGCACAGGTGCTGGCGGCTATCACAGATGCCGATCATGGTGTGCTGAAAGATATGTCCGAGCTGGGAGCTGTAGGTCACAGAGTAGTGCATGCAGGAGAAAAATACTCAAAGAGCGTGCTGATCGATAATGAAGTAATGAAGGTAATGGAAGAATGCGTCAATCTGGCGCCGCTTCACAATCCGCCCAACATACTCGGGGTCAACGCCTGTAAAGAACTGATGCCGAACACGCCGATGGTAGCGGTATTCGATACGGCTTTCCACCAGACTATGCCTCCGGAATCATATATTTATGCCATTCCTTACAGATTCTATGAAAAGTATGGTGTAAGGAGATACGGATTCCACGGAACGAGCCACAGATACGTTGCCAGCAGAGCAGCGGACATACTCAATGTAAATCTTGAAGATCTCAAGCTGATCACCTGCCATCTCGGCAACGGGGCTTCAGTATCCGCTATAAAAAGAGGCAAATGCATAGATACATCAATGGGCTTCACGCCTCTGGAAGGACTGGTAATGGGCACTAGATCGGGAGATCTGGATCCGGCAATAGTTACATTTATGAGGGAAAAAGAAAATCTCAATACCGGCGGTGCAGACAAGATACTGAATAAGGAATCCGGAGTCCTGGGAATATCAGGAGTCTCCAGTGATTTCCGCGATCTGGAAGCAGCTGCAGAAGAGGGCAATGAGAGAGCACAGCTGGCCATTAAGGTCTTCGCACATAAAGTTCGTTTCTACATAGGTGCATATATTGCCGAAATGAATGGCGTCGATGCCATCGTATTCACGGCCGGAGTCGGCGAAAATGATATAGGGATGAGAGATGTCATCTGCAACGATCTGGGAAATCTGGGCATCAAGCTCGATATGGTCAAGAACAAGACCAGAGGCAAGGAGACTATTATTTCCAGAGACGATTCAAAGGTGAAGGTCATCCTTATCCCGACCAACGAAGAACTGGCAATAGCCAGAGACACCGTGAAGATAGTGGAGGCATTGTAAATAGTGGTTGACAACGGGCCTTTCATAGTTTTATAATACAGAAGTTGCCGCATCGAAGAAAGCAGCGGGAACACAGGATGAACATCGCATTTATCCTGGGGAATACCATAGAAGCGCAATAAAGAGAGATTCTCTCTAAGACCATAGAAACCGTTAGAAGGAGGTGTGAGAAATGGCCGTACCAAAGAGGAAAACTTCCAAAGCAAAGAGAAACAGCAGACAGACTGCAAATATGAAGAAAACTGTACCGGGAATGTCTGAATGCCCTCAGTGCCACGAACCCAAGCTTCCGCACAGGGTTTGTCCGAACTGCAACTATTATGACGGTAAAGACGTCATGGCAGGGAAATAGTTCTGACCGATATTTTCGGCATAACAAGATTCATCGATCAATACAGTGGACGTACAGAAATGTGCGTCCTTCGCATTTGCAAATGCGTCTCAGTAAAACATGTATGCATGCGGACAGCATGCTCATTCATACAATTGTTATCTCAGTTTCAGGAAAACAAGAATCATCATAATGAGAAGATACAGAATAAAGAAGGACAGAAAAAGCAGGATCATCAGGATATCGCTTTGCATATGCATGGCGTTTTTTGTGACCGTAACAGTCAGTTTACTGAAAAACACCGTTGATCATGAAATCAATAAGGAAGCGGATTTTGCCTTTGCCAAAAACAGCATAACGATCAGAACAGGCAGCAGGGCAGACCTGAAGATGAGGTACAGTCCGGCCGGCGCAAAAAAGCCGGTATTGGAATACCTGTCGGGAAACAGCAGAATTGCTTCTGTGAACAAAAATGGCAGTGTGAGCGGCAAGAGTCCCGGAACAGTCAAGATAGCGGCTGTTTCTCAGTCAGGCGGAGATAAAGCAGTATGTACAGTAACGGTGAGGAAAGTTGTCAGAGGAAAGGCGATATTCCTGACATATGACGACGGCCCCAGCAGCAATGTCACACCCAGACTTCTCGATGTACTGAAAAAGTACAATGTGCATGCAACATTTTTCATTGTAGGATATGAAGCAAAAAAATATCCCCGGATCGTGAAGCGCGAATACAATGAAGGGCATACTGTGGGGATACATACATATTCACATAAATACAAGAAAATATATGCCAGTAAAAAGGCTTTCTTCAAAGATTTTGAAAAGGATGAGCAACTACTCAAAAAGATAGCCGGGAAAAAGCCGGCATTCTGCCGCATGCCCGGTGACAGCGACAACACTTTCGTGAGCAGGAAAAGAGCCCGTGCTATAATCAGAGAAATGAAGCAGCGGGGCTACACCTGCATAGACTGGAACGCAGCCAGCTATGATGCCATGGGAAGAAAGTATTCCGTGAAGAAAATGACACGTATGGCGATCAGGACCATCAGGGAAAACCGGCAGTCAGTTGTGCTGATGCATGACGCAAAGCCTAAGAAGGCCACGCCCAGGGTCACGGAAAATGTGATCAGATATTTCAAGAAACGCGGATATACCTTCGAGGGACTGGATGGATACGAAGGCAGAGACATCCTGTTTATCAATAAATAAGGCCATCCATGGTCGTCATAGGAGCGTGTGAAGGAATCTCTGTAAATACAAAATAATAATAGGCCTTCTATGGTAGAATTACCAAAGGAGGCCTATTACTATGGCTAAGAAAACGCGCAAGGTCGGAGATCTTACCGACGGTAAAAAAGAGATCATTGCAAAGCTACTCGAAGAGTACGATATCGAGACCGCTGAAGATATCCAGGATGCGCTTGCCGACCTTCTCGGCGGCACCATCAAGGGAATGATGGAAGCCGAAATGGATGATCATCTCGGCTATGAAAAGAGCGAACGATCCGACAATACAAATGCCCGTAACGGCTACAAGAGCAAGAAGGTCAAAAGCAAGTACGGCGAATTCGATCTGGATGTACCGCAGGACCGTGAGAGTTCTTTCGAGCCCAAAGTAGTTCCCAAGCGTCAGAAGGACATATCACAGATCGACGAGAAGATCATCGCCATGTATGCGCGAGGCATGACTACGAGACAGATATCTGATCAGATCGAAGAGATATACGGCTTTGATGTAAGTGAAGGTTTCGTATCTGATGTCACAGATAAGATCATTCCACAGATAGATGAATGGCAGAACAGGCCGCTCGATGATATATATCCGATAGTGTTCATAGATGCCTGCCATTTTTCCGTAAGGGAAGACAAAATCATAAAAAAGCTCGCGGCATATGTGATCCTCGGCATCAATTCCGAAGGCCTTAAAGATGTGCTGGGGCTTTACATAGGTGAAAACGAGAGTAGCAAGTACTGGCTCGGAGTACTGAATGAGCTTAAAAACCGGGGTGTAAAAGATATCATGGTGATCTGCGCAGACGGTCTTACAGGTATCAAAGAAAGCATCGAAACAGCCTTCCCCCAGGCCGAATATCAGCGCTGCATAATACATCAGATCAGAAACACGCTAAAGCATGTGTCATACAAATGCAAGAAAGAGTTTTCTGAAGATCTTAAGACGATATACACCGCGCCAAATGAAGAGACCGGCTATGAGCGTATGCTGGAAGTTACCGCGAAATGGGAAGACCAGTATCCGAATTCCATGAAGAGCTGGTCGGCGAACTGGGACTCCATAGTACCGATCTTCAAGTTTTCGGCAGAGGTCAGAAAGGTCATTTACACCACAAATGCCATCGAAAGCCTGAACAGCAGCTACAAGAGGCTCAACCGTCAGAGAAGTGTTTTTCCGTCTTCTGCGGCACTGCTGAAGGCTCTTTATCTGGCCACGAATCTCTGCTCCAAAAAATGGACGATGCCGATCAAAAACTGGGGCAGGATCTACGGCGAATTCTGCATCATGTATCCGGACAGGATGCCGGATTAAGCAGCTGAAAAAATGCATGCCTTTGCAGCTCTTTTTGAGCTGCATTGACATGCATCATTTTGATGTTATTATGTTGTTGAAAGCCGGCTGCCGAAGAGCAACTGTCTAAATTATTTCTCAATGATCATAGAAGACCTATTTACAGAAAGAATTTCACACGCTCTTTCTGTTATACGAAACGGCCGCTGTCATTGTTATTTCGTTTCTTGATCGGTTATGCCGGATTCAGTTTTATGCTGATCAGTTATGGCCTCTTCTTCTTGTTTTATGAGGCGCTTCAGTGCTTTGCTGAGCAGCATCCCCTGAGAAATGATATCTTCGATCTTTTTTACCAGGTATACCCAGGAGCGGATCTCCTTCAACAGCGCTCTGCGCTCTGCAGCGGATTCCCGGTCCTTCAGGTTTGTATCCTGTTCGTTCAGCATGATGCCCTCCTATAATCTCATTTTCTTGAATTCACGGATGCAGCGGGTGCATATTTTCCTGCCGGCAAAATCATGCAGCTCCTTTGTATTGCCGCAGACCGCGCAGCTCCCGCCCGCCGGCAGGTTTATCTTAACAAGTATTATTCTGTTCCCGTCGGTAAAGATTTCCATGGGATCATTATCAAGTATTTTATTGGCCTCACGCAATTCTTTGGGTATTACAATTCTGCCGAGCTTATCCACCCGGCGCATTATTCCTGTGCTTTTCATAGTTGTGTCCTTTTAGATGTGCAGTAACAAACGACGGAACATGTATAAATCTATTTCAGTTTTAAGGTTTTAACGTTTTTCGGCATACCGGCTTTGCGGAACATCTTTTTATAGACCCTGACTTTGCCTTTCGGTACGCGAACAACTGCATTCCGTTTTATACCGCGGAAAGCATTTTTACCTGCCTTTTTTATAGATCTGCTTTTGACTGTGATCCGGCGGAGATTCCGGTTTTTCCTAAAAGCATTCTTTGATATAGCTTTTACTTTATATTTCCCGCTTTGACAGCTGACCGCCGCCGGAATCGTCACGGATCTGTATGTTTTCTTTTTAGGTTTAATAACGGTTACAGAGCCGCCGGCAGCTGAGATAGAAGTCACTTTATAAACCAGTCTGCCGCATATGAACCGGTCCCCTGCCGCAACAGAGGAAGCTGTATCATCTGATGATTTTCCGGCATCCGGTGAAACTTCGCCGCCGCCGGAATCAGACGGAGGGAGAACAGTGCTGCCCTGATTTCCGGGATCAGGATCTTTCCCGCTTTTCAATTCGCCGGCAATATGTGCAACAAATAATATCTGAGATGAGGGGTATCGTACTGCTTCGGCCGGCAATGCACCATTACCGCCGTAAAGCACGATATTTTTATCGATGGTCAGATCACCCTGACCGTTGGCATCTGATGCATCAATAGCGGGATATCCTTTTTCCGCCGTGCTGCTTCCGCGGAACGAAGAAGGATATGCGCCATCCATGCTGCCGATGGTAAGAACGGCATTGTCTTTCATTATGAAGACACTTTGTCCGGGCGCCGCTGTGACAGTGAAGCTGCCGGTTTCCGCACCCAGTACTTCCAGCGTTTCATTTGCCTCGATCACTATTGGTGCGCTGAGTGTGACATAATCTTTAAGACGCACTTTCAATGATAAAGCATCATCATACTGCACATCACCGAGCTCGCTGACAGGCCCTGTGAAGCCGTATGCCGGCGCGGCAGGTATGACTGAAGTGAATAACAAGGCTGATACGACTAACCCGGTTGTCGTCATTTTGATGGCTCTCAACATTTTGTAAAACATGGTTTCTCCTTTCAAAATGTAATCCAAAATATATTAAATATGTAAAAATATGGTTTGATAAAATGCGGTAAAAGCCGGGACGGAACGTCCCAGCCTTTACCATGCAATATCCATGCTTTATAGTCATTCTTTTGAATATTTGCGTTTAATGAAGTTTAACTCTTTTGGTTCTGGCTCTTTGCCATGCTTCCCAAAGAGTCAGACTTCGCTATTTAGTTTCCGTACTTTTTCAACGGAAGTAGTTGTTAATAGTTTTACTATTTTACTGTAACTGTTTTGCCGCAGTTCGACTTTGTGAAGATCTTCTTGTAAGCTGACTTCTTAGCCTTAGGTACCTTTACAGTCTTAACCTTTGAGCTCTTGAAGCAGTTCTTTACTCCAGCCTTTGTAAGAGTTGTGCTCTTAACTGTGACTGTTGTAGCCTTCGACTTAGCAAATACCTTGGAAGCAATTCCTGTTACCTTGTAAGTCTTGCCGTTAGCCGATACTGTCTTTGCGATTGTGATCGACTTAGCTGAAGTCTTTGTGATCTTTGTAGCCTTTGCTGTTGTTCCGCTCAGTGTGTACTTAACGTTGCCTGTTGTTACGGATGTAACTGCAGTAGCGCCAACTTCGATCTTAGCAACACTTGTATAGTAATTTGTTGTGCTGCCAGCAGGTACCATCATGCAGAAGAAGTATGTTGTGCCCTTTGTAGTTGTCAGAGGTGTAACTGCTCCCGTTGCAATATTGGAATCGCTTGTGAAATATGTCTTGAAGTTGTCTGCCGTGATCTTTGTTGTTGTTCCAGCATCAATGCCAGCCTTAACTGTAGCATCTGTCGGTGCAGCAGCATATGCAGCTGTGCTTGCATACCATGTGTAAGCAATTGTATTCTTGCTGTTCATAGCAGCCTTCATCTGTACAGCATCATCATTGACAGCATATGTCTTTGACTTTGGCGAAGTTGTTACTGCTGGAGCTGCTACTGTCAGAGCGATTACGTTTGACTTAGCAACTGCTGTGCCGTTTGTAGCGGTGCAATAGAAGTAGTATGTGCCAGCTTTAGCTGTTGATGCTACATCAAATGCGATGCCAGTTGTATTACCGCCAGCAACAATCTTAGCTGAGATTCCAGTAATTCCTGTTGCTTTTGCTACTGATGCATCAGCTGAGATAGCTGTTCCACCAGTGCTTGCATTTGTTGAATTCGAGTACCACTGGAATGTTGTTCCTGTTGAAACGCCGCTTACAACAAATGTTGTGTCAGCGTTTGCAGTTGTAACTGTTGCAACTGCAGCGTCACCCTGAGCAAGAGTTAAATCTGTAGGCTGTGTTTTTACTGCAAGGCCCTTTGCCTGAACGTCAACCGTAACAGCATCAGACCAAGCTTCACTTGCGCCATTGGATACTTTGCAGAAGTAGTATGTTGTGCCAACGTTAGCTGCTGTTGCAGTTCCTCCGATAGTAAGAGTAGCTGTTTTGATTCCTGAATAATAGCCAGTGCCAAGAGCATTCTCAGTAGCAGTTAAAGCGGTAGCTTTATTAGCATCTTTTGTGCTGCTCTTATACCACTGATATGTTGTAGCAGCTCCACCCGTAGCAGTAGCCGTTACATCAGTAGCTGTTCCTCCAACAAGTACTGTCTGGCTTGCCGGTGATACTGTAGCACCTGTCAGAGCATTTTCAACTACGCCTGTGAATGCTGCAGAAGTTGTTCCTAACAGTGTGCCGTCTTTTACTACGCAATAAAGATATTTGCCAGCAACATCCTTAGTTACTGTATATCTCTGAGCTGTTGCTCCTGAAATTGCTGTGCCATCAAACGCATCAGCTTTTGCCTGTGTCGTTGCAGCATACCACTGATATGTGTAACCAACGTTAGCCGTACCACTAGCTGCTGCATTCATAACATCTCCGATTGCAGGCGCTGTCGTGGTTGTTTTACCTGTAACATTCGTTACTGTTAATCCAGTGCAAGCAGTGTACTTTGTTGAAGGATCAACTCCGCCTGTAACGATTCCGTTTCCACTTACTTCCGATGCTTTTGTTGCATTTGTTATGCCTTTGGTAGTTCCTGTTACCGAGCCAGCAACCTGGATTTTACCTGTAAATGCTGCTGAATCAACAACTATACCATTAACTCCTGTAATCGCAACGCCAGTACCGACACTAATTGTGCCAGTTGTTGCTAAACTCCCAGCAACGGCAGCGTTGATTGCATCAGCTGTGCCTGTTACTGTAGCCGTAGTTGTTGATGTGTTTGTTAAAATAAGAGAACCTGTTGTGAATACCTGAAAAGCATCTTTTGTAGCAGTACTTTCAGTAATGTCATAACCGTTCGCATCGACAGTCAGATTAACTCCTTCACCAACAATAATTGGTGCAGAGATATCAAGTGCCTTTGATAATTTTACTGTTACGTTTGCTGTTTCTGCTCCGGTAACATTTGCAGTTGTTGTATCAAATATTGTAGCAATATCTGCTGCCTGTGTTGCAGCTGTTACTGTACCGCCAGTTGATGCTGCATGTGCATCCTGTGTGAATGCGATAGAAGGTGTGAAGCAAACCATGCAAGCTACTGCGAGCACGATCGCTAAAACCTTTTTGGAAATACTTGTCTGGGTGTTAACCATTGTATTATCCCTCCATTTCTTTATGAAAATAACTTGTAAGCATGGTATAACTTGTTGACTATAAAGTTATACATTATGGATTTTTGGCGTTTGTACCAAAACCCCATATAGCAATATTTTACTATAAACATCCTATAAAAACAAGCATATCGCAGTCACAAAATAGTGACAAAAACGATATTCGCCGGCTCCGCCAGTTTGTCTACGGTATAACTATACACTAGAATTCATTAAAGAAACATTAAAAACATATAATTTATTCAGGTGTGACATTATTTACTTCGTTCTGGCAGAACGCGAGAACGACGATCCCGGCGACAAAAAGATACAAAATGAGATAAATCACATTTGTATTACCGCCGTCATATACCCCGTGACGCCTGCGGATATCCGTTACTTTTTCTCCCATTTTATATGACCAGTAGAATCCGTATATGCCGAACGTGATGATATTGAGCACCAGACTGAGTCCGCCGCTCGTTCTCGGCGGCACATCTGTCATGCAGTTGATTTCGTTTGTCAGCGCCGCGAACCAGTACATCTGATAGATGCCGCAGGTAATGATCGAAAATATTACCGCCCATATGAGGCTGCGCTGCCTGACCCCGCACGCATAGTCAACGTCATTCCCGCATCTGCTGTAATTACCATTATTATAGTTCCGGCTTTCTCCCGGCCCGCTGCTGAGTTCCGCCCCGCAGTTCGGACAGAACAGTGCGCAGTCGTCGATTTTCGCGCCGCATTTGTAACAATACATTATCTCCCTCTCTTTCCCTTGTATATTCTGACACATACCTCTATCCCGGTCAAGCTGTTCAGCGCCTGCCCGCTTCATTATTTAGATTCTACACTTAAATTTCACTTTTCTTTTTGAATGTTTCCCTGTATAATGATTTTGGAATAGGGTTGATGAAAATATTATATCTGCATCTGTTTTATTTAAAGATGGAGGTGTTTATTTTGATCAAATCACAGACAACAATTTCCAGGAGGCTATTTGCGTTCGTTCTTGCGCTCGCGGTAGCTATTTCTATGGGCACGATGCTGGTCCTTCCGGCGGGTGCGCATGCGGCTGCTCCGGGCGATCATCAGGGCAGCGGCCGGGACTTCGGCGGCGGCCAGTTCAGCAGCGGCGGCAGTAATGGCTCCGGCGGCGGCATGGGCGGCGGCTGGTCGTGGAACGATGACAATGACGGTCAGGACGGCGAAGAAGATGCTGATTACGATGATACCGGCGAGCTTGCGATCGAAGAAGATCCCGAGAGCGCGGTTTATGCTGTCGGAAACTATGCCGAGGATCTCGAAGTCGAGCTCAGCGGCGATGACAGCAGCGCATCTTTCCAGTGGTATATGAACACCACAGACAGCAGCGAAGGCGCTTCGGCGATCAGCGGCGCGACCGGCGCGGTCCTGAGCGGTGACGACATTTCAACAGCAAAAACCGGAACAACGTATTATTACTGCGTCATAGAAAACGGTGACGGAAATACGCTCACTTCCGATGCAGCGGAAATCACGGTCAGGGAGCTCGCGATCACGGCACAGCCTAAGGGCGGTTCGTATAACGCGGGCAAGAGCGTGAAGCTCAAGGTCGATTTTGTCGGCAACGGCGATGTCCAGTGGTACAGCAGCAGCGACGGCGAGACCTGGAAAGCGATCGACGGAGCGGACAGATGTGCTTACAGAGTGAACACCGCGACCGAAGGCACGATGTATTACCGCGCTGCAGTAACGAACGGTCTCGACGAGGAGGAAAGCGGCTATGTGAGCCTGACTTCCGATACGGCGAAAATAGTTGTCACAGGTTCGGCGAGCACGGCCAATACTGTCGGCAAGCTCAAGTATAAGATCAGCGGCGGCTCGGCTGTTGTGACGAGTACTGCCAGGAGAACATATACTTCGCTGGTCATTCCGGATACAGTAACGATCGGCGGAACCGATTATGATGTCGCGGCAATCGGCGCGGGCGCGTTCAGCGGCTGTCAGAAGCTGAGAAATATTACGATCGGCGCGAATGTGACTTCGATCGGCACCAGAGCGTTCCTGAATTGCCATCGGCTCAGAACTGTTACGTTCAGCGGCACGGCTCTGACAACGGTCGGCAGCAGAGCGTTTGCACGCACTGCGCGCACGCTGCAGTTCAATATCCCGGCGGCGCAGCTCTCTGCTTATCAGACGCTGCTTGAGGACTCGGGTGTATCGCTCAATGCGAAGTATACCGCTTATTGATCACCGGAAAATTCAAAAAAGATGATATGAAAAAGTCCCCGGGAAAGGGGACTTTTTCTTTGGGTATTAGGGTTTTTAGGGTTATAGAAAAGCATTATTGCTTTCTATCGTGATTTATTTCTCAGACTCTTTTTTTCTGAGTGCCAGCGGTGTGAATGCGCCTGCAGCTCCGAGGAGTATGAGCATCATCATAAGTCCGCCGTTCCAGTTATCGCCTGTCGTCGGTGATTTGTCCGAAGCAGGTGTCGTTGTTGTTGTTTTGGCTGGTGTTGTCGGATTCTGCGGATTTTCCGGGTCCGGTGTTACAGGTGTAACTGGGACTACCGGTTTCGTAGGATCTGTCGGCTGTGTCGGATCAGGCGTTACAGGCGCCGGAGTCGGTGTGAATGTCCATGTCCCGACGAACTGAACATTGCCTGTAATATTTGCATATTCGCCCGGTGTCCATTTATTGAATGTCCAGGTTCCTTCTACCCCATCTTTTGTGCCTGCGAGTGATGTTTTTCCGGCCACATACTGTGTAGTATCAGCCGTTACTGTATCACCTTTGTGGTACTTTGTGCTGTCCGTCGGAACAGCTGCGTCCGGATGGTCGCCCTCCCAGACGTATGTAGCGTTATATGCTTTCTGTGAAAGCTGGAAATTTAAGCGCACTGCAAACGAGTAGTCTGAATACGCATTCTTTGCCAAAGGTCCATTATAATCGCTAAGCATTGATATTACTCCGCTTGATGTTCCGTTTCCTGTCAGCACACCTATTGCACTTCTGAATGCCTCTTCCAGCTTGCCATCACTTGTACCTCTCATGTAATCGCCGTATGAATTATGTTCACCTACGATTTCTTTGCCATTTGTATCAACGGAATTGACAGTTACTAATCTATTCCAAAAGTAATCATATAATGCTGCGTTTACCTCACTGTCCATTACAAATGCACCTAATGCGTTGCCGCCAACTAAGTTATTCCCGTATGCGCCGCTCATGTCCAATATTGCTTCTTCAGGAAGATCTTTCAACGAAGCATCCGTTTTCCCCGATAAGTCAACATTATATTTTTGCGCGTAGTAGCTAAGATAATATTGAGACAACGTCATATGATGCTTTGTCAAATAGCTGTTAAGATAATTCAATATCTTCGTGTTATTGCTGTTTGAGTTGCAATATTCTGCAGCTTTTTCTCTTGTCAAATTCGCCATTTCTGCAACAGCATCGATGACAGCATTGTTTGCAACATAACGCGTGCGTGTGTAGAGCCCATATTGACTATAATTTATCATCGGCTGTCCGTCAAAGCCCTTTGCCAGTGTTCCCGTGGTATCCAGTCCGCGATAATCTTCTGTGGTGATAAGCAATGAGTTGTTAACGTATTCATAATCATAATCAGAATAGTTGATGACCTTTATCTTATATTTCACAATTGCGCCCGGCATCAGGATAACGCCGCCGTTGCCGCCGTCATTTGACGGATCAAAGTTTATATTATCTCCTTTATACCCTTTCGGAATAATATAAGTTATTGTATTGCTTGATTTGTCAAGAATGAAGTAGATGCGACCTGAATCCGTAGCCTGACTTGGATCTGTTATTTTTGAAAGCTTCCAGCTGTTGTATGTATCAATACCATTAGTATAATCCGGAGTTTTATATGTAGTATTGCCCCATTCCTCATTAATGGATTTTGCTTTCCAGATTGCATAGTATGATGTATCCGCTGTCAAAGTAACACTGCTTTCGCTGATAGCCGAACCATCCTTTGATGTGCTCCAGCCTTTGAATGTATATCCGCTTCTGGCAGGCGCTGCAGGCAGTGCTGCTGTCTGAGTTCCGTCCTCGCCGATAGTTGCTGTTACTGTCGCTGCTACATCTGTTGTACCATCATTTTTATAAAATGTAGCAACATAAGCCGGGACTTCAGGCGTCGATGCTGATTTTCCTGTCGTTCCTTCTGCAGTCGAAGTTTCTGTGTTGGAAGGAGTTTCTGTCGTTGAAGGAGTTTCTGCCGTTGAAGGAGTTTCTGCCGCTGCCGGTGTCTGCTGTTCTGTCGCTGCCGGTGTCTGCTGTTCTGTCGCTGCAGGTGTCGCCGATGTCCCCTCTGCCCCTGTTCCGTCATCTGCAAATGCCGTCTGCGGCATATACATAATGACCATTCCCAGGGCAAGGGCTGCACACAACAGCCTTTTCCTGATCACATTGTTCCCTGTTTTACCCTTAGTTCTAATACCTTTCATATAAATCTCTCCCTTTAACATTTTAGGTGCCGGCAGCAAATAAAAAAGCTGCCTCTAAGTTAAAAGGCAACTGGCTATCTAGAATTCAAAACCCAATATAAAAAGAACTACCCAAATTCTTTATGTTTATGTTGTTTTACCCTAGACCCTATAGCTTTGCGACGCCGAATCACTTCGGTTGTGCTTTTAGCTAACCTAATAATACCCATTGGCAGTACCATTGTCAAGAGAAAAGTGAGTTATCATTTATATTTTTTTTGTAAGGCAAAGACTTAGCCGGTCTCCTGCTCATCGCAGCGCACAAATCAACAGCCTCCTGCCATTTGCGGTACAGCAGTAAGGTCTGCCGGCCGCTTTACAGGCCTGCAGACCTCATCTAATCGCGGAATAGGGTATACAAACGGCCGGCGCCGCAGCCGCGGTCACTGTCGAGGACATCTTCGCGGCCAATGAAAAAGCCCCCAGGGTAAGGGGCTTTTTCGATGGGTATAAGGGTTAGGGTATAGAAAAGCATTTCTGCTTAACTATCATTAGTGGAAGGCCGCTTTATTACTCGTCGCGTTTTCTCATAGCCGCTGCGAGCAGCAGTCCTGTTGCTCCGAGCAGTGCCAGCAGCATCCAAGGCGATCCGTTCCAGATGTCGCCCGTCGCCGCCGACTGCGGTGTTGTTGATGTCGTTGTTGCGGAATCTCCGCCGTCCTTCGGATTTTCCGGAGGTGTCGTTGTCGTGTATCCGTTCGTAACGGATGTGCTCACGAGAGTGCTCGATGTGATCGAAACCGCATTGCCGCTGCCCGTGACTCCGCTCGATGTGTAGTTGTCGATCCCCGGGGCCACAACATTGTAAACGATGCTGCCGTCCGCGTTCGTTTCCGCCGGATAATATGTGCCGTAGGCCAGGTTCGACCAGGTCGCCGTATTCTGAGCCACACCGTTCAGAACAGTGATCGCCTGAGTCGTCGTCCCCGCAACCTTCTGCGTGCAGTCCGCGTCACTGAACAGGGTCATATAGAATGTTCCGCTGATGAGCGTCGTATCCGCACCGTTGAGTGTCACGTTTTTCGTGACCTGCAGGCTGCCGAGTCCCGGCGGCGGTGGCGGCGGTGTCGTGTACGAATTCGTGATCGTTACCGCTGCGGTGTTGTCCTTGGCGATCTGAGACGCGCCGTTCGCTGTGCTGTAATTTATCGCTGTCAGGTTGTAGCCGCTGATCGTCAGATCCGCTGTTGATGTCGTCGCGGCATTTCCGTTCGCATCGACCTCTGCCACGTAATATGTCTTGCCGACCTGCAGTCCGTTGACTGTGATCGTGTTGCTTGTGCCGTTGGTTATCGTAATGTTATGGATATCGCCTGCCCTTGTCTTGAGCGCCGCGTCGCTGAATACCGCAACGTGGAAGGTCTTGGTGACATTGCCTGCGCCCGTGACTGTCTTCGTGATGTTCAGGCTGGCGAGATCTTCTTCATATGTGTTGGTGACGGATGCCTTCGCCGTTCCGCCTTCTGTCACCGCGACGCCGTTCGCCGCACTGCTGCTTATAGCAGTAATGTTGTATCCCGTGATCGCGAGTTCTGCTGTCTCTGTTGTCGCGATGTTTCCGTTCTCGTCGACTTCAGCTACATAGTATGTGCGATCCGCCTGCAGTCCGCTGACTGTTACTGTACCGCTCGTGCCGTTTGTCACTGTAATGGCGTGGACGCTTCCGACCATTGTCGTCAGGTCCGCATTGCTGAACACCGCAACGTGGAATGTCTTCGTCACATTACCCGCGCCTGCGACATTCTTGGTGATCTCGAGGCTGCCGAGTTTTTTATCATAGACGTTCGTGACTTTGACCTGCGCGGTGCCGTTTTCTGTTATTGCTGCCGCTCCGCCCGTCGTGCTGTAATTTATCGCTGTCAGGTTGTAGCCGCTGACCGCCAGGCCCGCTGTTGCTGTCGTCGCCACATTTCCGTTCGCATCGACCTCTGCCACATAATATGTCTGACCCGCTGTAAGTCCGTTGACTGTTACTGTACCGCTCTGGCCGTTCGTGATCGTGATGTCGTGGATGTCGCCGACTCTTGTCGTCATTGCTGCGTCACTGTAGACCGCGACGTGGAATGTCTTCGTCACATTGCCCGCGCCTGTTACTTCCTTCGTGATCGCGAGCGCGCCCGTGATCTCTTTATATGTATTCGTTACTGTTTCATTTCCGGTCGCTCCCGCCGTCACCGTGACAGCTCCTCCGTCCGTGGAGTAAGCCTTCGCTTCGAGGCGCACGTTCTGGCTGAGATATGTTCCGACCGCATTGGTCTCCTTCACGTAGTATGTGCCCGGGCTGAGGTTTTCAAATGTCAGTGTGCCCGCTGCCGTTCCGTTCGTGATGGTGATCGTGCCTGTCCTGACCGGTGTGCCCGTGCCTTCCGCGTTATCGTAAAGCGCGATGCCGACGGTGCCGTTCATCTTCGAATCTGTGACCGTGCCGTTCTTGGCGACCGCCTTGGTCACGATTATCTTTGCGTATTCTCTGTATGTGTTCGTCACCGTTACGCTAGATCTGTTGTTTTCTGCTATAGTCGCCGCGCCGCTGTTGCTGTATCCGATCGCGGTAAGTTCATACCCCGTAACAGCGAGGTCCGTTGTCGATGTCGTTGCGATGTTGCCCTGCGCGTCGGTCTCCGCCACGTAGTATGTCGCACCGGCGGTAAGTCCTGCGACCTCGACCGAACCGCTCGTGCCGTTCGTTACTGTGATCTCATGAACATTGCCGACTCTCTGCGTTTTAGCCGCGTCGCTGTATACCGCCACATAGAACTTCTTCGTGACATCGCCCGCGCCCGCAACGTTCTTGGTGATCGTCAGCTTTGCGAGTTTGTGCGTGTATGTGTTTGTCACTGACGCCTTCGCCGTTCCGCCTTCTGTCACCGCCACGCCGTTGTCCGCGGAGCTGTTGATGGTCGTAAGGTTGTAATTCGTGATCTGCAGTTCTGTTGTCGCTGTTGTCGCGACGTTCCCGTCTGCGTCGACTTCAGCTACATAGTATGTGCGGTCCGCCTGCAGTCCGCTGACTGTTACTGTACCGCTCGTGCCGTTTGTCACTGTAATGGCGTGGACGCTTCCGACCATTGTCGTCAGGTCCGCATCACTGTAGACCGCAACGTGGAATGTCTTCGTCACATTACCCGCGCCTGCGACATTCTTGGTGATCTCGAGGCTGCCGAGTTTCTTAGTATAAGTGTTCGTTACCGTTACCTTCGCGCTGTTGTTTTCCGCTATAGTCGCCGCGCCGTTATTGCTGCAGCTTATAGTGCTCAGGTTGTAGCCGCTGACCGCCAGCTCCGCCGTCGATGTCGTCGCGACATTGCCCTGCGCGTCGGTCTCTGCTACATAATATGTTTCGCCGACATTGAGTCCTTCGACCTCGACCGAACCGCTCGTGCCGTTCGTCACTGTGATCGTATGCACACTGCCGACCCTCTCAGTAAGAGCCGCGTTGCTGAACACTGTGACGTGGAATGTCTTCGTGACACTGCCCGCGCCTGCGACATTTTTCTCGATCGTCAGCTTTGCAAGCTTGTGCGTGTAATGGTTGGTCACTGTCGCTGCGGACTTCTGTCCCGCGCTGACTGTGACTGCGCCGAGGTTCGTGATCGTGACACTGTCCAGGCTGTAGTTCCCGAGCACTGATGTCGTGACCGCGCTGCCGTCGCTGTTCTTTTCCACGATGTAATACTCGCCCGGCCCGAGATCCGTGAACTCCGCCTTGTTCATCGCGACGCCGTTCTCTACTTCGATGTTTTTTGTACCGACGAGAGTGTTGTCTGATTTCTTGTAGAGCTCGATCTTGTATGTCGCATCAGCGACCGCAATATCGCCATCGTCGATCCCCGTTACTGCCTTCGTTACTTCGAGCGAGCCCGGGTTCGTGTAGGTGTTCGTTACTGTCTGCACCGCTGTTGCAGTAATGCTCGTGCTGCCCGCACCGTATGTTACTGCCGCGACGAGGTTGCCGTCGTTGTTCGGGTCCGTCACGACTACTTTCGCGTAGACCGGAGTCTGCGAATATGTCATGTGCGTGTCGCTGCCCGCCTGTTCGGTGATCTTGTAGATGTACGTTCCCGTCTCATCATAAGCCACCGAACCGAATGTCGCCGTTCCGCTGTTCTGGCACGAAGCCTTTGTGACAGCCGGGAGGTATTTCGCAGCGTTGCCGCTGACTGCCTCGATGTTGAAATTGAAGATCTCGGATCCGCTGTATGTCCCGCTGACCGCTTTCTTCACCTGCAGCGCCGCGTTCGCCGGCACCCAGTTGTAATAGTTCGTGACCGCCTGCACCGTTGTCGCAGTGCATGTGTCCTTGCTTGCTCCGTACGTTACTGCCGCCTGGAGAGAACCGTCTGTGCTCTCGCTCACGACCACCTTCGCGTAGACCGGAGTCTGTGAATAAGTGATCCCCTTGACCTTCTGCGTCGGTATTACTTCACTGATCTTGTAGTAATACGTTCCGGCAGAAGTATACGTGATGTCGCCGAATGACTTTGTCTCGCCGTTCGTGCAGGAAACTTCCGTGTCGGCCGGGAGCGGTGATGCCGCTTCTCCCTCGGCGTTCGCGCTTGTGAGCACGAAGTCGAACGAGGCGCTGCCGCTGTAATTCCCGCTGACGAGTTTCTTTATTGCGAGTGATGCCTTAGCAGGCTTTTTTTCATATGTATTAGTAACAATGACATCCTCGGTCTTTCCGAGTGTGCCGATGTCGATATGGCTGAATTTGCCCTGATCCATCTGGATGTACAAAGCGCCGTCGGTCCCTGTCGTGACGTATGCGTGTGTCGCCAGGTTCGTACCGTTGCTGGCGGTGAAGATATCGAAGCCCGCAGTGTTGCCGATGAGAGCCGTTGTGAATGTATGGAACTCGAATTGACTGCTGCTGTAGTTTTTCAGGCTGCCGTCGTTAGCCTGCAGTACAGATATGATCTGGGACGCGTCATATGAGCCTTTGACCCAGACCGAGCAAAGCCCGCTTGCCTGCTTGACCGCGAAGAAGAAGTTCGCATCATTGGAATCAGCGATCTTTATCTTGGAGCTTGTCGAACCGATCTTGCTGACGAAATGCACCGCGCTCGCCGCAGAACTTCCGCCCGGGATCGTTACTGCCTGAGCCGCGCTTATCGCTGTCAGGTTATAGCCGTCGATCTGAAGATCATCAGACTGATCCGTCGCGCGCTTGCCGGTGCTGTCGACTTCAGCGACATAATATGTTGCTCCGGCCGTCAGGTCATAGACCGACACGCTTCCGGAAACTCCGTCTTTAATATTTATCGTATAGATGCCGCCGACTCTATTCTTGCACGCCTTGTCGCTGAATACTGCGACATAGAATGTCTTCGTGATATTGCCTGTGCCTTCGACTTTCTTGGTTATTTTCAGGCTTGCATCCTTGACTTTATAGCAGTTCTTGATCGTACATGTCGCTGCTGCATCGCCCGTCGAAGCGACCTGTACAGTCTGCGCGCCGAGCGTCGAGCCCGCTGTCTCAAATTTATATCCGTTTACGTTAAGTGATGATGTGTCGCTCGCTGTAATAACATTTCCCTGCGCGTCGGTTTCCGCGACGTAGTAAGTCTTGCCTTTCTCGAGGCCGCTCCAGGTAACGTCGTTATCTGCTTTGCCGTCCTTGACATGTATCGTCTTGGTCGCGTTTGCTGTAACGGCCTTTGTCTTGCAGTCCTTGTCGGAGAAAAGCGTCACATAGAAGTCCTTGGTCATCGCTTCCGCTTCATCGGAATTGCCGGTGATCTCTACGTTTTTCTTTACTGTAATGCTGCCTGTCGTCGGGATTTTGCCCTTGAACGGGTGCCAGTGGAATTCGAAACCGGTATTGAGTCCGTCCGAGCTGCCGATGATCGCGTTCCCGTTGACATTGCCGCTGCTGAATGTGAATGCCGTGTCAGGAGCAAGCAGTGATCCGAATATCGCGACCCCGTTCGTGAAGTCGGCCGTCTCTGCGTCAGTAATGTTGAAGAGTGTGGTCGTGCTCATCGAGCTTTCGCCCCAGGCCTGCGACGAATGTTCAATCGTCGGGAATCCGGAAATGTTGACGATGTTCGTGGCTCCATCTTTGTGCCCGTTCTGGTCGATCGTGATCTTGACATCGATCGTATCAAGCGTCGTCGTTTTTCCGTTTGTGTCCGTAACAATCATGCCCTTCTTGATGTTGAAGATGTTGAGCGAATCGCTCGTTTCCTTCAGCGTCAGATTCTTGGCACTCGCATCATAGACGATATCGCTTGTCGATACCGTGCTTGCGCGCGACGCCAGATCCTCGTTCAGAGATTCCATCGCCGCCTTGGCTTTTGCGAAATATTCCGAGACATCGCTCGAAGAAAGACTGATCGCCGTAGTTGCCGGTGCGGTCGAACGCGCCAGGTAGCTGCTTGTCTGTTTCACCACTTCAGTACTGTTTTTGTACAGATCCTGCAGTTCGGCGTACTGATTCGCATCGCTGTTTTTGGTAATGCTCGCATCGCTTCCGCCCGGAAGTGAAACAGTACCCGCAGCCGCCACGTGGCCTTTCGCTGACAGATAACCATTCACCGAAAGGCTGCCGCCGACCAGCAGACTCGTCGAGTCGATGCTGCTGCTCTTCCACCCCGATCCTATCGAAAAGCCCTTTTGGACATTGGTGAAATCGCCCTGGACCGCGACCGGTCCCTCGACATCAACAGTGTCCTTGCTGCTGCCGAATATCAGCGCGTTCCAGTTCGCCGCGGACCCGAGAATATTGTCGTCAGTCCCGCTGCTCCAGTTCAGCTTGTTGAAATCCACTCCCCAGCCGTCGGTTTCGGAGCAGACATAATCGGAACCGCTTACAGTTCCGGTTGTTCCCGCGAATGCCAAAGAAGGCATATACATAATTACCATCGCAAGTGCTAATGCGACAGCTGCAAGCCTTCTGGGCAGTTCGTGCCCGATAAATAATTTCCTCATATTAGTGACCTCCCTAACGTATCCCTGAATTCGATGGGATGCGGCCCTGCATATCCGCGCTGATATATCACGGCACCGCACCGTTTCCGGCACAGGCGCCTGCCCGCAGTCGCTGTAATGCAATAAAAAAAGCCGCCCTAAATCGTTAAGGCAACTGGCTATCTGAAGCGTCACACAAATATATTATCCTAAAAGTTTACCCTCTCACCCTTAGACCCTATAGTTTTGCGTCGCCGAATCACTTCGGTTTTGCTTTTTACAGCTTCATCTTATATTACAATTACCTCCCGTGTCAAGTGATTTTTCAGACAATATAGGCGGGAAGTGCAAAGTTCAGATCCGGCAGCCGGGATCATCGTCCCCGTGCCGGCCATAGTCAGACGGTGAGAAAGTCCGCCGGCACCCGCCCGGCGTCTTTCTTCTTTCTCCCGGACAGCAGAAAGCCCGCTCCGATCCCGGAGCAGGCTTTATCATCTTTGTATGGCCGTCCTTTTCTGCGCTAGATCACGAGTGAAGGCGGGTTGTACATTCTTGCTTTGAGTTCATCGTTCAGAGAGTAGAGTCCCTTCGGGTCTGAGCCGTAGAGCTCGTACTTCTTGATGAGGTCGTCCGCGTTCTGCTCTTCTTCGCCCTGTTCTTTGACGAACCAGTCGAGGAACTGCATCGTGCGGTAGTCCTTTGCCTTGAATGCCGCGTCGTAAATATTGTGGATAAGGCTCGTTACGTACTGCTCGTGCTCGAAGCCGAACTTCAGCGCGTCATCGTGCTTCTTCATTACTTTATCAGGCCTGGCGATTGCTTCATAAACGACCTTGACGCCGTTGTTCTGCAGGTATTTCACCATCAGCTGGGCGTGGTCCCTTTCTTCCTGTGCCTGGATCTCGTACCAGTTCTGGAATCCGTCGAGATTCACGTCTGCATAATATGACGCGAAATCAAGATAGAGATACGCCGAGTAGTACTCTTTGTTGACCTGATCCTGCAATAAGTCGATTACTTTTTTATCTAACATTTCTTTGCCTCCTTTGAAATAGTTTGTCTTTTTTTCTGCATGCAGCGCGGACTGCTATCATAATGCTGTCTTCAGGACCGCAGTTCTATGTAGTCGAGAATGAGCTGCACTGCGCCGTCCTCGCTGATTTTCGAGCTGTTGATCGAAAGGTCGTAATTATGATAATCGCCCCAGACCTGACCGGTGTGATAGTTGTAATAATTCGCTCTCGTCTTGTCCATGTTGGCCATGATCTTCCGCGCATCCTCCTCGGTCAGACCGTAGACCGTCATGGCGCGCTTCAGCTTGTCTTCTTCGCCGGCGTAAATGAATACGTTTGTCACATCCGGCATGTCACGCAGTATGTAATCCGCGCAGCGGCCGACTATAACGAAGCTTTCTTCTTCGGCGGCCATTTTTCTGATGTAGTCGAACTGCGCCATGAAGAACTGTTCGTTCGCCGACAGGTATTCGGAATTTGTGCCGGAGTTTGCGGAGAATGCCATTGAAAGAGCGTAGAGGAAGCCGCGTTTTGATTTCGACTCATCTTCTTCGATAAGTTTGCGCGTGAAGCCGCTTTCTCTGGCGATCTTGTCCAGCAGCTGCCGCTCATAATACGGCACGCCCATGGCTTTAGCCAGGCGGTTGCCTATTGTCCTTCCGCCGCTTCCGTATTCACGGCTTATCGTTACGATCTGCTTTTTCATGATGGGATCCCTCCGTAATGTGATTCTTCCACGTAATGTGGTTCTTCCCCGTAATATGATTTTTACCCTTTATTGCGGCGTTCAATCAGGCCTGCTGTTCCGGCTGTTCAGTCGTGCTTTACTATGCTGCCGACATCTCTGCGGTAATGTGCGCCTTCGAAGGTTATCCTTTTCGTGTTGTCGAATGCTCTGGCGCGCGCTTCGTCGTGCGTTTCGCCCATGCACATGACGCCGAGGACCCGGCCTCCGTTCGTTACTATATTGCCGCTTTCGTCGAACTTCGTGCCCGCGTGGAAGACCACGCAGTCGTCGTCGACATCGCCGAGGCCCGAGATCACTTTGCCTTTTTCGTACGAACCCGGATAGCCGCCCGACGCGAGAACGACCGTTACTGCACGCTTATCGCTCCACTTCATGTCGACATCGGCGAGTCTGTTGTCTCTGACCGCTTCGAATATTTCACAGAGATCCGTATCGAGACGTGCGAGCACCGACTGGCACTCAGGGTCTCCGAACCTGTTGTTGAATTCTATTACCTTAGGGCCGTCCTCCGAGATCATGAGGCCTACGAAAAGCACGCCCTGAAAATCGAGGCCGTCCTCCCGGAAACCGCGGAGCGTCGGCTGGAGTATTTCATCCATTATACGCTTTTCAAGTTCCGGGGTGAAGACCAGACTCGGGGAATATGATCCCATGCCGCCCGTGTTCGGCCCTTTGTCACCGTCGAAAATGCGCTTATAGTCCTGGGCGGATTCCATCGGAACGATAGTGTTCTCGTCCACGAAGCAGAGCATTGACGCTTCGACGCCGGTCAGGCATTCTTCCACGACGACGAGGTCGCCCGCTTCACCGAACTTCTTCGATCCCATCAGCTCTTCGATGCCGGCCGCCGCTTCATCGGCGTCCTGAGCGATTATTACGCCCTTGCCCGCCGCGAGCCCGTCGGCCTTCAGGACCATCGGGAAACCGTAGATGCCGATATCCGCCGTCAGGCTTTCCTTGTCCGTGTATTCTTTGTATTTGGCCGTAGGAATGTTGTGGCGCGCGAGGAAGCTCTTGGTGAATGACTTGCTTCCTTCGAGCTGCGCGCATTTTTTGTTCGGGCCGAACGCTCTGACGCCGTGTGCTTCGAGCGCATCCACGATACCCATCGAAAGCGGGACTTCAGGCCCTATTACTGCCAGATCGATCTTTTTTTCATATGCGAATTTTACTATTCCGTCGATGTCTTCCGCGTCTATGTCCACGCACTTCGCGTCCGCCGCTATCCCGGCATTCCCCGGAGCGCACCAGAGTTCATCTACCTTCGGGCTCTGTTTAAGCTTCCAGACTATTGAATGTTCACGGCCGCCGCCGCCGACTACCAGTACTTTCATTTTCTATTCCTTTCCGTTCCAGCAATATGTGCACAGCTTGCATTCAGGCACTGCGATCGCCTCGATCAGCTTGTCGAGATCCTGGAACTTCAGACTGTCGAACTGCATTTTTTCCTGAATGAGGTCAACGAGCTTCTGATGCTTTTCCGTGTGGCTGTCCGCGTATTCCTGCAGCGTCGCCCAGGTCGGAGTCTCGCCTTCCTTCAGGCCCTCGAGTTCGTTGACGCATCTTCTGGCTATAAGTTCGTTGTCGCTGACGCTCCGCGAGAAGTTCAGATATTTGCAGCCGAACATTATCGGCGGGCACGCCGAGCGCACATGTATTTTCTCCGCGCCGTTGTCGATGAGATAAGACACCGTTTCGCGCAGCTGTGTGCCGCGGACGATCGAGTCGTCGACCAGCACGAATTTCTTTCCGTGTATCAGCTCGAACACAGGCACGAGTTTCATCTTCGCGATCAGATTTCTGACGTTCTGATTCGGAGGCATGAAGCTCCGCGGCCAGGTCGGCGTATATTTTATGAGAGGGCGCGCATAAGTAATGCCCGATTCCCCCGCATATCCAAGCGCATGCGCAACACCGCTGTCAGGCACTCCCGCGACATAATCGACATCCATCGGCCCGTCGCTTTCCGCTATCAGAGCGCCGTTTCTGTTTCTGACATCCTCTACGTTCTGCCCTTCGTATGTAGCCGGAGGATAGCCGAAGTACGACCAGAGGAAGGCGCAGATGCGCATCTCTTTCTGCGGCTCGACTACTGTTTTTTCCGACTCCGCCTGAATGAGAACGACTTCGCCCGGTCCTATGTCGCGGACGTGATGATATCCCAGATTTATGAACGTGAACGACTCCGAAGCCGCGCACATCGATTCGCCGTCCTTGCAGCCGATGATGAGCGGCGTCCTGCCGAACTTGTCTCTGGCCGCGTACAGGCCCTCTTCAGTGAGGACTAGCATGGTCATCGAACCGTCGATCTTCTCCTGAACATTTCTGATGCCGTCGACGATCGAATCCTTTTCGGATATCAGCGAAGCCACGAGTTCGGTATCATTGATGCCGTTGCCGCTCATAGACATGAAAAGCCCCTCGTTCTTGCCGATGATCTCGTCGACCAGTTCTTTCTTGTTGTTGATCCTGCCGACAGTGGCTACTGCGTAGAAGCCCTGTCTGCTCTTTATAGTCAGCGGCTGCGGATCTCCGTCCGACAGCGCGCCGATGCCTGCTTTCCCCTGCATTTCCGCCAGTTCCGAATCGAACTTGCTCCTGAATGCGGCATTCGAAATACTATGGATCGAACGGTTGAATCCGTCGTCCTGCAGTATGCACATGCCGCCGTTTTTTGTTCCGAGGTGTGAATGATAATCGGTTCCGAAGAACACATCAGTCACACAGTCACTTTTTGAAATAACCCCAAAGACGCCGCCCATTACTTCTCCCTCGCTTTCTCTATCATCCTGATAGCCGCCGGCAATATAATATGTTCCGTCTCGAGCACTCTGGCCGCGAGATCTTCAGGCGTATCGCCCTCGAGCACAGGCACATGGCTCTGGAGAATGATATTCCCCGAGTCGATGCCCTCGTTCACGTAATGCACGGTCGCGCCGCTCTCTGTATCGCCCGCTTCGAGGACCATCCGGTGCACATTCATGCCGTAACAGTCCTTCCCGCCGTGCTTCGGCAGGAGCGCAGGGTGTATGTTTATTATCCTGTGATCGTATTTTTTTATGACCTGAGGAGCGACGATGCTGAGATACCCCGCGAGCACTACCAGGTCTGTATCCTCTTCAGCGAGCGCTGCCGCCACCGCGTTCATACGCTCGTTCATGTCCGGATAATTCGCTTTCGTGATCGCCTTTACCTTTATGCCGTGCTTCTCCGCGCGTTCCGCCGCGCCGATCCCGTCCTTGCCCGCTATGAGCTGGACGATCTCGCTGTCCTCCAGATATCCGCTCTCGACCGCATCGATGACGGACTGGAAATCAGTGCCGCCGCCGGACGCGAGTACGCTTATGCGCATTTTACTCATGGATGATCACCTTTTCGGTATCCGAATGTACCGCCTCTCCGATGACCTGCGGATCCTCGCCCGCTGCGCGGAGAGCATCCATTACTGCATCCCTGTCTTCCGCCGCGGTGAACATCATCATGCCGATGCCCATGTTGAATGTCGAGAACATTTCCGTCTCGGTGATCTCGCCGTCGCGCTGTATGACGCTGAAGATCGGCGGGATGTCCCAGGTTCCTTTTTTGAATGATGCGGCAATGCCTTCCGGCAGCACTCTCGGCACGTTTTCGTAGAATCCGCCGCCGGTAATGTGGCAGATGCCCTTGATGTCGAAGTTCGGCACGACCGCGGCGCATTGTTTCGCGTAGATCCTTGTCGGACGCAGCAATGCTTCTCCCAGCGGCTCGTCCAGTCCTTCGACCATCGTGTCGACGCCGTATCCCATCTGTTCGAACAGGAGTTTTCTGACCAGCGAGTACCCGTTGCTGTGGATGCCGCTCGAAGGGAGTCCGATGATGACGTTCCCTTCTTCGATCTTCGCTCCCGTGATCATCTTGTCTTTATCGACGATGCCGACGCTGAAGCCGGCCATGTCGTATTCGCCTTCGCCGTAGAATCCCGGCATCTCAGCAGTCTCGCCGCCGACCAGAGCGCTGTTGCCCTGCAGGCAGCCGTCCGCGACGCCCTTGACGATATCGGCGATCTTTTCCGCCGTGACTTTTCCTGTAGCTATATAATCGAGGAAAAACAGCGGTGTCGCGCCCTGGCAGAGGACGTCATTCACGCACATTGCCACGCAGTCTATCCCCACGGTATCGTGACGGTCCATCATGAATGCGACTTTGAGTTTTGTGCCTACGCCGTCCGTGCCGCTGACCAGTACGGGTTCCTTCATGCCGCCCGGCAGTTTATACAGGCTGCCGAAGCTTCCGAGTCCTGTCAGGACATTGTCGCTGAACGTGGCCTTCACGTTTTCCTTCATGAGATCAACGGCGCGCGCGCCTTCTTTGGTATCGACTCCCGCGTCTTTGTATGTTAGATTTGCCATTTATTTATCCTTTCTTTCCGGTAGTTCCATCGGGTAATCACCTGTGAAACAGGCGGTGCATACATTATCACGTCCGAGACCTATCGCATCCGTCATGCCTTCCACGCTGAGGAAGCCGAGCGAATCGGCTCCTATCATGCCGCACATTTCCTCTACGGAATATCTGGCGGCCATCAGCTGTTTCTTTTCCGGCGTGTCAATGCCGAAGAAGCACGGATCTGTAACAGGAGGGCAGGCCACTCTCAGGTGGACTTCCTTCGCCCCCGCGTCTTTCAGCAGCCGCACTATCTGTCCGCTCGTCGTGCCGCGCACGATCGAATCGTCCACCATGACGACTCTCTTGCCTTCGACATTCTCCTTGAGAACGTTGAGCTTCAGCCTTACGCTGATGTCTCTCATTTTCTGGTCAGGCTGGATGAACGTCCTGCCGACATATCTGTTTTTGATGAGCCCGATGCCGAAAGGTATCCCCGACTGCTCCGCATATCCCATCGCGGCGACATTGCCGGAATCCGGCACCGCGATGACAACATCGGCTGCCGCCGGCTGCTCCTTCGCAAGGTTCCTGCCGCACTCGTGGCGCGCAAGATAAATGCTCCTTCCGTCCATGACGCTGTCCGGACGCGCAAAATAAACATACTCGAACGAACATGTTTTTCTCGTGTTTCCGAAGTCGAACTTCATGCTGGAGATCTCGCCGTTTTCTATGGTAATGATCTCTCCCGGATCTATGTCGCGGACTTTTTCCGCGCCGAGCAGGTTGAAGTTGCATGTCTCGGAGGACAGCACATATCCGTTCTTCGTCTTTCCGAGCACCAGCGGTCTCAGTCCCAGCGGATCGCGCACGCCGATGAGTTTCTCTCCCGAAGTAATAACAAGTGCGTATGCGCCTTTGGCGATTTCCATCGTTTTGGCGATCGCGCCCTCGATGTCTCCGTCTTTGATGTTTCTGGCGATATATGCCGCGAGGACTTCTGTATCGATAGTCGTCTGGAAAAGGTACCCCTCTTCCTGCAGTTCATCTCTGAGAATATTCGAGTTCACGAGGTTCCCGTTGTGTCCCAGCGCTATCGCGCCGCCCTTGAAGAACACTACCAGCGGCTGCGCATTGCCCGCAAGGCTCGCTCCCGTTGTCGAATATCTGACGTGTCCAATGGCTATATCCCCCTGCATAGTCCTGATCCTGTCGTCCGAAAATACTTCCTGGACAAGACCCATTCCCTTATGGTAATCGATATTGCCGTATCTGTTGACCGCGATCCCCGCGCTTTCCTGCCCGCGGTGCTGCAGGCTGTGGAGCCCGAAGTATATGTCCCTGGCGATGCCGGCATCACCGGGAGAATAGATCCCGATGACCCCGCATTCATCATGGAAATGATCGTCGTCTCTCAGCATGCGGCTGAGGTTGTTCATCTCTTCTGCCATATTAATTCCTTCTATCTCTCAAGCTCCGCATCGATCTTAATGATGTCTTCTTCCTGCTTCTTCTTGAAATCTTTCATCTTCTGTCTCAGCTCAGGATATTTTACGCTCAGGATCTGCACCGCGAGATAGCCGGCGTTTTTCGTTCCGTCTATCGCGACTGCAGCCACAGGTACGCCCGAAGGCATCATTACTGTAGCCAGAAGTGCGTCCATGCCGTCGAGCGCAGCCGATTTCATCGGTACGCCTATCACCGGGACAGGTGTGTTCGCCGCCACGAAACCCGCGAGATGAGCCGCCATGCCCGCGCAGGCGATTATTACTTCAACGCCTCTGTCCTCGGCCCCCGCCGCGAATTCGACCGCCTGAGCCGGCGTTCTGTGCGCCGAAATGACTCTGACTTCTGTTTCCACGCCGAAATCCTTCAGGACGTCAACACACTTTTTGACCTGATCGTAATCGGACTTGCTGCCCATTACTACTGCTGCTTTCATTTCAATACCTCTTTTATTCTTTTCTATTTGAAATAATTAACTCCGGATTCGAAGATCTTCATATCTTTCTCTCCCGGTACATTTTTATAGACGTTTCTGCCGATACGCTCCGAGTGTCCCATCTTGCCGAAGACTCTGCCGTCCGGGCTTGTGATGCCCTCGATTGCGAACTTCGAATGGTTAGGGTTGAACTTGATATCCATCGAAGGCTTGTCGCTGAAGTCAACATACTGCGTAGCTATCTGTCCGCCGTTTCTGAGCTCCTGCAGGATCTCGTCGCTGCAGACGAAATTGCCTTCGCCGTGCGATACCGGTATCGTGAATGTGTCGCCGACTTCGCAGCCTGCGAGCCACGGTGATTTGACAGAGCCGACTCTCGTTCTCACGAGACATGATGCATGGCGTCCGATCTTGTTGTAGGTCAGCGTCGGGCTTGTTTCCTCCATCGGTCTGATTTCGCCGTAAGGCACGAGACCGAGTTTTATCAGGGCCTGGAATCCGTTGCAGACTCCGAGCATGAGTCCGTCTCTGTTATCGAGCAGATCCTGAACGGCTTCGCTGATGAGCGGGTTCCTGAATACGGCAGTAATAAACTTCGCCGATCCGTCAGGTTCGTCTCCTCCGCTGAATCCGCCCGGGATCATGATGATCTGGGACTCTTTTATCTTTGTCGCGAGTTCGCTGATCGATTCGACCATAGCGAGTTCGTTGAGATTTCTTATCATGTGTATGTCGGCATCCGCTCCGGCTCTTTCGAACGCGCGCTTCGAATCCATCTCGCAGTTCGTGCCCGGGAACGCCGGTATCACTACCTTAGGTCTGGCCGTCTTTATTGCCGGCGCCTTGCCGTATCTCATCTCATAGCTGACCGCGTCGACATTGCCTTCGCACTTGTCCTTCGCGTCCGCATATCTGACAGGGAATACGCTTTCGAGCGGGCTCTGCCATTTCTTGATTGCTTCACTGAGACCGACCTTCTTTTCAGCGCCGTCGACAACGAATTTCATAGCCGCCTGATCAGCCGTTTCGCCGATGACCTTGTAGCCGATCCCCGCGAAGAGCGCATCCGCGTCTTCCTTCTTCGGGATCTCGAGAATCAGGCCGCCGTATCTCGCGTCCGCATATTCTTCACTCGTGAGATCTCTGACATTGAAGCCGATCTTGTTGCCGGCCGCCATTTTGAACAGCGTCATAAACGCGCCGCCTCTGCCGATCGTGTCGGCAGCGAGGACTTTTCCGTCGGCTATAAGCTCGCTGACTTTGTCCATGCTGTTTCTGTAGGCTTCGAAATCTATCATCTTGTTTTCATCCCATACCGCAGGTACGAGGACGATCGTGCTGCCGCATTTCTTGAACTCTGTGCTGATGATCCTGTCGGCATCGGCAGCGCAGACCGCAAACGACACGAGTGCCGGCGGCACGTTGATGTCTTCAAATGTTCCGGACATCGAGTCCTTGCCTCCGATCGCCGGGATGCCGAGTTCCTTCTGCACTTTGAGCGCGCCGAGAAGAGCCGCCATCGGCTTGCCCCACATAACGTCCGAAGCCATTCTGCCGAAGAACTCCTGGAATGTGAGACGTACTTTCTTTCTGTCTCCGCCCATGGCAACTATCTTGGTGACCGAATCGACCACGGCATAAACCGCTCCGTGGAACGGCGAGCATTCCGCGAGATGCGCATCATAGCCGTAGGTCATGAGCGTGGCTGTATTTGTTTCGCCTTCCGTAACAGGGAGCTTGGCAGCCATTCCTGCTTCAGGCGAAAGCTGATATTTTCCGCCGAGCGGCATGAGCACTGTGCCCGCGCCGATCGTCGAGTCGAATCTTTCTATGAGGCCCTTCTTCGAACAGCAGTTGAGATCCGTAAGATATCTCTCAGGGTCTTCGTATGCTTCGAAGTCCGCGAAATCCGCTTTGCCCGGGACCTTGACGACAGCCGCCTGTCTGGCGCCGTTCGTGTCGAGGAACGCTCTCGAGAGGTTCAGCACGATATGGCCTCTCCATCTCATGGTGATCCGCTTCTCTTCCACTACTGCGGCCACAGTAGTTGCTTCGAGGTTTTCCGATGCCGCGTAATCCTTGAATGCCTTCTCGTCCGCCGCAGTAACGACGACGGCCATTCTCTCCTGTGATTCGGAGATCGCGAGTTCTGTTCCGTCGAGTCCCTCGTATTTCTTCGGCACGAGATCCAGATTGATCTCGAGTCCGTCCGCGAGTTCGCCGATAGCTACGGAAACTCCGCCCGCGCCGAAGTCGTTGCAGCGCTTGATGAGCGTCGCGACTTCTTTTCTTCTGAACAGTCTCTGTATATTTCTTTCGACAGGAGGATTTCCCTTCTGTACCTCGGCTCCGCATGTTGAAAGCGATGCCGTTGTGTGCTTCTTCGATGAGCCGGTAGCTCCGCCCATGCCGTCGCGTCCCGTGCGGCCGCCGACGAGTATTACTACATCACCCGGCTGCGGCTCGCTCCTCTTCACATGGTCCGCAGGCGCAGCGCCGATGACAGCGCCGACCTCCATACGCTTAGCCACATAATTCGGATGATAGACTTCATCAACAAGTCCCGTCGCAAGTCCGATCTGGTTGCCGTACGAACTGTAGCCGTGAGCCGCGCCGATCGTGATCTTCCTCTGCGGCAGTTTGCCCGGACGCGTTTCCGCAAGCGTCGCTCTCGGGTCGGCCGCGCCTGTGACTCTCATCGCCTGATAGACGTAAACTCTGCCCGAAAGAGGATCTCTGATCGCTCCGCCGAGGCAAGTCGCCGCGCCGCCGAAAGGCTCGATCTCAGTAGGGTGGTTATGCGTCTCGTTCTTGAACATGACGAGCCAGTCCTGCTTTTCTCCGTTGATGTCGGCCTTTACCTTGATGGAGCAGGCGTTGATCTCATCAGATTCGTCGAGATCGTTTGCCAGACCTTCCTTTTTTATGTATTTCGAACCGATCGTGCCCATATCCATGAGGCAGATGTCTTTTTTGCGGTCGCCGTAGACCTCGCCCCTTATATCCATGTATTCCTGGAACGCTTCCTTGACAATATCTCCGTACGGGCCGTCCTCGAAATACACGTCGGTCAGCGTCGTGTTGAATGTCGTGTGTCTGCAGTGATCCGACCAGTATGTGTCTATGACCTTGAGCTCAGTAATAGTCGGATTTCTTTTTTCTTCTTTTGCGAAATAGTCGCGGATGAAAATGATGTCGTCGCGGCTCATCGCAAAGTCCAGCTTCTTCCTGTACGCCTCGATCTCGTCATCGCTCATCTTTATGAACCCTTCGACTGTCTCGACATCCTCAGGTGAATCATACATCACGCTCAGCGTCTCCGGCTTTCCGAGATCCGCCTCCTGCGAATCGACAGGGTTGATGCAGTAATGCCTGATCGTATCAAGCTCCTCATTTGTGATCTCCCCTTCAAGTACAGTAATGCGCGCAAATTTTACCGTCGGGTCTGTACCCGGCTTCATAAGTCTGATGCACTGCGCCGCGGAATCCGCTCTCTGGTCGAACTGCCCCGGCAGATATTCCTGCGCAAAAAATTTCACAGAACTCAGATCTCCCGGCATAGTCTCGTCGTATGCCATATCGATCGACGGTTCTGCGAACACTGAATATTTTGCTGCTTCAAATGTCTCCTCATCGAGTCCCTGGACATCATACCTGTTGATGATCCTGACTCCGGTAAGTCCCTTTATTCCGAGGTTAGTGCGGACGTCTTCATAAAGACCCTGCGCCTCGACATCGAAACCTTCTTTCTTCTCAACGTAAACTCTTCTTACCATTGTTTCGCCTCTCTCCCGGCTCTTCGCCATGTAAAGTTCGTGTTTTTAAGTTATTTTCCTACGTATGCGAATTAATAGTATCACATTTCCCGGCTATTTACAGTAAAAAGGCGGTCTAATTAAAAATAAAGTTCGGCATGTACCGAACTTTATCAACTTCTTGTGTTTTAAGATTCGTAGTTTTTGCGCAGTCCCTTCAAACTGCCTCCCGGCGCCGGCCGACTTCCCGGCTTCGCGGTTTCAAACACCGCCCGATCCCGCTTTCGGCCTCCGCTACACGAGCCTTCTGATCGTGACGATCTTGCGGTAATCCGCTGTGCCTATCGTGATGCCGGCTTTCGGGTTAGCCGCATTGATCATCTTGTCGTTCCCGATATATATCGCAACGTGGCTGCCGTAACAGATCAGATCCCCCGCGGCCGCCTCATCGAGCGACTTGATTTCTTTGCCGTACGCTTCCTGCGAGTATGAGTAATGCGGAAGCTCGACTCCGAAGTGCCCGTAAACGAGCATCGTGAATCCCGAACAGTCGCAGCCGTCCGTCAGACTCTCGCCGCCCCAGACATACGGATTTCCGAGCCATTTCATCGCATACTCCACGACCTTCACGCCCGTCGCGCCGCTGTCCGGATCGACCTCGATCCCTTCAATATCCTTCGTCCCCCTGAGGACGACCTTTGTCTGCGCCTTCTTCGTGACCTCCGTCGAAACCACATTCTTCTCCGTGACCTCGCCGTTCACCGTCGTAATGGAGGACGTCACTTCCTGCTCGCCGTCGCTGCCCTTCTCCGCGATCTCTTTCGTGCCGCGGTAAAGCTTGTCGGTTTTGATGACCTTCGTCTTGTGTTTTATAGCCTGCGTCTCCGTCCCTATCGATTTAGACTCGACCTTGACAGCCGGCTCCGCCTGTGTCTTGTTCAGACTGACAATATGCCTGACAGCCGCCTCCGTCGAAACTATCGGAGTTTTTCCGCCGGCTGAAAGCGGCAGCTTCTCAAAAGTCACCGATGTCGTGACTGTCGCCGCCTGTTCCGCCGCCACGTCTTTGCAGTAATACAGTTTCAATCCGGTAACGACCGCCTGCGCCGAATCTCTCGACGCCACGACCGCGAGCTGCTGCCCGTCTGCCTTTATGACATACGGATCATAGACACTCATTGCGTCCTTGTACAGCGCGTGCACATCCTGCGGCGCCGCCGCCAGCATAAGTGAAACCACCATTACTGTCGAGACAGCAAAAGCCAGGACTCTTTTGAGCCCCGTTCCGCCTGCCCTGTTAATGTGCTCTGCGTTCTGAAGCGAACGTTTCTTTGTACTTTTTCCCGTACTTTTTTCAGAAAATTTCTCTGAACTTTTCATCATGCTTCTCATGTAAGTCATATTCTTCCCGTTCTCCCCGCTGTGTACCCTTTTGAAAAAAATGTCAAAAATGCCTGATTTACGCGCCTTCCGGCGCACCCCTGTAAGACTTATAGTTTAACGCCATATCCGGCCTGTGTCAAACCGGGTTCCGCATTTGCCATGACATCGCGCCGGGCCGGCATAGCGCTGATTTTTGGTGCAAATATTGCCTTTCCGCTTATCTGCACCACGGTTTACCGGGCTACAGCGGTTGAGCGTTCGCCCAGCGGGCGTTTTACCTTCCGCTCACGCAGCGAGGGCCTTCAAACGTTGAAAAAGGTGGTGCAGATTTCGGCTTTTCGAAAATCCGCACCACCTTTTCCTCATTTCATAAAATAGTGAGGAAAACCCCGGGGCGATCTGCGCAGGCAGGGATCGCCGCCGGGGGTTTTCTTCATCCTTTGGACCTGCGCTTTACAGGTGCAGGTCTTTTTTGTTCTTATAGGCATCCATGATTTTGACGCCGAGGTTTTCATCATTTATTGCGATGCCGCCGGTGAGCACGCCGTCTGCAGTGTAGAGTCTTCTGCAGATATTTTTGTCAGGTTCGTTCTTTTCTTCGACTTTGTATTCTTTGCCGCCGTTGCCGACGTCGCCTACTGCGAATACTTCGATGCCGAAGCCGGTTAAGGCGACGGCCGGAACGATATGCTCGTATTCCTCGTCATCTCCGACTGCGTTGATGCCGGCGATGCGTCCCTGGTCCAGGCTCTGGTTCCACAGTCCGTACGATACGCCGGTGAAAGCGGCGCAGTCGCCGGCTGCATAGATGTCCGGGTCGCTGGTGCGCATGCGGCTGTCGACTTCGATGAATCTGTCGCCTTTGAGTCCCGCGTCGAGAGCCATTTTTACATTAGGCACTGTACCGGCCGAGATTATTACAAGCTGTGCTTCGACTTCTCCGTCCTCGAGCGTTACGCCGCTGTCGGTGATTTCCTTAGTTTTTGCTCCGGTGATGATCGTTACGCCGGATTTTTCAGCAGCCGCCTGCAGAGTTTCCGCTGCGGCCCTGTCGAGCTGACGGTTCATGACGTAGCCGCCGTTCTGCAGTATCGTGACCTTCTTGCCTGCTCTTGCAAGCTCCCAGCCGGCCTCCAGACCGAGAACACCGCCGCCTATTACTGCCACACTGTCGATCTCATCGAGACGCGTCTGTATCGCATGCACGTCCGCTATCTTTCTTATTACTTTAACGATATCCTTGTCGGCGCCGGGGATAGGGATCACATTGCACTCCGAACCCGCCGCATATATAAGTTTATCATATTCTCTCGTTTCGCCATTGGAAAGAGCAACCGTCTTCGCCGCCGCATCGATCGAAACAGCCGAAACTCCGAGCGTAGTCTTTATCTTTTTTTCGCCGTACCAGTTCGGCTGCTGTACATAAAATTCATTCGACTCCGGTTCTGCGAGCAGGCCCTTCGTGAGCATCGGTCTATTGTAGCATACGACATCTTCATCCGAAATGATCTCGATGCCGGCAACGTCATTCCTCTTTCTGATTTCGTCGGCTGCCGTCAGTCCCGCGATACCTCCGCCTATGATGACGAATTTCAGGTCGGCGCTGCTGCTGAACTCTATCTCCTCGATCGTTACTTCAATGAAATGTTCAGGTCCCTTGCCGCAGACCGGACATGTCTCCGGCGGTGTATCTCCTTTGATGACCGCTCCGCAGACGTCGCATTTCCAAGCCTTAACTCCTCTTTTCTTTCCCGGTATGATCATTACTTCTCCTCGCTTTCTGTCTTATCCGATCTCGCAGTGTGTGCGGTTCCGCTTGGCCCGGTAGAGCGCATCGTCCGCGCGCTGGTAAAGCGTTGTGAACGTGTCCTCCGGCCCGACTATCGCAGCTCCCGCGCTGAGATCCACTTTCAGCCCTCCGGCCTCGAATTCCGCCATTGCTCTGATGACATTTTCTCTCGCTGCCGAATATCGTTCTTCGATAAAATTATTATGCACCGTTCCGATGTAATAAACAACAAATTCATCGCCGCCGAGCCTGCCGATAATGTCGGTCGATCTTCTGAACGCCTGGTGCAGGGCATTGCCTACGGCAGTAATAACACCGTCGCCCGCGACGTGTCCCATCGTGTCGTTCACGGATTTAAAATTATCCAGGTCAAAGATCATAAATACCGCATTCTCACGCGACTCGCTGTTTCTCATGATCTCCTTGATCTTGTCAAAAGTGGCGCGCCTCGTGAGCAGTCCGCTCAGACTGTCCTTGTCCGCGCGCAGCACAAGCTCGTCGTGCGCCCGCACCTCGTCATCGATATCGTCGATCCTGCCGACCACCCTGACCACATCACCGGCATCATTCGTTACTGCGGTAAAAAACACCCTGCTCCAGATGTACCTGCCTTTGAAAAGATTGTGTCTGAAGTCGAACGTCCCGCGCCCGCCCACAAGCGTCACCTGCCTGAGCTTACCGAGATACATTTCTTTGTCCGCAGGGAAAATATTTGTGCTGTCGGCAACATGATCCATATATCTTTCCACACGATACTGCCTGGTCCTCTCGCCCGGAAACGAGACCTCAAACACATTCGTGCCGGAAACGGGACCATAATCAAATGTAATGGAATGCTCGCTCTCGGCCAGCAGCCTGAATCTTTCGAGCTGCCGTCTGACCTCGTTTTCCGCCTCGACCTCCGCTGTCTTGTCCACGCACATCATGACCGCGATCCGGCGGCCGTCCTCTGTTTCCGCGACAGTCCCCGAAATATTGACCCAGAAAAATGAGCCGTCCTTTCGCAGGAGCTTGCATCTGCCGGCGTCGATAGAATGTTCACCGTCCGCCGACCACACCCGGCCGGCGCTTTCCGCAAGCCGTCTGTAATCCTCGTGGCTGACCAGGCCGACCATATTGCCTCCTGTACTTTTCACCAGGTCCTCCGCGTTCTCGAAGCCTCCGATCTGCGCGAAGTGATCCTCGCAGTAATATATCGGCGAATTGTGTTCGCAGTATACGGCGATTATCCCGCCCTCAATGTATCTGTCGGTCAGCCGCTGCTTCGCCAGCCTTATATATTCATCCATGCCGGCGGCCGCGCGGTTCACCGGTTCGTATATCACTCTGTCGCGTATCTCCTGCAGCGCAAAGGAATAAATAGCAAGTTCCCCCGCTCTGCCGACGAAGCACATCCTGATCTCGACCAGCATGATCTGTCCTCCGACATGCTTCATGCTGCATATCACCACTTCCACCTCTCTGCTCGCCTCGGATCTGTCGCAGGCCGCGAGCAGCTTTACGCGGTCCGCATCCTGGATGGAATTGCTCAGATCGTACTGACCGTCGAACAGCATCGAAGGATCGGTCCCGGTTATTTCATAATAACGCCGGTTGACTCTGATCGCCGAAATATGACTGCCCTCGCGTTCAAAGATACCGACACCGCCGGGCACGCTTTCGAAGATCATATTCGTTGAACGCCCTGATTCCCAGATGCTGTCTATATCGAGCTCGCTCAGCTTCTGATATGCGACATCCAGGAATTTTCTGCCCTCGCGCTGTTCCAGGTAATGTTCGAAATCCTCTTCAGACAGCGGTTTCGAAAAGTAATCCCCCTGCACCAGGTCGCAGCCCGTCTCCGCCAGGAACTTGATCTGATCATCGGTCTCCGCGCCTTCGGCCACGACCTGCGCGCCGAGCATTTTCGCAGTACGGATAATACTATTCACGATATTCCCGGGTCTTCCCGCATTTGTGCCCAGGTCTTTTACCAGCCCGCGGTCGATCTTGATGATATCGACATCGATATCCCGCAGCATGCCGAACGATGAAAACCCGCTCCCGAAATCATCGAGCAGTGTCTTCACGCCGCGTTCCCTGATCTTGTCGACAAACACTGCCAGCCTCTGCGGAAAATCCAGATAGGCCGTTTCCGTGATCTCGACATTGAGTTCTCCCGGTCCGATTTCATATTTATCCAGAAGGGCAATGAACTTTTCCGCGATGCCCTGTATGTATAAATCAATGCTCGACATATTGACCGACAGCCTGAGCGCGCGGCCCGTTTTCTCCCTGACCTCTCTGATCATTCGGCAGGCCTGCTCCCAGACATAAACATCCAGCTTAGTAACAAAGTAATTATGTTCAAATACCGGAATAAAAGAGTCCGGCGTGATCGTCCCCATGGCCGGATTTTCCCACCTCACCAGCACCTCGGCTGATACCGGAGCGTATTCCGACAGGCTGAACACCGGCTGAAAGAAAAGTTTGAATTCACCGTGTGCAAGAGCGTACTCCATGCGTCCGGCTATTTCGTGTTCGAGCGCAATGCCGTTCTGGAGTTCGCTGTAATACATCGTTCTCTTCAGATAATTTCCTTTGACCGCATCGAGCGCGCTTTCCGCGCGGTCGCGCATGGCATGTATCCCCATATCGTTGTCTTCGATCTCATACAGGCCGAAATGACTGATAGCCGTGTACTCGATCTCGTATTCCGACAGGTCGATAGGCGAGCAGGACTCGAGATAATCCGCGTCGACGAGCTCCGTCGGCAGGCAGGCGGCAAAATGATCGCCGCCGATCCTCGAATATGTACCGCTGCTGCCGCAGTATTCCCGCAGCCATTCCGCGACTCTTCTCAGCACAATATCTCCGAGACGCGTACCGAACATATCGTTTATCGCCTTGAATTTGTCTATATCAATAGAAATGAATGTGTACTTTACATCGCGGTTCTTACTCAGCATCTCTACTGTTTTAGCAATAAAAGTCTGCGGGTCATACAGGCCCGTGAGAATATCGTGCCTTGATCTGTATACTCTGTCTTCCATTGTCCACCCTGAAAACTGTTCTGAGCAATATGATTTTTTTATTATATACCAAATCTATGCAGAATAGCAAAAACGACAAAAAAACAGCACCGACCTCGTCTGAACACTTCGACACCAAAGTTTCCATCCTTAACGCTTTAAACTCTCACCGGATTCTTCTGCCGCACGTTCAAAATATTCATCGGCAATTTCAATAGTTTTTTCTGATCCATGAGTTCACGCGGTACTTAAGGTTTCCGCTTTCTGATTCACCCCCGCGGACCTCCGCGGCCAGGTAGTTCGAGATTTTGATCGGTACTATCTCTTTTGTATTTCTTTTTCATTTGACATTTCTGGCGGGCCCACCCTCTTTCTTGACTTCTCCGCCCCAGCCTTCCGGCAACCTGCAGGACTTCTTCCCGTCCTGCCGGGGTTCAAAGTTTAATCATATTTTAAAAGCTAATCGGGGATCTCTCCCTCGCTTTGCTCTTCTTTGTATCATTATATTAGCACAGGGACCGGGGTATTTCAAGTGATATTTTCAGAAAATTTACTTTTTTTATCCGCGTCTATTTTTCTCCTTTTGCTTTCCGCTTCCGCCGATCCTCCGAACCTTTTTCGAGTGTATTTACATGCATATATTTTCTTTTTTCAAGCTGTGTGTTATAATCCTACTATTATTTGCAAATGAACAATTCGGGAGGTAATCATGTACTCATTCAACGAAATCAAAACAGCTGATCCTGAGATAGCTGAAGCTATTCTCAAAGAGCTCGAGAGGCAGAATTCGCATATCGAGCTCATTGCATCTGAAAACTGGGTAAGCAAGGCCGTCATGGCGGCTATGGGCAGCCCTTTCACCAACAAATATGCTGAAGGTTACAGCGGCAAGAGATATTACGGCGGCTGCGAAAATGTCGACATCGTCGAAACCCTTGCGATCGAAAGACTGAAGGAACTCTTCGGATGCGAATATGCGAACGTGCAGCCTCATTCGGGCGCACAGGCCAACATGGCGGTCTTCTTTGCAGTACTAAAGCCGGGAGACACATTCATGGGCATGAGTCTCGACCAGGGCGGACATTTAAGTCACGGATCCCCTGCCAACTTCTCGGGCACATATTTCAACTGCGTGCCTTACGGCGTTGATGAAAACGGCATGATCGACTACGACGAAGTCCTGAAGATCGCGAAGGAATGCAGACCGAAGATGATCGTCTGCGGGGCAAGCGCATATGCGAGAAAGATCGACTTCAGCAAATTCAGAGAGATCGCCGATGAAGTAGGCGCTGTTCTCTTTGCGGACATCGCTCATATCGCGGGACTCGTTGCGACAGGTTATCACATGAGCCCTGTGCCTTACTGCGACATAGTTACATCGACTACCCACAAGACTCTCCGCGGCCCGAGAGGCGGGATCATTATGGCTACAAATGCAGCGAATGAAAAATTCAATTTCAACAAGGCAATATTCCCGGGCATCCAGGGCGGACCGCTCGAGCATGTGATCGCTGCCAAGGCCGTATGCTTCGGAGAAGATCTCAAACCTGAATTCAGGGAATACGTCGGACAGCTCTGCTCGAACGCACAGGCTCTCTGCAAAGGTCTCATGGACCGCGGCGTAGATATAGTTTCGGGAGGAACTGACAACCACCTTATGCTCGTGAACCTCGTGAAGTCCGGCAAGACGGGCAAAGAAATGGAGAAGCTCCTGGACGAAGCGCACATTACCTGTAATAAAAACACTGTCCCTAACGATCCGCAGTCACCGTTCGTCACAAGCGGGCTGAGAGTCGGCACACCTGCCGTCACGACGCGCGGCATGAAGGAAGATGACATGGCGAAGATCGCGGAAGCAATCGCGCTCTGCGTCGAAAGCGAAGCGAACAGGGACAAGGCCCGTGCTATCGTGAAGGAACTCACGGATAAATATCCGCTGACGGATTTCTTCCCGGCATAGGAATGGAGTTTTAGATGCTTGCAGAAAAAATGAGACCGTTCCTCGGCGGTTCATCCGCAATCCGCAGGATGTTCAACGAGGGCGAAAGACAGCGCAGGGAATTCGGTGCGGAGAACGTTTTCGATTTCAGCATCGGCAACCCGAATGTGCCTGCTCCGCCGGAGGTGGCGGATGCCGTCAGGTATGAGCTGGACAATGAAGATCCCGTTTTCCTTCACGGCTATATGCCGAATGTCGGATATGCGGATGTACGCAGAGCGATCGCAGACAGTCTCAACAAAAAATTCGGCGCATCGTATACAAAGGAAGATATAGTGATGACTGTCGGTGCGGGCACAGCGCTCGTACTGACATTCTGCACGCTGCTTGACGAAGACGATGAAATAATCGTCTTCGCTCCATATTTCCTTGCTTACGGCAATTACGCGGCGAATTTCGGCGGGAAACTCAAAGTCGTTCCGGCCGACACTGAGACTTTTCAGCCCGACCTCGCAAAAATGGAATCTCTGATCGGCCCGAGGACGAAGGCTGTAGTAATAAACTCCCCGAACAATCCCGCGGGTGTTATTTACTCTGCCGCCACTCTAAAGGCTCTCGCGGAAATCCTCGAACGCAAACAGCAGGAACTGGGGATCTCTATCGCGCTGATATCCGACGAGCCGTACCGTGAACTCGTTTATGACGACAATGTCGAAGTACCGTTCGTGCCTGATTATTACCGCAATACGATCGTCGAATATTCGTATTCCAAGACTCTGTCGCTCCCGGGCGAAAGGCTCGGCTACATCGCGTTCACGCATGATATGGACGAAAAGGACGACCTCGTTGCCGCAGCGGCGGCCGGCATCGTCAATCTCGGGATCACGAATGCACCGTCGCTTTTTCAGCGTGCAGTAATGCGCTGTCTCGATGCGAAGGTCGATATCGGAATATACAAAAAGAACCGTGATACACTGATGGCAGGGCTCTCTGAAATCGGTTATGAATTTGCCAGGCCGCAGGGTGCGTTTTACCTTTTTATCAAAACACCGCTTGCGGATGACGGAGCATTCTGCGATCTCGCGGCGGAACACCACATACTCACGGCTCCCGGCTCGGCGTTCGGCTGCCCGGGATACGCCAGGATATCCTACTGCGTCGCCTATGACACGATCGTGCGTTCCCTGCCGGCGTTCAGGGAAGTATGGGAAGCGGCCGGGGAACAGAAGAAAGCTGAAGTGATCTCTCATGGAGTATAAAAATATTATGATCGCCGGTCTCGGCGCACTCGGCATGATTTATGCAGACGCGCTGGAAAGAGTGCCGGGCGTTAAAATCTACGGGATCGTCGACGAGGCACGCAGAGAGCGTTACGCAAAGGACGGCCGCATGTTCAACGGCGTGCGGAAAGACTATGAGTACATTACCGCAGGCAGCAGCGTGGCAAAGGCCGATCTCGTGATCGTCACGACCAAGTCCTCCGGACTCAGCGCGGCGCTGGATGAAATGGCCGGCGTCATCAAAGACGATACTGTCATCATTTCTTTCATGAACGGGATCAGCAGCGAACGCATCATCGGGGAACGGTTCGGCATGGAGCATGTCGTCGGCGCTGTTTTCCTCGGTCATCCGGGGCAGAATACGAACGGCTCCGTGACGCATGACGGGATCTTCAAATCATTTATCGGCGAACTAGAAGGCGCCTCACGCTCTGAGCGTGTAGATGCTCTGGAAAAGCTGTTCGCCGGTGCCGGTCTCGATATCAGCGTTCATGAAAATATAAAATACAAGCTGTGGTCGAAGTTCATGATGCTCGTCGCCTTCAATCAGCCGACAGTGCTCTACAACTCCGACTGGACTCCGTACACCCGCATCCCCGGCGGCATGGATCTTTCGGCCCACCTGATGGACGAGGTCGCCGAAATCGCCAGGAAACTCGGCATTGCCGGCACTGACCGCATGATAGCCGAGAACCTCGAATTTGTCAGGGAATCTCCGGCAGCGACAGTCCCTTCCATCTACCAGGACTTCATTGAAAAGCGTCCGATGGAGGTCGACATACTGTCCGGTGAAGTCGCCCGTCTCGGCGAAGAGCTCGGTGTACCGGTTCCTTACAACCGTGCTGTAATGGATATTCTGAATGTCCATAACGGGAAGCTTAAGCTCTGATAATGCAAAATCCGCCCGCGGGCGGATTTTTTTCGTCATTTTACTTTCTGTGTAAGGCCGCACCAGACTCTGGTAACTATGTCGGCCCTCTGGGCAAGGTATTTCATGGTAAGGCTGTTCTGCCTGCGCCACTCCCTCATAACGGGATTCGAAGGCGTAAGTCCGAGTGAAATATCCTTCACGATCACCGCAGCCCTGCTGCTGATCACTTCGTCCTTTTCCTTTAAATACTCCACCGGATCCACTCCGTCCTTCACGCACGCATACACGAACTCTTCCAGTGCATCGATTATCATCCTGTCGAAGGCCGGATCAGATACATCCTTTCTGCAGTGATATATATCCATCGTATCATATTTTTCAGTCGCATAATCCAGTTTCCCCTGGTAAGCCCCTCCGAAAATCAGTTCCATTTTCTGCCTCTCATCTTTCCCCATTCACTCTTTTTCATACCGCGCGGACATGCTTCTGCCGCGTGTTCTCTGCCATTTTATTTAAACCGGTATCTCATCCCGTACGAAAATTCTTCAACGCGGTCGCACCGTGATGCGAGATCGCGTTCCAGAAGCGCAAGCCCCTTGCGGAAATATTCCACGTGGTCGCGGCTCCTGTCGAGCACTCCGGCGTTGTCCATGCGCCGTCCCGTACCGCTGAAGATGTAATGCCCGATATAAAGCGTGCTGCGTACATTCTGCGCGAATGTCTGAAGATCTTCTATTACCCGCCCTGTCGCGAGCACATCGAACGATTCGCCGCCCGATTCGCCGTAACGTCCGCCGGCTTCATCAGTACCGAACATCTCATTGCGCAGCAGCGATGTGATGCTGTCAACAATGAAGATCGCGCGGGTATCAGCCTTATCCAGCAGGCTGCATATGTCTCTTTCGCACTTCTCGATCCTGAATCCTCTTGAAGCATAATGCTTCTCGCGCATAGTCTGTGTCGTACTCTCTTCGTAATCCTGCGGACTCAGCGTCGAGACATAACAGAGAGGGACATCGAACACATCCCCGGAAAGCTTTGCGACTTCCTCGGCACGTTCACGCATGCCGTTATTATTACCGCCGACATAAAGAAATTCCATTACTCGGCCTCCGCTGCTCTCTCGAGCCATTCGCGCCCGGACGCGATCTGGCGGCGTACCTCCGCAGGCGCTGTGCCTCCGTAAGAAACGCGCGCATCGACGCAGGCAGTAATGCTGATGTCTCCGAGCATGTCTGAACTGATGCGGCTGTCGATCGAAGCCAGTTCGCTGTCAGTCAGATCTTCAAAATCGCAGTCCCTGTTCTCGCACATCTTGACCATGTTCCCGACAATGTTGTGCGCCTCGCGGAACGGGATGCCCTGCTTTGCGAGATGCTCCGCGATATCCGTCGCATTCAGGAAGCCCTTGCCGAGCTGATCCGCGATCTTGTCCAGACGGAACTCTGTCTTCTCTATCATCTTCGCGAGGATCACGAGGGAATCCTTCCACGTATCGACCGCGTCGAACATGCCCTCCTTATCCTCCTGGAAATCCTTGTTATACGCAAGCGGCGTGCCCTTCATTACTGTAAGCATCTGCATCAGATCGCCGTAGACCCTGCCGACCTTGCCGCGCAGGAGCTCAGCCATGTCCGGATTTTTTTTCTGCGGCATGATGCTGCTGCCTGTGCAGAAGCTGTCGTCGATCGCTATGTAGCTGAATTCCGAACTGTTCCAGAGGACACATTCTTCTGCAAATCTGCTGATATGCATCATCGATATCGAAGCCGCCGAAAGCAGTTCGATCACATAGTCCCTGTCGCTCACAGAATCCATTGCATTCTCTGTCGGAGCGAAAAATCCCAGTTCATACGCCGTTGCAAATCTGTCTATAGGCATCGTAGTCCCCGCAAGCGCGCAGGCCCCGAGCGGGCAGTAATCCATTCTCATCCAGCAGTCGTCGAGTCTCTCGAGATCGCGCTTGAACATCTGAAAATATGCCATCAGATGGAAGCCGATCGTTACCGGCTGCGCATGCTGCATATGCGTGAATCCGATCGTGATCTTGTCGGCATACTGCTCCGCCTTGTCCAGCAGTACGTTCTCGAGAAAAACCAGATCTTCGCGCAGTTCATTTATTTCTTCCTTGGTATAAAGCCGCATGTCGACCTGAACCTGGTCGTTCCTGCTTCTCGCCGTGTGGAGCTTTTTGCCCGTTTCGCCCAGCGCCTCGATAAGCGCACTCTCCACGCTCATGTGGATGTCTTCGTTCTTCGTAGAAAACTCAAAGTCACCGCGGTCGATCCTTTCTTTGATCCCGCCCAGACCGCGCACGATGTCGTCACGTTCCTCTGCAGTAATGATCCCCTGCTGCGCGAGCATGTTCGCATGTGCGATGCTTCCCCTGATATCGCATTCATACAGCCTCTTGTCGAATGTTATTGACGCGTTGAATTTTTCAACGATTTCGTCCATTCCTTTTTCGAATCTGCCGCTCCACAAATTTGCCATTATAAACCTCTTTCCATTTGCTTATTTTTTCGTAAGATTGATTTTATCACAAAAGTGGACTTCTGCATAGTATTTCAACGTGTGGAGGCGGCGTCAGAATTTCCAAATGATGCGGCCGCCCGTGCAGCCGGCGATGTGCCCGGCAACGCGGCAGGCAGGCGCGTAACTGTACAAATTCACTGCGATATGCTATTATTTTAAGGTATTTGACATTTAAAAGGGGGCAGCGTCAATGAAAAAAAAGGCACGCGGAAGTATTCTGCTGCTTATCACCTCGCTGATCTGGGGCACCGCATTTGTTACTCAGAAATCGGGGATGGATTATATCGGGCCTTTCACATTCAATTGTATAAGAATGCTGATCGGTTCTCTTGTGCTGCTGCCTTTTCTGAAGCTCGGAAAACAGCCGGGCGCCGATTCTCTGCTGCCTGACGAAAAGCGAAGACAGACCCGCATGATGATACGCGGCTCACTGGCCTGCGGCATCTTCATATTCCTCGGCACGACACTGCAGCAGATCGGCCTGATATACACCACCGCGGGAAAAGCCGGATTTATTACTGCACTGTACGTCGTCATCGTACCGCTGTCGGGGATATTCATGCACAAGAAGATACGCCCGACGCTGTGGCTGTGCGTTGCCCTCGCTGTTATCGGACTTTACCTGCTCTGCGTCAAGACCGGATTCAGGATACAGTCGGGAGATCTGCTGATGATCCTCGGATCGTTCGCGTTTGCGATGCAGATCCACGCAGTTGACTATTACTCCCCGAAACTCAATCCTCTGATGTTGTCGTGTATGGAGTTCCTCATTTGTGGTATAATATCGTTGCCGTTCATGTTGATTTTTGAGCAGCCGTCGATCGGACCGATCATGTCGTGCTGGCCTCAGATATTATATACGGGCGCCCTGTCATGCGGCGTCGCATATACTTTGCAGATCATAGGGCAGAGGAACACGGACCCGACGGTGGCATCACTGCTGATGTCGCTCGAATCGGTTTTTGCCGCCATCTCCGGTGCGCTCTTCCTGAGCGAACGAATGACGGGCAGGGAACTTATTGGCTGTGTGCTTATGTTCACAGCGATAATTTTGGCGCAGATGCCTCCGCTCGATGAGCTGAAGGCGCGCCGCGGAAAGGAAGCATAATAATGGCAGAAGTAACAAGAGATCAGGCGTGGGCACTGCTCACAAAATATAACAAGGATGAATTTCATATCAGACATGCATTGACAGTCGAAGGAGTAATGCGCTATCTGGCGGAGAAAATGGGTTTCGCGGAAGATGTCGATTTCTGGGGAATAGTCGGTCTGCTTCATGATGTGGACTTCGAGGAATGGCCTGAGGAGCACTGTCAGAAGGCTCCTGAACTTCTGGCGGAAATAGATGCGCCTGAAGATATGGTGCATGCGATAGTCAGCCACGGCTACGGACTGGTTTCCGATGTTAAGCCGGAACACGAAATGGAAAGATTCCTTTTCGCGTGCGACGAACTGACCGGACTTATTGGTGCAGCGGCACTCATGCGTCCGTCGAAGAGCGTTCAGGACATGGAAGTCAAATCGCTCAAGAAAAAATTCAAGGATAAGAAATTCGCAGCGGGCTGCAGCAGAGATGTGATCCAGCAGGGCGCTGACATGCTCGGCTGGGAACTGCCCGAGCTTTTCGAGGAAACGATCGAAGCCATGCGCACATGCGAGGACAGCGTGAACAAGGCAGTTGAGGAGTATGAGGCTCAGGCATAATGCCGGAGCCGCAGCTAACCGCACAAGGAGGACCTAACATATAATGGCAGTGTATGATTTTAAAGAGCTGCAGAACGGCAGCGACATCCGAGGTATCGCACTTGAGACAGGATCCGGCGAAAAACCCGATCTTACCGAACGTTCGACCGACAGAATAGGCAAGGGTTTTCTGCTCTGGCTGAGCCGCAAAACCGGCAAGGCTCCGGGGGAGCTCCGTATTTCGATAGGCCGCGACCCGAGACTTTCGGGCCCCGATCTTCAGAGATGGCTTACGAATTCGCTCGTTCCCTACGGTGTATGTCTTCTCGACTGCGGTCTTGCAACGACGCCGGCAATGTTCATGTCGACGGTTTTCCCGGAGTTCGCATGCGACGGTGCAGTAATGATCACCGCCAGTCATCTTCCTTATGAACGCAACGGTTTCAAATTTTTTACACGCGGCGGCGGTCTCGAGAAGACCGACATTGCGCGTATTATAGAATATGCCGAATCGGATACTCAGCTTGCCGGTCTCGGACAAACAACAAACGACATGGGCTATGTCATCACCGGCGGTCATATCGTTTATCCCGCGCACAGCGCCGATCTCATGACGGCGTATTCCGCGCATCTTAGAAAGCTTATTACGATGTCGCTCGGATTCTCCGGCGGCGAAAAGCCTCTTGAAGGCCTGAAAATAGTTGTCGATGCCGGCAACGGCAGCGGCGGGTTTTACGCGCGCGATGTTCTCGAACCTCTCGGCGCAGATATCGGATCGAGTCAGTTTCTCGATCCAGACGGCAATTTCCCGAATCACATTCCGAACCCTGAAAATCAGGAAGCAATGGACAGCATACGTCTTGCAGTAACAGCCAACGGCGCGGATCTCGGTCTTATTTTCGACACTGACGTCGACAGATCGTCCGCAGTCGCATCGGACGGCCGCGAGATTTCGAGAAATGCGATCGTCGCCCTGGCCGCGGCTATTACTGCCAAAGACGCACCGGGCACGACTGTCGTTACGGACAGTGTGACTTCGGATCATCTCACTGATTTCATCGAGGGTCTCGGGCTGAAGCATCTGCGCTTCAAACGCGGTTACAGAAATGTGATCGGCAAGGCGATCGAGCTTGAAAACGAAGGAACTGACAGTGCACTCGCGATCGAAACGTCGGGGCACTGCGCGATGAGAGATAATTACTTCATGGATGACGGCGCATATCTTGCAGCCAGGATCGTGATCGAAGAAGCACGCATGCACAGAGACGGAAAATCTGTGAGCGACATGATCGCGGATCTTGTCGAACCGGCTGAAGCGGTCGAGTACCGCATGCCGATCGACTGCGGCGATTTCAGAGAATATGCGCAGAAAATACTGGACGATATCAGGGCATGGGCGAACGAGCAGAAAGATATGACTGTCGTCGAGCCCAATTACGAAGGCGTACGCGTTTCGTACGATGACGGCAAAGTGAAGGGCTGGTTCCTGATCCGTATGTCGCTGCACGAACCCCTTATGCCGATGAATGTCGAATCGGACAGCGCGAGCGGCTGCGAAGCAATGATGCTGAAGATCAAGCCGTTCCTGAACAGGTATGATCACCTGAGTCTCGCATAATGCGCAGACGGAGGTCATTCGCAAATATATGACACCGGGATGAATGAGGTATTACAATGAGTGAGAACGTATCTCACGGCGTTGTGTCGTGCGCCGAAATGAAGGAGCTCGAACGTGCAGCTGATGCTGCCGGGCTCAGTTTTTACGACATGATGGAAAACGCGGGCAAGGCGGCCGCGGGCATTGCTATTTTTATGTGTCCGAGCATATTGTCAGGCGGGACCACTTATGTTTTCGCGGGCAACGGAAACAACGCGGGCGACGGTTTTGTGCTCGCGCGCATTCTCAAGCAGAAGGGCGCCGATGTCAAGGTGGTCCTTGTATCAGGCGAGCCGAAGACAAAGAATGCCATCGCTAATTTCAAGCTTCTGAAGAAAATGGATATTGAAGTGCGGGTCGGGGTCCCCGATATGATAAGGGCCGATCTTATTGTTGACGCTCTTTACGGCACAGGCTTCCACGGCGAGATGCGCAGTGAAGGCGCTGCAGCTGTCGAACTGATCAATTCTGTCAGGGACGCGAAGGTTCTCGCGCTCGACATACCGTCCGGACTCCCGGGCGATGTTCCGTCCGGCGTTCCGGCCGATGACGGAGCCGATGCCGGGGACGATGCACGCGGATTCAGCCTCGGGCAGTCGGTCATTGCTTCGACAACTGTCACATTCCATGCGAAAAAGCAGATCCACGAATACAGAGATGCCCTTGACAGGTGCGGCAATATAATAGTCGCCGATATCGGTATCAGCGACGTATTATGATCGGTAATGCAGCCGCTGCTTCTGTACGGCCGCGTCTTTAACTATATGCGCGTTTTATTCCAGCACAAGATACACCGGGCAGTGATCGCTGCCCATGACTTCGGTCATGATGCCGGCTTCTTTTAATCTGCCTTCCAGCGCTTTTGAAGCCAGGAAATAATCGATACGCCATCCTGCATTTTTTTCGCGTGCATGGAATCTGTAACTCCACCAGGAGTAAATGCCTTCTTCGTCAGGATGGAAATATCTGAATGTGTCAATAAACCCCGCGTCCTGGAGCACCGTCATCTTCGCGCGTTCCTCATCCGTAAAGCCCGCATTTCTGTGGTTCGTCTGCGGATTTTTGATGTCGATCTCTTTATGCGCGACATTCATGTCCCCGCACACCACGACCGGCTTTTTCGTCTCCAGTTCCTGTAGATATCCGCGGAAATCATCTTCCCACTCCATCCTGTAATCCAGTCTTCTGAGCTCGTTCTGCGAATTCGGCGTGTATACATTCACAAGATAGAAATCATCATACTCGCAGCATACGACGCGTCCCTCGTGATCGTGCCCGTCTATTCCTATGCCGGTGCTCACCGAGACCGGCTCTTTTTTCGACAGCGTCAATGTCCCGCTGTATCCTTTTTTATCCGCGCTGCACCAGTATTCGTGATAGCCTGCCAGCGGCACTTCCGCCTGGCCTTCCTGCATCTTAGTCTCCTGCACACAGATCACATCCGGATCCGCCTCCTGCACGAATTCCACGAAGCCTTTGCCCATGCATGCGCGAAGCCCGTTCACATTCCAGGAAATCAATTTCATTACTGCCGCCTCACTTTCTCGACAGCGCGTCGATGTAGCCTGCCGCCGACAGTGCCGCGACATTGCCCTCGCCCGCAGACTTGACGTACTGATAAGGGGTGCCTGTAATATCGCCTGCCGCGAAGAAGCCCGGTATGTTCGTGCGCATCCCGCGGTCGACCTTCACGTGATTGCCGTCGAGTTCGAGTCCGCCGATGATTTTGTCAGGCGCAATGCTGCTTCTCAGAATGAAGACCGCGTCTTCTTCAAGTCCGGTGCCGTCTCTGAGGATCAGTTTTTCGACCTTGCCCTCACCCTCTATGCTCCCCGGCTGTGCACCGCGGATAATGTTCATCTCGTTCTGCAGCGCCGGTTCCTCTTTGTACAGCGGAATGTAGTCGACATTTACGCCGATCGATGCCAGGAAATCCGCTTCGCGCTCTTCTTCCTGCGCATATGCGAGGACTGCCGCTTTTCTGCCCCGGTAGAGCATGCCGTCACAGGTCGCGCAGTAACTCACGCCGCGCCCCAGAAGTTCGTCTTCACCCGGCAGCGGCCTGCCAAAGCTGACGCCGCTCGCCAGGATAACCGTTGTCGCTTCATATACGTCCGTATCGACGGCCATGCTGAAGTAATCTCCCATGCTGTAAATGCTCCCGACTTTTCCTTCTGTTACCCTGATGCCCATCGCCTCGAGGTGAGCGTTGAAGGCCGCAGCAATTTCTTCGCCGCTCTGCCCGTAAAATCCCGGGTAATTGTTTATCTGATGCGCTTTCGACAGTTTTTCACTGACCGCAGTGCTTCCGAAAAGCATAATGCTGCGTCCGCGCGCCGCCGCTGTAATAGCCGCCGACATTCCCGCCGGTCCGCTGCCGATGATCGCAATATCTGTTCTTTCTGCCATAATTCTGACCTCCATATTGAGCTGTCCCGCTCTTTATTATTACTGTACTATTGTACCACAGACAACGCACCGGAAACATAAAACGTGGCGATCCGTATCCGCAGTGGGGCAGGACGCGGATCAGGAATGTGGCGTGTCCCGTCGTCCCGGGAATGTGGCGTGTCCCCGGAAATGTGGCGTGTCCCCGGAAATGTGGCGTGTCCCCGGAAATGTGGCGTGTCCCCGGAAATGTGGCGTGTCCCCGGAAATGTGGTGCAGATTTTCAAATTATACTGATCTGCACCACCATTCACTGGGCTGCAGCGGTTGAGTGACCGCTCAGCAGGAGTTTTCGTCTCCACGCCGCCGATGAGGGGCTTCAAACGTTGAAAACCGTGGTGCAGATTTGCGGATCACCCGGATCTGCACCACGGTTTCCTCATTTCATCAAAAAATGAACGCTCCTGAGAAACCAGGAGCGCACTCCATTAGACAGAAACCGGCGCGGCGCGGTACAAATCGGCCCGCGCGCCGTTTTCATTCATACCGAAAAAAGTCTCCCGCATGATGCGGAAGACTTTTGTTTCGGTTTTGTTTGCCCGAGTAATGATTATCTCTTGCTGAACTGTGAAGCTCTACGAGCTTTCTTGAGTCCGTATTTCTTTCTTTCCTTCATTCTCGAGTCTCTTGTCAGGAAGCCTGCTGCTTTCAGAGGTGCTCTGTAAGCTTCTGCATCTGCCTGGCATAAAGCCCTGGCGATACCGTGTCTGAGTGCTCCTGCCTGTCCTGTGTAACCGCCGCCTCTAACTGTAGCGATAACGTCGAACTTGCCGTCGCATCCTGCGATCTCAAAAGGTCTTCTTACCTCTCTCTTGACTATCTCGAGTGCGATATAGTCGTCGAGCGGTTTTTTATTGACTGTGATTTCGCCTTTGCCCGGGATCAACCTGACTCTAGCTACTGAAGATTTTCTTCTGCCTGTGCCGAAATACTGCATTTTTGCCATTGTTCAGTTCCTCCCTTCTAAAGTTCAATCTTTTCAGGCTTCTGAGCTGCATGATCATGCTCAGGTCCTGCATATACCTTGAGTTTCTTGTACATCTGTCTGCCAAGTCTGCCCTTAGGCATCATGCCCTTGACTGCGTGACGTACTGCTTCTTCAGGATGCTTTTCCATCATCTCTTCGAAGCTCGTCTCTCTGAGACCGCCCGGATAGCCGGTAAATCTCACATACTTCTTGTCGTGTCTCTTCTTGCCTGTTACAGCAACTTTTTCTGCGTTGATCACGATGACATAATCTCCGCAGTCTACATGCGGTGTGAATGTCGGTTTGTTCTTGCCTCTGAGTATCGCTGCGATCTGCGCCGCCATCCTGCCGAGAGTCTGACCCTCTGCGTCGACGAGATACCACTTGCGTTCTACCTCCTGAGGCTTCTGAATAAATGACTTATCCATTTTCCTTTTCCTTTCTCCCTACTCGGTTCGCCTGCGAACGTTTTCGGTACTGCCTACTCGGATCCGGCGTGTCGTTTCCGGCCGCCTGCAGATCGTGTTCGGCATAACTAAAAATTGCTTTAGCAGCCTCGGTATCCGGGCGTGAGAACCCTGCCTCGGCTATTGCCTGCCGTTTTCACACGGCAATGAATATTTTACACGTTCATGACGCGTTTGTCAAAGAATTTCGCCGCCCGACTACTTGATATCGATGATATGGAAGACTTTCTTCCCCTTCTGGATCAGGAGCTTTCCGTCGTCGTCGAATTTATCTGCAGTAATGCATGTCTTAGGGTCGGTGATTTTTTCTCCCGCGACTGTGAGTCCGCCCTGTTCAACAGTTCTTCTCGCGTCGCTGTTCGATGCTGCAAGACCGATCCTGCTGAGGAGTTCGAGCACGCCGATGCCGTCGCCTGCAAAGTCGGCTTCGGTCATCTTTGTTGTCGGCATGTGTTCTATAGCAGCTCCGCCTTCAAACGCAGCTCTTGCGCCTTCCTGTGCTTTCTGCGCTTCCTCTGTGCCGTGAACGAGCTCAGTTACCTTGAATGCAAGGATCTCCTTCGCCTTGTTGATCTCTTCGCCCTGGAGCGATGCGAGTCTCTTAACTTCATCCATAGGCAGGAATGTCAGCATCCTCAGGCATTTTTCCACGTCTGCGTCCGCAACGTTTCTCCAGTACTGATAAAACTCGTACGGCGAAGTCTTCTCGGCTCCGAGCCAGAGCGCTCCTTTGCCGGTCTTGCCCATTTTCTTGCCCTCGGAATTTGTCAGGAGCGCGAACGTCAGGCCGTAAACCGTCTTCTGGTCCCTGCGTCTTACAAGATCGATGCCGCCGAGAATATTCGACCACTGGTCATTGCCGCCGAACTGCATCTTGCAGTCGATATCATGCGACATTACGTAGAAGTCGTAACTCTGCATGAGCAGATAATTGAACTCGAGGAATGTGAGTCCCTGCTCGAGTCTTTCTTTGTAACATTCCATGCGGAGCATCTCGTTGACTGAGAAATGTCTGCCGATCTCGCGCACGAACTCGATGTAATTGAGAGGCATGAGCCATTTTGCGTTGTTTACGCTGATAGCTTTGCCGGCCTCCGGCTCCTTGTTCTGTACAGGCGCATCGTCCGGATCTCCCGGCTGATGTCCGAAATATTCATATTCATCGTCAAAGTCAAGGTATCTGTCAAACAGCTGCTTGAACTGACGGCAGTTGTTCTCGATCGTCTCGACCGTCATCATCTTCCTCATGTCGTTTCTGCCCGAAGGATCTCCGACCATTCCTGTGCCGCCTCCGAGGAGTACGATAGGCGTATGGCCGTACTTCTGCATGTACATCATGATTATCGTCTGCATGAAATGTCCCACGTGAAGGCAGTCAGCCGTCGGATCGAATCCGATGTAGAACTTAATCTTTTCTCTGCCGAGCATATCGCGGACTTCTTCTTCGTTCGTGCACTGCTCGATGAATCCTCTCTCTTTCAGGACATCATATACATTGGTGTGCTCACTTACACTGTCAGGTATCTTTATCATTGTGAAAATCTCTCTTTCCTGTTCCTTTTATCCTTATCTCCGCGGCTGCGCGCCGCCCGGATCCGCTATTTTGTACCGTAAAGCCTGTCTCCGGCATCGCCGAGTCCAGGCACGATATAGGCGTCGCTGTTGAGGTGATCGTCCTTTGCGGCAATAAAGATGTCTACGTCAGGATGATTTTTCTGAAGTTCCTCGATCCCTTCCGGCGCAGCGATAAGGCACATAAATACAATGTCCTTTCCTCCGCGCTGCTTTATGAAATCGATCGCCGCCGAAGCGCTGCCGCCTGTTGCGAGCATCGGGTCTACCACGAAGATCCTTCTCTTGTCTATGTCCGCCGGCATTTTGCAGTAATACTCGACCGGTTTATGCGTCTCGGGATCTCTGTAAAGTCCGATGTGTCCGACTTTTGCGTTCGGAATAAGCGCCAGCATCCCGTCGACCAGACCGAGTCCCGCTCTCAGGATCGGTACTATGGCAACAGTTTCTCCCGACAGCATCTTGACTGTCGTTTTGGCTATCGGCGTTTCGATATACTTTTCTTCCAGCGGAAGATCTCTCGTCGCTTCATAACCCATCAGCAGTCCTATCTCGTTGACCAGCTCGCGAAAATCTTTCGTGCTTGTGTCTTTGTCTCTCAGCATAGCAACTTTGTGCTGAATGAGAGGGTGATCGAATACAAATACTTTGCTCATCTGGAAACCTCCTTACATTGCGTCCAGCATATCGGTGCGTCTCTTATGTCTGCCGCCTTCGAATTCTGTGTTCATCCATGTTGTCAGTATCTGAAGGGCGACCTCCGGAGGAGTCGTTCTCGCTCCGAGCGCCAATATATTCGCATTGTTGTGTCTTGCTGCGTATTCCGCCATTTCCGTGCTTGTGCAGAGCGCGCATCTTACGCCTTTAACTTTATTAGCGGCCATGGAAATGCCTATGCCCGTGCCGCAGATCACGATGCCCGCAGCGTACTTTCCGGACGCAACGGCTTCGCCGCACTTCTTTCCGTACTCCGGGTAATCGACAGATTCCTTCGAGTAGCAGCCCAGATCGTCCGGATATATTTCCAGGCTCTCCAGGTAGCCGATGATCAGTTCTTTAAGTTCCCATCCCGCATGATCAGACGCGATGCACATTTTCTTTGCTTCCATATGAATAACCTCCTACACTCTCACAATATTGTAACCTGCCGACTTGAGCATCCTGTTCATTACTGCAAACCCCACGCCTTCGGCGTCCGACAAGGCTCCCGCAAGGATCATGTCGACTCCCTGCTCGTCCATATCGCGCAGATCCGCAAAGAATTCGTGCGCGGCTTCGTTGAATGTCTTTTCTTCGAACAGCAGAATGCCGACTTTATTGCCCAGTTTTTCGTTTAGTATACGGAGCCTTTCGACTTCATTTTTCACGGCTTCCCTGTTGCCTTCGACGATCAGCATATCGGCTTTTGGAGCGTAATGTTTATATTTCATTCCCGGAGCTTTCGGCTGGAAGTCTTCGCCGGCCGGTTTTCCTGCAGTAAGGGTCGGATCGAGTTCGACAGTTTTGCCCAGTGCCGCCTCGATGTTTTCTTTCGTGACTATGCCCGGACGCAGTATTGTCGGCACGTCGCCCGTCATGTCGAGGACTGTCGATTCGATGCCTACACGGCAGTCGCCTTCATCTATTATCGCATCTATCCTGCCGTCGAGATCGTGCAGCACATGTTCGGCCTTTGTCGGGCTCGGCTTTCCTGATGTATTCGCACTCGGTCCCACTATCGGTGTTCCCGCCCAGTTGATGAGCGCGCGTGTCGCTTCGCTGTCCGGCAGTCTGACCGCTACTGTATCAAGTCCGCCGCTGACTGTTCTGGAAATCGTATCTTTCTTTTTGACTACGATCGTAAGCGGTCCCGGCCAGAAGTTGTCTATGAGTTTTACTATGTCTTCGCTTAATCTCGGTGTGAGCTGTCCTATATCGCTAGCTCTCGCAATGTGCACGATGAGGGGATTGTCGCTTGGTCTGCCCTTTGCTTCATAAACTCTTCTGCATGCATCCTCGTTGAATGCGTCCGCGCCGAGTCCGTATACCGTTTCGGTCGGAAACGCCACGAGCCCGCCCCGGCGGATGATTTCGGCACATTTTTTTATATTTTCTTCTGTAGGTTCATAAATGACTGTCTTCATTAATTAGCTCCTGAAATGTTTTAAAAGTTCTTCATTTTTTCCGCCTGATCGTTTGTGATCAGTCCGTCTATTATTTCGTCCATGTCTCCGTTGAGGAAGTTCTCCAGTTTGTATATCGTCGTTCCTGTGCGGTGATCGGAGATCCTCCCCTGCGGAAAGTTATATGTCCTGATACGTTCCGATCTGTCTCCGGTGCCCACCTGGCTCTTTCTTTCCGCTGAAAGCTTATCGTTCTGTTCCTGCATCTTGAGGTCGTACAGCCTCGAATTGAGGACTTTGAACGCCTTCGCTTTATTTTTTATCTGTGATTTTTCATCCTGGCATGTTACCACGAGCCCTGTCGGGATATGCGTGAGTCTGACAGCCGAGTCGGTCGTATTTACGCACTGGCCGCCGTTTCCGGATGCCCTGTAAACGTCGACTCTGACATCGTTAGGGTCAACATCGATCTCCACGTCATCGATCTCAGGCAGCACCGCGACTGTTGCCGCCGATGTATGTATCCTGCCCGACGATTCGGTTTCAGGCACTCTCTGGACCCTGTGCGCGCCGCTCTCGTACTTGAGCCGCGAATACGCGCCCCTGCCCTTCACGAGCATTACTGCCTCTTTCACCCCGCCGAGACCGGTGTCGTTGATCTCGATGATCTCGGTCTTCCAGCCGCGCCTTTCAGCATACATCTGGTACATCCTCAGAAGGTCCGCGCCGAACAGAGCAGCCTCTTCACCGCCCGTGCCCGCTCTGATCTCGAGGATTACGTTCTTGTCGTCATTAGGGTCTTTCGGGAGCAGTAATATCTTGAGTTCTTCTTCGAGCGGTTCTACTTTTGCCTCAAGTTCGCCGAGTTCTTCCTTCGCGAGTTCTTTCATCTCGTCGTCGTCGCCCGCTTCGCTGATGAGTTCTTTCGTGGAAGTGATTTCTTCCTTTACTTTTTTATACTCATCGTACTTTTTGACGATCGGCTCCATCTCGCCCATCTCTTTAGCATTTTTCTGCCAGACGGGCTGGTTCGCGATGACTTCGGGATCGGAACATTTTTCCGCGAGCTCCTTATATTTATCTGTTATAAAATCTAATTTCCCAAACATCTTGTTCCTGCTTTCTTATTGAATACAATATCCAAACGATATCAATTTATTATTGTATCACATCAATGCCTTTGACCGCAATAAATTCAATATCTGCGGCCGTAAATAAAAAGGACGGGTAAACCCGTCCTCAGCATTGGTATCATTATTCGATGCCGTACTTGTTCTTGAACTTCTCAACACGTCCACCACGGTTGATGAACTTCTGCTGACCTGTAAAGAACGGGTGGCACGCTGAACAAACATCGGTTCTGATCTCAGGCTTATTCGACCTGGTCATAAATGTATTACCGCATGCGCAAGTTACTTTACATTCCATATAATCTGGATGGATTCCTTCCTTCATGCTGTTTCCCTTCTTTCCCTGCTCAGGATGCCCCAAGCATCTTATGCTCGCCGGCTCTATTGCCGGCGTCTGCCCCTGATATGACAGCTTTAATAGAATATCACAGCATCCCGCATAATGCAAGCTTTTTCCGCTATTTCCCCGCCGGCGGTTTTAAAGGGCCAGGGGAAAATCTCACCGCACGCAACGGCAATGAGACTGCTGACTCATTTATTTGTTTTTCTTTTCTTCTTTCGCGGCCTGTCTGGCAGCGGCAGCTTCTTCCTTAGCACGCTGTTTTTCCTCAGCCGCCTTGTTTTTCGCGTCGACCGCATCCTGCTTCGCTTTGGCTTTCGCGTCGACCGCATCCTGCTTCGCTTTGGCTTTCGCGTCGACCGCATCCTGCTTCGCTTTGGCTTTCGCGTCGACCGCGTCCTGCTTCGCTTTGGCCTTCGCGTCGATCGCGTCCTGCTTCGCTTTGGCCGCTTCTTCCTTTGCCCGCTGTTTTGCCGCGGCGGCCTCTTCCTTCGCGCGCTGCTTTTCTTCGGCTGCGCGTTTCTTCGCGCGCGCCTTCAGCGTCTTTTTGCCGAGCATTACTGCGGTCACGATGCGGTCATGTCCCGCGAGGTCACGGCCTACTTCCGCCGGGTCGAAACGTTCAGTGTCAGCAATCAGCTGCGTTACTGCTTCAGCCTGGTCGTCGCCTATCTCGAGCACGAGAAGGCCGTCGTCCCTGATGTGATCCGGCGCATCTGCGATGATGCTCCGGTAAAAATCAAGACCGTCCGCACCGCCGTCAAGCGCCTCGAGCGGTTCATAATCTCTGACTTCCGGCATGAGCGTCGGGATAATATCGCTCTCGATATAAGGAGGATTCGATATCACCATGTCAAATTTCTTCTTGCCGACAGCTTCGAAGAGATCGCCCTGCACCACCGTCAGCGCGGCGCTGTTCGACGCGGCGTTCTCTTTTGTGAGAGCAACTGCATCTTCGCTGAGATCAGCTGCTGTAACTTTTGCCTCCGTCATCTTCGCGACTGCAATGCCTATCGCACCGCTGCCGCAGCACAGATCGAGCACAGCCGGCGCTTTCTGCCCCTCGAGCAGTCCGACCGCCTTTTCCACGACCGGCTCCGTATCGAACCTCGGAATAAGCACCTGCGGCGATGTCTTCATCGTATAACCCATGAACTCCTGAGTGCCGATAATGTATTGCAGCGGTTCGCGTGCGGAACGTCTGTCGACAAGAGTGAGATACTGTTCGCATGTCCTGTCGTCCGCGACATTCGCCCACTCCATAAAGAACTTGTCCGGCTGCACATGCATGAGCCAGCAGTAAATAGTTTCCGCATCGTGCTTCGCGTCGGGAACGCCCGCCGCCTCCATCTGTTTGATCGCCATTTTTACTATATCTTGTACAAGTAAACTCATTTTCTATCCTTTATCAGCAGCGCCCGCAGTCCGCGGATCCGCCGCCTTTCGTACTAATATCTTCTTGTCGGAACGTCGAGCCTTACCTTCTGGATCAGGCGGACGAACTCTGCGTTGTTTCTGGTCTGCGAGAGGTTGTCGATTATCAGCTCTGTGACGTCGGCCGGATCGCCGTTGCCGAGCGCCTTGCGCATGTACCAGACAGCTTCCATTTCCTCCTGCGTCATCAGAAGGTCCTCACGTCTCGTGCCGGAGAGGTTCAGACTGATGGCCGGGAATATTCGTTTCTCCGACAGTTTCCTGTCGAGGTGAAGCTCCATGTTGCCCGTACCCTTGAATTCCTCGAATATTACATCGTCCATTCTCGATCCGGTTTCCACGAGCGCGGTCGCAAGTATAGTAATACTTCCGCCTTCTTCCATATTTCTGGCCACGCCGAAGAATTTCTTCGGTTTGTACAATGCCGTCGGATCGATACCTCCGGACAGCGTTTTGCCGGATGCCGGAACGACCAGGTTGTATGCGCGCGCAAGTCTTGTGATCGAATCGAGTAGTATTACTACATCCTTGCCGTGCTCGACCAGACGCTGAGCTCTCGACATGACCATTTCCGCGACCTTTACATGATGCGACGGCTGTTCGTCGAATGTCGAATAAATGACCTCGCCGCTCTTGAGTGTCCTTTTCATATCCGTAACTTCTTCCGGTCTCTCGTCTACAAGTAATACGATCATTTTTACGTCCGGGTAGTTGGTCTCGATGCTGCGTGCGATTTTTTTGAGTAATGTAGTCTTGCCGGCTTTCGGAGGTGCGACTATAAGTCCTCTCTGTCCTTTGCCGACAGGTGAAATCAGGTCTATGAGTCTCATTGAAAGGTCCATGCCGTTTTCCATATACAGACGTTCGTTAGGGAATATCGGCGTGAGGCGTTCAAAGTCCGGTCTCTGTCTGGCAGCGCCCGGATTTTCGCCGTTGACTGTATTGACATAAAGAAGGGCGCCGAATTTTTCGTTTTTATTCGGTCTCCTCGAAATGCCGTGTATCATATCGCCTGTCTTGAGATTGAATCTCCTGATTTGTGTCGGCGATACATAAATATCATTGTCGCTCGTATAGAAATTTTCAAAACGCAGGAACCCGAATCCGCCGTCCGCTATATCGAGTATTCCCTCGACTTCCGGACGTTCATCGTGATATTTATCACTGCGTTCAGCGCCTTCTCCGCGGTCTGCTCCTTCGGCATGCTCGTTCATATCCGCACGGTCTGCCCCGCCGCGGTCCGTTCCTTCGGCGCCGTCTGCATACTCTCCGCGAACGTTGCCGTCCGCAGCGCGTACATGTCCTGCACCCTCGGCATCACTGCCGTCGAACGATGCCGCCGCTGCCGCATCGGCCGGCTGGACAGCTTCATTTTCCGCTTCGTATTTTTTCTTTCTTCCTCTGCGCGGTCTGGAAGTCTCTTCGGCCATACGGGCCTCTTCTTTTTCTTCTTCCGCCTTTTTCGCTTTTTTCGATCCTCTTTTGAGCTGAGGCTTCGCTTTGGACATCAGCTTCTTACCGTTCTCTTCTTTGATCTCGGCAATGCGCTCTTCTTTGACGTCCTTCTCTTTATTGATGCGTTTCCTCGTTCCCGGACGTTTTGTTTCCATTCCGGATTCTTCACTGCTCTCCGCCGTCTCAGTCTTTTCGGACATTGCTGCATTTTCCTCTGCAGCCGGACGGTCGGCTTTCTCCGCCTTTTTCGATCCTCTCGGTCTCCCCGGTTTATTGCGTTTTTCAGGTGCCCCTGTTCTTTCCGCCTGCGCTGTATCTTCAGCAGCCTGCGGTTTTTCTGCAGCCGCCGGTTTTTTCGCTGCCTGCGGCTTTTCTGACGCCGCCGTTTTTTCTGCCGCACCGGAAACAAGAGCCTCGATGATCTCGGCCTTCTTCATTTTCTGATAGCCGGAGATGCCCGCCGCTTTTGCGATCTCACGCAGATCAGCGACTTTCTTCGACTTCAAAGTCTGTTCGTCCATATATGTATACCTACTCTCTCCGGCACGCAAAAACGCATACCTACATCTCTAATCATTTTTTTACGCGATTGGAATGATGCGGAGAATCCCGCTTAGATAATAATATACCCTGCGCGGCGTATTGTCAATTTATGGGTTATTTTACCTTAATAACGCCATTATTTTTTGACCTCCGCGCAAGTGGAGATCACTTCTCCATCAGCCGTGATTGTTTGTATACCCTATTCCGCGATTAGATGAGGTCTGCAGGCTCGCAAAGCGACCGCCGGCAATACCTATGACAGCCGCCATGTCCGCTCACAGTTGTCGCGTTCGATCTTCCTTCCTCCGCATCCAGCAATGCCCGGCGCTGCACAGTAATCGACCCCATGCTCAGCGGCCTCATGCTCAACCTCAACGCCTCGTACTCAACGACCCTCATACTCAACAGCCTCACGCTAGGCAGAACATCTAATGCGCGCCGGCCGTTATTTTTTCTTGCATTCCTGCCCCGAAGAAGGCAATATATATGTTGTAAAGAAAAACATTCGTATCAAGGAGGAAATAAATGTATTGTGTCAGAAAAGTAACAGATGATCTGTATTACGTCGGCGGCGATGACAGGAGGCTCGCATTATTCGAAAACATCCATCCGATCCCGCGCGGCGTATCATATAACTCGTACCTTCTTCTGGATGAAAAAACTGTTCTTGTGGACACGTGTGACTGGGCGATCGGCCGTCAGTTCATCGAAAACGTTGAGCACGTCCTCGCAGGAAGGCCTCTCGATTACCTCATAATAAATCACGTGGAACCGGACCACGCCGCAACGATCAACGAGATCGTTCTCCGCTGGCCGGACGTTAAGATAATCAGCACGGCAAAGGCTTTCACATTCATGAAGCAGTTCGGGCTCGGAGAAGACAGCCGTGCGGTAACGGTCTGTGAAGGCGACACTCAGTCTTTCGGGAAGCACGAGTTCGCATTTGTCGGAGCGCCTATGGTCCACTGGCCTGAAGCAATGGTTTCGTTCGACACATCGAACGGTGTCCTTTTCTCGGCTGATGCATTCGGGACTTTCGGAGCTCTGGGCGGCAGACTATTCGCGGACGAAATGGACTTCGCGCGCACCGAACTTGATGACGCCAGAAGATATTACTGCAATATCGTGGGCAAATACGGCGCGCAGACGCAGGCGCTGCTCAAGAAGGCCGCGGGTCTCGACATCAAAATGATCGCGCCTCTTCACGGACCGGTCTGGAGAAAAGACATTCCTTACTTCATTGATAAATATCAGAAGTGGAGCACTTACACGCCGGAGGATGAAGGTGCGGTAATGGTAGTTTACGGTTCCATGTACGGCGGTACTGAGAGTGCGGCGCAGTATGTCGCGCAGCAGCTGGTTGAAAATGGCGTGACGGATGTAGTAATGTACGATGTTTCGAGTACGCATATTTCGACGCTGATCGCGGAGTCGTTCCGCGTGAGCCACATCGTGCTCGCATGCGTTACTTATAACTTTGAGATTTATCCGCCTATGCACAGCTATCTTACGGACATGAAGATGCTCGCACTGCAGAACAGAACATTCGCCGTGCTATACAACGGCACATGGGCGCCGAGAGCAGGAGATCTGCTGAAGAAATTCTGTACTGAGGACCTCAAAAAATCAAGGCTGCTCGATCCGCAGGCGCACATCACATCCTCAGCGGATTCTGATGACGCAGAGCAGCTCGATGCATTCGTCGGCGCGATCGTCAGCGATATAAAGGGCTGATCTCCGGCGGCGGACCCCGGGCTTTCAATGATTAGAAATATGCGCCGGGCGGCGCATCATATAAATAAGAACCTGTCAGGACGGCAGGTTCTTATTTTTATTTCCCATATGAAATTATCTGCGGTTATTTAGGCTGCGGGCCTGCTGCCACTATGTTCTTCGGCATGTTCGGGTATTTCGCCTCGAAGTTGTCCGCGAACATCTTGGCGAGTTTGTTCGCCTGGGCATCGTATGCCGCCTTGTCTTCCCATGTATCGCGCGGATTCATGAGCTCGGCCGGAACATTTGTACAGCTCTGCGGAACGTCAACGTTGAATACTTCGTCGTGCTTGTATTCAACACTGTCGAGCTCTCCGTTGAGCGCCGCCGTGATCATCGCCCTCGTATATCTGAGTTTCATTCTGCTGCCGACTCCGTAAGGGCCGCCGGACCATCCTGTATTTACAAGATATACTTTGGTGTTGTATTTTTCTATTCTGTCTCCGAGCATGTTCGCATAGACCGACGGATCGAGCGGCATGAACGGCTGTCCGAACAGTGTCGAGAATGTCGGCACCGGCTCGGTAATGCCTCTTTCCGTTCCCGCGACTTTTGCTGTAAAGCCCGTAACGAAATGATACATCGCCGCATCAGCTCCGAGTCTGCTGATCGGAGGGAGCACGCCGAACGCGTCAGCTGTCAGGAAGATGACGACCTTAGGCACGCCGCCGACTCCCGGTATTGCTGCATTCGGAATATAATCAATAGGATATCCTACTCTTGTGTTTTCAGTAATGCTTCTGTCCGCATAGTCCGGTTTCCTGGTTTCAGGATCGAGTATGACATTCTCCACCTCGCTGCCGAATTTGATCGCGCCGAAAATTTCGGGCTCGCCTTCCGGATCGAGATCTATGCACTTTGCATAACACCCGCCTTCAAAATTGAAAATGCCGTGGTCTGTCCAGCCGTGCTCATCGTCTCCGATAAGTATGCGGGCAGGGTCTGCGGAAAGCGTCGTTTTGCCTGTTCCCGACAGCCCGAAAAATACCGCGCTGTCTTTTGTTTCAGGATCCATGTTCGCCGAGCAGTGCATCGGAAGTACGTTTTCTTCTTTCGGCATGAGGTAATTCATGACTGAGAATACGCTCTTCTTGATTTCTCCCGCATATGCGGATCCGGCGATAACGACCATTCTTGCTTCGTAATCGATAATGATGGCCGCTTCACTGTGTACACCGAATTCTTCAGGATCCACTTTGCATCCCGGAGCACACAGCACTGTGAAATCGAAATCGTTCAGAGCCTCGAGTTCTTCCGCCGTCGGACGGATGAGCAGATTCCTGATAAACAGATTCTGGCACGCAAGTTCATTAACGATCCTGAACTTTCTCGTGCATTCCGGATCAGCGCCTACAAATCCGTCGAAGAGAAATACCTCTTTTCCTTCGAAATATGCAGCCACCTTATCTCTGATCTGATTGAATACTTCTCTCGATATAGGACGATTGACCTTGCCCCAGTCGATATCGTCATGTATGCCTTCGGTATCAACGATAAATTTGTCATCAGGCGACCTTCCCGTATATTTTCCGGTTGTAACAACAAGTGCGCCTGTGTCGCTCAGTTCACCTTCCCCACGCTGCAAAGCTGCCTCAACGAGCTTTGCCGGAGCCAGATTTCTGTGAACTGCCGCCGGGTTTTTAATTCCCAGCTTTTCAATTCCATAAGTTTTCACATCGAACCTCCTTCAGTTCAGTTACTCTATAATATAACACTTATAGCCAGCGCTGACAACACATTGATTTTTCAACAAGAATGCGCATATACGCATTGCCGCGATTTCAAATAAGGGGGAAATTTTGATTATTTTTTCCAATAAAGGCGCTATCAAGCTGCCGGTCCCTCAATCAAACCGCCGGCCGCGCCATATAAAAAGCAGCGGCCCGCTCGGGACCGCTGCATTCTTTTCTTTTTCGTATCCGTCAGTTCAGATATCTGAGCTATTTGTTGTAGCTGTAGAAACCTTCGCCTGACTTCATGCCGAGTTTGCCGCCTCTTACCATCTTTCTGAGGAGCGGGCAGCATCTGTACTTGGAATCACCAAATTCGTTGTAGAGTACGTCCATAACAGCAACTACTACGTCGAGACCGATGAGGTCGCCGAGAGCCAGAGGGCCCATCGGGTGGTTAGCACCGAGCTTCATAGCTGTATCGATGTCTTCTGCCGAAGCGATTCCTTCGTTGAGGATAAATGCTGCTTCGTTGATCATCGGAACGAGGATCCTGTTTACTACGAATCCAGGAGCTTCCGATACTTCTACCGGTGTCTTCTCGATGTCTTTTGCCAGATCCATAACAGTCTGCTTTGTCTCAGCTGATGTATTGATTCCTTCGATGATCTCGATGAGCTTCATCATCGGAACAGGATTGAAGAAATGCATGCCGATGATCTTGTCAGCTCTGCCTGATGCCTGTGCGATCTCTGTGATCGAGAGCGACGATGTATTTGTAGCAATGATCGTCTCAGGCTTGCAGATTTCATTCAGTTCCTGGAAAAGAGCTATTTTTGCTTCCATGTTTTCTGTGGATGCTTCAACGATAAGATCGCAGTCTGCAACGATGCTGAGATCTGTTGATCCGGAGATCCTTGCCATAGCTTCATTCTTCTGATCCTCTGTGATCTTTTCTTTTGAAACCAGTTTTGAGAGATTCTTATCTACTCTTGCGATCCCGCCGTCAACTGAAGTCTGACGTCTTGATCTTGTAACTACTTCATAGCCTTTCATAGCCAGAACCTGGCAGATGCCTGCTCCCATTGTACCTGTGCCGATTACGCCGATTTTTTTCATTTGAGTGTTCCTCCTTTACGAGCTCGTTTAACTTAAAATGAACTTGTTGTTAATTAATTAACTACTTAGGTAAACCTATTATAACATATTTTTTTTAGGTAACAAGCCTATTTTACATATTACCCGAATCTTTTGCAATCTATTAATACAATAATTGAGAAATCGCGAATATCCAGAGCAGCAGCGTGCCCATCGACAGCACTGTCGAAAAAAACAGCGACTGCACTCCTATGTCGTTCTCTTTGCCTTCCATGTCCGCCAGCATCGGGACCAGCGCAGCAGTGGGAAAAGCCACCATCAGCACCAGGCACTCCTTCACGAGAACATCGATCGGCAGGAAGTAAACCATGGCCAGAGCTGCTGCCGGCACAACGATAAGCTTCATCAGAGCCGACTCCCAGACGATATGATTTTTGAACATCTCAGTAAACTTAGTGCCGGTCAGCGACGATCCGATATAGACCATTGCCATCGGCGTAGCGACACCTCCCATATAATTCAGGAAGCTTTCGGCAGGTGCGGGGATCGTCAGGTGCAGTAATGATATCGCGAACCCTATGAACAGCGCGATTATGTTCGGGTTGATCATGGTTTTCGCGGCGATCTTGACCGCGGCCCCCTTTTCCTTCTTTCTGTTCTCGTCGTATCTGTGATATGAGGCCACGGCATACCCGTACATATAGATATTGAAAGCAAACGATGAGGCAATAAAAAGCAGAAGCCCGTGTTGTCCGTAAAGAGCCAGCACGATCGGAAATCCGAGAAATCCGCTGTTGGGCGCATTCATCGAAAGCTCCGTTATCGTCCGCACCCGTTTCGGATATTTACGCAGCGCGCAGAACCCGCGGCACAGAAAAGTTCCTCCGAAAGTAATAACAAAAGAAAGCAGAGCCATTACTACGAACATCTCTATGATCCTGCCGTTCAGTCTGAGCGTGCCGACATTTTCAATCACCAGACACGGGAACGAAAAGAAGAGGATGAAATTATTCAGCCCCTCATTCATCGATTCCTTTATCAGACCGATCTTCCGCAGAATGTATCCCGTCAGGATCATTGCGAACATCACAAAAAATTGCCCGTACATCTCTATCCCCTGATCCGGTCCCTAAAACATCCAGGCCGCGACCATTACCGTAAATGCAAAAGCAACTGCTATCGCCAGCACAATGGCCATGACTCTGACCCATTTTTGTTTAATATTCATGTCCCCTCCTATACTTCATGGACTTTAATATTCAGTCTGCTGCGGCCTTCGGAAAGACCTTTGAGGCTGATGTTGTAATCAATATCAACTTCGCCGTTGCCCTCGGGCGTGACGCTGTTCGTAAGGCCGTTCGTCAGGACTTCCATCTCGACCGGACCGTAGACCGTGTCGTAATATCCGTTGTAGCGTTTGCCTTTTTCAAAATGTATCTCTGTGTCGATGCCGACCGAACTTCCGCGCCTCGTCATCTTCACACCGTACTCGTCGAACTGCAGACGCGTCTTGCATCCCACCATCCCCGAGAATTCACTTTCATCATAAGTGATGAAGATCGAATTTCCGCGCGTGTAAAGCTTGCCTTCCGTTATCAGTTCGAGCTGGTTTTCCTCTTTGTCATCATATATATGGTAACCCGATATTTTCAGAGTAACGTTTTTCATTTATTTCCCCTTATCCTGCGTTTCGGCCAGAAGCTTTTCGAGCTCCTCCTTGTCGAAGTGATATTTTTTTCCGCAGAAGCGGCAGCTGAGTTCCGCCTCTCCGTCTTCTTCGATCAGTTCCTTCAGCGTTTCACTGCCGACTGCCATAAGCGCTCTTTCGATCCTCTGTCCGGAGCAGTCGCACTTCAGCTCGATATTTCTGAATTCCAGCGTCTCCGGCATATACTCCTCCGGCATGCCGCCGAATATCTCGCCGCACATGTTTGTCAGCATTCCTTCTTCAGTGAGGCCTGCCGACCCGAGCTGCACCTTCTCGACCACCGACGTCACCGCCTTCATTTCCTTCATTACCGCTTCGAGAGCATCGACCGCGCCGTCTTCCGCCTGAGGGAGCATCTGTATAAACATGCCGCCCGCAGCGGTGACTTCCATTTCGCGGGACACTTTCACTCCGAGCGCTATCGACGTATTCTGCTGCTCGGAAATGTAGTAATATGCGGTAAGGTCTTCGGCGATCTCGCCCGATACCAGCGCTATCGTGCCGCTGTAAGGCTCCTTCAGTCCGATGTCTTTCACAACTGTGAGTTCCCCTGTCCCGAGGAGTCCGCCGACATCGAGCTTGCCGTCTGCTCTCTGCGGCAGATCGGCTGCAGGGTCTTCGATGTAACCCTTGATCTGCCCCGTTCCATATCCGCAGGCGACAATGCTGCGCGCAGGTCCGTCTCCTCTGAACTGCACAGTAAGTCTGTCCTCCGGTTCTTTGAGCTGGAGGCTCATGAGTCCCGTGCCGGTAAGAACTCTGCCGAGCGCCGTTGTCGCGGTCGGAGAGGTGTGATGCAGTGCCATTGCTTCGCTGACCATGCCGGTCGTTATTGTAAGGTACAGCCGGTATGACCCGGATCTGTCCATTCCTATCAGTACTTTGTTCATATTTCTTCTCTTTCGTACCGTATATATTAACAGATATCTTCCCAATACACAAACGTGTTATAATGTTTATTGATTTTTAAGCTAAATTTCAATTTCTTATTTTATCATAGACACAACATCGAAGATAGAAAGGATGGATGTGTGATGTATAATGACAACAACAATTTTAACGGTCAGGACCGCGGCACAGATTTCGATCCCGCATCGGTAAACGCAGGCAGCACCGGAACAAATGCAGCGAACGACACGGGATTCACGCCGCGTTCAGATACTGCGGATCACAGCCCTTACGGCAGTGCACGGCAAAATGATTACAGACACGCAGAACAGAACGATTACGGATATAAGGCAAACTCTTACGAAAACAATTACGACCCCGACTCGTACATTAATTACAACATGGACGATCTCAGCGGAGGCGGGAACGGCGGCTTCGGCGGATACGGCGGCGGCGGAGATTTCGGCAACAGGCATTACCGCAAGAAGAAAGGCAGAAAAAACGCCGGCGGCGAGATCAAAATGACGAAAAAGAAGATCGCCTGCATCGTTCTTGCGTGTATGGTATTCTCCGGTGCAGCGAGCGCCGGCACCGTCTGGGCGTACAACAATTATGCAAGCACCGGTTCGGTCACAGGTTCGACCGACGGCTACACGCTGGAAACCGCCACAGGCAGCAGCATGACCGTTTCGCAGATTTCAAAGGCCGTCACCTCCTCTGTAGTTGAAATAACGACAGAGAGCGTTTCGACCGACAACTGGGCGAGCCAGTATGTCACCGAAGGCGCAGGGTCCGGGCTCATCATCAAGAGCAACGGTTATATCATGACAAACTATCACGTCATCGAAGGCGCCAGCAAGATCACTGTCACAAACGACAGCAGCAAGAAGTACACGGCCAAGGTCGTCGGATATGATGAAGATAATGATATTGCAGTCATCAAGATCGATGCGACAGGTCTCACTCCTGTCACTTACGGCGACAGCGACGGGCTGAGCGTAGGCGATATGGCAGTAATAGTCGGGAACCCGCTCGGTTCTCTCGGTGATTCGGTATCGGCAGGGATCATTTCCGCGACAAAGCGGGAAATAACGCTCGACAACAACACGATGAATCTTATCCAGACCGATGCGTCTGTCAATCCAGGCAACTCCGGCGGCGGACTGTTCAACAGTCACGGACAGCTGGTAGGCGTGGTAGTCGCGAAGTCATCCGGCACAGATGTCGAAGGACTCGGATTCGCCATCCCGGTAAATACGGCGGCCAAAGTGGCAGCGAAAATAATCAAGAACGGCGGAAATATTTCGTCAGGTTCCAGTTCAAGCTCGAGCTCATCGAGCACCGCCTACTCAGGAATGAGTTATGTGAACCCGACGACGACGAGTGAAGCGGAGCAGTACGGCTACAGCGAACCCGGCGTTTACATCGCAGAGGTCACTAGTGACAATGCGAAGAATGCGGGCTTTGAAGTCGGCGACAGAGTCGTCAAAATCGGAAGCAAGACCATTACCGATTTCGCATCGGCCAAGGCGGCGATACAGTCGCACGACCCGGGCGACAAGGTCAAGTTCGTCGTCTACCGGGACGGCAAGAAACTGACTATTACCGAAACACTGGGCACGGCACCGTCATCATCAAGCAGCAACTGACATATATAATATAAAAAAAGGGTTGTCGCATTAAGGGATTGATCATCCCCTGATGCGCAGCTCTTTTTCAGTGTTCCGTATAATGCGTTATTTGGCGAATCCGTAGTCGCTCGCCACTACCGTCTTCAGTTTGTTGACATGCTGCTCCGCAGCGGCTCTTGCACCGGCCGCATCGCCTTTTTTTATCTGATCCACGATCGCCTGATGCTCGCGCGGCATCCATTCGATCCTTCTGAAGTCATCATAATAGATATATCTGAACCGCAGAACGAGTTCCTGTATCTGTTCGACCATGTTCAGCAATATCCGGTTGTTGCTTCCTTCTACTATAATATGGTGAAAATCTGTGTCGCTTTTGATCATCGCGCCGGTATCGCTGTCACGCACCGCCTGCGCGTAACGGTCGGCGATGCTGTAAAGTCTGCCCTTGGCATCATTGTCCATTCTTTCCGCCGCAAGCTGTGCGGCAAAGCCTTCGATATCGGCTCTGACCTCAAGTATCTCGATCATGTCGCTGACCGACACCTGTGAAGCATAGGCCCCGCGTCTCGGTTCGATCGTGACAAGGCCCTCTTTTTCCAGCTGCCTTATTGCTTCACGGATAGGTGTCCTGGACACGCCAAGCGATTCGGCAAGCTCGACTTCCATCATTCTGCTTCCCGGCTCTATCTGTCCTGTAAGGACCTGCATCTTCAGTTCTTCATAGACGATCTCGCGAAGAGGTCTGTGATTTGTTGCGCCTAAATCCAGCATATATTATTCTCCTTGTTATATAGTCGTGCGCGTAAGATATGTCTCGTCATTGATTCTGCGCATGACCTCATAAGCGTCCTGAGCATCCCTGCGGCTCGTGAAAAGTCCATATACCGACGGACCGCTTCCGCTCATCAGCACTTTTCCTATATTCTTTGTGCCGGCCATCCTGCATTTTGTATACAACACAGAATTATATTCTTTCAGCGTATACAATTCAAGTACATTGCCCATATTGCTTTCGACCTTCTCCCGGTCGTGCCCGCGGAGCCCTGCAGCTATCGCATCCACATCGGGTCTGTCCTCGATAAATATTTTATCCATCCCCTGATAGACTATTTTTGTCGATACAGATATCTTCGGTTTCGAGACTACAACGAGGGATTCAAGAGGCGGCAGAGGGGTCAGTTTTTCTCCCACGCCTTCAGCCAGCGCGCAGCATGAGGCCATCGGGTCGCCCGCAAGCCCGAGTTCAGTGTTCACTGCAGCCTGTCCCATTACTGAGAACGGCATGTCCGCGCCGAGTTCAGCGGCTATCCCGCATAGTTCACGGACCGAAAGGCCGAGATCCCATAAAAATGACAGGCCGTGAAGGACAGCCGCACCGTTGCCGCTTCCTCCGGCCATTCCGGCCGCGACCGGAATATTCTTGCGGATGTCTATTCTGACTGTGCCGCGCCTTTTGCCGGCGAATCTTTTTATCATCGCTTCAGCCGCAGAATATGCGTTATTGCGCCTGTCAGTCGGAAGATAATACTTATTTGTGTGGACTTCTATCATGATGTCTTCGAGCGAAGTGTCCGGTATCCATCTCACACAGACGTCATCACAGAGTTCGATCTGCTGCATGATCATCCTCACTTCGTGGTATCCGTTCGGCAGTTTGCCGATCAGGTCAAAAGTGAGATTGAGTTTGGCACATGATTTCAGATTGATCAGTTTCACGATAATCACCTCATAAAATATGAGCGGCGAATTACGCCGCTCATTATCGATGTCTTACTTTTTCTTGAGCTTTTTATTCTTGCTCTGTTTCTTCTTTTCTATCTGCTCAGCTCTTTTGGCAGCCGCTTCGGCTTTCTTTTTTTCGGCGAGTGCCTTTCTTCCGGTCTTATATTTACTTCCGCCCTTTGAAACAGGAGCCGGTCCGTGGACTTTGTATATTCCCTCTTCCTCTTCTTCCTCTTCCTGTTTCTTCTTCCGCTCTGCTTTGGCTTTGGCTCTGGCTTTCTTTTTTTCTTCTTCAGCCACGATTTCTTCTACAGATTTACCGGTTTTCTTGGCCACCTTGTACGGATTGACTGTTTCTTCCTGAGTCTTGCCGCCGCGTTTTTTCTCTTCGGCTTCTTTGGTCTGTTTTTTCGTTTCTCTCATCGTCAGGAAAATCATGCCGACGATCATTACGCCCATCATGCCGAAGCTGACATAGCTGCTTGTCTTCGGATTCATGGTCTTGAAAGTAGTTTTCTCTGTCGTGCCGAGCGTATCTCCGTTCGCTGCCGTAAAGCCGCCGGACACCTCACAGGTGTACTGCGTATTACCCTTGATCGAAGAGTTCTGCGTACGTGATGATGTACCGTTCGCCAGAACGAGGACAACATCCTTTTCATCCTTATTGAAGGCGACACGTGTCCCGACCACTTTTCCTGTCTTGGTATTGTAAAGCTTTATGTACTTGGCATTCGACTTGTTTGTCGCCGTATTGTACACATTCTCCGAAAAACGGATCTTTACATCCATATTCGTAACTGCCGTGCCGGTTGCGCCGTCGTTAGGGTAGAACTCGTTTATCTTGAGTCCGGCTGTCGCCGCAAATGCTGCAGGCGCCGCAGTCATTACTACCAATGCCGCAGCACATACCAGTGCACTCAGTCTTTTCAGTAATTTTGTCTTCATTCCGATTTTGCTCCGTTTCGTTTCCTGAGTTCTCTGAAGAATGCTTTGATGATTTCCGAACATTCTTCCTGAAGGACCCCGGTCTCTATTTCCGCGTAATGGTTCAGCTTTTCGTCCTGAACAATGTTAAACACCGACCCGCAGGCTCCGGCCTTCGGATCCGGTGTCCCGATATATATTTTGTCTATCCTCGCAAGAACTATCGCGCCCGCGCACATAGCACACGGTTCAACTGTCGTGTACAGCTCGCATCCGCCGAGCCGCGGTGTGCCCAGTTTCTGCGAAGCCTCCATGATTGCCAGCATCTCGGCATGCGCCGTAGGGTCATGCCTCGTCTCTGTGAGGTTATATCCTCTGCCTATGATCCTGCCATCTTTAACGATGACTGCCCCGATCGGGACTTCGCCGACCGCTGCCGCCTTTTCAGCTTCTTTTAAGGCTTCCTCCATATACTTTTTCATACGCTATAGTATAGTATCATATTTCGAACGCGTATTCAACAGAAAAGTGCATGCAAACACGACAAGTATGCGGTTTTGCAGTGCTCTGAAGTATTGCATTTTTAAGCGTTTTTTAGTAATATAGATTGATACGATAAAAATGAAAGGAGCACTCATCAAATGGTGCTGGACATAATTTTACTGGCAGTCGTGTTATTGACTGCCATTTACGGGCTCAGGAAAGGGTTTGTTTTTACACTGATCCATACCTGCGGCACCGTCGGCGCACTGGCTCTGGCCTTTTTCGCCACATCATTCGCCGAAAAGTTCATTAAAGAGAACACCGGTCTGTATTATGCAATAAAAGACACTTTGACCGACAGATTCAACGGTCAGCTGTCTGCTGCAAACTCATCGATAACGGTCATGCCGACCGATATCCGCAGCAGCGTCACCGATCTTTCGAACGATATGGTCGGCAGCCTCGCCACTTCATTTGCAAATGTGATTTTCACAATACTGGTATTCTTTATTCTGTTCGTCCTGATAAAGATAATCCTCTGGCTGTTGCTCAGGCTTTTGTCCAAGGATTATAACGACGGATTCAGAGGATTTGCAGACGGATTCTTCGGACTGCTGTTCGGTATCCTCAAGGGTGCGATTTTTGTTTTCATAATCCTGGCTCTGCTGGTCCCTGTTGCGAACTTCGTTTCACCGGATGCCACACAGACTATCATTTCGCAGCTCGACGGGTCCTATGTCGCAAAAACACTTTATGACAACAATATTCTCATCATGATGCTCGAAGGACTTTTCTAACGGACGGCCGAAACTTCTGCCGGCTGCGGAACATGTGCCGCGCACTGCCGGAGCAAAGCCTTCACGGTCAACGCATCACCTGCAGGACCGGAACATACACGGATAGAAAATATTACTGCATTCACCGGACGATCCCTTCGGGGATCGTTTTTTTTGCGTGATCTGCGGATGCTGCGTATCATCTCTGCACCTGGATCTCCCCCGCACAATGATCGATTCACAGAAGCCGGTCATGAACCGGTCATGAAAATGACAAATTTACACAAAAGGTACCATTTACGGTTTTGGGACCGAATTGGTACCTTATTCAATGGGCTGCAGCGGTTAGTTTTGGCTAACACAGGTCGATAATGCTGCTTTTCCCCTTCTAACCGGCAACCCGGTCGCTGTAACCCATTGCTTAGGGTACCAAAATCCGAGAAAAATCAATATTAGTACCTTTTTTGCTCATTCGTGGAAAATCGCTTGACTTATGAATTATATTGTGTACAATATAATTGTATTAAATGTAAATTACGGCTGCAAACCGGCCGGTTATAAAACAAAGGCGGCCGGGAAAGACAGCCGCCGGAAAAATGGAGGAAAACAAATGACTATATATGATTATTCTGTAAAGGACACAGCAGGCAAAGAAATTTCGTTAGGTGATTTCAGAGGACGTGTACTTCTTATCGTCAATACGGCTACAGGCTGCGGATTCACGCCTCAGTATGAAACCATCGAATCCATGTATGAAAAATATCATGATGCGGGTCTGGAGATAATCGACATCCCGTGCAATCAGTTCGCAGAGCAGGCGCCGGGCACAGACGAAGAAATACATCAGTTCTGCACACTGCATTACAACACGAAATTCCCGCAGATGACAAAATCGGAGGTCAACGGCGAAGGAGAGCTCGCACTTTACACATATCTCAAGAGCCAGAAGGGATTCGCGGGCTTCGGCGAAGGTGAAACTGCCGATATGATGAATGATTTCATCGGCAAGATCGATCCCGACTTCAGAAACAACGCCGAAATCAAATGGAACTTCACAAAATTCGTGATCGACCGCGAAGGAAATGTGATCGCGCGTTTCGAGCCGACAGCCGATATGGCCGAAGTCGAAAAATGCGTTGCATCGCTTATTTAAGGCGCATATCATGAGCAGCAATGATGATTATGAAGCATTAAAGCTTGAAAATCAGCTCTGTTTCCCTCTGTACGCATGCTCCCGCATGGTGGTCAAAATGTACACGCCGTACCTGAAACCGCTCGGGATAACATACACGCATTACATCGTTCTGATGGTGCTGTGGGAAAAACAGAGCATAAATGTCGGCGACCTCGGCAGGACTCTTTTCCTGGACAGCGGAACTCTGACTCCGGTCCTGAAGAGAATGGAAACATCAGGTCTGGTCACCCGCAGACGAAGCGATGACGACGAGCGGTCCGTGATCATTTCTCTGACCGAAAAAGGGGAAAAGCTCAAAGAAAAAGCGAAAGACATTCCCTCTCATATCGGACAATGCCTTCCGCTTCCGCACAAAAAAGCTCTGGAACTTTATGAAGATCTCTACGCGATCCTGAACGCCGTTTCACCGGATCGGACATGACCGGAAGTCCGGCCGCACGCCCTCACGGGAGCGGCCGGTTTTTTATATCGTCCTCTGCCTCTTCAGGAAACCCGCGTTCAGCGCCATGAACAGCACCGCGCAGCCGGCCAGGACTGCGGCATCAAAAGCGATATCGCTGTAGCCGAGACCCTTGACCATTACTGCAGTGAGCGCGTCGGCAGTGTAGTACAGCGGCATGAAATGCCCGGCTACATCCCATCCGCCTGAAAGCCGGAAAAGCCCGCAGAGAAAAATCTGCGGCAATATTACAAGCGGTATGAACTGCATCATCTGGAATTCGCTCGATGCCAGCGTCGACAGCAGCATGCCCAGGGTCAGCGCCGCAACTGCAGTCAGAATGTTGATGAGCAGCACCGCCGCGATGCTTCCCTCCATGGTCATGCCCAGCACGTAAACCACGAACAGCGTCAGCACTATCGTCTGGACCACGGCCAGCGCTCCGAACCCGAGCACGTATCCCGCGATGATCTCGCTCCGTTTTGCCGGCGTCGAGAGTATGCGTTCAAGTGTTCCGCCTTTCCGTTCGTTGAGGAAGTTGATCCCCGCTATCAGAAACACGAAGAAGAATATTATCGCGCCGATGAGCGGTGCGCCGTATGAGTCGAGGAACGAACCGTCCTCTGTTCCGTAAATGTATTTTGCAGTAATGTCCGGTTCCGCCATTTCGATGTCGATGTCCGGGGCGGCCGGGTTGTCCGCCATTGTTTTCTTCAGGTCGCTGACAGCGTTTTCCGCATTGTCGCGTACGACTTTCGCCGCGCTCTGCTCGATCACGGCCCTGATGATTTTCGCGTCGGAGGCATTGCTGCCGTCGAGATATATCTTCACCCTGCGGCAGTCTTTGTCCGCACTGAATGCCGCTTCGGCATCGCCGTTCTTCACGGCCCCGACTGCAGCTTTTTTATTGTCTCTTCTTATTGTTATGTCGTAGTCATCGTTGCTTCTGATCTCGCTGATCATGTCCTTCGGCGCATTTATCACGGATACTGTGAATGTCTGTCCGTTGCTCTGGAACACGAAATAGACCAGCGTCAGCACAATGAGCGGCGCCGCGAGTACGAGCGCCATAGTACGCTTGTCATGCCTCAGCTGATTGATTATCCTGCCCGCTATCGCTCTGACTCTCATGCTCTCCACCTCCGTAATATATGAATGCTTCTTCGATATTGTTCTTCCCCGATCGCTCAATAAGCTCCGCCGGCGTACCTTCCGCAGTCACTCTGCCCTCGCGCATCATCGCCAGCCTTCCGCATTTGACGGCCTCATCCATTACGTGCGTCGTGATCAGGATCGTCGCGCCGCCGTCCGCCAGCTTGCGGAGCTCTTTCCATATTTCCGCACGCAGCACCGGGTCTATCCCCACCGTCGGCTCGTCGAGAAGAAGGACATCCGGGTCGGGCAGAAGCGCTATTGCGAGTGAAAGCCGCTGCATCATTCCGCCTGAATAAGCGGATACTGCTTCTTTAAGTTCGCCTCTCAGGCCGACCAGTTCTGCCGCATGATTTATCCTTTCTGTAAGGACGCCGCCTTTCAGTCCGTATATTTTCCCGAAAAAAGAAAGATTCTCATAAGCTGTAAGAGACGGATAAAGGGCCGCGGCCTGCGCCATATATCCCATGCGCCCCATGATCCCGAGATCAGGCATGCTGTGCCCGAGCACTTTGACGCTGCCTTTTTCCGGGCTCAGTATCCCGGCGATTATTTTCACGGTCGTTGTTTTTCCGCATCCGGACGGCCCGAGGAGCCCGAATATCTCTCCGCCCTCTATGCCGAGATCGACATCATGCAGTATCTGTTTTTTCTTGTACGCCTTGCAGACGCCGCTCAGTTCCACTGTTTTCATCACATTCTCCTTGCACCCGACACTGTGTTGGTATATTTTAATGATAATACACTATTGGCAAAAAACAAACAGACAGTTTGTCCGGAAATGTCGGCAGGAGGTTGATATGTATACTGCAAAAGACAAGATTAAAAACGCGTTCCTCGATCTGTATTCGGAGCACCCGATAGAAAAAATCAGCGTGAAACTGCTGACTGAGACCGCGGGCGTGAACCGCGGCACATTCTACGATCATTATACCGATATATACGATCTGCTGAATCAGATCGAAACCGAATTCATCAGCAATGTCACCGCCATGATCGAGGTCATTGCCGCCTGGCTCCTCAGCGGCGACAGCAGCCGCATCTCAGACTGTTATGCCGATTTTTTCGAGGCTAACCACAGAATGCTTTTCATCTTTTTCAAAACGCGTCCCAGCAGAAGACTGCAGAATATCATGAAATCTTACGCGCAGACCAATATCTGCAGGTTCCTGGGCATCGACCGCAGCCGTCTTTCATGCGAGCAGCAGTATATCCTCGAATACCTTTCCGGCGGCCAGATGAGTATCGTCATGCACTGGTTCGCGCAGAACAACGATCTCGATTTTGACGCATTCGCAGATCTGATCAAACGCATCAACACCAAAGGCGCGTTCACATGCCTGATGTCTGATACCGATCCCGGTCCGCTTCTGCAGAACAGCTGATGCGCATCTGACGCACAAAAAACCGGCTCCCGCAGGAGCCGGCATTACTGCATCATCATTATTTGATTTTGACTGCGACCACAGCGAACCGCCCGTCGTTCACCTGATACGCGCACGTAGAAAGTGTAATGAGCTGTCTCCCCCATTTTGGAGTAATGCCCGTGTCGTATTCGGCCAGTGCTTTCACATTCCGGATGTATGATACATACTCGGATTCAGAGGTAATGCTCATCTGCTTGTAATATTTGAACTGGCTCGATTTGACCGGATAGATCTGGCTGTAGAACGCCGCGATCACCTTGTATTTGTGATGTCCGTCGAGCATGTCGAACGAGAATGTCTTGTGCTTTTTCCAGAATGCCTTGTCCTCATACTTAAGCAGATCGTGGAACATCGTCCCGCTCTTTATATTATGCCCGAATATGAGATAATTTTTTGATGTGCCGATCACGCTGCCCGCATCCATGAACGGAGTGCCGGCGATCGAAGATTCTTTCCGGAAATTTCTGCGGAGGTAATACTCGTTTTCGTCCGGTGTCTGCATGACCGGATAATCTATCCTCGTCCCGCCTATTTTCAGCCACCCGACAATATCGCCGTTTTTCTTGTGCAGCGCCGTGACATTATGTCCGCCGTTGACCTCCAGCGATTCAAAATCCTTCTGCTCCTGGTGCGAAACCCAGTAATGGTGCCCGATGACGCCGAGCGATCCGACCAGTAATATCAGTGAACATATGAAAATGATTATTCTTACTTTACCCTTCATTTCGATCCCCCTGTGTTATTTTACAACTTTATACCCGCTCAGCACAACCTTTTCACATTTTTTTAAGCTTGCTCTGCTAATATAACCGAAACGAAGGAGGAACTCATGAACGTTAGAACAGACAAAACAGGTATTTTCTTTGTTGCTGCAGTCATTGCGGCAGTCCTGATAACATATTCTTTCACAGGAGCATCCGGCGGCACGGCCGCAGGAATGATCGCCTTTGCCGGTATTGCAGTAATGTCCGGTATCGCGGCGGTGTCCGACCGCGGCGGTGTCCGCGCCGCAGACATGGCATGCGCTTTCGTTTCCGCGGCGGCGGCGGTTATGCTTCTGTTTTCCTCAGGCACGTTCTCGTCTGTCGTCACCATAACAAACTCAACACTGCTTACGTCGGCGGCCGGCTGGACTTCATATATAGCGATGATCCTCTTCTCAGTCCGCATCGGACTGGGATGGGACCGTATCACATCAATGTTCAGAAGAGCAGGAGGGCGTCCCGGCGCCGCCGGCTCTTTCGGCGGGATGCGGCACATCGGCAGCATTATCTCTGCCGTTATCATCTGTATCGGGCTCGTTGCGACATATAGCTTCGGGCTCCCGGCTCAGGTGTCGGCATCCTCATCCGGCAGTTCTGATTTCGGTCAGGGACAGATGCCGGGTTCAGGCAGCTCCGGCGGCACGACCGACCAGTACGGCTCCGGCTCGTCCGATGGCACGCAGCAGTTCGGGCAAATGCCCGGCAGCGGTTCCTCAGGATCAGGCGGCACGACCGACCAGTACGGCTCCGGCAGTTCAGGCAGCAGTGATTCTTCCGGCGCATCGGCCACTGCCACATCACTGATTATTACCGCAGACACAACAGATCAGTACAATTCCGGATCGAGCGGTTCCAGCGGTTCGGAAAGCTCCGGCGGCACCACTGACCAGTACGGCTCCGGCTCGTCCGGCGGCACGCAGCAGTTCGGGCAAATGCCCGGCAACGGCAGCAGCAACGGATACGGCAGCACGACTTCTTCCGGAACAGGCAGATCACCTCTTCAGACACTCCCGATAATCGGGATGTGGGCCGCAGCAGGATATCTTCTGTCCAGGAAAAAGAAAGTGCCTGCATACAGCCGCGGTTTCGGAGGAGCGCAGTTCGGCCAGTTCGGCAGCGGAGGAGCGCAGTTCGGCAGCGAAGACGATTATTACAGCTTCGATGCAGAGCGGGAAAAAGATTACAGCAATTACACCGGCGGACGCGGCTCTGCTGCGAAATCCGCTTCGCCTTTCGGGAATGTTTTCGGCCGGAAACGCAAATATCACGGTTCACACTACGGCAGAGGTTTCCAGGATTTCGAATACTCATCGGAATATAACGGGCCGAGATACGACCGGCCCGCTGACAGCGGCTCCGGATACGGCAGAGCTTCAGGATATGCCGACGGACGCGGTGCAGGCAGTCCCGGTCCCGGTCAGCCGATAATCCTTTCCGGTGACGAATTCGATGTTCATGAAGATGCCGACGGATTCAAATACCGGAAATACAAAAAATAAGCCCATTGCTTTGGCGGCCATTTAAATAAAAAAGTCGAAAATTCCCCCTATTTTTGAAAACAGGGGATAATTCCAACAGAGATCAGGCACATCTGTATTTGAAAAGAAACCTGCGTCCGGTGTTATCCGGCAGCAGGTTTCATTTTTTTATATATCTATATTCGGATTCATATATCTTCCGCGTTCTCTGGTTTTTTCACCGAACTGGATCGCGCCTTCAGGGCAGCCCTGGATGCAGGCCATGCAGTGATCGCATTTGCCTTTTTTCCATACCGGACCGTTTTTCGTCATCGTGATCATTCTGTCCGGACATCTCCGGAAACACAGTCCGCATTTAGTGCAGCTGTCATCCGCCTTGAATCCGGCTGTAACGCGCATCCGGTCATACATGATTTTTCCGGCTGTTCCTAAACGCTTTCCGCCGGCGCTGCTGTGCCTGTCCATGGTACCGGCATGATGCGCACGCAGATGTTTTTCGATATTGTCGATTTCCCTGTCCGCCTGTACAAGACACTTCTCGATTTTATCAGACGCCGCCATTCTGTAGACAACAATATAATTTGAAGGCATCTTTACCGAATAAAATGCTGTCAGCGAAATATCTCTTTTCCGGAGCAGCTCCTTCGTCATCGCGTTCGCCGCGCCGCTTTTACTGCCGCATGTAACGACCGCATAAACATAAGGATTCCGCGCGCCGCCGAGTACGACCCTGCTTAGAAATTTCCTGACTGCCGCGGGAATACCGTTGAAATATACCGGAAATACTATTCCGGCATCTTCACCCTCTTCAAGAGTATACGAATATTCGCCGGAGTTCACCGCATCCGCCATATTCACGAGTTTGCCGCCGACATCCTCCGACAATTTCCTGGCCGCATATTTGCTGTTGCCGGTGCCGCTAAAATAAAAAATCATGTCAGACTTCCTTCCAGTTTTCCACTATCTCGACCGCCTTGTCCCAGTCCTTGAACTCGACGATTTCGCAAAGCGTACCGCATGCATGGATCCCCTGCTCTTCACAATAAGCGAAAAACGGGCAGCCCTGTTTGCAGCTTGAAAACTTCTTGCACATTGCGTCTTTTCTTGCGCGATATTCCTGATCTGTCAGCATATGATCACCTCCGGACTATTGCTGTGAATATTTTTTCACCTGCTCTTCGATGAGCGCAGCGTCGTCGAAGTAATTTATTTTCATGGCATCCTTCATCTCATGCAGCGTCTGCGCAACTTCCCCGCGCGCTTTTTCAGTGCCGGCCTTAAGCACCTCATAGATATAAGGAATGTCCTTTTCATACTCATGTCTCTTCGCTCTGATCGGATCGAGTACCTCGTTCAGGACCTCTGTAAGCACCTTCTTGACCTTCACATCGCCGAGTCCGCCTCTGCTGTAATGATCCTTCATTTCGTCAAGCGTCTGGTACCCGGAGAATCTTTCGATCTGATCCTGAGTGGAGAACGCGTCGAGATATGTGAACACCGTGTTGCCCTCAATATGTCCCGGATCACTGACACGCAGATGCTCGGGATCTGTGTACATCACCTTGACCTTGGACGCGACAGTATCGGCATCATCCGAAAGATAAATGCCGTTGCCCAGCGACTTGCTCATCTTGGCCTTCCCGTCAATTCCCGGGAGTCTGTTGCACGCCTCGTTCGACGGCAGTAATATTTCCGGTTCGACCAGCACTTCACCGTATGTGTTGTTGAAGCTTCTGACGATCTCGCGGCACTGCTCGATCATCGGCTCCTGGTCCTCTCCGACCGGCACTGTCGTTGCCTTGAAAGCCGTGATATCAGTCGCCTGACTGACAGGATAGCAGAGGAAACCCACCGGCACGCTCTGCTGGAAGCCTCTCATCTGGATCTCGGATTTGATCGTCGGATTCCGCTGTAGTCTCGACACCGATACAAGATTCATAAAAATAGAAGTCATCTCGTACATTTCCTGGATCTGCGACTGGATGAAAATCGTCGTCTTTTCCGGCTCAAGTCCTACTGAAAGATAATCCAGTGTGACTTCGACGATATTCTGCCTGACCTTTTCAGGATTATCCGCATTATCTGTAAGAGCCTGCGCGTCTGCAAGCTCGACGAAAATTTTCTTGAATTCTCCGGAATTCTGCAGTTTTACTCTTTCTCTGAGTGAACCCACATAATGTCCGACATGCAGTCTGCCTGTCGGCCTGTCTCCCGTAAGCATTATTTTGTCCATTTTTTGCCCTCCGTTTCAATGGCTGTCTTTGCGTAATATAATAATACGTTTTACATAAAAACACAAATCATCCGCGGCTTTTTCAGTTATAATGAATAAAAAGGATCAAATGCAAAACGGCGGTATACCGGCAGGCGCTGCCAATATGAACGGAGGCTGCAGCAATGGAAAAAAGGTATGACGGATATTTCGGAAGTTCAGTGGTGATCGACGGAGACTCCATCGTCATCAGATCATTTCCTATGCAGAAAGATGTCTGCACGATCGATGACATACGCTCGGTCAATTTATGGGAGGCAGGATATGCCGCCGACGGACAGATGGTGATTCTTACTGCAAACGCCAAACACGATATCAGATTCACTCCCGGGCAGAACGATGCTTTCGTCGAACTCTACAAGGCTCTGCTTGTGAAGATCGATCCCTACCTGTCCCGGACCTACACGGCGCAGCGCAATGTGTGAGAAACCAAAACCGCCGGACCATATGAGGCCCGGCGGTTCTGTTTTATTATTGATTTATGCCTGAGGCTGTCCCTGAGGCGGACGTCCGTTCATCTGCGGCGCCGGCTCATTGCATATAGCGCGCGACCACTTGTCCGAAAGCGGGTTCCACACGATCGCGATGATCAGTGTCGGCACATAGCACGGAATAAATCCTCCGAGGACCGCCTTCATATATACTGCCATCGGCTGATGCCCGAACGCAACGACACCAACATACGTCATGATCAGATCGAGTATTACTACAAACACCGCCGCCACGACAACATTCAGCAGAAATACGAATTTTGCCGAACCTATCACAGAACGTTTCGCCGCAAAACTGAATCCCCACTTCGGCGCAGGTATGAACATGTTGATCAGGAATGTCAGCACATATGCCAGACAGAAGTTCATGATCGTGTTCTGCAGAGTCAGCGAACCAGACAGCGCCTCGGCGATCAGCGTGATGATAATGCTCAGCGGCAGGTCCATGATAAGCGCATATACTGCGGTAAGTTTCTTGCTCTTTTCCATAATGAATTACTCCTTCACAAATCGATAAAATCATTGATATCCTTTATGTATAGTTTAGTCTGAATATTCGTGATTGTATAATTCATTGTTGGTTATTTATTGTATATGCAGGAGCGTATTATGCAGTAATATCAACGGTTCCGGCGATGCGTTCAGCCCCGTTTGAGTATGCATTCCCTGGTAATGTTCAGAAATTCGCGGGCAGCCTCATTGCGCGATCCTTTTTTCATGGCCAGCGACACCATCTGCGATGATTTAAGATCTATGGCATGTGTCGCGCTGAACCCCTGGGCCCACGACCATCTGTCAGAAATGCACACGCCCAGTCCGTTCTGCATTGATGCGTTCATCGTTTCCGGATTATCCACATATTTGATTTTCGGTACGAAGCCATACGGCCGGCACGATCTGATTACTATGCGGCGGATAGCTTCCATGTCCTCGTCGACCGGCACAAAGAAAACCTCATCCCGGAAATCCTGAGGTCTCAGGTCCTCTTTCCCCGCAAGCGGATGCAGACTCGAATACTGAAGGACCTTCGTGCGCTGGACGACATCTTCGAGATCGAACTCCTTGAACCTCAGCACCGAATCCTGAAAAGTCAAGATTACTTCCAGATTGTCGCGGAGCAGCGCAGTAGCCAGCTCCTTCGTGTTGAGACAGGACAGGCTGATCCCGGCGCCGGGATATTTTCTGGCGAAAGCCTCTACCGCCTCCGGGAACCAGGATGTCATATTCCATCCCTCCAGGCACCCGAAGCGGATATTGTTCTCGCTGTTTTCATCCAGCTTCGCAGCTTCGACCTTCGCATTCAGAAGTCCGCCCCGCATTTCTCTGAAATAATCATAGAAAAGCTGACCGGCCTTTGTCAGTTCAGTCGTCTTGTTCGTCCTGTAAAAAAGTGTGACTCCGAGCTCTTTTTCGAGCGAAGCTATCTGCCTGCTTATAGCCGGCTGTGAAACATAAAGCTCTTCCGATGTTTTGGTAAAACTCAGGTTCGTTGCAACCGCCATAAAATAATCGATTTCAAGATCATTCATTCCGACACCCTCCTTTATGTCCGCTCCGTGCGGACATCTGCCGGTTCCATTTTACCATACCGGGCGGCGGAATTTCCCCCTGCAGTGAACAAAATTTAAAAGACCCGGCACGCGGCCGGATCTTTTTTATGTCTTATGCTTTCTTGACGATTTCGCTCCCGGGAGTCGAAGAGGCGATGAAGTCTTTATATGCCTGCATCCTTGCTTTATATTCTTCTGACTTTTTCTGATCCGCGAGCCTGCCCTCGTATTTGCCGATGTCGGAAGCGTGAATAAGTTTTCCGCTCATCGTGTCGTGGGCTCTCTTCAGTTCCTCTTCAGGGAAGTCGAATCTCATCGATCCGTCTTCGTTCTCTTTGAGTCTTCCTCTCATGCCGCAGACCACGCACTCGGCCGTACCGTCCTGATGGATATAGAATTCCTTTGTATGACAGTGCGGGCAGACACCTGCATCGCCGACGTATTTCGCGTTTTCAGGATCCTTGCACGCTTCAGCAAGGTCGATGCCCACCTTGCGGCAGGCCGAGACTTTCTCGTCTTCCATGCAGATGCTCTTGGACCAGCCGAAGACTTTCTTATCGATCGTAGTCCAGGCCGGAGACATCGAGAACATTTCGAAGTCCGCCTCGATCCTTGTCGCCCAGTCGGAACCGCCTATGCCGATATATGAAATGAATTTGTCCTGCATGATCCTCGGATCAGGGCCCGGGCCGCCGTTGTCCTTGGCGATCTGGCTGCAGACAAAGTTCATGCCTCTGTCATGGGCAGGTCCCGAAAATCTGTCCTGCAGTATGTGATAGATCGCCGGCGTGCCGCTTTCGAAAATAGGCATTACCATAATGATGCCGTCGGCATCGAGGAGCTTGTTGCTCAGCCACTCGTAATCATCTCTGATAACGCAGTCCGACGGTCTTCCGCTCATGATCTTGCCCACGCAGGCAATGCAGCCCGTGCACGGTTTGAGATCAAGATCCAGGAGCCTGATAAACTCGACATCAGCTCCGCGGCACTCCGCGCCCATGAGAGCTTCTCTGCACATAGCGTCGTTGTTTCCGTTTCTGGTTCCGCCTGAGATTCCAATTATTTTCATTTCATTACCTCCGTAATAAATAGTTCATTTTGCAAAGCCTGACCGGCCTTTTCCTTGATTAAATGATATCAAATCTTCTGAAAACAGTACAATACCGAGGCAGGTATACATTAAATAACCTGCAAGCAAAAACCGCTGGATTCCAGCGGTTTTCGGCATCGGTATCAAATGTCTGCGCGGAGTATCCGCGGTTTTTTATGAGTTATCTCATGGTAATATATCCTCTGTACTGCGTCAGGTTGTTGCTCGTCGGGATGTCTGAAAGGAAGATCCCCGCGAAGTTGATGTACGGTCTGAGGAACGGGAACGAATCTGTCTGCGCCCACGACGGTTTCGCCGCCGCCTGCGCGATCCTGCCCGTTACTGCAGCCTCCCACTCGTCCGGACCTTCGAACCATGCCTCGACGACGCGGTTGAACGGACAGCCGTTTATTTCTGTCATTATCCTGCTCGTGAGCAGTCTCGTCACCTCCGGCGCTTCAGTCAGCTTCGGCGCGACTTCGTCAAAGAACCACTTGTCGCCCTCCTCCTGAGAAACTCCCTCGGGATATCTGAGCATGAACTGCCATCTGTAGTTCGGGCCGTCCTCGACCGTCCGGCCGGCGCCTTTCAGATCGTCTTCCCAGCAGATCGGCACGAAAGCGAATATGAACGGCATGCATTCGTCGCTCCTGGTCGCCCTGGCCTCCTCGCCGCTGAGCATTGCCGCATCGTCCCTGCCGGAATCGACATCGTCAGGCTGCACGTCGGGGATATTGCCCTGCCACTTGAGCACATCCATAGGGAAGTACTCGGTCAGCGTCTTCTTCAGCTGACCCTCGAACTCGTTTATCGTCCAGTAATGTTCGGTGAGCTGCATGCGGACCGTTCCGTAATTCTCACCGCCCGGCGGCATCGGCAGCGCGTTGTAAAACGCGTACTTCGTGCAGTAAGGCTCGAACTGCGAGATGCTGTCCGGGATGTGATATCTGTAGAGCCAGTTCTGCAGCTTGATTCTGTATTCTTCTTTGACACAGTCAACATATATTAAACTTCTTGTCGGATGGTACTGCATATTTTTCTCCTTTATGCGGCGCTATTTGTCGTCGCCCGTGTAACGTACGATATATAATCCGTCCATGAACGTATCGAGATAGATATAGCCTCTGTCGTCGACGAGGACATCCTCCGTTATCGCCACCTGCGGTCCCGGCACGAGGTCGTGCGTCGGATTGTCGAAAAGCAGCTTCTCCGGGTCAGGCGGCATGAAGTACGCGATCTCCTTCGGGACGAACGGGTCGCTCACGTCGTATATCCTCAGTCCGGCTCCGAAATGGCAGCAATATACTCTGTCATCCCGATGCTCGTAAACGTCTCCGTGGATAGCATCAAAAATGTTGTGCGGTCCGAACGGGATCCTGACGCCATCGACGATATTGAAGTTCGTGCCGTGTGTATAGCCTTCCGGGACTTCCGGATAAGGGAACACCGATATGAGACTCGGGTCCGCCGGGTCCGTGATCTCGGCAATGCCGATCATGTTCATCGGCTGCGTCACGATTTTTTTGAAAAGTCCGTCCTCCGCTTCATTGCAGAAATACCTCGGTCTCTCGCCTTCGGTCGTTACTACCATATACGGTCTGTCGCCGAGAGGCATTATCGAATGGCACGGCGCGCCGGCTGATCCGCCGCCGAACGGAGGATTCATCGGCAGACAGCCGATCATCCTCGGCGCTGTCTTGTCTTTTACATCGAGCAGTATCATGCCCTTGTTTGCGTAAGCCATGTATAATATTTCATCCTTGTAGAGACAGGCGTGCAGGAACGGCGAGTGCAGCGCTTCCGCGGAACCGTATCTTGCCGCGTCACCGGCCTTGTTGCCCATGAACTGCTCATCAGCCCACCATCTGCCGACTTCCTGCGGAGCCGACGGGTCTTTGATATCGACGATTCTCAGAATAAAGCCGTTGAAGTTTTCCGCATTGCCCGTAACGTATACGTATCTTCCGCCCGGATAACAGAAACGGTGCACGCCCGCGCCGCCTCTGCACTCGAACTTGCCGAGCTCCTGCGGGTTTTCCGGGTCCTCGAGACTCCATACAGTAATACCGCCCCAGAAAGGCATTCCCGGTTCTGTTCCGTGGAGTTCCTTCATCGTGCCGCCGTGCGCCGTGATCATCAGTCCGTCCGCGATCTGTATCTTAGGTGTGGACGCCGCCTCGTTGCCGTAAGGATTCGGGCCTTCGAGCCATTTAACATTTCTCGGTGCGGCAGGGTCGGTCACGTCGATGATATTCCAGCCGTTATGTCTGAACGACGCAGTGTAGATATAATATTTCTCTTCCGGCGTCTTGTACATCGCCATCTGGAATCCCGGTCTGCCGTTGAGATCATCGAACCCGATATATTCGATATTTTTCATCAGCATTTCTTTTCTCTGACTCATTTCATTCTCCTTATCATTTTATCTTTTCCGATATTGATTTCTATTTTTCTTCATATTGATTATATCAAAACGGAAGACGGGTGATAAATGCCGTCTTCCGTATACATTTCATAACCATGCAGTAATGAACGGACGCGCTGTGCGTCAGATGAATTTTTCTATTGCGGCGGCGTCAGTGTAGCCTTTCGTGTAAAGTTTCGTGAAAGCGCCGGCGTCGCGAGTGAGTGAAGTCACCCCGCAGCTGTCGTCCGGGCAGATGAGGAGACACTTCCCTTCACGCTCCAGCTCCTGTACCGCTCTGAAATCATGATTCCATTTTACATATCTCTGCTCAAGAGTCCTGTACACCGCCGGGTACCTGCGCAGAAGATATTTCGCCAGCGGTTTTCCCTTCATCGTTCCCTTCCGGAAACTGCGCGGGCGCGTAACGAGACAGATCAGTTTATCGCATCCGTCCCCGAAAGCCTTCGCGTAAGGGATCGGATCCGAGACTCCGCCGTCGTAATACATTACCCCGTCTATCGGCCACGGCCTGCACACCATCGGCATACAGCTGCTCGCCTTGATCGGTTCGTAGGCGTTCCTCTTCAGGTCTTCCTTGTGGAAATAATGCGGCTGCGCCGTTTCCGCGACAGTCGTCACTATGACATGCTGCGCCGGATTCCCGCAGTATTCGTCGTAATCGAGCGGATTCTCCCCATCCTCGTTGGTGAGCACGGAATAAATATAATCGAGATCGATGAACGACCCCTTTGTGACGTAATTCTTCGGACCCATATAATCTGATCTGAAGGCGTATTCTTCATAGAACGGATAGTTCCTTCCGCGCTGATGCGCGAGATACGATACCTGGTTTGCCGAACCGGCAGACACTCCTATGCAGTACGGTATCTCTATTCCCTTATCAAGCAGATAATCATAAACACCGGCGGCGTATACTGCTCTCATGCCGCCGCCGGCATCAAGTATTCCCAGCATTGTCTTTCCTTCTTCGCTAATATTATTTTTCACCGGCCGCCGTCAGAAGCATTTTCTTCATCGCGCGGTAAGATCTGGTGCCTGTTTTCCGGCAGACTTCTCTGCCTCCGCTGAATACGATCAGCGTGGGCACTGTTCTGATATTATACTTACCCGCTGTCTCCGGCATCGAATCGATATCGGCCGCAAAAACTTTTCCGGCCGTCTCCGCATCCTCCGAAAGCCTGACGACATTCGGCTCCATCACGCGGCACCACCTGCACCACCCGGCATAAAAATCCACCATTACTGCCCCGGGCGCATTCAGGATCATTTCCGCGAAATCATCGTCTGTAAGTTTTATCAACGTCATTTTCGCTCCTTCATTTTCGATATCAGCGTGCTGAACAGCAGATCCGGTTCGACCGGTTTAGGCACATGTCCGTCCATGCCGGCATCAAGACATTTGCGGACATCTTCGGAAAAGGCATCCGCCGTCATCGCGATTATCGGCACTGTCTTCGCATCCGCGCGGTCCAGACTCCGGATCATCTTTGTCGTCTCATATCCGTCCATCACCGGCATGCGGATATCCATGAGCACTGCATCATAATATCCGACCGGTGAGCGGCTGAATTTTTCCAGTCCTATTTCGCCGTTGTCCGCTATTTCAGTAATGACTTTGCATTCGTCGAGAATACTCCCGGCAATTTCCTGATTGAGCGGATGGTCTTCGCAGAGCAGAACATGTCTGCCGGCAAGAGTATCAATCTCGTCTCCGGAGGCTTTTCCGTTTCCGGAAGCCGTTTCAACTTCGTCCGCTGATATTGTATCGTGCTCCAGTCTGACTGTGAAGGCCGTCCCTTCTCCGAGTCTGCTTTGTACGGTAATAGTGCCGCCCATGGCATCGACCATTCGCTTCACGATAGCCAGTCCGAGGCCTGTACCTCTTGATTCTGATGTTTCTCTGCGTCCTTCCTGTACAAAAGGCTCGAAAAGCACACTCTGGAATTTCTCGCTCATGCCGATGCCGTTATCTGATATTATATGCGTTACTGCGATCCTCGATTCCGACAGCATTTCGTATGTTATCTCATATTTTATCGTGCCGCCTTCCTGCGTATATTTGACTGCATTTGACAGCAGATTGAATATGATCTGGTTGATGCGGAGCTTGTCCGCCAGAGGCACACGTCCACTATCCTGTTTTTCATCAAGAATGAACCGCTGGTTTTTTGTTCTGCAGAGCGGTTCGATGACAGCGGCAAGATAGGTGTTGAATTCGTCAACAGTATACGGTTCCGGATAGAGCATTATTTCACTCTGCTCGGCCTTGGTCATATCGAGTACATCGTTGATCAGCCCCATCAGGAATTTCGAAGAAGTGTCGATATTTCTAAGGCATTCCGCCGTCTTCTCCGGATTATCCTGCAGGCCCGCAATATGCGTCATGCCGATAATACCGTTGAGCGGGGTCCGCATATCATGACTCATGCGCGACAGGAATTCCGATTTTGCCTCATTGGCCTCATCCGCCTGATCCAGCGCTTCCCGCAGCCTGTTTTCCTGCTCTATCTGTTTTTGCTGCGCATCGGTAAAATCTGTGCGCACCTCCCCTATGATGTTGCTTTCGCTGTCAAGCATTAAATATTCTACCTGCTTCGCGCGCACGCCCGCGCCTTCGTCGACTGAAAATGAACAGATGCAGCGTTCTCCGCGTTTCAGCATATCGACCACATTCTGCAGTTCCATAAATGAATTGCAGTATTCCAGATCGCCCCCGGCGATATATCTGTTATTGTATTCCAATGTCACAGTACTGTAATCCATCCCGCTCTCTATGACCACATCGCCATACACGCCGCGTCCCGAGCGGTACATGATGATCTTGCCTGTATTTCCGTCTGTGCAGCAGACGTAGTCAAACTGGTCGTCTGCCATGGAGACCATAGTCATATCCAGCATCTTTTCTTCAGTGACGTCTCTGACTGTCACGAAGGCAATTATATTGCTGCTGTGCGGTTTCCCGGTAAGCGTCACGACTGCTTCCGCCCACTTGATGCTGCCGTCCTCCTCGCGGTACTGATAGTCCTGCGTAAGCGAACGTCTCCCCGCTTCGAATTCATGCTGCAGATGGCTGCGCGAAAAGAAATCCGCACATGCCGCGCGATCGTGCCCGCGCGGCATTGATTTAAGCAATACTTCGAGCGACTCGTCATACGTCGCCTGCACTGCCGCCTGCGGCAGAGGTTCCGTTCCTCTGACCTCTTCAACAATATTGTCTGTAATGTCAAATCTGCTGGCGGCAATATAGCTGCCTGTCAGGGAATCCTGAAATGCCTTTGCGGCGTCGTACTGCTCTTCAAGCAGTTTTTCCTGTTCTTTGATATCATCTATATCCGTATACTCCGCATACAGGTATCTGACTCCCCCGAAAACAAAGACATTGAAATTACAGCTGACCCAGATAATGCCGTCTTCCTTTGTCAGCATTCTGAACACTGCGTTGAAAGTATCTTTTTTACCTGCGTTCTCATTTATAATATCCATCAGGATATCCTTGTCCGCAGGATATACCTTTTCAAAGCCGTCTGATATCATCTGAACATCTTCCTGCCCGAACCCCGTCATATGAGTAAATTCCTCCGACAGGCGTTCCGGTCTGATTTTTCCGTCGTCCATGATCCTGAACAGCACTGAACTTGAAGGAAGACTTCCTATCGCTTCGACCATTGTCCTTTCGATATTTATTCTCTGCTGCTCCTCCACTTCCTTTTTCAGGCGTACCTCTTCGGATACATCGCGATACAATCCGTAAAATATCTTCCCGTCGTTTCTCTCCTCCCGCAGCGCAACATCAACAGATACCCATATATAATCTCCGGATGCGGTAATAAGTCTGAATTCCGCAACAGAAAACTGACTCTTGTCATAGCCTCTGCGGTAATCATCTCTTACTCTCGGAAGGTCTTCAGGATGCACGCCGAGAAAAGCATTGCTGAAATATTGTATTACGGATTCTTCCGTGTCGCCGCTGATTTCAGCGGGTTCCTGCACGCCGTCGGTAAACCCGAGCAGTATCGGCATCTGTTTATTGGAATACTCGATCAGCAGATGCTCTCTGTCCGGCATGCGGAGCACGCATACCCCGTCGGGGATATAGTCGAGAATATCCCGGGCACGCTCGGCTTCACGTTTAAAGCGTTCGGTTTCATTCTTCTGCCGCAGCACTGTGTCCGTAATGTCAGATTCTATCAGAAGTACAGTATCTTTGTTTTCATCAAGATAATAATGCTGGATCTTCCTGTACATGAAAATATCCGGCTGCCCTGTATAATGCCCGCTGACACTCAGCTCGAAATGCCCGCTGGCGTCAAGCTCACGTGTTATCACATCGATCGCGCTGTTTTTTAAATAAAAATCACGGTCCTCTTCCGCGATCCATGTAGCCAGTCCGAACTCGCGCACCTTATCATATTCGATAAGTTTCATATTACCCAGGTTTTCATGGTATTTCGGCAGCAGCCGCGGACTCAGATTCAGGAACTGCATCTTCCGGTCTCCGAGATGGAGCAGGGCAACATAATCGTACTCCTCATCGCTTATGATGCGGAATATCTTTTCATTCCTTTTTTCCTCTGTTATATCAACAGAATAAACGATGCCTTCGATATCCGAAGTTTCCGGATTTTCCAGCATATTGATATATGCCCTGACCCAGATGAGTTTCCCGGAATCGTTATATCTCTGAAACTCACTCTGAACAGAAGTATGTCCTGCGCTGAAAGAATCCAGCAGCGCCTGTCTTCTGAATTTCGATTCGAAATCGCGTTTTCCGTTTTCGTCGATTATCTGCGCATATGCCCTGCTGCAGACTTCTTCCGCTGTATCCGATGCCAGCGCTTCCGCCAGCTGCGGCGATATGCTGCGTACATCGATACATTCATCTTTTGTCAGATTCAGTTCGAATGTCGACAGCGCGTCCGGATTAGCATGGATCAGCGATTCTATAGATGCTATATATCTCGCTTCTTCTTTTTTCTGCGCAGTAATATCTATGGCGACCCCGTATGCCTTGACCGGCACTCCGTCTTTATCACTGATAACGGTGTATATCACGCGCTGACAGATATCCGGCCGGTCGTCTCCGGTTATGAGCCGGATATCTACACTGGTGTCTTTTTCTCCGGCCTCGACCCTGCGGTAAAAATCAATGAATTTCGCATGATCTTCTTCCCTGATCCTCGGCAGCAGAGACAGCGGTACATTTTCAATTGTTCTGTCGAAGCCATAAAGTCCGAATATGTTATTGCCGCCGATGATCCGGTGATTTTCGATATCGTACTCCCAGACAAACAGGCCGGCGCCTTCAACCGCAATATCATATTTCTGTTTTGCATCGCTCAGCTGTTTCTGCAGCGACTTGCTTTCAGTAATATCCTGTATGTACTTTATGACCGCATCACGGCCGCACCAGTTTATACGCTTTCCGCAGAGGTATTCCCATCTGCCGCTTTTTTTATTTTCCCTTTCGGCTGTCAGAGTCTCGCCGAATCTGATGTTTTCAGCGAAGCAGTCAACGCACGGTTCGTCTCTGCCGAAAAAGTACGAATAACACGTACTCCCCTTGATATTACAGCCGTCGGCTTCACAATATTTTCGCGCGGCATTGTTTGCATACAGCATTTCATATGTGTCTGTATCGCTGACGATGGCCATTGTCGTGGAATTATCAACGACCTGCTTGTAGAAATCCGTGTCGCTGTTGCTGCCCCAGTACACGACAAACAGAAGCGGACAGCCGTCTTCTTCACCGCAGTAATTAATGTTTCCCCGTACCCATATGAATCCGTTTTCCCCGTATTTCATCCGCCAGTATTCCGTGACCGTCCCGCGTGTTTCGATGCAGCATCCGACCGCCTCCATAACTGCGGGCAGATCCGCAGGCAATATATATGCAGCCGCATTTTCACAGTGCCGACTGTTGTAATTATCCTCGGTTATTCCCAGTACAGCGCTTATGCCCGCTGACGAATACAATACAGAAATACGTTCTCCAATGACCTTATACAGTACACACTTTTCAGGTATCAGATCAATTATCTGCCTGACCTGTTCTCTATCAAGCTTCATAAGACCACCTGCCTTCAAAACCATTTCACGTCCCCGTTATTGACATATTATTTCATTTGATTTTATCATATTTGGATAATTATACAATAATATATCCGGATTCATCTGCAGAGTTTTACAGTCACGTTACTTTTACAGTAATTATATGGCTCGAGGCAAACCCCTCGCTGTTGTATACGACACACCGGTACCTCCGGCCGTTGTCCTCTTCGCCGATCTGCCACGACCAGCTCGCAGAGGTAACATTCTCGTCATTATACATCACCGCACGTACCGGATCGTATCCGAACCACACATATTTCAGATCATTCCCGGACGCTTTTACAGCCAGTGTCACTTCATTCCCCTTGTCCGCTGTGACTGTCCCGCTCGTCTGGTCCAGTATCACCGGCGCGCCGGGGCCGAAAGTACCGTCCATTTCTCCGAGGACGACATGGCTGTTTTCCGAGGCGGTCGCTGCTGCCATCATTATCCAGCGGCACTTCGGAGTATAATTGACCGTCAGTTTCGTTCCCTCGGCCGTGGCTGCTCCGGTGAAGCAGCTGATGAAAGAATTGCTTTCCTCTCCGTCGGGAAAAATGAGATCATTGATCATGACCGTGCCGGAGATATTTGCGCAATTGTAGAATATTCCCGAGATATCCCGGGCCTTCAGCGGAATGTTCGGCGCTGTCTTCAGCGCGGAGCACTCGGAAAAAGTACAGCACATATCTTTGACTGTATCCGGCAGCACCGGCACGGATGTCAGACTCTTGCAGCCTGAAAACGCGAAATCCATATGAAGCGTTTTTTTCGGGATCGAAGGTACTGATACAAGTTTTGTGCAGTTCTCGAAAGTACCCGTCATATCCGTGACGCTGTCCGGCAGTGAAGGAGCTGCCGCAATGGCTGTTCCGGCAAAAGTATACGACATTTTTTTCACTGTCTCCGGTATCTTAGGCGCTTTGACAAGTCTGCCGCAGTCCCGGAACCAGTATGACATGTCCGAAGGTTTTACAGCCGCGGCGATCGTAACGCTTTTCACTTTTCCGCGGTAATTTGCCGCCCCGCGCTTTGTCCACGGCGCGGCATAGGCGGCGTTGAAGACAGCCGTATTTCCCGACCCCGTGATTTTCAGCTTTCCGCTGGAATAGAGTGTTGCTTTTACTCCGCTGCCGGCCTGCGGCTTTTTATAAAACGTCTTCCCGTTGCCGCCTATATTCCACGATTTCACGACATGCACGCATGAAGACACAGCCGCCCCGGATGCGCAGGAAGGCTGCAGAACGCCTGTTATCATTACTGCCATGAACAGCGCGGTAAATACCGCCGCTGTCTTTTTGATTTTCATCTTTATCATAAATATCCCGCCTCTCCGCGATTCTCTGTCCGCTTTGATTTTCATTTACAATTGACGGTTTTACGGCCTGTAATTATAATAAACTTGTATGGAGATAATTACAAATATTCTGTCAGAGCAGTCTTGCGGCTTCTCTGAATCAGTTTGTTTCCGGACTCAGATCCGCATATTGACTTTGTTGTTTCACTGCATGGCATCAGCATAATCGATACGGGCATCTGCGCAACGACCGAAAGGGGAATCCGACATGAATGCAAAAGTGATAAACGAAGCCGGAATTTGCCGGGATATACTGCATCTTCTTCCTTTGCCTACAGGGTATTTTCTGCTGGAAAACGATGTTTATAAGGCGCTTTATGTCAATGATGCCTTTTCGTCGCTGCTGGGAATAACCGGCGATGAAGCTGCTGCTTTTTTGAGCGGTGATCTGCTGCCGCTGATCCACCGGAACGATGCGGACAGAATTTCACTTCTTTTATATAAAGGAAGCGTAGGCGGAGGCATCTATCATGATACCGCCAGGATCCTTGCCGCGAACGGCAGATACAAATGGGTCGACATATGTTTCAATATGGCTCTCCAGGCCGGAGAAAACAGCATATTATGCCTTGTGCTGACAGATATAGATACCAGGCTCAAGCGTCAGAAAAGCCTTGACCGGACTTATTCAAAGCTCCTCGGAGTCATGGATAATGTTCCGGGCGGGATCATAGTTTTTGATACCATTAATAACCGCGAACTCATTCCTTCCTATATAAGCCAGGGCATGGAAAAATTATTGATGGGAAGCGCGGCAGATATCATGGAACTATACAGACATGATCCTTCCGCCTGTATACATCCCGACGACCGTGAAAATCTGATCCGTATTGTCGAAGACGCGCTCAGGAATCTTTCCGGATTCCAGCAGAGTGTGCGTCTCATGACTGTAAAAGGCGATTACATTCTGGCCTCTGTCAGCGGCACCGTAGAAAACGCTGATAACCAGCGCACTCTTTACATGGCAGTTATGGATACATCGGCTGACACTGAAAACTTATATATTCAGAAACAGATCCTGGATGTTTTTGTCCGGAAACAATATGAGCATATCTGTTTTATTGACGGCAGACATAACACATATCAGGTCCTTGGTTCAAATGATCATACTGATCATACGATTCCGTTTCTCCCTGCAGGCGGTACGGATTTTGAAACCGATATGCACGATCTGATCATGAAAAATGTTATTCCGGAAGAACGCGAGCATCTGGCGGCGGACTTCAGACTCAAAGCATTGTTCGACAGACTTGAAGACCGCGGCGACATAGACTGTTACTGCACCCTGACCGATGAAAATAACGTTCTGCGCTACAAAAAGATCTGGCTCAGCTGGATCGACAAAGAAACGAAATCCATTGCTCTTGTCAGCAGCGATATTACCGAAGAACACACAAGATCCGAAGAAACCCGCGCGACCCTTCATGCTGCGCTTCTGGCGGCAGAACAGGCGAATGCCGCCAAGAGTGAATTTCTGTCGCGGATGAGTCACGATATCCGTACGCCGCTCAATGCAATAATCGGCTATACTGATATGAGTCTTGAGAACGGGGAACTGCATCCCGACGTCAGAGAATATCTTCTGAAAGCGGAAGCTTCTTCAAAATATCTGCTGTCGCTGATCAGCGATATTTTGAACATGTCACGCATCGAAAGCGGCAAACTCGTTCTTAATGAGAATATCTTCAGCATTGACGATTTTCTGAACGGCATTTCCTCCATCGTATCAACGCAATGCAGCGCCGGAAAAATAAAGTATATGTGCCGCAGAGGAAATAATCTTCATTCTTTATATGAGGGAGCTTCTCTCAAACTCCAGCAGATACTTATTAACCTGATCGGCAATTCTATTAAGTTTACGCCGGAAAACGGCAGTATTTCACTTGATGCAGATGAAGTAATGCTTAATGATTCTCCGTTTGTCCGCTTCATTGTCACAGACAACGGGTGCGGCATTTCCAAAGAGTTCATACCGTATCTTTTCGATTCTTTTTCTCAGGAAAAAAGGCTCAGCGACGGCGAGATAAAAGGAAGCGGGCTGGGACTGGCGATATGCAGAAGTCTGGCGGCGATGATGGGCGGTAACATCACTGTCAGTTCCGAGGTCGGCAGAGGTTCTGAATTTACAGTGTTTGTAAAACTGCGCTGCATAGACAGTGACTCCGGACCTCAGCCGAAGAACGATGAAATCAAAGAAAAAGAGCAGGACATAATAGATTTCAGAGGATGCCGTGTGCTGCTTGCGGAGGACAATGATCTTAATATGGAAATCGCCCGGCATGTACTTGAAAACGCAAACCTCATTGTTGATACCGCAGAAAACGGACAGGCGGCAGTCGAACGTTTCTGCGCCTCGTCTGCAGGATATTATACAGCCATACTCATGGATATCCGCATGCCCGTTTTGAACGGACTTGAAGCAACAGCAAAAATACGTTCATCCGGCCGGCCTGACAGCAATGTTCCTATCATCGCAATGAGCGCAAATGCATTTGAAGAAGACATCCGCGAAGCGACCGACTGCGGCATGAATGCTTATACGACCAAACCTATTGATGTACAGCTGCTTTATTCGACACTGAGCAAATTTATCTGATAACAGGGGGATCCGCCATGAAAAAATTTATTAATAATCCGAATGATGTAACAGATGAACTTCTTGAGGGGTTCGCCTGCGCAAACGCTGATATGATAACACTCTCCGACAAACGTCTGGTCGTCAGCAATAATCTCGATACTGCCGACCGCGTTACGGTAGTCAGTATCGGCGGCTCCGGACACGAACCTGCTCCGATCGGCTTTGTGGGAGACGGAATGCTCGATATTTCCGTTGCCGGTGATATTTTTGCCGCTCCGGGGCCGGAACTCACGATCAAAGCTCTGGAACGCGCCGACCGCGGAAAAGGTGTGCTTTTCGTAGTTCTTAACCACGAAGGCGATCTTGCGACCGGAAAACGTTCTCTGGCAGAATGTGAAAAACGCGGGATCAGAGTCAGAGAGATCATCACACAGGAAGACATCTCCTGCGCTCCGAGATCCAGAGGACAGGACCGGCGCGGACTGGCCGGCTGCATCCCTCTGTATAAAATCGCCGGCGCAGCGGCGGCCGAAGGAAAAACTCTGGATGAAGTCGCTGCAATCGGACAGCGTTTCGCGGATCAGATGGCAACACTGGCAGTCGGCGTCAACGGTGCGACACATCCCGTGACCGGCGTTCTGCTGGCGGAATTCGGCGATGATGATATGGAAATCGGCATGGGCCAGCACGGAGAAGAAGGCGGCGGCCGTCAGAAACTCAAAAGCGCCGATGATACAGCAGTAATAATGCTCGACGCGCTCCTCCGGGATCTGCACATCAGTGAGGGCGAAGATGTTATGCTTATCCTGGACGGAATGGGCGCAACGACTCTGATGGAACTTTTCATTGTGTACCGCAAATGCGCATCATACCTCAGTGAAAAGAACATCCGCATCACAGCGAACCATATCGGCAATCTCCTGACCGTACAGGAAACAGCCGGCTTCCAGATGTTCCTCGCCCGTATGGATGACGAACTTACACGCCTGTGGAACGCGCCGTGCAGCACACCATATTTTAAAAAGTAACATAAAAACTCTGCATCCCGATATCTGAATGCAGAGTTTTTCTGGTGTCCCCGGGCGGATTCGAACCGCCGGCCTACCGCTTAGGAGGCGGTCGCTCTATCCAGCTGAGCTACGGAGACGCAGTACGCGATATAATCGCGAAGATTATACTATCACATCAGCGTTTGATTTGCAAGGGCAAGCGCTCTGCCGGCTGTGCGAAAAGTGCCTGATGAAATACACCGTAAGCGCTTCCCGGCCGTCCGGCCTCATTGCCATGTCGGATCTCTGTTTAGGCTGTAAAGTAATAAAAACAATGTTTTTTCTGTGAAGTATCTTGCGCAGATACTTGTATTCATATTCTAAAAATGCTATAATTCTTTGGTAGTTTTATATGAATGCATATGTAACGGAACATATAGTTTTCTTTATAACTACAGTTTGAACAATGACAGGAGGAATAAAAATGGCAGACAATTATCAGGGCTATGTCAGTCCTTTTTCGGAAAGATATCCGAGCAAAGAGATGAAATATCTCTTTTCACCGGAGAAGAAGTTCACGACCTGGAGAAAACTCTGGATCGCGCTCGCTGAAGCCGAAAAAGAACTGGGACTCGACATTACTGATGAACAAATAGATGAACTGAAAGCGCATGTCGATGACATCAATTATGATGTAGCCAAAGAGAGAGAGAAAATTGTGAGACATGATGTCATGTCGCACGTTTACGCATACGGGCAGCAGTGTCCGAAGGCTAAGGGCATAATCCACCTCGGCGCGACTTCGTGCTATGTCGGAGACAATACCGATCTTATCATCCTTAAGGAAGGACTCGACATCGTCAAGGCGAAGCTTGTGAACGTTATCGCGCAGCTCGCGAAGTTCGCGGAGGAATACAAGGATCTTCCGACGCTCGGGTTCACGCATTTCCAGGCGGCGCAGCCTACAACAGTAGGGAAGCGCGCAACGCTGTGGATGAACGAGCTGGTCATGGATCTCGAGGATCTGGAGCATCTTCAGAGCACTATCAAACTGCTCGGATCAAAGGGCACTACCGGCACTCAGGCGACATTCCTGGAGCTGTTCGGCGGCGACTATTCCAAGGTCAGACAGCTCGACGGGCTGATTGCGGAAAAAATGGGATACGAGGCCTGCTACCCGGTTTCGGGGCAGACATATTCCAGAAAAGTAGATACCAGAGTTCTGGATGTCCTCGCGGGCATCGCCCAGAGCGCACATAAATTTTCGAACGATATCAGACTTCTCCAGAATCTGAAGGAAATCGAAGAACCGTTCGAAAAGACACAGATAGGCTCGTCGGCTATGGCGTACAAGCGCAATCCTATGAGAAGCGAACGTATGGCCAGCCTTTCGAGATACCTTATCTGCGACTCGCTGAATCCGGCTATTACTGCGGCGACGCAGTGGTTCGAAAGGACACTTGACGACTCGGCAAACAAGAGGGTCAGTATTTCAGAAGGCTTCCTGGCATGTGACAGCATCCTCGAACTGTATCTGAACATTTCATCGGGCCTCGTTGTTTACCCGAAAGTGATTCATTCGAGACTGATGAGCGAGCTGCCGTTCATGGCGACTGAGATCATTCTCATGGACGCCGTCGAAGCCGGCGGAGACAGACAGGAACTGCATGAAAAGATCAGAGTGCATTCGATGGCCGCAGGAAAACGCGTAAAGGAAGAAGGCGCCGACAACGACCTTATCGACAGGATCGCGGAGGACCCCGCATTCCCGCAGACGAAGGAAGAGATCATGAAGCTCATGAAGCCTGAGAACTTCGTGGGATGCGCGCCTCAGCAGACAGAAGATTACCTGAATGACGTGATCAGACCGATCCTCGACAAGAACAGAGAACTTATCGGCATGACAGCCGAAATCAATGTATAAAACACATTTGCATTACTGCAGTGGGAGCGCGGCGACGCGTGAGTAAGCAGAACAGTTGATTCCATATACAGGCGAAAGGAAGTAATAGCTATGGTAAAAGCAGTAGTAGGAGCAAATTGGGGAGACGAAGGCAAAGGGAAGATCACTGACATGCTGGCGGAAAAGGCAGATGTCGTATGCAGGTTCCAGGGAGGTGCGAATGCGGGCCACACTATCAAAAACAGTTACGGCAAATTCGCTCTTCATCTTCTTCCGTCAGGAGTATGCTGCCCGAACGTTACGAACGTTCTCGGCAACGGCGTCGCTCTTGATATAGATAAATTTATCAATGAACTGGCAGATGTTGAAAGCAAAGGCGTGCCTGCACCGAAGATCATTGTTTCGGACAGGGCGCAGGTAATGATGCCTTATCATATTCTGCTGGACACATATGAGGAGGACAGGCTTGCAGGAAGATCGTACGGATCGACTAAGTCGGGCATCGCGCCGTGCTTCTCAGACAAATATGCGAAGATCGGTTTTCAGGTGAACGAGCTTTTCCTGCCTGACGACGAGCTCATGGACAAGGTCAGGAATGTATGCGAGCTTAAAAACGTGATGCTTGAGCATCTTTATCACAAACCGCTGCTCGTTCCGGAAGAACTTTTCCAGACGTGCAGAGAGCTCGGTGAAAAGATCAAACCGTATCTTGCGGACACGGCGGTGTTCCTTCATGAAGCGATCGACGCCGGCAAGGAGATCGTTGTTGAAGGTCAGCTCGGTACTCTGAAAGACACAGATCACGGTATCTACCCTATGGTAACATCGTCGTCGACTCTCGCAGGTTATTCGACAATAGGCGCGGGAATACCTCCTTATGCGATCAAAGACATTATTACTGTAGCAAAGGCCTATTCCAGCGCGGTAGGCGGCGGTGCATTCGTAAGCGAACTTTTCGGCGATGAGGCGGAAGAGCTCAGGAAACGCGGCGGAGACGGCGGCGAGTACGGCGCAACTACTCACAGACCGAGAAGAGTCGGCTGGTTCGATGCGGTTGCCACCAGGTACGGCTGCATGATGCAGGGCGCGACAGAGGTCGCTCTGACAGTCCTCGATCCTCTTGGATATCTCGACGAGATCCCTATGTGCGTAGCTTACGAACTCAACGGTAAAGAGATCCGCAACTTCCCGCATTCGACAGATCTTTATAAAGCGAAACCGGTCCTGAAGAAAATGCCGGGATGGAAATGCGACATCACAGGCATACGCGAATTCGGCAAACTGCCGAAGGAGACACAGGACTATGTAAACGAAATAGAAAAATTAATTGGCTTTCCTATCACGATGGTCTCGAACGGACCAGCCCGTGAGGATATTATCCGCAGGACGCCGCAGATTTAAGGAGGTTAACATATGAAGACCAGAGATAGGATAAAACAGGCTGCTATCGAGATGTTCAACGACAAGGGTGCAACGAATGTCAGTACTGTGCAGCTTTCCGAGTATCTCAAAATCAGTCCGGGAAATCTTTATTATTACTTTGACAATAAGGAGCACCTGATCAGATCGATATGGACGGAAAACATCATTCCGAATACTGACATGCTGTTTTTCCGCGAAGATTTCGGTCATTCCGAAAACGGGATACTGAATTTCTTCGAGGATTATTCCAGAGCGATCTACAAATTCAGATTCTATTATTCGGAGCCTTATGCGCTGCTGAAGAACGACCCTGAAATGCTGGATCTCTACAGACCGAGATGTGAAAAGCTGATCGGCCAGCTGAGAATCGTATTCGAAAACTGGATCGAAACCGGCATCATGGAGCAGACCGATGAAGCAACAAAGAAGTTCATGGCGGACAATATCTGGACAGTCGGTCAGACATGGCCTAACTTCTTCAGTCTTGTCGGCGGCATTACCGATCCGGAAGACATCAATCACGAAGCAGTGATCCATTCGTATTCGATCATCGCGCCGCAGCTTACGAAATCCGCCCGCGAAAGAATGCTGGTGCTTCTTGAAAAGAAAGGCATCACCAAAAACTACGATATTGAAACATTCTCGCTTGAGAAATAGAAAAACGATTTTAAAACGTCTCCGGAGCAAAACTGCGCCGGAGACGTTTTTCTATATGTCTTCCTCTGCTTCTATCTCCCGGATCTTGTTTTTCAGTCTGTCGTCGCCCGAGATCCTCACCCGCACGAACCGCTTATCGATCGCAGTGAAGTCCGCGCCGGATTCGCTTATTACATGATGCTTCATGAATATATCATAAAGATCGACATTCTTCTTTGTTTCCAGAAGCATGATCGGCGTCGTCAGGCTTGTATACGCCGGAACGAGCTTCGTGAAAGCACCCAGCAGATCCCGTTTGTTCTCTGCGATCTTCACCAGAGAATCCTTTACATGCTGCGTATCCTCGAGAGCCATTGCTACTGTGCGGTATGCGAACTCATTCAGCGACATCTCAAAACAGGCCTTAGAAAAAATATCAGCGGCAGCCTTATCCATCATAGCATAACCCGCGCGCAGCCCGGCAAGGCCGAACCCTTTTGAAAATGATTTCACAACGATAAGATTCCGGTATTTTTCCAGCAGGCCGGATGCGGAATTCGAAATCTCCATGAACTCTCCGTACGCCTCATCGACAATGATCGGAATGTCGAGCTCGTTCGCTTTCTTTACGACCTTGCGTATCTCCTCAAACGGGATGATCTGTCCTGTCGGATTGTTCGGATTGTCGATGTAAAAAAGACTGAAGCTGTCGTTCATCTTCGCGCAGTATCCGTCTGCTTCAAACTTGTATCCGTTTTCTCCCGGCAGATAATAATATTCGAGCTCTCCCCCTTCAAGTCTTACATCAGTCTCATAAGAGGAAAAGGAAGGCGCCGGCATCAGAACCCGGCATCCCGGATCGATGAACATTCTGTTTATGGAAACAAGCACGCAGATCGAACCGGTCGAAAGACCGATATTCCAGCCGTCCAGCTGAACATTTGTCTTCAGATAATCCGCGATTTTTTCCTTCAGTGCCGCATAGGGATATTCCGGATAATCCGTAACATTTATTTTGTCTATATTATCGGCCATCCACTTATCGATTTTCTTCGAGTGCCCGTAAGGATTCACTCCGAGAGAACTGTCAAGCATATCATCCGGCAGCACAGTGCTTTCACCGCTGTCCTTCAGGTAAGACTCTCCCCGGTAATTATCAAAAATCTTTCTGTACTTCATTGATTTTTCTCCCCTGATCCGATATTTTTTACATTGTTTTTTTATTATAACATTGCGCAGTAATACTATGCAAACGTGCAGGGTTTCGCGCAGCCGCGGCTGTCATTACCTGCATGAATATGTTAGAATAGTTTAACGGCCGGCTGTTCCGCCGGCCGGACATCATCGAACAAACCCGAGGGAGAACATATAGTAATATGAAAAAACAGATCACAGTCATACGGCACGGCCTCACCGAAGGCAACCTTAAAAAATGGTATTACGGCGCATCAGACATACCGCTCGACCCGCAAGGCATCGACGCCCTCAGAAAACTCGCATCCGAAAAAATTTATCCGGATCCGTCCGGCGCTGATTTTTATGTGAGCGGAATGCTTCGCACCAGACAGTCGCTTAAAGCGATCTACGGCGATGTCCCGTACTCCGTCATTCCGGATCTGCGCGAACTTAACTTCGGTATTTTTGAAAAATGCACATACGACGAACTCCGGGACGATCCGCAGTACTGCGAATGGCTGACCGATCCTGCCGGCAAAACAATGCCGGACGGAGAATCCATGGGAGGATTTTCCGAACGCGTGATGCGCGGCTGGAGCGAACTTACCTCACAATGCGAGGAAAAAGCCATCGCCGTGATACACGGCGGTCCCATATCCTGCATAATGCGCAGCCTTTTTGAACCGGAAGCGCGCTACTTCAAATGGGTCCCCGACCCCGGCCGCGGATACACTATTACCGTGAGCAGCGACACGGCGCCGGAATTCTCGAAATTATAAACGCAAAACACCCCCGCAGACCCGTTCAGATGCCGGTTCCGCAGAGGGTGTTGTTTTTATTGTGCTGACAAAGCCGGTTCCGCCGGCAGGACATCGTTCCGCTATTTGAACGAGTCCAGCATACCGAGCATTCCTTTAGCCATGACCATAAAGATCTGATCTTCGGTTTCAGCATTATCCGGAAGATCTCCCCTGGCTACCCGGCAGGCAAAAGTCGTAGTCATATCCAGGACAAATATCCAGGTGACTTCCCACGGGAAGTTTTCGAACAGACTGTACTTCTCATCTATGCCTCTCATCACGGCCACGAAATCAGTAAAATAATCAAACTGACGTTTCCTGACCGCTTCGCTGTATCTCGGCGAATTCCTGAAGTTGAAATAGTACAGTGCCTTCTGCGGATTCGATACAAGATACTTGTAATACGCTCTCCACATCATCTCGATGCCGGCCGGAATATCTTTGAAAATCTCCTCTGCCTGTCCCGCATAGCCTTCAAAAAGCTCAGCTATATCCTTGTCGATATACACAAAAGCTTCTTCGAGCAGCTCATCCTTATTTTTGAAATAATTATAGAGATTGCCCTCAGCCATCTGTGCTTTCTGTGCAAGACGTTTTGTCGTGAAACTTTCAAGACTTCCTTCAGCAACGAGTTCTATGGTCGAGTTTAATAGATTGCTCCTCGTTCGCATTGTTTTCTCAGACATTTTTCTCTCCTTGTGACCTTATTTAACCATACTAATGATTATATCTTATGAAGATTGACTTTTCAATCACAATCACAGTCCTCAAGAAGATATTTTTTAGTGCGTTAATGTGAGAAAATGTTCAAAAAAACACTGCCGCCGTCGCCTTATTATTTGATTTTTACTGTCTTCACAGCCGACCATGCGCCGTAAGTCTTTGCACTGTCTATTTTCTTATATGCTCTGACTCTTACACTGTATTTTTTACCGGCCTTAAGCTTCGATATGGTCTTCGAAACAGTCGAGCCCTTTGTTACTGATGCCGCAGTCTTATATTTGCCGCCGGCCTTTTTCACCTGGATCTGATATCCGGATGCGCCGCTGACCTTTGACCAGGAAATTTTCGCCTTGCCGCTGCCGGGCGCGCTGACCTTCTTTATTGACGCCTTTGCCGGTGCGACAATTACTGTACATACCGCCGACTTCATGCCCGTCTTCGATGTTGCAGTAATGACTGCTTTTCCAGGTGCGATCGCCGCTACTGTTCCTGTCTCCGCGGAAACTATCGCGACTTTTTCGTTCGAGCTCTTCCAGGTAACTCCTACCGCGGAGTTGTCCTTCGTTGCTACCGCTGCCGTCAGCGTTGATGATTTTCCCGGCGTCAGCGAAAGCGTGTCCGGTGTGACCGTAACACCCGTGACATTCGCATTATCCGTTACTTCGACGAAATACGCATCCTTGCTGACCGGCGTTTTGCCGCTGTAATCTGTAACTACGACCGTAACATTGCCGCCGCTTACAGGGATCGAAGCGTTTCTTGCGTATGTTTTTCCATCCGCTGTTTTATATGTGACCTGTCTGTTCTTGTTCGTCGCCGTTGCATTGAGCTTATATGAAACTGTTGAGCCCGGAACTGTAAGCGTGTACGAGGTCGTCGTGCTGGAAAAAGCCGGCGTGAACGTACCGGTGTCAGGAACGAGTCCGGAAAGCGTCTGCGATGTGTCTGCCCAGTCCGCTCCCAGATCTTTTCCGCCGTTCAGCGAATATGAAAGAGTAACTGTATCGCCTGCCGAAACTGTCTGATATGAAGCTCCGACATTCGGGAACCAGTCGTTGACCGACATCATCCATCCGTCATACGATGCTCCCGTGACTTTGGCCGTCGTCGCGTCGCCCGACTTCAGTCCGTTTACCTCTGTGAGATAATCACCGTATGTTCCGCTCGTGAATACTGCCGAAAGTGAAGTATCGGCTTTCATCGCAGCCTTGACTGCAGTCTCTTCAGTCATTCCCGCTGCGTAATCAACTTTTACTGTTTTGTAAGTTCCCTGATAAGGAGCTCCTGCGGCCTTGTTGTAAGCCGAGTTGTTTTCCACGACCACCGTGACAGTGCCGGTTTCCGCATTAACGGAAACAAAAGTCACCGCCGGCGTCATTGCCAGCATGACCGCAAGGGCCATGACTGCTGCTAAAATCTTTTTACTCATCGTCTTCCTCCTATTTTTTCACTACAGCCATCGTGTAGTCTGAGTCATTGTTATAATACAGCGTGCCGCTGCTGTCAGCGGTCACGATATACGCGCAGTACTGCCTGTGCAGCGGTTTAAAGAGAACGCCTTTAGCAGTAACATCTCCGCTCTTGTTCACATCCGCAAAGAATATGCCTCCCGTGGATGTATTGTATGTCCCGTATATAGTCACGCCGCCTTTTTTTCCGGACTTTGTTTTTGTCGCAAGCAGAAGTTCGGCTTTCACCGGCCCCGGCGCCGTGATCTTTTTCGTGATCTTCATCGTCGAAGTTTTCACTATCATGATCTTTTTCCCGTCGGTGCCTAAATAAGCCCGCCCCTTATATATGACAGGCGTACTTGTCGACGGCGATCCGAGCGGTACTTTTTTGATATTCCCGAAAGTGCCCGCCGCATTGTCAAAAGCTATTTTATAAAAGTATCCGTCCTTGCAGGTGAAATACACATAACCGCTTTTATATACGATGTCGCTGCTGATGCCGGCGCTGAATTTTTCAAGTTTCGCGGCAACTGCTCCGGTCGACGCGTCATATGAATAAAGCGCTGCGCTGTTCCGTCCGGATTTATCCCCTCCGACTATGGCGAACTTGTCGCTGACATAAGCCTTCGACCAGTAATACCCGCCCGCATGTTCAGCTGTCCAGATTATTGCACCGTCAGACGCATCAAAACAGGTAAATGTTCCGCTGCTGTTTCCGACATACAGTCTGCCGCTTTTATAAGCTATCTCATTTATAGTCTGTCCGCTGCCCGATGAGGCCGTCCATTTTTTCGTGAGTCCGCTGTCTGTGACAGCGACCGCTTCGACCCTGCCCGGATTCTCCGCAGATCCGTCCCCCTCCGGAACATATACTACACCGTCTTTATATGTTACAGGTTTTGTCGCAAAACCCACATTAGAACTGAGCATACACGAAGAAACAGTCGAGCCTGTTTTCTTATCAAGCCTGTACAGCGTATTTACAGACGCTTCGTAAATACTGTTCCCGACTGCGACAGGAGGTGTAGTTGCGTGGAACTGATTCGTTCCCAGACGCACCTGCCATTTGATTTTTCCTGCATTTGCTTTATCCGCAGGCGACGATGCCGTGACACCTGCGTGGACCGTTGTCCCCGCCAGCGAAATCATTACGAAAAACGCCATTACTGCGGCAAGATATTTTTTCATCTCCGTAGCTCCCCCTAATAAAAAAACTGTGGCAAATGATTGTCACAGTCCGTTTTTCTGTCCGTACAGGATCTCCGCCATCTCCCGTGGCGATCCTCTCTTTCATGCAGGTCTCCTGACTCAGGGATCACGGCGTTGTCCGTCTTCCCGGCTGATGCCAGTGACTTTTTCGGACTTCGCTCCCCTATTACAGTGGCGGGACCGTTCGGGATTTTCACCCGATTCCCTCTTGGCTCCCCGCAGGGAGAACATGAACTTTATTTATGTGTTGATTTTATCACCGATATCTCATGTTGTAAATGAATATTATTGTTATCCTTCCATGAGTCCGTATTTGAATTTCACTCTTTCGATTTTTTCTGTCATGGGCCGCGCGAGGAACCACATGAACACTGCAGTCGATATCCCGTAGACCGTATTCACCGGAAGCGCAGCTCCGTATATCATCACCGCTGTCGCAATCGTCGGTTCCGGGGTCACTGCAAATATCGTATGAATGTCGACGATAAGTCCGTAAATCAGGAATGCCGCAATAAACCCGAAGACGCACAGCGGCGCTTTGAATTTTTCGGGGAGCCCGCCGCGGAATACGATCCCCGCAATGAGTCCGACCGCGCCCAGTGCAAACATCTGCCACGGAGTCCACGGCCCCTGGCCGAACATAAAATTGCTGACGAACGGTATCATCGCCCCGACGACATATCCTGCTTCAGGCCCGAGACATGCGCCTGCGATTATTGCTATTGCCGCCGCCGGCTTCACTTCAGGCGCCATGAAAAATATCGCATTGCCGAGCACGCCCAGGGTAATCAGCACAGCCATGACCATTACTTCCCTTTCATGCGGGCGTTTTCTTTCAAATGCGGCGAAAAACGGTACCTGCGCATAAAGCACCAGCAGCATGCTGACAATGTAATATCCGCGTGAATGCTGGTATTTCAGACTTAGGAAAAGCGTGACCGCCGCGAATACTATCGCGCAGGCAGTAATGACCGCCGCGCGCGCGGTGCTTTTTTCATGCCCGCCGATGATCCTGGTCTGTATCGGTTCTTCGTGCCGCAGCTGCGCATCAGCCGCCTTATCCGCCGCATCGGCTTCAGCTTTCTTATCCGCTGCGGATGCACCGCTGCCGGTCCCGCACCTGCCGCTGTCTACGCCCTGATCAGCGCTGCCTGCGCCGTGCTCCGGCCCGGAAGCCCCGTCCTGCGGACTGCCGCCCAGATTCGCTTCGACGAGATATGCCACGTCTTTAGGTGTGACTGCGTTCGTGAATATATGCCTCGACATCCTGTTCGCCGAGGTTGTATAAAAATTATTACCCGAGAAAAATTTCCGCGGAGAATTTGTCATTGTTATGCTTCCGTCGAAAAACATCGCGCATCTGTCAGCGTATTTTCCGCAGAATTCTATATCATGCGACACTATGATTATCGTTACTCCGCGATCCATAAGACCGTGAAGTATTACTGATAATTTTTCTTTCAGATAATTATCCAGTCCTTTGGTCGGTTCATCCAGGAGCAGGATCTTCGGATCAAGAAGAAGGATCTTGGCGATCGCCGCCCGCTGCTGTTCTCCGCCGGAAAGATCATACGGATGCATGTCCAGCAGCTCCGGGATATCGGTGAGCTCCGCCGCTTCCATCACCCGCAGTTTTTTTTCTTCATCAGTCAGTCCTCTCCCGTCAAGTATTTCAGCGAGATCCCGGCCTACTGTATTTTCCACGAACAGCGACTGCACATGCTGAGGCAGTATCCCGACTGTTTCCGCTGACAGCTCGCGGCGGCTGTATTCACCGATCGGTCTGCCGAACAGCTTTATTTTTCCGCGATAGGCCTTGTTCATTCCGCCGATCAGCGAAAGAGCCGTGGATTTGCCGGTTCCGTTTCCGCCTACTATGGCAAAGAATTCTCCTTTTGCGACCTTTACGGACAAGCCTTTGATTACATCCTGAGAATCTTTTTCATATCTGAACCAGACATCTTTCATCTCCAGTGCCAGGCTGTCTTTTCCGCTTTCTTTTTCTTCTTCCGTCACGATTTCCGTAACACTCAGTTCTCTGCCGGCGAGAAGCTCAGTCAGATAGTTCCTTCCTTCGCGCACATTGAGAGGACATGTGAGTTCCTTTCCTATGCCGTCCTGCCAGAGAATTCCGTATGTCTGCAGAGGCGCCGGCATGGACATGATCATATCGTGGCCCAGGCTTGATATTATCGCGCCCGCATTTACCGGAGTATCATCCGCGATAATACTGCCTTTGTCCATTACAATTACACGGTCCGCCATAGGGAGAACGTCCTCAAGTCTGTGCTCCGTGATGATGACGGTCGTACCAAGATCGCAGTTTATTTTTTTTACGGTTTCGAAAAACTCGGCAGCTGCTATCGGATCCAGCTGCGAGGCCGGTTCGTCCAGTATAAGTACATCCGGCTGCATGGCGATCACAGCCGCCAGGTTCAGCATCTGTTTCTGCCCGCCTGAAAGTTCGCTGACTTTTTTCATGAACCATGTCTGTATCCCGAAGTAGCTGGCGGCCTCCGCAACGCGAAGCCTGATCGTTTTATTATCGTACCCGAGGCTTTCCAGTCCGAACGCCAGCTCATGCCACACTTTATCGGTCACGATCTGGCTGTCGGGATCCTGCATTACGAATCCGATCCTGCCGGCCTGTTCTCTTTCCGTTACCGAATCGATGTTCCTGCCGTAGAATTCCACGCATCCTTTTCTTGTTCCGTGAGGCGTAAGAACTGATTTCAGATTCCTCAGAAGTGTACTTTTTCCGCAGCCCGACTTCCCGCAGAGTACGATGAATTCACCGTATCCTACTTTCAGGCTGACGTCGTTCAGAGCAGGTCTTTCTTTCCCCGGATATGTAAATGTCAGATCCTTGACTGTAAATGTCTCCATTTCACAGCCTCCCTTCCGTTGAGTATGACCGGTCCGAAGCAGAGCAGCACATACGCTGCATATACAGGCGCCGTCGACGCGCTGATCTCCGCATATTTTACCGCCGGGTAATACGTGAGTGTATTTATGCCGAGCACGCCGCCTGCGATCACCGCGGCCGCAGCCGCGAACATTACTGCAGCAATGACAGCATCACGCGTATCGAATCTATATATGGAATACGCCGTGCGTCCTCCCAGTCCGTATCCGCGCGAACGCATAGAGTCGGAGGTCCCGACTGCATCCTCCAGCGCCCATGTCGTCATTATCGAAAGTATCTTCATGCCCCTGCGCGCTCTTTTCACGATGCTCCCCGAAGATGCTTCGCGGCCGATGCATTCCTGTGCCTTTGAAACCACAGCGATCTGCCTGCGGAATTTCGGTATAAAGCGCAGTACCATTGAAAACACGAGTGAAAGATGAGGCGTCACGCGTCCGAAAATGTACATGAATTTGTCGCTGCTCATGACCGCATTATAGCATCTGCACCAGAGTATGACCGTACTGAACATCACGCCCGAGATCACGCCGTAAATGATCGATTCCTCCGTTATAGGATTCCCGCGGAAATATCCGAGTATCGTTTCTCCGTAATGATTGAACAGCGGATTTATGACCGTGACTGCAGCAGTCAGCGGCAGCAGCCATTTCGCCCACAATTTCACGGTTTTTTTTCCGTCCAGAAAAACGGCATACGCAAAAGCTCCCGCAAATGATGCCGCCAGCATCAGCGGGTGCAGAAATATCACACTGAAAACTATCATGCACACGAAATATGCAAACTCGATTATAGGATGATATGTCGATACGATATCTTTCTCCATAATGCGCCTACTTCAGATCGTTTCCGAGCTTAAGAGTATACTGCCATTCGATTTTATCGCCGGCAGAAACTTTGTATTTTGAACATCCCTTGTTCGGGAACGCGCCGTTCACCGAATACATCCAGCCGCTCTGATCTCCGGCGTCCTTCTCGTAGAAATTATCGATAGCCCTGACATACGCCGTTCCGTAAGAAGTGCTTCCGTCCGAATCGGTCTGGATGCCTTTTTTCTTAGTTATTCTCAGAAGGATCTTGTATACTGTGTCGCCGCTCTTAAGTTTCACTTTCTCTGAAGGCATTATCACTCCGTTCGACGGGACACGCGCTGCAAGATCCGCCGAAAGTTTATCCTTGTTGTCGACGAGTTCCTGACATGTGATGCTTATAGTGCAGTAATGCACACTGCTTTTGCTGCCCGAGGACGACGAGGAGGAAGATGAAGACGACTTTTCGGCAGATGCTGTGCTGCCTGTTGACTTCTTCTTAGTGCTTTTTTTCTTTGTGGTTTTTTTTGCAGCTGAAGATGAGGAGCTCTGTGATACCGATACAGACTGTCCGGCCGAAGACGAAGAGTTCCCGCTTCCAGTTCCGCAACCTGCCATTGTGAATATGAGAGATGCGGCGATTATCAATGCTGCGGTTTTTTTCATTTTCATATTGCCAACATTAACACATCTTTTTTGATTATGCAATCTGTGTTATAATATTGCGATGGAGGAAATTGAAATGAACAACCTCAAAGCCGATATAATCTACGAAAACGGGCAGATAGCTACGATGACTGAAAAGCAGCCGTTTGTCGAAGCTGCAGCAGTCAGCGGCGGACGGATAATCCGCATTGGTTCCTCTTCTCTCATGGAAGATATTATTGATGATTCGACTGAAATATTCGATCTTGAAGGCAGATACGCGACGCCGGGATTTATTGAGACCGCCGAATCTCCTGTTATCACGGCTTTCGGACGGGGCGTTATGCTTCCGCTCTTCGATGACGATTCAGTCGACGCTGTTATCGATGATATAGAGGGCGCTGTTTTTGAAAAACAGCGTGAAGGTGTCAACAGATGCTTCGGCTACGGATTTTCTGCTTCTCTGACTGAAGGCAAACATGACGAAGTGCTTCCCCTGCTTGATGAAGCGGCGGACGGAGCTTCAGTCATACTGCTGAGCAGCGGCAACAGCGAAATCCTCCTCAGTGCCTCGGCGCGCAGTACAGCTGCCGCGGCTTTCGGAACTGATGATTTTTCAAATGTCGATATCTCCCGCCTTCTTGCTCTCCTGGCACCGATAGATGAACTTGATGCGGCCGAAGCTGTCAAAAATATTTCCCGGGGATATCTTGAGGAAGGATATACTTATCTTTGCGAAACATTCGCGCCGGAATACCTTGCCGGCATATTTGCCGGGCTGCTCAATGAAGTTCATGAAGACGGTCTCCCTTTCAGATTCAGCATATCTGACAGTCTGCATAACAGCAGCGCCTATACACGCACTGAAAATATTATTCCGGCGGAAGTCATAGCGCAAAGGACTTCCGGAGCTGCGGCAGAACTGGGCATTGCCTCTGATTTCGGGACGCTTGAACCCGGTAAATATGCCGATATGGCAATATTTAACGATGACCCGTTCAGATCTCAGACCAGAAGGCATGTGCTGCCGGAAGCAGTTATGACTGTTTTATCCGGCCGCGTCAGTTATGACAAGCAGAATATCTTAGATGATATCATGTTCGAAAAAATCATTCATATGGAAGAATTGTAAGAAAATTGTGTTAGTTTATTGTCTTTTCTTCACAGAATCAACACAAAACTGTTTTATACTTTAAAGCGAGTTAAGGGTATGAATTTAATTCATACGAACTTTCCTTCTTTTATTGAATACACACACACACTTTACACAAAAGCCAGGACGATGTCCCGGCTTTTGTGTTTTCGTTATATTCCCTGTATATAATGTGTGACCTTTTTGCCTCCCGACTTATATGATTCGGTTATTTCATATGTCTTATAATCTTTAACCATCAGGAAAAGCGCACGTCCGTGATATGTATCTCCGGCATCGAAATCGTATCCGACAGGCACATCTCCGATCTCATAAGTCTTCGTCAGACCTTTATAGACTTTTCGGCCAACTTTTATCGGATCCCCGTTCTCCCCTTCGATCCTGAAAGGAAGCGTCACATTTGTGATGCCAAACTCGCTCCGCGGATAATTCTCCGGGAATTTCACACTGTATTTTATTACGCAGTACTCCAGCTCATCACTCTTGAGAGACGGTATAGTCGACGCAGTCCCCGCTTCGTTGAAATGCTTTATGTATTTCCTGACTTTCTTCTGATCGCGTACTATCGCCGTTACTTTATATGTTACTTTATGATACTTCTTATCTTTTTCCGCCTTTAACTTAGTACTGATAGTCGTTCCGGTCCTGACAGCGTCCGGATCCATACTGACAGCGTTATCCGAACAGGCGGCCAGGCCGGCGGTAATGATTACAGATAATGTTATCGCTAGCAATTTCTTCCACATTTTATATTCCCCGCAGCAATTCGATCAGTCTTTCAAGCTCTTCCCGGCTGTAATATTCGATCTCTATACGCCCTTTGTCTCCTGTCATACGGAGGTTTACCTTTGTTCCCAGAGCCGTTTTCAGCTCATCTTCCACTCTTTTCACATCTTCATTTTTTCTGGCCGGCTTTCCGCGTTTCTTTCTCGCTTCCGGAATGCGTCCTGCCGCAATAGCCTCTGCCGCTCTTACCGAAAGTCCCTCCTTGACGATCCTGTCCGCAAGCCGGATCATCTTTTCCTTGTCCTGCATAGAAAGAAGCGCTCTTCCGTGCCCGCTGCTTAGCTCTTTTTCCGCCATAAGTTCTTTTATCTCGTCCGGAAGCCTGAGCAGTCTCAGCGAATTGGTAATATACGGTCTGCTTTTGCCCACACTTGAAGAAACTTCAGCCTGCGTCAGTCCGTATTCCTTCATCATGCCTTCGATCCCTTCGGCTTCTTCTATCGGATTAAGATCTTCCCGCTGCATGTTTTCAATGATGGCAAAAAGCATATTTTCCCGGTCGGAAAGATCTCTTACCAGACACGGCACTGTTTTAAGACCGGCTATGCGCGCAGCGCGCCAGCGGCGTTCTCCGGCAACTATCTCGTACCCTTTTCCCGATGGTCTGACAATAATCGGCTGGATCACGCCGTGTTCTCTGATCGACGCCGCCAGATCCTCCAGGCCTTCCGGCGAAAAAGTTTTCCTCGGCTGATTGACATTCGGCTTTATATCATCTATGCCGACATTATCTATGCCCTCACGTTCTGCAGCCGGTATATCGGTCTTCTCGATTTCTTCTATTTCTCCGAACAGCGCATCCAGTCCTCTTCCCAGACCGGAGTTCTTTTTCTTTGCCATTATTTATTCTCCTCCAGACTCAGAAATTCATCGGCGAACTCATTATATGCCTCTGCTCCTGTCGAGCGCGGATCATACTGAAAAATCGGTACTCCGTAACTCGGCGCTTCCGCAAGTCTTACATTTCTCGGAATAACCGTTGTATATACTTTATCTTTAAAATATTTCTTTACTTCTTCAACTACCTGAATTGAAAGATTCGTCCTTCCGTCGAACATACTGAGGATAACACCTTCTATTTCCAGTCCCGGATTGAGATTCTTTTTTACAATATCGATCGTGCTCATCAGCTGGCTCACACCTTCCAGAGCGTAAAACTCACATTGTATCGGAATAAGCACCGAATCGACAGCCGTCAGAGAGTTTATTGTCAGAAGTCCGAGCGACGGCGGACAATCGATAAAAATATAATCATATTTGTCTTTTATCTGATCAAGTGCATTCTTGAGCCGCTTCTCTCTTCCGTCCATCTTCACAAGCTCAACTTCCGCTCCTGCAAGAGACACACTCGCCGGGATCAGATCAAGTCCTTCTGTAGTCGTCTTTACAATTGTATCTTTTATGTCTACTTCATCGTCTGTAAGGAGTTCATATGATGTGTATTCCATATCCTTCTTTATTATTCCCAATCCGCTTGTCGTGTTTCCCTGAGGATCTATATCTAAAACAAGTACCTTCTTGCCTTTCATAGCAAGGCTTGCCGCCAGATTGATATTCGTTGTGGTTTTACCCACTCCGCCTTTTTGATTAAAAATCGCGATTGCCTTTCCCACTTTATTTTCCTCCTATAGCTTATCTGCAACTAGTTCGCAATGTCATTATACACTAATGTTCCACGTGAAACAATGAAAAAGCCGTCACAATGTTTCACGTGAAACATAATACTTCTATATGTAAAAAACCATGATGTTTCACGTGAAACATCATGCCTGTGAACAGGTAATTTACTTAAGCGGTTCTCTGGAAGGTGTACCTGCTTTTCGCGGATATTTTTTCGGAGTGGCTTTTTCTTTCCTGATAATCACAGTAATATGATCGAGATCATATCCTTCAAGATTATCCCTGAATGACTGTTCCCTGATAACGGGAGAATCTCCGCCCAAGGTCCTGATCGCCCCGGCAGCTGCGGCAATTTCGTCCACAGATTCAGGTCCTTTATACGCCAGGAAAAAACCGCCGGTTTTTACAAAAGGAAGGCAGTACTCGGAAAGAGTGCTCAAATTGGCAACAGCCCTTGAAACACAAAGGTCGAAGGATTCACGATATTCCTTCCTGTTTGCCAGTTCCTCGGCTCTGCCGTGAACAGCCGCAACATTAGTTATCCCCAATTTATCCACAGTTTCTGTGATTATTTTCACCCGCTTATTCAGAGAATCCACAAGAACAAATTTCTTTTCCGGATACAAAACAGCAAGCGGTACTCCGGGGAACCCTGCTCCCGTGCCGATATCAATTATGGTCTCTGCATTCCTGACACAGTCTTCATCAGCAATCGCAAGCGAATCCACGTAATGCCGGACATTAAATTCTTCTTCAGTGATAGAAGTAAGATTTACCATTTTATTCCAGTAAAGTATTTCTTTCCTGTATCCTTCAAACAGCATCAGCTTTCTGTCTATATCAGAAGCGCCCAGCGCTTCAAGAGCATTTCTTAATATATCCATCATCTGATCCTGCGTTTCTTTTCCAGGTATATCATAAGAACATTTATGTCAGCCGGAGAAACACCTGATATTCTTGAAGCCTGCCCTATCGAGGCGGGTTTCCTGGCGGAAAGTTTTTCCACAGCTTCGATCCTCAGGCTTTCTATATCGTGATAATCGATATCATCCGGAATGCGTTTATTTTCAAGCTTCCTGAACCTTGCGACCTGTGCAAGCTGCTTATCGATATATCCTTTATATTTAAGAGAAATCTCCAGCTGCGAAGCAGCATGCTCGGATATTTCTTTTCGATCAGGATCGATCGGAGCAAGATCATCATAATGAATCTCAGGTCTTTTAAGAAGTTCAGCCAGAGATATCCTGTTATTAAGAGGCGCGCTGCCGATCGTCTGCAGATAATCATTCACTTCGCTCGGGATAACAAAGGTTGAAGCAAGTCTGGCAGATTCCGAACTGAATTCAGCCCTTGTCCTGAGTAATTTCTGATATCTTTCCTCAGAGGCCAGTCCTATCTTGTAAGACTTCTCAGTCAGACGCTCATCTGCATTGTCCTGCCTCAGAAGGAGCCTGTATTCCGCTCTCGACGTCATTATTCTGTAAGGTTCATTAGTACCTTTGACCGTCAAATCGTCGATCAGAACGCCAATATAAGCCTCACTTCTGTCAAGAACGAACCATTTTTTTCCATTTATTTTGCATACCGCATTGATTCCGGCCATAAGCCCCTGAGCAGCAGCTTCCTCATAACCGGAGCTGCCGTTGAACTGTCCGGCGCAAAAAAGATTTTCAATCGTTTTATCTTCAAGACTCTGCCTGAGATCCAGCGGATCGATACAGTCATATTCTATGGCATAAGCCGGCCGTACTATGGAAATATTCTCCAGACCCGGTATCGTTCTGTAAAACGCCAGCTGCACATCTTCCGGCAGAGAAGAACTCATTCCCTGAAGATACATCTCCTCAGTATCAAGCCCCTCTGGTTCAATAAAAAGCTGATGCCTTTTCTTGTCAGGAAATCTGTTGACTTTATCTTCGATCGAAGGACAATATCTTGGTCCGATGCCTTCTATCTGTCCGCCGAAAAGAGCTGATCTTGAAAAATTGTTCCTGATAATATTATGCGTTTCTTCATTAGTATATGTCAGCCAGCAAGGCACCTGATCCTTTTCGATATTATCAGACATGAAAGAAAAAGGAACAATTTTCTTATCGCCTTCCTGTCTCTTCATCTGATCATAATCAAGAGAAGAACTCAAAGCTCTGGCCGGAGTGCCGGTTTTGAATCTGCGCATTGGAAGTCCGTGTTTTTTCAGGTTGGAAGCCAGCTCGACAGAAGGCGAAAGACCATTCGGACCGCTGTTGTAACAGCTGTCACCGATAAAAATCTTACCTCCAAGGAATGTTCCTGTCGCAATGACAACTGCCTCAGCTTCATAAACGGCATGCGTCTTCATTCTGACACCGCGTACTCTGCCGTTTTCAACGATCAGATCAACGACTTCTCCCTGTTTCATATCCAGATTCGGCTGACTTTCAATAGTCTTTTTCATTTCTACATGATAAAGATGTTTATCAGCCTGAGCTCTCAGAGAATGAACAGCAGGTCCTTTGGCAGTATTAAGCATCCTGCTCTGAATAAAAGTTTTATCGATGTTGACTCCCATTTCTCCGCCGAGAGCATCGATTTCTCTGACAAGATGCCCCTTTCCGGTACCGCCGATCGACGGATTGCACGGCATCATAGCAAGCGACTCCAGATTGATTGCCAGCAGCAATGTCCTGGCTCCCATCCTGGCACCAGCAAGAGCAGCCTCGCATCCGGCATGACCGGCACCGACAACAACAATATCATATTTTCCCATTACATATTCTTCAGCCATTATTTTCCCAGACAAAATCGCGAAAATACTTCATTAAGAATATCCTCTTCGACTGTCTCCCCCGTAATCTGTCCGAGCGCATCATACGCTCTCCTTATATCAATATCAATAAAATCGAGCGCTTCACCCGAATCAGCCATTTTCTGAGCATCATTAAGAGCACAGACCGCTTCATGCAGAAGCGATTCATGGCGCGCGTTCGTAACAATAAGACTATCCTTTTGTCTGACAATACCGCCGTAAACAAGATTTTCTATTTCGTTTTCGATTTTATCTATTCCCGTATAATCAGCCATAGACGTTTCTATCACAGAAGCAGAAGGCAGCAATTTTCTGATCTCATATGTGCTGATTTTCTGTCCCAGATCCTGCTTGTTCGCCAGGACGATCACATGTCTGTCTCCTATGGTTTTTATGATTTCACGATCCTCTGCCGAGATATCAGAATTGGCATCTATAACAAAAATCACCAGATCAGCATTATTGAAACTCTGCTTCGATTTTTCGATCCCGATCTTTTCGATCTCATTTTCAGCAGACCTGATTCCGGCCGTATCGATAAGCTTCACCGGAATATTCCTGATGCTCAGATTTTCCTCAATGGTATCTCTTGTCGTACCGGGTATCTCTGTCACAATGGCTCTTGATTCACGAAGAAGAGCATTCATAAGAGAAGATTTCCCGACATTCGGCCGACCGATTATGGCTACATTGAGACCATCTCTGATCATCTTGCCGGTTCCGGCTGAAGCAGCTAATTTCTTTATTGCATCGTTTATCTGCGATATTTGATTTGACAAATCTGCATATACGATTTCTTCAATATCCTCATCAGGATAATCAATATTGACCGCAACATTCACCAGCATGTCGAGGATAGCTTTTCTAATCCTGTCTATCTCATCCGAAAGACGTCCTTCAAGCTGTCCAAGAGCGACATCAAATGATCTGTCTGTCTTTGCGCTAACAACATCCATAACAGCTTCAGCCTGCGAAAGGTCAAGCCGTCCATTTAAAAAAGCTCTCTTTGTGAACTCGCCCTTTTCGGCCGGACGTGCACCGTTTTTTAGTACACATGACAAAGTTTTTCTGAGAGACACAACGCTGCCGTGCGTATCGATCTCCACGACATCTTCCCTTGTATATGTATTCGGAGCTTTCATATAGACAGCCAGAACTTCATCTATCATCTCTCCGTTATCCGGATCGACAATATGTCCGTAAGTGAGTTTTCTGTTTTCAATATCAAAATCAGATACAAATATTTTATCAAGTATCCGGCCTGCATCTTCTCCGCTTATTCTCACTATACCTATGCCGCCTTCTCCGAACGCAGTCGAAACGGCAGCTATTGTATCGTCCATTTTATCTCCTGTAAAGAAGCCCGCGCTGAAAAGCACGGGCCGGTTTGTATTCTAATTGAGTTCAATTACGACCCTTCTGTACGGTTCTTCGCCCTCACTTCTGGTCTTAACTCTGTCATCATCCTGAAGAGTCGCATGAATGATCATCCTTTCATAAGGATTCATCGGTTCAAGTCTAACGCTTCTTCTGGTCTTAACGACTTTGTTTGCCAGCCTTTCCGCCAGCTGCTCGAGAGTTTTCTCTCTTTTTTCTCTGTAATTTTCAGCATCCAGAACAACTCTGAGATATTGATCCTTCTTCTTGTTCACCACAAGACTCGTAAGATACTGAAGAGAATCAAGAGTCTGTCCTCTCTTGCCGATAATTGATCCGACTCCGCTTCCCTCGATGTCTATGTACATGGAGTCTTTATTTGCTTCTGCCTTGAATGTGAGAGAAAGCCCCATTTCTTCAGTCACTTTTTTAAGAAAAACAAGCGCCTCATGCTCCTCAACCGGAGCGAGATCAGCAGGTCTTTCATTTACATGAACTCTGTTCTTTTTTGAAGAAGAACTGTTCTTCGGCTTCTGCTGCTTCCTTTCTTTCGGTTTCCCCGGTCTCCCGGATATAACGGAATCTTTTTCAGCAGGCTGAGAATTATTCTCCTCCGGTTTAAACGCCGTAAAATCTCTGCTTTCTTTCTTTTCCGTCTCCGCGGCAGTTTCAGGAACAGAAGTTTCCTTTTCTTCCTGCACTTCCGCAGTTTTCGGTTCAACCCTTACTTTTGCAAGCTTGGAACCGAGCCCGAAGAATCCTTTAGAAGGTTCTTCAAGAACTTCTATTGTAACCTCATCTCTTGTGAGCTTGAGGTCTTTAAGTGCAAGATCGACTGCTTCATCAATGTCCTTGCCCCATTTTTCCGAAAAGTCCATCGCTACTTTTTGCCTCCTTTTTTCTTCTTTTTTGCGTCCGTGCCGAGAAGTTTAGCTCTGACCTTGTTCATACGCATGTTGAAGAATATCTGAATGACCTGGCTGATGCTCCAGTAAATCGTAAGTCCTGACGGAAAAGATCTGCCCATCATTACGATCATGATAGGGAAGACGTATTTCATCATCTTCATCATACCCTGCATGCCTCCGGCCCCTGCGGCCGCCGACTGCTGCTGATCATTCTGCATCGAAAAAGATATATAAGTAGCAATACCTGCAAGTATAGGTAAAATCCATCTGTCCGGCTGACTTAAGTCCGGCATCCAAAGGAAAGACTGATGTACAGCAAAAATCATGCTGTCGTTATCTCCCATAAACTGCAGAGGACTCTGCAGAAGTGCAAACAGACCGAAAATAATCGGCATCTGAATGAGCATAGGAAGACAGCCGCCCATTGGATTGAACTTTTCTTCTTTGTAAAGTTCAGACAGCTTCTGATTCATCATTTCCTTATCATTCGCATACTTGTCCTGTATAGCCTTCATTTTAGGCTGGACTGCGCTCATCTTTGCTGTTGATGTCATCTGCTTCATATATAGCGGATACAGCAGCAATTTTGCGAAGAGCGTAAGTATGATAATGGCCAGTCCGTAGTTCCCTATGACTCCATACAAAAGCTGGAGCAGGTAACCTATCGGCTTAGCCAATGCGTTCATTATTGCATTCATTAACTAATTTCCTCCGTCATTTGAGCGGATCATATCCTCCCGGATTAAAAGGATTGCACCTTAAGATCCGTTTGATCCCCAAAAAACTACCCTTCAGCACACCGTATTTTTCAAGCGCCTGTATACAGTAAGTCGAACAGGTAGGATAGAACCGACAAGTCGGTGGAAACATCGGTGATATCCATCTCTGATACCACGTTATCAGGAAAATGAATATTTTCTTCATTCGATCACCTTCTGTTTAGATCAGTTCTTCTGATCGCGGCTTCAATAGATTTTTTCACATCCGCGCATTTCTTATTATTTATAGTGTTCCGGGCAATGAAGATTATGTCGTAACCGACCGCAGTGATCGGTTTCATATTTCTGACGCTTTCCTTCATGAGCCTTCTGGCTCTGTTCCTGGCCACTGCATTCCCCACTTTTTTGCTCGCAAGGAATCCCGTTCTGTTATATGGCAGATTGTTTTTTTTATAGAAGACAACCACATATCTGTCTCCTGTTGATTTTCCCCGCCTGTAAACACGATCGAAATCGCGCTGACCGCGAAGGACTTCTTTGTTCAGCATTTTTTTCCTGATTTCCGAATTCCATCATAAACCAATAAAGGCCACACCTGCGGCCTTTATGCTGATAAACTCTTTCTTCCTCTGGATCTTCTGTTTTTCAGGATATTTCTGCCGTTCTTTGTCTTCATTCTCTGTCTGAAGCCATGCACCTTTTTTCTCTGTCTTGTCTTTGGCTGGAATGTCTGTTTCATTATTTATACACCTCCTTTTCGTATACAATATATATGGCGAATCTTAATTTCAATCCGCGCATGCTTAACTATTATATAGTCTGAACCCTGTAATGTCAACAAATTTGAGCCATTGCACCACTATAACTAGATGTAGTGGTGGTGTGAATTCTGTGCACAATTTTATTCACATGCTGTGCATAAGTGTCAGTATATTTTTTTCCACAATTAATTTTCAGTATGCTCTTGCCTGTGGATAACTTTTTGTATAAGATAGACGTACCATATTATTATTTAGGGAGAAATCATGACATCATTAACGAAAAACTGGGAACAGGCCCTTGGCCTGATCAGAGACGACCTTAACGAGACGGCATACGACGCCTGGTTCTCTGGTCTAATTCCTCTGCGCGCGGATGAAAAACAGCATATCCTATATATTGGGGCTGAAAGCAACTTTGTAATTGAAATGCTCAATAAAAGATATCTTCAGATGCTTGAAGGAGCGGTCGAGATCGCTTTCAAAGATACCTACAAAGTCAGTCTTCAGATGGAGACAAAAGACAAAGTAGAGGAACCGAAACCTGAAAAAGCTATTACTAAAAGCCTGCTCGACGAGGAATATTATCTCAATCCGAGATTCAGCTTCGAAAATTTTGTTCAGGGAAAAAATAACGAATTTGCTTATTCTGCAGCCTATGCTGTTGCGCAGGCGCCGGCAAAACAGTACAATCCTCTATTCCTTTACGGAGGATCCGGTCTCGGAAAAACGCATCTGATGCATGCTATCGGAAAATATATACTGGAACACAATGACAACAAAAAAGTGCTCTATGTTTCATCTGAAATGTTTACGAATGAACTTATTTCGGCCATCAGAGAAAATAAAATGAGCACGTTCAAAAAGAAATACAGAACCATAGATGTCCTTCTGATAGATGACATACAGTTTATTGAGGGAAAAGATTCAACACAGGAAGAATTTTTCTATACATTCAATACTCTTTATGACAATAATAAACAAATCGTTATCAGTTCGGACAGATCCCCGAAAAAACTCACAAGTCTCGACGAACGGCTGACTTCAAGATTTCTGTGGAGCGTTTCTGCGGATATTACTCCTCCTGATTACGAGACGCGTGTAGCAATACTCAAAAATAAAGCAGAACTTGAAAATATTGAAATAACAGAGGATGTCGATGCAGTAATAAATCTTATATGCGAAAAGATAAAATTCAACGTGCGTGAGCTGGAGGGGGCATTTACAAGGATCGTGAGTTTTTCCACGCTTCTTCACAGGCCTATTAACGCTGCACTGGCAAGGGATATTCTTAAAGAAATACTCTCCGCGGCAGAAATGAAAGTAACTATTGAAACAGTCAAGAAATCTGTCGCAAAATATTACGGCATTACAATAAAAGATATGGATTCAACAAAAAGAACAAAAAATCTCACATATCCAAGACAGATAGCAATGTATCTCTGCAAAGAAATGACTGACAGCAGTTTTCCAAAAATAGGACAGTCTTTCGGCGGCAAAGATCACACGACTGTCCTTCATGCTTGTAAAAAAATCACCACACAGTTAAAATCAGATGATGAACTGAAATCTGAAATAGATGAACTGACACAAATAATAAACGAAGGCTGATTTATACACAGGATGCGATACAGGAAATTCACAAGTAATTCACAGGATTTAAACAACAAAATTCTCTGATTCCAGCACATCCGGAAGTGTTATCAACAGAATTCACAGACCCTACTACTAAAACTACTAAAATTCTATTATTAATAAATAAAGAACGGAGGCACTAAATGAAGTTCTCATGTAACCAGCAGGCTTTGTCAAAAGCGCTGAACACAGTATCAAAAGCAGTTTCTTCAAGAACTACTATAAATATATTAAAAGGTGTCCTGATAAAAGCATCGGCTGACGGAAAAATCAAACTGTCTGCTTCAGATCTGGACATTTCCATAGAAAAAACAATCGACGCCAATGTCGAAGAAGAAGGGCTGATAGTCGTATCGGCAAAACTGTTCACAGAAATCATCAGAAAGCTTCCGAATGATGAAGTATATATAGAAGTCAAAGAAAACGGAAATGTAAATATAAAGACGCTTACTTCGGATTTTGATATATACGGTCAGTCTGCAGAGGAATTTCCGAATATAGGAGAAGTGAAAGACGTCAAGGCGCAGCTTTCCTTCGATAAAAAAATGTTTTCTGATATGGTTAGAAAAACATTTTTCTGCGCAAGCATAGATGAATCCAAAGGCATCATAGTAGGAGTTCTGATGGAACTGAAAGACGGTTCTTTCAGCATGGCTGCTCTTGACGGTTTCAGAATGGCTGTTGCCAGAGAGACGATGCAGTATGAAAAAGAAGAAAAAATCGTAATATCCGCAAGAAATCTCAACGAGATAAATAAAATTCTCACAGATTCTGAAAGTGATGAGGATATAGCTGTGATCATAAGCGACAAAAAAGCTGTCATTCTTCTTGAGAAGACAAAAATCATTGTCAGGCTTCTGGAAGGCGATTTCATCAAATACAGAGATATTCTTCCGAAAGAATATAAGACTGATATTATTATAGAAAGGAAAATTCTTATAGATGCGATAGAAAGAGCATCACTTATGGCAAAAGAGGGAAAAAACAAGCTTATAAGATTTAATATAAAAGAAAACCTTCTGAATATAACATCAAATTCCGAAGAAGGAAGGGTTAAAGAAGATATTATCATGGAAAAGAGCGGCGACGATCTTGAAATAGGATTCAATTCCACGTATGTGATGGATGCACTCAAGGCAGTCGAGGACGAGCAGATAAAAATGAGATTCAATACGGCCACGACACCGTGCGTCGTGCAGCCGCTGGAAGGGGAGAGATATGAATATCTGATCCTTCCTGTAAGGATCCCGTCAATGTAAAAAAATGTATATAAAAAATATCAGACTGGAAAATTTCAGAAACTATAAAGAAGCCGATATTGACTTTCATCCGAAGGTCAATATTTTCGTAGGAAAAAACGCGCAGGGAAAAACCAATCTGCTTGAGAGTATATATCTTTCCGCTGTCGGAAAATCATTCCGAACGTCCAGAGAAAGAGAACTTCTTATGTTCGGATCTGACATATGCAGGGTCAAAGCGGAATATGAGAATGACGGAGAAGGAAAGATAGAAATTTCAATAGGAAAAGACGGTGCGAAAAAGGCAAAAATAAACGGCAGAAATGCTGCTAAGGCCAGTGATTTTCTGGATAACATATATGTTGTGGTTTTTTCTCCGGAGGATCTGAAAATAGTAAAAGACGAACCGGAAAAAAGGAGAAGTTTCATAGACAGGGAACTCTGTCAGCTGAAACTGTCATATCTTGTAAATCTTTATAATTATAAAAAAGTTCTTGCCCAGAGAAATGCGTATCTCAAAGAAGAAAAAACAGATGAAAATATTCTGAGAGTATGGTCCGATAATCTGATAAAATACGGCATCAGAATAATACTGGAAAGAAATGAATTTATTGACCGTCTTGCGGGAATAAGCAAGAAGATACATGCTGGTATAACAGGCGGCCGGGAAGACCTCGTTGTCCGCTATTCTCCGAATATAAAAGCCGGAGAAGATATTACATCCCAGAGAAAAATCATGGAAGAAGAGATGGAAAAAAGTCTCGAAGAAGATATAAAACTCAGGACTACTACGAGGGGTCCGCAGAGAGACGATATTGAACTGATGGTCGACGGGATAAATATAAGAAAGTACGGATCACAGGGACAGCAGCGGACAGCCGCGCTTGCGCTCAAGCTTGCTGAACTTGAACTGATAAAAGCCGATAAGGGCACGACACCTGTCCTGCTTCTGGATGATGTCCTTTCCGAGCTCGATCCCGACAGACAAAGGTTTCTCATAAGTTCACTCAGCGGGATACAGCTGTTTATTACTACTACAGAAGTTGCCGATGAGGTGAAAGAAGCTTTTCCGGAGGGAAAAATAGTAGAAATAGAAAATGGAAAAATGTTGAAATTATGATATAGTCATATATCATAATAACTATACCATAACAGGGAAAATTTTAACTTCTGACACCATTAAAATCAAAAAATACAATTAAATTACCAAAGCAGTCGAAAACATTGTATAATCGGCTGTTTTATTGTATAATAAAAAACTGTAAAGAAAGATTTGCGAGGTGATATTATAAATGCCAACAAAAGCTAATGAGCAGCAGTATGATGCTGCCCAGATTCAAGTACTGGAGGGTCTGGAACCTGTTAGAAAACGTCCGGGTATGTATATCGGATCTACAGGGGAAAAGGGCCTCCATCATTTAGTATATGAGATCGTTGACAACAGTATAGACGAGGCGCTGGCAGGTTACTGCAGGCACATTAAAGTCGCTATCAACGAGGATAACTCTATAACAGTAGAAGATGACGGAAGAGGAATGCCGGTAGACGAGCATCCTAAACTGAAAAAACCGGCCGTAGAAGTAATACATACAGTTCTTCATGCGGGAGGTAAATTCGGCGGCGGCGGATACAAGGTATCCGGAGGTCTGCATGGTGTAGGCGCTTCTGTTGTAAATGCTCTTTCCACAAAAATGGTGGTTGAGATACAGAGAAACGGTCATATCTACGAGCAGGAATATGCGCGCGGAAAAACTCAGACAGAACTGAAAATAATAGGTGATGCGCACAGAACAGGATCAAAGACTACATTCTGGCCGGATCCGGAAATTTTCGAAGATATAGAGTACGATTTCAGCACTCTTGAAATGAGACTGAGAGAGATGGCTTTCCTGAATAAGGGAATAAAGATCACTCTTGAAGACAAGAGACCGGGAAAAAAGAAAAAAGAAATATTCCATTATGAAGGAGGACTGAAAGAATTTGTCGCGTTTCAGAACGAGGCTAAAGAACCTATCCACCCTGACATAATCTATTTCGAAGCAAGAGGCAAAGAAAAAGACGGCAAGGGAGATATGGAATGTGAAATAGCGATGCAGTACACAGACAGGTACAGCGAAACAGTCCTTTCATATGCGAACAATATAAACACTACAGACGGAGGTTATCATCTCGTAGGATTCAGATCCGCTCTTACGCGTGCATTCAACGATTATGCGAGAAAGAATAAATTTCTCAAGGACTCTGACGATTCACTATCGGGAGACGATGTGAGAGAAGGACTTACCGCTGTAGTTTCCGTAAAACTCACTAATCCGCAGTTTGAGGGACAGACGAAAGCAAAGCTCGGAAACAGTGAAATGAGAGGATTTGTTGAAAGCGCAACAAATGAATATCTTACGGCCTTTCTGCAGGAAAATCCGGCGCAGGCAAAGATCATACTGAACAAATGTCTGCAGGCGTCGAGAGCAAGAGAAGCAGCGAGAAAAGCCAGAGATATCACGAGGAAGAACAGCCTCATAGAAGGATTGTCGCTTCCGGGCAAACTCGCCGACTGTTCGGAAAAAAATCCGGCTCTTTCGGAAATATTCCTGGTAGAGGGTGATTCCGCGGGAGGCAGCGCAAAACAGGGAAGAGACAGAGCGCGCCAGGCGGTGCTTCCATTAAGAGGTAAGATACTTAACGTTGAGAAAGCGAGGCTCGACAAGATCCTCAATTCAGACGAAATAAAGAATATGATAACTGCGTTCGGCTGCGGGATCGGAGACGATTTCGATGTCAGCAAACTCAGATATCATAAGATCATAATCATGACGGATGCCGACGTGGACGGAGCTCATATCAGGACTCTGCTGCTGACGTTCTTCTACAGGTACATGACGCCGCTCATCGAGGGAGGCTATGTTTATGCTGCCCAGCCGCCTCTGTTCAGAGACAAGAAGGGCAAGGAGGAGCGTTATACGTATTCTGACAGGGAGCAGGAAAAAGTGCTCGCCGAGATGAGAGATCTGCCGGGAGGAAAAATAGAGATCCAGAGATACAAGGGTCTGGGAGAAATGAGCTTCCAGCAGCTCTGGGATACTACTATGGATTTCAGCACGCGTACTCTCGTTCAGATAACGCTCGAGGATACGGCTGCCGCCGACGCGATATTCACTACGCTCATGGGCGACAAGGTACCGCCGAGGAGAAAGTTTATTGAGGATAATGCTAAGTACGTAAAGAACCTCGATATATAGTTTTGCAGTTGAATAAGATTCTGATAAATAAACGGAGAAAAACGAATTGGATAATTTGATAGAAGATAAAAGACTTATACAGCATGAGATCCATAACGAGATGAAGAACTCCTACATCGATTATGCGATGAGCGTTATCGTGGCGAGAGCTCTGCCGGATGTCCGCGACGGACTGAAACCGGTACACAGAAGGATACTCTACGGAATGGGTCAGATGGGAGTAACTTACGACAAGCCTTATAAAAAATCCGCCAGGATCGTCGGAGAAGTCATGGGTAAATATCACCCGCACGGCGACTCCTCGATATACGACGCGATGGTAAGGCTGGCGCAGGATTTCTCCACAAGGTATATGCTGGTCGACGGACACGGAAACTTCGGTTCTGTCGACGGAGACGGCGCCGCGGCCATGCGTTACACAGAAGCCAGGATGACGCCTTTTGCTCAGGAGATGCTCCGCGATATCGACAAAGATACTGTCGACTTTATGCCGAACTTCGATGAAGAAGAAGAGGAACCGACAGTACTGCCTTCGAGATATCCGAACATTCTCGTGAACGGATCGAACGGTATCGCCGTAGGTATGGCGACATCGATACCGCCGCACAATCTCGGCGAGACCATCGACGCAGCCGTTGCGATGATCGACGACCCGGACATTACTGTAAAGGGCCTGATGAAATATATCAAGGGACCTGATTTCCCGACCGGCGCCATGATCATGGGCAAAGCCGGCATGAGGGAGGCTTATGAAACGGGCACGGGGAAAGTACTTGTGCGCGCGAATGCCGAGATAGAAGAAACTAAAAAAGGACGCATGCAGATCGTCGTTACGGAGATACCTTTCCAGGTCAACAAGGCCAGACTCATCGAGAAGATCGCTCAGATGGTCAGGGAAAAGAGGATCGACGGCATCTCGAATCTGCGGGATGAATCCAACAGAAACGGCATGCGTATAGTTATTGAGCTCAAGAGAGACGCGAATCCGCAGATCACTCTGAACAAATTGTACAAACATACGCAGCTGCAGGAAAGCTACAGCATGCTGATGATCGCGATCGTCGACGGCGAGCCGAAAACGCTGAAGCTCGACGAGATACTCCGCGAATATCTGAAGTTCCAGTTTGAGGTCGTGACGAGAAGAACTAAGTTCGATCTGGCCAAGGCCGAGGCGAGAGCTCATATACTCGAAGGACTGAGGATCGCTCTCGATAATATCGATGAGATAATCAAGGTCATCAGAGCGGCGTACAACGATGCCAGGGAACAGCTGATGGTAAGGTTCGGTCTTTCGGAGATCCAGGCGCAGGCGATACTCGATATGAGACTCGCGAGACTGCAGGGACTCGAGCGTGAAAAGATCGAAAACGAATACAATGATCTCATGCAGAAGATCGCTTATTACAACGAACTTCTGGCTGATGACGACAAAATGATGGGCGTTATCAGAGATGAAATGATTGAAATTAAAGAAAAATGGGCAGATAAGAGGAGAACGAAGATCGTTGCTGCTGTCGAGGACATCGACGACGAAGATCTCATCGAGGAAGAAAACGTGGCGATCACTCTGACACATCTCGGATATGTCAAGAGGATCCCGAGCGACACCTATAAGACGCAGAAGAGAGGCGGAAAAGGAATAACAGGAGTCACGACTCGTGAAAACGATTTCGTGAGAAACCTGATCATGACTTCAACGCATGAATATCTGATGTTCTTTACCAACTTCGGAAAAGCTCATAAGATCAAAGCTTATGAGATACCGGAGGCTTCAAGGCAGTCCAAGGGCACGCCGATCGTGAATTTCCTCAACCTGCTCCAGAGAGAAAGGATAACTGCGGTTATTCCTATCAGGGAGTTCAAGGAAGATGATTTCCTCATCGCGGTCACCAAGAAGGGAACAATCAAGAAAACTCCTGTTTCGGAATTCGATACGAACAGAAAAGCCGGCCTGGTGGCAATCAAGCTCAGGGACGGAGATGAACTGGTCGATATCAGGGAAACATCGGGTAACGACAAAGTCACGATCGTCACTAAAAAAGGCAAGTGCATTTCCTTCTCTGAAGAAGATGTACGTCCAATGGGAAGAGCTGCAGTCGGCGTAAGAGCTATCAAGCTTGAAGACGATGACGAAGTTGTTTCGATGGAGCTCGGTTCGGCCGATGAAGAACTCCTTGTCGTGACTTCGAAGGGATACGGCAAGAGGACACCGCTCACTGAGTACAAGCTCCAGGCGAGAGGCGGAAAGGGACTTCTGACTTATGACAAGGCGAAGTTCAAAAAGACAGGCGAGCTCATCGGTGCCATGGTCATCGATGAAGACGACGAAGTGCTTCTCATCAATTCGGACGGCATCATAATCAGGATCGCCGCGTCTGAAGTGTCGAAACTCGGAAGAGCGACACAGGGCGTCAAGATCATGAGGGTTGCCGACGATGCGAATATCATTTCCATGGCCAAGGTCATCAAGGAAGATGATATCGAGAAGGCTGATGAAGAAGAGCCCGAAGAAAGTGACGGGAACGACGGCAGCGAACAGATCGCAATAGACACCGAAAAGAAATAATAGGAGAGTCAAATGTCGGAAATTCTAAAAATGACATTACCGGGCAACCCGGAATATATCAGAGTGACCAAGAGCGCCGTGGGATCCGCGGCGGCTCTGGCCGGCTTTGATTTCGACTGCGTGGAGGATATCCAGATGGCTGTCGCCGAGGCCTGCAAAAGTATAACATGTCACGGATTCGATGCATGGTGCGAAAATTACGAAATCATCTGTGATTTCTGCTGTGACATGCTGAAGATCACGATCTCGGACAACGGTTCGGGTCACAGTGAAGCAAAGGGAGCAAGACCATGCGAGGACTGCCCGAAGGAAGGTGACCTCGGCATCTGTATCATTGAGTCTGTAATGGATGAAGTGAGCATCGAAAAAGAGGGATCGGGCTGCAAGAGCATAGTAATGATCAAGAGGAAAAACCTTTAATGGTATGAGTGTATGACAGAAAAAGAGATGTTCAGAGAGTACTATGAAACTCGCGATACGGAACTCAGAAACCGCCTCGTCGAGGATCATCTGTACATGGTAGACATTTTGATAAAGAAATATCTCGGCAAAGGCGTGGACCGCGACGACCTGTATCAGGTCGGAGCAATGGCCCTGATTTCTGCTGTTGACAGATTCGATCCTACGAAGGGATTCGAATTCAGCAGCTTTGCCACGCCTACAATTATCGGAGAGATCAAAAAATATTTCCGTGATAAAGGCTGGAGCATGAAAGTTCCGCGGAGACTGAAGGAGATCTCGGTATCAATACCGAGAGTAAAGGACATTCTGACGGCGCAGCTCGGGCGCGTGCCGACCGTCAGGGAAATTGCCGACCACATGAATCTTGAGGAAGATGATATACTTCAGGCAATGGAGAGCAGTCTTGCCTACGGAACGTATTCACTGAATCAGTCTTTCGATGAAGAAAGCGAAGAAGGCGGCAATGCGAAATTCGAAAAATTCGCGGCCCAGGACGACAAAGGCTATGACAGTCTGGAAAACCGCGAGATCATCGATACAGTGCTCGGCACTCTGAGCGAGACAAACAGATATATTTTCAAAAAAAGATTTATAGAAGAAAAATCACAGGCGGAGATCGCGAAGGACCTCGGAGTATCGCAGATGACGATTTCTCGTGCGGAGAAAGCCATACGTCAGAGGTTCCGGACAGAGTTCGCAAAGTAAAAACAGGAGCACATCATGACATTACTGCAGATGATGTATATCATGGAGATCTATCAGCAGGGCTCGATGAACAAGGCCGCACAGGCAATGTTCATTTCACAGTCCACGATTTCTTCTGCTATAAAGGCAGTCGAAAGCGAACTGGGGATCTCTGTTTTTTACAGAGGAAACAAAGGAATAATACCTACCGAGGAGGGCAATGAGCTCATCGCTCAGATAAAGCCGATAGTCGAACAGAGTCAGAAAGTCGCGAGGCACTACGAGGATAAAAACTCGGCCGGCACGGTAAGGCTCTCTGTTTCCACACAGAGATATCCGTTCTGTACAAAGGCGTTTGTTGAATTTATGAAGCTGCATCCGGAGCAGAGGCAGAACCTTCAGTTCAAGGAATGCGAGCTGGATAAAGTGATCAGGGACGTTTCCGGCAGGCAGAGCGAGTTAGGTATCGTTTTCGTTTCGCCGACTACGGAAAAGTATATGAAAAAATTGTTTTCTTCCTACGGCGTTGTCTTCAGTGAGCTTAAACCGATCAGACCGCGGGTTTTTCTCAGAAAGGGGCATCCTCTTTCGGGGCAGAAAGAAATCGAACTGGCGCAGCTCAGGGATTATCCGATCATGGCATATGAAAAAAGCGATACCAGCGCATTCAGTTTTTCTGAGGAAGTCGCGCTCCGCGATAAATACAGCTTTGACAAGATTATAATCATTTCGGACCGGGCATCGTTCTACAGCATTGTGGCCAACAGCGACGCGGTGACTACGGGCACGGGGATCATCCCGGAGGGATATGCGGACGACCGCGTCATGACTATCCCGATCAAGGAAGAGCAGGAAGTCATGAAAATCGGGTACATCAAACTGCAGGATGTGCCGCTTTCGGACAACGCCAATGAGTATATCGAAATGCTCGGCGGGATACTTGACGAATACGACTGACAGGTCCGGAACTAAATCAGATTCACATAATCGACATTTTCCAGATAATTGTGCATGAACTCCACGAATTTTGCTGCCGCGGGGTGTTTTTTGCCGCCTGTGCTGAGGCAGTAACAGACAAGATCCGGCGGTGCCTCGGCGAGTTCGTGCACCGTAAAGCCGCGGCTGTTCGACAGGGCGAATGACGCCGAGGCGGGCATGATGCACCACTTTTCCCCTTCCCCCATGAAGTATTCCACCAGAGACATCTTGTTCACTGTAACGCGCGGCTGCGTACTGGCGCCGAACCAGTAATCATGCCACTGCATGAAATTGGTTTCCCAGATCATTTTGACTTCCTGCGACGGATCGAGATCGGAAGGGTGAACGATATCCGGCAGGATCATCGGCCCGGAGGCAAGCAGCACCATCCGTTCACTGAAGACAGGTTTTGTCGCGACTTTTTTGCTGTACTCTGTAGAATTTACAAAAGCGATATCGGCTTTATTGCCGGTAATATAGGAATATGCGTCCCAGTCATGGACCGTCATGATAACGAGATCGGTATTGTGTATCTCGTGCATATATTTCTGATAGATCATAGGCATGGTGTATGTGTTGAAAGAATCGACCGAGCCGATTTTCAGGATCGTATTTTTTGTCTTGGTCTTTACGTTCTTCATTTCGCGGAACAGATCGCGCCATTTTTCGGCAACAGGCTCAAATGCTTCACCTTCCGGTGTCAGCATAAGCCCCCGTCTGCCTTTTTCCCGCACAAAAAGCTTATACCCGAGTTCATCTTCAAGAGCTTTGAGCCTTCTTGAAAGAGCAGGCTGCGTTACATAAAGCGCTTCTGCCGCTTTGGAGATACTTCCTTTGCTGATAATAGTCAGGAAAACTTCGATTTCGGTATTTGTCATAACGATCACCATAAAAAAATATAATATTATGGTTATATTATACCTTTGATTTATGCGATTTTCAACATTATATGCGAAATGTGAAGACAGACGATCTTCAGGATCAGGTAAAAATGAGCATGTTTTGTTATCGACTGAATCGATAACAATCTTCAATATTAAGAATTATCAGATATTTCTGCCGCATGATATACTGAATTTATAAAATACAGATATTGATCAGGCTAATAAATCAATTGTTTTTCGGCGCGTATACAGGCGCGCCGCGTATCAACAGGAGGTAAATTATCATGGCGGAAAAAGGATTTGGCACAAGAGCTATTCACGATGGAAACATCAGAGACACACAGTTCGGCGCACTGACGATGCCTATTTATCAGACATCGACATTCGTATTTGAAAACTGCGCACAGGGTGCGGCTCGTTTCGCGGGACAGGAAGACGGATTCATCTATACTCGTCTCGGAAATCCTACAACAAAGATGGTCCAGGATAAGGTAGCTGCACTTGAAGGCGGCGAAGCATGCCAGGCGGCAGCATCCGGAATGGGCGCTATTTCATCATGCATCTGGTCGATCGCAGGCGCAGGCAAGAAGATCGTTGCTGACAAGACTCTGTACGGATGCACATTCGCACTGCTGAGCGCAGGCGTTACACAGTACGGTGTAGAAGTTGAATTTATAGACTGCTCGAACATGGACGAAGTCAGGGCTGCCCTCACAGACAATACCTGCTGTGTATATCTCGAGACACCGGCTAACCCTAATATGAAAATAACGGATATCGCGAAGATAGCTGAGATAGCACATGGATACAACAAGGATATCAAAGTAGTATGCGACAACACATTCGCATCGCCTTACTGCCAGCAGCCTCTGTCGCTCGGAGCTGATGTAGTAGTTCATTCCGCTACAAAGTATCTGAACGGACACGGAGACGTCATCGCCGGATTCGTAGTTGGAGATGCAGAATTCATTCAGAGAGTAGCTATGTTCGGAGTCAAGGACATGACCGGATCCGTTATGGGGCCTTTCGAAGCATTCCTGATCCTCAGAGGACTCAAGACTATGGAAGTACGTATGATGAGACACTGCGAGAACGGCATGAAGGTCGCTCAGTATCTTGAAAAACAGCCTAAGGTAACAAAGGTGAATTATCCTGGACTCGAGAGCTTCCCGGGACACGATATCGCAGCTAAGCAGATGACGCGCGGCTTCGGCGGCATGATCTCCTTCGAAGTTGCTACAAAGGAACAGGGCGAGAAGCTCTGCAACAGTCTCAAGATGTGCACACTGGCAGTATCCCTCGGCGATGCTGAAACACTGATCGAGCATCCTGCTTCGATGACACATTCAACATACAGCCCTGAAGAGCTGGCTGAAGCGGGCATTCCGGAAGGAATGATCAGACTGTCCTGCGGACTTGAGAATGCCGACGACATCATCGCTGACCTCGACCAGGCATTTGCACAGATCTAAAATCAGATCAGACAACCCCTCAACATATTACAAATTACAAAAAAATCACAATCTTAAGAGCCCCGGAAACAGATTCTGTTGATCCGGGGTTCTTTTTGCCGAACTTTTGCTATAATATGACTTAGGCAAAAGGAGGAAACCGCATGAGCATCATAAAACCTATGACAGAAGAATACGAAGACTATCTGCACGACGAATCGAGGACCGGCGGGGGGCGGGCCGATTCCATATCGTTTCCCGGCTCGGAAGAAGAGGTCTCTGCAGTAATGAAGGAGTGTGCGGAGGCGGGCACTTCGGTCACTGTGCAGGGAGGACGCACCGGACTGACGGCGGCGGCTGTTCCGTACGGCGGGCATCTTATGAATCTCTCGAAAATGGACAGGATCGGAGATATAGAAGAGGATGAAAGAGGGGCGCATATTAAAGTACAGCCGGGCGTCCTCCTGGAAAAGCTGAATGAGCACATAAGCGTGAAGCGGCCGGATCTGTTTTTCCCGCCCGACCCGACGGAAACTACGGCGGATATCGGGGGCATGATCGCCTGCAATGCGTCCGGGGCAAAATCATTCCGATACGGTGCAGTCAGGGATCACGTAACAGCGCTGAGAGTCGTCCTGGCCGACGGCGGGACTGTTGTGCTGAAGCGCGGAGAGCACAGAGCGGACGGGAGAAAACTCAAACTCACGGCGGAAAACGGGCAGCATTACAGCATCGGACTTCCGACATACCGTATGCCTGACGTCGCAAAAAACACTTCGGGGTATTATGCGGCAGATGATATGGATGCTGTCGATCTTTTCATCGGATCGAACGGGACGCTGGGGATCATTACGGAAGCGGAACTTGAACTGCTGAAGAAAAAAGCTCTGGATATCGGTCTGATGTTTTTTTTCGCCGGCGAGGAATGCGCGCTGGATTTTACCGATGCTTTGCGTAAGAGCGATATCCGGCCTGTTTCGATAGAGTATTTCGACAGGCATGCGCTGGAAATACTCGCAGAGAGAAGCAGGAACGATCAGGACAGTTCATATATGAGGGAAATGCCGGCCGGTACGGGTGCGGCGATTTTTACGGAACTTCAGGAGGACAGCGAGGACGAGGTCTATGATAAGCTCGAGGCGGCTGCCGGGATAGTGGAGGAGACAGGCGGGGATGCTGACAATATCTGGGTCGCCGATACGCCGTCCGCAATGAGGAATATGCTGGATTTCCGTCATGCTGTGCCTGAAAGTGTGAATGCGCTTATTGATGTCAGGAAAAGGGATCACCCGGGGATCGCGAAGCTCGGGACGGATATGTCGGTGCCTGACGACAGGCTGAAGGATGTTTTCGCGATGTACAGAAAAGGGCTCGCCGAATACGGATTTGAAGCAGCGACATGGGGGCACATCGGCAACAATCATGTCCATGTGAATATCCTTCCGCGCAGCGAGGAGGAATTCGGGCGCGAGCATGAGCTGCAGGCGAAGTGGGCTGAAGAGATCGCGGCGATGGGCGGCGCGGTGTCGGCGGAGCACGGGGTCGGAAAAAACAAGGCGTTCATGCTGGGAATAATGTACGGAAAAAAAGGCCTTGCTGAAATGAAAGCCGTGAAAGCGGCGCTTGATCCGAAGGGGCTCCTCTGCCCGGGGAATCTGTTCGGCGCGGACGGAGAGTGAATTAATGAAAGACAGGATAGATTACACACAGTATGATATTTTTAAAGGGATCGCCGCTGAAAATCTGGATACCCTGATGACATGTATGAACGCGTTTCTTTTTCATCTGGGAGCAGGCGAAAATATTGTGATGGTCCCTGGTAAAACAGCGCTGATCACAGGCGGCAGTGTCAGTTTCGTCAGAAATGCACCCGGGCGCGGTGCAGAGCCGGAGATGCAGGACGAGGAAGAGATCCTCCGTGAGGGGGATCTGCTCGGAGAAGGATTTTTACGTTCTGCCGAAATTAAAAAAGCGTGGACAGAAGACGGATGCGACATGCTGGTAATGAGCAGCGGCCCTATGGGGACGCCGTGCTGGTGGAGCTGCTTTTTTCATTCAGCATTTATTGACAATCTTGAAAAATACAGAGCGGAGCATAGTTAAATGAGAAAAAGAGGAGATGGATCATGCCGGATGTCAATGAAATAGAAGTTGTTTTGCAGGAAAAAGTAAAACCGCATCTGCAGGGACACGGAGGAGATGTTCATGTGCTGGAAATAAACGGAGCAGATGTGGAGATCGAGCTTACAGGCGCCTGCGCAGGCTGCGTGATGGCCGATACGGAGACATTGCCGTTTATCGAGGGAGAACTGAAAAAAGCATTCCCGGAAATCGGTTCCGTGACGATCGGACAGCGCACAGATGAAGAGCTGCTGGACTTCGCGCGGAAAATACTCAGACATGAGATCGAGCTGTAGCGGGTGACCGATAAATGGTGAAACCGGTATATGTTTTATGATATAATGTCAGCATGGTAATATTCAGAAATATACCGACCGTGGTGAAGATGTACAAATCGCTGCCTGAACTTCAGCAGTTCAGAGATGCGATCGACGAAGCCAGGGCAAACGGTGATCTCGAAAGAGAAAGAGAAAATATAAAAAAAGCCGAGAACTGCTGGGGACCGAGAATAGTCCGGGAGTTCGGCATAGATCTTCATGTATACGGGGAGGAAAATATTCCTTCCGAAGGACCGGTATGCTATGTCAGCAACCACCAGGGTTACTGCGATATACCGTGTTATTTTACTGCACTCCGGAAGATACAGTTCGGGTTTGTCGCCAAGGACGATCTCGAGAAGGTGCCGAAATACGGCGACTGGATCAAAAGAGTCAGAAGTTCAATGATAAAAAGAGGCGACCCGAGAGCTTCGCTCAAGGCGATACTGGAGGGGATCGAATATATCGAACAGGGTTTTTCGATGCTTATTTTTCCGGAAGGAACGAGGGCAATGTGTTCGGCCATGGGAGAATTCAAAAAGGGAGCGCTCAAGCTTGCGGTCAAACCGGGCGTGCCGCTTATTCCGCTTTCGATAAACGGGACCTATAATGTCTTCGAGAGGAACGGCATGATCAAACCCGCAAGAGTAGATATAATAGTGCATCCGCCGATAGAAACGAAAGGCATGACGAGGCGCGGCGAAGCCGAACTCGCAGATGAAGTATACGTTATCATAAAAGAAGGCGTCGAGAAGCTGGCTGCGGATAATCCGGAGAGCATTTTCGAAAAGCCCGCAAAATGATTTTGGAGGATATTATTATGGAACTTAATTCACTGAACTACTTTCCGGGGAAAGAAGTAGAGTCTCTCGGCGTGGTCAAGGGCAATATCGTAACATCAAAAAACATGTTCAAGGATATCGGCGCAGGATTTAAAAGCATGATCGGCGGCGAGCTGGTCAGCTACACAAAGATGCTGAACGAAGCCAGAGAGGTCGCGACAAACAGAATGGTACAGGAAGCGGAAAAACTGGGTGCGGATGCCGTCATCATGGTCAGATACGCATCGGGTTCGGTAATGGAGAGTTCTGCCGAGATCATCGCCTACGGCACAGCAGTAAAGTTCAAGTAGAAAGAAGTTTTTTTCAGGGAACCGGAAAGAAGACAAATGAGCGAATATAAAAAAATCACACTCGAAAGCATAGAGAAGAAAGCGTTTATTACTGAAGTCGTCTGGCTGGCTGTCGGAATAGTCTGCCTGGCCGGAATGCTCGCGGCTGTTCACAGCGGAGCGACGCAAAACACGGACGATGCCTGGATGAACTGGTTCTACGGTATCAGGAGACCGGGGCTCACGACGCTGCTGACCGCGATAACATATCTCGGATGCTGGCAGGCGATCGTAATAGTCTGTCTGCTTTTTCTCATGTATAAACAGTATATCTATACTTTCGGAATACCGCTTTCGCTTGGCGCGCTGCTGCAGGTATCGATCAACAAAGGTCTCAAGCTGCTGATGATGAGACCGAGACCGGACAGTTCGATGTGGCTCGTGCACGAAGGGGGATATTCCTGCCCGAGCGGGCATGCATCCGTTGCATTTGCAGTCTATCTGCTGCTGGCGCTGCTGATAATCAAATACATGCAGCCGAGCGCAACGAGAAAACTATGTACGATCGCTATCGTTACAATAGCCGTTGCCATAGGACTCAGCAGAGTCTATCTTGGCGTTCACTACATCAGCGATGTCATCGCCGGACAGTTTGAAGGCCTTGCGATCGCCATGATAGTGATGATCGGATACGGCTGGTTCGTAAAAAAGAAAAACTGGAAAATGGCGCGGAGGGTCGTGCCGGATCCGGACAGCGTCAATCTCAAAAAAATCGAGGCGGGCAAGCTGAAAATACATAAATAAAAAGCAATCAAAATGAACTCGTTCGGCTGACCGGACGAGTTCTTCATTTTTTCTGCCGCCTCATTTTTGCGTTTCCCGGATTCTGACAGCCGCGGTCTGGAAGGCGGTGCAGATTTTTGATTCCGCCGGACGTGCACCGCAGTTAACGCCCGCCTTATTTATACCGGTCGTACAGCGCTTTCCGCGAAAAGAATAGTTTATCGAATTTATCGCGGGCATCCGCTCCGCGCAGAACAGTTCCGTCTTCTCCGGTCCCCTGCGGCATCATGAACGCATAAGGAATGCCTTCGTCAGCAGAAGCCGCGGTCCAGAGTTCACTGGGAGAAGCGACCGGGTCGGCAATCACTACAGTTCCCTTTTCCATCAGCTCCCGGCAGTCGCTGTCAAACAGTATGCCGTCGCCGCAGGCGACTGCGAAACCTGAGGGTGAAACTGCCGCGGCTTCAGGGGAACCGAGCCATTGCAGCAATTCGTATTCTTTGTTGTGGAGTTCGTGCTCGCCCATTGACATGACTATGCGCAACACCGTCCGGCCGTCGCGCCGGCCGATCTCGCTGTTCATATCCATGAAAGTCAGACCGTTCTCCGCGGCCAGCTTTTGCGCGCAGCCGATCCTGTCGCTTCCGATGAAGCCCGTAACATAATAATTCATTGCAGATCCTCCGTAATATATTACGGATTATACCACAGAGTTGACGTAATATCGCTTTAGTTATAAAATAAAACGCACGAGTGCAACAGGAGATGAGAAAATGAAAGAACCTGTATTGGTAGTCATGGCTGCCGGGATGGGAAGCCGCTACGGCGGGTTGAAACAAATAGATAAGATAACAGACAGCGGAGAAATCATTATGGATTTCTCACTTTATGATGCGATGATGGCCGGATTCAAAAAAGTCATTTTCGTGATAAAAGAAGATATGGAAAATGATCTCCGGACTCTGGTCGACGGCCGCGCCGGAAAATATTTCGATGTGGAGTATGTGCATCAGACACTGGACGATCTGCCGCCGGGGTTCGAGCTTCCGGAAGGCCGTACAAAACCGTGGGGAACGGCTCATGCAGTAATGGCCGCGCGCAATGCGGCGGACGGCCCGTTCACCGTGATAAATGCGGATGATTATTACGGTCCGTCGGCATTCCAGATCATGTACCAGTACCTTACGGGAGAACTTCTGCTCGGAAAGCAGAAGGGAAAATACGATTTCTGCATGGTGGCGTACAAGCTGAAAAACACGATAACCGAAAACGGTTCGGTCGCGAGGGGCATATGCAGTGTTTCCGACGAGGGATTTCTGACGGACATTGTTGAGAGAACGAAGATAGCCAGGGTGAACGGAGCAATATGTTTCACCGAGGACGATGGAAAAACATGGACGGCGCTTGATGAAGATACGCCTGTTTCCATGAACTTCTGGGGATTCTCACGGGAAATGATGGACGAACTGTGGGATGCTTTCCCGGCGTTTCTGACAGAGGCTCTGGCGGATGATCCGCTTTCGCGGGAGTATTTTCTGCCGTCAGTTGCGGACCGGCTTATAAAGAACGGAAAGGCGGGAGTAAGAGTCCTGAAATCATCGGACAAATGGAGAGGCGTCACTTACAGGGAAGACAAGGATTCGGTGAAAGACGCTCTTCAGTCGATGAAAGACAAGGGACTGTATCCGGATAAACTCTGGAAATAAAGGTTATGATATTATGAACGGTATGCTGATGCTGAAGGCCCATATGAAAAAATCAGACAGAGAGCCTGTCAGTAAATCTCAAAAAACCAGGAGAACGATCTGGAAAAGCGGTTTTCTTTTTCTGGGCCTGGTAGCGCTGACTTTTTATGTGATATTCAAAGGGAGCGATATGAAAGAGCTGCTGAAGATCCTGGAATCTTCGAAGCTCGGCTTTGTGCTGTGCGGATGCGCGTGTGTTGCGGTCTATCTGGTGTGCGACGCCGTCAACCTGCGCCGGATCCTGGCCAGTCTTGATTATAATGTGACTCTGGGTCAGGCGCTGAAGTATGCCGGCACCGGATTCTTCTTCAGCGGCATCACGCCTTCCTCGACAGGCGGGCAGCCGATGCAGATATTCTATATGTTTTATGACAATGTGCATATTTCACACGGGAGCGTTACGCTCATGCTGGATCTCATAAGTTATGAGGTCGTCACGATAGCATTCGCGGTCACGGGACTCATCGCGCAGCATTCGATATTGTTCCGCGCGCAGATAGCGATGCGTTCGCTCATAATCGCGGGCATGGCCGTGAATATATTACTGCTTCTGTTCCTGATAGCGGCGCTGTTCGCGCCGATCATTTCGCAGAAACTCGTAATGGGCGTGGTGAACAAGCTCATGAGATTCAAATGGGCGAAACGTTTCGATATCCGGAAAAGAGCGCAGGAGCAGCTGAACGAGTATCAGGAAACAGGCAAGGTCATCGGGCAGGATGCCGCGCTGATCGCGAAAGTCCTTATAACATCGGCCGTGCAGGTCACGGGACTTTACAGCACTACGTTTTTCGCCTTCAGGGCGCTGGGCATTGATGACTTTTCCTTCTTTACGATCATCACGCTGCAGGCGGTGGTTTCGGTCGGGATGTCGTTCATACCGCTGCCTGGATCAGTCGGAGCAAATGAAGGAGGCTTCCTGTTCGTATTCAGCGTGATCGTGCCGCAGGCACTGCTCGAGCCGACGCTTATACTGAGCAGAGGGATCAGCTTTTATCTCATGATGGGAGCCGCCGGCCTGATCATCGCCTACAATTACTTCCGCGGGAATCTGATCCCCAAGAAAGAAGACAGGCGCGGTTTTTACGAGAAGCAGCAGGCGGGAGAGAAATAAAATCCTTGCATTTCAAAGGATTTCATGTATAATAGATAAGCGTGATTCTGCAATTCGGCAGAACACTTTCCTGCATCGGAAGTATCCGATGCCGTTAGTCCGCAGGAGGTGAAATAGAATGACAAATTACGAGGTAATGTTCATCGTCAATTCGACTCTCGATGACGCTGCCAGAAATGAAGCGATCGATACGGTCAAAGGTATCATTTCAGACAACGGAACACTTGGAGACGTAGACGAATGGGGCATGAGAAAGCTCGCATATCCTATCGAAAAGAAAAACGAAGGATATTATGTGGTCATCGAATTCCAGGCTGAGCCGACGGTTCCGAAAGAACTCGACAGAAGACTCAAGATCATGGATGCGATCATCAGACACATCATCGTCAACAAAGACGAGAAATAAGGGGAGGTCATATACATGAACAGCGTACAGTTGATAGGCAGACTTACCCGCGACCCTGAAGTCAGATATACTGAAAGCAACATGGCTATTGCGACATTTACGATCGCGATAGACAGACCGCCGAAGCAGGACGGGACCAGGGAAGCAGATTTTCCGAGGATCACAGTGTTCGGAAGACAGGCCGAGACTGTCCAGAGGTATCTTGCCAAGGGCAGACAGGTTGCAGTCGAAGGACGTATCCAGACAGGAAGCTACACTAATAAAAACGGCGACAAAGTCTATACTACAGATGTAGTCGCTAACAGAGTAGAATTTTTAGGCGGCAGGAATGATAACGCCGGTGCCCCATCGGGCGGCCAGCCGGTACAGGAAAGCAGAAGCGCTGCTCCGCAGCAGCCTGCGGCAGTACCACCTGAATTCCAGGAGATCCCTGACGACGATATACCATTCTAACGAAAGGAGATTGTCAAGATGGACAACAAAAGAAGAGGCGGAGGCGGCGGCTTCAGAAAGAAGAAGGTCTGCCAGTTCTGCGCAGATAAAGACGCTAAGATAGATTACAAAGACGTTGAAACTCTGAAGAGATTCATTACTGAAAGAGGAAAGATCCTCCCGAAGAGAATCACAGGCACATGCGCCGTACATCAGAGAGAGGTCACAAAGGCTATCAAGAGAGCAAGAACAGTAGCTCTGCTCCCTTATACACAGGACTAAAACAGAACATTTGAGGGACCGCTGTCACAGCGGTCCTGTTTTTATGCCAATTTTGTCATATATATGCTATAATATAATGCACAGCATTAAAACGGAGGTGTCCATATGGCGGATAAAAAAAGAGATATGGAAATAACCGAATCACTGCCTTTCCCGGCGTGTACACTCGACTCGAAAGGCAAGGTCACGAGCGCGAGCCCGCACATCGGAGAGGTCTTTCTTTATGACGGGATCGAAGGCGCGGATATTTTTGCGCTGACGGGGATCAAGAAAGAACAGCTTGCGGAAGCGGCGAAGAACGGTTCGAGCAATGTTATTCAGAGGAATGAGCGGAATTTCCGCGTAGTACCTTCGTTTATTGACGGCGAATCTTCAGCGGGAGGTCTTGCGGTATATTTCATGGACGTTACCGAATATGAGGATCTCGAGAGCAGATACGAGAAAGAAAAAATGTGCATTGCGATCATCATGATCGACAATTACGATGAACTCGTATCGAGTACAGCCAAAGAAGATCAGGCGGGCCTCAACTCTGAGATAGACAAGGTCCTGAGATTCTGGGCATCCAAAATGAAAGCGTCCATAACGAAATACAGAAACAACAGATACATTTCCATGTTCGAGAGAAAGTATTTCGAAGAACAGGCGCGGTCGAAGTTCAGCGTGCTTGACGATATACGCGAGATAGATACCGAAGCCGATTTTCCGGTGACGCTGAGCATAGGCATAGGCGCAGGCGGGGAAAGTCCGGAGGAAAACGACACCTTCGCGCAGGACGCGCTCGATGTGGCGCTGGGCAGAGGCGGCGACCAGGTCGTAGTCAAGGACGGCAACAAGATCACATATTACGGCGGCAAAACACAGACAGTCGAAAAAGGCAACAAGGGCAAATCAAGGATCATCGGACATGCGATGAAGAGACTCATAGAATCTGCTTCAAAAGTCATAATAATGGGCCATTCCAACCCGGATATGGATTCTTTCGGAGCAGCTCTGGGGATATTCAGGCTTGCGGCTCCGCTGAACAAGGACACGTACATACTGGTGAACGGATTCAACGAAGCGCTCGACATGATGTACAATGCGGCGAACGATACGGGGAGCTACAATCTGATAAATAATAAGAGCCTGGAAGAACTGACCGAGCCGGGCATGCTCGTTGTTGTCGTGGATACTCACCGGCCGAGTCTCACTGAATGTCCGAAGCTGCTTGACAAAGCGGACAAGGTAGTGGTAATAGATCATCACCGCAAAGCGGAAAAGGCGATCATGACGCCGTCGCTGTCGTATCAGGAACCGTACGCTTCATCAACTTCGGAGCTCGTCACGGAGATACTCGAATACACAGTCGACAGAAAACAGCTGACAACGCTGGAGGCGGAAGCGCTTCTCGCCGGAATAATGGTGGATACCAACAGATTTTCAGTTAAGACCGGAGTCAGGACATTTGAAGCCGCGGCCTGGCTCAAGAGAGCGGGCGCGGATACAGGAGAAGTCAAGAAATTTTTCCAGACGGACAAAGACACATTTCTGCTGAGGGCAAACTGCGTTGCGAGAGCGGAATTTACCGACGACGGCATGGCGTTCTCGATATGCGAGGGGAAAAACAATAACGCGCAGATAATCAATTCGCAGGTAGCAGACGAAATGCTGACAGTAAGAGGCGTTACCGCAAGTTTTGTATCCGGCAGCGATCAGAACGGCAGAACAGTCATAAGTGCGCGTTCGCTCGGAGAAATAAATGTTCAGGTGCTGATGGAGCAGTTCGGCGGCGGGGGGCATCTTACGACTGCGGGAGCACAGGTCGAAATGCCGCCTGAAGAAGCGATAGAGAAGATAAAGGAATTATTGGAGAAAAGAAAATGATAGTAATACTTACAAAAGATGTTAAAGGTACAGGAAAAGCAGGAGAGGTAGTGAAGGTGAGCGACGGTTTCGCCAGGAACATGCTCCTGCCGAAAGGTCTTGCGAAGGAAGCAACGGAAGGCAATATAAGGAATCTCGAAAAGCAGAAGCAGATCATGGCAGAAAAGGAGGCCGAGAGCAGAGCGGCGGCTGAAGAGGCGGCCGACAGGCTTGAAAAAGTCACGGTCCGGATCGTTACTAAAAGCGGAGAAGGCGGCAGACTCTTCGGATCGATCACATCCAAAGATATTGCGGGTGCACTGCAGGAGCAGTTCGGCATTGAAGTCGACAAGAAAAAGATCGAGCTTGACAGTCCGATAAAAGAAACAGGTCTCAGGGAAGTTGTCGTAAGGCTTTATCCTGAAGTCCAGGCGAAGATGAAGGTGAACGTAGTAACGGAATAAGGGGAAGCAGTATGGACAGGATCCCTCCGCATAACGAAGAAGCGGAAAGGTCCGCACTCGGTGCGGCAATGCTCGACAAGGACGCCCTTTATGATGTGGCGGAACATGTGCGGGCAGATGATTTTTACAACAACGGCAATAAGGAAATATACGAAGCGATCACTTCACTGAACAACAGCGGCAGGCCGGTCGATATCGTTACTGTGTGCGAGGAGCTTTCCAAAAGAGGTTCTCTTGAGCTCGCGGGAGGAAGGGCATATGTGGCTTCGCTGAGTTCATCCGAAGCGGTGCCTGCTGTTTCGAATGCCGCGGAATATGCGAAGATAGTTGCGGAGAAGGCCGAGCTCAGGAAGCTCATCGCGGCTGCGAACAATATCATGGAAGAGGGATATCAGGACAGTATCGATGCCAAGCAGGTGCTCGACAGCGCCGAAAGACAGATCTTCAGCATTGTTCAGAACAAGGGCGCGCAGAATCTCGTGCCGCTGGAAGAAGTCCTTATAAAAAATATGGAGGATATCGATAAGCGTGCGAAGATGAAGGGCAGCCTGACCGGAGTTCCGACGGGTCTGATCGATCTGGACAACTGCACGACAGGTCTGCAGAAATCAGATATGATCATTCTGGCGGCGAGACCTTCCATGGGAAAGACGGCGTTCGCGCTGTGCGCGGCCCGAAACGCCGCCGCCAAGGGCAATGTTGTCCTCATATTCAGTCTGGAAATGTCAAAGGAACAGCTTTCACAGAGACTGATCTCCATGGAGGCGGCTGTAGACAGTGACCGGATAAGAAAAGGCACGCTCGACCAGGCCGAATGGGACCGCATAATTGCGGCTGCGGATACACTCGGCAGTGCGCCGATAATGATAGATGATACTCCGGGAGTATCGATACTGGAGATGAAAAACAAGTGCCGGCGGCTCAAGGCCGAGAGAGGACTGGATATGATCGTGGTCGACTATCTCCAGCTGATGGATTTTCAGGGACGCGCAGATAACAGACAACAGGAGATCACATCCCTTTCGAGAGGGCTCAAACAGCTCGCCAGAGAGATGCAGTGCCCTGTGCTGGTACTGTCGCAGCTTTCGCGTGCACCGGAGACGAGAACGGACCACAGGCCTATCATGTCGGATCTGCGTGAATCGGGCGCGATAGAACAGGACGCGGACGTCATACTCATGCTGTACAGAGATGAAGTCTACAATCCGGATACGGAAAATCCAAATGTCTGCGAAGTAAATGTAGCTAAACAGAGAAACGGTCCGACGAAGACCGTAGAGGTCAGATGGCAGAACCAGTTCACAAGATTTGTGAACAAGGGAGAAGTCAGGTAAAAGACCTGAAATAACGGAGTCAAAACATGGGATTCACACGTGAAAAAACAAAGACGACATACCTCGCCGATACTGAGGTGGAAAATCTTTTCATAGGAGAATATATGCCGGATGCACCTTCCGATCATGTGAAGGTGTATTTGCTTGCCTTGATGTGCGCCGATCTCGGGAAATCAATAACAGATGAAATGACGGCCAAGACTCTGCATCTCGGAGTTCCGGAAGTACAGAAGGCCTGGCAGTACTGGGAAAATGCCGGTGCGGTAATAAGGACGGAAGACGGCATAGAGTTTGTTTCCCTCAAGGATAAACTTTACGGTGCCAGAAAAGGCGATGCCGAAAAAGAAGAGCCGGCGCATTCCGCGCCGGAGGAGAAATCGACGCCGCTGCCGGACGGCGGAGAACTGAAGGAACTTTATACGAAGATCGAGATGATGACCGGAAAGACTATTTCCGGGAGCGAGATACAGGAAATCATCAGCTGGATGACGGATTTCGGCGCATCGGCGGAAACCATCGCATATGCATATCGTTACTGCAGTGAAAAAGGCAAAATGAATGTCCGTTATGTCGGAAAAGTAGTTATGGACTGGGCCGGGAAAAACCTCGACACGAAAGAGCAGATAGAAGCGCATCTCGGCGAGGAGGATCAGCGGCATTACACCTATCAGCGGGTCATGAAGGCGCTCGGGTTCAACAGATTCGCAACAGAAAAGGAAAAACAGATAATCGACAGATGGCTCGATGAACTCAACTGCTCGATGGATGATATTCTCAATGCGTGCGGAAAGACGAGCGGAATATCGAATCCGAATATCAACTATGTAAACAGTGTGCTTGTAAATACTGCCAAACGTCCGGGCAGAGGTCCTGCCGGCGTCAGCCGTTCTCAGGTCATGGCGTATTACGACGAGATCAGAGAAAATGAAGAAAAAGAGGCGGAGGACCGCCGTGAGGAAGTATACGCGAGGGTCCCGCGCATACGCGATATAGAAAACGAGATCATCGGACTGAATTCGGAACTAATGAAGATAGCTATCGGCGGCGGCGGAAAATCAGAGAGACTCGAAGGCATCAGAGCGAAGGCGGCTGATCTTTCGCGGGAAAAGGCCATGCTGATGACGGAAAACAATATACCTGTCGATTACATGAATGTCAGACATCTCTGTGCTCTCTGCGGAGACACGGGGGTGAAGGAGGACGGCAGCGTATGCTCATGCTATGCCGAACGCGCGCGCGAGGCCGCTGACGGATGAGAAAGATCCCTGTGCCATTTTTCGGGGTCGGGCTGGCCTTTGCCGGACTTGCGAATTTATTCTATGCTGAAACAGGAGGCTGGCACACTTCGGCGGCTGTCATATGCTTTGCTGTATCTGCAGCTGTCGAGACTGCGACGGCTGTCAGAGTTATTGCTGACCGTGAAGCGGCCATGAAGGAAATACATGCATCGGCATCAGCGGAATGTACGGTGTTTACTTTCTTCATGGCACTGATGATGCTTTCGTCTCTCGCTGCCAGATGGGGCTGTCCCGCGGCAGTTTCGGAGGCAGTTTTTGTATGTGCAGTTGTGTTCGATGTCCTGCTTATCATAAAATTTGCAGCAGCAAGGCTGAAGGGACTATCGCTGGCGGAAGTCACGCCGGCGTACCTGATACCGTTCATCGGCATTGCGGTCGCTTCGGTTTCAGCGGCCCCGTTCGATTTCCCGGCGGCGAAGCCGATAGCGGTCGGCGCGTTTGCCGCCGCTTCGTTCTGCGTCATACCGCTTCTTATTGCGGCGACAATAAGATATGTAAAAGTTCCGGTGCCTGATCCGCTGAGACCGTTTTTTACTCTCTATGCGGCTCCGTTTGCGCTGATCCTGTCTGCATATATCGTCATCTGCCGGAGAGGATGGCTTCCGGGTCCGGATCTGTGGCGCGTTGAAGTGCTGTTTGTGATCGGCCAGTGTCTTTATTTCATAGTGATCGTGAAGCTGCCGGGGCTTTTGAAACTTCCGTTTATGCCCTCTTTCACGGCATTTACATTTCCGCTGGTTCTGCCGGCGATGGCATCGAAGCAGTTCATCACGTACGGTCTTTCTGCAGGCGTTATCGGAGGCGCGGCAATACCGCCGCTGACGTTACTCGTTCTATTTGAGTACGTGGCAGCGGCGGCGGCAGTCGTTTATGTATTTATTCTGTATCTGAAAGCGATCTTCAGATAATATAATCTATTTCCAGTAAGAAGCGACGATCGCCAGAACTGTTTCGGGATCATTGGCGTCGACCTGTGTGCTGACTGCCAGGATGCGGCCGTCAGCTAGTTTCTCCGTGCGGCAGATGCTCCTGACCTTCTGACCTTCAGAGGATTCGATGTGATATTTCACCACGAGCTCGCACACCGTGTGCGCTGCGAAGATCTCGTCGGAAATATCATCCATGGCCCACTTCACGTACGAACTGTTGTTGGTGTGTCTGTTGACGTCGAGATCGCTCCTCATGATCGTGAACTCGCGCGAAGTTTCGCCGGCGGCGTCCGAACATTCCGGGATATCGAAAGTTTCGTCCCGGTAAGGGCGTTCTTCCTCGAAGCAGTAATGATCCATGATCGGTTTTGTGCTTACAGGGTGTCTCGTCTCCATATCCATCAGTACCCATCGGGTCGATGCGTGGACGAGTTCGCTTCCGTCTTCCGAAATGACAGAAAGATCACGGTGGGCCTGCGTGCGTCTGTAGGATTTGCTCCAGGTCTCAACACGGATGACGTCTCCTTCTTTCGGAGCCTCGTTTATCCAGATGTGCCAGAATGAAAGCGCCCAGCCGCGTTTATTTTCCCTGAACCAGTCGAGGTCATGCCCCGCTGCCGCAGAATGTCTGATGCATTCAGACTGCAGTATATTTACAAGTTCAGCCGGACTCAGTCCGTTCTTTTCATCTATATCCGAATATCTTATGACAAAATCTTTGATAAAAGCATTTTTTGTCAGTATTCCTCTGGCTTCATATTCTTTCATTTGTGTCGACCTTTCTGATTCTTCTGGTTTTTGCATTTTACCATATAATAACTTGATTGTCACATTATCGCCAAAACTTTGACCGTAATTATACGTAATGATATAATGTAATCCGATATTGGATTACAGAAAAGAGGCGGATAATGGCAAAGATCCTACTTGTCGAAGACGACACGGATATTATTGCGAATCTTGATGAACTGCTGAGCAGCGAAGGATTCGATGTATCGGCAGCCGCGACTCAGGCAGAGGCGCTGGCTTTGATAGAAAAAACCAAATTCGATATTGCACTGCTGGATATAAACCTTCCGGACGGAAGCGGATATGCGGTATGTTCCGCGATAAAAGCAGAAGACGCAGCGAATTTGAACGCCGGGACCCCGGTCATATTCATTACTGCATATGACGACGAAACTACGGCGGTCACGGGGCTCGACATGGGAGCGGACGATTATATCACAAAACCGTTCAGGCCGAAAGAACTCGTATCGAGGATCAATTCTGTCCTGAGAAGGAGCGGCGCGGCGAAATCGGTCATTGAAATAGGCGATCTGAAGGTGGATTCGCTGAAGGGAACTGTGCATAAGGGCGATACGGAAATATTCCTTTCGGTACTCGAGTACAGGCTGCTTCTGGTATTCCTGAATCACCAGGGACAGATCCTTTCCAGGAACAAGCTGCTGGAAGAAATATGGGATATCGCCGGAGAATTTGTGAATGACAATACCCTTACGGTTTATGTCAAGAGACTGCGCGAGAAAATCGAAGATGATCCGCAGAACCCGACTTTCATAAAGACTGTCAGGGGTCTGGGATATAAAGTAGGCGAATAATATATGAAACTGCTCAGAAATCCGGAGATCAAAAGGGCGCTGGTGCTTGAACTGATACTGACGGCAGTGTTTGCTGCCGCCGGATTTTTTATTGAGTTCAATTGCGGGATGCTGATCATCGGGGCCTGCGCATGCATGATCACTGTCACGCTCTTTACGGCGCGCAGAGATCTCGGGAGGATCGCGGAGCTTTCATCTACTCTCGACAGGATCCTGAACGGGGGTGAACCGCTCGGACTGCAGGACAGCGGAGAGGGCGAGCTGGCAATATTGAAAAGCGAGGTATATAAGCTCACGCTGCGCCTGAGGGAGAGAACTCATGAGCTGGAAGCGGAGAAGGTCTATCTGAACGATTCAATAGCCGATATTTCGCATCAGCTGAGAACGCCTCTCACGACGATCAATCTGATCATGTCTTTTCTGCGTAAAAAAAATCTGACAGAAGAGGACCGCATGAAGTATATGAGAGATATCGACCAGCAGCTGGCACGGATAGAGTGGCTGATAACCTCACTTCTCAAGATATCGAAAATAGATGCGGGTACTGCTGATTTCAGACATGAAAAGGTCGATATCGCCGATTTGATATCCGCGGCGGTCGAACCTCTTCTGATACCGATTGAAATAAAAAATCAGGAATTCGAGTTTATAGCGGACGGAGAAGAGGGATTTATCGGAGATATCAAATGGTCAACCGAGGCTATTGGAAATATCATAAAGAACTGTATGGAGCACACGCCGGACGGCGGCAGAGTCGAGGTCAGGGTGCATGAAAATGAACTGTTCACGGAGATCGTCGTGCAGGATACGGGGAGCGGCATCGATCCCGCGGATCTTCCGCATCTTTTTGAACGCTTCTATAAAGGCAAAAACTCTGCCGCGACGAGTGTCGGAATAGGTCTGGCGATGTCGAAAATGATAATAAGTGAACAGAACGGAAGCATAAAGGCTGAAAACAGAAAAGACGGACCGGGAGCAAAATTCACGGTCAAATTCTATAAAAAACTGGTCTGATACAGGGAGCGGGTGCCGATGGAAATTTTAAAAGTTATGAACCTGTGCAAGAGTTACGGCAGCGGAGAGAGTGAAGTCAAGGCTCTCGACGATGTTTCCTTTACCGTGGAAAAAGGAGAATTCGTCGCCATCATCGGACCTTCAGGCTCGGGAAAATCCACATTGCTGCATATGATAGGCGGCATGGATGAACCGACATCGGGATATGTCTATGTCGACGGGCTGAATCTGTTTGAACGCAGTGAAGAGGAACTGGCAGTATACAGAAGACGGCAGGTCGGATTTGTGTATCAGTTTTTCAATCTGATTCCGGTCCTCAATGTCAGAGAAAATATTGCTCTCCCCATTCTCATGGACAGAAGGGAGCCGGACGAAAGGCTTATCGATGAAATACTGAATGATCTCGGTATGAAGGACCGGGAATTCAATTTTCCCAGTCAGCTTTCAGGCGGGCAGCAGCAGCGTGTTTCTATTGGACGTGCGCTGATCAATTCACCTATGATGGTCCTGGCGGATGAGCCGACCGGGAATCTCGACTCGAAGAACAGTCAGGAGATAGTAGAACTTCTGAAGCGTTCCAATAAACAGTATAACCAGACACTGATAGTCATAACCCATGATGAGAACATTGCCCTTCAGGCGGACAGGATAATGTCCATAGACGACGGCAGGCTCTCGTCCGACGAGGTGGTGGGACATTGAATATATTCCGGAAAATAGTACTGGAAAATATGAAAAAAAACCGGATGCGGACTGCCGTAATGATCGCCGGCGTCATTCTTTCCACTGCGATGCTGACTGCGGTGTTTGTTTTTGCGTCCAGTCTTCAGGGCTTTCTTGTAAAGTCCACCGAAGCATCTGAAGGCGACTGGTATATGCGTGCGGATCAGGTATCGCCGACGAAAATATCGACGATGGAGGCCGACGGCCGGCTGTCGGAAATCGATAAGGCGGAGGACATAGGCTATGCATATGTGAACAGTAAAAACAGCGACAAGCCGTACATATTCGTTACAGGATTTGACGGTACTATGTATGATACCGCGGCAGTCAGGATCGTCGAGGGACGTAAAGCGCGGACGAGCGATGAGATCGTAATACCGGAGCATCTTTATGAGAACGGACGCGTGCATTACCGCATAGGACAGAAAATCACGCTCAATATAGGAAACAGAAAAGCTCTGAAAAAATATACTTCTTATGCCGGGAATGCTGTTTCGAAGGGAACTGTGCTCGGGCAGAGTATTGAATACAGTTACGGAAAGGAAAGACTGACCGGGACAAAGAAGAAGACATACCGCGTGGTCGGGATATGCGAGAGGCCGAGCATCGAGGATTACAGCGCGCCCGGCTACACGGCTATTACTGCCCCCGACAACAATCAGAACGCAAAATATACGGTATTTATAAAGACCTATGATCCCGGAGATATTTACTCGTTCACTGCGGATCTGGTGCCTTCATCGACAAATTATACATATAACGACGTGCTGCTGATGTATCTTGGAGCTTCCGGCGGGATCGACGAGATGACAACGCTTCTTGTCGCGGTCGTGCTGCTGATCCTGCTGATAGCCGCAGGTTCTCTTCTGCTTTTGTATAATGCGTTTTCGATATCGTTTGCAGATAAGACCGGCCTTTTCGGGATGTTGTCCGCATACGGCGCAACAAAGAAACAGATCCGCACCTGCGTGCTGTTTGAAGCTTCGGTAATTGGCGCTGCCGGCATTCCGTTCGGCATAATCAGCGGGATCGCGGGGATATATGCGGTTATCAAGATCGTCGGCAACAAGTTCGCCTATATTTTCGTGGCCGGGAGCAATATTACTCCGTTCGACATGCATATTTCGTGGGGGTTTGTAGCAATAGGCGCAGCACTGGCCTTTCTGATGCTGGTAATGTCCGCATATCTCCCTGCGCATATGAGATACAGGGTCAGCGTGAAGGAGGCAATGAGGCGGAACGCAATTCCCCAGACGGTCAAAGCCAGGCGGCTGAAGACTTCGAAGCTGACGCAGAAGCTGTTCGGATTCGAAGGTGTGCTCGCGGGCAAAAACTTCAAGCGCGACAGAAAACGCTACAGAGCGGCGATCATATCGCTTTTTCTGAGTCTGGTGCTTTTCATTTCGGCCAACGGAATGATCAGCTATCTTTCCGACGGGATCGAGCAGCAGTACGGAAATGATATGGATTATGATATCGATTATATGAGCGACGTCTCGTATTCGGGATATACGAAGCTGAAAGAAGCGAAAGAAGTGACGGGCAGCGCATATTACGATGCGTATACGATGAAGCTCAAGAAATCACTCTCCGATTTTGCGGATCAGGACAGAAAGGAAATCTCATCTTCATCGTTCCCGGTATCAAAGGGGAAGGCGGAGCTGTATGCGGCACTGATAGTCATGCCTGATGAGCAATATGCAAAGCTGGCGAAAAAGAACGGACTGACAGCGGCTGATGACAGCGGGTTCATCGCTTCGAGAACAGTTTACGGGTATTCAGAGAGCGGCACGGAAAGCTTTACAGCTGATATTTCATCTGCTGCCCGTGAGAAACTGACGATTTCGGGCGACAACGGCAGGAAGTTTTCTGTTAAAGCGGTATATTGTTCGAAGCTGCCTATGGGTTCTGATGCCTATAACACACTTGTGAGCATATATACATCAAAGAGCAATGCGAAATACATGCTGGGAGATAAATATATAAAAAATGCCGGGTCCAACGGGAGCAAGATGCCGGCGGCGTTTTTCAGGAGCAGCGATCCGGCGGCGACATACAGCGATATGCAGAAGATCTGCAGAGCAGAAGGGATATCTTCGTCGGCTGTCACGAATATGGAGGCTGAATATGAAACCGTCAGGAATGTGATTTCTATGATAAAACTTCTTTCGTACGGTTTTGTAACGCTGATATCACTGATCGCCGCGGCGAATGTTTTCAGCACGATAGCGACGAATATGCTTCTGAGAAGAAGGGAATTCGCAATGCTGCAGGCCGTGGGCATGGGGCCGAAGAGCTTCAAGAAAATGATAAATCTCGAATGCATTTTTTACGGGACAAGAGCGCTTGCGTACGGGCTGCCGGTGTCGCTGCTGCTGACGTATATAATGTACAGGCTTGTCGGCGGCACATACAGCATCCTGTTTGTGATACCGTGGGGCGCTATTGCAATAAGCATAGTGAGTCTGGCGGTTGTGGTGACACTGACGATATGGTATTCGATGCATAAGGTAAGAAAGACGGGCATGCTGGATTTACTTAAAGAAGGCTCGTTCTGATTATGGCACTCATGTAGGTATTGTGTTATAATCACAATAAGCAAAATATGGTAATCAGGGAAGACAGATGGCGAAAAGAAGCAAAGGGCGCAAGGCAAAATTCGATAAGAAAAATGAAGTTGTCGATCTGAGGGAATACCGGAAAGATCGCGAACGTCAGAGCCGTGAGGAGCGCCGAGAACAAAAAGAAACACCGGCGAAAGAGACGCCTGTTGCCGCTAAACACGCAAAGAAGAAACGTGTATCAGGAAAAATGAGCGGCAGGCGTGCGCTGGTTTACGCTGTCGTGATCTGTATTCTTGCGTGTATGGTCGGGTATTCGACATATAATATATACAAGGCGGAAACAGAAAAAAACACGCTGGTAGCAGAGCAGCAGAAGCTTACAAAAGAAAAGAAGGAACTGAGGGAAGAACTTAAAAAGGTGAATGATCCCGGCTATATCGAGGAGGAAGCGCGAGACAAGCTCAAGATGGTCATGCCGGGGGAGACCCTTTATGTTATGCCCGATAAGGACAGCAAATAGATGAAGATAAAAGAAGTGATAGTCGTTGAGGGCAGAGATGACACTGCGGCTGTCAGAAGAGCTTTAGATACAGATACTATTGAGACTCACGGATTCGGGATCTCCGATGCAACATGGGAGATGCTGGAGAAGGCATACAGTGCCAGGGGTCTCATAATTTTCACAGATCCGGATCATGCCGGCGAGACTATCAGATCAAGGCTGACAGAAAGATTCCCGGATGCCAGGCAGGCATTCCTGCCGAGAGACGAGGCTGAGAAGAAAGGCGACATCGGGATTGAAAATGCCGGACCGGAGGCCATCCTGGAGGCTCTTGCGAAAGCGAAAGCAACAAAACGGGAAGGCGCGCCGGTATTTGACATGAAAGATCTGTATGATGCAGGGCTGGCAGGAGAAGCAGGCTCGTCGGCAAAACGCAGGGAACTGGGAAAGGCTCTCGGGATAGGCTACGGCAATGCTGCCGGATTTCTGAGGAAGCTCAACGATTACGGGATAACGAGAGAAGAATTTGAAAGGCATTTGAATAGATGAGTCAGATGAAACTTTATTCGCATGATGCGATAAAAAATCTCGGGGCGGCGCACGGTTTTAAAATGACCAAGAGCCTCGGGCAGAATTTCCTGACCGACAAGAATATCATTGACAGGATCATTGATGCGACAGGCATAGGACCTGACGATCTCGTGATAGAGATAGGGCCGGGACTGGGAGTGCTCACATGCGAGGCCGCACGTCTCGCGCGCAGAGTGACTGCCATAGAAATAGACAAGGCGCTGATACCGATACTCGGCGTCACGCTCGGGGATTTCAGCAACATAGAAATAATCAACCGCGATGTGCTCAAGACGGACATTACGGATATCATAGAAAAAGCGAAGGCGGAGGATCCGGAGATAACCGGAGTCAAGGTGATAGGCAATCTTCCGTATTACATCACCACGCCGATCATCATGAAGCTTCTTGAAGAGGGAACGCCCGCCGACAGTATTACAGTAATGATGCAGAAGGAAGTGGCCGAGCGCATATGCGCGCCTGCCGGTGTAAAATCGTACGGGGCGCTTTCGGTCGCTGTACAGTATTACTGTGATGTTACGAAGGTCGCGGATGTTCCGAAGGAAGTATTTGTGCCGAGGCCGAAGGTCGATTCGGCAGTTCTGCGTCTTGATGTCCGCAGCGGGAAACCGGTGGATCTTATTGATGAGAATATGTTTTTTGTGTGTATAAAAGCGGGGTTTTCACAGAGGAGGAAAACACTGCTGAATTGCATGACCGGTCTTCAGGGAATGGATAAGGCCGCGATGCGTTCGCTTCTTGAGGAGATAGATATCGACCCTATGAGGAGGGCCGAGACGCTGACGATAGAAGAGTTTGCCAGGCTGGCAAACAGAATAAAAAAGGAAGTTCCGAATGGGTAAGTTGAAAACAAACTGGCTGAAAATATGGCATAATTTCATAGCGCAGTATGCAATACTTGCGATCCTTGTCAACTTGTTTATAGAGACTTTTGCAAGACTGTCAACATCACCTGCGGCCGGGCTGGAATTTATGATCAGACATCCTCTGATCTTTCTTTTCAACTCGCTGATTATTTTCACCTGCATGTCGCTGTCGCTCCTGTTCAAGAACAGGCGGTTTTTCCTGATCCTTTTCGGAGGCATATGGGTAGTGCTCGGTATTGTCAACGGCATCATTCAGGCCAACAGAATGACGCCGTTCACGACGAATGATATCATGGAGCTCAAGGACGGTCTTTCGATCGCGACGACTTATCTGTCGAAGATGCAGATCATACTTCTCGTGGCCGGCATCGCCGCGATTGTTGCGGTTCTGGTGCTGATATTTTTCAAGAGCAAGAAGTCGGCGGCGAAGGTCATATACAAAAAGGCGGTCCCGCGGGTGCTGCTGATCATAGTGATAGCTATAGGGGCGACTTTCGGATGTGTGAAAACAGGCATCCTCGACACGTATTTCCCGAACCTCAACTACGGGTACAGAGACAACGGATTTTCGTACTGTTTTCTGGCGACAGGTTTTGACAAAGGCGTGCGCAGGCCCGCGAATTATTCGGAAGCCAATGTAAAGAAGATATTTACGGCTAAGGAAATGAAGACAACGGTCGCGGGCAAGGAAACATCCACGAGCGTCACTAAACCGAATATTATATTCCTGCAGCTTGAATCTTTCATCGACCCGAGCTTTGTCAAAAATGTCAAGCTTTCGCAGGATCCGATACCGTATTTCCGCTATTTGATGAAGACCTGCTCTACAGGCAAGCTGAGGGTGCCGGCTGTAGGAGCGGGCACAGCTAACACTGAATTTGAATCGATGACGGGGATGAGCGTGCACTTCTTCGGACCGGGGGAATATCCGTACAATTCGATATTACTGAAAGAAAACTGCGAAAGCATACCGTATGATCTTAAGCAGCTGGGTTATTCCACGCATGCTATCCATAATCACAGAGCGGCTTTTTATCACAGGAACGAAGTCTTCGGGAATCTCGGATATCAGACTTTTACTTCTGTGGAATATATGAATAATGTCAGCAGGACGCCTAAGGGCTGGGCGCGTGATTATGTCCTTACGGACAATATCATGGATGCGCTGAAGTCCACGAAGGGCAGCGATTATATTTACACTATTTCTGTCCAGGGGCACGGGAAATATCCGACGGAAAAAGTCATTGCTGATCCGACTATAACCTGCACATCCGCGCCGACGGATGAGCTGAAGTGGTCGTGGGAGTACTATGCCAATCAGATATATGAAATGGATCAGTTCGTGAAGCAGCTGACGACGACTCTCAAAAAGTATGACGAGCCGACGATACTTGTCATGTACGGCGATCATCTGCCGGCCCTCGACAACCTGACCGAGGATAATCTCAGCGGCAACAGGAGCGTATACCAGACGAATTATGTCATCTGGAGCAATTACAAGTACGGGAGCAGAAAGGTCGAAGATCTGACTGCATATCAGATCGGTTCGGAGCTTCTCAACAGGATAGGCATACACAACGGAACCATGGTCACCTTCCAGCAGGATCACAGAAGTGATAAAAATTACAGGGCGGAGATGAAAATGCTGCAGTATGATATGCTCTACGGCGAGAAATATATCTACGGCGGGACGAATCCGTTCAAACCGGTTGCGCTTAAAATGGGCGTAAAAGAAATAAAGATCAAGAAGATAGTCAAGATCGGCGAAAAGTATTATATCAAGGGTCAGAATTTCACCGAGTACAGCAAGATCACGGTAGGAGACAAGGTGCTCAAGACGACGTATCTCGGACCGACTATACTCGGTCTGAATGAGGATATCGACCCATCGGATATCTCCAAGATGAAGGTGAGTCAGACGGATACGAAGAACGATACGATCCTGAGTACGACGGAGTAATATGAGTAAGGACAAGAATAAAAAAACTAACGCTGCGAGGTTCCTCGACAGCGAAGGCATTGAATATGAGATAATCGAATATGATATGTCGCACGGGTTCACGAACGGCATGGATGCCGCGGAGATAACAGGACGGCCGTATGAACAGACATACAAGACGCTGGTGACAGTCGGACAGAGCGGCGGGCATTATGTCTGCGTCATTCCTGTGGACAAGCATTTGTCGCTCAAGCGTGCGGCCAGGCACTTCGGAGAAAAGAAGATCGAGATGCTGAAGACGGCCGATATCATGAAGGTGACGGGCTATGTCCACGGCGGGTGTTCTCCGCTGGGCATGCGCAAGCCGCTGCCTACAGTGGTGGATGCAAGAGCCGCGGCGCAGGAAAAGATCTGCGTGAGCGCGGGGCGCATCGGGATGTCGCTGGAAATAAGGACGGAAGATCTTCTGCGCGCGGCAAATGCCGAGCTCGACGATGTGGCAGATGATGAGGAATAAAATGAATTTATCGATGCAGCCATGTGTGATATGCATGGCTGTATTTTTGTGCGGCGGGATATGCTGTCAGCCCAGCAGCGCGATGACTGCTTCTGCGGTTTTTTCCACAGAGCCGTTGTTGTCAACGGTATGATCGGCGGCGTTCATGTACATCGGCAGCCTTCTGCCGTACAGCGCGCGTCGTTTTTCCAGGTCTCCGGACAGCGGTCTTTTGTCGGCAGCCAGATCCTCGATCTTTCTTTCTATAAAGAACACGGTCCCGTTCTGACGCATGGCATCGATATTTTCCTGCCTCAGGACCGCGCCGCCGCCGGTCGATATGACCAGGCTGTTTTCCCGGCAGATGTCTCTGATGACATCTGTCTCGATTTTGCGAAAAGCTGCTTCGCCGTCTTCACTGATTATTTCGGCAGGATGCCTGCCGGTGCGTTTCTCTGTTTCTTCGTCGGTGTCGGTCATTTTACGGCCGAGCATATCTGCAAGAACGCGGCCCACAGTCGATTTGCCGCATCCCGGCATCCCAATCAGGACAATATTGCCGAGCTCGCGCCTGAGCTCAGCGATAATGGCTGCTGTTTTATCCATAAGTTTTCTGCCGGTCCAGAGTTCAGCTGATTTCACGGCCTGAGCGACCAGCATAGGGAGCCCGTTGGAATTGGGAATATGATGCGCCTCGGCTTCGAGGAGCAGTCTGGTCCGGAACGGGTTGTAGATCAGATCGAGCACTCCCGCGCATGACGGATAATCGCCCGGATCCAGGACTGAGGCATAGTTGTCCGGGTATGTTCCGGCGGGTGTCGCATTCACGATGATGCCGACAGACCGTCGCAGCGCGCTGTCAGCGGCAAGTTCATCATATGTGACCATATATGCATGATGTGATCTCGAGGCGACAGTAAACATCTGCGCGTTTTTGTCCATTACTGCTTTCTGCACCATGAGGGAAGCGCCGCCGGTGCCGAGGATCAGGACATGCTGTCCCGCGAAATCTATCCCGGCCTTGTCCGCCATATAAAGGAAGCCGTAATAATCTGTATTGGCTCCGGTCAGGAGGCTGCCTGCCGCGTTCCCGCGGTCGTTAAGGAAGCAGAGAGTGTTCACCGCGCCGATCTCCTTTGCCGCCGCGTCGATGCTGTCCAGATGGCTGATCACTTCCTGCTTGTACGGAATTGTGACATTGAGTCCGCTGTATCCGCGCGCGTCTATGAAAGCGCCGAACTCACTGCGCGGCACTTCGAAAAGTCCGTAGCTGTAGAGCCCGAGCTTTTCATGGATGATTTTCGAATAGCTGTGTCCGAGTTTTTCACCGACGAGTCCGTAAGACATTTTCACATTCCTCTGCTTTCATATTTCCGGCAGATTCTGAACATCGTGCGGTAAAGTTCCTGCGCGTATTCCGCGTATTCCGCGCCTGCCTTTTCCGCTATCTTTTCCAGCACCTTCATTTCGCGTTTTTCATCTGCTACAGGAAGTCCGTTTTCCTTTTTATATTCCGCGATGCGTCCGGCTGTATCGAGACGCCTTTTGAAGAGCTCGATCATTTCGGTATCGATCGTGTCTATCTCCCCGCGGAGAAGTTCGAGATTATTTTCATGCATGGCCGTTCTCCTCTGACATCAGATCAAGTATCGCCAGCGCCGCCGCAGCTTCTGCAACAGGCACCGCACGGAGTACAACGCAAGGATCGTGCCTTCCGCCGATAACGAGTTTTGCGGGTTCCATTTTATCGAGATCCACTGAATCCTGTTCGATAGAAATCGACGGCGTCGGCTTGAACGCCAGCTGGGCGATTATCGGCATTCCGTCCGTTATGCCGCCGAGTATCCCGCCGCAGTTGTTGGTCATTGTCGCGATTCTGCCGTCTTTGAGGCAGAAAGGGTCGTTGTTCTCGGAACCTTTCATATAGGCGGCGGAGAAACCCGCGCCGAATTCCACGCCTTTTACAGCCGGTATCCCGAAGAAAACAGCAGCCATCGCGGATTCGACGCCGCTGTACATAGGCCCGCCGATGCCGGCCGGGCATCCGAGCACATAGACCTCAACGATGCCGCCGACGGAATCTCCTTCGGCCGCTGCGGTCTTTATTTCATCCTTCATCTCCATGCCTGCTTCGTCGTCAAATACAGGGAAATCCTTGGCGGTGATTTCCTCGAGCGCGGCCGCAGTAATGTTCACAGGATCGAGAGGTATGTCGCATATGCCGTGTATGGCGTTTATCCTTGCGCATACAGTAATGCCTTTCTTTTTCAGAAGCTGTTTCGCGATCCCGCCCGCGATGCACAGCGGGGCTGTCATGCGGCCCGAGAAAGGGCCGCCTCCCGACATCTCGAGCGTATCGCCGTATTTTACGCGGGCCGTGAAATCGGCATGTCCCGGTCTCGGGACCGATGCAAGTTTCTTGTAATCACCCGGATGCTGATCTTTGTTTTCGATGACCAGCGTCAGGGGATCCCCGGATCTTATCACCGGTACGTCGGGCTCTTTTCTCTGCGTTGAGAATTCGTTCCTGCCAGGGGCGCGCCTGTCGAGGAACGTCTGCAGTTCATCCATGTCTATTTCCGACATGATGTCTGCGGGAAGACCTTCTATGATACATCCGATCTCCGGTTCGTGTGAGCCGCCGAAGATTGTTACTCTGATATTGTTTCCGAATCGCGACTGCATGCCGTATCCTCCTTAAATCTGTTCCGCAAGACCGCCGAGTCTCCGGAAGTCCCTGAAAAATCCCGGGTATGATTTGGCTACCGCTTCCGCCCCTTTTATGATGACCGGACCGTCCGCAACAGTTGCGGCAATAGCCAGGGCCATTATTACCCGGTGATCTCCGCATCCGTCCGCAGTCCCGCCGGAAAGTTTTCCGGTGCCTCTGATGATCAGCCCTTCCGGACGTTCGGAAATATCGGCGCCGAGCGCACCCAGGCATTTCGCCATGGATGCAAGCCTGTCGCTTTCTTTCAGGCGCAGTCTGGCCGCATTGGTGATCGTGCGTGTGCCCGGTTTCACAGCAGCCAGGACCGCTATGACCGGTACGAGATCCGGGATGTTTTTCGCATCGATGACATCGCTGCTGTCCAGGTCTCTTATTATTCTGAGTATTTCTTTATCGCCCTGAGACGAGCCGAGACTGAGACCTGTAATGCCGATGTCCGACCCGAGGCTGTCGGCCGCGAGCCAGAAGGCCGCGTTCGACCAGTCTCCTTCCGGTTCGACTGTTCCCGGCGAAACGAAATGCTGTCCGCCGGCTGCAATATAAGTATTGCCGATGCCGTCGGGGCCTTTCTTTGTTAGTTCGATCACGATCCCGAATTCTCTGAGGACATCAAGTGTCATATCTATATAATGTGTGGATTCGAGTTCGGTCGTGATGACCACGGAGCCGCTTTCGTTCAGCAGAGGCAGCGCAAAAAAGAGCCCGCTGATGAACTGCGAGCTGACATTGCCGGCAAGACGGAATTCTCCGCCGTTCAGCCTGCCCTGTATCCTGCAGATAGATGCAGCCGCGGATGAACCCGTGTCTGCAGGGTCGGAAAATGTCACACCGTGGCGTTCCATTTCTTCCCTGAGCGGTGAGAGCGGTCTTGCGGGCAGCCTTCCGTGTCCGGTGAATGTCGTGTCTATTCCCAGCGCGGCGCATACGGGGAGAAGAAACCTCAGTGTAGTGCCGGATTCACCGCAGTCTATCACCAGCGGTTTCCCGGGAGCGGCCGCGGCCTCCCGGATCGCTTTTACACAACGCGCTGTTGTCCCGACATCTTCGGATACTCCGCTGATGCGGAATTCTGTTTCCTGACCGCTCTGCAGGGCGGTCAGCGCTGCTGCGAGAAGGACTCTGTGCGCCTGAGACTTTGAGGGCACAGCTTCTATATTTCCTGTTAGCAAATGTGGTTTTATTCTGATGTTCATTTATATACCTGCCTTGAAAAAATCGACCAGCCCGGAAGCCGGGATGTCCATGAGGGCGCATTCCCCTATATCGAGAGGTATGACGACAGAAATTATGTCGCCCCGTCTCTTTTTGTCGACCGCTGCAGCCGCCGCCATCTGTTCCGGTGTGAATCTGCATTCCGTATCATAACCGTATCTCACGAGGAAAGTCTTTATCTGAGAATAACAGTCTGAACGGGACCATTTGTTTACAAGCGCCGCTTTGGAGGCGATGAGCATGCCGGAGGCGACGGCGTGTCCGTGGCTGATTTCGAAATTGCTCAGTCTTTCGATGGCATGCGCCGAAGTGTGCCCGAAGTTCAGAAGCTGCCTGACACCTCCGTCGTACTCGTCCTGCTCAACAATTTTTGCTTTTACTCTGACTGAACTGTCGACGAGTCTCATCACAAACTCGCTGAACGGAGGTTCGTCAGCTGCCAGTATATAGTCAAAAAGCTCTTTGTCATCAATTACTCCCGTTTTGGCCGCTTCTGCCAGCCCGTCCAGAAAAATATCGTGTGAAAGCGTCTCCGCCGTCACCGGATCATAGATGACAAGTTTCGGCTGATGGAATGCGCCTGCCAGATTTTTCCCTGCGACAAGGTTGATCGCCGTTTTGCCTCCTACGGAAGCATCGACTGCCGCAAGAAGCGTGGTCGGGATCTGTATGAATCCGATGCCCCGCAGATATGATGCGGCGGCGAATCCTGTCAGGTCGCCTGTTACTCCTCCGCCGAGGGCGACGAGCATGTCGCTTCTCGTGAATTCATTTTCAGCGAGGAATTCGAGCAGAGTGCTGAAATAGTCAATTGTTTTTGTCATCTCACCGCCCGGGAATGTTATTTTGTAAACGTCGAATCCGCTGAGCGCCATAGATTCCGCGACGGTGTCATTGTACAGCCTGTGCGTGTTTTCGTCGGTGACGATGCACACCTTGCACCGGTCCGAAACACCGAGCGCGAGTTCGCCCGCTCTCGACAGCAGACCTTTTTCCATTACTACATCATACGGCACAGCGGTATTGATCGTTATTTTGTTCATGCGATATCTCCAATCAGAACGTTTCTTTATCTATAAAGGTCTTGCGCTCGCGTCCTGTTTTCAGGAGATCGTGGAGACGCGCTTCGTCATTGTCTCTGATCGCGGTGCTGTATTCGTGCAGCCTTTCGATCAGTCCGTCGATCTCGTTGGCGAGGTTGTCGGGATTCTCGAGAAACAGCTCCGTCCACATGTCTTCGTTCAGATTGGCCACGCGCGTCATGTCGTTGTAGCTCCCCGCCGAAAAACCCCGGTGCTTTGCAGCCGTAGGACTTTTGATGTACGCGCTCGAAAGCACGTGCGCAAGCTGTGAAGTGAAAGCGATGATCTCATCGTGCTCATCCGCTTCGGTGATCTCGACATTTGTAAAGCCGATCTTTTCGACCAGCTGCTTGATGATGTCGACGACTTCGATAGGCGTGCGTTTCATCGGCAGCAATATCATCGAGGCGTTCTGAAAGAGGGCTTTTTTCGCGTGGTCGAAGCCGGCGTGTTCTATGCCCGCCATCGGATGTCCGCCGATGTACCAGAAACCTTTTTCTCTGGCGATCGGTTCTATGCCGTCACATACGCATTTTTTCACTCCGCATGTGTCCATTATAACAGAACCTTCCTTGATATCATCCTGGTATTTTTCCACGAAGGCGACTGTATCCTTCGGATAAAGCGCGATGATTATCAGATCGCACAGAGGGATCATTTCCGGTTTGAGTTCTTCTTCTATGGCGTTGACCAGAACGGCTTTGCGGATGATCGTTTCATCTATATCATATCCGTATACGGAATGGTCCTGCAGACTGTTTATTGCTTTTGCCATCGATCCGCCGATGAGGCCGAGACCGACTACTCCTATCATCATTTCACTTTCCTCCGATATTACTTCTGTACTCCGAATGCGAACGGGCGGATGGCATTGACCGCTTTGACTACGTCCGCGAACTGTTCCGGTCTGAGCGACTGAGGCCCGTCACAAAGTGCATGTTCCGGATCGTTGTGGACTTCGATCATAAGTCCGTCCGCGCCTGCCGCCGTGGCTGCCATAGCCATAGGCTTGACGAGACTGTTCACGCCGGTTGCATGCGACGGATCGACGATGACCGGAAGATGCGTCTTTTCTTTGAGGACTGCTATGGCGGAAAGGTCAAGAGTATTTCTGGTCATTGTTTCAAATGTACGTATTCCTCTTTCACAGAGGATGACTTTCTGGTTCCTGCCCGACATGATGTATTCCGCGCTCATGAGGAGTTCTTCGATCGTGCTGGAAAGGCCGCGCTTCAGGAGGATCGGCTTGTCGAGGTGACCGAGCTCCTTCAGGAGTTCGAAATTCTGCATATTCCTGGCTCCGACCTGGATGACATCGACATCGTCAAAAAGCTCGAGCTGCGAAAGATCCATGATTTCCGTTACGATAGGCAGTCCTGTTTCTTTCTTGGCCAGACTGAGAAGATCGAGTCCCTCCGCACGCAGCCCCTGGAAAGCGTAAGGCGAAGTTCTCGGCTTGAAGGCGCCGCCTCTCATCAGTCCTGCACCTGCATCCTTGACCGCTTTGGCCACTTCGATGATCTGGTCTTCACTTTCGACTGAGCAGGGACCGGCGATGATCTGGAAATTGCCGCCGCCGATTTTTACTTCGTTTTCGCCGCTGCCGACGGTGATGACTGTATCCTGCGGATGGAATTTCCGGTTGGCATTTTTATAAGGCTCTGTGACACGCATTACCTTTTCCACAATGTCGAGCGCCTGGATCAGGTCAACATCTACGGAAGCTGTGTCGCCGATAAGACCCATGATGGTTTTATTGACGCCTTTGCTGTAATGAATGTCAAGTCCCATGCTTTTCAGCCATGAGACGAGATTATCCAGCTGCTTCTGTTCGGGATTTTCCCTCAGTATAATTATCATTTTGCTTTCCTCCTGCCGGGTCCGCCGGCTTTATATAATGGTTTGTGATGACGTAAAAAAATCCGCAGGCTGAGTTCGCCTGCGGACAATGATTTTACTTATGTTATCGGGACGACAGCATACGTCATTTCACAACAGTCAAACTCTTCTTACCGAAAAAGTAGTAAGAATAATAGTAAGCGTATGCTGCTGTAAATGCCGAAATATGCATTTTTCGTGTGTCCTTTCTTTAATAATTTCTCTCATGATAACACTTTCAGAATGTGATGTAAAGAAAAAGTTTGAAAAATACATAAAAAAGAGGCATTATATTGTGTATAAACCACAAAAAAGAAAGGAAGCGGATCATGAAAATTGCAGTAATAGGCACGGGCGCGATGGGGATGCTTTTCGGAGCCTGTCTGGCGGACGGAGGCGAAGACGTGACGATGGTCACCGCCGGCAGGAAAGAGACGGAAGAGGCGATACGTCTGCACGGAATCCACATGCTGTGGGATGAAAAGGATATATACGTAAAGGTCAGAACGGCGATGGCGGGCAGTCTGCATGAACAGTTCGATCTGGTGATATTGTTTACCAAGGCGCAGGATTCGGCCGCTGTCCTGGAAAAATGCCGCGATATGACAGGAAGCGATACCTATCTTATGACGCTGCAGAACGGACTCGGAAATGTCGAGCGCGCCGGGAAGTTCGTTCCGCATGATCATATAATCTGCGGGGCGCTTACTATGCCGGGATCGGTCACCGGTCCGGGTGAAATAAAAACGATGGGCACAGACAGGAAAGCGTACATAGGCATGGCAGATGAAAAGGACTGCACATTTCTGCATGAAGTATGCGGCGTGATGAACGCCTGCGGACTGACCGCGGAGATCACGGATGATGTGTACAGCGTCATCTGGGGGAAGGCTGCTCTCAACAGCGGATTCAACCCTGTGTCCGCGCTCACGCGCCTGCCGCAGAGCAGATTCTGTGAGGTCGGGGACGGAGAAAAGCTCGTGTTCGATATCATGGAGGAGACTCTGGGGCTGGCGGAAAAGCTCGGCGTGAATGTTGACAGAGAGGCGGCTTTTGCCCGCGCCCGCACGATAATGGTCACGCATAAAGGGCATTTCCCGTCGATGGCTCAGGATATAATGAACGGCAGACGCACGGAAATAGACTGCCTGAACGGCGAAATCGTCCGCCGTGCACGGGCAGCCGGTTATCCGGTGCCGAGAAATGAAACAGTCTGCACTCTGGTCAGACTGCTTGAAAGGAATTTCTGATCATACGTTGGAAAGGTCGTAAAGAGCTTTCGCATATATTTTGCCCATCAGCATGAGGTCGTCGATTTTGACGTACTCGTCGACTGTATGGGCAACTTGTTTTTCGCCCGGGAATACCGGACCGAAGGCGACGATATTGGTCATCGATTTCGCATATGTGCTGCCGCCTATGGCGATAGGTTCGGTGACATCTCCGGTGATCGCGCGGTAAGCTTCCACGAGAGGCTTGATCGCGAAGTGATCGCGCGGAGGGTAATATATCGGCTTCAGGCTGCAGCAGATCTTCAGATCGAAGCCGGCTTTGCCAAAGGCTTCTTTTATCACTTCCAGGGATTCTTCGAAGTCGCAGGTGACCGGATATCTGAAATCGAGGTCCACTCTGATGAAGCGGTTGTCGAAATCTATCACGCCGAGATTGTGCGTGAGTTTTCCGGAGAATTCGTCTTCATATTCTATCCCGAGGCCCTCGCCGTAGATGCCGCTGCCGAGTTTATTGATCAGGAACTGCATGGTATCCGCCATGTCGTCTCCGCCGAAGCGTGTTTCGGCCAGCAGTCTGATGATCATAAGCGCGGCATTTTTGCCGGATTCGAGCCAGCCGCTGTGTACTTCACTGCCGAAAGCTTCGACAATAACGCCGTCTTCTTCCATATCGACATTGAAATCGAGCATGTTGTCGAGGGCGTATTTTCTTATTTTTTCAATGATGGCGCTGCGGTCGGATGTGATCAGCTTGGCTTTGCAGTATGCCGGCACGGTGTTCGGCTGCACGCCGCCTTTAATATACAGGACTTTTTTATCGTCCGGCTGCATTATCTTTTTGGTGAACTGCGTGAACAGCAGACCTTTTTCCGCGTAGACAGCCGGGAAATTAGCCTCGATGGTAAAACCCATGAGGGGAGGAGCTTCGTTTTTAAGGTAATGCATAATATCCCGGTATAGAGAGTCGGTGCTGAGACCGCCTTCTTCATCAGTGCCGAAGATCACGCGTATTTTTCTGCCCGGCCGGACACCGCTGTCGGCAAGCGCTTTCAGCGCGTACAGAAGCGTGACTGCCGGGCCCTTATTGTCTATCGCTCCGCGGCCGTATATTTTGCCGCTGTCGATTTCACCGCTGAACGGATCGTGTTTCCAGCCGCGGCCTTCTTCTATTGTATCGAGGTGTGTGACGGCGCATATATAGGAGGGACCTTCTCCGTATTCCGCATAGCCGCAGTAGCCGTCGATGTTTCTGGTTTTGAATCCCATGGACGCTGCCAGGTCCAGACAGAAGTCAAGCGCCCGGGAAATTCCGTCGCCGAACGGCGCACCTTCTTTCCCCGCTTTTTCCTTGACGCTTTTTATTGCTATCAGTTTCTGAACGTCTGATATGATATTTTCTTTATAAGATTCGACTTCCTGGTTGAAATCCATGATATGCCCCTTCCGGTGTAAACGCTGACAGTAATATTTTATAGGTTAGCGGGCGGTGTGTAAAGTGTCTTCAGTGCGAAAATCTTGTAATCGTGACTTCCCGATGATACAATTTCAGCAGGAGAAAGATATTATGGCGGACAAAAACATATTCTTCAAAAAAATCATAGACGCGCTTCAGGTCAGCGTGTGTGTATTTGATGCGGAACGCAATATCATTTACTGCAACCGCGGTTTTGCCGATCTTTTCATGGAAGGCGCCGATTCATATGAAGGGAAAAGTCTATATGATACCGATCCTGTGTATGTTGACCGGATAACCGCGCTCCCGCGCGTGCTTGAGCTCAAAAGGACGGTCATTGTTGAAAAGCAGGACAAGTCCGGGGAAGACTATGCCATCATTACTACACCTGTCACAGACAGTGAAGGCAATATCGAGTATGTCATCGAAGCCATATATGACGACAGAAGAACTTCTGACGAGACAGCAGATTATTTTTCGGGTGCAGACAGGACCGCGGACAGTATGGTTTTTATCAGCCCGAGGATGCATGAAATAAAGATGACTATAGAGAGGATATCGACATTTGATTCAACGATACTCATTTCGGGCGAAAAGGGATCGGGCAAAAGCACTCTCGCCAAATTCATTCATGAAAGCAGCAAGAGGTCAAAGGGAGAATTCGTTTCGATCGACTGCGCTGCCGTCCCCGAGAATCAGATGGAGGCAGTGTTGTTCGGCTATCTGCCGGGCGCCGGGCCTGACATAGGCGGGGCCGGAAAAGCGGGACTGGCCGAGATCGCGAACGGCGGGACTCTGTTTATAGATGAAATAGGAATGATGCCTCTGTCCGTGCAGGGGAAGATCCTGCGGATGATACAGGACGGGACTTATGTGCCTCTCGGCGCGGCCAAGGAAAGAAAGGTGAGTGCGAGGATAATATCCGCCACGAGCATGAGCCTCGAGAACCAGATCAAAGACGGACGCTTCAGAGAAGACCTTTATTACCGCCTCAGAGTCATCGAGTTCAACATACCTACGCTCAAAGAACGGAAGGAGGACTTTGATGTTCTCCTGGATTATTTCGCTGCCAGGTTCAATTATCAGTATCACATGAACAAGAGCTTTTCGGACAAAGCGAGGTACGCGCTGCGAAAATACGAGTGGCCGGGCAATGTCAGCGAACTGCAGAATGCGGTCGAGCGGGTGATAGTCACTTCGAAGGAAAATGTTATTGAAACAGCGGATCTGCCGGACACGATCATAGCGCCGCTCGGCAGTTTTGACGCGCAGCTGCCGCCTGATTTCGAAGATGCTGTGGAAACATATGAAAGGCGTATTCTGGAAGAGGCATACAGGCAGTACGGAAGCTCATACAAGATCGCGGAAGCCATGGGCATGTCGCAGACGAAGGCGTCGAGGCTGATGCGCAAATACGGGATCGGCAGGATTAAATGACGATCTGAACAACCGGATTTCAAAAAAACAAAAAAAAACAAAATTCAATTTTTAAGTCAGTAATAACTTAAAATCGGACATATAAGTTGAAAGCGACTTAAAGCAAAAGTTAGTGGATAAAAGTCAAGTCAAAAATGACTTAACGCGTGAAAACGCCTGTTTTTCAAGGGGTTGACACGCTTTTTTTATTGGATATAATGACACTTGCCGGAGAGATCCAGGCACAAAGTGTATGTATTTAATATAAAACCACCAAACGATTCAAAGGAAAAACAACTATGGACGAAAGGATCAATAAGCTGTCGAATCTGCTTGTGAATTATTCGACAAATGTGCAGCCGGGCGAAAAGGTTCTCATTGATTATGAGGGCGAAGCCACAAAAGGCCTCGTTACGAAAATCGTGGATGATGTTTATGAAGCGGGAGGGATCCCGTTTGTAAGAAACAGAGATTCACGCATCATGAGATCGATCCTCATGCAGGCGCCGGATGAGCAGATCAAACTCGAAAACGAAATACAGCTCGCACAGATGAAGCATATGAACTGCTACATCAAAGTGAAAGGTACGGATAACGTATCCGAGATGTCAGACGTTCCGGGCGACAATATGAACAAGTATTTGAAATATATGTCGCCGACGCTGAACTACAGAGTCAACAACACGAAATGGGTAATACTCCGTTATCCGAATCATGCCATGGCTCAGCTCTCCAACAGCAGTCTGGAAGCTTTCGAGGATTTCTACTTCGATGTGTGCACTCTCGATTACGAGAAAATGGGCAAGGCAATGGACAAGCTGGTTAATCTCATGAACAGAACTGACAAAGTCCGGATCACAGGACCGGGAACAGATCTGAGATTTTCCATCAAGGGCATACCGGCAGTCAAATGCGCCGGCACTATGAATATCCCTGACGGAGAGGTTTATACTGCACCTGTCAGAGAGTCCATGAACGGAACGATAGCTTATAACACTCCTTCCGAACAGCAGGGATTTACCTTTGAAAACATCAGATTCCTTATCAAGGACGGCAGGATCGTGGAAGCTACAGCCAACGACACAGAAAGGATCAACAAGATCCTCGATACAGACGGGGGCGCAAGATACTTCGGAGAGTTTTCATTCGGGATCAACCCTTATGTACTCAATCCGATGAAGGATACGCTCTTCGACGAGAAGATAAGCGGCAGCATCCACCTGACACCGGGGCAGTCATACGAAGACGCTCCAAACGGGAACGATTCCGCGATCCACTGGGATCTCGTGCTGATACAGCGCGAGGATTTCGGAGGCGGAGAAATCTATTTCGACGATCAGCTGATACGGAAAGACGGCAGGTTCGTCATTCCGGAGCTGATATGTCTGAACCCGGAAAATCTCAACTAGTTCATCGCACTATTACCACTATTCTATAACATTATTCATTATTAGGAGGAAAGTCACAATGGCAAAAATTGACGCGAAAAAGCTCGGACTTATGTCGCTGATCCTGATGATCTTCACATCAGTTTACGGATTCAACAACATTCCAAGAGCGTTTTACAAAATGGGTTATGCATCAATTCCCTGGTTCATACTCGCCGGCATAACATTCTTCGTACCATATGCTTTCATGGTAGCTGAATACGGTTCGGCATTTAAGAAAGAAACAGGCGGCATATATTCGTGGATGGAAAAATCGGTAGGCCCTAAATATGCCTTCATCGGCACATTCATGTGGTACACATCTTACGTTATCTGGATGGTAAATGTAGGTTCCGGACTCTGGGTACCTGTATCGAACGCGCTGTTCGGCGCAGACACCACACAGTCATGGCATCTTCTGGGTATCCAGTTCCTTTCCGGACCGAGAGCACTCGGCGTGCTGGGCGTACTGTTCATCATACTCGTAACATTTACATGTACCAAGGGTCTTGATAAGATCAAGAAAGTTACATCGATAGGCGGCACGGCTGTAGTACTGACGAACATCATCGTACTTGTAGGTTCGATCGTGATCGTTATCGGAAACCACGGACAGTTTGCTGAACCGTTCCACGGAATCAGCTCACTCACTCATTCGACAAACCCTGACTATGCAGGCAACCCGATCCTCATGCTCGCATTCATCGTATATGCGCTGTTCGCATACGGCGGTCTTGAGGCAGTCGGCGGACTCGTAGACAAGACAGAAAATCCTAATAAGACATTCCCTAAAGGCGTACTCATTGCAGCAGGCGTAGTAGTTGTCGGTTATTCACTGCTCATCCTCCTCGTAGGATCGTTCACAAACTGGCACGACGTTATGGCTAACCCGATGGTAAACCTCGGAAACTGTTCATATATAGTAATGACAAACTTCGGTGTCGGTCTCGGCAAGGTATTCGGAGCAACTGCAGCCACACAGCTGATGCTCGGGCATCTCGTGGCAAGACTCTACGGACTGGCAATGTCGCTGGCGCTTTTCGGAGCATTCTTCACACTGACATATTCACCGCTCAAGCAGATCATCGACGGAACGCCGGATCAGCTCTGGCCTGGTAAAATGGGTAAAGTCAGAGAAGAAGACGGAATGCCTGTAAACGCTATGTGGGTACAGTGCGTCGTAGTATGCATCATGATTTTCCTCGTAGCTTTCGGAGGCAACTCCATGGCGAAGTTCTTCCTCATCCTCACGGCAATGGTGAATGTAGGAATGACAATACCTTACATGTTCATCTCAGGCGCATTTCCGAGATTCAAGAATCTTGACAATCTCGACAGACCTTTTCAGATGTTCAAATCGAAGACAAGCACAATGGTCTGGTCGGTGATCGTTACAGCAATGCTCGGTTTCGCAAATCTGTTTGCGATCATTGAGCCTTGGATCGACGGCGACAAAATAACAACGATCTGGTCGATCGCAGGTCCTGTACTCTTCGGAGTTGTAGCAATGCTCATGTACAAGAGATATGAGGGCATCGTGGCAAAAAACGGAGGGGAAAATAATGACACGAACGGCGAGGACAATAAAGACAAGATAGCTTGATAGTATAATTAAGATTTCACTTTTCAATATAATATAATGTAAAACTACCAAACCAGAACCGGCGGACCATAATGGTCCGCCGGTTCTGGTTGTAAATCAGTTATATCTAAAATATCTTCGTAAGATATTGTGATCAGTTGTTATCGTTATTCCACCGGAACTACCCAGCCTTCCGGAGCCGGGATATCTCCGACCTGCATGTCGGTGAGCGTCTTGCGCATTTTCGCAAGAACAGGCGTGATCTCGGAAGATGATCCGTAAATGATGTCGTCGCTGCCCTTCGTGATTTTATAGACAGGTGCAATGACCGCTGCTGTGCCGCAGAGACCGCATTCGGCAAAATCTTTTATCTCGTCGTATCTTACGACTCTTTCTGTAACCTTCATGCCCAGAGTGTCTTTCGCCATGTCGACGAGCGATCTGCGGGTAACGGACGGAAGGATACTGTTCGACTTAGGAACGACAAGTCCGCCGTCCTTGTCAATGAAAATAATATTAGCTCCGCTGGCCTCTTCTATAGTTGTCTGCGTTGCAGGATCGAGATATATGCAGTCATCGAAGCCCGCTCTGTGAGCAGCCATAACTGTGCTCAGACTCATTGCATAGTTGAGCCCCGCTTTGATATCGCCTGTACCTCTTGGAGCTGCTCTGTCAGAATCCGCGACCATTACCGAAATAGGTCTGACACCGCCTTTGAAATACGGCCCTACAGGAGTTGAGAATATCCTGAAAGTAAATTCAGGAGAAGGCGCGACGCCGATCATGATGCCGCTGCCTATAACGAACGGTCTGATGTAAAGAGAAGCGCCGGAGCCGTAAGGCGGGACCCAGTCGGCATTGGCCCTGACTACAGTCTTGACGGCATCGACAAACTGGTCTTTATCATAAGGAGGGATTTCCAGCCTTTTTTCTGAGTCGTACATTCTCTGCGCATTAAGATCCGGACGGAAGATGACAATGCTGCCGTCCTTTGTTTCGTATGCTTTCAACCCTTCAAAACAACATTGAGAATATTGAAGCACCTGCGCGCATTCATTGAGATGCATCGTCGGATCATCAGTTAGCCCGCCTGCATCCCAGGCGCCTTCTTTCCAGTGCGATTCGAATCTCTTATCTGTTACAACATAATCGAAAGGTATATTTGACCAATCTAAATTCTTTTTACTCATTAGCTTTTCCCTCTGCTTTCCCTCATTTTGCTATTTAACCATTCTGTTAATAAAGAATATAATGCAAAACCACACAAAAATCCATATAAAATTGTGAGAAAATACAATTTTTTTGTGCAGTGCCGGAGAGTCCGGGAACGCCCGCCCGGGATGAAGTAAGAGCAAAAAAATGTATATACAATGCCGCGGAATCAGGAACGCGGGCAATATTATGGGCATACCGTCTGCGAACGCGTATCACAGAGCGCTAACGGTGTGCGAGGAGCGGGATACGGAGGTAACCGGAGCTCCGGGACGGAAATATCTGCGCCCCGGCAGGTTCCACGCCCCGACAGCGTTCGTTGCAATATTGTCATATGAAATAATGGCCTTTTTCAATCGCTGAATGCTGTGGTATAATAAAAAACACATTAGTATTCAGCAAAAAGGGGAAAGTTTTTATGAATAAGGCAAAAAGGATCATAGCGGCGGTATCCATGATCGCAGTTGCATTTGCGATGACTGCTGCACCGGCGGCATTTAACGCGCCGGATGTCCATGCTGCTGTGACCGCCAAAGCGACGAGCTCAACATATTGGATAAAAGTAAACAAAAACAGGAATGTCGCTACGGTATATAAAAAAACTGACGGAAAATGGAAAGCGTTCCGCGCTATGCTGGTTTCCACGGGTGGATCGAAAACTCCTTCGGGGACCTTCAGCATTGGGAAAAAGCAGCGCTGGGGACTGCTGATGGAAGATGTAAAAGGGCAGTACTGCACCAATATCACTACTTCGGTACTGTTCCATTCGGTATGGTATTATCAATATACGAAAACATCACAGCCGACTGCGGAATTCAACAAACTCGGAACAGTGGCGTCACACGGATGCGTAAGACTGGCATGCATAGACGCGAAATGGATATATGACAACTGCCCGGCCGGTACGAAAGTCACTATATATTCAAGCAAAACAGCGGGACCGCTCGGAAAACCGAAAGCGATAAAGTCGTACTCGAGCACGGGCCTGAACTGGGATCCGACTGATCCGTCCGCGGGAAATCCGAACTTTAAGCTGCGCAAGCCTGTCATCAGGATATCTTCATCAAAGAAGACGTCAGTAAAATACGGAGCGTCATATAATCTTAAAGCAGGAGTGAAAGCGAAGAACACGAATGCGCTCCAGAATATTACGGACGAGCTGATAGTCTCGAGTGTGCAGATAAGGAAAAACGGCGCGTGGGAAACTGCGAGTTTCTCGACAACGAAGCCGGGCAAATATAAGATAACCTATTCGGTCACCGATAAATACTGCCGCGGCACGACAAAAGCGACATTCAAGGTCACTGTCAAAAAGGCCGACACACCTGTCATTTCAGCGGAAGACCGCACGGCAGAAGTCGGAAGCGCGAATGCCGTTACAGGCATGACTGTAAAACTCGGATCGAAGGATATTACTGCAAATGCGTCGGTTTACATCATGGAGCCGGGCAAGACGGAATACAGCAGCGCTTACACATATGCGCAGGCGTCGGAGTACAAATTCATGACGGCAGGCGAATATAAGATCAAGATAGTTGCGCACGATCCTTCTGATGCATCGAAGATCAGCAGAAAGGAAATAACTGTTACGGTGACTGAGGCAGCCGGAACAGGAACAGGAGCATAAAATGAAAGAGATAAAAAAAGCCAGGCCGCGTTCGCTTGCCAATGCGGAGACTCTCACAGACGATGTGCGGGCGATCATAGAACGCGTGAAAGCCGAAGGCGACGGCGTCATACACGAACTGAACGAGAAATACGACAACTGCAGAAGAGATTCACTCAGAGTTTCCGCGGAAGAGATACAGGAGGCGTACGAGGCTGTCGATGAAAAAGAGATTGAAGACATCAAAGCGGCGGCTGCGAATATTGAGGCATTTGCCGGGGCGCAGATGGGCGCGTTCAGCGCGCTGGATGATTTCCAGCCGCAGAAGGGGATTCATCTGGGACACAGAGTCATCCCGGTCGAAAATGTCTGCTGCTATGTGCCGGGGGGCGGGTATCCCCTGTATTCGACAGCGCTGATGCTCGGGATCCCGGCAAGAGCTGCGGGCGTGAAGAGGCGTATCGCTTGTTCGCCGATGATGAAGGGCACGGGCAAAGTGCATCCGAAGACGCTTGTCGCGATGGATATCGCAGGTATTCAGGAAATATATGCCATGGGCGGAGCTCAGGCCATTGCCGCGGTTTCCTACGGCACAGAGGAAATCGTTCCCGTGGACATGATAGTCGGACCGGGGAACAGCTACGTTACAGAGGCAAAGCGCCAGTGCTACGGAAAAGTGGGAATAGATTTTCTGGCCGGGCCGAGCGAGGTGATGTGCATTGCCGACAGCACGGCGGATCCGGAGATCATTGCCGCCGACCTTCTCGCGCAGTCGGAACACGACCCGGTGGCGAAGGGTATTGCTGTAGTAACGGATGAGGCGCTCGGACGTGCGGTGGTCGATGCCGTCGCGAAAGAACTTGAGACGCTCGATACAAAGGACATTGCCGCGAGATCGTGGAACGACTACGGCGAAGTACTTCTTGCACGCGATCTGGATGAGGCTGTGCAGTACGCAAACGATTATGCGCCGGAACATCTGGAGATCTGCGTTGCGGAAAAAGACACCGACAGGACGGCAGCGGCGGTGCACAATTACGGCTCGCTGTTTATCGGGCAGAATACGGCCGAAGTATTCGGAGATTACGCATCGGGAACGAATCATACACTGCCTACTCTCGGCGCGGCCAGATATACGGGAGGCGTCTGGGTCGGCACATTCCTTAAGGTCTGCACGCACCAGAGCATGAGCTCCCGGGCAAGCAGAGAACTGGCGCCGCTGGTTGAAAATCTTGCGAAAGGCGAAGGACTATCGGGGCATGCCGCGGCGGCACGGATAAGACTGACCAAATAACAATTACAATAGTGTAATAACGCTTGAAAACAAGGCATCTTTAAGATATGCTCGTAATGTAGAAACGGAGACAACAATGCGGGTTATCGGAAAGATGCTTTTATTTATAATTAAACTGATAATATTCATCGTTGCGGTGGTGCTCATCGTCAATTTTGTGGTGATTATTTCCGGCGGTTCGCAGATAGAAGCAAATGTAACAGACACATCGGTATCTTTTTCGAAGGATCAGATAGAAAATCTGAAAAGCGAAGATGCACAGTGCATCCTCGTTCTTGGCGCGGCGGTCAAGCCTGACGGTTCGCCGAGCAAAATGCTCAGGGACCGGCTCGATGTCGCGATATCTCTTTATAAAAAAGGAATAGCGCCGAAGCTTCTGCTGTCGGGAGACAACGGGACGGCTTACTATAATGAAGTTAAATGCATGAAAAACTATGCGGTCGAACAGGGCGTGCCTAAGGACGACATTTTCCTCGACCATGCGGGTTTTTCCACATATGAATCGGTGTATCGCGCGCGCGACGTTTTCGGAGTGTCGAAGATGATAATAGTGACACAGAAATATCATATGTACAGGGCGCTCTATATCGCGAAGCGTCTCGGAGTGAATGCGGCCGGGGCGTGCTCGAATCAGAAGATCTACAGCGGTCAGCTGTTTTACAGCGCGAGAGAAGTTTTTGCCCGCGACAAAGATTTTGTGCAGTGCATAACAAAACCGGCGCCGACCTATCTCGGTGAAAAAATAGACATCTCCGGTTCGGGCCTTTCCACGCAGTGATACGTTAGATGATTTTTAATTCCAGAAGTTTTTCTTTGTCCGCGGGGGTTATGCGGAAAGACTCCCGCGCCTTTTGAATTGCTTTGTTCTGCGTGACGGCATCGAGGCGCCTGCTCTTTAACAGCCTGAAAGTTTCAGCGGGGAATTTTGCGCAGGCCTCAGCCAGACACCAGGCGGCGCCCATCATCGTGTAATACGCGTCATCAGGGACGAGACCTTTTTTCAGCCGCAGATTCTCCGGCGGGACAGCGGCGATAAATCGGCGGCTTATGTCAGTGACCTCATCCAGCACGCGGGATATGTATTCTTCATCGAGGTAATAGTCGAGACATACAATACATCCGAAGCGCATAGTGAATTCGTCTGCTGAATGCAGACAGCTCTCAATGAATCCCCAGGTTTCGGCGCGTTCTTTTTTTATGCGTTTCTGTGTGGTAACAGTACTGTCGCATATCGCCCAGTCGTGAATGAAAGGAATGAAATCACACATCATATCCTGCCATTCATCATGCGGCATCTTCGCATAGCCGGTCACCATACCGTGGATCAGACGCTCCTCCCAGTAACATTGCTGCGGCAGTTCACTGATGTAGCCCCGGAAATCGCCCTGCGCGATTTCTCTGGCAATGATGCGCATCGCGGGTTTTCTGACGCCGATAGTCAGCGCAGGATCGGTGCCGGGTGTAAGCATATCGTTGAATTTTTTGTATTCCGCGTCCTGCGCGGCAAAAAGCTTTTTAAGGATCTCGTCTCTCATCGCAGTTCGTCCACTCCTTCGTTCGCCAGCTCGTCGCAGCGGCAGTTCATCTCAGTAATGTAAATAAAATCGTCGTAGGTGAATCTTTCTCCGTTCCAGGCCTTGAATTTCGCGTAGGTTTTCTTCAGGACCGTCTCAGTGCTGCCGGTGCTGACGTGGCCCTTGACGCGAAAGAAACTGATGCTGTGACGGTCAAGGAACGGCAGCAGCGCTTCCCAGAGATCGCGGTTCTCAACATCTTTTTTGCCGGATGTCTTCCATCCGTTCACCGTCCATTTTGCATACCATTTTTCGCGGAAGCAGTTCATGAGATATGAACTGTCGCAGAACACCTCGATCGTCTGGCCGTCGGTTTTAATGGCTTCAAAAGCTTTCAGCAGCGCAGTCATTTCCATTCTGTTGTTCGTGGTGTTTCTCTCCCCGCCGTGGAGTTCTTTCCGGTGTTCACCGTATTCGAGGACGGCGCCCCAGCCTCCTGTATTGTTTTCATTCTGATTCCCGGAGCACGCTCCGTCCGTGTATATCTTCAAAACAGCCATGTGTTTCTCCTTTCTGCATTATTAACAGTATCTCATATCCCCGAAAAACAAGCAACAGCGCTGAATGTTAATAATGTAACGAGCTTCGGTCTAAAAAGTCGCAATTCTTCAAACATACTTGAAAAATGGCATGAAGTATAGTATTATTAAGCCATGCGTGAATCAATGGGGAGACAGGAATGAGCTTAAGATTTTGCTCGTTTTCCAGCGGAAGCAGCGGGAATTGCTATCTGATAAGAAGCGATACTTCGGCAGTACTGGTAGATGCGGGGATAAGCGGCAAGAGAATAATGGAAGGACTGGCCGAGACGGAAACAGATCCGTCTATGCTAAAGGGGATAGTCATAACGCACGAGCACAGCGATCATGTCAGAGGACTGCGCATCGCGGCGAAGAGATGTCCCGGAGCATCGGTTTATTCCAATGAGAACACCTGGGAAAAGCTAGAAGGATTAGTAGAAGAAGACCGACAGGAAATATTCGAAAGCGGCAGCATGTTCGATATCGGAGATATCGGTGTGAAGTCGTTCAGGACGTCACATGACGCCGCGGAACCGGTGGGCTTCTCTTTTTATTGTAATGACAGGCAGATAAGCATTGTTACGGATACCGGGTATGTCAGCGATGACATCATCAGGGAAATAAGCGGGGCGGATATATTGTCGCTTGAAGCGAATCACGAACCGGATGTGCTGAAATCGGGCAGATACCCGTATTACCTGAAGAGACGGATCCTCGGAGATAAGGGGCATCTTTCGAATGAGGCGGCAGCTGAATGCATAATAAGGATCGAGGAGCAGCAGCATAAGGACAGAGAGATCCTGCTTGCGCACCTGAGCAGCAACAACAACACGCCGGAACTTGCGGCCATTACTGTAAAGAATATCCTCGAAGACGCGGGACTGCAGGTCGGTTCCTCGCTCAGAGTAGATGTGGTCATGAGAGACCGCCTGAGCAGACTGTACGAGGTGTAGTCATGATGAGGATAAAAATCGTGTGTGTCGGCAGACTCAAGGAAAGATACTGGACCGACGCGGTGCACGAGTATGAGAAAAGACTGCGGTCTTACTGCGAACTGACCATTGAGGAAGTGAAGGAAAGCCCTGCGGATGATATCGATGAAGAGGGCGTAAACATATTGAAAAGAATAGGTGACCATGATCATGTGATCACCCTGGAAATAAAGGGGAATGCGCTTACGAGCGAGGAGCTGTCCGCAAAGCTGGACGATCTGGCGCTCGGCGGAACGAGTGATGTGACATTTGTAATAGGCGGGTCGAACGGACTGTCGGATGAAGTCAGCGCCCGCGCCGCATATAAACTTTCGTTTTCGAAGATGACATTTCCGCATCAGCTCATGCGCGTGATACTGCTGGAGCAGGTGTACAGGAGCTTCAGGATTTCGAAGCACGAGCCGTATCACAAGTAGGAAGAGTTATGAAAAACTATTCCGGGAAATCGGAGGAGGAAACTCCTCTGCAGGAAATCGTCAAGGATGCTGACATCCTGGACTTTTACCAATACGGGTATGAGTTTCAGAGACAAGAGCAAAAAGATAGATTAACTAAATTAATCAGAAAAGAGGAGAGCTAATTAGTTATGTTTAAAGTTATGTTTCAGAAAAAGTACATTAAAATGTTCTTAGCTGTGGCATTGCTCGTACTCTGCAGCGGCCTTCTGGCCCAGGCTGCAGGACATCCGGAACCGGGTACCGTAGAGATAGGCAAATCACTTCCTATCTGGAGTATCATTCCGTTTGTGGGCATGCTGCTGTCGATCGCCATTATACCTCTTGTAAAGGGAGAATGGTGGGAGAAAAACGAACTCTGGGTGGCGATTTTCTGGTCGCTGACATTCCTCGTTCCATTTGCGATCGCTTACGGATTCGGAGAAATGTGGTATCAGACGCTGGAAATGCTGCTACTTGACTACCTGCCGTTCTTAGGACTGCTGTTCGGACTGTTTGTAGTTGCCGGAGGTATCGTGCTCAAGGGTACCATCGTAGGTACTCCGAAGACAAACCTCATACTCCTTCTCATAGGTACTGCACTTGCCAGCTGGGTAGGAACAACAGGTGCGGCTATGCTGATGATCAGACCGCTGATCAGAGCAAATGCCTGGAGAGAAAAGAAAGCACACGTTATCGTATTCTGCATCTTCATGGTAGCCAATATGGGCGGATGCCTTACTCCTGTTGGAGATCCGCCGCTGTTCATGGGTTATTTGAGAAACGTTCCGTTCTTCTGGACAATGAAGCTTTTACCAATACTGCTTCTGAACGTTGTGATCCTTTCCGTGGTATTCCTTATTCTGGATACGCACTACTACAAGAAGGATCTGGCTGCGGGCAAGAGCCCTCAGGACATGTCCGGAAATCAGATGGAAAAAGAGCCTATCAGGATCGAAGGCGCACACAATTTCATCTTCCTCGTAATGATAGTAGGAGCTGTACTTTTACAGGGACTTGTTACAAAGCTGCCTGCCTTCATGAATCAGACCACAGGCGTACTTACAGGTATTCATATTTATCATGATATTGTTTTTCCGTGGAATGATGTTCTTGAACTGGGTATCATATTGCTGGCTGCGTTCCTGTCGCTCAAGACGACAAAACCGGAATGCCACGAGGCCAATGAGTTCAACTACGGGGCGATCGCAGAGGTTGCCAAGCTGTTCCTCGGCATATTCCTGACGATGATTCCTGCACTGGCACTGCTCAAGTCGAACGGTGCTGCACTCGGGATCACGCATCCTGCGCAGTTCTTCTGGGCATCAGGCGCACTTTCATCGTTCCTCGACAATACACCTACATACCTCGTATTCCTGACGACTGCAGGTGCTGTCGGATTTACACAGGGCGTTGCGACAAAGGTCGGCATCGTACAGGCTATCGACCTGATGGCTATTTCGGCCGGTTCTGTATTTATGGGAGCTAACACATATATCGGTAATGCTCCGAACTTCATGGTTAAGTCCATCGCGGAGGAGAACGGCGTCAAGATGCCTTCCTTCTTCGGATATATGGCATGGGCGCTGGCCATACTCGAGCCGGTATTCATCATCGATATGTTCATCTGGTTCTGGTAGACTATAGCCGGATAAAATATAGTTAATCTATTGCACTTGAAAGCCCCGGGCATCCCGCCCGGGGCTCTTCTTTCGTGTTGCGGACAAGTGCCGGTCCGTGAAAAAACTGCCGCCTCAGAGCGACAGTTCAAACTTTCTGGTGATATCGAGATACTTCATCAGCATGCCGATATTCGCATAGTAATATGAATACTTATCTTCTTTCTTTACATCGACGAGGCCGGCGGATGAAAGCTTGTTGATGTGCTGGGAGATCGTCGCCTGGGCATAGTCGAAAGCTTCAACGATATCCTTATTGCAGACTTTGGTCCTTTCCGTATTGCATTTCATGATGAAGCGGAATATATAGATCCTTGCCGGATGCGCGAGAGCGTCCGAGCATCTGGCCATAAGCATTACTTCCTGCTCGTTGATATCGTCGGTGTCTTTTCTTATTCGCATGTTTTATGTCCTCCTGTCAGGTCGTTTCCGCGGCGTGCGCCGCAGGTTATATCGCCTAATTACGATATAACTAATGAGTCACTTTGTCAAGCATAAACCCGATAAGTGTTGAAAAACAAACAAAAATATGTGATAATAAAGCGTCGGAGGGCTTTTATTGAGTAAGCAGGGATACTATTTAACAGGACTGAAACTGATATCAGCAGGTATATTTATCTTAGCGCTCGAACAAGCGGCGCTGGCTGTTCTCAGAGCATGGAAGTATTATGCTTTCGGAGAGTTCGCAGCTCAGTTTCTGGTGCTCATAGGATGGCTTTTCATTTTGGGCGGGATTTTGTCCGCCGCCTCGTACCGGCCTGAGTTTTTACGGGTAAGGACCGCGGCAATTCTGTGCACTGTCTGCAGCGCGGCAGCAATTGCACTGGCGGTATATAATTACCGGTCGGGGATGGCAAATCAGACATTTATTGAAGTCAAAGTACTTTTTCTCGGATACCTTTCGACGATCGGTCTTGTTTTCACATATGCGCAGCTCATGAAGGGGCTGGCAGCGCTCGGAGGAAAATCCGGACAGAGCAGCTATGCGAAGACCTGCCGATATACCTGGAAACCGGTGGTCGTAACAGTGCTTCTGATAATGGTGCTTGAACCGGCAGTCTCGGTGTTTCCGCAGATGGCGGAGTGGATAGGCACCGCGGCGCTTGCTGCCGTTTCTTTCGCATATCAGATGCGTATAGTATGGCTGCTGGGCAGGGGACGCAAACTTTTGAATGGCAGGGGAAGAGGATAGCGATTATGAACAGAAAGTATGATTTGAGCGGTTTGGGGTTTTTCGGCGCCGGAATGATTATTTTTGCCGGTACGGATTATTTTATTGATCTTGATGCGGGAAAAGTTATTAATTTTTCGGGAGCATTGATCAGTCTTGCCGCACTGGCGATCATGCTCATCGGTTCGTTCAGAACAGTGAATTACAATGAGTGCTTCAAGCGCAGCGAGATATTTGTGATAATAGCGATCATTGCGGATATTGCCTTTATGGGCTCGATGATATTCGGCCTGCGCGCAGGCACGGCTTCTTCGGGATATGCGGCGCTCGCAATAGATCTGGTGCTCTTCGCATCGGAACTGCTTTCTGCGGCATTTATGCTCGGCGCATGTTCAAAGCTTGCCGAACAGAGCGGGGAAGAAAGTCTGGGCATCGCCTGCACAAACACAAAAACCATATTTATTACAATAAGCATTATCGCATTTATCATAAAACCATGCATTGCATTCCTTCCCGGGAATAATAACAGCGCCTTCCTGGTACTGATAATCATGTCGGCTGTAGCCGTGCTCGGCGTCAATATTATGGCGACGATGAGATTCGGAAATGTCTGCGAACTGCTTGACGGAAGCAGATTCAATACTGAAAATGCATAATCAAAAAATAATAATAAAGGAAATCATATGACAGAACAAATAAATCATTACAAGCTGAGAGGATTGCTGTTTTTTGCTGCCGGCATGCTTTGTGATGCTGTCGCAAGTATAATACTGGAAATTGCCGGCGGCAAAGTGCTTATCTACACCGGATACGGGATAAGTGTAGTATCATCGGTATTGTATATCGTCGGCATAGTGATGATAAAAACCAGATTTGAATATTTCAGACGCGCGAAGATATGCATCATCTGGATGCTGGCGCTGTCAGTGGCTGTGTTTCTTATGACGGCTGCGGCGTTTTACTTCAGCTTTATAGCGCTGGGCTCGGCGGCCGCAGTGCTGGCGATAGCGCTGGTAGTGATCTCGCTGCTGATGGTGTATTACCTGCTGAGAGGCTGCGCCGATATCGGCGAGGATCAGGGCGATGAAAACCACGAGATATTCTGCAATCGTTCATGGATCATCTACCTTGCGGTGTTCGGAATATCATACATAGTCGGCGGGATAGCATCGAATATTCTTGGTTCATCATCAGGGACCGGAGCGGCAATAAGCTCGGCCATGACATATCTCGGTATGGCCGCAAAACTGCTGGTAGGTTATGTGTGCTGGAAAACATACAGAAAATTCGACGGCCGAAAAATCAATGCCTATTGATAAGATCTTCCTTCTGTGAACGTGAAAGTTTCTTGATAGCGATCTCACGAGAGAGAGCTTCGCTTTTAGTGTCGAATTCCTCGACATGAACGAGTTCGACAGGACCCCTTCCGCGCGTGTATTTGGCACCGCGGCCGGAGGCATGCGCTGCGACTCTCTGTTCGACATCCGTGGTCCATCCCGTGTAATAACTGCCGTCGCCGCATCTTAAGATATAAACAAAATGTCCGGCCATCACTGCGCCTCGTCCACATGGTAATACCTGACCATGTACTTCTCGATGCCGCCGGCAATTCCCTTCGTGATCCTGTCCTGATATTTCCCGGTACTCATCTTTTTCGCTTCGCTGTAATTGCTGAAAAATCCCATTTCGATAAGCGCGGCGGGGATCCTGCTCCAGTTCTGACCGGTCATATCGTTGCGCGCATCGTTATAACGTTTCGCGAAACCAGTGGTCCGGCATTCACCGTTCAGCATATAAGAGGCCAGGACTTTGCTGCGCGCGGCATCGGCGGTGCTGTAATAACTGTTGTGCCCCGGCTTGTATATAGTCGATACGCCGTGAGCCGAGCTCCCGTACGAGTCGCAGTGCAGACGGACGCATATCTTAGAACCGCTGGCATTGACCATCCTGGCGCGTTTCCGGCAGCTGAGATCGACATCGTTGGACGTCCTGACCATATAGACCTTATAACCGCGCTTCAGCAGATCAGCGCGGAGTTTTTTCGCGATGATCAAAGTATATCTGTATTCGCCCATATGATTATAGACGGAGGAACATCCGCCGGCCATCTTGTATTTTTTGCCGAGCTTTGCATTGTCGGGATCCACGCGTTCCATGCCGAGATCCTGCTTTTTCTGATGTCCGGGATCGATAGCCACAGTTATCTGCGATCTGGAAAGGACCGCCGCCTGCGCCGGGACATAAACCGCGGCCGGGAACAGGCAGGACACAGCAGCCAGCGCCGCGCAGCAGATGACAGCTGTGATTTTGCCGATACTGTTTTTCATTATCAAGCCTCCGTAATATGCGTATATGCTTTGTCGAAAGTTATCACGACGAAATAGTGCGGGTCGATTCTTCTGAGATGCCTTTCCACGTGTGCCGTGATCTCCTCCTGGGGAATCTTACAGTCGGGGCTGACAACGACGTCGAACACGACGTTCGTGTGCGTCGGGCCGGGCACTATCCGCAGATCGTGGAAGCTGATCACTCCGTCCATATCCTTCAGCGCTCTCGCCACTTCTACCTTCAGTTCATCTATGATCGGATCATGCAGCTTGACAGGATCCATATGTATGACAAAATTGATGCCGAGAGCCGCAGAAACCTCTCTCTCGATATTGTCTATCGTATCGTGCGATTCCATCATGTCGGCTTCACAGTCGACCTCGATATGGGCGGAAGCGAAAACTCTGCCGGGCCCGTAATTGTGGACCATGAGGTCGTGTATCCCGTGTACCCCTGGATGGGCCTTCGACATGCGGATTATCTGATTCACGAGTTCGGGATCTGGTGCTTCTCCGAGCAGAGGACTCATAGTCTCCATCACGAGCTGAACACCTGAAATCATAATAAATATCGCGACGCCGCATCCGAGTATGCCGTCGAGATTATACCCCATGAGCTTATTGATGATAACGCCGATAAGTACGACCGATGTCGTGATGACATCATTTCTCGAATCAGCGGAAGCTGCCATAACAGTCAGCGAATTAATAGTTTTTCCGATCCCTCTGTAGAAGAAGCACTGCCACAGTTTGACAAGAACAGATATGATGAGCACGAGTATCGTGACCGCGTCATAAGTCTGCTCTTCAGGGTGTATGACCTTGAGAACGGACGATTTGAGCAGCATTATGCCCACGATAAGAATGACGACGGATATCAGTACACCTGTAAGATACTCTATGCGCGCATGCCCGAACGGATGCTCGCTGTCTTCAGGCTGCGAAGCGAGTTTGAAACCGACTAGCGTCATAATAGATGACGATGCGTCGGTGAGGTTGTTCACGCCGTCGGCGATTATGGCGATACTGGATGCGAGCCATCCGATCGCTATTTTCATAACACAGAGAAGAAAGTTCGTGAATATACCGACAGTGCCTGCGAGCTTCGCATAATTTGTGCGCACTTCCGGTTCATGAGCATCTTCCCAGTTCTTTACAAATTTTTTTATCAGCCAGTGACTCATTTTTATTTTCCCATTATTTCCATAATCATTATAAAATAGTATAATATCCACATATTATAGCACATTTGACAGAGGACAAGAAATATGAAACTGGTATGCATAGGCGACAGTATGATAGACGGATATCCGTATGCGAGATCAGAGAGTTTCCCTGCTGAGCTTGAACGTCTGACAGGGTGGAAAGTCATCAACGCCGGCATATCCGGACAGTCGTCCTCCGAAGTGCTCGCTCGTTTCCCGCGGGCGATGAAACAGCGGCCTGATGCAGTAATGATCCTGTGCGGTACGAATGATTACATTTTCGGCATATGCGGCAGTGAGGAAACGTTTGAAAATATCACGGAGATGGCGCGTGCGGCAGAGCGCGGCGGGGCGGCGCCGGTGATTTGTTTTCCGATCCTGTGCGATCCCGTAAGCGCGGCGGCAAGCTGGGCGGGGATCACCGAGGGCGAATTTGCACAGGCAAACGAAGAACTGAAAAATCTGCGGGAAAAGCTGAAACATTACTGCGGAAAAAACGGGGTGCGGTACATCGACCTGCAGGAATGGTATAAAAGTATTGCGTGTTATTGCGACGGACTGCATCCGACAAGGGAAGGATACAGGATGATCGGGGAGAAAGCTGCGGAGGAATTGTCTTCTGCAGGAGGTAGGGTAAATGAAAAGTAAAAAGAAAACGGTGACGATAGTCGTGCTCATGCTGGTGATGCTTCTGCTTGCGGGAGGATATATGGGATACCGCTACTGGAAATATGAGCAGAAACTGGCAGCGGCCGAAAAGGCGAAGACCGAAGGCGTCTATGATCCTCTCACCGGAGAACGCGTGAAGAAACTGCTGAACAGACCGTTTATGGTCTCTACGGATAACGACAGCTCAGAGGCGAGGCCTCAGTCGGGATTGTCGAAGGCCGATATCGTATACGAGGTGCCGATCGAGGGCGGCGGCACGAGGTACGAGCAGATATTCTACGGGCAGGTCCCTGATCAGATCGGACCGTGCAGGAGCGTCAGACCGTATATCATAGATCTCGCGCTTGCATATAAGGCGGTGCTCGTGCACAACGGACAGAGCCCGCAGGCCAAAGCCTATCTTTCTACAGGAGTGATAGATCATATCTCCGCGGCGGATTATTACGACATCTTCAAAAGCGAATCCGCGGTCGTCATGTACAGCAACGGCAAGGATGTCGCTGCCAAGATGAAGTCCGAAGGCATGGACGGCAAGAAGACTGTTACGGGCTTCAAATTTCTGAGTGACGGAGAAAAAGTCACGGGAAAATCCGTGCAGACTATCAGCATCAACTATGTCAGCGCGCAGGATAAGTATGAATACGATCCCGCTTCGAAGCTGTACACGCGTTATGTGTACGGCGAAAAATGCACTGATAAAGTCAACGGCAAGGTCATTAAATGCGCAAACATCATTATGTTTTATGAGAATTACACCATGTATGATGCGAATTCCGGCCGCCTCAACATAGATATGACGCAGGGCGGAAAAGCCTGGCTGTTCACGCAGGGCAAAGTCGTCAGGGGAAAATGGTCGCGGGCGGATCTCGACTCGCCAATGATTTTCAAGGATAACGACGGCAAAGAATACAAGCTTTCACCGGGACAGACATGGCTGGAGATGATCGACAACACCGTCAGATACAGCTGGAAGTAACAGCAGCGGACCGGCCCTTACACGATCGCCTGCCTGCCGCGTTCACCGGTGCGGATGCGGACGGCGTCTTTCAGGTCGTAAACAAATATTTTTCCGTCGCCGGGGCTGCCTGTATAGGCAGTCCTGCTTATTGTGCGCACCACCCTGTCCGCCCATTCATCGGACGAAACCACGATTTCAAATTTGATTTTCGGCAGCATGTTGACAACGACTTTGCTGCCGCGGACCACGTTCGTGTAGCCTCGCTGCTCGCCGCAGCCCATGACCTGGGATACAGTAATACCGTGGATGTCTATGCCGCTCAGGGCGTCTTTGATTTCTTCATATAATTCTTCGCGTACGATCGCTTCTACCTTTGTCATTTTATCCTCCTAATCAAGTCCGTTGAATGACGGATATGCACTTTCTCCGTGCTGCGCCATATCGAGTCCGCGTTTCTCTTCTTCTATGCCGACACGAAGCGGTACGAACAGAGAGATCACTTTTGCTATAATAAATGTACCTGCGGCGGCGATGACTATCGTCATACCGATGGCGATCAGCTGCGCGCTCATCAGATGGAAATTGCCGCTGAAGACCAGTCCGTCCCATCCGGCCGCCGGGTTTATCGACTGCTGCGTGAAGAGACCGGTCGCTATGCCGCCCCAGATCCCGCCGATGCCGTGACAGCCGAAAGCATCAAGCGCATCGTCATAGCCGAAATATTTCTTGACGGTCGTGATCATGAAGTAGGCCAGCGGACTCACCACGAGGCCGATGATGACCGACGACCATACGGGAACGAAACCGGCGCCCGGCGTGATGGCCACCAGTCCGAGGACGGCGCCTGTCGACGCGCCCACGACCGTGGGCTTGTTCTGGATGATGCAGTCTATGGCCATCCAGGACGCCATAGCGGAAGCAGCAGCGGTATTTGTAGTAATGAACGCATGCGCCGCGAGTGTGCCGGCTGAAAGCGCACTGCCTGCGTTGAAACCGTACCAGCCGAACCATAACAGCGCCGCGCCGAGCAGGACGAAAGGAATATTGTGAGTGTGATAGGAAAGCTGTGAATATCCCTGGCGTTTGCCGATCATTATCGAAAGGACCAGGCCGCTGACTCCGGAACTGATGTGCACGACATCGCCTCCCGCGAAATCGAGCGCGCCTATTACTGAACCGAGCAGTCCGTCATGTCCCCAGACCATGTGGGCGAGCGGATAATAGATCAGCAGCGACCAGAATACGATAAAAAAGAACAGCGCCTTGAAATTCATCCTGCCCGCGACAGAACCTGTGATCAGCGCCGGTGTGATCAGCGCGAACATCATCTGGAAAGCGACGAATGTGAACGGCGGTATCGTCGAAGCGTAAGCGCTCGTTCCTTCTTCCATGCCGTACAGACAGAAATTGTGGAGTGTGCCGATCAGTCCGCTGTTATCTCCTGAAAAACTCAGCGAATAACCGACGATAACCCACATGACAGAACATATTCCCATGACGAAGAATGACTGCATCATGGTGTTGAGAACATTCTTTCTGCGCTCCAGCCCGCCGTAAAAAAAGGCCAGCCCCGGCGTCATTATCATGACCAGGGCCGCGCAGATAAGCATGAAGCCTGAATCACCTGTATCCATAAATACCTCCTCTGAAAATCAAAAGACGTCCGGAGTATGCGCTCCGGACGCCGATACTATGCAGATAATTCTAATCAGAAGGTACATTGAGTTCAATAAACGGGATACTAAAAAACTAACAGAAAATTTAGTTTATTTAACAGGCTTACTCTACAGGGTCGGTCTTGAGGACTTCCTGCATCGTTTTGTTCGCAATGGATCCCGCGGTAGTAATACCGTAGCCGCCGTTCTCGACGAGGACGACGAAAGCATACGGATATCCGTCATTTTTGATGAAGCCGACGAACCAGGAATTCGGCTCTTTGCCGTTCCCGACCTCTGCCGTTCCGGTCTTCGCGTAGATCTTGAGACCCGGGAAATTATCCTGCCCGTAATGAGATTTGACATTGTTGCGCATGTAGATGCGCAGCTTCTTGGCCGTGGATTGTTTGATGAGTTCGCTCGTCTGCGTCTTGATATGGAAGCCTGTGCTCCAGCCGTTGGAGAATTTCACCGCCTGGATGATGCGCGGATTCGCGGCCTTGCCGCCGTTGGCGATAGCTCCCGCGTAGACCATCAGCGAACATGGATTCACGAGGTCGTTATACTGGCCGATGCCCGACCAGGCCAGGTTGACTCCGCTGTTCGGGAACGTGAAAGTGCCCCTCTTCGTGCGGATCCCGTTGATATTATAGCTGGACATGAGGCCGGCTTTCCGCGTGTAGTCCTTGAGCGTGTCTCCGCCGATCTTCATGGCGAGATGTCCGAAATAGATATTGCAGGATTCGGCCAGCGCTTCTCTCATGGTAACAGTTCCGTGCGCCGAAAGGTCCGTGACCTTGTCGCCGGAATATGTGCCGACCTGCCAGGTGCCCGTGCAGTCCACAGCATAGCTCGAAACGTTGTCCACGGTTTCGATGCCCGCGGCCGCAGTCACGAGTTTGAATACGGAGCCCGGGACGAACGTGGATGAAAGCAGTCTGTTCATGTAGACGCCGTCGCTGTCGCTGTAGCTCGAGCCGCTTTCCGTTTTCGGGTCATATGAAGGGGAGCTCGTCATGCAGATGATATCCCCGGTCTTGTAATTGAAAACTCCGACGCAGCCCTTCCTGCCGGCCAGAGCCTGATATGCCGTCCGGCATACTTTTTTGTCGATAGTAAGATACAGCTTTCTGCCGTTGTTGTTGGTCGAATATGTTCCGGAAAGGAAATTATAGCCGACGAGTTTGCTCGCGAAAACAGTCTCGGCACCGGTCGCGATATTGCCTGTCCTGTCGCCGACGGCATGCAGCGTCGCAGCTCTCGAAGTGCTGCCGACACCGTATTTGAGCTTGCCGGTCGAGCCGTTTCTCAGCAGCAGTCTGCCTTTGGAATCATAGATCGCGCCGGTGGAAATATAGCCGTTCGAATAGATGCTCTGATTGGCCGGGTAACTTGCCCACGTACTGCCGTCCACTGCGAGTTTGACGATATAATAACCAAGACCCGCCAGCAGCATCGCCGCGAGCATAAGACAGATTATCGCACGCTTCTCAAGTTTCTTCATAAGTCCTCCAGTTATTTGTCGAGCTGATCGAAATCAGTTATATCCTCATCCCCGTCAAGATGTACTCTGTTGCCGGAGTAGTAATAGTCGTCGTCGGGCACCAGTTCTTCCGCGTCGGGCTGATCTCTCAGCGATTTTACGGTGTAGTAATAATTGGTCGCGTAAGGATCCGCGGCAAATCTTTTTTCCGCCTCGGGGTCTGTCTCTATTTCGAAAGGTATATCTTCTTCTTCCTCATCGTCAGGGCGCACAGCAATGCTGGCGTTCCGCCGCGTATCGGCCGCTTTGAGGAAGGCCAGAAGTCCCCATGATGCGAGCATGGAAGTTCCGCCGTTGGATACGAACGGAAGCGTAACGCCGGTGAACGGCAGTATATCCAGCGATCCGAGAACATTCATGATCGTCTGGAAAATGATCAGCGAAGTCGCGGCGCAGGCGGCGATCGAGTAGAATGTCGAACGTGCAGCGGTGATCGACCTTACTGCGAATATACATAATGTAACGAGTGCCAGTACACACAGGAGCGCGATGATGAGGCCCCATTCCTCGGAGACGAGGCTGAACACGAGGTCCTTGTCCGCCGCATATATCGAGTGGAACCAGCCGTTGCCGGCGCCCACCCCGAGCAGTCCTCCGCTCGCCGCGGCTGTCATGCCGCGCGTCTGCTGATAGCCGCCCGCATCGGCGTACTGCCATGCGTGCGTCCAGGTCGCGAATCTGCTGGTGATATGAGGAATAAATTTTATCGACAGCATGCCTCCGAGGGCGACGACACCGAGTATGAGGATCAGTTTCGAGAAATCGCCCGAACGCAGGAATGATATTATTACGAATGTCACGAAGAATATCGCCGCGGTGCCGAAGTCGTTCATTACTGCCAGACATCCCAGGCAGAAGACCGAGAAAAGCATGAACCTCGTCAGGTTCTTTTTTTCGTACAGTTCGTCGAGCGTCGCACTGCCTATGAATATGTAGGCGACTTTCACGAGCTCTGACGGCTGGATGGACATGCCGCCAACATTGATCCAGTTGGTGGATCCGTTGGTGGATGAGCCGAAGACCAGGTTCACAAGCAGCAGTACACAGCTGATTATTATCAGCGCGCGCCGGATGCTGAGCGCCCTGTCAAGGTCTCTGAGATACCAGCAGAGGATGAAGAAAATGACCACGCCCAGAATAATGGCAATGAGTTGTTTGAAAACGGCGCCTTCAGATGTGGTCGCGACGACCGCGAGGTTGATCGTGCACAGGAAAAATGCTATGCACTCCATTTCAAATGAGGTCCTTTTGAGCGATCGCAGAAATATGCAGAATGCCCACATTGTAACTGTGAGGAGCCCGAAGCTGAGCAGGACCGTAAAGTCGAGCTTCGATCCTCTCGCCGCGATGAACTGGATGCCCATCATTATCTGGAATATCGTCAATATAGCAAGGGAGAACCACGGCGAAAAAGTCTTGGTCGTCATTCTCCTTTTTTCATTGTTTTCGCGTTTTTCTTTTAGACTTGCCGGAAGCAGAACACAGTCTGCGCCGCCCATGGATATCGTGTCGCCCATGTTGACGCGGGTGGATTTATAGACATCGTGACCGTTTATCTGCGAACCGCCTTTGGAGCCGAGATCGTTATAATACCAGTCGCCGTTTTCTTCGCGGACCAGCGTGCCGTGGCTGCGCGATACTGTCATGAGGTCGATCACGACATCTGCGCTTTTCGCCCGTCCGAGCACGTTTTCCCAGTGAGAGATCGGAACGGCGCTGCCGTCGGGAAGACTCAGATACGCCCAGATCTCAGATGGATTTTTTGCAGCCAAAAGAGAACTGATCGATCGTACGAGGATCAGCACGGCCAGCAGCACGAACACCCATCTTGCCACAGTAGTATAGTATGTAGCGACAAGAGGATGGGACTCGAATAACGCCGCTAGAGATTTCATAAGCGGCTGTGCCGCTTCGGAAATCGAACTGAACATATTACTCTTTTTCTCCCTCCGGGTTCAATATTTCTTTCCCATTATACCATAAAACGGCACGTCCGAATTAATATGACGAAAGTATTATTTGATTGCTGCGGGATCCATTCATTCCAGTCTGATCGAAACTTCACCGCTTGTGATCGTTTCCAGAACGGTATTTCCGTTTTCATCAGGGTGTTTAATGATAAGACCGCCGTCTTCGTCAATGCCTTCGGCTTCTGCGTGAAGAGGTTTCGCGCCGGGTTTGCCGAGCATGCCTGCCTTATATACGAGTATGCGTTTGCCGATGACCATGCTGTGTGAACGGTAGTCTTCTATGAAAGATCTGTCTTCGATATTGTCGACGACAGGAATAAATTCATTTATTATCTGTGCGGCTATCGCGGCCCGGGAAACGGAGCCTCCTATGAATCCGTACGAATCTGCCGCAGCCTTCGGACTGTCGCTTTCAAAACAGTTCACGCCTATTCCGACGACGATACTGCCGATCTGACCGCTTTCAAAATCCATTACTGCTTCGGTGAGGATGCCGGTGATCTTCCGGCCGCCGAGATAAATGTCGTTCACCCATTTGATTTCAGGAGCAAGGCCGTAGAGCTTTTCGAGAGCGCGGACGACCGCTACAGATGCGGCAGTCGTTATCAGCACCGACTTGCTGATGTCAAAATCCGGTTTTATGATGATGCTCATGTAGAGGCCGCTGCCTGCGGGAGAAACAAATGTCCGCCCGAGCCGGCCCTTGCCCTGCGTCTGTTCGTTCGCGATGACGACGGCACGGTCCTCAGTCCCCGCGAGTTCTTTTGCTTTTTCGTTCGTCGATGCGACGGATTCGAAGTAATATACGGGAATGTCAAAGTCTGTCATGGATCTGACGGCTTCAGCCGATATGATATCTGTATCGCCGGGCATCATATAGCCTTTGTTCGTGACCGCTTCGATAGTGTAATTGCTTTCCTGGAGCGACTTGACCGCCTTCCATACAGCGGTGCGTGAAACCCCGAGTCTGTCGGCGATTTCTTCACCTGATACGGATTTTCCTTTATTTTCAATAAGGGCTTTCAAAACCTCGCTTTTAACTGTCATTATGGCTCCTTTCGCCTGATTTTCAACGTTTTAAGCTGTTAGAGCGATTGTACAATATATGTGTATCGCTGTCAACTGCGGTACTTAGTTCGGTTAACAATGAACGTTAGGTGAACGTTTTGTGAAAGTGACAAGGATGTCATTGACGAAAAATTCCGTAACTATTAATATGAAGAAGAATTGAGAAAGAAGGAAAGCTTACATAGTTTTTGCACGATTGGAGTATATATCTATGGGTACTAAAAAAGGACTGATAATAGCGGCAGTACTGGCACTGGCAGTATGTTTCACTGCTGCACCTGTTACACCGGTGCATGCGGGATCAGTCACCAAAGGTTTTTCACATCAGCTTTCAGTCAAAGTAGTCAAGAATTCCGACGGAACTTTCACAACAGTAAACAATGAAAATCAAATGATGAGGCAGGCAAGAACAAAGCTGGGATGCCCGTACGTTTCAGGCGCGGCAGGTCCTTATGCTTTTGACTGCAGCGGTTATGTCGCATATACGATGCATAAGAGCGGAGTTGCTCTGACGAGAAGCACGGCTGCTTCATATTACAGATCGGCAAACAATGTCGGATCGATAGGCAATGCTCACAGAGGAGACATAGTTCTTTATTCATCCGGCGGCGGCATCTGCCACTGCGGACTGTACTACGGCGGCGGCGATGTTATCCAGGCGTGCTGCAGCAGAGGCGTAGCGGTCAGAGGCGCATATGACATCGGTCAGAGCGTTGTAGCTGTCATCAGAACATATACTCCTGCGGGAGTGCTCAGAGTCGCGGGCGATGCCGGATCACAGGTCCGCATCAAGGGCGAAGGCATCAGCGTTACCAAGACACTGACAGAAGCGGGCGTTACAGCAAAGGCTCTTCCGAGAGGCACGTACACCGTAACACCGGTCGGCGAAGGATCCGCAGCTGTCACTGTTAAGGTGAGATATAACGATTCCACAAAAGTCGACTTCACGGAGCAGGCTGAAGACCCTGCTGCATAGAAGCCGTAAAACAGATTCTTACCGGGGCGCGCCGAAAGGCCGCTCCTTTTTTTACGCGTTACTATATGATACAATATCGCCATGGCATATTTGAAAACGGATGAGGAAAGCCGCAGGCTTTATAAAACGCTTGCAAAAGTTGCGCTTCCGATAGCTCTCCAGAGTCTGATCGGATCCTCTTTGAATTTAGTGGATAATCTGATGGTCGGCGCGCTCGGCGAATCCGAGCTTGCAGCGGTCGGGGTAGGAGTGCAGATCTTCATGGTTTTCTTCATGCTCATCTACGGGTTTTCCAGCGGGTGCGCAACATTCATAGCGCAGTATCACGGTGCTGAAAACCGGGCAGGCATTAAAAAAAGCATGGGATTCACATTCATGGTGTGCATTTCGATCGGGGTGCTTTTCTTTATCGGCGGTGAATTTTATCCGGGAAAAATCATCCGCATATTTACGGATATACCGGAAATCGTCAGTCTCGGTACTGTTTATGTCAGGACAGGCGCTCCGTGTTTCCTTATCATGGCCTTCACACAGACCTTCGAGACATCGCTGCGGGCGACACAGCAGACACACCTGCCGCTGATATCGAGCGTTACTGCCTTCGCGGCCAACACGATACTGAACTATATTCTGATATTCGGACATTTCGGAGCCCCTGCACTCGGAGTGGAAGGCGCTGCTGCGGCCACTGTGCTTTCAAGAGTGCTGCAGACTTTTGTCCTGATATTTATCGTTTTTTTCCGCAGGAATATCGTGGCCGGCAGGCCGCGCGATTATTTCGGCTGGACCGGCGATCTCAGCAGACGGATATTGAAAAATTCCGTGCCGACTATGCTCAATGAGAGTCTCTGGGGTCTTGGCACAGCAATGTACGTGGCGGCGTTTGCGCGTGTCGGTGTCACGGAATATGCATCGGTGCAGGCGGGGAACACCATCCAGAATGTTTTCATAATGGCGGCGTTCAGTATCGGCGATGCTATTCTGATCCTTGTCGGGCAGCAATTCGGACGCGGCGAAATGGAAAAGGGCGAGGCTCTGGCAAAGCGGCTGCTGAAGGCAGGGGTCATTGTCGGATTAGTGCTCGGGCTCCTTCTTATTGCTGCCGCGCGGCCGATTATTTCCCTGTTCAATTTCACTCCGGCGGGAATGCGCTATACTTTTATTATCCTTGTCGTTTACGGCCTGTTCATGTCGATCGTCGTTTATAACAGCACGATCATTACAGGCGTCCTGAGAGCCGGCGGCGATACGCGGTTTGCTCTGATCGCCGAAACGGGCACTATCTGGCTGTACGCTGTGCCGGCCGCTTTTATCACCGCGCTGTATCTGCACTGGCCGATCTATTTCTGCATCCTCGCGGTCAGGTGCGAGGACCTCATCAAGTGCGTTATCCTGACGATCAGGATCCGCTCCGGAAAATGGGTCAGGAATGTGATCAACTGAGGGACAGTGCGCGGCGAATCGGATCTGCACCACCTTTCAAAAAATACGCTCTTGGGAATACCAAGAGCGTACTTAAGATGTTCATTAGTTGTTCGTTTATCCGGCCAGCTCAGCAAACTGCGAGTTGTAGAGGTTCGCATAGAAGCCGTTCTGCGCGAGAAGGTCTTCGTGCGTGCCCTGCTCGATGATGTCGCCGTGGTTCATTACCAGGATCCAGTCGGCTTCCTTTATGGTGGACAGCCTGTGAGCTATGACGAAACTTGTACGTCCGTACATCAGTTTGGTCATTGCTGACTGAATGAGTTTTTCCGTCCTCGTGTCGACCGAGCTCGTGGCTTCATCGAGAATGAGGATCGGCCTGTTGGCAAGCATTGCTCTCGCAATAGTCAGCAGCTGCTTCTGTCCCTGCGAGATATTCGTTGCCTCTTCGTTTATTTCCATATCATATCCGTTAGGCTGCGTCATGATGAAGTGATGTATGTGAGCCGCCTTCGCAGCGTTTTCTATTTCCTCGTCAGTCGCATCCATTTTTCCGTACCTGATATTGTCCCGGATCGTGCCGCTGAAAAGCCATGTGTCCTGGAGCACCATGCCGAACAGGCTGCGGAGCTCGCTCCGCGAATAGTCGGTGATATCGTGATCGTCGACCCAGATGTCGCCGCCGTCCAGCTCGTAATACCTCATGAGAAGCTTTACGATCGTCGTCTTGCCGGCTCCGGTAGGTCCTACGATCGCGACCTGGGAACCCGGCTTCGCGACATAGCTGAAGTCTTTGATTATCGGCTCGTCCTTTTCGTATCCGAATTTTACGTCTTTGAAGCTGACTTCTCCGTGATGATGCGCCATGTCGACATGCACCTTTGTCTCTGCAGCTGTGCCGTATGCGTCTGCTTCCTCATCTTCTTCAATGAAGTCGAAGACACGTTCAGCCGCGGCTGCTGTCGACTGGAGCAGGTTCATGACATTTGCGACCTGCTGTACCGGCTGGTTGAAGGATCTTACATAAGTGATGAACGCCTGTATATCGCCGATCGACACTTTGCCGTTGATGGCGAGATATCCGCCGAGGACGCAGACGGCAACATATCCGACATTGCCGATGAACTGTGTCGAAGGCATCATGAATCCCGAGTAGAACTGGGATTTGAAGGCTGCTTTACAGAGCTTCTCGTTGATTTCATCGAAAGTTTCGAGCGATTCGTCTTCTCTGTTGAACGCCTTTACGATCATGTGGCCGGTGTACATTTCCTCGACATGACCGTTCACGTCAGACAGGAAATTCTGCTGATCCTTAAACTGACCCTGCGAGCGGTTCACGACGAGCTTGATCACGATCGCGGAAAGAGGCAGGACGATCAGAGCCACGACTGTCATCATCAGACTGATCCTTATCATCATGATCAGCACGCCCAGGATCGTTGCCGCCGAAGTAATAGTCTGTGTCAGCGATTGGTTGAGCGTTTGGTTGATCGTCTCAATGTCATTTATGACTCTGGACTGCGTTTCACCGTGGGTCCTGCCGTCGAAATATTTCAGCGGCAGTCTGTCTATCTTGGAGGAGATCTGCTCCCTCATCTCATAAGTCACCTGCTGCGCGACTTTGGACATGATCCACCCCTGCACGAACGAAAACACAAAACTCAGTCCGTATATTATTGTAAGGAAAATCAGGATCTTATCCAGAGTGTCCCAGTTAATGCCTTGCGGACTCATAAAGCCCTTAACTATTTCATCTGTCGCATTTCCGAGTATTGTCGGGGCAATGATCGTGAAAATGGTGCTTGCGATCGCAAATACGAAAACGATGATAATACTTATCTTATACCTGGCGAGGTAATGCATAAGTTTTTTCATGGTCGGCCCGAAATTTTTCGCTTTCTCGCCCGGCATCATCTGTGACGCCGGCCCGCCGCCGCGCTGACGCGCTCTCTGCGGTTTTTTGTTTGCGCTGTGCGCATTATTCTGCTGTTCGCTCATTATGCTCCCTCCCTTCCGAGTTCTTCCTCACTCAGCTGCGAGGAGGCTATTTCCTTATATACTTCGCAGGTCTTCAGCAGCTCTCTGTGAGTGCCTGTCCCGGCGATCTGTCCGTCGTTCATGACCACTATCTTATCCGCATCCATGATCGTGTTGATCCTCTGCGCGACAATGATGAAAGTGCTGCCGCCGACTTTTTCCTTCAGCGCCTTTCGGAGCACCGCATCTGTCTTGAAGTCAAGCGCGGAGAAACTGTCATCAAATATATAGATATCCGGTTTCTTGATCAGAGCTCTTGCTATCGACAGCCTTTGCTTCTGGCCGCCGGAAACACTGGTGCCGCCCTGTGCAACTTCTGTATCGAAACCGTCCGGCATTTCATTGATGAATTCCATGGCCTGAGCTGTTTCGCAGGCCTCAAGCATTTCTTCCTCTGTAGCGTCGGATTTTCCGTACTGCAGGTTGGAAGCGATAGTGCCCGAAAAGAGGAGCCCCTTCTGCGGTACGAGTCCGATTTTCTCGTGGAGTTCGTGCTGAGTAATGTCTTTTATATTCAACCCGTCGATATCTATTTCTCCGCCCGTGACGTCGTAGAAACGCGGGACAAGCGTTATCAGAGTGGATTTTCCCGAACCGGTTGAGCCGATGATCGCTGTAGTCTGTCCCGGCTCCGCCGTGAAGCTGATATTTTCGAGCGCGTTTTCCGAAGCATCAGGATATGCGAATGAAACGTTTTTGAATTCTACGAAGCCTTTCTTTTCAGGAAGCTTCAGGACGGTGCCGTTCGTTCCGGCATTGCTTTCCGGATCGCTGATCGTCGGTTTAGTGTCGAGCACTGCGCCGATACGGCCGGCCGAAACCGCCGCTCTCGGCAGCATGATGAACATCATCGTGATGAAGAGGAAAGACATTACTACCTGCATAGCGTACTGCAGGAACGCGAGTATTTCTCCGATCATAATGCTGTGCGTGTCGACGAGCTGGCCGCCTTTCCAGACGATCAGCACGCCCATCATGCTCATGATGAGCGTCATTGCCGGGAAGAGGATCGACATCGCGCGGTTAACAAAGATGTATATTTTTGTGAGGTCGGTATTTGCTTCCCCGAATCTGTCTTCTTCGTGTTTTTCTGTATTGAAAGCCCTGATGACCAGAAGACCCTCGAGTCTTTCCTTGACAACGAGATTCAGTCTGTCGAGCTTTGTCTGCATAGTTTTGAACTTCGGCATAACAGCGACAAACAGCCCTGCCATGATAATAAGTACAGCGACGAGACCGAGCACTATCGTCCACGTGAGATCCGGGCTTGTTCTGATCGCCTTGACCAGAGCGCCGATGCCCATGCATGGAGCGAAGATCATGAATCTCAGAGCCATTACTGTAGTCTGCTGAATGTTCTGCACGTCATTCGTCGAACGCGTGATCAGCGAAGCCGTAGAGAACTCCTCGAGTTCCGCTCTGGAGAATGCAGTGACCCGTCTGAAAAGAGCGCTCCTCAGATCGCGCGATGTCACGGCGCCGACTTTTGCGGCGACACCGTTGGCCGAGATCGAGCATATCACCGAGCAAAAAGCCACTGCGAGCATCAGGCCGCCTATCTTATAGATGTAGCTCTGGTCCATTTTGATAATGCCGTTGTTGATGATGTCGGACATATAGCCCGGCAGCGCCAGCTCGCACATAGCCTGCGTAAACAGCAGTACTACGATGATGAGCATCAAAGGTATATATTTTTTGTAATAACTAAGTGTTGTTTTCATTTATCGTCTTCCCCTCCTTTTGTCGTGCCGTCGTGTGGAATGTCGGCGTGCCGGTCCGTTTTATTACTGCTGCAGTGATCGGCTGATTCACATATGCCGCAGTGGTCGCCGCTGCACTCGCCGCTGAACGGAGGTTTCGGAAGCCCTTCCGCATCAAGGGCGTTCATTGCCGCTCTTGTGGCAAGCTCCCGGAACGTTCTGCGTTCGTTTTCGTTCATTCCTTTGGTTATCATATTTTCGAAATCGCGTTCGAGTTTTCCGAGTTTCGGAAATACCTGTCTGCCTTTTTCTGTCAGATAGAGCCGGTATCCGCGTTTGTCGTTTTCATTCTGTTCGCGCCGGACATAGCCTTCGCTGATAAGATCTTTTGTGACCTTCGCGATGCGGCCCTTGTCGATATGCATGGTCCGGGCAATATCTTCCTGACCGCATCCTTCATTTTGCGCAACGGCCAGAAGATACGGAGGATGACATTTGTCTATTCCGGTTTCCTTCATTCGCTTTATGGCGTATCTGTTCGAGTACCTGTACAATACCGAGAAAGCGCCGAACATGCTGTTATGCATTGATTACCTCCTGAATCTGCTTTCTGACTGAAACAGTTTGCTTTGCAATTGGTTGACTTGGCAACTGTTGACTAGACAACTAATATACTCCTGGATATAATAGTTGTCAAGTCAACTATTTAAAATATATATTACATATTTGTTATCTATTGTTCAGTATCGTTTAAGGAACAGTATGATATAATATATATATCTGCAGGAGGGAACATTTATGATACTGGAAAAACAGGATGATGTTAAAATCGATATCAACAGTCTGCCGCCTGAGCTGCGTGATGTAGCCGATGAAGCGCAGAAGTTTATGCTTACGAGGAATCTATATCATTCCGCGATCAAAGAGGTAAGTACCAAACTCGAGATACTTGATGACGAGTTCCATGCGAAGATGGACTATAACCCGATCCATCATATGGAATGCAGAGTCAAATCGATTCAGAGCACTTTTGCAAAAATAATGAAGAGGGGATATACCTTCAATGACAAAGATATCAGAAAAATCACCGATATAGCCGGCATAAGAGTGATATGCAATTATATCGACGATGTTTACACGATTGAAAAACTGCTTCTTCAGCAGAGCGATATTGAACTGGTCCAGGAAAAAGACTACATTCAGAATCCGAAGGAGAGCGGATACAGAAGCCTGCACATTATTGTGCTGGTGCCTGTATTTCAGTCTGAACGAGTGGAAAGGGTCCCGGTCGAAATCCAGATACGTACTATTGCCATGGACACATGGGCAAGTCTGGAGCACGAACTGAAATACAAGAGCGACGGCAATATCAGCGATAAAGATGCCAACGACCTGAAACTCTGCGCCGCGCACCTTGCCGCAGTTGATATCACGATGATGAGGATACATTCCGGCAGAAAGGAATTAAAAGTCCCGGATCCGGAAATGGATTATCCGGATCAGAACAACATAAAACCGGAAATGCAGCAGGCCTGAAAAGGCCTGCTTTTCTTTTCGGCATATCAGTGCCGGACGTGCCCGCTTGAAACATTGCCGGAATCCGGGAATGAAGAAAATGTGGCGTAAATATCAAATAAGGCGAAAGATGCACCGCGCTTTTCAACGATTGCTTGCTCCGGAACAGGAAGAAGGCCGGATTATGCGTCGAGCAAACGCTCGATCGCTGCAGCCCGGTGGATCGCGGTGCAAATTTACAAAAAAGATATTGACACCAAAATAATAATTCCCGGACTTATATGGCCTGACACAAAAATCCCGGATGTATAAGCAACAGGGGTTGACAACATGCGGGCATGCCGGTATAATGTCACCATGTGCTTCATCTATTTAACGCGTTAACGCGTTAAAGCGATGCGTGGATTATTCTGCCAAAATAATGTAAAATCAGGTGGAGGATAAAGAGTGAACCGCGGCTCGCGGCTGCACGGAAGCAAAGAATGCCGGTCATGAGACCGGGCCTGCTGATATGAACAGAAAAGGGAAAAGAGTGGATATGGCAAACAGAAAAGCAAAACTGAAACCGGCTGAAAAAGCGACGTTTGAACTCAGGGCGCTGTACGAGCAGTTCGGATACAGAAAATATAAGATGGGGAAATTCGAGGAGTACGGGCTGTATGCGTCGAATATGGATTTCCTGTCGGGTGACAAGGTCCTGACTTTCACGGATCTGGACGGAAGACTCATGGCCCTCAAGCCTGATGTAACACTGAGCATCATCAAGGATTCGGACGCTGACCTCCAGTCGAGCGAGAAACTCTATTACATTGAAAACGTTTACAGAGAAGACCGCGAAGGAAACAACTTCGTGGAGATCGAGCAGATGGGGCTGGAATACCTGGGAAATGTCGATGACTACGGTATTACTGAGGTCGTTGCGCTGGCAGTCAGGACATTGAAAGGCATTGATAAAAATTATATTCTCGAGATCTCGCATATGAGTTTCGTGACAGAACTGCTGAAGGATCTCGGACTCAAATATGATGACTATGTGCATATGCTGAATCTCATAAGGAGCAAGAATGCGCCGGGCATTGTAAAGGTCGCCCGAAAGATCGGTGTTCCGGAAGACAGGATCAACGATATCAGAGAAATACCTTCGCTTTTCGGACCGGTTAAGCAGACGCTGAAGCGTGCGAGGAAGCTGGTAATAAATCAGGAAATGCAGGAGGGGCTCGACCAGCTCGAGCGTGTGACTGACGGTCTCAGGGCAATGGATGCCGCAGACAATGTACAGATCGACCTTTCGATTGTAAACGACACGAATTATTACAACGGAATTATTTTCAAAGGATATTTCGAGGAGCTCGCAAAGCATGTGCTCGCGGGCGGACAGTATGATAAAGCAATGGCGAAGTTCGGCAGGACGACAGGCGCCATCGGATTCGGACTTTATCTCAACGAAGTGAGCCTGCTCAGGACCGAAGAAGAAAAATACGACGTCGATGCGCTTATGCTATACGGAGCGAAAGAACCGATCGCCAATGTAGCAAAAGCTATTACTTCGCTGAGGAAGCAGGGAATGAGCGCCAGAGCCGAAAGGAGCAGACCGAAGGGCCTGAAGTGCAGAAAAGTGTACAGACTGAAGGACGGCGTACTGACAGAAAAAAATCAGAAAGGATCACAACATGCTTAATATTGCGCTTCCGAAAGGAAGACTCGGGGACTCGGTCTATTCTATGCTCGACAAGGCGGGATTCGACTGCCCGGCCTACAATGATATAAACAGAGAACTTGTAATAGAGAATACAAAGAAGGGTCTGCGCTATCTGCTGGTAAAACCGGGAGATGTGCAGGTATATGTAGAACATCACGCGGCTGATGTCGGCATTGTCGGCAAGGATATCCTCCTGGAAACAGAGCCCGATGTATATGAACTTCTCGACCTGGGGATCGGGAAATGCAGGATGTGCGTCGCGGCGCCGAGAGGATTCACCGACGACAGGTCGAGCACACTGCGCGTAGCCACAAAATACGTCAACGTCGCGAAGCATTATTACAGCGAACGGAACAGAGACATGGAGATCATATATCTGCGCGGCAGCATCGAGCTCGGCCCGATAACGGGTCTGTCGGATGTGATAGTGGATATCGTCGAGACCGGGAATACGCTGAAAGCCAACGATCTGGTTGTTATTGACGCATTCAAGGATATCAGCGCGAGATTTATAGCGAACAAATCGAGTTTCAAATTCCAGAACAGGATCATCAGCGAAATGGTGACGAAGCTCGGAGATCAGCTGGAGGAAGGGAAATAAAGATGAGCAGATTTTTAAATGAGGAACTCAGGAGTCTTGAACCATACACACCCGGCGAGCAGCCGAAGGTGGTCGGCAGACTTGTCAAACTGAACACGAACGAAAATCCTTACGGGCCCAGCCCGAAGGCTGCGGAAGCGCTGGCGGACGCGGATGCCGGATCACTGAGGCTGTACCCGGATCCGGACGGCTCCGATCTGGTGGCGGCGATCGCGGAGAACTGCGGCGTGGCGCCGGCGGAGATAATGATCGGTAACGGGTCGGACGAGATCCTGGCGTTCATGTTCATGGCGTTCGGGAAGCGGATCTGGTTTCCGGAAACGAGCTACGGTTTTTATCCGGTATTCAACGATGTCTTCGGGTGCGAGGGACATGAGATCCCGCTCGAAGAAGACCTTTCCATTGATATAGAAAAATACAAGGGCGTGCCGGGGACGGTGGTAATAGCCAATCCGAACGCGCCGACGGGGCTGGCGCTCAGTCTCGGCGAGATCGAAGAGCTTCTGCAGGCGAACAGTGACACTCTCGTGGTGATCGATGAGGCGTATGTCGATTTCGGTGCGGAGACGGCGGCGCCGCTCATCAAGGAATATGATAATCTTATGGTAATACGGACTCTTTCGAAGAGTCTCGGCCTGGCGGGCCTGCGTGTCGGCTGGTGCATGGGATGCGAAGATATCATCAGTGACATGAAGCGTGTGAAGTTCAGCTTCAATCCGTATAATGTCGACAGGATCGCGCTGGCCGTGGCGGCGGCTGGAGTGCGCGACACGGAGTATTTCGAAGCGACGCGGGGCAGGATCATGGCGACGCGAAAAAGATTCACAGCCGCTATGGAGAAAATGGGCTTTAATATCCCGGATTCGAAGACAAATTTTGTTTTTGCCGGGAGCGGCCGGATAGCCGGTGCCGATTATTTCCACGAACTCAGAAAAAGGAATATAATAGTAAGGTATTTTGATAAAGACCCGATCAGAGATTATGTGAGGATCACGATCGGTACGGACGAAGATATGGATCTGCTCCTCAAGGCAACAGAGGAGATTTTGAAGGAGGCCGGAAAATGAGAAGGGGCGAAAAAGGCGGAAATAAAAGAACAAGCGAAATAACGAGAAACACCAACGAAACGAAAATCAGTATTTCACTGGATCTGGACGGCAGAGGCGCTTATGACATCGATACGGGATGCGGATTCTTCGATCACATGATGGAACTGTTCGCGCGTCACGGCAGGTTCGACCTGAAGATAGAATGCGACGGAGACACGGAAGTGGATTACCATCATTCAGTAGAGGATATCGGGATATCGCTCGGGCAGGCGTTCAGAGAAGCTCTCGGCGACAAGAAAGGCATCGTGCGTTACGGCGACCAGCTGCTGCCGATGGACGAGGCGCTCGTGCTGGTTTCACTTGACCTGAGCGGCCGGGCATCAGTCAACTATGACATGGAGATCCCGACAGAAAAAGTCGGGGATTTCGACACGGAGCTGGCAGAGGAATTCCTTATCGGCTTTTCCCGGGAACTGGGCCTGACCGTCCACGTGCTGGAATTTGCCGGGACGAACAGCCATCATATCCTGGAGGCCATGTTCAAGGGTCTGGCCAGAGCGCTGGCGAAGGCAGTGTCAATAGATCCGAAGTTCGCAGACGAAGTGCCGTCGACTAAAGGAGTACTGTAAATGATAGCGATAATAGATTACGGAGTGGGCAATCTGTTCTCACTCGCATCATCACTGAAATATATCGGGGTCGAGACCCTGGTGACCAATAAAAAAGAAGATATCGAGGCGGCCGACAGGATCATCCTTCCGGGCGTCGGAGCGTTCGAGGACGCGAGCAGGAAGCTTTACGCGACGGGTCTTGTGGACACGCTGATGGAGCAGGCCGCCGCCGGCAAACCGCTGATGGGCATCTGCCTCGGGATGCAGCTTCTGTTTGAGCGCAGCTTCGAGTACGGCGAGTTCCGGGGACTCGGCCTGGTGCCGGGAGACATCGTGCCGCTCGAGGGCGACATCAGCCCGGACCTCAAGATCCCGCAGATAGGATGGAACAGCCTGAAGTTCGAAAAGGACGACCCGCTGTTCAGATATATAAAAGAAGGCGAGTATGTATACTTCGTCCACGGATATTACGCGCGCAGGGGGGAAAACACCGCAGCCACGACAAACTACGGCACTGATATTACTGCAGTAGTGAGGAAAGGCAACGTATGCGGGACTCAGTTCCACCCCGAAAAGAGCGGCAGTACCGGACTGAATATTCTCAGAGCTTTCAGCGAACAGTAACGGAGGGGCAGTAATGAAAATTTTTCCCGCGATCGATCTTATCGACGGCAAGGCGGTCAGGCTCGTGAAGGGCGATTACGATCAGAAAACAGTATATAACGATGATCCGGTCAGTGTGGCTGAGAGCTTCAGAGATGCCGGCGCAGGGTATCTCCATCTCGTCGATCTCGACGGGGCAAAGGACGGAGTGCTGAAGAATTTTACCACGATAAAGGCGATCGTCGAGAGCACGGATATGTATGTCGAAGTCGGCGGCGGCATCAGAGATGAAGAATGCATAATGCAGTATCTCGACGCCGGCGTCGGCAGAGTGATACTCGGCTCGGCGGCGGTCGAAGACAGAGACTTTCTCGAGGCGATGGTGCAGAAATACGGCGGCAGGATCGCTGTCGGAGTCGACGCGAAGGATGGCAAAGTTGCGATCCACGGCTGGAAGACAGTCACTGACGAGGACAGCTTCGAATTCTGCAGATACCTCGAAAGCATCGGGGTCGAGGCAGTGATATATACGGATATCGCGAAGGACGGCGGACTCGGCGGAACAAATATTGCCGCCTACAAAAAGCTCAGGGAGATCTGCGGACTGAAGATCACGGCGTCGGGAGGCATCAGCTTCGAGTCGGAGATCACTGAACTGAAAGATATAACATACGCGGCGATCCTCGGGAAGGCGCTTTACAGCGGCAGCCTGGATCTCGCCAAAGCAATAGAACTCAGCGGAGAGAAGCAATGATCACAAAAAGGATTGTCCCTTGTCTGGACATTAAAGACGGACAGGTCGTAAAAGGCGTGAACTTCAAGGGCGTGCGCGCGGTCGCGGACCCTGTCGAAATGGCGGCTTTCTATAACGAGAGCGGTGCGGACGAACTGGTCTTCTACGACATTACGGCCAGCATAGAAGGCAGAAAAATATTTGCGGATGTTCTGACCAGTGTTGCATCGCAGATATTCATCCCGCTCACTGTGGGCGGCGGCATCAATACGATCGATGATTTCGACCGGGTGCTCAAGTGCGGCGCGGACAAGGTCAGCGTCAACAGCGGCGCGATCAGGAACCCGGAGCTGATCGGCGAGGCGGCGAAGCTTTACGGCGATCAGTGCGTGGTACTGTCGACGGACATCAAGCGTGTGGACGGTGATTTCCATCTCTACACAGACGGCGGCCGGACGGACACCGGGATAGACGCGATACAGTGGATCGTGGACGGTGTCGCGCGGGGCGCCGGCGAACTGGTAATAAACAGCATCGATACGGACGGAGTGAAGGAGGGGTTCGACCTTGAACTCCTGGATATTGTCGCGTCGAAGGTTTCTGTGCCGATAATAGCATCAGGCGGCGCAGGCAAGATGGAAGATTTCGCGGAGCTCTTCAGGCATGACGGGATGGACGCGGGACTTGCGGCCAGTATCTTCCATTTTAAAGAAGTCAACATCGGAGATCTGAAAAAGTATCTCCGCAGTGAAGGAATAGAAGTCCGCATTTAGGCGGATCCGGGCCGGCCGGACAGACAAACAGGGAAGGAACAATAATGGAAAACGAAAAAGATATATTCAAGGGAACGGTAAATGAAGAGGCACTCGCTGCTGTGAAGTTTGACGACAGAGGCCTGGTGCCTGCAATAGTGCAGGATTTCTTTTCGAAGAAGGTCCTCACGCTTGCTTATATGAACAGGGAAAGTCTTGATATCACGCTGAAAGAGGGCAGGACCTGCTTCTGGAGCAGGAGCCGCCGTGAACTCTGGCGCAAAGGCGAGACATCGGGCAACTTCCAGACAGTCGTGAATATTACTGCAGACTGCGACAGCGACGCGCTCGTGGTGCAGGTCATCAAAGACGGACCGGCCTGCCATACCGGCGCAGACAGCTGCTTCTTCAACGAAGTCTATCAGAGCGAGGGACAGAATCTTTTCTCATATGATGATCTTTATGATCTCATCAGCGGCAGAAAAACGAACCCGAAAGAGGGCAGCTATACGACATATCTGTTCGACAAGGGCATGGAAAAGATCCTGAAGAAGGTCGGCGAGGAAAGCACTGAAGTAATAATCGCGGGCCAGAAGGGCGACAAAAAAGAGACGATCTATGAGGTCGCGGATCTTGCTTATCATGTAATGGTTATGATGGTCGAGGCCGGCATCCCGCTGGATGCGGTAACATCCGAACTCGCTAAACGTCACGTGATCGATCACAAGGTCAAGCAGGAACGTCTGGGCGGCGAGGAAGACTAGATCAGAAAAGGCTGACAGCGCCGTAGGTTATTACGGCAACGATAAGACCGGCGATGCAGACACCGGCAAATATGGGCCATATCGATTTTTTGAAACTCATTTCCAGGACGGTCGCGACAAGCGCGCCTGTCCAGGCGCCTGTTCCCGGAAGCGGGATGGCGACGAGTATCATCAGACCGAATGCGCCGTAGCGGGTCATCTTATTTCCTTTGAGATGGCCTTTTTCTTCGAGTTTGCGGGCCCATTCTCCGGGCTTTTCAAAGGTCCTCATCCATGTGAAAATGCGGTCCAGAAAGAGCAGCAGGAACGGTATCGGGATCATGTTGCCGATGATGGAGGCAATGAGCGCGGCCCATACCGGCAGACCCAGTCCGACACCGAAAGGCAGTCCGCCGCGAAGTTCCGCTACAGGAAGCATCGATGTGAGCACAGTCGCTATGATCTTTCCCCAGAAAGTTGTTGATAATGCTGCAGTCATATAATAATTATAACACGAGAGACAGTGTGTCAACAGTGATATTTATTGAGCAAGTGTACATCTTTGATTTAAAATGCTATAATGTTTTATAAATTTGGCCAGCTATATAAAACCGATATTTGCTCCAGACAGCAACATAATACTGCCTGTGACGGCATATATGTGGTAAAATATTTCTTGACATTATATTTACAGAAGGAATTATAAAAGCATATCAGGAGGTAATTCATATGAAAAAGTATATCGCAGAATGCATAGGTACATTTGTACTGACAGCGTTCGGCTGCGGAAGCGCAGTAGCTGCCAATACGCTGCTCGGAAATTCCGGACAGGGGCTTCCGCTTGCTTACTCGACGCTGCTCATCGCTTTTGCATTCGGCCTGACGATCGTTGCCATGGCATATTCGATCGGAAATATTTCAGGATGCCACATCAATCCGGCCGTTTCTTTCGGCATGCTGCTTTCGGGCAGGATGACATTGAAGGATTTCTGGGGCTATGTCGCTGCGCAGGTCATCGGCGGGATCATTGCAGCCGGAGTGCTCGTTCTCATTCTGGGCAGTAATGACGCGCTGGGAACCAACGGTTACGGTGCACAGAGTGCAATGGGCATCAATGCCGGGGTTGCGTTCCTGGTAGAAGTCATACTGACATTCGTGTTCGTCATCGCCGTACTCGGTGTTACTGCGAAACCGGAATTCGGCAATGTCGCGGGACTCGTTATCGGCCTCACGCTGACACTCGTGCATATTTTCGGCGTTCCATTCACCGGCACATCGGTCAACCCTGCCAGGAGCCTCGGCCCTGCACTGCTCTCCGGCGGAGTTGCACTGCAGCAGGTATGGGTATTTATCCTGGCACCGCTTGTAGGAGCTGCACTCGCGGCAGTTATCTACAAATATCTGGCAAAAGGCACACCGGGCGCAGATCCGGCAGCCGCACCGGTCAAGGCATCCGGAGCAAAATAGCCGGATAACATCACCGATAATATCGGAAATATAAAGCATAAAAATAGACTGCGGCACCGGGGTCGTTTCCCGATGCCGCAGTCTTTTCCTTTTCACCGTATTTACGTTCCGGATCGCCGGTGTCAGCATCCCGGATCTTCGACACTCGCCGTATGCTACAGCAGGCTTTTGACCGCGGCCTCGATGTCTGCGGCGCGGAGGCCATATCTGTCGTAAAGTTCGTCCGGTGAACCTGATTCCCCGAATGTGTCGTCGACGCCAATGATGCGCATTGGGACCGGGCAGTGTTCGGCAAGACATTCCGCGACCGCGCTGCCCATGCCGCCGGCTTTCTGATGCTCTTCGGCGGTCACGGCACATCCGGCCTTTTCGGCGGCGGCGATGACTGTCGCGCAGTCGAGAGGTTTCACGGTATGAAGGTCGTAGACGGTGATATTAATGCCTTCCGCGGCAAGAGAAGCCGCCGCATTAACCGCCTCGTGCACCAGCGGACCGTTTGCGAATACCACACAGTCTGAATCGTGTTTTACATCCTCGGGGTCGTATCCGGTGACGAGACGCGCCCGGCCGATACGGAAAGGCGTTTTTTCTCCGGTGATCACAGGAACAGCCTCACGTCCGAACCGAATGAAGCACGGTCCGTCCAGGGCTGCAGCTGCGAGAGTCGCTTTTTCGGTTTCGACTGCATCGCAGGGAACGATCACCGTCATATTCGGGAGCGTTCTCATAATGGCGACATCTTCAAGAGCCTGATGGGTCGCGCCGTCCCTGCCCACTGAAAGACCGGCATGCGCGCCGGCAAGTTTCACATTAAGCTTGTTGTAGCAGACGGTCGTCCGTATCTGGTCCCATGCTCTGCCGGCGAGAAAAACACCGTACGTGCTGCAGAAAGGGATCATGCCGCCGAGCGCCATGCCGGAGGCGGTGCCGACCATATCCTGTTCGGAAATCCCCATATCGATAAACTGATCAGGAAACTTTTCTTTTATCCAGTCCGTCCGCGTCGATTTCGCGACATCAGCGTCAAGAACCATTATGCGGTCATCAGACGCGCAAAGCTTCAGGAGCGCATTGCCGTAGCCGTCGCGCATCGGGATCATCTTTAAATCTGACATTACTGCACCTCCTTAAAACCGTAACCGCTGCGGATATCTTCGAGCGCCGCGGAAAGCTGTTCATCGTCAGGCGCGGTGCCGTGCCAGGCCGGATCGCCTTCCATGAATGAAACACCCTTGCCCTTTATCGTGTCGGCAATGATGACAGAAGGTCTGCCTTTGCAGGCCGCCGCGGCCCCGTAGGCGGACATTACCGCCGCGATATCGTGACCGTCGATCTCTATCGCGTTCCAGCCGAAGTCAGCGAACTTGCGCGCCGGATCGCCCAGCGCTTTGATGTTATCAACTGTATCGTCCAGCTGCACATGGTTGAAGTCGACTATCGCGCAGACATTGTCAAGAGCGTGCTGAGCCGCTGTCATTACAGCCTCCCAGACCTGGCCTTCCTGCAGCTCGCCGTCACCCATGAGGCAGTAGACGCGGCTGCTCATACCGCGCGCCATGAATGCAAGCGCCAGGCCGTTCGCAATCGAAAGGCCCTGGCCCAGAGAGCCGGCGGAACATTCGAAACCGGGGATCCGTGCTGCATGGGGGTGGCCCTGAAGCATCGCATCGAGCCGGCGCAGATGAGATAATTCATCGATGCTGTAATACCCTGCCCGCGCAAGCGCGCTGTATATGACCGGCGCCGCGTGGCCCTTGGAAAGAATGAATCTGTCGCGTTCTGTCCATTCCGGATCGCGCGGGTCATGCTTAAGCACGCCGCCGAAATAAAGGCAGGCGACAAGCTCGACAGAAGAGAGCGAGCCGCCCGGATGACCGGATCCCGCCCTGTTCAGCATGGTGACTATGTCGGTCCGCATCGTTCTGCAGAGTTCGGTAAGCTGTATGGTATCCATGGTGTTTCCTCCTTTACGCTATTCGTTCTGATACATTATATCATAATAATTTGCACACGAGCTTCAGCATGATATAATAGTGAAAATACAGAAAGAGGTACAAGATGGTTAAGAGCACAGTTATAACGATAGGACGCCAGTACGGATCGGGCGGCAGAGATGTAGGCATCGAGCTGGCAAGGCGTGAAGGCATACCGTATTATGACAAGGAACTTCTGGTCAAGGCGGCAAAAGACAGCGGACTCAGCGAAGGAGTATTCGAAGACTTCGACGAAAAACCTAAGCGCCTGCTGTATGCAATGGCGATGGATCCATACTCGTTCGGATACACGAGCGGGCCTGCGGACCAGGTCGGGACCGATGTTGAAGCGGCGTTTGACCATGCAATAAAGGAAGTGGCAGCGGAGGGACCGTGCGTCATTATCGGACGATGCGCGGATTACGTGCTGCAGGAATACGACAAGGTGATGCGAATATTCCTCTATTCTCCGCTTGAAACACGCGTGAAGGTCGTCATGGCGAGAGAAAATCTTGCGGAAGAAGATGCGCGGAAAAAAATCAGAAAGATAGATAAGGAACGTGCTTCGTATTACAATTTCTACACCTCGCAGAAGTGGAATGATATGGGGAGCTACGATGTCTGCCTGAATACAGGACTGTTCAAAATCGATGACACAGTGTCGATAATCCAGGACATCCTGAGCCATCAGGACAGACCGGTGGATGAACGGTAAAATGAAAAAAGCAGCGAGGATCATTATTCTGATCGCAGTAATAATACTGATCGTTTCGGCGGCGTTCGGGCTTGCGGGACGCTTCGGTTTTCTCGGAGGTTCGGCAGACGTGAATGCGGCGGAAAAGGGAACTGCGCATTTCGCGCATCCTTACGGCGTGTTCCTCGGTCTCGGAAACGGGACAGCGTCGGCCGGCGCGGAGGCAAAGATCCTGAAGCGTGTGAAGGATTACCGCATCGTCGTCATAGATGCCGATACGGCCTGCACCGGGATCACGAAGGACACGATAGACAAGCTGCACGCGGCGGGGCACACCGTCTACACTTACATCAACATCGGCGCAGTCGAGAATTACAGGACTTATTACCGGGACTGGAAGAGCGATTTCCTCGGCAGATATGAAAACTGGCCGGATGAGCAGTGGGTCGATGTTTCAGATGCGGCGTGGCAGAAGTTCGTGACCGGTGAGCTGGCGGAAAAATATCTCGCCATGGGAGTCGACGGATTCTTCTGCGACAACAGCGATGTGTATTACAAGTATAAAAAAGAGGGGATATACAGCGGGCTCGTGCAGATACTGCACGGCCTCAGGGCGACCGGGAAAGACGTGGTGCTGAACGGCGGCGACACCTTCGCTCACAGATACATGAAAGGGCGGAGCACGGTGACGGACGCGTTCACGGCTGTGAACCAGGAGAGCGTATACAGCAGGATACGCTCCTATAACGGGAACGGTAAGTTCGGCGTGCAGAAAAAAGCTGATACGCGGTACTATGTGCACAGGCTGCAGGAGGCCGGCGCGAAGGGCGCGAAAATATATCTGCTCGAATATACAAAGAGCAGCGCGCTGAAGGCGAAAATCAGGAAGCAGTGCGTGAAAAACGGCTGGCAATATTATATAGCGGATTCGATCGGGCTGGAGTGATTTCACTCCGACCCCTTTTTTTAGGCCTTCCTCTGCGAAATATATAGGAAAGAGGAGGTATAGTGATGGAAAAAACATTACTCAGAAGATATGCTGCGGCTGCACTGGCCATCGCAGTTGCGGTATGCATGACTCCGGTATATGCTCACGCGGCATCATATTCGGACAGTTCGAGCGGCGGGCATGCGATACTCGTCAGCGGGGTCACGAAAACGATCAGCAAGGCCAAGGTAAAGAAGACCGGAAACAGCAGCTCTGAAGACGCTGATTTCTACGGAACGAATGCAGCAGTACTCGTAACGAACGGCGGCACTCTGAATCTAAAGAACTCATACGTCTATACGAACGGGAGCCACGCGAACGGCGTCTTTTCGTACGGAAGCGGAACGACGGTCAACGTATATAAGACGAAGATAAAAACAAAGTCGAATAACTCCGGCGGGATAATGACCACGGGCGGCGGCACCATGAACGCGAAATACCTCACGGTCAGAACATACGGCAATTCCTCGGCTGCCATAAGATCGGACAGAGGCGGCGGCGATGTCAATGTGACCAAGGGCACATACAAGACTTCAGGAACAGGTTCTCCGGCGATCTATTCGACGGCGGATATCGATGTAACCGGCGCCAAACTTACTTCAACGAAGTCCGAGGCGATGGTCATCGAAGGCGGCAACAGCATTACGCTCAACAAATGTAATGTCACAGGAAACAACACGACGAAGAACGGACAGGCAAAATATCTCAATAATGTCCTGATCTATCAGTCGATGTCGGGCGATGCTTCGACGGGAGCTTCGGACTTTACGATGAACGGCGGCACGATGACCTCGAAGAGCGGCGCGATGTTCCATGTCACAAACACGACCTGCGTGATAACGCTGAAAAATGCTGTGCTGAATCTCGATGACGGCATGCTCCTCACAGAGAGTGCCGACAGCTGGGGAACAGCAGGCAGCAATGGCGGCAATGTGACTCTTAAGGCAGTCAGCCAGAAGCTGAAGGGGACTGTCACGGTCGATTCCGCGTCATCGCTCGCACTCGAACTGCAGAGCAGTTCTTCTTACAGCGGAAAGATTAACACATCCGGTCAGAGCGGCACGGTATCGGTATCAGTGGCTTCGGGATGCAAATGGACACTGACAGGCGATTCTTGCATTTCGAGTCTGACAAACAACGGCACCATAGATACGAACGGGCATACTCTCTATGTGAACGGCATTGCCTATACAGGCTGATAAGCGGCATTGACCTTGACCGCTAAATGCTATATAGTTTAAGAAATTATTGAGGCATTCAGACGTCGGAGGTCAGGGTTGAAGGACATAGAGGAACTAATACAAGAGAATAGACAGTTCATTCTCCGATGCGCGTCTAAATGCTCCGGAAGGTATATTACGGAGAGCGATGACGAATGGTCGGTCGCTCTCCTTGCTTTTTCTGAGGCCGCGGAGGCGTATGACGAGTCGAAGGGCAGCTTCCGCGCGTTCGCCTCGATGGTCATCAGACGGCGTCTCATCGATGAAATGCGGCACGGACAGAAGTACGGCGATGAAATACCGGTTGAACCGTGGGCAATGGACGGCAGTGTCGACGAAGAATCAGTGAATGCGGGGATACACGGAGAATTACTGCGAAAAAGCGCCGGCGGCGCTGCGGTATCCGCCGGAGATGAGATAGAAGCCGCGAATGAAGTCCTGAAATCTTACGGATTCACATTTTTCGATCTTACGGAATGTTCGCCCAGGGCGCAGAAAACTAAGAAGGCCTGTGCGGTACTGACAGCGCTGCTGCTGAAGTCGCCGGATCTGATGGACAAGCTCCGGCGAACAAAACAGCTTCCTGTGAAGGAACTTGAACTTGCCGGACAGGTCTCCAGGAAGATAATCGACAGGTACAGAAAATACATAATTGCGGCGGCGGTGATACTCTCGGGGGATTATCCGGTGCTCGCGGAATATCTGGACAGCATAAGAAAGGAAATGGCCGGGGAAGGCGAGTAAAAGATGAAAGGCATAGTAGTTGAAATCAAAAACGGCACTGCGGCGGTTCTGGCAGAGAACGGCGAGTTCGTCAAAGTTCAGCGTTTATGCGCGGTCGGTGATACGATCGAGCTTTCTTCCGGTACGCGCAGATCCGCGGTGAAGAAGATCCTGGCGGCGTGTGCGGCATTCGTGCTCGTTCTAAGCGGCGGCATGACGGTAAAGGCGGCGGTCACGCCGTACTCGTATGTAACGGTTGATGTCAATCCTTCGATTGAATATGAGGTTAATTTTTTCGACACGGTCATCGGCACGGAGGCTCTTAACAAAGAGGCGGAAGCAGTAACGGATGATCTCGAAAAACGCGGGGTCCGCGGTCGTTCCGTGACGGGAGCGGTGGAGCTCACGATGGAAGTAATGTCGGATAATGATTATTTCAAAACAGATTCTGCCGGCTATGTGATAGTAGCTGTTGCATCAGAGAGCGAATCGCGCGCCGACACGCTTATGAAATCACTGTCGGCCGGTACAGAAGAAAAAACCGGCGATAAGGTAACGGTCGATGTCGAACACGCGACTATCGGCGACCGCGAAACGGCTAAAGAGCTCGGCATAAGTACGGGACGGCTGCAGGTGGCTAAAAAAATAACCGGAAAAACCAACAGGGAAATATCGAACAGCCGCAAGGCGGCGGATGAAGTCGCCGATGAGGGCTGCAGGCCGGTCAAAGATATGATAGACAAGAACCGGAATAAAAGCGGAGACGCTGCCGGAAACGGCGGCTCTGCCGGAAATGATCCCGTCAGTAAGAATGCGGGTTCAGGTTCTTCAGCATCCGCGTCGGGAACGGGCACGGGCTCAGATCAGGGTTCAGGCTCAGACCAGGGCTCGGAAAGCAGAGCCGGGCGCCGGCACAGCAAAAACGGCGGTGCAGTTAATAAAGGTCCGGGCAGCAGTTCCGGCAGCGGTTCGGATACAAATAGCGGCGGCTCCGCCGGAAACGCCGGCGGCGGAAAAGCAAATACAAATAACAGTTTAGGAAATTTATTTGATCAGAGCGGCAGCGCCGGATCCGGCACTGGATCAGGTTCGGAAAAGGATGCCGGTCATGATGCGGGACCGGAAACGTCCGCGGGTTCGTGAGCAGGCCGGAAAAGCTGAAACCGGCGGCGGGAAAATAAAATAGCGCAAATATGCCGGCATCATTATGACGCCGGCATGATCTTTAAGCAATGTCTTATACTTTCAGCAGTGCAGAATGCCGGATAACGGCACTATTTAGTGACTGCCTCTCTGACCTTTTCAAGGAAATCTGCGCGTTCCTGATCAGTTGTTTCCTTGATATGTCCGCAGTTGAGCCATTCTCCGTTGTACATGCCGAGGCCTTTGAGGGTAGCGCTGATAAAAGTGCCGCCGATAGGGTTTCCGCAGTCGTTTACGAGAGTGTCCGTAGTTGCTTCGGATGTCGTAATGACGAGAGTCTTTTCGATGTTCCAGATAGGGATCATCTCGTTGCCTTCTTCGTTATATGCGGCGCCCTTGAGCATGACTTTGTCCAGGAATCCGCGGAGCATAGCAGGTGCATTGTGCCACCAGATTGGGAAAATAAATATTATCTCGTCTGTGTTCTTAAGGATCATCTGGTACTGGGCAACCATTGAATCGATTGCCTCTCCATTACTGAAATGTTCCAGCTCGGAACGCGTCATCAGCGGATCGAAACCGTCACGGTATAAATCGATCAGGAAAAGCTCTTTTTCGCTTTCATTGAGCGCATCAGCAGCGGAAGTCAATATTGCCTTGTTGAAACTTCCGTTCCACGGGTGCGAGTACACTATAGTTGTATGCATATGGTCCTCCTATTCAGTTACGTTTAACTCTTTAAATAAGTCTATCATGAAAACATTTACTGTACAACTGAAATACACAATAATATAATAGGCAATGATTTAAACGAAATATGGAGGTAATTGAAAATGTGGAATGAGTTTAAAAATTTTGCTTTTAAAGGCAATGTAATGGATCTGGCAGTAGCGGTAGTACTCGGCGCTGCCTTCAGCGCGATCATAAACGCTCTCGTAGCGGATATAATCATGCCGGTCATAGGTGTAATAATCGGCGGTGTCGACTTCACCGAGCTGGTGTTTACAGTGGGCAGAGCAAGTATAAAATACGGACTTGTCATACAGCAGATAATCGACTTTTTCCTGATAGCTTTTTCGCTCTTTATAGTGATCAAATGTGTGAACAGAATGAACAGTAAAATGGACGCACTGCTGGGAAAAAAGAAAGAAGAAGAACAGCCGAAGCCGCCGACGCAGGAAGAACTGCTGACAGAGATACGCGACATGATGAAAGAGGAAAAGAAGTCAGCATAAACATCTTTTCCGGAGTGGATAATTTGCCAAACTGGTGTATACTTAAGGTATTCTAAAGTAACGGGGTGGTTCTAGGATGACAGGTTTTGCACATGATATAACAAATGTAGACAGACTGCTGGATAAACTTGACGGCGGGATCGGAATGTTTGTTGTCGAAGGAAACGAGACGGCAGGCAGATATTTCAATGACGGATTTTTTGAGCTTCTCGGCACTTCGAGAGAAGAGCGCGGGAGGCTGTTTGGAAACAGCCTTATGAAGCAGATACATCCTGAAGATGTATCTGTCTTTTCACGTAAGATAAATGATGCAATAAAAAACAATTCCCTGCTGGACGCAGATGTGCGCATGGCGTTCGGGAACGGGGCGACATACAGGTGGATAGGGATACGCGCCTCGCATGAACCGTTCGGCGAGAGCGGAGATGTGTTTTACGGTGTATTCCGGGATGCAGGCATAGAAAAATCGCTGCGGGAAAACTATGAGCGCGAGGCCATGAAGAGGCGTGCGGCCGAGTCATCTCTCATAGCCGCGTCAAGCTTCAATATCACCAGGGATACCTGTATAGAACTCAGCAGCAGAGAAGCGCTGGACGAAGTACAGCGCGTCAATCCTTCGACACAGCAGATACTGATATCGGCGTCGAGAAATATTCCGGATGAAGCGCAGCGCAAACAGTTCATCAACCTGATGAGCCATGAAGGGCTGACGGAACTTGCCGAGAGAGGACAGAGCCATGCGGAAATAACTTACAGGCGAAAGGTCAACAATTCGGTCATATGGGTGAGATCTTGGGTAGAGGTCGTACCGGACCCGCGATCCGGCGATGTCATCGCATTTGTATATACTGAGGATATAAATGAAAAACATATAAGAAACGGAATTATGGAGCATATGCTCGAGCATAATTATTCCGATATAGTTTACGTCGAGCTTGTGAATAAAGAGGCGCACCACCTGAAAAGCGGGGAGCTGATCACCGGAAAGGACAAAACCGGCAATTTCGAGGAAATGGTCAGCCTTGTCACTGAAAGGTGCATAAGCCCGTCGGAAAAGGCGGAAGTAAGAAGAAAATTTGCGCTTGACAGTCTCCGGAAGCTTCTCGAAGATGAGGCAGTAATATCGGTGCAGTACCGCGCGTACGGCAATGATGCGGACGATGACCGGATGCTCGAATGCGAGGCGTATTACTTCGATGAAAGAAAAGATATTATCGTCATATCGCAGCAGGATATTACTGAGAATTATAAAAAAGCTATGACGATGAATGATGAACTCAACAAGGCGCTTGAAGAGGCCCGCAGTGCTGACAACGCCAAAAATGATTTCCTGTCGCAGATGAGCCGCGACCTCAGGTCGCCGATCAATTCGATACTCGGCATGACAGAACTTGCCGCCGATATTACTGATGATGACGAGCTGCTGGGATATTTTGACAGGATCAGAGAAGAGAACAGCCGTCTCCTCGGCATCATCAACCGTTTTGTCGAGATGGCGTTTATTGACAGCAGCCGGATAGAGCTGCATTTTGAAAATTGTCATGTCAACGACCTGGTGAGCAATGTCAGAGCTGCTGTCGACAGTCAGCTCGAGGCGAAAAAACAGAAACTGATAGTCAGAGCGGAAAAAAGAGCGGTCAAGAATATCTATGCAGATCCGGAGAGGCTGTGTCAGATATTGATCAACCTGATAATGAATGCTATAGCCGCGGCGCCTGAGGGCGGTACGATCTATATGACAGAACGCGACGCGGCAAACGACGGTAAAAAGGTGCTGTCGAGATTCACGATAACTGACAACGGAAAAGGTATGAGCCGGGAGTTTATGGAAATATGTTTCGATCCGTTTACCAGAGAAAACAGTGAGGAAAGTGAAGGGACCGGGCTGGGGCTCGCCATTGCCAGGACTCTTACCGAGCTGTTCGGAGGCACAATCACGGTTGACAGCAAACTCGGAAAAGGAACTTCGTTCCGGGTCGAAATACCGTTTGAAATCGCGCCGGAAAGGGAGCCGCGGAGTGCTGACCCTGTTGAAATTTCAACACAGTCAGACCCTGCCGGAAAATTCATACTGGTTGCGGACGATAACGCGGTCAATAACGAAATCACGAAATCGCTTCTGGAAAGAAAAGGGTATCGTGTGGTGATCGTGGAAAATGGCAGAGATGCCGCAGACATGTTTGACCGGTCGGAACTCGGTCATTTTTCCGCTATACTCATGGATATCAGGATGCCGGTAATGGACGGGCTCGAAGCGGCGAGGACGATACGTGAAATGAAACGCGCCGATGCGCAGGTCGTGCCGATCATAGCGATGACCGCAAATGCCTATGATGAGGATATGCGCAAGAGCAGAGAGGCGGGCATGGACGCGCACCTTTCGAAACCCGTGCTGCCTGAACAGCTGTACGAAACACTTGCGAAATACACGAAATGAACATTACTGCATTATCAACAAAAAGTTGACACTCCAGTAACCGGAGAGTATATAATACAATAAATAAATATTTCGATTTTTAAGGAGGAACAAGTAATGATTAACCAGGATGCGTACAGATTGGGATCACAGAAATCCGGGATCCGCGAGCTTTTCGAATTCGGCAACAAACGTGCGGCTGAAGTGGGCCGTGAAAATGTTTATGATTTCAGCATAGGCAATCCGAGCGAACCTGCCCCGAAAGAAGTCAATGAGGCTATAATCGATATTCTCAATAACATCGACAGTGTCAAAGTGCACGGATATACAAGCGCGCAGGGCAATGCTTCCACCAGGAAAGCGATCGCCGACGATATGAACGACAGATTCGATGCCGGCCTGACAGAAGATAATTTCTATATGACATGCGGAGCTGCTGCATCGCTTACATCGGTGCTCAAGGCTCTGACAATAGATTCGGATACTGAGTTCGTGACTGTAGCTCCGTTCTTCCCTGAGTACAGTGTATTCGCCACGATCGGCGGAGGAAAGCTCAAAGTCGTAGAGCCTGATATCCCTGATTTCCAGATACTCTTCAACAAGCTCGAAGATGCTGTTACGAAAAACACTCAGGCGGTCATCATCAATTCGCCAAACAATCCTTCGGGTGTCATTTATTCCGGAGAAACTCTCGTAAAGCTGGCTGAGCTGCTGAAAAAGAAGAGCACGGAGATCGGGCATACGATCTACCTTATCGCGGACGAACCGTACAGAGAGCTCGTTTACGATGGCGCAGAGGTCCCTTATGTTCCTGCTATTTACAACAATACGATCATTTGCTATTCGTACAGCAAGTCGCTGTCGCTTCCTGGCGAGCGTATCGGATATGTTCTGGTTCCGAACTGCGTTGACGACTGGAAGAGAGTATATGATGCAGTTGCGGGCGCGGCGAGAAACATGGGCTACGTATGCGCACCGGCTCTGACTCAGCTCGTTATCGAAAGATGCACAAAATGCAGACCTAATCTTGAAGCTTATGCGAAAAACAGAAAACTTCTTATGGACGGACTGGCAGAAGCGGGTTATACTGTAGCAGACCCAGCAGGCGCGTTCTATCTGTTCGTGAAAGCACCGAATGGCGATTCCGCTGCATTCAGCGAGATCGGTAAAAAGCACGACGTGCTTCTGGTTCCGGGCGGCAGCTTCGGATGTCCGGAGTATTTCAGACTTTGCTACTGCGTCCCTGAAGATATGATCAAAAGATCGATTCCTATCTTCAAGGCTATGATAGACGAGTGCAGATAAAAGAAAACGATATAAAGGGAGCGGATATTTCCGCTCCTTTTTTTTAAGGGGGAATCAGAATGTTTTATTACGTAGAGAGTCACAGCACCGATCCATACAGAAATCTGGCAGCGGAGCAGTATCTTTTCGACAATATGCCGAAAGGCGACAGCTGCTTTATGCTCTGGCAGAATGACAACACGATCGTTATCGGCAAAAATCAAAATGCGGTGCGCGAGATCAATGCCGGATTTGTGGAAGACCGCGGCATACATGTAGCCCGCAGACTGTCGGGCGGCGGCGCTGTCTATCATGACCTCGGCAATGTGAATTACACGTTTATTGTTGACGACAGTAATGTGGAGACATTCGATTTCGCGAGATTCTGCCGGCCTGTCGCGGACGCGCTCAAAGAGATCGGCGTGCAGGCGGAGATCAGCGGCAGGAACGATATGACGATAGACGGAAAAAAGTTCTCCGGTAATTCCCAGTATATGAGAGGCAGCCGCATTATGCATCACGGCACGCTGATGTTCGACAGCGATCTTGATATATGCGGACAGGCTCTCAAAGTGTCAAAGGACAAGATCGAGTCGAAAGGCGTGGATTCAGTAAGGAGCCGGGTGACCGATATAAAACCTTACGCTGACGGGAACATATCAACGGATGAGTTCAAAGCTCTTATCCGCAGCTATATGTTCCGCGAATTTTCACTGCAGGAATACATTCTGTCGGCAGCCGAAGAGGCGGATATCTCGAAACTCGCGGACGAAACCTACAGGACATGGGAATGGAATTACGGGTACTCCCCGAAATATACTATAGAAAAAGAACGCCGCATCGAAGGCTGCGGAGAGATACAGGTCTTTATGAATGTTGAGACAGGCGTGATTAGAGGCATAGAGTTCCACGGAGATTACTTCGGGAACGGTGACCAGGCTGAACTTAACGATATGCTGACGGGTACGAAACTTGAACGCGGCGCACTCGCAGAAGCGCTTGGAACGGCCGACATCGGCCTGTGGTTTCACGGGCTCAGCCGTGAACAGTTCCTGTCTTTATTGCTGCTCTGATGATGCATACAAGTATTAAAGCACGCTTTTAATGAACCTTTCCGCCTGCATGGAAAGGTTCTTTTTCAGCGTTACGATCATGATCGCGATCGGCGGGATTTTTTCTCTGACTCTGACTTGTACGATACTGCCGTCACGTATGCTGCTTTCTGCCGCGACTGCCGTCATAATGCCGATGCCGAGGTTCCTCTTGGTGAAGTCGAGGATGAGCTCGTTCTCGGGAAGCGCGTATTTCGGTGTCAGTATAAGTCCGCGTTTTTCAAAAAACAAATCGAGGTTGCGGCGTGTGGCCATGCCCTTGCCCATGCAGATGATGTCCTCATCCGCGATCCTGTTCAGAGTGATCGGCTTTCCGCCGCCCGGCACCGGATAATTTTTCCCGGCAATGAAAATATAGTCTATATCTTTTATTGTCCGCGTTTCGAGATCTCTGCCGGCTATCAGCGGAGATACGATGACTGCCATGTCTGCTTCACCGCTGCGCAGCGATTCAACAGCTTTGTCCGATGGATATGTAAGAATGTTAATGGCAATGTCAGGATACAGATTACGGAAATCAGAGATCCTGTCGAGCAGAAAATAACGGAGTGCAGTATCGCTTGCCGCTATTGTGATTTCGCCGTGCTCCATGAAGATGCGCGAACGGAGCATTTGTTCACCTTCTGCAATTTGTTCAAATGCGCGCTTCACATGATCATATAATTCGGCGCCTTCGGGAGTGAGCAGGACACCTTTTGATTTGCGGAAAAACAGGCGGCAGCCCAGTTCGCTTTCCAGAACAGAAATCGTTTTGCTCACTGCCGGCTGGGAAATATACAGCTCGCGCGCCGCTCCTGTAATATTCAGATTTTTTGCTGTGTAATAAAACACCTTGTAGCTTTCCCAGTTTATGGACTTATCGCTGGCAGTGATCCCCGTCATGAAATAACCTCACATTATGGCAAGTATAATTAATATATATTTCAATTATACCATTTATGTGCATATAATGGAAGAAGCCAAAAGCATTTAATATCGGAGGAACAGAGATATAATGGAAAACAAGAAAAAAGGATTTATATGTATAGCTGTGACGACGCTGCTTTTCAGCTCGATGGAGATCGCGCTTAAATTCATATCCGGAGACTTCAATCCGGTACAGCTGACATTTTCAAGATTCCTGGTGGGAGGACTCGTGCTTCTGCCGTTCGCAGTGCATGCGCTCAAAGAAAAAGGCATCCGTCCCGATTCGCGCACACTGGCAAGGTTCGCACTGCTCGGCTTCATCGGCATATTCATCAGTATGATCATGTACCAGCTGGCTGTATGCAATGCCAAGGCTTCGGTAGTCGCGGTACTTTTCAGCTCAAATCCTGTATTCGTAATGTTCTTCGCTTTCATTCTTCTTTCCGAACCGATAATGAAAAACAATATTGCATCCCTGGCGCTTGATATACTGGGGATACTTTTCATAATCAATCCTTTGGAAACTAAAATAAGCATGGCAGGCATAGTGTTCACCATTCTCGCAACGCTGACGTTTGCTCTTTACGGAGTAATGGGCAAGAAGCAGTGCGCGAAGTTCGGCGGCGTGGTCGTCACCTGTTTCGGCTTCCTTTTCGGAGCGGTCGAGATCATGGCGGCAGCCGCTCTTACACATGCCGCTCCGGTCGCGGGCTTCATGATGTCGCGCGGACTGGTCTCGTTTGCGGATATACCTTTCTTCACAGGATACAGTCTGTCGAACATAGCCGTCGTACTTTTCGTATATGTGGGAGTCACGGGCGTCGGGTATGCGAGCTATTTCAAAGCAATGGAATACACTTCGGCCAACACCGCATCGCTGGTATTTTTCTTCAAGCCTGCGATAGCGCCGCTTTTCGCTTTTATAATCCTCAATGAAACAATACCTTTCAACATGCTGGCCGGTATCGGGTTCATACTTGTCGGGTCACTGGTGTCGATAGCACCTGCGCTTCTGGCTGCACGCACATCAGCGCCGGCGGCAGCCGCTCCGGCGGAAACTGCCGAAGAGCTCATCGAAGAAGTCGGGGCAGAACTCGGGGAAGAGGAAGATTACGGAGAGCAGGTTATCTGATCCCGGATATTCCGGAGCCGGCGGCGACACGCATTCTATAATTACGCTGTATTGAAAAAGAGGCTTCATGTGATATAATTTTTACAATACGAAAAGTATTGGAAAAGAGGCGATCATTATGTCACATGTGAAATTCAGCTATGAGATCCTGGACGCGTTCTGCAAAGAAGCATTTGCTAAATTCGGATTCTCCGACGAGGAGTGTGCGATAATAACAGATGTACTTCTGACGTCTGATCTGTACGGGATCGAGTCTCACGGTATGCAGAGACTTTCACGTTATCATAAAGGAATAGAAAAAGGGCTGATAGACGTTCACGCAAAACCGGAAGTGGTTTTCGAGACGCCTGTTTCGGCTGTCATTGATGCGCACAAAGGAATGGGTCAGCTCGTGGGCCACAAGGCGATGTCCATCGCGATAGAGAAAGCCGGACAAAGCGGAATGGCAATAGTCACCGCCCGTGATTCGAATCATTTCGGCATTGCCGGATATTACGCGAAAATGGCAAGCGACCAGGGCCTGATCGGCCTGGCATTTACGAATTCAGAAGCCATCATGGTCCCGACTTTCGCAAAGCTCGCCATGCTCGGCAGCAATCCTATAGCTATAGCAATGCCGGCATCGCCGTATCCTTTCCTGTTCGACGCATCCACAACGGTAGTTACAAGAGGCAAGCTCGAAATGTACCGGAAAGCCGAAAAAGACCTGCCGGCAGGGTGGGCGCTCGACGAGACGGGGACCGCATCCACAGATGCTCCGAGAGTCCTTGACAACATAGTGAACAAGACCGGCGGGGGCATCATGCCTCTCGGCGGCAATACCGAGCTGTACGGCGGACACAAAGGCTACGGCTACGGAATGATCTGCGAGATTTTCACCTCAATACTGTCGCTCGGATTAACTTCGAACCATACGCATACGAACGGGATCGGCGGTACATGCCACGGATTCATCGCGATAGATCCTGCCGTCTTCGGGGATCCCGCAGAAATCATCGGACACCTGTCGGCATTTCTCGAAGAACTGAGGAACGCGCCGAGAGCGGACGGTGCGGAGAAGATATACACGCACGGTGAAAAAGAAGTTCTGGCCACAAAAGACCGCCGTGAAAACGGGATAGAGGTCGACATCAAGACAGTCCAGGAAATGAAAGATATGAGCGACTATGTCGGAGCAGATTTCGAAAAATATTTCGGCCACTTCGATTTCGCAGACGAAAATTACAAAAGCGTATACTAAATGACCCGGGCGTTCCGGTCCATCGGCGTGTCCGCAAAAAAATGAACAAACGAGCGTCCGCACATCCGCGGGCGCTCATTGCAGTAACGGAGGCATTCAGTTATGAGAGAAGAGGAAAAAATATTTGCCGGGAAAATGTTCAACGGCCGTGATCCTGAACTTGTGAAACTCAAGCACAAGGCGCATGAACTCTGCCGGCGCTTCAATGCCATGGATGAGAGCGATCCTGAACGGCAGCCGCTGATACGCGGGTTCATCGGAGGCGCCGGCGAAAAATATTACATGCAGGGACCGATCCAGTTCAATTACGGCTGCCACACATTCCTGGGCGAAAATTTCTTCGCCAATTTCAATTTCACAGTAATGGATGATGCCCGCATCTATATCGGCGACAACGCGGCATTCGGCCCCAATGTTTCGCTGATGGCGACCAATCATCCTCTGATTTCCGGCGAGCGCTTCGGTATCGATGAAAACGGCAATACCGCAATGGCCGAATACGCCAGGGAAATACACATAGGCAGCAATGTCTGGCTTGCCGCCAATGTTGTGGTGACCGGAGGCGTGACGATCGGCGATGATGTTGTTGTCGGCGCCGGCAGCGTGGTCACCAAAGACATTCCGGCGGGATATCTGGCATATGGCTGCCCGTGCCGCGCTGTCCGCGCGATAGGTCCGCAGGACAGCAAAAAGGATCTTATTCTCGAAGAAGACCTGGATCACTTCGACTTCGCATCCAGGCGCAGATGACCGGTTTTCCTCATTTTTGCAATCCGATAATTTATGTCCGGTCAAGTCCGAAGCAAGTCCATAACGTGGTGCGATCCGGACTTCAGGGAGGCGATATCTGCTGTCGCCGCCGCCTCCTGCGACGTCTAATATTTAATAAGCACATTTTTGCCGGAAAGAATGCTTGTCCCCGGCGTCTGAAGGTTTACTCGAACGGAAAAATATGATATAATTTTTAGCGTTGGTGATTTATTGATTTAACGCGTTAGTGCATTAAAGCAAGAGCCCGCCCGTCAGGACGGAAAGATGGCTGCCGGAACATGCAGACCGCTCTTGTGCGCTAGATCAATTGTTTTGTTAAACAGGAGGAAACAGATATGAAAAGAAAAGCATTGCTTACGGTGCTGACGCTTGCGGTCGTATGTTTCTGCGCAGCAGGCCTTTCGGGCTGCGGCAGTTCATCGGACGGTTCATGGTCATATGTCAAGGACAACGGGGAACTGATAATCGGACTTGATGATACATTTGCACCTATGGGTTTCAGAGATAATGACGGGAAACTGGTCGGCTTCGATATCGACATGGCCAGAGCAGTCTGCAAAGAACTCGGAGTAAAGGCTAAATTCCAGCCGATCGACTGGGATGCTAAGGAAATGGAACTCAAGTCGAAGAACATAGACTGCATATGGAACGGTATGTCAGCTACGAAGGAGCGTCAGGAAAAGATGTCGCTGTCCAAGAAGTACCTGAACAACAAGATCGTTATCATGACAACGGATAAAAATGTCAGCATAAAGTCGGCTTCTGATCTCAAGAAGTATAAGATCGGCACACAGAAAGATTCTTCAGCGCTCGAGATGATGAAGGCTGATTCGAAATATGACTCGTTCAAGGATAATATTACCGAATACGATACATATGACGAAGCTATCCTGGCACTGAAGGCGGGCAGAGTAGACTGCATCTCCATTGACCAGGTGCTCGGAAACTACAAGAATACAAAGATGGACAACGCGCTCATCACATGCGACTATAATTTCGGAAACGATTTTTACGCTATCGGTTTCAGAAAGAGCGATGTTGAGCTTACAAACAAAGTGAACGATGCGCTCCAGACGCTTATCGACAACGGAACAGCTGCCAAGATCAGCAAGAAGTGGTTCGGCAAGGACATCGTAATACTGGAAGATTATAAATAACTGTAACTATACAACCGGGAGGCTATTATATTGGCTGAGACTTTAAGATACGTTGGAGAAATAATGCCGTTCCTGCTGCAGGGGACATTGATAATGATAGAGCTGTTCGTACTGACGCTCCTGTTTTCCCTGCCGCTCGGACTGCCGGTGACACTGGGCAGTACGTGCAGATTCAAAGTCGTGAGATTCATCTGCAAGTGCTTCATCTGGATATTCAGAGGCACGCCGCTGCTGCTGCAGCTGTTCTTCTTCTTTTACATGCTGCCGATCATTTCAAACGGCGCCATATCGCTCGGACCGTTTCCGACGGCCGTCATCGTATTCGTCCTCAATTATGCGGCGTATTTTGCCGAGATATACAGAGGCGGGATGAACAGCATCGACAGCGGTCAGTATGAAGCGGCGCATTCACTGGGGCTGAACAAACATCAGACGATGATGGGCATAATAGTGCCGCAGACATTCAGAGTCGTTCTGCCGCCTGTAACGAACGAGGCCATAGTTCTCATCAAGGACACGGCGCTTGTTTCCTGCATAGGCGTAGGCGATCTTATGAGGAACTCGAAAGGGTTCGTCAGCAGAGACGTGAATCTGACCGCCTACATTATTGCGGCCGCGATATATCTCATTTTTACGTACCTGATGACCCGCCTTTCGGCGTACCTCGAGAAACGCGTCTCTGAATACGACAGCAAAGGAGAGTGGTAATATGCCGACAATACTCGAAATGAAAAACATCGTCAAAGAATACCCGACTATTACTGCGCTCAGCGATGTCGATTTTAAGGTCGACGAAGGAGAAACAGTCGCGATCATCGGGCCGTCGGGCTCGGGCAAGAGCACGCTGCTCAGATGCATCAACTGCCTTACAAGGATAACCTCCGGGACGATAACACTGGACGGAAAAACATTCGTGGATTCAAAACCGGGAGATGCAATCAACAGTAATCACGAGGCAGCATATCTTCCCGATAAACAGCTGCTGGAGATCTGCTGCGAGACCGGCATGGTTTTCCAGCACTTCAACCTTTTCCCGCACATGACCTGCCTCGGCAATATCACATATGCGCCGATCAAGGTCAAGAAACGTCCGAAGGAAGAAGCCGAAAAGCGCGGAATGGAGCTCCTGGAACTCGTAGGACTCGCAGACAAGGCGGCGGAATATCCCGGCAGACTTTCGGGCGGCCAGAAACAGAGAATAGCGATAGCCCGCGGACTGGCAATGGATCCGCGCATCATGCTGTTTGATGAACCTACCTCGGCGCTCGATCCGGAGATAACCGGAGAAGTGCTCGCAGTAATGAAGGAGCTGGCGCGCGAAAAGACGACGATGGTCGTCGTGACGCATGAGATGGGCTTTGCGAAGGAAGTAGCCGACCGCGTTGTGTTTATGGATCACGGTTCTGTGGTCGAAGAAGGCACGGCCGAAGAAATCTACGACCATCCGCAGAGCGAAAGACTGAACGATTTCCTCGGGTCATTGCTGCAGTCGTGATCAGCAGAACAGCCACTGATATAACATGAAAATAATGCCGCTTCGGAGAGTTCTCCGAAGCGGTTATTTGTTAATAGAATTTTAAGATTTCAGGGAGCGATTATATCGTATGATGTATATATCAGAAGGGCGATGAACGGAGGGAGCAAGATGAAGATAAAAAAGATGACGATGAAAAAGAGACTGCTGATATCGAATGTGATGATGGTGGCGATACCGGTGGCAGTAATGCTGCTGCTGCTGGCGTTCGGAATGTCGACAGTCGGGAACAGGTACTGGGCTTCGATGGATGCGATGTACGGAGATGACAACGGCCTTGCCACGGTCGACAATCTTATGTATTCGTATGCGGATGAGTTCAGAAACGCCGTCAGGAACGATATGACGCCGGGGCAGACCCAAAATCAGATAAAGACAGCCGAAAAAGAATTCAACGATCTCGGCTATACGATCGAACTTCAGTCGGGTGGGAAAACGTACTACTCGGGCCTGAAGAAATCAGATAAACAAGTAATTAAAGAACTTGTGGGAAACAACCAGGATTCACTGGACAGCTTCTCGATACAGCGCGGCATGAAGTCTGTGCAGAAAGAAACCGTACACGGGAATGGCGAGCCGACATTTGTGGTATTTGCAGTGCATGACGGAACTTCGGGAGTCAATCACAATGAGGAATCATTTATGAACCGGTATGTGGAGCCTTTCCTGCTGATGACGATCATTATCGTGCTGCTGTCGATCATTCTGGCGGATTATTTCCTGACCAGATGGGTAAACCGGAACATCATGTATCCTCTGAGAGAGCTGAGGAAGAATGCAGAGGAAGTCAGGGAAGGTAATTTCGACGAGCCTATACTCTACAGACGCGATGATGAATTCGGAGAAGTATGCAGGGCTTTCGAGGATATGAAATCTCATCTGAAAAAATCGATGGATGAACAGAATAATTATGAAGAATACCGGAGGACTCTGATATCCGGCATTTCACATGATCTCAGGACACCGCTGACGACGATCAAGGGATATGTCGAGGGTCTGATAGACGGGATGGCGGACACCGAAGAAAAACGCACACAGTATCTCGAGGCTATACAGCTGCGGACAAACGACCTGGAAAGACTGGTAAACGACCTGTCCATCTACAACAAAATGGAGAATAAATCATACCGTTATGATTTTGAAGAGATCGAGCTCAATGAATTTATAGAGCATTATCTGGAATTCCATATGAGCAGCAAAACGGAAGACAACGCGCTGATCCTGTTTGAAGCGTGCAGCGGGGATGCCTTCATACGCGGCGACAGGTCGCAGCTGCAAAGAGTACTGGACAATATCATATCGAACAGCATAAAATATAAGCAGAAAGAAAAGGCTACTGTTCTGATAAAAACCGTGATTGAAAATGATGACGTCATATGGTCTGTCGCAGATGACGGACCGGGCGTGCCTGACTACGCGCTGGAAATGATTTTCGAGAGCTTCACGAGACTGGACGAGGCGAGAACCATGACGGGAGAAGGCAGCGGACTCGGTCTGGCTATCGTCAGAACGATCATCGAAGATCACGGCGGATATGCGTACGCTGAAAACAGGGAGGGCCTTTCGATTGTAATGGAGGTACCTCTTGAAAAAAAGGAATGTGCTGATAGTTGAAGATGATGAACTGATCGCGCGTATCGAGAAAGATTATCTCGAAGCTGCGGGATTCAGTGTGGAAACATCGACAAACGGGACAGACGGATTTAAACGCATGACAGCCGGGAATTTCGATGCAGTAATTCTCGATATCATGCTCCCGGGCATGAACGGTTACGACGTCTGCCGCGAGTTCCGGAAAGTCAGCAGCGTTCCGGTCATCATGGTGACTGCCCGCAGGGAAGATGCAGATAAGATACAGGGGCTCGGACTCGGAGCTGACGACTATGTAGTGAAGCCGTTCAGCCCGTCAGTGCTCGTTGCCCGTGTAGAAGCGCATATTGCAGCGCGTGAAAGACTGCTGGCCGAATACGGGAAACAGCCTGAAAAGGCAGACATATATGCCGGTCCGCTGGAAATCCTGCAGAGAGAGCGCAGGGTGCTTTTACATAATAAAGAAATATCGCTCACATCAAAAGAGTTCGAACTGCTCGCTTTCCTTGCAGGCAGTCCGAACCTTGTGTTTTCCAAGAATGAACTGTTCAGGACCATCTGGGGCATGGATCCTCTCGATGACAATTCTACCGTCACAGTCCACATCAACCGCCTGCGTCAGAAGATCGAAGAAGACCCTTCCAATCCGCAATACATACTGACAGTCTGGGGATCCGGATATAAATTCAGTATCTGACCTATGGAGCTGCTGTACTAAGGGATCGATCATCTCCTGATCACTCTTTTCAAATGTGATTTTCCCGGTTTTCAAAAATAAGGGGATTTCAAATTGTATGGGTAAATGTCATTTGCAAAACAAGGTACCAAATCCGGAAATAATCCGCAAATGGTACCTTATCTAATTTCACTGCCTGATTGAGGATGCAAACGATACCCGGAGTTGCGGACAGATGTGAATTGGTAAAGCCGCCAGGTGCGGCAATAAAAATTTCTGCCGCAGCAGGGGATGATTAATCCCTGAATGCCGCAGAGCCTTTTTTGGCGATGCAGATGAAGCGCGTGCAGTTGTCGCCGGCGAGCTGGATATCCGAAGCCAGGACCTCGAGTCCGTAAAGTCCGGCACAGTCGCGCGAGGCTATGGCTGCAATGTCGGTGCGGCCGGATCCCGCGATCATTCTTGCTGCGGATGCAGTGTTTTCTGTTTTGGTTATCTTGACATCGCCGAGCGACCTGATGTAATTCCGGCACTGGCCGAGGGCCTGCTCGTGCGAGATGATCTCACGGATATCCTCAAGCGCGGTCCCTGCCGGCGCAAGAAGGTCGTGCGATATGTGAAGGCGTACCGATCGTACAGTTTTGAAGCTGTAATGCGGCATGAGGCTGCAGACATCTGTTACTGCCCCGCAGGTGCTGTTTTCTATCGGCAGGATGCCGTAGTCGCACAGCCCCCGGTCGACAGCTTTGAAAACGGCCTCGAAATTTCGGAAGTACATTATGTCAGGGCGGGCGAACAATTCGTCGCACGCTTTCTGAGAATATGCGCCCCTTGCGCCGGGGCAGGCAATAACTGCATTTTCTTCAAGCATTTCCATTTCATAGCCGGTTTCCATTTTACTTCTCCTTTACATAAACAATAAAAAACTCCGCCGGCGTTTCCGCCTGCGGAGTCATAGTCACATTATCAAAACTGCCTCTGATCTCATCGCAGCGAAATACGCCTTACTTTGTTGTTAAAAGTAAAGCTAAAAAAGAATTTTGCTGCTGTAAGATTGATCTTAGACATTTCTTTATTCCTTTCAAATGATTTTTTGTCAGTATAACACATATAATTTGTGATGTAAATACAAAAAACACAAAAAATATACAAAAAGTCCCTGACAACCTATTGACAAAGTAGGTTAGTTGTGGCATCATTCGTATTGCAAACCTACCGAAACGGTAGGCAATAAAACGACAGACGGAAGGTGATGCCAGATGAAAAAAACAATTATTGCTCTGACAGGATCAAATTTCCATTCCCTGCGAATGTGTACGTGTATGATGCGCCTCATGAAAGACGGCGCGGAAAAAATGACTTTACATACAGCATGAACGAAAGGAAATAATACATGAGCAGCAAACAATATAAATTTGAAACATTACAGTTACACGCGGGACAGGAGCAGGCCGACCCGGCTACAGATTCCAGAGCGGTGCCGATCTACGCGACGACATCGTACGTTTTTAAGGATTCGGCGCAGGCGGCGGGGAGATTCGCTCTCACCGAAGGCGGCAACATATACACGAGGCTGGGGAATCCGACTACGGATATCTTCGAGCAGCGCATAGCGGCGCTCGAGGGCGGCGCGGCGGCGCTGGCAACGGCGACCGGTCTGGCAGCCATCACATATGCCGTGCAGAACATAGCGGTGAAAGGCGATCACATCGTTTCCTCCACCAATGTTTACGGAGGCACATTCAGTCTGTTCGAATACACGCTGCGGGATGAAGGAATAGATACGACATTTGTCGATCCTTCTGCGCCGGAGAATTTTGAAAAAGCCATCAAAGAAAATACTAAACTGCTGTATGCGGAAACGCTCGGCAACCCGAATTCAGATGTCATCGACATCGAAGCCATTGCAGCAATAGCGCATAAACACGGTATACCGCTCATAGTAGATAATACTTTTGCGACGCCATACACCCTCAGACCTATTGAACACGGAGCCGATATCGTAGTTCACTCAGCCACAAAATTCATCGGCGGACACGGTACGGTCATGGGCGGTATAGTCGTGGATTCGGGGAAGTTCGACTGGACACAGAACAGCAAATTCCCGGGCATTACTGCACCGAACCCGTCGTATCACGGCGTCGTGTTCTCGGAGGCGGCCGGAAACCTGGCCTACATAATCAAGCTGAGAACAACGCTCCTGCGCGATCAGGGCGCATCGATCTCGCCGTTCAATTCCTTCCTGCTGCTGCAGGGGACCGAGACGCTTTCGCTGAGAATGGAAAGACATGTGGAAAACGCGCTTAAAGTCGTCGAATTCCTGCAGGGCAATCCACAGGTGGAAAAAGTCCACCATCCGTCTCTCGCATCGGGAAAAGGCAAAGAACTGTATGACAGATACTTCCCGCACGGCGCGGCATCGATCTTCACCTTCGAGATCAAAGGCGGCGCGGAGAAGGCCAAGAAGTTTACGGAGAGCCTCGAACTGTTTTCGCTGCTGGCAAATGTGGGCGATGTCAAATCGCTCGTAATACATCCGGCTTCGACGACGCATTCGCAGCTCAGCGAAGAGGAACTGCGCGCGGGCGGTATAAGCCCGTCGACGGTGCGCCTCTCGATCGGTACAGAAAATATTGATGATATCATTGCAGACCTCAGACAGGGATTTGAGGCAGTTAAATAAAGGAGAAAATAAAATGGCAAAAATATATACATCGGCGGATCAGCTTATCGGCAGGACCCCGCTGCTTGAACTGACACATATCGAAAAAGAAAACGGCCTCAGTGCGAAGATACTGGCCAAGCTCGAATACTTCAATCCGGCCGGTTCGGTCAAGGACAGGATCGCCAAAGAGATCCTTGACGACGCTGAGAAGTCGGGAAAGCTCACAAAGGATTCGGTGATAATCGAACCTACATCGGGGAATACGGGCATCGGTCTGGCGTCCGTGGCGGCGGCGCGCGGCTACAGGATCATTATAGTAATGCCGGAGACGATGTCGGTCGAGAGGCGTCAGCTGATGAAGGCGTACGGCGCCGAGCTGGTGCTTACCGACGGGGCTAAGGGAATGCCGGGCGCTATTGCCAGGGCGGACGAGCTCGCGGCGGCGACCAAGGGAGGATTCGTAGCGGGACAGTTCGTGAATCCGGCCAACCCGGCGGCACACAGAAAGACTACGGGACCGGAGATATATGAAGATACGGACGGGAAAGTCGATTATTTCATCGCAGGAGTCGGCACCGGCGGGACGCTTACGGGCGCAGGCGAATATCTCAAAGCGAAAAATCCGCAGGTAAAGATCATTGCAGTCGAGCCGGCGTCTTCACCGGTGCTGTCCAGGGGCACTGCGGGCGCGCATAAGATACAGGGCATAGGAGCAGGCTTCGTTCCGGATGTGCTCGACACAAAAATATATGACGAGATCATTGCAGTGCCTGATGAAGCCGCTTTCGAAACGGGCGGAGCTATAGGAAAAAAGGAAGGCGTGCTGGTCGGGATCTCATCCGGAGCCGCCGTCTGGGCCGCGGTGCAGATCGCTAAGCGTCCGGGCAATGAGAACAAAAATATTGTCGCGCTGCTGCCTGATACAGGCGACAGATATCTTTCGACGGCACTGTTCGGCGAATGAGCGGCGGCATGACAGCATAACAATTGAGAGATTTTGAATGAGCGGACGGCTTCGGCCGCCCGTTTGTCTATAGTAAACGGAGAAGGAAAATGAGTAATGTCGACAAGATCGTGAACGGGCTGGTCGAAAGCTACGGGCGTCATCAGGTGATAGTAAAGATGAACGATGCCGCGCAGCCGAGTCACGAGATCATAGTGCAGATGATCGAAGATATCCGGAAGCTGGTCTTCCCGGGATACTTCGATGTCAAGCATCTTAAAAGTGAAACAGTGAAATTTTATGTCGGAGAAATCCTGGGCGATGTGCGCTACAATATGCAGAAACAGATAGATAAGGCGTACAGGAGCACCGGTGTATGCGCCGGCAGACATGCGGCCGCGGGGACGGGACTGAACAGGGGCGCCGGCACGAACGGCTCGGATCCGCGTCTCTGCGAATACTGCGAAGCCGCCAGATTCCGCGGCCTTACGGATGAGCAGTATGCGTCGATGGCGGAGGAAGCGACGGAAAAATTCCTCGAGCGCATCGAGGCCGTGCATGAATCGCTGGAGACGGATGTCGAGGCTGCCTTCGACGGCGATCCCGCGGCCTGCAGCACCGATGAAGTAATATATTCATACCCGGGGCTTTATGCGATCATGGTGAACCGCATCGCTCACGAACTGTATGCGCTCGGAGTGCCGCTGATCCCGCGCATCATGTCGGAGCATGCCCACAGTCTCACGGGGATAGACATACACCCGGGAGCGAAGATAGGGGATTTCTTCTTCATTGATCACGGCACCGGCATAGTAATAGGCGAAACGACGGTCATCGGTCATCATGTCCGCCTTTACCACAACGTTACTCTTGGCGCGGTCACCACACGCGGCGGTCAGCTGCTGCACGGGACGAAGAGACACCCGACGATAGGAAACTACATTACCATATACGAAGGCGCGTCAGTCCTCGGCGGCGAAACGACAATAGGCGACGGCTGCACAATAGGCGGAGGCGCGTTTATTACCGCATCAGTCCCTCCCGGCACAAAGGTGACGAAATAGCCCGTTTTCGTGTATAATGGTAATAAGTCATCGGAGGTAATTGATATGATGATATCTACAAAAGGCAGATATGCCATCCGGGTCATGTCGGATCTGGCAGAACATGACAACGGCGAATACATACCGCTGAAGGAAGTGGCGGACAGACAGATGATCTCGAAAAAATATCTGGAAGGGATCATGACAATGCTGTCGAAGGCGGGGCTCGTTTCGGGCCTCCACGGAAAGGGAGGCGGCTACAGGCTGGTGAAGAAGCCGTCCGAATACACGATCGGGAGTATACTCAAGCACACGGAGTCATCTCTGGCGCCGGTCGCCTGCCTGAAGTGCAGCCCGGTGGAGTGCGAGAGGGCCGGAGAATGCAGGACGCTTCCTATGTGGACGAAACTGGATAAGCTGATCGACGATTTTTTTGAAGGCATAACTCTGGAGGATATCATTGACGGCAACGTAAGGTGAATACAATCTCATGTATGACTGCAAAATATGTAAGTTGACTTACTATAAGCAGGGTGATATTTTTGATTCAAGAAAAGAATTAAGAAGAATAATGCAAATCTTGAACACTGCAAGCACCTAATGACCGAAAGGAGATCGTTATTATGAACAAGAGAAAAACTATTCCTGATTTCATCAAGATGATGGAAACAGGAGAAAAAGTCACCTGGATCACCGGATATGATTACCTGACTGCAAAATATGAAGAAAGAGCCGGCATCGATATGATCCTCGTCGGAGATTCGCTCGGAATGGTACAGTACGGATACGATACAACATTCCCTGTGACTATGGAAGATGAGATCAGGCACTGCCAGGCTGTCAGAAGAGGCGCTCCTGATACGTTTGTAGTAGGCGACATGCCTTATATGTCATATCAGGTATCGAATGAGCAGGCTATCGAGAATGCCGGCAGATTCATCAAGGAAGCCGACTGCGACTGCGTAAAGCTCGAAGGAGGAACACCTGATATCGTTGAGAGAATGGCTGCTATCACAGGCGCGGGCATCGCGGCTATCGGACACATCGGTCTCACACCGCAGTTTGCGGCACAGCTCGGCGGATACAAGGCTCAGGGCAAGAGCGCTGAGGCAGTAATGAAGCTGATCGGGCAGGCGCAGGCTCTCGAAAAAGCGGGAGCGTGGTCGATACTCGTTGAAGGCGTGCCGACAGTTACGGGCAAAGCTATCAAGAGCGTATGCGATATTCCTGTATACGGCATCGGTGCAGGTTCGTTCACAGACGGACAGCTCATCATCTATGCTGATATGGTAGGATATTACGATGATTTCACACCTAAGTTCGTCAAGAAGTATGCCGAGGTCGGCAAGGTACTGCAGGGCGCGTTCGAAGAATATGTCAGCGATGTAAGAGAAGGGAAATTCCCTGAAGACGCAATACATGCGTATAAGATCGACGCTGAAGAGGAAGCAAAAGTTGAAAAGATGATCGAGGACATGAAGAAGTAACTCCCCGTACCGAGATCATAATAGTATAATAAGAAATCATCCGGGATTCGTTCCGGATGATTTTTTTATCAAAATTCCACAATTATGGCATATCAGCTTTATTTGCAGTCTTTTAATAATTTGCACCTTGTTTTTCTTGATATACTGTATTTTTTAACTTATTTGCGATATAATATTCTAACGAGGTTTAGGGTAATGGAAAATAAGATCTCTAACAGGAAAAATGGCTTCACGATGGTCGAAATAGTTGTCGTGCTGGTCATCATAAGCATCATTGCGGCGATCGCGATACCGAATATCGTCGATTACATTGCAAAGGCCAGTCAGGAAGCCAGGATGCAGACATCCCGGTCAGTTTTTTATGCGGCGCAGAACGCTGTTACTGACAGGATCTCCTCAGAAGGGAAAAGGGCGGCGCTCAATGAAATAGGATATGACGGGAAAGTCGATCTTTCCGCCGTAAAGGACAAGAGCGGCCTGACTGAAAACACTGACAACATAGTGTTTCTCAGGACAAACAAGTCCGACTCCGATACAGTGAAAAAGAGCAGCAGAGTGTATGCTCTCCTGAATAATTATCTTACGGATTCTTCGGTTCTCGACGGAACGGTGACAGTTGAATATAACGTGACCAGCGGAAAAGTTCTTTCCGCATTTTACAGCGATGCCGATACCGGACTCGTATACGACGATTCGGCGGTCACAGACAGCGGCGGCGACTACAATGCGAATTACCGTTCACTGTCGAACCTCCGCAAAGGCACGATGGGCTATTACAGCGTGAACATTACTGCTTCCGACAGCGCGGCGGATTACCAATTCACGGACGGCGACATCAAGCTTGCGGATTACATAAGCTACAGCGATCCTGCCAGAAACCCGACCGGCAACAACATCAATTCCGGTCTGAATTACGGACTGCTTACTTTGGAATACAAGCTGCCGGACGACTATTCTTCATATAATTATCTGGTCGCCCTGAGCTCGACGGACAAGGACGCTGCTTCCGTGACGATCCAGTTCGGCGGGGATTCGCAGGACAAAAATGCGGATTACTGGGTGAAATCGTCATTAGGCGATATGAACGGCACGATAACGGATGCCGTGCAGGGCGCGAATTACGGCGCGTATGTGGAAAAAAATGCGGCCGGAAATTTTCTGGTCATCGTCATGGATACGGCGAGTCAGGACTGGTCGATAAGTAATAATATCTATAGTAAGCTGGGCAACGGACAGATCAGCGCACAGGTCACGGTCATGCAGGGAGATTTTTCCGCAACAGGGAATCTGTATTCCGGGAACAAACCGGTCTATACATATTTTGGCGGTGTGGATACGACGGACGGAACGACGTATACAGTATCGAGCATCAGGCATCTGAGCAATATCAGGAACACGGCGGTGCAGAATGCGGTGTATCAGCAGACGGACGATCTGTACTGCCGGACATTTGATAATCTGCCGCTGACATTCAAACCGATAGGGACGTATAAGGACAATGAATATTTCAGCGGGAAATATTACGGCTCGGATGACTCCGAGAATTATAAGATATACGATCTGACGATGAATAATAAGACGGATGAAACAGGACTGTTCGCCTTTAATTACGGGACGATCGACGGGATCACGCTGGATTACCAGAGCGGATACAACGGCTCATACATTACAGGATCGGGATATTATGTGGGCGGCATCTGCGCGGAGAATTACCGCAATATCAGCAGGTGCTCGATCTTAAACGGGAAAATCATATCCGAAACAGAAAGCATAGGGACCGGCAATGTCTACAGAGCGACTGTGGACGGATGCGCCTCGACAGGCGGGATCGCCGGGCTCAACAGCGGATTGTATAATGCTGCGGGTGATGAGATCCGCGGCAGCATCACGAAATGTTACGTGGGCTCGACGGTGCAGGCACCGACGAATGTGAAGTGTTATGTCGGCGGGATCGCGGGCATGAACTACACGGAAATTTCGCACTGCGAGGTCGGAACGGCGCTCGGCGGCAGCGGGGGCAGACCGTATTACGGGGCCAATTTAAGCGGGAAATATGATTATCCTTCCTCGTGCAAAAACAACGTCATCTCGGTGTCCGGTTTCTGCGCCGGCGGCATCACCGGGTACAACACGAAGGGCGTATACAGGTGGACAACGAAGGGCAACGAAGACGGAACCTACACGAATCTGACCGACGGCGGAACGATCACTTACTGCGTCAATGCCGCCGAAGTTGACGGAGGAACTTCTATTGCCAAAGAATGCGGCGCCGGCGGCATCGCCGGACTGATGAACGGCGGATATTCCGAATCAAACAGATCCGAGATAGGATATTGCTATAATGCCGGCAATGTGAATGCGGCCTCGTCTCTGGCGGTTGGCAATGCGGGCGGACTCGTCGGCAGCATGGGCAAAACCAATCTGGTCATTCTGGTATGGGCTTATGTGCACCATTCATATAATACCGGCAATGTGGCAGTAACAGTCAATTATACAAAGTCGGGCGACACCACCAGCAGAGCCGGCGGGCTCGTCGCCTGGTGCGGATTCGGTGTGGTGGATAATTGTTATTCCGCGGGGTCGATCCCTTTGTCCAACAAAGCCAGAGCCACCCATACGGGTGATACCTTCGGCGGCGGCAATGTCAACGACAGGCTGGGTATTTATTTCACGGGCGATGAAGTATACTATCTGCTTCCGGAAGCAAACACCTCCAAAATGACTTCATTGTGGAGCAGCAGTATTGCCGCAGAAGACTTGAAGAATCTGAACATAGGGCTGAAAACTTCCGGGAATCAGTCATACAAAGCGGGCCCGTTCAACTATCCGTATCCATACATAAACGACAGCGGCCCGGGCAGTGATTCGCACAGGACGCCGTGGTAATAACCGATGGAGACAGCCGCAAATAATTAAGGGAGACAGCAGATGCTGAAGAAACTGGGAGCAGACAAAAACGGTCAGGCGATCGTCATAGTAATGATTGTATCCGCAATGCTCCTGATAATAGGAGGTGCGGTCCTGGCGTTCGCCTCCAACAACTCGACGAATGCCTCGCATCAGTATGCGCAGAAAAAAGCGTATTACATCGCAAAATCGGCGATAAATGCCATGGATGCCTCGCTGCAGGCGACCGATAAACTCGCGTCGACCGGCACGAATACTCTCGGATATGCGCTGATAAGCGACGCCGTGAGCGGCTACAGCGGCACTGCGCTTTCACGGGATAAAACGATCAATGTCGATGACGGCACCGCTTCGCTGACATCGAACAGCGGCACGCTCGATGATTACAGCATCAGCGGCATGAAGGTCAGATACAAAGGCAGCGTGACTGAGGATACCACCGCCGCAAATTCGGTAATGATATCCCTGACCGAAGTGACAATAACGCTTACTGCTAAAGATATCAAAGCAGACACAAAATACACAGTGACATCGAACTACAAGTTCAGCGGGACTGCTACAGTGACAGGCGGCGCGCTGACCGGTATCACCAAGAGCGAATGGACACAGGGAGGTACGACGCAATGAAAAAACTGAATCCTGCCGGAAACAAAAAAGGCATCGTCCTTCTTGAAGCCGTCGTGGCCTTTGTCATTCTGCTGATCGGGATAGTCGGTGTGACGGCGCTGGTAATGGCGTCGATCAACCTGAACAACAAGGCGCAGGATACAAACACAGGCATGGAGACTTCGATCAAAGCGGTCGAACAGTATATGAACGGAGGCACGCCGGCAGTGATCGATACGGGGACCGTTTCCGCGACAGTCAGCGGAGTTCCGGTATCGATCCCGGTGAACATCAGCGAGGAAGGTCAGCTGGTGTTCTTCCGGGCTAAGTAGCGCGTCCGGGTTCCGGCATGACATGCCGGGTCCGGCTCCGGGCGGCGCAGCAGCAGGAGGCTGTAATGGACAAAAAAGGTTTCACATTGATTGAAATGATAGTCGGACTGGCTATTCTCGCGATCGTGATCGGGACAGCCGTCTATCTTATAATGCCGATAACCAATGACTATTCAAGCAGCTCGAACAAATCCGCGGCGCAGCAGATCGCGTCATCGCTCATCAACGAGATCAAACAGCAGACCAACAATTCGACCGCTGTCAAACTGAAGACTGATTCCTCGGGTAACGAAGATCCCGGGACAATACAATACACACAGGGCGGGACAGACTACGATATTACTGCCACGAGCAGCGGTTACCTGTCGATCGCCGGCAAACAGCCGTACACAGCGGACTTTTACAAGGGCGACACTATTACCATAAGCGGCGTAAAGAACGCCGAGGCCGAAAAAACTGTCGACATGACGCTGACGGTACTCAGCGGCACCAGGACACTGTACACGACGACCTGCACTCTGCAGCCGACATTGCTGGCAAATAACAGTGCGAGCGGCGGAGACGGCGGGAGCACATCTTCCGCAACATCGTTCGAGAAGCTTCTGGATCAATACAACATTACCGCATCCTCCTGGAGCGGTCTGATGGAAGAAGCCGTGGCGAACAACGGGGCAAGTATTTACGGCGGGAAAATATACTATGACTATGTAACAGTCAACGGCCAGACCGAAAAGCATTATGGAACGTATCTGAATCAGACCGACTACGGTCCTGACTATATCGCACCCGGAAAAGCCAAGAACTGGCCGGCAATCGATGACTACGCCGCGCATGCCCTGAACTGGATCTATGTTTTCTCCGACACTCCTGTCGTACATTCTGTTGATGAATACAACAGCAGCACTACTAAATGGGCAAACAGTCTGAGCAGAGGCGATCTGATCACTGCGGACGACGGACTGTACGCGTTCTGCGGTGCATATACGGTATATTACGACGAATTCCCTTCTGGCAATTTCGTAAAGCTGTATTAATGCGGCCTGAAAACCGCGATATCAATAAAGAGACCGTATTCACCTGATGATGATTCGGAGAGGCAGTAATGCCGACGGCTGTGCGGACGTGCTCCTTCTTTCGTGCAGTCACGTTTCTGACGGACGTAAACCCGGCCTTTCAAAGTTCATCCGGGACCCGGTCCCCGGCCTGCCACGGCATTTGCCCGGGACCGGCAGCCGTTCCGCTGACGGTTCTGTCACTTTTTCTTATTATCCTCAAAAAATTAAACAAACCATACTTTTTGTTAAATGGTATTTTAAACAATCGTAGGGGGTTGTTTATTTAATAGCAAAATTTTCAGACATATAATCAAGATGCAGGGAAAGGTTTTGCGTCCCCGCGGAAAAAATTATGCTGTAAATTGTTATTGCGGAGGAGTTTGAGGCAGTATGAAACACATAGCAAGCGGTGTGGTCAAACACAGAAAGATGATTATTTTGATTGCTCTTTTCCTGTTGATCCCGGCGGTAATAGGCATTCTGAACACTCGTATCAACTACGATGTACTGGTTTACCTGCCTGATAATATCCAGACAGTCCAGGGGCAGAATATCCTGAAAAAAGACTTCGGTACAGGCGGCATCTCCATGCTGATGGTAAAGGGGATGGACGATAACGATGTGGCGAAGCTGAAGAGCAAGATCAAGGACGTCAAACACGTCAAAGATGTAATATGGTACGACGATCTTGCTGACGTAACGATGCCGAAAGAAATGATCCCGGAGAAATACTACAAGGCATTCAACTCCGGCGACACCACGATGATGGCGATATTCTTCGACAGCCCGGTATCTTCGGACAACACTATCAGCGCTGTCCAGCATATCAGGAGACTTTCGACGAAACAGTGCCTCATCAGCGGAACAGCGGCGTACGTTACAGATCTGAAGGAGCTCTGCGAAAAAGAGGAGCCTATCTACATTCTCATAGCGGTATTGCTTGTTTTCATAGTGCTGGCGGTATTCATGGATTCGTGGATGATCCCGTTCCTGATACTGTTCAGTATAGGGATTGAAGTTATTTACAACTTCGGGACCAACTTTGTCGTAGGCGACGTGTCATATATCACGAAGGCGCTTGCAGCGGTGCTGCAGCTCGGCGTTACGATGGACCTTTCGATATTCCTGATGAACGCGTACAAGGAGCAGCAGCAATATTACGGCGACCACGATGAGGCGATGCGGCACGCAATCGTCAAGACATCCAGTGCTATCACAGCCAGTGCGCTGACCCTGATGGCAGGATTCCTGGCAATGTGCTTCATGAGCTTCACGCTTGGATTTAACCTTGGAATAGTGATGGCGAAGGGCGTGCTGTTTGGAGTTATAGGTACTTTCACGATCCTCCCTGGATTGATTCTCATGTGCGATAAGGCAATCGTCAAGACGACGCATCATACCTTCCATATGAGATTCGGCACCCTCTCTCACTTCATAACCGGACGGCCATGGCTCTTCGTCATCATTTTTCTTCTGATACTGGGCCCGGCATATTACGGCTATTCACACACAAATGTATATTACGACCTTTTCTCGACACTTCCTGCGAATCTGCCGAGCGTTAAGGCGACCAAACAGCTGAGCGACAAGTTCGACCTCAACACGACACACATGGTGCTCGCCGATTCCAAACTTTCGGCGAATGATATGGACGGCATGATCAAAGATGTCGAAGGCATCAAGGGCGTAAACAACGTCATCGGCCTCCAGTCAATCGTCGGTCCGGCCGTGCCTGAGGAGATCCTGCCGCAGAAAGCTGTCGATACATTCAAGAGCGGCAAATATCAGATGCTCATGATCAATACGAAATATAAAGTCGCTTCGAATGCTGTCAACAAGCAGATCACGCAGATCAACACTGCGGTGCATAAATACGACAGCAAGGCCATGGTCATAGGCGAAGGGCCGCTGACCAAAGACCTGATAAAAATAACAGATAAGGACTTCAAAATCGTTACCTGGATCTCGCTGCTGGCGATATTCATCATACTCGGGTTTGTGCTCCAGTCGTTCTCGCTGCCGTTCATTCTCGTGGCAGTAATACAGATGGCTATTTTCGTCAACCTCGGCATCCCGCACTACACCGGCACATCGCTCGCGTTCATCGCTTCGATATGCATCGGCACCATACAGCTCGGGTCCTGCGTAAACTACGCAATACTGATGACCACGAGATACAAAGCCGAACGGTACGCGGGCAAGCTGAAGCGGGAAGCGATAGAGACAGCACATTCCACATCAGTAACATCAGTAATAATCAGCGCGACCGGGTTCTTCGCAGCGACATTCGGAGTCGCAGTATACTCGGATATCGAGATCATAAGCTCGATGTGCCTGCTGCTCGCAAGAGGAGCACTCATAAGCGCAACAATGGTAATATTCGTTCTGCCGGCACTGCTTTACCTGCTTGACGGGTTGATCATAAAAACCAGCAGAGGATTCAAGAAGAAGGAAATAGAAGGAGCTGAATAATAATGGAAAGGAACAGAAAATCAAAAATATTGATATGGGTCATTGCAGTAATGACCACAGTAGTAATGCTGGCGCCTGTCCCTGCTTTCGCGGCCAACGGTGCGTCGGTAACCAAGGATGAGACAGTCTACGTCATTCAGGATGCGAGCGGCAACGCGAAGAAAACTATAGTCAGCGATTTCCTGAAGAATACTTCGGGTCTGTCGACGATAAGCGACAGTACGGACCTCAGCAATATCGAGAACGTCAAGGGGAAAGAAAAATTCACAAAATCGGGAAGCTCGCTGTCATGGGCTGCGGCAGGCAATAATATTTATTACCGCGGCACAACACTCCGCGACACGCCGATCACTATGAGCGTAAAATATTACATCGACGGTGAAGAGCTGACGCCGAAACAGATCGCGGGCAAGAGCGGCGACCTGGAAATCAAAATAAATTATACAAATAATGAACGAGTCGGCGACGTGAGAGTACCGTTCCTGGTAGTGAGCACGATGATGCTGAAAGATGACAATTTCTCGAATGTTACCATAGACAACGGCAAGGTCATCGACGACGGCGACAAACAGATAGTTGTCGGCATGACGATGCCGGGCATGACGCAGAGTCTGAATCTGTCGAGCAGCGATATCGACATTCCGGAATCGCTCGACATACATGCGGACGTAAAAGACTTTTCACTCGATACGATAGTGACTGTCGCAGCGAACAACCTCTTCGATGATCTCGACACGAGCAGCGTCAGCAGCCTGTCGGATCTCGATTCTGCAATAAACAAACTCGACGTTTCCGCGCAGAAACTGGTCAGCGGATCGGTCAAGATCGCTGAAGGGACCAAGGAAGCGTACAGCGGCAGCAAGAAACTGGCCAGCGGCAGCAAGACGCTCGCGTCGGGGACATCCGATCTCAGCACAGGCCTCGGCCAGCTGAAGACAGGATCGGCTTCATTCAACAGCGGCATTACCGCCCTGCAGACCGGCATGAACGACATGAACACGAAGCTCGGCTCGGGCATTGCACAGATGTCGTCCGGAGTCAGCGATATGAACAAACTGATGGGCAGCCTGTCCGGCAGCTTCACCTCGGCTGAAAGCACGAACACGACGGCAGAGACATACCTGAACAATCTGGCACAGGAAATGTGCCAGGAGAAAATGGATCAGATCCTGAAAAAATATAAGACTGCGCCGACAACGCTGACAGATACAGAAAAAGCATTCCTGGGAATTTACCAGGCGCTGGAGACCAGCAACGGCACACTGAAAGTAGCAAACGACAACATGACTGCCTCGACGTTCACTAATCCGAGCGACGGCAAGACATACAATACACTGTATTACGGCGTGAATGCGATCGGCAGCGGACTGTCGAGCATGAGCTCGCAGGCTTCGTCCGGTATCTCGCAGATACAGGGCGGGCTGACACAGCTTTCAACCGGCGCACAGCAGCTCTCCGCAGGCATCGAGAATGCATACGGCGGCAGCGTGCAGCTGAAGACCGGAGCCGACAAACTCAATACCGGCGCCAACAGCCTGGTCAAAGGTGAGAAGACACTTGTTTCCGGAACCAGCGAACTCAGCAGCGGTATGAGCAAGTTCTACGATGACGGGATCGCCAAGATCGTCAAAGCATACAACGGAAACGTGAAGGGCGTGGCCAAGAGACTGCAGAGCATGGCGAATGCATCGCAGGACTACACCACATTCACAAAGCTTTCCAACAATACAAAAGGGACTGTCAAATTCCTCTACAGAACCGATGCAATCGGCGAGTAAGGATCACAGCATAACGCAAAGCACCCGGCGGAGACCCCGCCGGGTGCTTTGTATTGTAGCTTTAGCGGTGATTCCGAGCCGAATAGGTGAGGAATAAAAAACCACCTGCTATGCAGGTGGATTAATCCACTTGAGTTTTAGGCAAATAAAACCTCCTATGCTATGATAGCAATGGTTCGCCAACCAAGCTATCAATTGCAAAGGAGGATGTCTATGAAAGACAAGAATAGTTTAGCACACACATCCTGGAATTGTAAGTATCACATAGTGTTCGCACCAAAGTACAGAAGACGTGTGATATATGGACAAATCAGGGAAGACATTGGAAAAACATTAAGACTGCTGTGTGCAAGGAAAGAAATTAATATCATCGAAGCGGAATGCTGTCCGGATCATGTTCACATGCTTGTTGAAATACCACCAAAATACAGTGTTTCCCAAATCGTAGGATATCTCAAAGGAAAGAGTTCGCTGATGATTTTCGACAGACATGCGAATCTGAAATACAAATACGGAAACAGACACTTCTGGTGTCGAGGTTACTATGTTGATACAGCAGGGAAAAATGCAAAGAAAATCGAGGAGTACATACGTACACAACTTCAGGAAGACATTGCTGATGACCAGTTGACAATGAAAGAATATATAGATCCGTTCACCGGAGAAAAGAAAAAGTAGCCCTTTAGGGCTGGTAGAAAAGATGGTGCGGTTGGCGGATTATTTCAGCGCGTCTTGAGACGCTGCAGGTAATGGGCCCTTCTAGGGCCTAAAACAAACCACCGGCTGAGCCGGTGGTTATGATTGAAAAGACAAGTGGCTGCCGGCAAAACTCATTCTTGTTGTTAGGCTGCCGCTGCATAGTGTACATGCTGTGACTTCTGAATTTCACCTTTACACTGGCAAAAATGTTAAAGGTATTGATGCTTAAAGCCATTGGGAAATAGGATGCGTCAGAGAGTCTCTAGAAAGTACTTCACAAATGTTTCCTCACAATCCGAGTATTTTGATGAATGCACAAAAAAGGTACCAATAATGCTTTTTTTATCATATTGGTACCATGTCCAATGGGCCGCAGAAGTTAGTGACGACTAACACCGGCTATTTTCATTGATTCTGCTGATTGGATCAGATGCTCGATCGCTGCAGCCTATTGCTTACGGTACCAAAATGAGTTTTTCCATAAGATTGGTACCTTATATTTTGATCCCTTATTTTTGACGATCCTGATTGCGTAGTTTTCGTGTATTGATTATGGATTTATTCATGAACATAATATTCATCTCTCGCGCATTCTGTGAGCTCACTCCTGCGGTCGGCATTATGGAGAATCCGCCCTTCGCTGTCCGATTTTGCAATGCGGCTGAAGCCGCGCAAAATCAGCAACGTTCGCGACATTCTGTGAGCTCACTCCTACGGTCGGCATTATGGATAAGCCTCCCTTCGCTGTCCGATTTTGCAATGCGGCTGAAGCCGCGCAAAATCAGCACGGTCCTCTTCTCGTCCCGTACCCTTGATTTGGTTCTCACGTTCGCATCGCATTCCAATCGCGCTGATCTTGGGCGATGCTAGCGAAAAATCCACCGGGCTGCTTTTAATATCGCAAAATAAAATCCACCTTGCGATATTAAATCGCAGGGTGGATTGTTTTGGCGGAGGGCACGGGACTCGAACCCGCGGGGCTGTTACACCTTACTCGCTTTCCAGGCGAGCTCCTTAGCCACTCGGTCAACCCTCCACAGGCTGATAGTGTCATTTCAGTTCAACTATCGTATTCTTTTAGGCCGAAAAAAATAATGCTGTCGACCATGTACCAATGTACCATAGCGGAAGCATTTTTTCAAGCACTTATCGTTGGGAAATGTTTTTCCATGGAGTGCTCAATTATGGCCGGGGAAGTTTCTTCCAGCGGCCTTCATATCGCCGAAGCGACTTGCGTCCGAGACAGACATCGTATGCATTTGCATCACCGATCCCAGGCCGGTCCTTGCGCCTGCTGTACGTGTCGGTTCCCTTCGGACATCTGTAATATATCACAATTCCTGAATCCTGTCAGCAGTTCAGCGCAGGTTTAACATGCATTTTACAGACTTGTAACATGCTCTTAACAGTTGCAGTACTGTATGGAAATAAATGTGGTATAATCGACATGTTACGTGATATGAGCAGGAACGGAGGTCGAAATGTTCAAAACTATACGCGGCCCGCAGGGCGGAGAGATAAATCTTGACGGAAGAGATGTCGTCAACATGGCATCAAATAATTATCTGGGATTTGCAAATGATCCGGCGCTTGTGAAGGCAGCGAAGGATGCGATCGATGAGTATGGCGTGAGTGCGGGAGCTGCGCGGCATATTATCGGTAATTTTCTTGTGCATAATGAACTCGAGAAAAAACTTGCGGAATTCAAAGAAGTTGAGGACACATGCGTATTCAGTTCGGGGCTTACTGCAAATACCGGAGCTATTCCGATGATAGTGGAGAAGGGCGACGAGGTTTTCAGCGATGAGCTCAATCACGCAAGCATTATAGATGGCATCAGGCTGTCGCGGGCGGCGGTGCGTGTATACAGGCATAAAGATATGAATGATCTGGAAAGACTTCTTAAAGAGCCTGCGGAAGGCGGCCGGCTGATCGTCACGGATGCTGTGTTCAGTATGGACGGAGATCTGGCGCCTGTACCTGAAATCGTGGCGCTGGGGAAAAAGTACAATGCTAAAGTAATGATTGATGATGCACACGGCGACGGAGTAATGGGCAGGTCGGGACGCGGTACTGTCGATTATTTCGGTGTAAGAGACGGGGTGTATGTGGAAACGGGATCGCTTTCGAAGGCATTCGGATCGTCGGGCGGTTTTGTTGCCGGGCCGAAAGAGCTTATCGACAAAATAAGAGTACAGTCGAGATCATTCATTTTTACAGCGACTCCAATGCAGCCGGCGTTTGCAGCCGCGGCGCTCAAGGCTATAGAAATGCTGATGGAGGATGATGCACCTGTCAGAAAACTCTGGGATAACAGGGAGTATTTCATGGCTAAGATGAGTACGCTCGGTTATGATCTCGGACATACGGAAACACCGGTGATACCTGTAATGGTCGGCGATGAGCCGCTGGCGAGGGAGATGTCGGAAATGCTTTACAACGAAGGAATATTTGCGCAGGCCATAGTGTATCCTACAGTTGCAAAGGGAAAGGCGAGACTTCGCGTTATGATATCGGCGGCGCACACGAAAGAAGACCTGGATAAGGCTGTTGCTGCTTTTGAAAAAGTCGGCAGGAAGGCCGGGGCTATTTAACTGAGACGGGAAAGCACCAGCTATGATAATACTATTCAAAAAGTGATACGGACCTCATGGCCGGAGGAAACCGGCAGGGGTGTATAATACAAAAGAATTAATAATATGAATACGGAGGTAAATGCGATGGACTTAAACTATCTTTTCAAAGACCGTCCGGCGGGTGATCCGCTTGGAAAGACCGAAGATCCGGCTGTGCTTGTAATGGGCGGCAGAGGCAAGCTCCATATGATGCTCAACGGCATTGCGGATGGTGAAAAACATCCTGTAATGCTTCTTCTGCACGGATTCCCCGGCAATGAGAAAAATCTCGATCTGGCACAGGCTTTCAGACGCATCGGGTTCAATGTCTTTACTTTCAATTACAGCGGCGCGTGGGGAAGTGCAGGTCCGTTCTCTTTTGCAAACGGGATTGAAGATGTCCGCACAGTTATCGAATATATCAGGAGCTGTGATACTGTCGGAAGCTGCAGACTGGATAATGATAACTTATTCCTCTGCGGCCACAGCATGGGCGGTTTTTTCACGCTCAGGACGCTGGCGGAGATCGATGGTATAAAGGCAGCCTGTGTAATGGCTCCATATGATTTTGCTCTGCAGTCCAAACTGTCGGCGACCAAAGAGGATGCGAGACAGAACCTCGATGATCTGCTTGCTGAAGGAGCACCGTGGCTCGAAGGCGCCGATGCGGCTGCACTTAGAAAAGAACTTCTCGATCATGAAGAAGATTTTGTGTTTTCAAACGGCGCCGATAAGATCGCCGGGACACCTATGCTGGTTCTGGGAGCTGCATTCGACGAATGCGCCGTCACGAAATATCAGGCGCGTCATATATACGATACTATAGCGGCTTTGGGGAAGGGGAAAACTTACTACGAAGAGATAGAAAGTGATCACAGCTTTTCCAACAGAAGATGTCAGCAGGCGGAAACTGTTGCCAAGTGGTTCATATCTAATATCGACTGAAAAGAAATTCTGCAGCTTCCGCTGCATCCCTGACGGAGAATGAAAATAATAATTGATTGAAAACTGCGGCAGAGGCTGTTGAAGAAAGCTGTCTGCCGCAGTTTGCTGTATGAGTTGTTTATCTGAAATTGTTATAAAGTGTCGGCAGTATCTGAGCCAGTCTTGTGTATTGAACCTGGCAGTGGCGTCCCATTTCGCAGGCGTTGGATTCTGTGAAGTATTTGCGCTGGAATGCCGGAAGAATGTTTTCTCCCATCCAGAAACGCGAAATGACGGACAGACCGTTCGACTGTTTTTTAAATATGTGTGCAACTTCGGTGTGCTTGATGGAGCCTCTGATGATCCCGAGATGTCCGCAGAGTATGAACGCAATGTTGTTCGGTCTGAAAGCCTGACGTTTGAAGCCGAATTTATGCGGCTTGACAAACTGCATGGAAAGATGGAGTCTCTTGCCGGCGATCAGTTCAAAAGGGTATTGCGTTGACGGGTAAAAATCAACAAACGGACCGTCATAGAGATATTTTTCCTTGACTGAAATATTGAAATGCTCTTCCGGCATCCATACGCGGAAACGCTCAGGATCCTGAGGATACCACCAGAACCACCATGGTATCATCGATGATGATACGAACGGCATGAAAGTTTTGACCGCGACCAGCCATCCGCCCGAAGGAAGTTTGACAGTGCCGATCTCATTCTGAAGATTTGTATCCCCGAGAAGATTATTGGCGCTTTTTATTTCAAGGGGAGTTATATCGTGCTGCCTGAGCAGCAAGATTGTTTCCTCGTCCGGGTCGGGCACCGGCATGCGGTATAATTCTTCAATTATTTCCTGTTCATGTATTTTATCCATATGATTTCCATCCCTGCAGGATATAATTATATCACATACGGATACGTCCCGCGACAGAGAAAGCTATAAACGCGGTCAGATTGGCTATTACTACACTTGCACCTGTCGGAGCAGCCCATATATATGAGGCGCAGACCCCTGCGAAAAGGCATATTACAGATATTACAGCAGAACACAGTACGACTGCCCTGAAGCTCCTGCACACCCGCATCGATGAAAGCGAAGGGAAAATAATCAGTGCCGAGATGAGCAGTGCACCGATCATGCGCATGCCGAGAACAATTGTTACTGCGGTCAGGACTGCGATGAGCATGTTATATATTCCGGCCCGTATGCCTGTTGCTCTGGCAAAATTCTCATCGAAGGTGATGGTGAAGATCTTTGTGTAAAAGAACACAAAAAGCACGATCACTATCGCAGATAATATTACGCTGAGTATTACATCGCTGTCGCTCATGGCGAGTATGCTTCCGAACAGGTAATTATACACATCAGTATTCATGCCGGTGGAAAGAGATACCGAGATTATGCCTATGGCGAGCGCCGAAGTCGAAATGATCGCAATTGCAGAATCCCCCTTGATTGTACTGTTTTCACTTATCCTCAGGAGAAAGAACGCGGCAATTATGACGACCGGTATGGCAAATTTCAGCGGCGCAGCACCGATGGCCATTGCTACCGCGAGTGCGCCGAATCCGACATGCGAGAGTCCGTCACCTATCATCGAGTATCTTTTAAGCACGAGACTGACGCCGAGCAGGGCGGAGCACAGAGAGATGAATGTGCCGGCAACAAGTGCGCGGACCATAAACGGATATGAAAACATCTGCATGATATCAGCCATAAAAATCACCCCTTGGTATTTCATCGGTAATGTCTCTGCCGAGGAACTGTCTGCCGGCGTTGCTCTTGATGTAATCTTCTTTGCATCCGAAGAAAAGCTGGTAATTGTGAAGGTGCAGAATATGCGTTGCGTACTCTGCCGCAGCTTCGATATCATGGGAAATCATGATGACTGTTATTCCGCTTTTTTTATTCAGATCGTCTATGACGCTGTACATTTCACGTGTGACAATTGGATCGAGTCCTGTGACGGGCTCATCGAGCAGCAATAATTTTGATGTTGCGCACAGTGCGCGCGCCAGGAGAACTCTCTGCTGCTGTCCGCCGGAAAGCCCGCGGTATGATTCTCCGGCATGCAGGTCTATATCGAGAAGTTTCATGTTGCGAAAGGCCTCTTCTTTATCGCGGGAGCTGTAAAAAGGTTTCAGTCCACGTCTGTTGAGGCATCCCGACATGACGACCTCTCGGACTGTTGCCGGGAAATTCTTCTGGACGGCTGTCTGCTGGGGGAGATAGCCGATTTCATTTTTACGAAGTCCGTCTCCGAATTCGACTGTTCCGCCCGCAGGCGGGATGAGTCCGAGGATAGCTTTCATAAGAGTGCTTTTGCCTGATCCGTTTTCTCCGACCACGCAGAGATAATCCCCTGATGACACTTCGAAATCGATTCCTTTGAGGACTACGTTCTTTTCATATTCAAGTTTGAGATCTTTACACCGTATAAGACTCATAATTCCTCCGTGGTCAGTTAAGAGCCTTTTTAAGGTTCTTAAGGTTTTGTTCCATGAGTGACAGGTAAGTCGCTCCTTCTTTGATTTCTTTTTTGCTGACATTATGGCAGCTGTGCAGGAGCATTTCTTTCGCGCCTGTATCTTCTGCTATTACATCGGCTACTTTATGGCTGGACATCTCTGTATAGAATATCACAGGAATGTCTTTTTCTTTAACTTTTTTTGTCAGGAAGGCAATAGTGGCCGCATTGGGTTCGGTGGCCGAAGAACAGCCGGGAAATGCTGCGTAATATTTAAGGCCGTAATCCATCGCCAGGTATCTGAAAGGGAACCTGTCACCGACTACTATCGTGTGGTGAGAGGCAGAGCTTAGTGTGCGTGTGTAGGAATCATCGAGAGCCTGCAGTTGTTTTTCGTAAGCGGCAGCATTGCTTCTGAAGGCAGCGGCATCTTGCGGATCGAGCCGTTCCATTTCAGCTGCGATTTTTTTTGTTATTATGACGGCGTTTTTAGGGGAGGTCCATACATGTTCATCTATATCTGATGATCCTCCTGATGTGATGCCTTCCGGCTGCATGCCGGCGGCCTGTTCTTCTTTAACAGTGCTGACGCAGTTGATGAGTTCAAGTGCCGCCGGGGCCTCGCTGCCCATGGAGTTCAGTATGTCGCTGACCCATTTATCGTTTTCGCCGCCGGTGTATATGAAAAGATCACTGCTCTGAATCGTACGAATATCTACAGGGGTAGGTTCGTATGAATGTATTTCGGCGCCCGGAGGCAGGAGCATGCTGACATCGGCGTTTTTCCCCGCGATAGATCTCGCAAAATCGTACTGCGGGAATATCGTAGTGACGATTTTGAATCTGGAATTTCCGCCTGCTGACGAACGACCTGAATTTGTATTACCGCAGGCGCACATCGTGCAGCACAGGGTAATACACAGTATGGCTGCGGTGCTCAGCTTTATTATTTTCTTTGTGGTTCTGGTCAATGCTGCACCTCCGGAGTCAGTTGATATATACAAGCAGATGCAGCGTGAAGATACCGTTTGAAGTATCGTAATCCAGCAGTGCCCGGTTGTTTTTCGCAAACTGTGATATGCTTCTGGTCCCGATTCCATGTTCATCGTTCATAGATATCGGGAGACGGCCGTTGTCGTCGAAATATACAGTTCCTTCATAATTGTTTTTCACTTCCAGAAAAAGCTGTGTCTTTGACTGTGTACATGTAAGAGAAATGAAAGGAATACGTTCATCCTCTATGCGCATGCACGCATTGAAGGAATTTTCGAGCGCATTTGATATTACAACGGCCAGTGACATATCGTTGACCGGCAGTTCTTCTGCTACATGCATATCGACTTTCATGTCGATGCCGTTGGACCGGCAGCGCTGCATGTAATGCGAGATGACGGCATTCAATGTAATGCTCGTGCAGTACTTTTCTATTCTGGTCGTGGTTTCGATCTGATTGGACAGATCGTCGATTATTTTTTTCGCCTGGTCTATATCGCCGTCGTTCAGACATGCTGTGATCAGCTGCGAATAATGCCGGAAATCATGTCTGTATATCCTCACGCGGTTTTCGGCTTCAAGCACAAGATTTTCCTGATTCTGCACGAGAGAGATACGGTTGTTCAGTGCCTGCAGATCCTGTTTGGCTTCCATTTCATCATCAAGTCTGAGATATGATTTGAAGATAAAATAGTATATGAAAATCTGGACCGGAACGAGGACTATCATGCCGGGGATGATTTTCGGATTTCCTGTGACTGTTGACGGATAAACTGCAAACAGGAAGAACAATATTATGAATGAAAGCGGGATAAGGCACAGAGGTTCCCAGATGTCATGGAAATGACGTGCCAGTCTGATATATGAGGGACGCAGCCAGGAAATCGTAAAATATATAACAATGCCGTAGCATATGATTATAAATACTATGGTGATTTTGTAGTCGGCCAGAAGATCATAAATGATGCCTTCGAGGGTCCGGAGCGCCAGCGCAAATGATGCAGCTGCGAGTACGGAAAAAATCGCTGTGAAATCGCGTCTTTTACAGAGCGATATACCGATCAGTATATTGACGCCGAGAAGCGCGACGAGAAGATACGGCTTCGCCAGGTCGAGACCGACCGAATGAACGAGCATTCCTGCGGCGAGCATTAATATCGCGTTCGGCAGGATCAGAAATACAGTCGTCGGCAGTTTCGGAAGTCTGCTGTCCGTCATGAAAAACATCATGATGAGCCAGAACAGTGCGAGCATTATATAGTCCATGAGCTGATTGATACCCGACATGTACTGCCTCCTACACAGATTTCTGCGATATGTGATCGAGATAAGTTTTCTTTATTACAGAATAATTGTTCCTGGAAATAGGAACGATTTCGCCTCCCTGCATATAGAAATCAGAGGCCGAAAGCTTTGATACATGATCGAGATTCACAACATATGATTTATGTGTGCTGACAAATCTCGGATCTTCCAGCAGCGGCGCGGCATAAGTAAGGAAAGGCACACGTATGTGTGCGGTTTCAATTAGTCTTCCGTCGGTAAGCGTGAAGAATATAACATGCCCTCTGCATTCCAGGTGCGAAATCGTATTGAAGAATACGGTTTCTGTCGAATCTTTTGTTTTGACGGCCATGCTGCTGCCTGTCTCTGCGTCGTTCCTTTTCAGAAATGTGTCGAGCATGCTGAAGAAATTTTCGGAACGGATGGGTTTGAGCAGATACTGGAAAGCGTAAACGGAAAATGCCTCGATTGCATAATCAGTTGAAGTTGTTACATATACGAGAGCGGCATCAGGATACTTTTCGTGTATCTTTTTTCCGAGATCTATTCCGTTGATTTCAGGCATAATGATGTCCAGTATGAAAAGGTCAAACAATCTGCCGCTTTCTATATCAAAAAGCAGATCATCTGATTTTACGTATGTACTCAGCTCGACATCAAGTTCCGGATGTTCCGCGGAGTAGTCTGATAAGAGCTTTGAACAAAGTTCGATGTCCTTTGAAGTGTCGTCGCAAACAGCGATGTTGATCATTTGCCTTCCTCCCGGTAAAAAATTATGCTGTTATGGAATATTATAACATAAATTACACTTTTTTTGACTGTTACAAAAGAGTTTATAGGCAGTAAAAAATGTGATATAATTTTACAGATACTTATTAGAGGAGGTCAGGTATGAAAAAAATTATTACCATTCTTCTGGCATTGATGCTTATTTGTGCATATTCAATGCCTCAATGGGTATTTGCTGCAGACTATGGGGTTAGTCAGCATTCAAATATCACTGTCAAGGACAATAATGGCGGAACTGACTCGGGAAGCTCAGGGACCGGCACCGATACCGGGACCGGCACAGGAACAGGGACCGATACCGGGACCGGATCATCGAATGATAATAACAGTTCGTCTGGCAATACAAACAATAATACAAATAAAAGCGGTACTTCCGGCACTTCGTCGGGCAGCTCATCGAGTTCTTCGACCGGCAGCAGTTCAAGTACATCTTCGAGTTCTTCATCGACTGTTCAGTCCAAGCTGAAAAGCGGAGAGGTTTCCATACTGTTTACAGGCGACATTCGTTCTGCAGTCGATTCAGTGAAAATAAGAAACAGTGACGGAGTTACGAAAAATATCGGCGGAATAGCAAAAATTGCTTCCAAAATCAACACTATAGAACAGTCATATCCTGATTCGTTTATTTTTGATGCGGGCAATTTTACCGGCAGTACCATATTCAGGACGGTTACAGCCTCGAATGGCACTGAACTCAAGGCGCTCGGAAAAGCAGGGTATGATGCAGTCAACCTGGGATATAATGAATTTAATTTAGGCTCAAATGCATTGAGACAGATGATACTCAGAGGGAAAAACGCACAGACAAAGACTTCCGCGGCAACCTCGACAACAACGACAACAACGGCGTCCTCAACGACGACAGGCACAGATTCGGCGAACACAAACACAACGGGGATGCCTTATATTGTGGGGCCGGGGGTCAACTGGGATAAAAGCAGCGGGACAAGCGCAAGCAGACTGAAAAGGATACTCCGTACATACGGCGCGGCTTCATATCAGATAATCGAAAAGGAAAACACTAAAGTTGCAGTTTTCGGCCTGATGGATGAAGAAGCTGTAAATGAGGCCTCAAACGGGGGAGTCACTTTTTCCGATTATCTCGATTACGCGCAAAGTGTGATGAAAAAAATCAAGAAAAAGAAGCCTGATATGATAGTCTGTCTCGTGAACTGCGGAAAAGATGAAACTGCCGGGGACGGCGCTGCGGATCTGGCAAAGGATCTCAGTGATGTCGATGTTATGATAACAAGCGGCACAGGAGAAGAACTGACGGAAGCCGTTACAGAAGGAAATACATCAATCGTTTCCGCCGGAACCAGAGGTCAGTATCTCGGTCAGCTGCTCATGAAAAAGAAAAACGGCAATTATGTTGTGAAGAAGTATAAACTCACGGCTATAAAGTCAGATACATCGAATGATTCAACTGTTCAGAGTGTTGTGAATACAGGCATTTCAAAAATAAACAGTACTGTGTTCAAAAACTCCGGTTTTTCTTACAATACTTCGCTCGGGACAAACAGATACACATTCCATACAGCTGCACAGATGGGTGAGAACGAAGCTGAGGATAAACTCGGTGATCTTCTGGCGGATTCTTTTGCGTATACCGCAAAACGCGCAGGTGTTGATGCCGATGTGGCATTTATTGCCAAAGGCGAACTTAAGGATACTCTGTATAAGGGCAGTCTGAAGACGGCTGATATATATAATGCGATGTGCACCGGCAACATGTCTGATCCGAAGGGTTACGACCTTGTGTCGTTTTATCTGAAGGGAAGCGAACTTAAAAATCTGGCGGAAATAGATGCGTCGGTCGCGAACGACATGCCGAAGGCAAGACTTTTCTTCAGCGGCCTTTCGTATACCGTTAACGAGCACAGACTCAAACTGAACAGAGCAACGGATATTAAACTGATCAGCAGGAGCGGTGAGACAACGCCGATAAGCAGCGGGAAACTGTACAGAGTTGTCTGTGATACATATTTTACCGGAATAATGGATGAAATAATGACCAAAGGTCACAGTATGCTGCAGATCACACCGAAAGATGCTGAAGGAAATGAGCTGGCGGCAGGAAAGTTTATGCCGGTCAAGGCCAGGAACTGGTATGCTGTATCGAAGTATATCAAGGACAAAGGCGGCGTCCCGTCATATTATGCGAAGACACATAATAGAAAGATACTGTCAAACAGCTTCAGCCCGGTCGCGCTGTTCAAACAAGCCAACAGCTTTGCACGCATAGTTTATGCTGTTGTGCTCATACCGATCGTGGTTATCATAGGACTGCTGCTATTCTTCAGACAGAGAAAGAACAGAAGGCGCGGTTACAGTTCCAGTATGTTCGGACGCGGACGCGGACGGACGAAGAGATATAAATCCAAATTCAGATAGAAGGAGATACATGGTATTAGTCGCTGCGACAAAGAATAAACATAAGATAGAGGAAATAGAAGCTATTACAGAGAAATTCGGCATGAATATTATTTCGCGTGCAGAAGCAGGGATCTGTGATGATGTGGAAATACCGGAAAACGGTGAAACATTCGAAGAAAATTCACAGATCAAAGCGGCAACAGTGATGAAGCTCTGCGGGAAACCATCGATAGCGGATGACTCGGGACTTATGGTGGATTGTCTCGGAGGTGCGCCCGGCGTGCATTCAGCAAGATTCGCCGGATCGCACGGAGACGATGATGCCAATAACAGAAAACTGACGGAGGCAATCGGGAATGTACCGTATGAAAAACGTACAGCCAGATTTGTTTCAGTTATTACACTTATGTTCCCGGATGGGAGAGTCATTTCCGCGAGAGGCGAATGCTGCGGACATATGGTGACTGAACCGAGAGGGAAAAGCGGTTTCGGATATGATCCGCTGTTTGTGCCTGATGGATATGACGAGACTTTCGCAGAACTTGGCGCTGAAGTGAAAAACAGTATCAGCCACAGGAGCCGTGCGCTTTCTGAACTGGCGGAACTGCTGAGAGCAGAAGGATTCTAATGACTAGGAGACAGAGATTTTATAAAATGGTGGCGCTTGGCCTGAAACAGATCCGGGATCCTTATTATCAGGGATTCGCGGCTCAGCTTGCATTCTATTACATGCTGTCTGTCGTGCCGACTGTCATTCTGCTTTCAGAGGCGGCTACAGTCCTTCTGAGAAGCAACCTTGAACAGGCAGTGGGATGGATCATGAAGTATACCGGAGGATATTTCGGAGATACGATCAAATCTCTGATCCTCGGAGGATCATCAGCAACCTTGAACGTATTGATGATCATAGTCGCCCTGTGGGCGGCCTCAAGGGCCCAGTTCTCTATGGCGCGCATATGCAACTTTATGTACAGCGAAGGAAAGTTTACGGGAAGCTACTGGTCAGAGAGATTCAGAGCTATAAAAACAATGTCTTTCACGATTCTCGCAATGATCCTCGTTCTTGTAGTAATGGTTTTCGGATCTCAGGGGATAACGCTGCTTTTCAGGTTCTGGGGGTTTGAGACCGACGCTCAGCAGGCCTGGGGCTACATAAGATGGCCGGTCGCACTTGCACTGTATATTTTGATGCTTGCATATAACTATTATGTGCTGCCGAAGGAAAAGATAACATTCAAGGAGGTATTGCCGGGAGCGGCTTTTGCAGGTATGGGTCTGCTGGTGATCACATTCTTCTATGCGGTATATCTGGCCAGGATAGCCAATTACAATATTATGTACGGATCGCTTTCGACAATCGTGGCGCTGCTTTTCTGGTTCTGGTTTCTGGCCTGGGTGCTGGTGCTGGGAGTCCTGTTCAATAAAGTCTGGAAAGACACGAAGGATTACAAGAGCTGGGATGCGCCGAAAAAATATGACGAATAAAAAAATGGCTGACACGCAGCCATTTTTTATATATCGGAAAGTTATTTCTTGTTCCTGATTATTCTTGCTCTAATGATACCTTCTATCTGGAAGACGGCATCAAGTACCTCAGAATCGATATCGCCGTCGACATCTACCAGATTGTATGCATAATCGCCTTTGCTCTTATTGGTAAGATCTCGGATGTTGATGTTGAGATCAGAGAATACGGTTGTGATTTTGTTCAGCATCGTAGGAATGTTTTTGTTCATGATGCAGACACGGGCCACAGCATCCGGATCCAGGATACCCATAGTGCATGTCGGATAGTTCACTGAATTCTGGATGTTGCCGTTTTCCAGGTAATCCATAAGTTCTTCGGCGGCCATGATCGCACAGTGCTCCTCGGCTTCCTTTGTAGATGCGCCGAGATGAGGAGTATTGATAACCCGGTCGTGATTTGCTATTGCATCAGTAGGGAAGTCGGTCACATATCTTGACAGCTTGCCTTCATCGAGCGCTTCGATCAGGGCCTTCTCGTTTACGAGACCGTCTCTCGCAAAGTTCAGAAGAACAGCTCCCTCCTTCATCTGCCCGATACGCCGGCTGTCTATCATGCCTTTTGTGCTGTCATTGACAGGGACATGTATCGTAACATAGTCGCATCTTGGAAGCATGGCGGCAAGATCGTTCATAACCGGGATCTTGTGTGACAGTGCATGTGCGGATGTGAGATTGATGTACGGGTCGTATCCGATGACCTTCATATGGAAGTTCTTGCATGTGTTTGCGACCATTACACCGATTGCTCCGAGTCCGATAACTCCGATGACTTTGCCTTCAAGTTCGCGGCCGGCAAACTGCTTCTTTCCCTTTTCCGCCTGGGCCATAACATCCTTTTCCAGTCCCTGTGTCCATTTGATGGCTTCCGGGATGTTTCTGGCAGACATGAGAAGTCCTGCCATGACAAGTTCTTTGACCGCATTTGCATTTGCACCCGGCGCGTTGAATACAACGATACCCTGCTCGGAGCATTTACCGATGGGAATGTTATTGACTCCCGCACCCGCTCTGGCAATAGCCAGAAGATCTTTGCCGAACTCCATGTCATGCATTTTCTGGCTTCTGACAATTATGCCGTTTGCATCAGCCGGATCGTCAACGAAGGAATACTCGTTGGACAGCCGGTTAAGACCCACCGGTGATATCTTGTTTAAAGTTGCTATTTTATACATTTTTCCACCTCAATATAATAATATAATGGGACTATTGTAACACTTTACGTTACTGGGGTAAAGTGCTATAATACCTCCATGTTGGTAATTTTTCATTAAATCAAAAGCTGCACAGGCAGCAAGGGAGTGACAAACATTGAGTGAGAAAAGAGTGTTCAATTTTTCGGCCGGCCCTTCAATACTTCCTCTGGAAGTTTTGCAAGAGGTCCAGGCCAATCTGATCGATTATAAGGGTACCGGCGAATCCGTTATGGAGATGAGCCACAGATCCAAAGAATACAAAAAGATAATCGAAGATGCAGAAACTGATCTTAGAGAGCTTATGGGGATTCCGGATAATTATAAAGTCCTGTTCCTTCAGGGAGGCGGCACACTGCAGTTCTCCATGGTTCCGATGAATCTTCTCCGCAATTCCCATAAAGCGGATTATGTGGTTTCCGGTGCATGGTCGAAAAAAGCAGAAAAGGAAGCGGAAAAATTCGGTGATATCAGAATTGCCGCAGATTCATCAGACAGGAATTATGCATATGTTCCGAAAGTGACAAAGAATGATTTCAGAGAAGATGCAGATTATGTATATATCTGTTTCAACGAAACCATACATGGAAACCATTTCGATTACATACCGGATACAGGGGATATCCCGCTTGTATGTGACATGAGTTCCTGCATTCTGTCGGAAGAAGTGGACGTTTCAAAGTTCGGACTTATTTTCGCAGGCGCACAGAAGAACATTGCACCGGCAGGGCTTACGATCGTTATCATCAGAGACGACCTGATAGGATTTGCTGCTGACGACTGTCCTGTATATCTGGACTACAAGATCCATGCGGAAAAGGATTCCATGTATAATACACCGAACTGCTGGAGCATATATGTCGCCGGAGAAGTATTTAAGCACATCATTGCCAGCGGCGGAATAAAACAGCTTCATGAGACAAACGTGAAAAAAGCCGGCATACTGTATGACTGCATCGACCGGAGCAGTATATTCACGGCAGCTGTTGATAAAGATTCCAGATCTCTGATGAATGTTGATTTCGTATCCGGGGATCCGGAACTGGACAAAAAATTCGTGTCAGAAGCGAGAGAACGCGGAATGATCAATGTCAACGGACACAGATCCGTGGGCGGAATGAGAGCCAGCATTTTCAATGCGATGCCTGTTGAAGGTGTCGAGGCGCTGGTAGAATTCATTAAAGACTTTGAGAAGGATCAATGAGAAAAAGAGTAATTTCATTTTTATTAGCTTTTACGGTACTGCTTGTATTTCAGGCAGTACCTGTTTATGCTGCGGCGGATGACAATTCACCTCAGACGGTATGTACAGCGGATATTCTTATAGATGCTGATTCAGGGCAGGTCCTGTATGAAAAAAATCAGGACAGGCTGCTGCAGCCCGCAAGTCTGACAAAGATGATGACATGTCTGCTGGCGATCGAACATTACAAAGGCGATCTCGATCAGAAAATCACTGTGCCGAAACAAGCAGTAGGCATAGGAGGGAACAGTCTGGATCTGAAAGAGGGGGAAGTGTTTACTGTCAGGCAGCTCCTTTACGGGATGATGCTTCACAGCTGCAATGATGTGGCAGTATGCTTCGCCGTCAATATTTCCGGGAGCGTAAGTGCATTTTCGCAAGAGATGAATGCCAGAGCCAGGGAAGTCGGCGCAGTGCATACGAATTTTATCAATCCTAACGGGCTGACCGAAAGCAGCAGCCATATTACTACTGCACGGGATATTGCTCTCATTGCGCAGGAATGCATGAGGAATGCAACGTTCCGGAAAATCGTGAAAACTGCGAAATATACCATTCCGGCCACCAATATGAGCAAGGAAAGAAAAGTTAAATCCACCAATCAGCTTCTGGTGGGAACGAAGTTCAGTGTGACAGTCAACGGAACAAAAAGATATGCAAAATACAAATATGCGACAGGAGTGAAAACAGGGCTGATGCCGACTGCCGGATACTGCTTCTGCGGCGCTGCGACGAAAGGCGATATGGATCTGATCGCAGTTGCTATGAAAGGATCGGCAGATCAGGACAGATTTGCCGACGTGATTTCAATGTTTGATTACGGTTTCGACAACTATCATACAGTACAGCTGCTGGCTAAGGGAGACAGTGCCGGTCATGTATGGATAAAGAACGGGCACTATACACGAGTCTCTGCCGTTGCGGAGAACGGCGCTTATGTGACGCTGACCTCAAATGAGGCGGATGATCTGGCGACGAGCAGGGTGGTGCTGAAGAAGGGTTTAAAAGCACCGCTGAAGGCCGGAACGGTTGTCGGTACAGTGAAGCTTTATGAAGACGGCGCTAAAGTCGGTTCTGCGGATCTTGTACTTGCCAAAACAGTGACAGAAGGAGGTCCGTGGTCCGCTGTCTATATTTCTGATCCTGCATTTGTCGGGGGTCTGATAATACTGATTACAGTCCTTATTCTGATAACGGTTATCGGGCATCACCGCCGCAGAAGAAAAAAACAGAGAGAAGAGAGACGGCGCAGAGAAAAAGAAAAGCGCGCGATGGAAATAGCAAGAGAGCGCGCGGCTCAGCAGAAGAGAAACAATAATCGTGATTGGCCTTTCTGATATGTGATATCATAGACATACGGGAGACTGAAATGTTCGACATACAGGAAAATCTGAAAAAACTCCCGGCAAAACCGGGAGTTTATATTCACAGAGATAAACTGGGGCAGGTTATTTATGTAGGGAAAGCTATTTCCCTTAAGAACCGCGTGCGTCAGTATTTTCAGTCGTCCAGAAATATGGATCCGAAGGTACGCGCGATGGTAAGTCATATTGCGGAGTTCGAATACATTGTCTGCGGAAGCGAGATGGAAGCATTCATTCTGGAGAACAATCTCATTAAGAAATATATGCCGCAGTATAATATATTGCTGCGCGACGACAAAACATATCCGTACATAAAAGTGACGACAGAAGATGACTTCCCGCGTGTCGTTAAAACGAGGATAATCGGCAGAGACGGGGCTAAATACTTCGGGCCGTATTCCGATGCGGGCGCTGTCAATCACATAGTAGATCTTCTCGGAACAATATATCACCTGAAGAGATGTACAAAAACAGAGTTCCCGAAAGGCTGGCGTCCGTGTCTGAATTATCACATAGGTCAGTGCGATGCTGTTTGCATGGGAAAAGTCACGAAGGAAGAATATGCGGAGAGAATAACATCAGTTCTGGAGTTCCTGAACGGCAGAAGCAGGAAGATTGGCGATTATCTCGAGGAGAAAATGAAGGAAGCAGCAGATCGTCTCGATTTCGAAGAGGCGGCCAGATACAGGGATTATCTGCTTGCAGAAAAGGCACTCGGAGAAAAGCAGCGCGTCGTTATGAAAACAGACAAGGATATGGATGCAGTAATGTATGCCGGTTCCGGGCATATCGTACTTTTCTATGTACGTGACGGAAAGCTCTCGGGGCGTGAGACATTTTCAATGAATGTACAGGAAGGCGAAAGACCGGAAGCTGTGCTTTGTCAGTTCATGAAGCAGCATTACAGTGTTCAGACAGGCGGGCCGGGAGAAATACTTGTGAAGGTGATGCCTGACGAAGCCGAGATGATCGAAGCGTATCTCAGCGGGCTCTGGGGACGCCGGGTGAAGATCATCAGGCCTGAACGCGGAGAGAAGAGAGCACTGCTGGAGCTTGCAGTCAGGGACGTTGCAGAAATGACCAAGACTATTGAAGAGCGTGAAAAAAACAAGGAAGAGCGGAAGAATGAGCTCGGGAGAGAGATGCACAGCGTTCTGGCAGAACTCTGCAGTATGCCGGAGTATTCGGGCGAAGAATATCGTGTGGAGGCATATGATATTTCAAACACGAACGGCGTGGACACGGTAGGCGCTATGGTCGTGTTCGACGGCCTGAAACCTGACAGAAAATCGTACAGGAGATTTAAAATTCGCACGATAGAGGGCCCTAATGATTACGGAAGCATGCAGGAAGTGCTGTACCGGAGATTCAAGAGAGCCGAAGCCGGGGATCCGGGATTTTCCCGTATGCCGGATGCGCTTCTGATCGACGGAGGCAGGGGACATGTCGGAGCTGCGCTCGATGTGGTCAGAGCAATGGGAGCAGATGTCCCTGTTCTGGGAATGGCCAAGGATGACAGCCACCGCACCCGGGCTCTTGTATATATGAAGGATGGGAAGTTCGAAGAAGAAGAATTAAAAGAGCATCCGCTTCTGTTCAGGTATATGGGAACGATACAGGAGGAAGTGCACCGCTTCGCAATAGATTATCACAGAGGCGTCAGGAGCAAAAGGACTTTTGCTTCAGCGCTTGATGAGATAGAAGGCATAGGTCCGGTGAAAAGAAATGCCCTGTTCGCTCATTTCGGGAGCATCGAAAAAATCAGGGATGCGGCGCCTGAAGAACTTGTTTTGGTCGAAGGCATCACACCTGCACTGGCAGAACGGATAAAAGAGTTTTTTGTTGAATATCGAAGCAGTAAATGATATAGTAAATGAATAAATAACAGAACACAATATTACGGAGGAAAATCATGGCAGAAGATAACAAAACGCCTGAAGAAGAAGTCGAAATGATAACACTTGAATTCGACGATGATACATCGGTCGAGTGCGAGATAATGGGTGTATTCGATGTAGACGGCAAAGACTATATCGCACTTATCCCGGATGATGATTCGGATGACGTATATATTTACGGATATTCCGAGGTCAGCGAAGAAGAATTCAATATCACTGATATTGAAGACGAAGCCGAATTTGAAAAAGTCACAGCTGTTTTTGACGAGATGATGGCTGACGGACTGGCAGATGAGGAAGACAGCGAAGATCAGTAGACCACCGGCGTCTTTCAAGTGAACAATCGTATTTCGGAAGCGCTTCTGCGTGTGCATTTAACGTGCATGCAGAGCGCTTTTTACGGGAGAGCAAGAATGAAAAAATATGATATCATAGTTGCGGGTTCAGGCGCCGCAGGAGTATTCCTGTCGTATGAACTTACCCGCATCAAAAATAATGCAAGCATACTGATAATCGATAAGGGAGCGCCTGTTGAAGAGCGCATATGCCCTATTTCGGCCGGGAAAAGCAGCACGTGCATTAAATGCACGCCGTGCCACATAATGAACGGGTACGGCGGCGCAGGTACGCTTTCCGATGGAAAATATAACATTACCACAGAGTTCGGCGGAGATCTGCACCGGTATCTGGGCCGTGAGAAGGCCATGGAACTGATGGAATACGTGGACAGCGTGCTTTGTGAAAACGGCGGCGCGGAGGCCAAACTGTATTCAACTGAGAATTCCGATCTCAAGACTCTGGCGCTCAGAAACAATCTGCACCTGCTGCAGGCAAAGGTGAGGCATCTCGGCACTGACAGAAATGCCAAGATATTGCAGACGCTCTTTGATCAGACTAAAGAACGAGTGGATTTCATGTTCCGGACATGCGTCGATTCAGTTGAGGTCAGAGGTGATCATGATTTTGCGGTCAGGACCGGAAAAGGAGATGAATTCGAGTGCTCTGATCTTGTGCTCGCTACGGGACGTTCAGGATCGAAATGGATATCGAAGATCTGCGAGGAAAACGGCATTGCTCAGAAAAACAACCGTGTGGATATCGGTGTGCGGGTGGAGCTGCCAGCTGAGATATTTAAGCCGATAACCGATGCGGTATATGAAGCGAAGCTCGTTTATAAAACAGATAAGTACACGGATATGGTCAGGACGTTCTGTATGAATCCTTACGGCGAAGTCGTAGCGGAGAACACCAACGGGATCATAACGGTCAATGGACACAGTTACGCGGACGAAGGACTGAGAACGGAGAATACCAATTTCGCTTTGCTGGTTTCCAATAAGTTCACTGAACCGTTCGAGGACAGCAATGAATACGGCGAATCTATTGCCAGACTTTCAAATATGCTGGGCGGCGGTGTGCTTATGCAGAGGTTCGGAGATCTTGTCAAGGGCAGAAGAAGCAGCGAGAGAAGAATGGAAAAATGTTTCACCCGCCCGACGCTTCAGGCTACGCCGGGTGACCTTTCCCTGGTTATTCCCAAGCGGCAGCTGGACAATATAATTGAAATGGTATATGCACTTGATAAAATCGCGCCGGGAACAGCAAATGAAGATACTCTGCTGTACGGTGTGGAAGTCAAGTTCTACAATTCAAAGGTGGAGGTGGACAAAAACCTCGAGACAAAGGTAAAAGGACTGTATGCTCTGGGCGACGGATCCGGCGTCACACATTCACTTTCGCAGGCATCTGCAAGCGGTGTATATGTAGGACGTATACTGGCGGATAAATATAAATAATGCGGATATAAAAAAATCCGGAGGCGCGCACGACAGCCGCTTCCGGATTTTATTATGCTGTTTAATATAAGGTGAAGGAGAGTTTGGATCCGTTCCATACATCGAGGTCGATATGCTTTACGCCTCCGCTGTATCCCTTCATGATGCCGCTGTACGAATACTGGCAGAATGTCCATTCGCGTCCGCCCGATAAAGGCTGGGAGAATGAGCTGTCTGCGATCCAGATATCATTGTCATAGTGATTTTTGATAAATCTTTTATAGATGGAAGGCGTTGTATAGATCACAGGATCCATGCCGTATTTAGCTTTGAGCGATTTGATCAGAGGTTCGAGGATCGCGTCGACGGACGTCTGATTGACAGTGACTGCGTTGTAATTTCCGTAATATTCGACATCTATTACCGGCGGGAGCATGTTATGCACGCTTGTAACCGTACTTGTGAAGTTGGCGGCCTGCGCCTCTCCGCTGCTTTCAAAACTCATGAAGTGATAAGCGCCTATCCTCAGGTCTGTGGTCTGCGCATTGGTCCAGTTTGAGGAAAATTTGCTGTCGACATGCGAGGACCCTTCGGTTGCCTTTATATAAGCAAATGCGATATCCTGACCGGCGAGCGTTTCCCAGTTTATTGTTCCCTGATATGATGAAACATCGACACCGCGTATCTGGTAGCTTATCGAGTCGCCGGATACTGTCGGAACATTGACAGCATTTCTGATAATGATTATTCCGCGCACAACAATTATTACCAGGAGAATCGCGGCGGCGAGCGCTATGATTCTTCGTGTGCGGGGTGATATTTTGATTTTATTTATCTTTATGCGCTTTTGCGAGCGTTTTTTTCTTTTCGTTTTCATAGAAAACAGCATACCACATGCGGCAGAAAAATCAAAAATAAAATTAAAGATTCTTTTAAGCTTATTAATATATCATGGCCGTAGAAATTATAAATCCGACATAACAATTATATTAAACGGAGGCAACACATGTATATAATGAAAAATGCTCTTGGCAATATCAAGAGATCCAAGGGACGATCCGCACTTTTCGGTACGATAATATTCATTATCGCACTCGCGGCGTGTCTCGCACTTTCAATAAGAGCGGCGGCGGATACGGCCATGCAGGAAGGACTTAAAGAACTTTCCATAACGGGCAATATCACGCTGGACATGGACAAGGTGACGAACAGCTCTTCATCATCGAGTTCACAGCCGAGTAAAAGTGATATGAAGAAGGCGATGCAGAGTTCTTCTCTCTCGCTTACTGAACTGAAAAAATACGCGAAGCTGAGTTCTGTAAAGAGCTTCTATTACACAGGAAGCGTATCAGTGGATGCGAAATCTATAGATGCGGTCACAAGTTCGACAGGAGACGGTCCGAGCGGAATGCAGGATTCGAGTTCAGGCGATTTTACTATCACCGGATACAGCAGCGACGAGGCCATGACAGACTTTTCGGACGGCACTGCCGAGATCACTTCGGGGAAAATGTTCACAGAAGGAACTACCGCTTATACATGCGTGATCAGCAAGACGCTGGCGAAGTACAATGATCTTTCGGTAGGAGACTACATTACTTTCAAGGATCCTGACAACAGCTCGAACAAATTCAAAGTCAAGATCGTCGGCATTTACAAGACTAGCACCTCGACGAGCACATCCGGCATGGGCATGATGGGACGTTCGAATTCAAATAATGTCTATATGAGCTATGCCGCTCTCAAGAAGGCTGCGGCAGCAGCAAGCATAGATATGTCGACACAGGGCACATATACGTTCTCAAGCTATGCGAACTATACAAAATTCGAAGATCAGGCGCACGATGCGGGGCTTGCAAGCAAATACACGGTTGAATCACAGGATATACAGCAGTACGAGAGAGAACTCACACCGCTGACGAACCTGAGCAAATATGCGAAGTATTTCCTCATCATCCTGCTGGCGATAGGCGGCGCGATACTGGTCGTGATCACACTCTTCAATATCAGAGAGAGAAAGTATGAGATCGGCGTACTCGCGGCAATAGGAATGTCCAAGAAGAAGATCGCGCGGCAGTTCATATATGAAGTGGCGGCAATCGGTCTCTGCGCTATTATTCTCGGAGGCGTAGTAGGAAGTCTGACTTCCGTACCTGTTACGAATGCTCTGCTGTCATCGGCATCGACTTCAACGACAGATAACTTTGACAGAGGAGGACCGGGAGGCGGTTCATCGAGTTCATCGAGCTCTTCGTCGACATCTTCGACGAGCAGCACGACGGCGACATCGTCATCGTCGACAGGCAGCATTACTGCAGTATCGTCATCTTCCTCATCTTCGACAACTGCCGATAAGGGAAACGGCGGTCCGATGTCACAATATATCACGAGCGTTACCAGCGCGGCGAACTGGACAGTCATACTTGAACTGCTCGGAGTGGGAATGATCCTGATTTTCATATCGGGCGGTGCAGCCGTAATGACAGTTATGAAGTATGATCCGCTGGCAATACTTACGAGCCGGGATTAAGACAGGAGGAAGACAATGAGTATTTTAAAAATAGAAGATTTGACATTTTCATACGGACAGGGCGGACGCAATATTTTCCAGGGATTCAGCACTTCTTTTGAAGCGGGCACTGTTTATGCGGTAGTCGGGAAGTCAGGAGCGGGCAAGACCACGCTCCTGTCTCTCCTGGCAGCTCTGACGAAGCCTTCGGGCGGAAAGATCCTGGTGAACGACAAGAATATTTTCGACTCGGATACATATCGCTACAGGTGCAGCGATGTCGGGATAGTATTCCAGAACTACAATCTCCTGCCGAAGCTGAATGCGGTAGAGAACGTGATGCTGTCGATGGATATTTCGGAAAAAGAATATTCCAACAAGACGCAGTATGCAATCAACCTCCTGAAAAAGATGGGGCTGGAGGACTATGATATTTTCAGGCCTATCCTTCAGCTGTCCGGAGGGCAGCAGCAGAGAGTCGCGATCGCCAGAGCGATATCCTATGATCCCGCGATCATACTGGCAGATGAACCTACAGGCAACCTCGACAGCAGGACGGAGCAGGATATACTGAATATATTCCAGAATCTCGCTCACAGAGACGGGAAGTGTGTCATTATAGTAACGCATTCGGCGGAAGTCGCTTCCGCAGTCGACAAGACGATCACGATCGAGAGCCTGAAATACGGCACAGTGGAAGCTGAAGATGTGAACGGCAGCGCAGATGAAGACGGCAAGACGGAAGATCCCGATATTATGGAAAGCATGGCAGGAATAGATGCAGGCGCCTGGGATTTCCAGTACAAAAAACAGCCGGAAGCATAAAGGTTATATTTTGAGAAAAAAACCATTGAAAAACATTCGCGATGATGTTATATTAAAAGGGCAGTTTTCTTAACTGCCCTTTTATATGATATGCGGATGTGGCGGAATTGGCAGACGCGCACGGTTCAGGTCCGTGTGGTCGAAAGATCTTGCAGGTTCAACTCCTGTCATCCGCACCAAGCAAATCCCGGAGACAACGCATATGTCCCGGGATTTTTCGTGAATAAAAAAGTTCCATGAAAGGAGACTGAAATAATGAGCTTGATAGAGGCTATGCAGAAAAGAAGAAGTATCAGAAAATATACAGATGAGAAAATAGATGATGCAGTGATAGAGAATATCCTCCGTGCGGGGATGCTTGCGGAATCGGGCAAGGCCATCCGTCCGTGGGAATTCATCGTCGTGAGGGACCGCGGTATGCTTGACAAAATGGCGAAATGCCGTGTCGGAGCCGCGAAGATGCTTGAGGGCGCGGACTGTGCGATACTGGTGATTGCTGATCCCGCAGCGACCGACGTCTGGATAGAGGACTGCTCTGTAGTCATGGCAAACATGCATCTGCTGGCGGACAGCAGCGGGATAGGAAGCTGCTGGATACAGGCCAGAATGAGGACTGCGGAAAACGGAGAGACAACGGAAGATTATCTGAGGAGCCTGCTCGGGTTCCCGGAAGGCATGAAAGCCGAGGCGATGCTGTCTCTGGGCATGCCGGCCGTACATCCGGCGCCGTACGCTCTGGATAAGCTCCCGCTGGAAAAAGTGCACAGAGAGAAATATTAAAAAAACAGACCGGCATGATGAAAAAAATCATCTTGCCGGTCCTTTTTATCCGTTCTGAAAAATCAGTGTACAAATATATATTTAGCCAGGAATATAAGCGCAAGTATGTACATGAGTACAGTGTTCTTTTTCCTGTTTTCTTTTCCCGTTACGAGGTTGATGACAACATATGATATCGTTCCCATGAAGATACCGTCTGAAATGCTGTATGCGAATGGCATAGCGATTATAGTTATGTACGCAGGTATCGATTCTGAGAAGTCGGAGAAGTCGATATTTAGTACAGCAGCCATCATGTAGAAGCCCACTATGATAAGAGCAGGTGCCGTTGCGAATGACGGGATAGCCAGGAAGATTGGCGACAGGAACAGCGACAGCAGGAAAAGTATGCTGACTGTGAGCGATGTGAGACCTGTACGTCCTCCCTCGGATACGCCCGTTGCGCTTTCAACATATGTCGTCGTTGTCGAAGTTCCGAGCAGCGCGCCGACAGTAGTGGCTATGGCATCTGCCAGCAGAGCGCCCTTGACGTGCGGCAGCTTGCCTTCTTCATCGAGCATTCCTGCCTTCGTTGATACTCCGACCAGCGTGCCGATAGTATCGAACATGTCTACAAACAGGAAGGCGAACATGACGCCGATGAAATCAAGCCAGTGTATGCCTGCAAAGCTGATCTGACCTGCGACTTTGGTGATCGCGCCGAACTGGAAGCCCCTGGAAAAATCAGGGAGCAGGCTGTACATGCCGCTGGCGATGTCGACATGGTAAAGGCCTGTCATCTGACAGACTATGCCGAGCAGCCAGGTTATGATGATGCCCCACAGAATGCCGCCTTTGACATTCTTTACGAGGAGGATAGCTGTGATAATAACTCCGAGGATAGCAAGCATTGAAGTAACGCCTACCGGCTGGAGACTGATGGTCTGCAGCGAAGTCAGCGTAGCATCATTGTTGACTATGATTTTGGCATCCTGAAGTCCTATGAAGGCGATGAACAGTCCGATACCGCAGCTGACAGCATATTTGAGTGTCTGCGGAATGGCATTGAATATTGCTTCACGGACGCTTGTGAGTGTGAGAAGAATAAAAATGATACCCTCTACCAGTACTGCGGCAAGTGCGACCTGCCAGGCATATCCCATTTTCAGAACTACGGTATAGGCGAAATAAGCGTTCAGTCCCATGCCAGGCGCCAGTGCAAACGGATAGTTTGCGCATATGCACATGAGAAGTGTACCGATGCATGAAGCAAGCGCTGTGGCAACAAATACGCCGGCGGAATCCATGCCTGTGGCCCCCAGAATACTCGGATTGACCGCAAGGATATACGCCATGGTCATGAACGTAGTAACTCCGGCTAGGATCTCGGTCTTTACATTGGTACCGTTCTCCTGGAGCTTAAATAGTTTTTCCATGAATTGATCTCCCTTTCCAATAACAATTACTAATGATATAGCTGAATAAAACAACAGAATTATTTTACACTCAGGTACATCTGAGGTCAATAAGCACGGGAACAATTCCTGAGATTGAAAGCTTAGTTGTCAATACATATGCTGCATTTGTTGCATTTTCAAAAATGGCGGAGTTTGCAGCATTATTATCTGTTTTCCTCCAGTCCAACGGGCTGCAGCGACTGAAAAAAGCTGCAGTCCCTTGGATCGGTGACCTTTTTACATACTTTTGTTTAAATATCCCCCCCGATTTAGAAATACCAGTTTTCTTGCACTCTTTTATTTCTGTAACATATGTTTTATAACATTACAAATGGAAACAACACCTAAGATTGAAAACTGTTTTTTTACAGTCTATAATCACAGATATGAGACATTAACGGAGGTTTTGATATGATTGAAAAAGAAAGCCGTATGGCGCGCGGGCTTGAGCCTGCTGATCTGGTGCTGAAGAACGGCACAGTAATAAATGTTTTCACCGACGAGATGATAAAGGCAGATGTCGCGGTATCAGGCGGTAAGATCATCGGCGTGGGGCATTATAGCGGTCTGGAGGAGATAGACTGCACAGGCAGGTATCTCGCACCGGGATTCATCGACGCGCATGTGCATATAGAATCAAGCATGCTCGTTCCCGGGGAGTTTTCCAAAGTACTGGCTAAAGCCGGAACGCTTTCAATCGTTGCCGATCCACACGAAGCAGTCAATGTGAGCGGAGGTGCAGCGCTGGACTGGCTGCTGTCAGCATCGCGCGGCCTTCTGGCGGATATGTATTTTATGATTCCGTCGGCTGTTCCGGCTTCTGATCTGGAGACGAACGGCGCCGGAGAATTCCTGGCAGAAGATATGGAAAAATATGCGTCTATGGAAGGTGTGATAGGGCTGGGTGAAACTATGCGGTTTTTAGATGTCATTGCCGCGGAGAAAAGAATGACTGATAAGATAGAAATATTCAGAGACAGACGGGTCGACGGTCACGCACCGGGTATTACCGGCGGAGATGTGCAGGCATACAGACTTGCGGGCGTCGACAGCGATCATGAATGCAGCAGTGCAGCGGAGGCTCTTGAAAAACTGCGTGCAGGGTTTGCTGTGCTGGCCAGAGAAGGAAGCGGTGCGAAAAACGTGGAAGATATCATAAGCGGACTGCTCGATGAGGGTGTGTCCCTGGACAGAGTGATGTTCTGCACAGACGATAAGCATACTGCCGAGATAAAAAAGGAAGGGCACATCAGTACATGTGTGAGAAAAGCTATTGAGCTGGGAGTCCCTGCGGCGAAGGCGTACAGAATGGGCAGTCTGAATGCGGCGGAGCATTATGGCCTGAAAGGCAAAGGCGCAGTCGGCGCCGGTTATGATGCGGATATACTTATTATTGATGATCTGGAAACGGTTGTTCCTTCTGCCGTTATGAAGGGCGGAAGGATGCTTACGGAGGCGGATTACGGAAAAGATTTCGGCGGCAGTGTTCCGCAGGAACTTCTGGAGACTGTAATATTCGGTAAAGTCACTGTATCAGATATTACTGTGACGGCAGGAGAAAAAAATGATGTAATATGCATGAATCCGCATTCACTTGTTACAACGCATCGTCAAGAAAAAGTAGGATCGGAAAACGGTCTGTTTGTTCCTGATGATGTGTACAGCAAGCTCTGCGTGATTGAAAGACACGGAAAAACAGGAGAAATATCTGCGGCACCGGTCAAGGGATTCGGAATTGTGAACGGGGCAGTTGCAACTTCAGTTGCGCACGATTCGCACAATATTATCGCGGCGGGAGACAACGACGGCGATATAATAGAGGCGGTGGAAGAACTCAGGAATATGCAGGGCGGATATGTCATAGCGTCGGGAGGAAGGATCGCAGGCAGACTTCCTCTGCCGGTATGCGGACTCATGACGGATAAACCTTGTTCCGAAGTCGAGGACACCGTACGGGATATGCTGGATACCGCTCACAATATGGGAGTATCACGTGACATCGATCCGTTTATTACCCTTTCATTTATGGCGCTGACCGTAATACCCGAACTCAGGTTGACAGAAAGAGGCCTGTTCGATGTGAATGAAATGAGTTATCTGAACGCCTGAGACGGAGGCTGGACTTAATTTAGGTAGACATAATAAAATACCATATATAGTGTATATAAAATAAATATACCCTTATATATGGTATTTTACGTTGACGGAGCATGTCTGTACTGGTATAATTACCCATGTGAGGTGATCGTGCCTCGCTTTTTAAGCGAAAGGAGCAGCAGAACATTGAGAATAAGAGGACTGCAAAAACTGACTTTGCTTGATTATCCGGGCAGGACGGCATGTACGGTGTTTCTGGAGGGATGCGATTTCAGATGTCCTTTCTGCCATAACTGGGAGCTTTGCGGATCCGGTGATCCGGATGGAGAAATTCCTGAAGAGGATTTTTATTCATTTTTGAAAAAAAGGCGCAATATGCTGGATGGAGTTTGTATAAGCGGAGGGGAACCTCTGATGAGCAAAGATATCGTTTCGTTCGCAGAAAGAATCAAAAAAATAGGCTATGATATCAAAATCGATACAAACGGCAGTTATCCTGCCAGACTCATAAGTCTTGTCGATGCAGGGCTTGTCGACTACACAGCTGTTGATATTAAAAACTCAAAAAGAAAATATGCGGAAACATCGGGAGCCGGAGAACGTGAGCTGGCAGAAGTGGAAAAAACGGTGCGGTACCTGATGGAAGGAAATCTGGATTATGAGTTCAGAACGACTGTGGTGAAAGAGTTTCATGACCAGGAGGATTTTGAGGAGATCGGGCAGTGGATACGGGGCGCGAAAAGATATTTCCTGCAGATGTTCAAAGATCGCGATTCGGTCATGACCGCGGGGCTCCATCCGCGTTCGGAAGAAAATATGAGAAGTTATCTTGAGACGGTCCGTAAATATGTTCCGTCTGCAAAACTGAGAGGAGAGGCATAATGTACAGTGTAATCAAAAGAGACGGAAAGGTCGCGGAGTTCGATATTTCCAAAATAACAGCCGCCATCACCAAGGCGTTCGAAGCCCAGAATAAACAGTATCACAGTTCTGTGATAGATCTTCTGGGGTTAAGGGTAACGGCGGAATTCGAATCTAAAGTGCATGACGATCTCATCTCGGTAGAGGATATACAGGATAGTGTAGAAGATGTCCTGATAAAAACAGGCTATTCCGATGTGGCAAAAGCGTATATCTTATACAGAAAACAGCGTGAAAAGGTAAGGAATCTCAATTCTACATTTCTGGATTATAAAGATCTGGTCAACAGTTATGTCGATGTCACAGACTGGCGTGTAAAGGAGAACTCCACGGTCACATATTCTGTAGGAGGACTTATTCTGTCGAACAGCGGAGCTATTACGGCAAACTACTGGCTCAGTGAAATTTATGATGCCGAGATCGCCGAAGCGCACAGAAATGCAGATATGCATATCCATGACTTGTCTATGCTGACAGGATACTGCGCCGGCTGGTCACTGAAGCAGCTGATCACAGAAGGGCTCGGCGGAGTTCCCGGAAAGATTTCGTCGGCACCGGCAAAGCATCTTGTGTCACTCTGCAATCAGATGGTGAATTTCCTCGGCATCATGCAGAATGAATGGGCGGGAGCGCAGGCTTTCAGCTCGTTTGATACATATCTGGCGCCTTTCGTTAAGGCTGACAGATTGTCTTACAATGAGGTGAAAAACTGCATTCAGTCATTCATATACGGTGTCAATACCCCTTCCAGATGGGGTACACAGGCTCCGTTCTCAAATATTACTCTTGACTGGACTGTACCTGAAGATCTGAAGAACATTCCTGCAGTAGTCGGCGGAAAGGAAATGAGCTTTACTTACGGAGACTGCAAAGAGGAAATGGATATGATCAACAGAGCGTTTATCGAAACCATGATAGAAGGGGATGCAGAGGGCAGAGGGTTTCAGTACCCTATCCCGACGTATTCTATTACAAAAGATTTCGACTGGTCGGATACCGAAAACAATAAACTGCTGTTTGAGATGACTTCCAAATATGGTACTCCGTATTTTTCCAATTACGTCAACAGTGATATGGAGCCGAGCGATGTCCGCAGTATGTGCTGCAGACTCAGGCTGGACCTTCGCGAACTGAGAAAAAAATCGGGCGGTTTCTTCGGTTCGGGGGAGAGCACGGGTTCTGTCGGAGTAGTCACAATCAATCTTCCGAGGCTGGCTTATGTTGCCCGCAGTGAAGAAGATTTTTACAGCAGACTTGACAGACTGATGGATATAGCTGCAAGATCGCTGAAAATTAAAAGAACCGTAATATCAAAATTCCTCAGCGAGGGTCTGTATCCTTATACAAAGAGATATCTGGGCTCGTTCGATAATCATTTTTCGACTATTGGCCTTATCGGAATGAACGAGGCGGCACTTAATGCATGCTGGCTGAGATGCGGGCTCATATCTCAAAAAGGACAGCAGTTTGCCAGGGACTGCCTCAATCATATGAGAGAAAGGCTGGCCGATTATCAGGAGCAGTACGGAGATTTATACAATCTTGAGGCCACGCCGGCGGAATCGACGACGTACAGACTTGCCAAACATGATGTTGAGCAGTTTGGCGACATTATTACTGCCAATCAGAACGGAACGCCGTATTATACCAACTCTTCGCATCTTCCGGTAGGATATACGGATGATATGTTCGAAGCGCTTGACATACAGGATGAGCTTCAGACATTGTATACTTCAGGCACAGTGTTCCATGCGTTCCTCGGTGAAAAACTGCCTGACTGGAAAGCAGCTGCCATGCTGGTGAGAAAAATATCCGAGAATTATAAACTGCCGTATTATACTCTGTCTCCGACGTATTCAGTATGCAAAGAGCACGGATATATTGCCGGAGAAGAATATAAGTGTCCTGTGTGCGGCAAGGCTACGGAAGTCTACAGCAGAATAACCGGATATTACAGGCCGGTGCAGAACTGGAATGACGGAAAGGCGCAGGAATTCAGGGACAGAAAAATATATGCCGTAAAAAAAGAACAAAAACGCGGTACACTTTTGTTTACAACAAAAACATGTCCGAACTGCACGATAGCCAAAACTCTTCTGGACAGCGCGGGGGTACGTTATGAGGTGGTAGATGCCGAAGATGAGAAAAACCGCAGCCTGGTGAGGAAATGCGGGATCATGCAGGCGCCTACGCTGATCGTGCCTGACGGCGATGACCTTCAGAAGTTTGCCAGTGTATCCGGAATAAAACAGTATATGACACAGCTTTCGTGATATAATAACTTCATGTTATTAGCGGGGAAAGGGGCATCGATATGGTGATCGATTATAACGATATGCTGTTTTCGTTTTCGGAGGCTGTGGATATTATTGACAAAGAAGTTACCGGTTCAACGACCAATCACGGGAAAAGAGTTGCATACATGACCTGGAAAATGGGCTGGGCGATGCATATGGACGGGAAAAATCTTCTGGATATCCTGGCCTGTGCGGTTCTTCATGACAGCGCGCTGTCTGAATATATCAGCGAGGAAGCCGACAAAGGCAATATTCTGCTGAACAGTGACGGGCAGCTTTCAATGGATATGATGGACCTCGGAGTGCACTGCCGGATGGGGGAGAAAAATATAAAACTGCTTCCTTTGGAAACCAATGTTGACGGAGCTATCCTGTATCATCATGAGAATGCGGACGGGAGCGGTCCTCTCGGGAAAATGGCCGCGGAGACGCCGATGATCGCGCAGCTGATACATATTGCTGACAATATCGATACGATGTACGGTCTCGGGAGTATAGATCTGGTGAAGTTTGCCAAAACTGTCGGCTGGATCGGACAGAATCGGGATGTTATGTACAGTGCCGCAAGCTGCGATGCTTTTCTTGATGTCATGACTTTTGATACAATGAACATGATGTCGGATGACAGGATCGATGACAGTCTGCATGCGCTTGTACCTGCGGTAAGAAGAGATTATTCAAACGATGAGCTGCATAATATCGCCAGGCTGTTCGCCGAGATAGTGGATTACAAATCTTCCTTTACGAGGAATCACTGCATCGGCATTGCGGAAAAAGCCGAAGTGCTGGGGAAATACTACGGATATGACGATGATACTGCAGCAAAGCTGTACCTGACGGGTGCTCTTCACGACATCGGCAAGATGGTCATAGACAGCGATATACTCGAAAAGCCGGACAAGCTTACGCACGAGGAATTCGACAGCATGAAAAACCATGCATGGTATACATATGAAATGATGAGAAAAGTCGGAGGGTTTGAAGAGATAACGCCGTGGGCGGCGCTGCATCATGAAAAACTGGACGGATCGGGATATCCTTTCGGAAAAACCGCAGAGGATCTTGACCACAATTCACGGATCATGTGCTGTCTGGATATTTATCAGGCGCTGACGGAAGCAAGGCCGTATAAAAAGCCCTACTGTCATGAGGATGCGATGATCATCATGATGGGTCTTGCTGTCGACGGACTTCTGGACCGTAATATCGTGAATGATATCAACAATGTGTTTTCGAACTGACAAAGCTGATTAAAAGAGCTGTGCACCACTGATGCACAGCTCTGTTTTTCTAGTTGAGTCTTTTGATTCCGGCGGCATTTGCCGTGAACGTGTGATACTCGGCGGACGGAGCAGAGTATCCGTGTGCTGCCAGCCTGTATTTTATTACGCTGCTTGTAGTTTTGTAATCGGTGATCCCTTTCCCGGAATTAGGTACGAAGTGGGAATATGCCGCATCGACTCCGAAGCATGCGAGGAGTATTATCATGGCAGTCACCCGGACTTTCACGGGCAGCTTGTTGAGCATGGCGTCATTCAGAGGCGCGATGATATAGATGAATATCGTACCTCCGATCGCGAAGACAAGCAGACCTTCGAGGCATATACGGCCGTTCAGGTTGAGAAGATACCCGCTGTAGTCCCACCATCTTTCGCCGTTGGCCCATTGCAGATACCAGCTTGTCGCATATTCGACTATGCCGCAGATGATCATGGTTAGGATGAATGTCAGCGGCGGATTATTGCGGAATCTCCGGAGCAGTACCAGCACCATGATGCCGCCGGTGCCGTAGATAGGAAGCCACGGACCGTACATCGTTCCTCTGTTTACGAATACTCCGTCATTCATCAGATGCAGGGAAACTTCCCATACCCAGCCGAAGAATGAGAACATGAAGAACATCAGTATAAGATTTATCAGGGAGTATTTCCTGTGGAAATCAACAACGAGCGGGTTCTTAAGTTCTTTTCTTACTATTCCAGGATACCTCGTGATGCCGTCTTCCGGCGATACATAGAGTACCGCGTCCTGAAGCTGATCGGCGCAGTCGACCGCATTTATTATAGCTTCATGTCTGACTCTGACAAAGAATTCCGCTTCTGTCCCGCGCATGTAGCCGTTCAGGAAGAAGATTCTGACCAGGCCGGCTGTAAATGTGGACAGCATCAGCCAGTACCAGAAGGAAAGATACAGAATGAAGAGCTTCCACTTGTATCCTTTCATCATGCCGCGTGCCAGTTTGAAAACATCTTTTGTCGCCATATCAGGATTCTCAGCAAGGATGTATGGTATGGCCTTGTATTCAAAGTATTTGATAATGCCGCCGACGATCGTCAGCATCCAGAGAAATTCTTTGACGGTCTTTACGAGCATTACCCATCCTACATGCTTCACACATCTGTCGCGGTATACGAACAGCAGCCTGAGAATGCTGGCTTCGTGATAGATCCTGTTTTCCAGGAACCATCGCCGTTCGCCGACTATAAGGATGTTTTTTATAAATATCACGAAGAACAGATATAGTATGAGTCCGCCGAGAGCTATGAAACCTGCGGATGTTTCATTGTCGCCGCTGAATTTGTTTATGGTGTTCAGTATGCCTGTCAGTCCGTGACTGCCGCTCTGCAGAGAGTCGGCCATGCCGGCAAGGACACCTTTCGTAGGCTTTTCATAGCTTTTTTTCAGTTTTTGCCCGGTTGCGGTATTGTTGATCAGGACGCCGAATATACCCAGATTCTCCGTATTAAGGCGCCGCGCATGATGTTTCGCCGTGGTGCCGACATTAACAAAGGCATCGCCGTATGAGCGCGAAAGCGTTGTTGTTGTACCGTATTCACCGGCCGCGAAAGCCATTAGAAAACAAATAAACACGATCAGCCAGTATCTTCTTTTGAGATTGCTGCGTGCAGGGGCTTTAAGATCTCTTCTTTTCCACAATTGTCGTTCCCTCTCTGTAAAAATAGACGAAGATAAATAAAATATGTGATATTATATCATAAAAGCACATTCGTTGACAGTACATGACTAAACCATTATAATTGTGCAATACTGAAAGGGGACGAAGTGAAGATATGTCTGATGCGTTAGTAATAGAAAATCTGAATAAGCAACAGGGTGATTTTTCGATAAAAGATTTCGAATTGGTACTCCCTGCAAAATGTGTAATGGGACTGGCCGGCGATACCGGCGCCGGGAAAAGCACCATTGTGAAGATGATAATGGGGCTGGAGAAACCGGACAGCGGAACGATAAAGGTATTCGGGCATGATGTCTCAAAAGAGATGAAGAAGGTCCGCAGCCTCACCGGTATTGCGACAGAAGACGGATTTTTTCCGCTGTTCATGGCAGCTGCGGAGATAGGTGCGGTACTGCGCCCTCTGTATCCTGAATGGAACTCGGATATGTTCACCTATCTTCTGCGGAGGATGAATGTCGCACAGGCCACGAAAATAGAGAATATGTCGGGTGACGAGACCGTGAAGCTGAATATTGCGGCGGCTCTTTCACATAATACGAGGCTGCTGATTATCGACGATATACTAGGTGAACTGAGCAGTGCTGCCATCAAAGAAATAACGGATGTGCTGCATGAATATGTCTACGATTATGAAGGATCTCTTCTGATATCCTCTCATTTCCTGGGTGATTTCGAGCAGCTGTGCGATTATTTCGCTTTTATGCAGGACGGCGAACTCAAATTCTTCGATCTAAAGGAAAATCTGCTCGGGCAATATGCATCGATAGAGAGGCGCGTGGATCTGAGCGAGATCATGCTGTACCTTAACCGCAAGGAAAAACATTCGTCCAAAGGAAATATGAAAAATAAAAACCTCAGAAAAAAGAGCACCGGCAGCGGCGCTAAAAAGAAGGGGAAAAAGTAATGTTGGGATTATTAAATAAAGACAGCAGAACAATAGTCAATCAGGGCAAGCTGATATTTATATTCATATTGATATTTACGGGACTTCCGGGGATCACCAATAAGGCGTTTGCGATGCTTTTTACGGTAATGGTGCCTATCACGGCGATGAATGCGGACAGGGCATGCAAGTGGGACAGATATGCTTCCACAGCGCTCCCGCTTACCAGCCGCGAAATTGTGTTCAGCAAATACGCGATGGGTTACTCGATGATAGTTCTGACATATGCGCTTTCTACGATCATGAATGTACTGTCGGTGAAAGGACTGACTATATCGGCTATGCTGGAGGCATTCGTCCCGCTGGCTGCTATTGCGGCTATATATCTTGCAGTCATGATACCGGTGATCTATGAAGTGGCTTCGGACAAGGGAAGCCTCGTGTATCTGGTAACGACTCTCGCCCTGGTCCTGGTCTCCGCACTCAATCAGAAACAGACCACAGCGCTGCTGCACAGCCTGAATGCCGATACAACAATGCTGCTGATACTGATAGCGGCGGCGGTCGTCATAAACATTATATCCGTTGAAATCAGCGCCAGAATATTCAACGACAGGGTGTGGAAGTAATATGCTGAAGATAGGATGTCACCTTTCGTCATCTAAAGGTTATCTGGCGATGGGGAAAGAAGCGGTCAGGATCGGCGCGAATACTTTTCAGTTCTTTACGAGGAACCCGCGCGGCGGAAAAGCAAAGCCGATAGATGAAGAGGATATAGCGAAATACAGGGAATTCGCCGGCAGCAGCGGCATCGGTGCGATACTGGCACATGCTCCGTATACGTTGAATGCCTGTTCTGCTGATCCGGCGATAAGACAGTTTGCCGGGGAAACTATGGCTGACGACCTTCGGAGACTCGAGTACATTCCGGGAAGCATGTATAATTTTCATCCGGGCAGCCATGTGAAGCAGGGCGCGGAAAGAGGAATAGAGCTTATTACGAAAATGCTCAATGAGATACTGGATCCTGCGCTTTCAACAGTTGTGCTGCTGGAAACTATGGCGGGAAAAGGCAGCGAGATCGGCAGAAATTTCGAGGAGCTCCGCGCGATCATTGACGGAACGCAGTATGATGATATGCTGGGAGTCTGTCTTGATACATGCCATGTGTTTGACGGAGGATATGATATAAGGGACGATCTTGATTCTGTTATCAAAGAGTTCGACCGCGTTATCGGACTGGAGAGGCTGAAAGCTGTGCATCTGAATGACAGCAGGAATACTCTGGGCAGTCACAAGGACAGGCATGAAAAAATCGGCGACGGGAATCTTGGCCTCGATGCATTCAAAAATGTCATAAATCATCCGGCTCTGAAAAATCTGCCGTTCTATCTTGAAACACCGAACGATCTTGAAGGTTATAAAAACGAGATAGCTTTGCTGCGCTCGTTTTATGGCAGATAATTGCCGTTTCCCACTTTTCTTCTGCAAAAATACGTGAAATTTGCTGTTTCACCCTCCTTTTTGTGCGAAAAATGACAAAAATATCACATAACTAACATATATCTACTGTAGAATTCATTTTGTGCAAAGCACTGGAAGAGGAGATTTATTAGTATGCGACATATAATAACAGCCATGATATTGTTTCTTGCAGTTACTGTCATGGCCCCGGTGAATGTTATGGCAGCGGCAGCAGATGCCGCCGTCAGTACAGCATCATCGGGAGAGACTGTCACAGAATCAGCTGATCCGCAAAATGCAGGTATACTTGCTGCGTCTGAAAATGTTGCAGCTAAGCCTACAGGAAGAGGATCGATCAGAATCACCTGGAAGAAGGTTGAAGGCGCAGAAGGATATATAGTATACAGATCTGTCAGGGAAAATGACGGTTATAAAATCATCGCAAAAGTTTCCGGGAAAAAGTCGAGTTATGTGAACGGCTTCATGAAACTGAAAATCAACAGGACATATTACTACAAGGTTAAGGCTTATGTGAATTCAGGCGGCAAAAAAGTCAAGGGCAGTGCTTCTTCCGCTGCCAGAGTCACAAATAAGCTGAATGTAAAGAAACAGTTCCGTGTTAAAGCGTATTCATATACAGGAGGCGGAACGACAGCCAACGGCAAGCGCTGCAAAGTAGGCAGAATAGCCGTAGATCCGTCTGTCATAAAACTGGGCACATGGGTCTATATCCCGGGATACGGGATCGCTCAGGCATGCGATACCGGAGGAAACATCAAGGGAAAGGTCGTGGACCTTTATCAGAAGAGCGAAGCTGCGTGCGGCAGGTGGGGAGTCAGATATCCGACCCTGTATGTACTCGGCTGATAATGAGAGCGCAGGCGGCTGTCGCATCGGGGATCGATGATCCTCTGTGCACAGCCTCTTTTTTTATTGTATAATCATTATTATTAACAGAGGTGCGCTGATATGAACAGAAGAGAGGATCCTTTCCTCAGTGAACAGATCATTACGTATATTGGTAACAAAAGAGGACTCCTTGATCAGATCGAAGAGCGTATTTTATATGTGTGCAAGTCGCTGGGGAAGGACAAGCTTGACTGTGCTGATCTTTTTTCCGGGTCGGGCATTGCCTCGCGTCTTTTGAAAAACTACGCATCGTGTCTGACTGCCAATGATATCGAAAATTACAGCACTATATTAAACAGTTGTTACCTTACGAATCATTCTGAGTTCGACGATGCTGCATATGATTTCTGGAGGGCGCGTGTCGATGAACGCGCGGCAGAAAACGTTGTGAGAGGACCGGTGTCGAAATTTTATGCACCGCAGAACGACAGTGATATAAAACCGGGAGAAAGAGTTTTTTATACAGCTGAAAATGCTGAGATAATTGACAGTCTGCGAGAGGCAATCGAAGAAGTGCCGGGGGGGATGAAAAATTTTTTTCTGGCTCCGCTTCTTTATGAGGCATCAGTGCATGTGAATACGAGCGGTGTTTTTAAGGGGTTCTACAAAGACACGAAAACAGGCATCGGCAAGTTCGGAGGAGAAGGCGGGAATGCGCTGAGCAGAATAATGGGCAGAGTGGAATTGAAGAAGCCGGTATTAAGCACTGCGGAGTGCCGCGTGGATGTCCGCTGCAGCGATGCAAACAAACTGGCTGTCGAAATGGCGGAGGAAGGTACGAAAGACCTTATTTACATTGATCCTCCGTATAATCAGCATCCTTACGGATCGAATTACTTCATGCTGAATGTTATTGCTGAAAACAGGGAACCGGAGAAAATCAGCAGAGTTTCCGGAATCCCGGAAAACTGGAAAAGGTCTAAATACAACAGCAGCAGGCTGGCGCATGGCGCATTCGAGGAGCTGCTTGAGCATGCTGATGCAAAATATCTACTTGTATCCTATAATTCGGAGGGCTATATTTCGTTTGGAGAAATGGAAACGATGCTGTCCGCTTTCGGAGAGGTGGACTGCAAAAAAATAAAATACAACACTTTCAGGGGAAGCAGAAATCTGGGGGACCGGGATATCTATGTTACGGAATATATTTTTACTGTAAAAAAAAGATAGAGGAATGAAATGGCGAAGAAGAATAATATAGTTTATATGTGTACTGAATGCGGAGGAGAAAGCGCGAAATGGTCCGGACAGTGTCCGTTCTGCGGGGAATGGAATACTATGGTCGAGATGAAAGCGCGGGAAATCGATGAGTCGGATAAGCGCCGGAGATCTGCCGCTGAACCGGGAAAGAGAGCAGCTGCCAACAGACTCTGCAGAGTTGAGGCTGACACGCACAGCGGCAGGCTGGACACAGGTATAGGCGAATTGAACCGTGTACTCGGCGGAGGCATAGTGCCCGGATCGCTGACACTGATATCAGGTGAACCCGGGATCGGCAAATCGACGATTATCATGCAGGCGGCTGTTAATATTGCGAAAAAGTACGGAAAGATATTATATGTTTCGGGTGAGGAGTCTGAAGAACAGCTCAAGCTCCGCGCTGACAGGATATGTCCCGAGCTCAATGAGGATTTTTACACACTGGCAGAAACCAATATTGAAAATGTGGCAGCAGTCACAGAAGAGCTGAGTCCGAAATTCCTTATCATTGACTCTATACAAACAATGTATTCTCAGGCAATCGATTCAGCGCCGGGAAGCATTTCTCAGGTAAGGGAATGCGGGAACGAGTTTATGAGGATCGGAAAAGTCAGGAATATACCTGTTTTTATAGTTGCGCATGTTACTAAATCCGGAGAGCTTGCCGGACCGAAAACAGTTGAACATCTCGTGGACTGCGTACTGAATTTTGTCGGCGAGCGCAATCAGGATCTCAGAATACTGAGATCGTTCAAGAACAGATTCGGCACAACATCGGAGATCGGGGCATTTGAAATGGGAGAGCACGGTCTGACGGAAATAAAAGATCTGTCCAAACGTTTCCTCGAGGATATGGAGGACGGCGCTCAGGGATCTATGGTAACGGCCGTCTACGAGGGGACTCGTCCTCTGCTGCTTGAAGTGCAGGCCTTGTCAGCTCCTTCAGGAGTGGGATTCGCGAGGCGTACGGCAATAGGATTTGACAATCAGAGACTGAACATGATCCTGGCAGTTCTTGAAAGGCAGGCCGGATTATCGCTTCAGGAACAGGATGTCTATGTCAATGTGGTTGGCGGATTCAGGCCGGACGGCACATCTACGGATCTTGCCGTAGCGCTGGCGATCCATTCGACATACAGAGGTATAAGCTGCAGAAAAGATACTCTTGCACTCGGAGAAATAGGTCTGACCGGAGATCTCCGGAGGATACAATATGCTGAGCGCATCATAAAAGAGGCGGCGAGAATGGGTTTCAGGAGGGTTATACTTCCGAAAAGTCAGGCCAGACGGCTGGGAGATCTTAAAGCTGCCGGAGCGATCAGCGGCACGGAGTCGGGTGTGACTCTCATGGGAGTGAAGGATATATCGGAAGCGATAGCGGCATACCAGAAATAAAAAAGCACGGCATTGATGTTATATCGATGCCGTGCTGTTAAATAGTTTATGATTCTTCTGACGGTTTGCCGGCTGCTTCAAGTTCAAACCAGAATGTGGTTCCTTTGCCGACCTTGCTTTCAACTCCGAATTTGGATTTGTGGAGCTGAAGTATTTCCTTGACGATCGAAAGACCAAGCCCGCTTCCGGACGTGGTACGTACGTGATGACTGCTTGATTTATAGTATCTTTCCCATACATAAGGAAGTTCTTCCGGCTTGATGCCCATACCGTGATCGATGACCTCGAGATGTACTATCTTGCCCCAGTGCTTGACATTGATGAATACCGACTTATCCTGACCGCAGTACTTGACAGCGTTTGTCAGGAGGTTGGAAATCACTTGCTTGATCTTGTCTTCATCTCCCAGGACATATTGCTCAGGAGGACAGTTAAGCTGGATCTTATAACCTTCCTGCATTTCGAGAACATGATATGGATTTACCAGCTGATCAAGAGTATCTCTGATGTTGAAGGAAGCAATGCGGATCTGCGATGTGCCTGCCTGCATTCTCGACAGTTCAAGAACATCCGTGACAAGAACATTGAGCCGGTCGGATTCTTCAATAATGACCTGCAGGTGCTTTTCCCTTTTTTCCGGATTATCGCCCGAAAGGTCCCTGATCATTTCCGCATATGATTTGATCATTGTCAGCGGAGTCCTGAGATCGTGGGAGACATTTGCCATCAGGTCCTTTTGAAGAAGAGATGCCTTTTCAAGTTCATACGATGTCTTGTTCAGCGTGTCTGCCAGATTCTGTATTTCAGTATACTGACCCTCCGCGTGGAATGTGGTGCCGTACTGCCCGTCTGCCAGTTTCCGCGCCGATTTTGTAATGTCTGTTATCGGGCGCGATATCTTGGAAGAAATATAGAACGACAGAATGAACGCAAGCGCGAGAGAAATGATCATTATATACACAAGCTGGTTCCTGATTATCTTTTTTGTCGATGACACCGGATAAAGAGGCGAGATCATGTACATGATCGTAGTCTGATTTTTATCGAGATATGTCGCATATATAAGCGTGCTTCTGCTGGTTGTTTTATTTTTTATCGATTTTGAAACGGATTTATATCCGGACTGCAGGAGAAGCGTTCTTGCAGTGGCGATGTAATTCGTATAAGGCAGTTCTGAAACATCAGAAGGATAGACGGTGACACCGTTTTCATCCACCCGGATATACATGTCATCATCATTTGAAAGTTCCCGGACTTTTTTTATAAAGCCCTGATCATCTCCGCTTTTGTACTGAGATGCTATCTGCGTTGCGGTATTTTCTGTTTCTTTTATTTTCATATCCTCATAATAATTGTTGAGGAAAAAAACCTGCAGAAACCACATGACGGCCATGATAATGCCGGCATACAGCAGAAACGACATCCATACGCGAAACTTTATACTCTTGAAATTAAATCTCAAATTTATAGCCAACTCCTCTGATTGTTACAATATAGTCCCTGTAGGGGCCGAGCGCATTCCGGAGATTCTTGATGTGCGTATCTATAGTACGGTCATCACCGAAGAAATCATAACCCCATATGTCAGAGAGCAGTTTGTCTCTTGAAAGCGCAATATTTTTATTTTCGACGAGATAGAAGAGAAGATCATATTCCTTAGGAGTAAGATCGATCTTTTCACCGTCAACGGTAACGATCCTGCCGGCAATGTTGATCACCAGACCGCCGAACTCCATTTCTTCCGGAGCTGCAGGTGCGCTCGAGGCAGCTGAATTATGCCTGGCCAGGACGGCCTGCACACGCGCCATAAGCTCTTTCGGGCTGAACGGTTTAATGACATAGTCATCTATACCGAGCTCAAAACCGAAAAGCTTATCATATTCTTCGGTTCTGGCCGAAAGCATAATAATAGGTATGTCTTTTATTTTTTTGATCTCTTTGCAGGCGGAAAAACCGTCAAGCTTAGGCATCATTATATCCATGATGATCAAATCGTAATCGTTGAGTTTGCAGAGACCTACGGCGGTCATTCCGTCTTCGGCCTCGGTGACGTCATATCCGTTGAATTCCGAATATTCCTTGATGACTTCTCTGATCTTCGCTTCATCGTCTACTACAAGTAATCTGTACATAATAAACCTCCACGGAACTATTTTACCACAAAATCAGGCAAAACAAAAAAATACAGTTTTTTGTGAAGACCTTTTGAAGAGAAAAAGAAAACAAAAAACATATGCTAATTTTCTATTGACACAGATTTAATGCTTTGATATAATAACATATTTTGATTTCTTGACACTCACCTTGTATGTACTGTATAATAGCAATATGTGCAGAAGAAAGGAACGTTATGTATAAAGTAGGAGATAAAATCGTATATCCGATGCATGGCGCGGGCATTGTCGAAAGAATAGAAAACAAACACATACTCGGGCGTGACAGGGATTATTATGTTCTTCATGTTCCGGGTGATGATATGAAAATTATGATTCCCGTAGATCAGGTGGATGTGATCGGTGTGAGAACTGTCATCGATAAGAATGATTTTGAAAAAGTCGTAGCACTTTTGAAAGAGCCTTCTTCAAAGATGCCGTCCAACTGGAACCGCAGATACAGGGCCAATATGGATAAATTGAGGACCGGTGATATCTGTGAAGTTGCTGAGGTAGTAAGAAATCTCACAAGAACAGAAGTTAAGAAGCAGCTTTCGACAGGAGAGAAGAAACTTCTGGCAAACGCCCGCCACATTTTAGTGACGGAAATGGTGCTTGCGGCGGATATAGCACCTGATGAAGCAGACCGTATTCTGGATACGGCCATTTCTTCATGATAAAGAGCAGGCATCCGGAAGCGGGCCTGCCTTTTGTTTTGAGATAAATCCACAATATTCAGATACTTGAAAGTGCAGTATATTGTGTGATAGAATAAATTTTCGTAGAAAGGAGGTGTTAAAATGCTAAAAAAACTGTTTAGAACCGTTTTTACTCTCGTAGGGGCAGGTCTGGGCTATGGTGTTTTCGCAGTCACGGAATACTTGTTTAAAATAAGCAGATATTCCCATATTGTGAAAAGCCTTTCGCAGTGGCAGGAAATGGGCATTGCTTTTTTATTCGTAATTATTTTTGGTTTTATTTTTTTCAAGCTCACACCGCTTGTCAACAGACAGAGCAAAAAGGTCAGCAGCAATATAGAATCCGAGCTGCAGAGTTTTTCTACGAATGAAGTAATGGCAGGTATAATTGGTCTCGTCATGGGACTGATCGTCGCATATCTGATCAGTCAGATATACAGCCAGATCAAAGTACCGTATCTTCCGGCAATATTGTCGGTGGCAACATATCTGATACTCGGTTATCTCGGAGTCGTTATTTTCACAAAAAGGGGCAAGGATATCCTGCCGTCGATAGTAGCTGCCAGAAGAGCTGAAAAAGCAGGGACTAAAAAAGAAAAAAAATCGGAGAAGAAAGAAGCTGCGCCCAAGATACTCGATACGAGCGTCATCATTGACGGACGTATCGCCGATATTATGAAAACCGGATTCCTTGAGGGGAAAATCGTGATACCGGAATTTGTTCTGGTTGAACTGAGACATATTGCCGATTCGTCGGACAGCCTTAAACGGAACCGCGGCAGAAGAGGACTTGATGTACTGAAACGCATTGAGAACGAACACGGCATAGAGATATATAATTCAGACGGAGTAAAAGAACTGGAAGAAATACCTGAAGTAGATATCAAACTGCTCAAACTTGCGCAGATGATGAGTGGAAAAGTAGTAACAAACGATTTTAATTTGAATAAGGTTGCCGGAATTAAAGGGGTAGAGGTGCTCAACATCAATGAGCTTGCTAATACGCTCAAGCCGGTAGTGCTGCCGGGTGAAGATATGAATCTTTTCCTTGTAAAAGAAGGAAAAGAACGTAATCAGGCAGTCGGATATCTTGATGACGGCACTATGATCGTAGTCGAAGAAGGAAGAAAGCACATCGGAAAGACGATCGACATAACCGTAACGAGTGTGCTTCAGACCGCTGCGGGAAGAATGATTTTCGGAAAACCGGTCAGGTAAAATAATGCAGGACACAAAAGAAACGGGAGTTATCATCGCCGCTGCAGGCACAGGAGAGCGCATGGGCGGCGGTGTGCCTAAACAATTCATTACAATAGGGGGCGAGCCGGTCATCGTCAGGACAGTCCGCGCGTTCACTGAAAGTCCTTATATCTGCGGTATAGTTATTGCTGCGGCTAAGGACTATATTGCTGTAATGCAGGATACGCTTTCCCGGCATGGCCTGGATGCGGAAATCATCGAAGGCGGTTCCAGCAGGCAGGAATCTGTCTGCAGAGGCGTCATGCACATCAGAAAGAATCATGCCGAATGGGAATATGTGCTTGTTCATGATGCGGCAAGACCGTATGTGACCGGTGATGTGATAGAACGCTGTGTCCTGGGATCTGCGGAGACCGGTGCTTCCGTGACATGTGTGCCGGTGAAGGACACGATCCGCGAAAGCGGCAGAACGCTGGACCGCAGCAGGCTTTTTTCCGTTCAGACGCCGCAGGGCTTCAGAACGGAGATACTGTACGAGGCGCATCAAAAGGCCCGGGAAGAAGGCTTCGCGGGAACGGATGATATTTCTCTGACTGAAAGGATGGGAATAAAAACTCAGATGGTTGACGGAAGCTACAAGAATATCAAGATAACCACGCCGGATGATGTCCCCGGGGAAACGAGAGTCGGGACCGGATACGATGTGCACCGCCTGACAGAAGGCAGACCGCTCGTTCTTGGCGGCGTCGTTATTCCGTACGACAGGGGGCTGCTCGGGCATTCCGATGCAGATGTCCTTCTACATGCAGTAATGGATGCTCTGCTGGGTGCGGCGGCGTGCGGCGACATCGGGAAACATTTCCCGGATACAGATCAGAAATACCGGGATATTTCGAGTATGGAACTGCTTCGCGAGACGTGCAGGATCATTTCAAATGAAGGGTATACAGTGGGCAATATTGATGTTACACTGATTGCGCAGCGCCCGAAAATAGCGCCGTATATAGATGAAATGCGCGGAAATATAGCATCCGCACTCGGAACAGCGCCCGAAAACATAAGTGTGAAGGGAACGACGACCGAAGGATTAGGACTGACCGGCCGCGGCGAAGGGATGGCCGCACAGGCAGTATGCGTATTATACAGACAAAGGAGATAAAAAAAGATGAGACTTAGTAAACTTCACATGAGAACTTTGAAAGAAGTTCCGAATGATGCCGTTGTGCCGAGCCATATCCTTCTCGTAAGAGCGGATATGATCCGTCAGGGGGCATCCGGGATCTACGGATTCATGCATATGGGATACAGAACTCTGAGAAAGATCGAACAAATAGTCCGTGAAGAGATGGATGCCATCGGATCGCAGGAAATACATATGTCAGCAGTTTCACCGGCGGAACTCTGGCAGGAATCCGGCAGATGGAATGCATACGGACCTGAACTGTGGAGAATAAAAGACAGAAACGACCGTGATTTCTGCCTCGGTCCTACACATGAAGAAGTATTTACGGATCTGGTAAGAAACGATACGAGTTCATACCGGCAGCTGCCGTTTTCTCTTTATCAGATACAGACAAAATACAGAGATGAAGCAAGACCGAGATTCGGACTAATGAGAAGCCGTGAATTTGTTATGAAGGATGCGTATTCGTTCAATGCTGATCCTGAAAGTCTCGATGAATCATATAACGAAATGTATGCGGCTTACGAAAAAATATTTACAAGATGCGGCCTTGAATACAGAGCCGTTGAAGCGGATACAGGGGCGATCGGGGGCAGCAATTCCCACGAGTTCACTGCACTTTCAGAAGTCGGTGAAAGCGAGATAGCATACTGCACATCATGCGATTATGCTGCAACAGACGAGCGTGCCGAATGTGTGGACGATCCTGCATCTGATGAGGAAATGAAGCCGCTGGAGAAAGTACTGACACCGGGAACCAAGACGATAGAAGCGGTTGCGGATTATCTCGGACTTGATAAAACACAGACGATAAAAGCACTGCTTTTTGAAACATACGATAACGATGAAAAGGTCAATGGGTATGTTGCGGCATTCGTAAGAGGAGACCGCGATGTCAATATGATCAAGCTCGTAAACGCCCTGAATATACCTGAATTTGCCATAGCTTTTGCAGACGAGGAGAAAATGTCGCAGGCCTGCGGTTGCGTGGGCGGATTTACAGGACCGATGCATCTTCACGACTGTACAGTAGTTGTCGACAGTGAACTGAAGGGTATGAAGAATCTCTGCGCCGGTGCATGTGAAACGGATCACCATTATATCAACATGAATTACGGACGTGATTATAAGGGAGATATCGTTACGGATATCAAAGTGCTGAAAGAAGGGGATAAATGTCCTAAGTGCGGCGGTATGATAAAACATGCGCGCGGCATAGAAGTAGGACAGGTATTTAAGCTTGGCACAAAATACAGTGAATCAATGAATGCGCTGTATAAGGATGAACAGCAGAAAGAACATGCCATCTGGATGGGATGCTACGGCATCGGAGTCAGCAGGACAATGGCGGCGGTCGTCGAGCAGATGCACGATGACAACGGTATTATATGGCCTGTTTCAGTTGCGCCGTATCATGTAATAATAACCGTAGTCAAACCGAAAGATGAAGCGCAGTCGGCGCTCGGTGAAAAAATATACGAAGAACTTCAGGCGGCGGGGATCGAGACGCTTCTCGACGACAGAAATGAAAGACCGGGAGTCAAGTTCAACGATGCAGAACTGCTCGGCATACCGGCGGCGATAACAGTAGGCAGAGGAGCCGTGGACGGTATCGTGGAATACAAGCTGCGCCGTGAAGAAAACAAAGAAGAGATAACCGCAGAAGAAGCTGTGAAAAATGCAACAGAGTTTATCAGAGCAGAGCTGGATGGAAGGTGTTTCCTGAAATAAGCAGGCAGAGGCGCAGAAATGGAATTGGAGAATAACAAAATCACATTTAAGGATCTGGCACAGCTTTTTTGGATATTCTTCAAACTTGGATTGTTTACGATCGGCGGCGGGATGGCCATGATACCGCTTATCCAGGACATGATGGTTGAAAAGTATCATTGGTTTACAGATGAAGAAGTTATCGATGCGATAGCAGTATGCCAGGCTCTGCCGGGTGTGATAGCCATCAATATGGCGACATTCATAGGAAATAAAAAACAAAGATGGGCGGGAGCGCTGGTCTCGACAATAGGCGTGATACTTCCGTCGTTCATAATAATTTCAGCGATAGTGATCCTTCTGAACCATGTGCCGGACAACCGGTACATCGAGGGGATGTTTACAGGAATAAAGGCATGCGCTGCCGGACTGATAGCGGTAGCGGCCTGGAAAATAGCCACCAAGACTGTGAAAGACGTGTTCACGGCATCGATAGCAATTATTGTATTCGCAGGGATAACGTTCCTGAATATCAATGCTGTTTTCGGAGTGCTGTTCGGCGCGGCATGCGGCCTTGGGGCGATGGCTTATCACAATCGAGGTAAAGGAGGCGGTGACAGATGATCAAACTCTTTCAGCTGTTCGTGACCTTTGCCAAAATAGGAATATTCGGATTCGGCGGCGGACTGGCTATTCTTCCGCTGATATATCAGGGCATACAGAGATTTGGCATCATGTCGCCGCATGAATTCGCCGAAGTGGTTGCGATATCGCAGGCTACGCCGGGACCGATCGCTGTTAATGCAGCCACATATGTAGGATTGAAATACGCCGGCTTTGCCGGGGCTGCCACAGCGACGATAGGCGTAGCGGTACCATCGTTCTTTCTTGTAATGATAACGATGAAGTATCTTGATAAGTATAAAGAGAGCAAGGGACTTCAGGCCGTGTTTGAGGGAATCAGACCTGCGACAGCGGGGCTGATCGCGTCAGCGCTGGTGTTTGTGGGCGAAACTGCTCTGTTTGCGGATAATACGTTCGAACCGCAGCTGATCCCGATATTAATTTTTGCAGCTGTTATTGTTGCAGCGGGGAAATTCAAAGTCAGTCCGATAATACTCATAATAGCAACAGGAATACTGGGGGCATTTATATGTGGATAGGCGGAGTAAGAGCAATAATCGTAGATAAGGATGATCGTGTTCTAATGGTGCGTCAGCATCATGAGGGAAGAGATCTCTGGATGGTGCCGGGAGGCGGAATCGAAGAAGGTGAAAATTCACGTGAAGCAGTTGTACGCGAGGTCAGGGAAGAGACAGGACTAGAGGTAAAGGCCGGAAAACTCATATGGCATGTCGAACAGGTATGCGAGAAAAAGGGACAGCGCTTCGTGGATTTCTTCCTGTGTTCACACACCGGCGGCGAACCTGTTCTCGGGCGTGACCCCGAGTTTGACGATGACCATCAGGTCCTCAGGGAGGTGACTTTTCTGTCCAGGGCGGAGCTTTCCGGACTGGAAGTGTATCCGCCTTATATGAAAGACGAATTATGGAAGATATTGTCCGGTGATTATACCGGATATGATGCTTATAAAACAAGGAGGTAGAAAGATGAAAAAATTCACGATAGAAATGGAAAACGGAGATGTTATGCAGGGTGAGCTTTATGAAGATATCGCGCCGAAGACAGTTGCTAATTTTGAAAAACTGGCAAATTCGGGATTTTATGACGGACTCATTTTCCACAGAGTAATTCCGGGATTTATGATCCAGGGCGGAGATCCTGACGGAACGGGTGCAGGCGGTCCGGGCTGGACAATAGCGGGTGAATTTACGGCTAACGGGTTCAAAAATGACCTTAAGCATACAAAAGGTGTGCTTTCAATGGCAAGAACTATGGCACCTGATTCAGCCGGTTCGCAGTTCTTTATCATGGTTGCTGATGCGCCGCATCTGGATGGACAGTATGCTTCATTCGGTAAAGTTACTGAAGGAATAGAAGCTGCTGACAAAGTGGTAATGACAAAGAGAGACAGAAGCGACAGACCTCTTGACCCTCAGGTAATGAAAAAGGTCGTTGTTTTCGAAGAAGATTAGAGAAAAAGGGATAAAAATTAATACAATGAATAAAATATGCAGTAAATATATAAATGAATCTTTTGATGACAGCGGTGTCCTGAATGCGATCTCATTCAAGAATACCGAACATTTCAATTTTGCTTACGATGTGCTCGATGCAGCGGCGGAAGAAGTTCCCGACAAGATGTGCATGCTGTATGTCGATCAGGAGAAAAACGAGAGACGGTTTACTTTCAGGGAAATGAGCATAATGTCGGCAAAGACGGCAAATTATTTCTCCAGTCTCGGAATAGGAAAAGGCGATAGAGTAATGCTGGTCCTGAAGAGACATTATCAGTTCTGGTTCGCTATCCTTGCGCTCCATAAACTCGGTGCGGTTGTCATACCGGCCACTCATCAGCTCAAAGAAGGCGATTTTCAGTACAGATTCGAGGCCGGCCGGCTGAAGGCGATAGTAGTGACGGATCAGAGCGGAACTGCTGAAGAGGCGGGGAAAGCTCTCGCCAAAAAAGATTACGGGATAATAAAAATGATGACCGGGACAACGCTGCCTGGCTGGAAATCTTTCGATGAAGGCGTTGAAGCGGCTCCTGAGGAATGGGAGCGTGTCGATACTTCGGGAAAAGATGATATGCTTATGTTCTTTACATCGGGGACGACCGGGTATCCTAAAATCGTTGCGCATGATTTCAGATATCCTCTGGGGCATTACATTACCGCAAAATACTGGCAGAATGTCGATCCGGACGGACTGCATTTTTCCCTGGCCGACACCGGCTGGGGCAAGGCTCTCTGGGGCAAGCTCTACGGTCAGTGGCTCTGCGAAGCAGCTGTATTCGTTTATGATATGGACAATTTCGTTCCGCATGATTTCCTGTCGCTCTTCGGAAAATATCCGATCACGACTTTCTGCGCTCCGCCTACGGCATATCGTGTATTTGTTAAGAGAGATCTCTCAAAATATGATCTGTCCAGACTGCAGTATGCGACAACCGCAGGAGAAGCACTTAATTCTGAAGTCTGGCAGAATTTCTACGACCAGACAGGCCTGAAAATAATGGAAGGTTTCGGGCAGACGGAGACGACGATGTCTCTGGGAAACCTTGTCGGAACAGAACCGAAGCCGGGTTCGATGGGGAAACCGAGTCCGCTTTACGATGTGGATCTTGTGGATGAAGAAGGCAGAAGCCTTCCTGCCGGAGAGACCGGAGAAGTGGTGATACGTACGGGCGGCGAAACTCCCTGCGGATTGTTCAGCGGTTACTTCGGAATGGAAGAAAAAACGAAAGAAGTCTGGTATGACGGTATATATCACACCGGAGACACAGCTTACAGAGATGAAGACGGGTATTTCTGGTTTGTCGGCAGGATAGACGATGTCATCAAATCATGCGGATACAGGGTCGGCCCGTTTGAAGTGGAATCGGTTCTGATGGAGATACCGTATATCATGGAGGCTGCCGTTATCGGCATACCTGATAAGACAAGAGGACAGATAATCAGAGCATTTGTTGTTCTGACAGATGATAAAGAGCCTTCGAGGCCGCTGGCTAAAGAAATAATGACATACACAAAAAGCCACATGGCACATTACAAGTGTCCGCGTGAAGTAGAGTTTGTCGAAGAATTGCCGAAAACTATCAGCGGAAAGGTAAGAAGGACCGAGTTGCGGAAATAAATTCCGGTTACTTGACAGAACAGACAGTTATATGTATAATAATCAAGCGACTTTATGAAAATCAGGAAGAGCTTGCACTGAGAAGCTCTGATTTTAATGTTAAAAAGGAGAAACGACATGAGAGTGAAAGTTACATTGGCTTGTTCAGAATGCCAGCACAGGAACTACAACACGATGAAGAATAAGAAAAACAACCCGGATCGTGTTGAATTCAACAAGTATTGCCCATTCTGCAAGAAGCACACACTTCATAAGGAAACGAAGTAAGGAGTTATAAATGGCTAACAAGAATACCAGGAAAAGAGAGACAGATAAGCCTCGCGCAGAGATGACTCCTGAGCAGAAGAAACAGCTTAAAGCCGAGAGGAAGGCTGAGACTGACGAGATCAAAGCCAGAAACCGCAAGCAGACAAGCAACAAAAAGAAAGAAAAAAGGAACTGGAAAGAGTATTTCAGAGGCATAAAGACTGAAATAAAGAAAGTAGTCTGGCCGACCAAGGAAGAGCTTGGTCAGTATACTCTTGTAGTTATCTGTACATGTGCTTTCTTCGCATTGCTGTTCTGGGCTGTGGATACAGGATTCCTCGCAGTGCTGAAGGGCCTGCTCGGGATCAGTATGTAATTGGGAGAAACAATGACTGACGATAAAAAAATCACAAAAGCTATTTCCCCGAAAGAGGGAGAAGGTCTCAGAGGCGACGGAACACCTAAATGGTATGTCGTACATACCTATTCCGGCCATGAGAACAAAGTAAAAGTGAATATCGAAAAACTTGTTGAGACCAGAGGAATGCAGGACCTTATCCTTTCTATTGTTGTGCCTACGGAAGACAAGGCGGAACCGAAGGATGGACGTATGGTCATAAAGACCAGAAAAATGTTCCCCGGGTATGTAATCATTAAGATGATCGTAACCAATGAGTCATGGTATCTTGTGCGTAATACGCAGGGTGTCACCGGTTTTGTAGGACACGGCTCTGATCCGGTGCCTCTGACACTTGAAGAAGTCCGCCGCATGGGGATCGAAAAGGTGCATATCGACCTGGATCTGCATGCCGGAGATGATATCAAGGTAATAAACGGACCATTCGAAAGCTTCATGGGAGTAGTCGAAGAGGTCAATGAAGAAAAGGAAACTGTCAAAGCAAAGATTTCCATGTTCGGACGTGATACTCCGGTGGAACTCGAATTTGCGCAGATAGACAAAATTTAACGGAAAGGAGGATTTGAAATGGCTAAGAAAGTAGACGGCTTTATTAAACTGCAGATCCCTGCAGGCGGAGCAACTCCTGCACCACCGGTGGGCCCGGCATTAGGTCAGAAGAGTGTCAACATCATGGATTTCTGCAAGCAGTTCAATGCGAAAACTCAGGATCAGCAGGGAACGATCATTCCGGTAGTTATTACTGTGTATGCGGACAGATCTTTCACATTTGTGTGCAAGACTCCGCCGGCAGCAGTACTGCTCAAGGAAGCAGCTCATCTGAAGTCAGCATCCGGCGAACCTAACAAAACAAAGGTAGCTACACTGACATCGGATCAGATCAGAGAGATCGCAGAAAAGAAAATGCCTGATCTCAACGCCAATACTGTGGAAGCAGCGATGGAGATGATCAAGGGAACAGCGAGAAGCATGGGAATCGTTGTTGAAGGTTAATTGAGTGGGAGGCGAGAGCCGGTTGAACCACAAGGAGGAAAAAAATGCCTAAAAAAAGAGGAAAAACTTACAAAGCAGTAGCAGAAAAAATCGACAAGCAGAATCTGTACGATCCAAAGGACGCGCTTGATCTTGTCGCAGGAAACTCATCTGCAAAATTTGATGAAACAGTCGAAGTCCACATCAGACTCGGCGTAGACGGAAGACATGCGGACCAGCAGGTAAGAGGCGCGATAGTTCTTCCGAACGGCACAGGAAAAGAAGTCAAGGTTCTCGTATTTGCCAAGGGCGAAAAAGCCACTGAAGCAGAAAATGCCGGAGCTGATTTCGTGGGTGCCGAAGACATGGCACAGAAGATCCAGTCGGAAAACTGGTTCGACTACGATGTCATTATTGCAACACCTGACATGATGGGTGTAGTTGGAAGATTAGGTAAGATACTCGGTCCTAAGGGACTGATGCCGAACCCGAAGTCGGGAACTGTTACGATGGATGTCGAGAAAGCTCTGGCTGACATCAAAGCAGGTAAAGTCGAGTATCGTCTCGATAAGGCGAACATCATACATACGCCTATTGGAAAAGTATCGTTCGGCGGAGAAAAACTCATGGAGAACTTCAACGCACTGCTCGATGCTATCAACAAGGCAAAGCCGGCAGCGGCAAAAGGCCAGTACATCAAGAGCGTTTCGGTTTCATCCACGATGGGACCGGGGGTGAAAATCAACCCTGCCATCGCAGCTAACGCGTAAGTACAAACTGACAATCGAAAATAAAACCGTAGACAGCGGGTGCGAAAGCTTAATTTCCCGCCGAGGTACAATATAAGAAATATTGACCCCGCTTGTCTATACAGCCAGGCGGGTCTTTTTATGGAGTACCATAAAAAAGTCTGGGGCATACGGGCCGCAGACAGAAAGGAGAAACGAACAGAATGAGTGAAGAAGTAAGAGCAGCCTATGGAGCAAAGCAGCAAGTCATCGACGAGATCAAAGGCAAACTCGAGAATGCTCAGTCAGCAGTTGTTGTTGATTATATAGGCATTACTGTTGACCAGGCGAACTCGATGAGAAGAAAGCTTCGCGATGCAGACGTAGATTATACAGTATATAAGAACACTCTGATGAAGAGAGCTATCGAAGGCACACCTTTTGAAGAGCTTTCCCAGATACTTGAAGGACCTAGTGCAATTGCTATTGCCAGTGAAGATGCAACGGCTCCTGCAAGAGTCCTTAACGATGCCATCAAGGAATTCAAGAAAATGAAGTTCAAGGGCGGCGTTGTTGAAGGCGTTTATTACGACGAAGACGGAATCATGGAAATCGCGAAGATCCCGTCAAGAGAGACTTTGATCGCGAAGTTCATGGGAAGCATCCAGTCGCCTGTAAGCAAGGCAGTCAGAACATTTGCGGCAATAGCCGAGGCCAAGGCAGAAGGCGGAGACGCTCCTGCAGAAGAGGCACCTGCCGAAGAAGCAGCGCCTGCAGCAGAGGAAGCACCTGCTGAGGCGGCAGCTGCAACAGAAGAGACAGCACAGGAAGAAGCACCAGCCGAAGAGCCGGCAAAAGAAGAAGAGTAATCGAAATCAGAGATAAGGAGAAATACAATGGATAAAGATCAGATCATTGAAGCCATAAAAGGCATGACAGTATTAGAGCTCAACGAGCTGGTTGCAGCTTGCGAAGAAGAGTTCGGAGTATCAGCAGCAGCTCCTGTAGCAGTAGCAGCAGCAGGCGGTGCAGATGGCGGCGAAGAAGCTCAGACATCGTTCAAGGTTGTACTGAAGGAAATCGGCCAGGAAAAAATCAAGGTTATCAAGGCAGTCAGAGAGATCACAGGTCTCGGACTCAAAGAAGCCAAGGAACTGGTTGACGGAGCACCTTCAAATGTCAAGGAAGATGTTGAGACTGAAGAAGCTGAAAAGATCAAGGCTCAGCTTGAAGAAGTCGGAGCAACAGTTGAACTTGCATAATGCAAACAAAACTTTAATAAGGACTGAGGACTTGCGGATTTCCCGTAAGTCCTCGTTTTACTATTTTTAATACGGCCCTGCAAACAAAATTGGCAAAAATATCTTGACGCATAAGCATATCTGTGGTATTATAATGCACTGCTATGCAATGCGATATGTTACATATAATAAGGAGTGATGAATATGCCAAAAGCAGTTATGTTAGGTAGGAAAGAGCGCCAGACATTTGCGAAAATCAATGAAGTCGCTGATATGCCGAACCTGATCGATATCCAGACCCATTCATACAAATGGTTTGTTGAAGAAGGACTGAGAGAGGTGTTCGAAGATATATCACCGATACAGGATTATGCAGGCAATCTTGTTCTTGAGTTTATTGATTATTCTCTGAGCGATCCGCCTAAATATGACCAGGAAGAATGCAAGGAAAGAGATGCTACATATGCAGCTCCTTTAAAAGTAAAAGTAAGATTGATAACTAATGAGACCGGCGAGGTCAAAGAGCAGGAAGTTTTCATGGGAGATTTCCCTCTTATGACTGAAAAGGGCACCTTTATTTATAACGGCGCCGAGCGGGTAGTTGTTACACAGCTTGTCCGTTCACCGGGACCATATTATGATAAAACTATCGATAAGTCAGGCAAAAACCTGTTCGCGACGACAGTGATCCCTAACAGGGGAGCATGGCTCGAGTATGAAACTGACTCAAATGAGATCATTTCTGTCAGAGTAGACAGAACCAGAAAACAGCCGATCACGACACTTATAAGAGCGATGAACGAATTCATTCCTCATGAGGTCGAAAGATTCGGAGTGCACAGCGGCCTTTCACTTGAAAGCGATGAAGAAATAATTTCATTCTTCGGTGAAGACGAGAGACTGCGCAAGAGTCTTGAAAAAGACACAACGAAAACAACAGAAGACGGGCTTAAAGAGATTTATAAGAAGCTGAGACCGGGTGAGCCTCCTACAAAGGAGAGCGCTTCGTCGCTGCTCAATTCTTTATTTTTTGATCCTAAGAGATATGATATCGCCAAGGTCGGAAGATATAAGTATAATAAAAAGCTGGGGCTGGCAAACAGGATAGAGGACTGCACCCTGGCGGAAAATGTTGCTGATCCTATGACAGGTGAGATACTTGCTTCCGAAGGAGACAAGGTGGATCTTGAACTTGCAAAGCAGATCGAGAATGCAGGTGTATATTCTGTACTTGTGCAGAGCAATACTCTGGAAGATCATGTAATTAAGGTGATCGGCAATAATTTTGTGGACATATCCGGATATGTCGATTTTGATGTAATACCGCTCAGAGTCGACAGCAAGGTTTATTATCCTGTACTCAGACAGATCCTTGAGGAAAACGAGGGTGAAGACGAGGAAACATTGAAAGCAGCTCTGGTCGAGAGGAAAAACGATCTTTCGCCGAAACATATAATAATCGACGATATGCTTGCATCGATCAGTTACATTCTCGGACTCAACTACGGCATCGGCGATGTAGACGACATCGACCATCTCGGCAACAGAAGACTGAGAACTGTAGGCGAACTGCTCCAGAATCAGTTCAGGATAGGACTTGCCAGAATGGAAAGGGTAGTCAGAGAGAGAATGACTATACAGGACATCGAAGTTACGACTCCTCAGGCTCTGATGAATATTCGCCCTGTGACAGCGGCAATCAAGGAATTTTTCGGAAGTTCACAGTTGTCACAGTTCATGGATCAGACCAATCCTCTGGCAGAGCTTACTCATAAGAGAAAACTGTCAGCACTCGGACCGGGAGGCCTTTCAAGAGAAAGAGCCGGATTCGAAGTTCGAGATGTACATCACTCGCATTACGGCAGGATCTGTCCGGTAGAAACGCCTGAAGGACCGAATATCGGCCTTATAGGTTCTCTGACGACATACGGAGTAATTAACGAATACGGGTTTATTGAAACACCGTACAGGGTAGTGAGAGATAATATCGTCACGGAAGAGATCCAGTATCTGTCGGCTGACGAAGAAGAAAGAAAAATAGTGGCACAGGCGAACGAACCTCTTGATTCAAAAGGGCATTTTGCCAACATGAGAGTTGCCTGCCGAAGAGAAGGCGGAGAAATCGATCTGGTCGACAGAGAAAAAGTCGATCTTATGGATATTTCACCTAAGCAGGTAGTATCGGTTGCCACGGCAATGATACCGTTCCTCGAGAACGATGACGCCAACAGAGCCCTGATGGGATCTAACATGCAGCGTCAGGCAGTTCCTCTTCTTGTGACAGAAGCGCCTATAGTCGGTACAGGCATTGAATACAGAGCTGCTACCGACTCGGGTATTGTTACTCTGGCAAAGAACACAGGAACCGTAGAGTATGTGGATTCGGATGCTATTAGAATCAAAAGAGATGACGGAAAAGGTGTTGATTCATATAAGCTGCTCAAGTTCAAAAGATCGAACCAGGGGACTTGTCTCAACCAGAGACCGATAGTATTCCACGGCGAGCATGTTGAGGCCGGAGAATCCATTGCTGACGGACCTTCGACGGAAAACGGAGAAGTGGCTCTCGGCAAGAACCTCCTTATCGGATATATGACATGGGAGGGCTATAACTACGAGGATGCCATTATCCTTAATGAAAGACTGGTCATGGACGATGTTCTGACATCGCTCCATATCATGGAATATGAATCAGAAGCAAGAGATACGAAGCTCGGACCTGAAGAGATCACCAGAGATATACCGAACGTCGGCGAAGACGCACTCCGCGACCTTGACGAAGACGGCATAATCAGAGTAGGGGCTGAAGTAGCATCATCGGATATTCTGGTCGGAAAAGTAACGCCGAAGGGCGAAACCGAGCTTTCCGCAGAAGAGAGGCTTCTGAGAGCCATATTCGGAGAAAAGGCAAAAGAAGTCAGGGATACATCCCTGAAAATGCCTCACGGCGAGGCGGGAATAGTCGTTGATGTGAAAGTATTCACCAGAGAAGACGGCGGCGACCTTTCGCCGGGAGTAAATAAAGTTGTAAGAGTATACGTTCTTACAAAAAGAAAAATCAGCGTTGGAGATAAAATGTCAGGACGTCACGGAAACAAGGGCGTTATCTCCAGGATACTTCCTGAGGAAGACATGCCGTTCCTTGAGGACGGAACTCCGCTGCAGGTCATGCTGAACCCTCTCGGCGTACCTTCCCGAATGAATATCGGACAGGTATTGGAGGTGCATCTCGGACTGGCCGCCAAGAAGAAGGGCTGGTATATTGCCACACCTGTATTCGACGGCGCACGAGAGGAAGACATAGTAGATCTGCTTGAAGAATGCGGATATGACAAGAGCGGAAAACTGAATCTGAGAGACGGAAGAACAGGGGAATATTTCGATAATCCTATAACTGTCGGATACATGTACATGCTCAAGCTGCATCATCTGGTTGATGATAAGATCCATGCGAGATCTACCGGTCCTTATTCTCTGGTAACACAGCAGCCTCTGGGAGGAAAAGCCCAGTTCGGCGGACAGCGTTTCGGAGAGATGGAAGTATGGGCGCTCGAAGCATACGGCGCAGCATATACTCTGCAGGAAATACTCACGGTCAAGTCGGATGACATCGTAGGCCGTGTAAAGACATACGAAGCTATCGTCAAGGGTGAAAATATTCCTGAACCGGGTATCCCTGAATCATTCAAGGTACTGATCAAAGAGATGCAGAGTCTCTGCCTCGATGTAAAGGTACTGGGAGAGAAGAACGAGGAAATCAGACTCAGAGAATCGAGCGAGATCGAAGATGCGACAAGCATAAGAGAACTCGTTGAGCAGGAGAGAGATTATTCGGACGATGAGGATTATGAGCCGGACGAGCCTGATGAACCTGACGATGAAGAAGATGAAGATGAAGGCCCGGATGCTGAAGAAGACGAAGACCTGACAGCTGAAGAAGAGAGCGAGGAGGAATAGAGAGCATGGATGAAACCAAAAAGAATAGTTATGAGCTCAATAATTTCGAGTCATTGCAGATCGGACTGGCCTCCACGGACAAGATCCTTTCATGGTCGCACGGAGAAGTGCAGGAACCGGAAACAATAAACTACAGAACACTTAAGCCGGAACCTAAAGGACTTTTCTGCGAAGCTATTTTCGGGCCTACAAAGGACTGGGAATGCCATTGCGGAAAATACAAAAGAATAAGATTCAAGGGCATCATCTGCGACAAGTGCGGAGTTGAGGTCACAAAATCGAAGGTCAGAAGAGAGAGAATGGGGCACATCAAGCTGGCTGCCCCGGTATCTCATATCTGGTACTTCAAGGGAATCCCTTCAAGGATGGGACTCATACTCGATATGACTCCCAGAAATCTTGAAAGAGTTCTTTACTTTGCCACATATATCGTACTGGAGCCGGGAGATTCCGGATTCTCGTACAAAGAGATAATAACAGAGCAGCAGTTCAGAGACGCCAAGGAAACGACAGACGGCTCATTCAGAGCCGGAATCGGAGCCGAGGCCATCAGAGAACTGCTCTGCGATATAAATCTGGAAGAATTGTCGACAGAATTAAGAGAAGAACTGAGAAAGTCGACGGGACAGAAGAAAGTCAAGATTGTAAGAAGGCTTGAAGTCGTGGAAGCACTCAGACTATCGGGAAATCGTCCTGAATGGATGGTTCTTGAAGTAATCCCTGTGATTCCGCCTGATCTGAGACCTATGGTACAGCTCGACGGAGGCAGATTCGCGACATCGGACCTCAATGATCTCTACAGAAGAGTAATAAACAGAAACAAAAGGCTCAAGAGGCTGCTGGACTTAGGCGCGCCTGATATCATCGTGAGAAACGAGAAGAGGATGCTTCAGGAAGCAGTAGATGCTCTCATAGACAACGGCAGAAGAGGCAGACCGGTCACAGGACCCGGTTCAAGACCTCTCAAATCACTTTCGGATATGCTGAAGGGCAAGCAGGGAAGGTTCAGACAGAACCTTCTCGGCAAGCGTGTAGACTATTCCGGACGTTCCGTAATCGTAGTCGGACCTGATCTCAGATTCTGGCAGTGCGGACTTCCAAAGACTATGGCACTTGAACTTTTCAAGCCTTTCATAATGAAAAAGCTGGTTGAGAACGGAGATGCACATAACATCAAGAGTGCAAAGAGAATGGTCGAGAAGGTCAGGCCGCAGGTATGGGATGTACTTGAAGAAGTGATTCAGGAACATCCTGTAATGCTGAACCGTGCCCCGACACTCCACAGACTCGGAATCCAGGCGTTTGAACCTGTACTGGTAGAAGGAAAAGCCATCAGACTGCACCCTCTGGCATGTACCGCGTTCAATGCCGACTTCGACGGAGACCAGATGGCTGTACATGTTCCGCTTTCGGTAGAGGCTCAGGCGGAGGCGAGATTCCTCATGCTTTCGGTGAATAACATACTTGCACCAAAGGATGGTTCCCCGATCACAATACCTACGCAGGACATGATCCTCGGAAGTTATTACCTGACTCATCCGGGTATGAAGGACAGAAATACAGCCGCTGAAAAGGGCGACGGAAAAATTTTCTGCGATTACAATGAAATGATCATGGCTTACCGTAATCATGTGGTAGGCATACATGCGAGAGTTAAAGTCAGATGCTTTGCGGGACCGGACGATAAACTCGGCAAGTGCGTTGAGTCCACCGTCGGAAGATTTATCTTCAACAGTCAGATACCGCAGGATCTGGGATTCGTGGAAGACAGAGAACTCGATCCGTATTCGCTCGAGATAGACTTCCTTGTTGATAAGAAACAGCTCGGAACTATCATAGAAAAGTGCTTCAAGAAGCATGGGAATACGGGAACTGCGCTGATGCTCGATGCGATCAAGGATATGGGATATCATTACTCCACAATAGGTGCTGTCACTGTCAGCGTACAGGACATGCCTATACCGGAGAGTAAAGGTGAGATCATTGCAGCAGCCGATGAAGAAGTAAATAAATATGAAGACGCATATAAGATGGGTCTTGTGTCAAATAAAGAAAGATATGAAAAAGTCATCGACATCTGGGCCAAGACTACCGACAAGGTGGCAGATGCGCTTATGGACTGCCTGGATGAATCGAACAACCTTTATATCATGGCTGACTCGGGAGCTCGTGGTTCCAAAAAGCAGATACAGCAGATCGGCGGAATGCGCGGACTGATGGGTAATGCCCAGGGTGAAACCGTAGAAATCCCTGTAAAGGCGAATTTCCGTGAAGGACTTTCAATACTGGAGTACTTCATCTCTGCAAACGGTGCAAGAAAAGGACTCGCAGATACAGCGCTCAGAACGGCCGACTCGGGATATCTGACCAGGCGTCTCGTAGATGTATCGCATAATGTGATCATAAGAGAACATGACTGCGGGACAGACGAAGGCATCGAAGTAAGAGCATTTACAGACGGCAAAGAAATCATTGAACCGCTGAAGCAGAGAATCGTCGGCAGGACCTCGCTGCTTAATATCGAACATCCGGAGACCGGTGAAATGCTGGTCCGTGCAAACGAAGAAATATCCGAAGAGATGGCAGAGGTCATCGAAAATGCGGGCATTGAATCGGTTGCCATCAGATCAGTAATGACCTGTCACAGCGAGAGCGGCGTATGTGCGAAATGCTACGGAAGGAACCTCGCAACCGGAGAGGCTGTGAACATAGGCGAAGCTGTCGGGATCACGGCGGCGCAGTCGATAGGAGAGCCGGGTACGCAGCTTACGATGAGAACATTCCATACGGGCGGAGTCGCAGGCGGCGATATTACTCAGGGTCTTCCGAGAGTAGAGGAGCTGTTTGAGGCCAGAAAGCCTAAGGGTATCGCGGAGATCTGCGAAGCCGACGGAACTGTTGTTGAAATAACTCCTACTAAAGATAATAAGACGAAAGTCGTGGTCAGAGGCGAAGAGGAAATGACATACATCGTTCCTTACGGCGCGAGACTTGCTGTTGAAGAAGGCGACTTTGTGGAAGCAGGAGGCAATATCACGCGCGGTCCTCTGAATCCGCATGACATATTGAGGCTGAAAGGCGTTGAAGGCGTGTACCAGTATCTTCTTAAAGAAGTGCAGAGAGTATACAAACTTCAGGGTGTAGATATCAACGACAAGCATATCGAGGTAATAGTGTCTCAGATGCTTTCAAAGTATAAGATCGAGGACTCGGGCGATACGGATCTGCTTCCGGGCGGAATGTATACAAAATGGGAAATCGAAAATGCCAACGGAGCGATTGCAGAAGATCAGGATACAGCTTCTTCAAAAAGAATACTGCTCGGTATCACAAAGGCTTCGCTCGCTACGAATTCGTTCCTGTCGGCCGCATCATTCCAGGAGACCACAAGAGTGCTTACGGATGCTGCGATCAAGGGTAAGAATGATAAACTGCAGGGACTCAAGGAAAATGTCATCATTGGAAAGCTGATACCTGCGGGAACGGGCATGAAGAGATATAAGAACATATCTGTAGACTATGGTCCGAATACGGAGTACGTCGAGACTTATTCTCAGAGATTTTCTGACGACGAGGCTGACGGAGAGGATGAAGGCAGAGTTCCGATGCCGGAACAGGACAACATTATCGTGGACGATTCGGGAGTCAGGATGCAGGATGATTCTGAAACGATCATCAGTGCCGAAACAGGTGATATGCCTGTTGACTGATCCATGACAGAAAAACAATAATGGCCAGGACGTGCTCAAATGCAAGATAAGTTGACATTTGGGCACGTTTTATGATAAACTATACGTCGGCTTTGGGCAATTCTGAACAAGGCCGGGCATAGCGCAAATTGCGCCGAAAATATTGCCGTCAGGGGCAAAGAAAGGAGAAAATAATGCCTACAATCAACCAGTTAGTACGCCAGGGCAGAAAGAGCAGTGTGAAGAAATCAACGGCACCGGCACTCGGCAAGAGCATGAACTCGCTCAGAAGAGTTGCATCGGACGTCAATTCACCGCAGAAGAGAGGCGTATGCACTTCAGTCAAGACTGTAACACCTAAGAAGCCTAATTCGGCTCTCAGAAAAGTTGCCAGAGTACGTCTGACTAACGGTATCGAAGTAACAGCTTATATTCCTGGAATAGGTCATAACCTGCAGGAGCATAGTGTTGTTCTCATCAGAGGCGGAAGAGTCAAAGATCTTCCTGGTGTAAGATATCATATTGTCAGAGGAACGCTCGACACGGCAGGTGTTGCAGAAAGAGGTCAGGCCCGTTCAAAGTACGGAGCAAAGAGACCTAAAAAATAATAAAGATATGACCGGGAAATAAAGTGCCCTTGATATATAGATATCGAGGCCCACGGTTCGGGGACATTATTACGGCCCTGAATCGAGTACCGCTGTCAATTATGGCAAGGAGGGAAGAGACGTGCCAAGAAAAGGAAAAGTGCCAAAGAGAGAGGTGCTTCCTGATCCAGTCTACGGAAGCGTTGTTGTAGCCAAGCTCATCAACAGCATCATGTTGGACGGAAAGAAGGGAACAGCTCAGGCTATCGTCTACGGAGCCTTTGATCGGATCAAAGAGCAGACAGGCGAAGAACCTTTGGAAGTATTTGAAAAAGCAATGGAAAACATCATGCCTTTAGTCGAAGTCAAGGCAAGGCGTGTAGGTGGTGCAAACTACCAGGTACCTATCGAAGTAAGACCTGACAGACGTCAGACTCTCGGACTCAGATGGCTCACGGCTTATACCAGAGCAAGAGGCGAGAAGACTATGTCGGAAAAGCTTGCAAAGGAGCTTATGGATGCATCCCAGGGAACAGGTGCATCTGTAAAGAAGAGAGAAGACACGCACAAGATGGCAGAAGCAAACAGAGCATTTGCGCATTACAGATGGTAGGTGCAGTGTTGAATACTATAAAGAGAATTATTATTACAAATGAATGCAGAAAGGAGGTATGTCAGGATGCCTAGACAATTTTCACTTGCAAAAACAAGGAATATCGGTATCATGGCCCACATCGATGCCGGCAAAACGACTTGCACAGAAAGAATACTGTTCTATACAGGAAGAACGCATAAGATAGGAGAGACTCATGATGGAGCCGCTACTATGGACTGGATGGAAGAAGAGCAGGAAAGAGGTATCACGATAACCTCTGCTGCTACAACAGCGCAGTGGAATGACACAAGGATCAATATAATCGATACACCGGGACACGTTGACTTCACAGTAGAAGTTGAGCGTTCGCTGCGTGTTCTCGACGGAGCGGTCACAGTGTTATGTGCAAAGGGCGGCGTCGAGCCGCAGTCTGAGACGGTATGGAGACAAGCTGAAAAATACAATGTACCGAGGATGGTATTCGTCAATAAGATGGATATCATGGGTGCTGATTATTTCAGGGTCATCGATATGATCAAGGACAGACTCAAAGCAAACGCTGTTGCCATACAGCTTCCTATCGGAAAAGAAGCTGATTTCATAGGTATTATAGATCTTATTACGATGAAAGCCGAAGTTTATAAAGATGACCTCGGCAAAGAGATCGAGATAACTGAGATACCTGATGATATGAAGGAACTCGCCAAGGAATGGCATGATAAGATGATCGAATCGGTTGCAGAAAGCGATGAAGAGCTTATGATGAAATACCTTGAGGGCGAGGAGCTCACGATAGAAGAAATCAAGACAGAAATCAGAAAGCGCACGATTGCCAATGAGATGGTCCCTGTGACATGCGGATCAGCTTACAAGAACAAAGGTATTCAGCCGCTTCTCGATGCGATAGTAGAATATATGCCGTCGCCTCTTGATATACCGCCTATAGACGGTATAGATCCTGTTTCAGGAGAAGAGACCGAGAGGGTTGCAGATGATGAAGAGCCTTTCGCAGCGCTCGCTTTCAAGATCATGGCTGACCCGTTTGTAGGGAAACTCGCATTCTTCAGAGTATATTCGGGTACTGCAGAAGCAGGCTCATATGTATATAATGCAACGAAGGGCAAGAAGGAGAGACTCGGAAGGATCCTCCAGATGCATGCGAATCACAGACAGGATATCGACAAAGTTTATTCAGGCGACATCGCAGCAGCGGTTGGTCTGAAGCAGGTAGGCACGGGTGATACATTATGCGACGAGAAGCATGAAATCATTCTTGAGCAGATGGAATTCCCGGATCCTGTAATCGAAGTCGCTATCGAGCCTAAAACAAAGGCAGGTCAGGAAAAGATGGGTATTGCTCTTGCCAAGCTGGCAGAGGAAGATCCAACATTCAAGACTTATACGAATGAAGATACAGGGCAGACGATCATTGCGGGCATGGGAGAACTTCACCTCGAGATCATCGTAGACAGACTGATGCGTGAATTTAAGGTCGAAGCCAACGTAGGCAAGCCGCAGGTTTCCTACAAGGAGACTTTCACACAGGAATGCGACGTGGAATACAAATATGCGAAGCAGTCCGGCGGTCACGGTCAGTACGGACATGTCAAGATCAGAGTATACCCGAGAAAGCCGGGAGAAGGATTCGAATTCAAGAACTCGGTCGTCGGCGGTGCTATTCCTAAGGAATACATCGCGCCTGTACAGCAGGGTATCGAAGAAGCTATGGAAGACGGACCGCTTGCAGGCTATCAGGTAGTTGACATCGGAGTAGAACTGTATGACGGAACTTATCACGAAGTCGACTCATCGGAAATGGCGTTCAAGACAGCCGGATCCATGGCATTCAGAGAAGCATGCAAAAAGGCAAAACCTGTTCTTCTTGAGCCTATCTTCAAAGTTGAAGTTACTGTACCGGAAGAGTACATGGGCGACGTCATTGGAGATATCAGCGGAAGAAGAGGCAGGATAGAAGGTACGGACATGCACGCAGGAGCCGTAGCAGTCAGAGGCATGGTGCCTCTTTCGGAAATGTTCGGATACGCAACAGATCTGCGTTCGAACACTCAGGGCCGCGGAACTTACGTAATGCAGTTCGACCACTTCGAAAAGCTGCCTGACAGTTTAGTTGAGAAAATCAATAAGTAACCCTTAAAGGGATATATCGGAGGAATAGTAAAAATGGCAAAGCAGAAGTATGAAAGAACCAAGCCGCATATCAACATCGGAACTATCGGACACGTTGACCACGGCAAGACAACTCTTACAGCAGCTATCACAAAGGTGCTGAAGAACAGATATGACCTCGGATCGAACGTAGAGTTCGACGAGATCGACAAGGCTCCTGAAGAGAAGGAGAGAGGAATCACGATCTCATCGGCACACGTTGAGTATGAAACACCGAACAGACACTACGCACACGTAGACTGCCCGGGACATGCCGACTATGTAAAGAACATGATCACAGGAGCAGCTCAGATGGACGGAGCAATCCTGGTAGTAGCAGCAACAGACGGCCCAATGCCGCAGACAAGAGAGCACATCCTGCTCGCAAGACAGGTGGGAGTACCATACATCATCGTATTCCTGAACAAGTGCGATATGGTAGACGACGAAGAGCTGCTTGACCTGGTAGAGATGGAAGTAAGAGAACTTCTTGACGAATATGAATTCCCTGGAGACGACACACCGATCATCAGAGGATCAGCGCTGAAGGCACTGGAAGATCCTGCAAGTGAGTGGGGAGATGCAGTAGTAGAGCTGATGGAAGCAGTAGACTCATACATTCCTGAGCCGCAGAGAGCGACAGACAAGCCGTTCCTGATGCCGGTAGAGGACGTATTCTCGATCACAGGACGTGGAACAGTAGCCACAGGAAGAGTCGAGAGAGGCCAGCTGAAGATGAACGACACAGTGGAGATCGTAGGACTGACAGACGAGAAGAGACAGGTCGTAGTAACAGGTATCGAGATGTTCAGAAAACTGCTGGACGAAGCAGTACCTGGAGACAACATCGGAGCACTGCTCAGAGGAGTACAGAGAGACGAGATCGAAAGAGGACAGGTAATAGCCAAGCCGGGATCGATCCATCCGCATACAAAGTTCAAGGGACAGGTATACGTACTGAAGAAAGAAGAAGGCGGAAGACATACACCGTTCTTCAACGGATACAGACCGCAGTTCTATTTCAGAACAACGGACGTCACAGGAGATCTTCAGCTGCCTGAAGGCACAGAGATGTGCATGCCTGGAGACAACGTAGTGATGGAGATATCACTGATCACACCGATCGCAATAGAAGAAGGACTGAGATTCGCTATCAGAGAAGGCGGAAGAACAGTAGGATCGGGCGTTGTAACAGAGATCATCGAGTAATTCGAAACAAAAGCCAAATCACAAGACCGCGCATCATTGCGCGGTCTTGTTTCATCTGCGAAAAAGCGGGCAGGGAACAGATGCGGAATAGGGTATACAATTGGCGTGGCGCCAACTTATTTTCATTCCCCGGCACTGTTCAAAGTTATGGTGAATGTGCTTCCGGACCCGCGGGTACTGACAGCGGAGACGGTCCCTCCGTGAGCTTCGGCCATCCATTTTACCATGGCCAGACCCAGCCCGAAACTGTCGTCGGTCTGTGTGCGCGAGCGGTCGGCTTTGTAGAAGCGGTTGAAAATATTCGGCATGTCTTTCTCGGATATTCCGATGCCGTCGTCTTTGACGGCGATAATAATGTGTGCATCTTTCTGAGTGAGGGCAAGCATGACTTCTCCCGGCGGATCATTATATTTTATGGCATTGGCAATAAGATTGGAGACCGCTCTTATCATCATAGTCTGATCGCCGGTGAAAAAAATGCCGTTTTGTATTGCGCGTTCAAGATGTATGCCTTTCATCTCTGCGGCCTGTGAAAAACCATCTAAAGTATCGCTGCATACCGCAGACAGATCGAAGAGCTCCTTTTCCATTACTGCATCTTTATCCATAGTACGCGACAACTGCAGAAGCTGCCGTATCATGGACATGGAACGCCGGCACTGCTTCTGGATTATTTCCAGTGATTCAGCATATTCCGCCGCTTCATGATTTTCGCGAAGCATCAGTTCACATTCTGATAATATTACTGACATCGGTGTTTTCAGTTCATGGGAAACATCGGAACTGAACTGCTTTTCCGCCACAAAAGCAGTTTCCAGGCGTTCGATCATGCTGTTCAGTGTTTCTGTCAGATAGTAAAGTTCATCTCTGTTTTCACTCAGCGGCAGCCTCATGCTGAGATCATGACCGGTATTGATGTGATCTGCCGCAGCTGTTATTTCACTGACAGGCTCAAAAGCTTTGCCGGTTATGCGTCTGCCGGCAATTATAGATAGAATCAGCACCAGCGGCAGGATAATGAGCATGCTCAGGATGACGGCGCGCAAAGTTGCCGAACTGTTGTCGGTGGCATACATTCCGCGTATCCATATGCCCTGACCGTTTTCATAAGTATTATAGAGATCGTAGACGAGCCATTTCTCGCCGGAAATATTAACAGTACGGTAATGGCCGGCGGAGAGCGGAACAGTTTTGGTGAAAGTTGACGGTACTGAACCTTTGATCAGCGTTCCTTTTTCACTGTATACGAGAAGAGTGACACCTTTATAGTAATTGTCGAAATCATCGTCAATTTCGACAACGCTGTGATCGCTTTCGATTTCATCAAATGCATTCTGTACAGCATCGGTGAGGGTGCTTTTTGATATTGTATTTGTCTGGAGGTCTATGGTTATGATGAATACGCCAAATACAAGTACTGTGACGGCCACGAGCACCAGCGAATAATACCAGGTAACTTTTTTTCGGATCGACATATCTTTCATTTGATCACATATCCCATTCCTCTGACTGTCTGAATCAGCTTATCATCAAAGTCAGCATCGACTTTGCGGCGGAGCGCACGGATATATACATCAACAATATTGCTGCTGCCCTCATAGTCGTAATTCCAGATGTGCGCTTCGATTTTATCCCGGGAAAGGATCATCCCTTTATTATGCATCAGATATTCGAGTATAGCGTATTCTTTGGCGGTCAGGATGATTTCCTGCCCCTCGCGATCGGCTATCTTTGTTCTTGTGTCGAGAGTCAGCGTGCCCACACGTAAAGTATTATCGGTCTGTTCAACGCCGCTGCGTCTGATCATTACACGGATACGTGCGGCCAGCTCTTCCAGCGAAAACGGTTTTGTCATGTAATCATCCGCCCCGCTGTCGAGACCGGTGATCTTATCTTCCACAGTATCTCTGGCAGTAAGGAGCAGAACGGGAACAGTATGCTGCTTTGCGCGGATCATTTTCAGAATCGAAAGGCCGTCGATGCCGGGAAGCATGATATCCAGGACCACTGCATCGTAGTCCGTGGATCCGATATAGTCAACAGCATCGATTCCGTCAAAGCAGCAGTCGGAGGAATAACCTTCCGCTCTCATAAATGCAGCAATATTTTCGCAAAGCTGTTTTTCATCTTCCACTATCAATAACCTCATATATATGTCCCTCCATTATGATTCTATCATAAAGATGCAAAATGAAAAAACAATGAATTTTTTCATTTTGGTTTCATAATAGGGCGCTAGTATAACGCTATAAGGTATAAAGGATAGTAAATGATAAGCGAGGAGAATCAAAATGAAAGGGAAAATAAGAAAAAAGTATGTACTGATCGCGGCAGCAGCTTCATTTGCAGTAATAGCGGCAGCGGCGGCGACTACAGCTCTGGCGGGTACGATGACGGCTGATGAGGCTAAGGCGCTGGCGAAGACATATGTGACAGAGAAAGCTGAATTGCTGGCGTGCGAGGAAGAAAACACTAAATATGAAATCGCCTACCGTGATGCCTCCCGAAAGGAAACCTTTGAAGTCGAAGTAAACAAAGACACTCAAAAAGTCAAGAAAGTGGAAATGCAGGTCGATAACGACCAGGGAAGCAAAGATGTCAAACTTTCAAAAACTGATATAGAAAAGATAATAGAAAAAAGCTTCCCGGGTGTTACCGGCATAGAAATCAGCCTGGAAAAGGAGCGCGGATTATATGAATATGAGGCCAGCTTCAAAGCCAATGATTTTTACGGCGGTGCGGCAATAGATCCGTCCTCCGGGACGATCCTTGAAAGTACCGTAAAGTACGGCACTGCGACAGTGATCCCGGGTGAAAGCAAAGATATGCTGACATCTGCCGAAGCCGGGCAGGCGGCAGTCAAAAAAGCCGGAGGAGGAACAGTTGATGATATCGATCTGGAGGAAGAAAACGGGAAATATTACTATGAAGTCGAACTGGTAAAGAACAATAATGAATACGACTATATTGTAGATGCTTCCACAGGTGAAGCAACACTGGACGGCAGCCATGATCAGTATATCGGCAGCGACGACGATGAAGAGGACGCTGCGGCAAGCAATTCCGGCAGTTCAAGCATTTCGGTCTCCGAGGCAAAAGCCATAGTGCTCAAGAAGATCCCCGGCGCGTCGATCAGTCATATAAGCCTTGATAAAGAAGACGGAATATATGTTTATGAAGGCGAGGCAGTACGCGGGAACAATGAATATGATTTTGCAGTTAACGCATCATCCGGTGTGATCATCGAATGGGACAAAGAGGCGGTGGATACGAACGACAACAGCGATGATGAATCTGCTGACGACGAGGATGAAAATGAAAGCGGTCATGATGATGACGACAGCGGCGATGAAAGTGAAGAAGCCGAAGACTGACCGCGGTCATGATACGGCAGAATCACTACGTGTGCGAAAAAAGGCATTTTGTGTGAAAGGACCCCAAAGAAAAAAAATCGGGTTATACTGAATATGATATTAGATATCCACTACCCCAAATACGTGATAATCTATGCGAGTGATCCGGCGATAAGGCCGGATCGCTTAATTTTTGCAAAATGTCCCGGCTGTTTTATGTCCTTTAATAATTATCCTAAAAGTAATATAATCAATAGGTAAGAAACATTAGCAGCGGAAGAGGACGACGATATGAGTAACTTGCGAAGGACAGCTTTAATACTGGCAGCGGCGGTGATCGCTGTTTCTATGCTTTTGTTACCGTCCGGTGCAGTTGCCGCGGCATCATGCTCCGCCCCTTTCCCTCAGCATTCTGATTATCATACCTGCACGCTGCCTTCAGTTTCCAGGACGAAGATCGACCGGGAAACGGAAGACTATTATGATCTCTGGAAGGCGCGTTACGTGCGCACTGATAAATATTACCGGAAATCGCAGGGCGTTACGACGCGTTACATTCTTTACAATCAGAACCATCAGACATATGCCGACACGAAAAACACTGTCGCGGTCACCACTTCAGAGGCGGAAGGATACGGCATGATCATTACTGCTGCGATGGCCGGGTACGAAAAAAACGCGCAGGAATATTTCGATTCGATGTACAGATATTACAGGCGTTTCCGGAGCACTGCGAATGAAGGGACGTATCTGATGGCGTGGCAGCAGTCGGATACTGGCAGGAAACTCGTCTGCACCGGCGGAAGATGTTCGGCGGCGGACGGAGACATTGATATTGCTTACGCATTGCTCCTCGCCGATAAGCAATGGGGCTCTGACGGAACTGTGGATTATAAACAGGCTGCAGCGGGTATAATAAGCGATATATATAAATACGAAGTGAACAAAACGACCGGTACGATACAGTATGGCGACTGGGTGAGGTGGTCGAAGCATTCGGGCAGAGATTACACCGGAACGCGTTCGTCGGATTTTATTACGGCGGAGCTGAGGGCATTTGTCAAGGAGGACCCTGCGCATGACTGGAACAGAGTTGTTAATAAAACATATGCAGCCACCGCATATATGAATAAAAAGTATTCGTCGAACAGGGGACTGCTTCCCGATTTCATGTACAGGAAAGATGGAAAGTTCAGGCCGGAGAAACCGTATAAGCGTGAGAGCGCACTCGACGGAGGCTACGGGTACAATGCCTGCAGAGTGCCATGGAGGATCGGGACGGATTACCTGGTGAACGGCAGCGCATCTGCGCAGAAAGAGACGTCACGTCTCAATAAATGGATCAGGAAAAAGACCGGCGGAGATCCCGCAGGGATAGCCGCAGGATATAAACTTTCGGGGAAGAAGGCTGCTGATTACAGCGATATGTGCTTCACGGCGCCGTTCCTGGTATCGGCCGTATGCGATACCTCGGGAGATGCGGCAGCGCAGAAATGGACCGACGCGCTGTGGAAGAAAATTACGGAAAAGAAAACCGAAAATTACTATAATGATACGATAAAACTGCTATGTATGATCACGGCCGGAGGAAACTGGATAACACCGTGACCGACAAGAGAAAACAGAGGTGAAAGACATGAAAATCAAATTTTGCGGCGCAGCAACAGGCGTGACCGGAAGTTGTCACATGATCACATCGGGCACTCATAAGATCCTGCTGGACTGCGGGCAGTTCCAGGGCGGGAAGGCGCAGGAGGCACTCAATTATGAAGAGTTCCCTTTTGATCCTGCAGAGATAGAATGCGTTATATTGAGCCATGCGCATATCGATCACTGCGGCAGACTTCCGCTGCTGATGAAGAAAGGATTCAAAGGAAAAATCTACTGTACGGAAGCTACGGCAGATCTTCTTGATGTCATGCTGAAAGACAGCGGGTACATACATGAGAAAGAAGCAGAATGGCAGAACCGGAAAAACGAGCGTGCCGGGCGTCCTCTCGTAGAGCCGCTGTACACGTTCAACGATGCAGTCGACTGCCTGAAATACATACAGCCGGTGCTTTATGACCAGCTCATAGAACTGAACGATGACATGAGGATAGTGTTCAACGATGCGGGGCATATACTCGGATCAGCAATCACCGAACTGTGGGCCGATGAAGGCGGTAATGTTTCGAAGCTTGTGTTCTCGGGCGATCTCGGCGCGACAGGAAGACCTATCCTCCGCGATCCTACGATAATCAAAAAAGCCGATTATGTCATCATGGAGACGACATACGGCAACCGCCTGCATCCTGAAAATTCGGGAGATATAGAAAAGCTGATAGAAATAATCGTGAAGACTGCTAAACGCGGAGGCATAGTAGTTATTCCGTCGTTTGCGGTAGGACGCACGCAGGAGCTCATATATCAGTTCAACCGCTTCTATGAAGAAAACAATAAATACAGGGACGAGCTGGAAAAGCTCAACGTATATGTAGACAGTCCTATGGCGACGACTGCGACTGAAGTTTTCAGAAGAAACGCCGACGTATTCGATGAGGAGACAAAGGCATACATAATGAAGGGCGATAATCCGCTGGATTTCAAGAATCTTAAATTCACCAGGACGACAGAAGAGTCGCAGGCCCTCAACTTCGACCGCCAGCCGAAGATAATAATATCTGCGAGCGGCATGTGCGAAGCCGGCAGGATCAGACATCATCTGAAGCATAATCTCTGGGATCCGAGGTCATCCGTCATATTCGTCGGCTATCAGGCAGAGGGAACGCTCGGCAGAAATCTGCTCAACGGACTCAAGGATGTTACGCTTTTCGGAGAGACCGTTCATGTAAATGCCGAGATATATAACCTCGAAGGATTTTCGGGACATGCCGATAAAGACGGCCTGATGGAATGGCTCAAGGGATTCCAGGCGGAGCCTAAGCAGCTTTTCCTCGTACACGGAGAGCTGGAATCAAAAGAAGCCTTTGCTGCAAGCGTAAAGCAGGAAACCGGATATGACGCGACGATAGTGCGCGAGGTTTCCGAATATGAGCTTGAAAGCGGCAAATGCCTGTCGAGGGCGGAAGCTATGGCAGACGCCATGGACGAGGAGACCATTGAAGATATCAGAAGGAAAGTCGCGGATGTCCACGATGAAATAGAAAGAATACTTTATGATACAAGACTGCTGGTAGGACAGGAAGTTTCTCCTGATCAGATGGCCAAAATAAACAATGTAGTCAGGAATCTGGAAAAAGATGCAGTTCAGCTGGGCACCGCGGTCATCGAACCGAATGACAATTCATTCGATTTGAAAGTGACGCCTAAAGTATAGGAAGGACAGAAATGGTAAAACATATAGTAATGTGGAAATTCAGAGATGATGTTTCTCCGGAGCAGAAAGAAAAGCTGCGTTCCGAACTGCCGGCAGATTTTGCGGCGCTCGTTGACAAAGTGCCGTCGCTGAAGGCAGTGAAATTCATTTCATATCCTCTTTCGTCAAGCACGCACGATATGGCGCTCATGACAGAGCATGATGATGCGGAGGGACTGGCAGCATATTCTGCACATCCCGAGCATCAGGCGCTGGCAAATGCAAAAGTCCGCCCTTTCACAACGGAGAGAGCGGCTCTGGATTACAATGATTAGCATGTACATACTCAGGAAAGTGCTGTGGGTGATGCTCATAGCAATGCTCATGCTGGATTACAGCGGACGGATAACAGATCCAAAACAGAGACTGGCGCTGAACATACTGTTCGGCCTCTTCTCTGCGATGGTCCTTTATTCGGGACTTTCGAGCGCCTTCCGCGGTTCTCCGTCTGCTTCGGCAATAATAGGCATAGTCCTCGGAGCTGTGTGCCTTGCGGACAGCGTGAAGAATATAATGGAATACAGGCGCTGAGACCGGGGCGCTTTATAGTGCCAGCCCGGCTTTTTTAAGCATGGCGCTGATGTTTTCGAATGTTTCCAGATTCTTGCATCCGATGCGGTGCGTGTGGATGCCGTCTGTTAGAGTGCTGAGCGGCTGTGAATCGTCAGCTTTTACTTTTTCGACGAACATGTCGACTTCATAGCGCGACGAAACATTGAGCGGTCCTGTGAGCTCTCCGTAGATCGGGTGTTCGATAGTAACATCGATCACGGTACCGCCGTAATCGACAATAATATACAATTCTTCCTGAAGCCTGTTCAGTCTGTGTCTGACTGCGACAGTCCCGACATATCCGAAATTGCCGCGGACATCCGCTTCGAGAATATATCCGCGCGGGGTGGCCATTACCGGCTGCCCTTCAGCGCGAAGTATGGCGACATCGCCGACAATTATCTGTCTGCTCACATTGAATTTTTCCGCAAGTGAAGAAGCGCTGACGGGTTCGTGCGAGCTGTGCAGCATCTCCAGGATTTCATTTCTTCTGCTCAATGGATTCATTACTGGTTTCCTCCGATTCCTGTATATTATACAATGAAACCGGAAATAATGCACACGATGTAAATATCTTACATATTAATCAGCCTTTAATCTTGCTGTGATATATTGATATGTAAAGAATAGAAGGGATAACATGGTTTATAAAAGACAAAATATCAAAAAAATCACTGCAGTAATACTGGCGGCAATAGTCGGCCTGGCGTTTATGCCGGCTTTTACGGCGGATGCGTTCGCTGCATCTTCGCTTCCCGATGATCCGCAGGCGCCGGCTGCCGCATCGTCAGCATCTAAAACGACATCTGCAGTCACGACGAAAGCAGTGTCGTCACCGACGATGCCTGCGCAGTTCAGCGGGTATACCGTGTATTACGGCCCGGACATTTCACAGTGGAATTCAAGCACGACAACATATCTCACCGATGCACAGTGGGCAAAAATCAAAGCGGCAGGATATAAGTATGCGATCATCCGTGTGGGGTACAGAGGAACTTCAACGGGAAGCCTCAATGCCGACAACGGATATGTCCAGAACATCAAGTCGGCGCGCGCCGCCGGACTCAAGGTCGGCGTCTATTTCTTCTCACAGGCCCTTTCGGTTTCCGAAGCCAGGGCGGAAGCCAATAAGACACTGGAACTTATCGAGCCGTATAAGTCATATATAGATCTGCCGGTAGTCATGGATTATGAGTACTATTCGGGCGGGCGTCTTACGACAAGCAAACCGAGCGCTGCGGTCAAGACCCAAGCGGTCAACGCCTTCTTCGGCGTGATCGAGGACGCGGGCTATACGCCTATGCTCTACGCCAGCAGAAGCTTCCTGGAAAACAGCCTCAATGCAGCGGATATTGACAGCTCGGGTGAGATCTGGCTGGCACAGTGGGCGTCTTCGACCTCGTACAGCGGGCCGTTCAGCTTCTGGCAGTGGACAGATTCGGGGAAAATTTCCGGATTTTCCGGCAAGGTGTTCGATTTGAACGCCTGGTATACGAAGGACGTCCATCAGTACGATATGTCCTACGAGAAGCAGAAGCCGACAGGACTTTCCCAGTCGGCGCGGACAGGGACGAGCGTGACTCTGACCTGGACAGCAGCCCGCAAAGCGGACAGCTATACGATATACCGTTCAGATACCTACACGGGCACGTTTGTGAAAGTCGGCACGAGCACAGGCACCTCGTTCAAAAACACGGGACTCACTCCGGGCCGGGAATATTACTACAAGATAACTGCGAGCGGCACGGACTACACGGGGACAACGGTTACGAGCGGAAAAACATCCGGATATTCCAGAGCGTACTCAACAGTACCATACAAGACTGTTGTCACACTGCAGGAAACGGCGGATCTGTATAAGAGACCGAACACCACGACTCTGACGAGCATCGCCGGCGGCACGAAGCTAACGGGTATCACGAAGTCGAAGGATAATAATGGCGAGTACTGGTACCGCGTGGCGTATACATCAGGCGGCACGACCTATAACGGCTATCTCAAGGCGTCGAATCTCACGCTGACACGGACAGGAACGACGAAGCAGAAGGTGAATCTCAGAAAGTCGGCAACTACCTCGAGCACGAAGATACTGACGCTGGCCAAAGGCGTGACAGTTACGATCAGGGGCACTAAGGCGGATTCCGCCGGAGACACCTGGTATAAAGTAACATATAAGAAGAGTTCATCGAAAACATACAAAGGATATGTTTTCGGAAATTATATAAAATAAGAGAAATGCAGGCATACCGGGAGGTGTGTCTGTTTTTTTTGCCCTGAGCGCAGGAGGGAAAGGGAGCTTTTCCTTTAACGGGGACTCCGGATATGTTAGAATATGCGCATGGACTATTTAAATAAACTAAACGACAAACAGCGCGAAGCAGCGCTTTATACAGAAGGACCGCTTCTGATACTGGCGGGAGCGGGTTCGGGCAAAACTGCGACTATGACTCACAGGATCGCCCATCTGATCAGGGACAATGGGGTCAGCCCGTATAACATACTGGCAGTGACATTTACGAACAAAGCGGCGGGAGAGATGCGCGACCGTGTGGAGGGGATACTCGGCGGCAGCGTGAACATGTGGATCATGACATTTCATGCCGCCTGTCTGCGCATTCTCAGAAGGCATGCGGATATCCTGGGCTATACGAATTCTTTCATTGTATATGATCCGGTGGACACGAAAGCCGTAGTCAAGAAAATACTCAAGGACCGCGCGATCGACGAGAAAAAATTCCCGGTGGGAAGTCTGCTGGGCGCGATCAGTCATGCGAAGGAAGCCGAGATCGGACCGGACAGATACAAGAACGAGTACGGAGGCGGATACAGAGAGGAGATCATCGCCGGCGTATATTCGGAGTATCAGAAGACGCTCAAGGACAACAACGCAATGGATTTCGACGATCTTCTGTGGAACGCCGTAAATGTTTTCGACAGGGACGAAGCTATTCTCCTGGAGTATCAGAACAGGTTTCGCTATATAATGGTCGACGAGTATCAGGATACGAACAAGACTCAGTACAAATTCGTGAAGATGCTCGCGGAAGGTTCGGGCAATATCTGTGTGGTCGGAGACGACGACCAGTGCATCTACCAGTGGAGAGGCGCTGATATTTCGAATATCCTGGATTTTGAAAAAGATTTTCCGGGCGCGAAAGTCATAAAGCTCGAGCAGAATTACCGCTCGACGGGAAATATTCTCGCCGCTGCGCATTCTGTCATTGAAAACAATACGCACAGAAAGAGCAAAAAACTCTGGACTGACGCTGACGACGGCAGCAAGATCGTGTATCACAGGGCGGACAATGAAAAAGAAGAGGCATATTATGTAGCGCAGGAAATAAACAGGCTCTGTACGACCGACAGAAAATGGAACGATTTTGCTGTGCTCTACAGGACAAACGCGCAGTCACGAAACTTCGAGGAGGCGCTTTCGGCGCGCGATATCCCTTACAGGGTAGTCGGCGGTGTAAGATATTACGACAGGAAAGAAATAAAGGACATTGTCGCCTACATGCGCCTGGTCATGAACCCGGCGGATGATCTGGCCATGATGAGAATAATAAACGAACCGAAGCGCGGCATCGGCGGCACGACGCAGGCCAAGATAGCCAAGACCGCGGAGGTGATGGGGACCAGCGTTTTCGAGACATTGTGCGATGCGGATATCCGCAATTCACTTTCTGCCAAGGCTTCGCAGATGACGGCGGAAATGATCGAAACTCTGCAGCATTACCACGACGAGATGGACAACCTGCGCGTCAGCGACATCTACGACGGTCTGCTGAACGGCACGGGATACCTGAAAGCGCTCGAAGAAAAGGACAATGTCGAGGCGGACGGCAGGATCGAAAACCTGCTTGAGTTCAAATCGGTAATATACGATTACGAAGAAGAAGGCGAGCTGACTCTGTCGGATTTTCTGGAGAGGATAGCGCTGCTTTCGGATATAGACAACCACGACGAGAACGAGAACGCGGTGACGCTCATGACGATGCACAGCGCGAAGGGCCTCGAGTTCCCGATGGTTTTCATGCCGGGCATGGAAGACGGACTGTTCCCGAGTATGCGCGACAATACCGAGCAGGAAATGGAAGAGGAGAGACGGCTCTGCTACGTCGGCATGACGAGGGCAAAAGAACGGCTGTGTCTCACGAGTGCGGAACTGAGGATGCTTTACGGCAAGACGAACTACACGAGAGAATCACAGTTCCTCAGAGAACTCGATCCTCACCTGATCGACGGCGACGGAATATATGTCAAGAAGAAGGAAGTCGAGCTCGGTTCATCCGTTCCGTTCGACGGATACGCCCGTGAGATCCCGACGAAACCGTTCAATGCTTTCAGCGCCGCGAAGAAAGAGGTGCATGCGAAGGAAAAGCGCCGGCCGATCAGGCTGGCCGCGGGAGACATCGTGGAACACGGCAAGTTCGGACGCGGCATGGTCGTGAAAATAGACAAGGGTATCGTCGAAGTAATGTTCGACACTGCGGGCAAGAAGAAACTTGCGGTGGATGTGGCGCCGCTCACCAAGGTGAAGTAAATGGAAAATAAAAAAGAGCTCATAAAGCAGAAAATCGCCGTGCTCAATGAGGCGGCCAGGGCGTATTACACCGAGTCGCGTGAAATCATGAGCAATTTCGAGTACGATAAACTCTATGATGAACTCGTGAAACTTGAAGAGGAAACGGGTATTGTCCTGAGCAGCAGCCCGACGCAGAATGTAGGCTACGAGACACTCGGCAGTCTGCCTAAGGAGAGACATCCTGCGAGGATGCTGTCATTGAACAAAACGAAAAGCGTGGACGAACTGGCGGCTTTTGCCGGCAGTCATAAATGTCTGCTTTCGTGGAAGATGGACGGACTGACGATCGTGCTGACGTATCGCGGAGGCAAATTGTTCAAAGCAGTTACACGCGGCAACGGCGAGGAAGGCGAGGTCATCACGAACAACGCGAGGGTGTTCGCGAATCTGCCGGTGAAGATAGAGTTCGGAGGAGAACTCATATTACGGGGCGAGGCGACGATCTCATATTCGGAATTCGAACGGATAAACGAAATGCTGCCGGAAACAGATGCGGAATACAAAAACCCGCGGAATCTCTGCAGCGGTTCGGTCAGACAGCTGAACAACAAGATCACGGCGGAGAGGAACGTAATGTTCCGCGCCTTTACCCTTGTGAGCGCAGGACCTGCACCGGCCGGCGAGGCGGGCGATGACGCGCCTGCTCCGGATTTCGGGAACTCGCGTGAAAAGCAGCAGCTCTGGCTGAAAGACCAGGGATTCGACATAGTCTATTATATTATAGTTACAGGCGAAAACATGGCACAGGGCGTGCAGAAATTCGCGGATGAAATCGGCGGCAGTGATATGCCTTCGGACGGTCTCGTCCTGGTGTACGATGATATCGAATTCGGCAGATCGCTGGGGACGACGGCCAAGGCGCCGCGCGACAGTATCGCTTTCAAATGGAGCGATGAGATCAGGGAAACAAAGCTCATTGAGATCGAGTGGAGCGCATCGCGCACCGGACTGATCAATCCGATCGCGGTGTTCGAACCTGTGGAACTCGAGGGGACTACGGTCAGCAGAGCTTCGGTGCATAACGTCAGCATAATGAAAGAACTGAAACTGGGCATCGGAGATTTGCTCGAGGTCTACAAAGCCAACATGATCATTCCGCAGATCGAGCGCAACCTGACCGGCAGCGGCACCGCGGAGATACCGGATAAATGTCCGGTCTGCGGCGGGGAGACGGAGATACGCGGGGAGTCCGGCGTGGAAACGCTTTACTGCCTGAACCCGGAATGCCCGGCGAAAAAGATAAAATCGTTTTCGCTTTTTGTGAGCAGGGACGCCATGAATATAGAAGGACTGAGCGAGCAGACGATAGAGAAACTGCTGGGGCTGGGATTTGTCAGAGAACCGGCTGATTTCTTCCGGCTCGAGCGTTATCGCGAGGGCATTGAGTCGATGGAGGGGTTCGGCGAGAAATCGTTCGAAAACCTGCAGAAGGCGGCGGAAAAGGCGCGCAGCACCAATGCGGCCAGAGTGCTTTACAGTCTCGGCATCAGCGGCATCGGCGTGGCGAACGCCAAAGTCATCTCGAAAGCCTGCGGCGGCGACATGGCGAAGATCAGAGCGCTGACAAAAGAAGAGCTCCTGGAGATAGACGGCATCGGCGGAGTCATGGCCGATTCAGTTATCTCGTTTTTCGCAGATGAAGAAAACTGCCGGAAGCTCGATGATCTGCTGGCGGAACTTGATATAGAGAAAGAAACGAATAATGCAGAGCAGATCTTCGCGGGCATGACATTCGTCATTACCGGCAGTCTGCAGCACTTCGAAAACAGAGAAGAACTCAAGGAAGAAATCGAGGCGCGCGGCGGCAAAGCCGCGGGATCAGTCAGCAAAAAGACAGACTTCCTCATCAATAACGACGTGAACAGCGCCTCGTCGAAAAATAAAAAAGCCAAGGAACTCGGAGTGCCGATCATTGCGGAAGACGAGTTCATGGAAAAGTTCGGTATAGCCGGAAGGAGATAAAAATGCTCAAAGTGGGAAAGCTCGACAGCGACCTGCTCAAAGAGATCGTATTCGATAAAATAACATATAAAAGGCCGGAAGTCATCACCAGGCCGGGGATCGGAGAGGACTGCGCGGTCGTTGATTTCGGGGACTATGAATGTGTTATGTCCACAGATCCGATCACCGCAGCCATAAACGATATCGGCAGGCTTTGCATTCATATTTCGTGCAACGACATAGCTTCGAACGGCATACAGCCTGTCGGGATACTGCTCGCTGTATTGCTGCCGGTCGGTACTACTGAAGAGCAGATCGCGGAGATGATGAAGCAGGCCGGGGAGGCGAGCGCGGAACTCGGTGTCGAGATCATCGGCGGACATACGGAGATCACCGATGCGGTGAAGCAGCCGGTCATTACTTCCACGGCGATCGGCAGAGGCCCGAAGGGCGGTTCACAGAGCGCCGACGATATTGTCCCGGGAGACTTTCTTCTGATCACAAAAAAGGCAGGCATCGAAGGCACCGGCGTCATTGCCAGAGACAAGGCTGATGAGCTCGCGGAATTCATGACTGCTGAAGAAGTGGAAAAAGCTAAGGATCTCCTGAAGCTCGTGAGTGTCGTCAGAGAAGGCGTCATAGCGGGCGGCATCGGGACCCATGGCATGCATGATGTCACGGAAGGCGGCGTGCTGGGCGCAGTATGGGAAATGTGCAGCATAGCAGGGGTCGGGTGCGAGATCGACCGTGAAAGCATTCCCGCGGAGGCAGTAACGCTCAAGATGTGCGGGCATTACGGCATCGACCCGCTGAGGCTGATATCAAGCGGCTGCATGATGATCGCAGCGGCGGCAGACAAAAAAGACGAAATGACGGAGGCAATAAAAGCAGCCGGGATAGATGTGAGCTGCATCGGCAGGATCATGCCGGCAGAATACGGTCTCAGGATATCCGGCGGCGGCAGAACGGTAGAAATAACTCCGCCGGAGCCCGATGAAATCTATAAAGTGGTCGGGTAAAAAATAAATAAAGCAAAAGTTGACTATAATCGGCAAAACACATATAATTGTACAGTATGAAATTGCCTTTTGACAGCTCCGTTCGGCTCGGACTGGGTCCTGCGCAATAAGACACTGTGAACCTTGTCAGGTCCGGAAGGAAGCAGCAATAAGCGGAGGCTCTTATGTGCCGCAGACAAGCCTTTTTCGGCCGGCGGAGCTATCAAAGGGCGATTTCTTTTAAATTATATAAGGGAGAGGACATGTATAAAGCGCTGTATCGTGCCTACCGGCCCGAAGTCTTCGATGAAGTCATCGGCCAGGATCACATAGTGAGGATATTGAAGAATCAGATATCGCAGGGAACTGTTTCCCATGCGTATCTTTTCTGCGGCACGAGAGGAACGGGGAAGACGACTACTGCGCGTCTGCTCGCCAAGGCGGTCAACTGCACCGGCGAAGGCGAAAAACCCTGCGGCAGGTGCGACAACTGCATGGCCATCAAGAACGGGAATTTTGTCGATCTGATCGAAGTCGATGCGGCCTCGACCAATGGCGTAGACGATATAAGAAGCCTGCGTGAGAGCGTGAACTATCCGCCGGCTGTAGGCCGGAAAAAAGTGTATATCATCGACGAGGTGCATATGCTTTCGTCGAGCGCGTTCAATGCTCTGCTCAAGACACTGGAAGAACCTCCCGAAGCAGTAATGTTCATACTCTGTACGACGGAGCCGGAAAAGCTGCTCCCGACTGTGCTGTCGAGATGCATGCGCATGGATTTCCGGCGCGTGCCGGAGGACAGCCTACTGGAGAGACTTAAAAAAATCTGCGGCGAAGTAGGGGCGGAGATAGACGATGATGCTCTGAGGCTGATAGCCGTCAATGCCGACGGTTCGGCCAGAGACGGGATAACGCTGCTCGACCAGTGTATTTCCGGCAGACAGGGACATATATCGCGCGAAGATGTGCTTGATTCACTCGGCGCGGTCGATGTCGATACATATATTGAAATGACGCAGAAGACCGAGGCCAGAGATGTTGCCGGCGGTCTGCTGATGATAGACGGACTCATCCGCGCGGGCAAAGACGCGAGACAGATACTTCAGGGATGGATGGGGCATTACAGGAATCTCCTCATGGCGACATTCATTGATTCGCCCAAGGATATGCTGGGAATGTCCGAGGAAAATGCGGCCAGAGTTTCGGCTCAGGCGGCGGGGATGCATCTCGATGCGATCAACAACGCGATCATCGAAATCGCGAAGACGGCGCAGGTGGCGCGCATGTCGACACAGCCGAGGATCCTCCTCGAGATGTGCTTCGTGCAGCTGGCGACATATTCATCGGACGGTGCCAAAGTGATCCTGAAGACACCGGCGAAAAAGCCGGGCAGAGCGCCGAAGGCGCATGTTCAGGAGCAGAATCAGACAAAGACAGAGCAGGCCGATCAGGCGCCGCCGGACTTTTCGACGGAATCCTTCGCTGACGATGCCGATATTTCTGCGGCGCATTCGGAGCAGACGACGCTGGAGGCGGCGGAACAAAGTGATGATGACCGTGATGCGGAAGTTGTCGGTGCAGATATGGATATCGCTTCAGTCTGGGAAGATGTGGTAAGAGAAGCCATCGAGAGAAGCGACAGTCATACTATAGGGCTTCTGAAAAACACAGAGGCATTGTCGATGGACGAGACTACTGTGACAGTATCGGGAAGCCGGATGGCGGCCACCACGCTGGACAGCAACAGACAGTTCATAGAGAATATCCTGGAACAGCATTCGGGGTCCAGGAGACATATAGTCGTGACAGACGGCGAACCGGAAGAAAAACAGGAGACATTTACGGATATGGATCTGCAGCGCACATCGGAAAGTGCAGAAGGATTTCTCGGAATACCTGTTGAAATAGAAAACAAATAATATAAAGAACGGAGACTATTAATGGGAAAAGGAATGAGAGCGGGAAAGAAAAAGAAACCCGCGGCGATGAATCAGGCGCAGCAGATGGCGCAGATGCAGGCGCTCCAGCAGAAAATGGACGAAATGCAGGAAGAAATCAATGTGATGGAGCAGTCGGCGACTTCGGGCGGCGGCGCGGTGGAAGTCACGGTCAACGGCAAAAAGCAGATCACGGCAATAAAGATCGAGCAGGAAGTCGTAGACCCTGACGATGTCGAAATGCTGCAGGACCTCATCATTACTGCGGCCAATGAGGCGCTCCGCCAGATGGACGACATTTCGCAGAACAAGATGAATGAACTCACCGGCAGCCTCGGACTGCCTCCGGGGCTGATTTAATGAATTATTACGCCAGACCCCTGAGCAAACTCATCGATGAGCTTTCAAAGCTTCCCGGCATAGGCGGGAAGACCGCTCAAAGGCTCGCATTCCACATCCTTTCGCTGACGGACAGCGAAGCGGATGCGCTTGCCGATGCCATAAAAACCGCGAAACACGAGATGAGATACTGCTCGATCTGCGGCAATCTGACCGATGCGGACCCTTGCAGCATATGCGGCGACCGGACAAGAGACCGGTCGATGATATGCGTTGTCGAGAGCCCGAGAGATGTAGTTGCCATGGAAAAAATCAAAGAATATCACGGACTGTACCACGTGCTCCACGGCGCGATCTCGCCGATGGAAGGCATCGGTCCGGAGGATATCAACATCAAATCTCTGATAACAAGGCTCCAGCAGCATGATGAAATCAAAGAACTTATACTGGCCACGAACCCGAATATCGAAGGCGAGGCAACAGCCATGTACATCGCGAGGCTGGTCAAACCGTCGGGTATCAGAGTCACGAGGATCGCGCACGGCATACCTGTCGGCGGCGATCTGGAATATACAGACGAAGTCACTTTATTGAAAGCAATGGAAGGCAGGACCAGGTTATAGAAAACAACGGACTTAAAAAGCAGGATCTCTCGGTAACGACTATAGTATTCATGATCTTTTGTCTGGTTGCGGCAGGATGTTACGGAATCGAAGAGATGGTACCTGCTGCGGGCCCGGGCATGACTGTGATCATGCTTATTGTGCTGCCGTTCGTCTGGGGGCTGCCGTTCGGACTGGTTGCGAGCGAGCTCGGATCGGTGCGTCCGCAGGAAGGCGGATATTACAAATGGGTGCAGGAGGCGTTCGGCGAGTTCTGGGGTTTTCAGGCCGGCTGGTGGCGCACGGTATCCATATACATAGACAATACACTTTATGTCATACTGGCCGGCGGCTACGCTGCAACGGAATGGCATCTTTCATCCATCCAGGAATTTATTCTCAAAGCAGCAATGATCATCATCTTCACATATATCAATGTTCGCGGTGTCAAGGACGTCGGCATTGTGAGCACGGTGCTGTCGGTAATTGTCATCGCATCTTTTGCTGCGGCTGCAATAGTCGGATTCATGCACTGGTCGGGGGGCATCGGACCGCTGACACCGGAGCCTGCAAGAAACTTTGCGGACTGGCTGTATTACATCGGCGCGGGCATTTCAGTGGGTATGTGGATGTATTCGGGCTATGAGTCGATGTCGACGATAGCGGGAGAGATAGAAGATCCCCAGGTAATATCCAAAGGCACTATTCTCTCGGTGCCGCTGATCATGCTCGTATATATTCTGCCGACGATCGCGGGCCTCGGCTCGGTAGGCAAGTGGCAGCTCTGGGGCACGGAAGTCGGCAATATCGGCTACTCTGATATTTTCACAACTTATATAGGACCTGCGTCGGGCGTTGTTTTCATAGTAGTTTCGATCCTTGCGCAGTGTTCGATCTACAATACATATATCGCTTCGGGCTCGCGGGGGTTTTTCTCTCTGGCCGGCGATCATCTGGCGCCTCCGGTCCTCGTAAAGTGCGACAAGAAGCGCGGAGTGCCGTACGTCGCGGTGCTCTCGGTGGGCATAGTAAATCTCATACTCTGCATGCTGCCTTTCGATGTAGTTGTGGTGGTAGATGTATTTATGCTGATATCATCATACATTCTCGTTTACCTGGCGGAGCTCAGACTGCGGAAGACGATCCCGCGCGAGGAATACAAATTCAGGATCCCGGGAGGAAAATGGTTCATCTATACCCTGTGCATCGTTCCGATGACTGTGGCAGTAATATCGTTTTTTATCAACGGTTCCGATTATTTCATCGGCGGCATGGTCGGGGTCGCGACGGGTCCGCTGCTTTATGCGATATGGAAAAGAAAATACGGCGGCATCACGCCTAAGGATCCGCGTACAGGTCTCGGTTTCGGAGACCTGAAGCACATCTCTAATATTATGTTCATACTCTCGGGCCTCGGTGCAGTCGGGATATTGTTCCTGCCGCGGTATGAAGCGGGCCTGACCTCAGCCGACTATTTCGGCGGGATCTTTGCCGGATACGGAAACGTGCAGACAGTAATATTCGTACTGATCGGCGCGGGTACTGTTATTACGGCAGTTATCGGCGCGGTGATCAGGAAACTAGACGGGAGAGCGCATACAGATGGGTGAGAAGCTGAATAAAAGATACACAAAAAAAGAAGCGACGATCCTGCGCATCTGCGTGATAACCGCTGTAGTCACGACTTTCTCCGGAAGCTCACTGAACATCGCAGTGCCGTTCATCGAGAAAAGTTTCCACATGGGCGCGACTTCGGTGGGCTGGGTCATCACGACTTACATGCTTGTGACATCGGCCCTTTCTGTGCCGATGGGCAAATTCTCGGCCAAGATCGGCATGAAAAAGGGCCTGATCATCGGGATCGGCATATTCGGCGCCATGACATTCGCGGCGACATTTGCGGTGAACGGACCGATGATCATCACGCTCAGAGCCCTTCAGGGACTGGGTTCTTCTTTTCTCTTCGCCACGAATATGGCAATCGTCGTCCTCACTTTTCCGGCCGAGAAGAGCGGCGAAGCTCTCGGGATCATGACCGCCGGCACCTATATCGGACTTTCGCTCGGACCGGTCGTCGGAGGCCTGCTGACGCAGTACTTCGGCTGGCGCTCAATATTCATCGTAATGACGATCGTGAGTCTGGCTGCATTCATTCCGGCTGTCAGAGAACTCGACTGGAAGAACGAACCAAAGCATCCGGAACTCGACATGGATCTGCGCGGCACTATTCTCTACATGGCAGGGCTGGTGCTGTCGATATACGGATTTTCGAACATCGCCTCCGGCACATTAGGCTGGGCGCTCCTGGGCATAGGGATCGCGCTACTGCTGCTCTTTGTTTTCGCGGAGACGCATACCGCCGATCCGGTCGTTACCGTCGGCATCTTCGCGCACAACGCGATATTCACACTTTCGAACATTACTGCCCTGCTGAATTACAGCGCGATATTCACGATAAGCTATCTGATTTCGATCTATCTGCAGGTGATCATGGGATACAGTTCCCGGACAGCAGGACTGATACTCGTCGTGCAGCCTCTCATGCAGGCGCTGCTGTCGCCGCGGATCGGAAAACTTTCAGATAAGGTGGCGCCGTGGAAACTGGTAACGCTGGGCATGGGGATATGCATGGCGGTATTATTTGAATTTTCGCTGCTGCATATCGAATCGCCGCTGTGGCTCGTGATCCTGATGCTGGCCTGTGCCGGAACGGGCGTGGCATTTTTCAGCGCGCCCAATACGAATATGATTATGTCGTCGGTAGGCCCGTCTGACAAGACATTTGCTTCGGCGACTCTCGCTACGATGCGGACGATCGGGCAGACTACGGGCATGGCAGTCGTCACTCTCATCGCCGGCATGTATGTGGGCAATCAGGCTCTGGAGACGGCGCCGAAATCACTGCTTATTGCAACCATCCACTGGTGCTTTCTCGTATCGACGGTTCTCTGCACGGCCGGTGCGGTCATGAGCATAAGCAGGAAGAAAGCATAATCCGGTATTCTGAATCAATCAATATTTACAAGAATGCACATGCTGGAAAAAGTGAATTCAAAATAAGGTACCATTGACGGGTATTTCACGGGATTGGTACCTTATCCAATGGGCTGCAGCGATTGAACGTATGCGCAACTCGCATATATCAGTGAAAACGGACAATGTTAGCTGCGACTAACCGCTGCGACCCACTTCTTAAGGTACCAAAATCAAAGAAAATCTCCAATTGGTACCTTATTTCGAGAAGCCTCTGATAACGGTGAGGCGCCCGGGTCTGAACTTATACTGTACCCATATTTATGGACAGACAGGAGCAGAGAGAATTTTACCGGGAAGAATTCACAGGCCGATATATTGAAAGATGACAGCTTTTTCATTTGCCTGTGCAGCATATTACTGTTACAATAAGCTAATAATGCGGCAGCGTCAGATCTGCGGATCCGGAGGGCCGGCATAAGAAATACCTTCAGCAGAAAAGAGGAAAGTTTAGTGAACAACAGAAGAATAGACCCGTTTATGATGCTGTTCCTGGCATTTATGGTGTATGCAGGATTCAGGGACGGCATGTACAGCGCCAGTCCGCGTGAATGGCTGCTTACAAAAATATATATCCTGCCCGGCATTATTATCGGCCTGGCGTTCCACGAATTCGCTCATGCGGAAGTCGCGTACAGGCTGGGCGATCAGACGCCGAGATATCAGGGACGGCTCACACTGAATCCGCTGGCTCATATGGATCTGGTGGGATTCATCTCGCTGGTCTTCATAGGTTTCGGCTGGGGGAAGCCGGTGGAAATAGATCCGAACAATTTCAAGCACCGCAGGAGAGACGAGATGCTCGTCGCGTTTGCGGGTGTAGTAATGAATTTTCTGCTCGCGGTGGCGTTCACGCTGATCCTGAAATGGTACATGGGAATGATCGGCTACACGACGTACACGCTGAGTTCATGGCAGGGCACTGTGTATTACATAATATTGTATGCGATACAGATCAACCTTGTCCTGATGATTTTCAACCTGATGCCGGTTCCGCCGCTCGACGGCTGGAACATCATCACGGAAATATTCAACCTGCGGAAGTACAACTGGTACTGGCAGGTTTACAGATACGGGTGGTTTATTCTGATGGCCCTCATCATGTTCAATTTTACGGATGTGGTCCTGAACAGAGGAGTCGATTTCTTCCTCGGGATACTATCGCATCTGCTCTAAAAGATCAGACATATTTTCAGCATAGATATCGCAGAGATGCGATATCTTTTTTGTGTCGGCGTTCATGCTTTCGTCATAAATACCCGCCGTGCGGAAGCCGGCGTTTTTTGCAGTAATGAGCGCGTAGTACGCATCGTCGACGACCCAGGTGTTTTCTTTTTCCGTTCCGAGCCGGCTCAGCGCTTCTTCAAAGATCCGCGGTTCGTCCTTGCCGCTCGATTCGGTCGAAGTGATTATGAACTCGAAACTGTCGAGGATTCCGGTATGCTCCAGCGCCATTCTGACCTGTGCGGATTCGGTGGAAGAGGCAACACAAAGCTTCACGCCGGATTTTTTCGCGTAATCGATGAATTCCGCCGCGCCTTCCTTGAGTACGACATCATAGCGGTAATAATCATCCATTACTGCCATAACGCCGTCTATTATATCCGGCCACTCCTTGTCGATCCCGTACCTGCTGCGGAAGTATTCCGCCGACTGCTTCAGACTGAATGTCTTGAGTTTGTCATTCAGATCAGGCTCCGGCTCGATGCCCTGCTGTATCAGGTATTTGTCGCTGACCGACATCCACTGCGGCATGGAATCTGTGAGAGTGCCGTCCATGTCCATTATCAATCCCTGTGCTTTCATGTTTCCATTCTATTGCAAACAGCAGATGTTTTCAAGGCGCCGCAGTGTCATATCGCACCGCTGTCATTATTAAAGTTGGATTAAAGCCGCGTGAAGTTTGGGTGAAATTGGAAATCCCTTCACAATGCGGCCGGTAAAGTCTGCTATTATGATATAAGAAAAATGACATTAAAGTAATAACTGACGGAATCGGGGGATTGTTTATGAATCGTAAAAAAGGAATCAGCAGCAAAAGAGTGAAGACATTCTGGGGAGTGCTATTATCACTTTGCGTGGCCTTTACTTTTATGCCTGCCGCACTGCCGTCTTCTGCAAATGCTGTTTCAGCGTCGAATGCCGCAGCGGCTTTGTACAAGGCTGACGGAAAAACGGTTGTGCGCTATTACTCATCGCTCAAGAGCGCGATCAAGGGACTGAGCAACAACAACAGGATCATCAAGGTGCTAAACAAAGACGTCACACTGACGGGCGGCATCACAGTGAACCGGGACTACAAATATACTATCGACCTGAACGGACACTCCGTCACGGGCAGCAGCACCTCGGCCTTGCTGGATATTACTGCAGGCACTGTCGGCATAGCGAACGGAACTATTACTAATACAGGCGGCGGAAGCGCTGTTGCGGAAAACGGCGGAAGCGCCGTGCTGCCTGAAGATTATTCCGGCTCGATTTCGTCATCATCGCTCAGTCATATCCCGCAGGCGCATTTCGTGAATCTGACCGCCGAAGGAAACGGAAGTCAGACTCTGAACGGGTCATCCTGGACTTCAGGATCGAGATTTATCCGCACGGGAAGCAGTCTGCATCTTACATTCACTCCGTCAGACACATCGGTTTACGAAGTGGCGGGACTGACGGTCAACGGAGCGGACAAAGGCAAGATAACGAGCTATACGATAGCCGATTCCTCGAGGACACGGGATTATTCTGTCTCCGTTAAATACGATTATATTTCCTTCAATGTGCAAGCAGTGACCATGATGGGATCCTCTGCCAACACGATATGCGGCACGATCGATCCTGCGGGAACGACTGCCGTCAGAAAGGGTGAAAGCCGGACAATTACAATCAGCGCCAAAGACGGCTATCAGCTCGACGATGTGGTTGTCGACGGCGTCAGTCAGGGTGCAGTCACCTCGTACACATTCAGCAATGTAAACGAGGATCATACTATCAGCGCTTATTATGAGAAGACAGCTCTTTTCATAATGCTGGATCCGGGCCATTTCAAAAACTACAACAAGGGCGCTGTGTCGGGATATTATGAAGGCAACCAGATGTGGAAGCTCGGCAATTATCTCGAAAGTGCACTGAAGGAATACCCGGGAATTATCGTCGGCAAGACGAAGAGTTCGCTGATGACATACGAATCCGGCGTATATGCGCGCGGTCTTAAAGCAAAGGGCTATGATTTGTTCGTATCGCTGCATTCCAATTCTTCGGATGTATCCTCGGTCGATTATCCTCTGGCCATAGTTTCGGCCAATGCTCCGATGTATACAGAAGCGCGCGGTGTAGGTGTTAAGCTCGCCAAGGTTGTAAAATCAACAATGAATACCAAGCAGGACTATCAGATATGGATCAAGAGACAGTCCGACGGGCGGGACTGGTACGGAGTCATCCGCGGCGCTGCAGAGTATGATGTTCCGGCAGTAATAGTCGAGCATTCGTTCCATTCGAACAGGACTGCGGCGAAGTGGCTGATGAGTGATGCCAATCTGCAGAAGATGGCCGATAATGAAGCCGCCGCCATCGCAGATTATTACGGTTTGTCGAAGGACGGTACTGTAGCTGCGCCGAAGAAGCCGACGGGTTTCAGGCTCACGGTCAGGAGTTCGTCAAAAATAAAAATATCCTGGACAAAGAGCCTGGGAGCGACCGGATACCAGATATACAGAAAAGACAGTTCCGGAAATTATACGAAGATAGCCACTACATCGTCTTCCTCGTATACGGATTCTGGACTTGTTTCAAAGACGACATATACATATAAAATACGGGCCTACCGTACAAACGGATCGGCAAAGACCACGAGCTCATGTGCATCTGCCAGATCGGCCACGACAAAATAGACGGCTGCAGCAAAACAGACCGCTGTGATAAAACAGATCGTTACGGCAATGAAGCCGTACGAGTATATATGGACCAGTTGAGTTTGGTAACTCAGACCAAAAAGCGGAGCAGAAGCATGCTCCGCTTTTTGCTCGTCTTCATTTGCCATGACCATTGTCATGACCGTTCGCATGCGCGGTCACGGATATTCACATGCTCGACGGCAGCCATTTTCTTATGCTCTATTCAGCGATTAGATGAGGTCTGCAGTGCCGGTATCCGGCCCACGGAGTATACAAGACAGACGCCCGATATCCTGCCCACAGAGCATACAAGCCGGCAGCCGCCTGACAGCCGGCTGACGGGGCATTCAATGTGGCCGGGATCAGATAGTTCCTGTGCGCTTGACGCAGCGATATTTCCTACAGGTGCGGACGCCGCCGTCCCCTTTAAAACACATTGCGGATGCCGGTCCCATTCAAAATACCATTGTGTGGACCTCGTCTACATTCAAAACATCGTTGCGGACGCCTGCGCTACAAAAATGCCGTATGTGCGGACACCTGTTCCCCTAAAAACACCATTGTGACAAAATTGTTAGCACTCTTTGCGATTGAGTGCCAAAAAACTGTTTACTTTTTGAAAACGGGGTATTAATATAATGTCAAGGTAAGTTAGATTTTCAAAAGGAGGCAAAACTATGAACTTGGATAAATATACACAGAAAGCACAGGAAGCCATAGTTGACTGCCAGAATATCGCGATTGCGGAGGGCCATCAGACGCTGGACGGAGAACATCTCCATATGGCGCTAATGAAGCAGGATGACGGCCTGATCCCGAAATTGATAAAATATATGAAGATAGACGCAGGGGCGGTCACTGCGGACGTGCAGTCAGAATTAAATAAACTTCCGAAGGTCGAGGGGCAGGGTGCGGACAGCATGTACGCGACCAGGCGTTTCAACAAATTACTGCTGGATGCAGAGAAGATCGCCGGAGATTTCAAAGACGAGTATGTAAGCGTTGAGCATATATATCTTGCGCTGCTCGCCGAGAGAGGAACGCCGTCGGCGGCGATCTTCAAAAAATACAATATCACAAAACAGAAATTCCTCGAAGCTCTTTCTGAGGTGAGAGGCAACCAGACAATTACCAGCCAGAATCCGGAAGATACATATCAGGTTCTGGAGAAGTATGGACGCGATCTCGTACAGATGGCCAAGGAAGGCAAGATCGATCCGGTCATCGGCAGAGACGAGGAGATACGTCATACTGTGCAAATATTGTCCAGAAGGACCAAGAACAATCCGGTGCTCATCGGTGAACCGGGTGTCGGCAAAACTGCCGTTGTTGAAGGACTCGCTCAGCGTATCCTAAACGGCGATGTGCCGGAGTCCCTGAAGGACAAAACTATATACGCTCTTGATATGGGTTCGCTGATTGCGGGTGCAAAATTCAGGGGCGAGTTTGAAGAGCGTCTGAAGGCAGTGCTCAATGAGATCGAGAAATCGGACGGAAGGATACTGCTCTTCATTGATGAAATACACAACATAGTCGGAGCCGGCAGGACGGAAGGCTCAATGGATGCCGGCAACCTGCTCAAGCCGAAACTGGCAAGGGGCGAGCTGCACTGCATCGGCGCGACTACACTCGACGAGTACAGAAAATACATCGAAAAGGATGCGGCGCTTGAGAGACGTTTCCAGAAAGTCCTGATCGATCAGCCTACGGTCGAAGATACGATTTCGATCCTCAGGGGACTCAAAGAAAGATTTGAGATCCACCACGGTGTCCGTATCACCGATAATGCGCTGATAGCCTGTGCGACACTTTCGGACAGATATATATCAGACAGATTCCTGCCTGATAAGGCGATAGACCTTATGGATGAGGCCGCATCGAAAATCAGAACCGAGATCGACAGTCTGCCGGAAGAACTGGATGAGATACACAGGAAAATCATGCAGCTCGAAATCGAGCGCCAGGCGCTTTCGAAAGAAGAAGACGGCGTATCGCAGAAGAGACTGGATGCGATAGAAAAGGAACTTTCGGAACTCAACAATAAGAACGACACGATGAGAACTCAGTGGGAATCCGAAAAACGTGCGATCACGGAAGTGAAAGACACGAAGAAGGAAATTGAAAACACGAAACTCATGATCGAAGAAGCCGAGAGAAAATACGACCTGGAAAAACTGGCCGAACTCAAATACGGGACATTGCCTGCACTCGAGAAAAAACTCGAAGAGGAAAAAGAAGAAACAGGCGACCCGAAAGAAAACAAACTCCTGAAAGAGGAAGTTACAGAAGAAGAGATCGCAGAAGTCGTATCGCAGTGGACGGGTATACCTGTCAGCAGACTGCAGGAGACAGAGCGGCAGAAACTTCTCAGGCTGCCGGAAATACTTCACGAGAGAGTCATCGGGCAGGAAGAAGCAGTCGAAGCTGTTTCGGAAGCTATACTGAGAGCAAGAGCCGGGCTGAAAGATGAGAGCAGGCCTATCGGATCGTTCATATTCATGGGACCTACCGGAGTCGGCAAAACAGAACTGGCCAAAGCACTTTCAGAAGCACTGTTCGATTCCGAAAAGAACCTCATCAGGATCGACATGTCCGAATATATGGAGAAGCATTCAGTCTCGAGACTGGTCGGAGCGCCTCCGGGATATGTCGGATACGATCAGGGCGGACAGCTTACAGAAGCGGTCAGGAGACATCCTTACAGCGTAATACTGTTCGATGAAATCGAAAAAGCGCATCCTGATGTATTCAATATATTACTGCAGCTGCTCGACGACGGACGACTGACAGACAACCAGGGCAGAACGGTCGACTTCAAAAACACGATCGTGATACTGACATCGAACATCGGCAGCGCATACCTCACCGAACATATCAACGACGACGGAACAGTAGATCCGGGAGTCAAGGAAGAGGTTACGGAAGAACTGAAGAGAAACTTCAGACCGGAGTTCATCAACAGGATAGACGATATCGTAGTATTCTCGCCGCTGACAGAAGCACAGATCATGAAGATCATCGACCTGTCGGTCGCGGAGATACAGTCGAGACTGGCGGAGAGAGACATCACGATAAAGCTGACGGACGAAAGCAAAAAGCTCATCGCCAAAGAAGCGTACACGCCGCAGTACGGCGCGCGTCCGGTCAAGCGTTACCTGCAGAAATACATCGAAACCGGCATCGCGGAAAGGATCATCAAAGGAGAGATCACAGATGGTCAGGAGATCATCATCGATGCGAGCCAGGGACAGCAGCAGTTCACTGCAAACTAGTGTGTGGTCAGAAAATAAATACAGAAGCACCTGTGCGAAAGCACGGGTGCTTTTTTCACGGGACAGTAATATTGCCGCAATACGGTTCTGCAGTATTTCGCGGGGCAGCAGTGCGCAGGGCAGCAGTGCCGGCGGCGCGTCAACACATTGCAGTGCGTCAACAAACGGCGGCGCTAGGAAAGTTTGATGTCTTTCGGGCGGTCGTGCTTTATCCGTGAACGGTACAGTTTTATTATCAGCGTCATTATGTAATCATACAGAATAAATCCGCAGAGCCCTGCAGCGGCGAGCGCCCAGGCAGGGAACTTGCTCGGCAGGACGATGTTGCCGAAGAACAGCGCTTTGAAGAAAAACCAGGCGATCCCGAAGATCAGCGCAAAGCAGATGACCTTGACGGCGATCTGGCCGACAGGGTTGCGGTATCTCTCGGCAAAATACTTGATGAATCCGTACAGGCCGAAAAAGAAAATAAAAGGAATGACCGCGATTTTGTTCGGCACGATCATGATGCAGAGCAGAGACGAGGCGACATATGTGAGCGCGCCGCCGGCGAGACCGGACTCAATGATCATTACTGCAGTGAAAATCGAGCTCACCCCGTAAAATGTCAGCTCAAGTCCCGGGATCATCGAAGAAATCATGACCGAAACTACTGAAAGGGCGACGCAAACGCCGCCCATAGTCATTCTTCTTGTTTTAGCTTTCGCATCCATTTGTCAGCAGCACCCTCCCGGTGTGAGACAGTCGAGACACATCGCGCACTGGCATGCCTGGCAGAGAGCGTCCTCGTTCGAGTTATAGCCCTGGCCGTATGCCATGTTCCTGTATCCTGTGCCTGCGGAATTGAGCGCATTGAGCGCCTGTCTGTACTCCATGTCGTTCGGAGCCATATTGCAGGCCTGCTGGATCTTGCCGCGCGCGTCGTCGTACCATCCGCGTTTGTATGAGACCATGCCGGAGAGGAAGATCCACTCGGCGTTTTTGACAGGTATGTTGTTCAGCTTCTGCTCTGCAGCAGCCAGGTTGTTGGTATCGATATCGCGTCTGATCGCCTGGAATTCAGGCGATCCTTTGGCCTGTCCGCCGCCGGAATAGGATCCGCCGTACGAGCCGGATCCGGCACCTGTGCCGTTCTGGTTTTTCGTGAGCATGTCATAGGCTTCATTGATGTCGCGCATCTTTTCGGCCGCGAGATCTGCGAGCGGATTGTTCTGATATCTGTCCGGATGATATTTTTTTACCAGTTCCCGGTATGCCGCCTTGATTTCTTCCTGTGATGCGCCTTCCTTTATTCCCAGTGTTTCATATGGATTTGTTACCATTATTCTTCTCCTTCGAGTGTAGTGTTTCCGAGTACGTTGTCCGTGCTGCGGAGCAGCCCCATTCGCACTATGTTTTCTATTATAGCGTTATTCTTCTTTATATCAAGAAGATCAAGCATTTTGCTCATTTCAGCACACAAAATCAACATGTTCTGTTCGCACTCCGGCTTTATCCGGGTAATGAATTCAGCTGCGGTTTCGTGGGCTCTTTCGTAATATCCGTATCGGTACAGTAATGGGTTGAATGAGTCGTTGATGATGTCTTCCGCCACGTCGTCGAACGCGTCGACGAGGTATATCCATTTTCCCAGATGGTAGCCGAATCTCTTAAGTACGCGGATCTGGCCGTCACCGCAGTTGTACGCGCCGCCTGCGAGAATAGTTTCGAGGATCCTGCCGAAGCAGTCCGAAACCTGATCGAGGCTTGAGCATTTGTGAGATTCGAGGAAAGCAAGCTCTTTCAGCAGCGATTCAATTTCCAGCGTGAGATCGGGATGCAGTCTCTGTACAGTCGAAAAGTATTTGCTGAGCACCATTTTTCCGACTTTGGCTTTAGCGCTGTTGTCATCGTCGATATCGTCCTGCATATTCATATATGCCAGCATCAGCATGATATCTGCCGCATAATCGACGTATCTGTTTTTTACGATCGTCTTCTTCTGAAAGCGGTGCGCGATGCAGTGCTCTCTTTTTACAGTGTCGCTGCTGTCATCCATGCCTGCAAGAAGCACAGCAAGAAATGCCGAGTCATAACTCAGCATAGCTCTCGGAACGTGACCGTATCTTGAGCCTACTGATTTGCATACTCCGCAGTAATAGCCGTTGTACAGTTCATATTCTTTGACTTTCATTTCCGGCTTTTCACAGATGACATATCCCAACATTTTTTTACCTCGCTTTCAATATACCATAAAAGTATGCATAAACAAATAAAAATTGTATACCGGAACGCTTTCGTCTTGACAATCTTAAAAAGAATCGTATAATTGTATACAAGCATACAATTTAGTCCGCAAAGGCGGGAATCATTATATCAAAGGAGATCATTATGGGAAAGACACTTGCTTACAAGATCCTCGAAGATCATCTGATCAGGGGCGAAATGGTACCCGGAACAGAAATCACGATCAAAATGGATCAGACACTTACGCAGGATTCTACGGGAACGATGGTTTATCTGCAGCTCGAGGCTATGGGCATAGAGCATGTAAAAACAGAACTTTCAGTTGCGTACATCGATCACAACACGCTTCAGACAGGGTTCATGAATGCGGATGATCATGCATTTATTAAAAGCGTTGCCAAGAGACACGGCATTCTGTATTCGAAGCCGGGCAACGGCATATGCCATCAGCTTCATCTGGAGAATTACGGCAAACCGGGCAAAACTCTGCTGGGATCGGACAGCCATACGCCAACAGGCGGCGGCATAGGCATGATCGCGATAGGAGCGGGCGGACTCGACGTAGCTGTCGCTATGGCAAAAGGAATTTACAGCCTGACTGTTCCGAAGGTTATCAATGTAAAACTGTCGGGCAAACTGCAGCCGTGGACATCAGCAAAGGATGTCATTCTGAAGGTGCTGCAGGAGCTTTCCGTCAAGGGCGGTGTCGGCTGCATCGTGGAATATACAGGCGAAGGCGTGAAGTCCCTCTCAGTAACTGACAGAGCGACTATCACCAACATGGGCGCGGAGCTCGGAGCGACAACATCTGTATTCCCGAGTGATGAGAGAACAAAAGAATATCTCACGCAGGAAGGAAGACCGCAGGATTTCGTACCGCTGGCAGCAGACGAGGATGCGGTATATGACAGAGAGCTCGATATAAATCTTTCGGAGCTCGTGCCGCTGGCGGCGAAACCGCACATGCCGGACAATGTTGATACAGTGGAGAATATAGGCAGGATCAAAGTCGATCAGGTGGCGATAGGGAGTTGTACGAATTCCTCATATGTGGATCTGATGAAAGTCGCGGCCATTCTTAAAGGTAAGAAAGTGCATCCTGATGTCAGCCTGGTCATTTCACCGGGATCATCGAGGATCACCGAGAAACTTGCGACAAACGGAGCCATGGCGGATATGATAGCTGCGGGTGCCAGGATAATAGAAAATGCCTGCGGACCATGCATAGGCATGGGTCAGTCGCCGAAATCCGGAGCTGTTTCGCTCAGGACATTCAACAGGAATTTCAAAGGCAGGAGCGGTACGCTCGATGCCGATATATATCTCGTGAGCCCTGAGACGGCGGCTATTTCCGCGATCGAGGGAGTTCTCACGGACGGAAGCAAAACAGGACTGGAGATGCCGGAAGTGTCGATGCCTGATTTTGAGATCAACGATAATTTCATGATCTATCCGGAAGGAACGAATACACAGAATACGGAAGTGGAAATGGGACCGAACATCAAACCGTTCCCGCTCAATACGCCGCTCACGGATACTGTCAGAGCAAAGGTATGCCTGCACCCGGGAGACAACATTACTACAGACGATATCATGCCGTCGGATTCGAGACTGCTGCCGTACCGTTCGAACATTCCGCATCTTGCTGATTACTGCTTCGAAAAGATCGACGGGGAATTCGCGTCGAGATGCAAGGAAGCTAAGGAATGTGCGATCGTAGGAGGCGAGAATTACGGACAGGGATCGTCGAGAGAGCATGCGGCTCTGGCGCCGCTGTATCTCGGTGTGAAGTTCGTGATCGCCAAATCGTTCGCGAGGATACACCGTTCGAACCTTATCAACAGCGGCATTATTCCGCTCGTGTTTGAAAACCCGGCGGATTACGATGATTTTGAGATCGGACAGGAGCTCGTGATCGAGAATGCGGTCGAGCAGGTCAGGAGCAACAAGATCAAAGTGAAAAATACCGCGACCGGAAAAGAATATGCTACTGCAGCCAATCTTCTCAGCCTCGAACTCGAGATGATACTTGCAGGCGGAAAGATAAATTACCTGAATGCTCAGGACTGATCCCTTAAGGAGGAATACAATGACACAGACAGCAGATTACAAGAAAAGAATAGAGGATATCGTGACGGCGCAGCTGGCACGTGTTGAGAAAATGAAGGCTGATCATGATTTTGATGATTTCCAGTCGCTGGACAAGATCGTTATCGGGTGCATCGGCGGAGACGGCATAGGCCCTCTTATCATGGAGCCGACCTATGATCTTCTCGAGAAACTTCTGGAGAAAGATGTGAAGAGCGGCAAGATAGAACTCAGGATGATCGACGGCCTGACGATCGAGAACAGATCGGCTGCCGGACAGGCTATTCCTGATGATGTTCTTGAGGAAATCAAGGCCTGCAACGTGCTGCTGAAGGGCCCTACTACGACACCGAGAAAAGGTGACAAATGGGGGAACATCGAAAGCGCGAACGTGGCGATGAGAAAGAAGCTCGACCTCTTCGCCAATGTAAGACCGGTAGCTATACCTGAACTCGGAGTCGACTGGACATTCTTCAGAGAGAACACTGAATGCCTTTATGCGCTCGGCAGCGACGGGATCGATGTGACGGATGACCTTGCGATAGACTTCAGAGTCATTACTACGCAGGGGACTGAGAGGATCGCGAAGATGGCGTTCGACTATGCGCAGGCCAACGGCAAGGACCGCGTATCGATCGTGACCAAGGCGAATATCGTCAAGAAGACTGACGGGAAATTCCTCGAAGTATGCAAGCGCATCGGCGAGGATTATCCCGGCATCACGGTCGATGACTGGTATATCGACATTGCCACAGCCAAACTCGTAGACCCTAACAAGAGAAGCGACTTCCAGGTGTTCATCCTGCCGAACCTTTACGGCGACATTATCACGGACGAAGCAGCTCAGCTCCAGGGCGGAGTCGGAACAGCGGGCAGTGCGAACATCGGACAGCATCACGCTATGTTCGAAGCTATCCACGGCAGCGCTCCGAGAATGATAACAGAGGGACGTTCGGATTATGCGAACCCTTCGAGCATCATGAGAGCAGCGGCGATGCTGCTTTCGCACATCGGTTATCAGGCTGAATGCGACAGACTGAATGAGGCGCTCGACATCTGCCTTGACAAGGAGAAGAAGATCGTTATCGACAGCAGAGGCAACGGAGCAACACGCGACGAATTCGTAGAATATCTTTACTCGAAACTGTTCTAAAGAAAAGGCGGTAATATATGGCAGTTGTAACTAAAAATCTGAACGGGGTCACGTCCAAGAACGTTTCTCTGTCAACGGATCTGTTCGTGAGACTGAAGGAGGACATCCTTTCAGGCGCGCTCAGAAACGGCGAGAAGCTGACGGAAAAGGATCTCTGCGATAAGTACGAGGTCAGCAGGACTCCGGTGAGAGAAGCGCTTGTGCAGCTCCAGGCTGAGGGACTTATCGAAAACGTTCCGAACAGAGGAGCATTTGTCACGAGTCTTTCGGACAGAGATATCGACGATATGTATACTCTCAGAAAAGCGTACGAGGTACAGGCTACGCGCTGGGCGATAGAAAGGATCACCGAAGACGAGATGGACGAGCTCGAAGAAAACTTCGAATTCATGGAGTTCTATACGATGAAAAAAGATATCTCCAAGATGCTGAACATCAACCTCAACTTCCATCAGATGATCTACAAGGCGTCGCACAACAGGATGCTGATGCACCTTCTGAGTTCGTATCAGATATATGTAAAATACAGCAACAGAAATGTAAAGCACGACGAGCATTATCTGGATGTCGTACTGGAAGAGCACCGCAGGATATACGATGCGTTTGTACAGAAAGATGTGGAAGCCGGAGCGGAAGCCATGGCCGATCACATGGACAAATCATACAGCAGACATATGAACGCATGACAGGCGGAGAAAACGAAGAGGGACTCAGAAAAGAGCCCCTCTTTTTATACGTATTTATTTCCCTGTGCGTCAAGGAATCTGATGAAGTCGCTTTTTGTGAGCGACAGTGTCGCGGTGTTGGTGTTGGGGTGGAAGTTCAGCAGTTCGTCGTCAGGCGCCGCAGTAATGACCGGGTCGAGTACTATGGTGACTTCGTTCGACGGATCGTTCATGATGCCGAACGGCGAAACAGATCCCGGAGTGAGTCCGAGTTTGTCCATCAGCTGTTCCGGCGTAGCGAAGCAGAGTTTTGCGCTCCAGCCGGCGGCCCCGCTGAACTCTTTGCGTTCAAATCTGCGGCCGTCCTCGAGTATTACCAGAAAAAAAGTTTTGTCGCGCTTGTCGCGGATCAGCAGATTCTTCAAATTCAGCCCGGGCATCATCAGCCCGTTTTCTTCGACTTCCGCCACGGTGAAGACAGCTTTATGGTGATGTATTGTATATTTTATTCCGAGCCCGTCCAGATAATCACAGACTCTCTTTTCTTCTTCTTCCGGTGACATTATTTCTTTCCTTTCGGCAGGCCGGCCTTTTGACAGATATCCGACAGACAGCATTGTGCGCATTGGGGATTTCGCGCCGTGCAGCAGCTGCGCCCGTGAAATATCATCTCGTGATGCGCTTCGGTCAGTCTGTCGCCCGGCAGACATTTCTTCAGTCCGGCTTCTGTCTTCGTTACATCGCCGGCTTTCACGAGCCCGATGCGGTTCGAGACGCGGAACACATGAGTATCGACGGCAATGCGCTGATGACCGAAACCGTCAGCCATTACTACATTCGCCGTTTTGACTCCGACGCCGGGAAGCTTCTGAAGCTCCTCATCATCTTCCGGCACGACGCCGCCGAACATGTCGACGATCATTCCCGCCTGGGAAACGATATTTCTGGATTTGGTGCGGTACATGCCGATTGTGTGTATTATTTCTTCGACATCGTGGGGATCAGCATCCGCAAGCGCCTGCACGGTCGGATATTTTTGGAAAAGCGCGGGGCTGACTTTGTTGACCGAAACATCAGTGGTCTGCGCCGAAAGTGTGACGCACACAAGCAGCTGCCATACATCTTTATGATCGAGAGCGCATGCTGCCTGCGGATATTCCGCGGCGAGCCTGTCAAGGATCTCACATACCTGTTCGTTTGTAAATTTCATATCAAGTTATTTCTCCGGTGTTGTTATCAATATTTTCTTTCCCATTATAACGCTTTATATGTATGATTTCCAAATTTATTCATTGCAGAACGGCGGATTCGTAGTATAATAAGCACGATTATATATTATCGTGAGGGAGATTAAATAAATGAGCAACAACAGAATAATTCAGGTACAGGAGAAGGTTCCTCTAAGCAAGGGGATTCCTCTCAGCATCCAGCACACATTCGCAATGTTCAGCGCATCTGTGCTCGTTCCGTATTTACTGGGGATAAGTCCTGCTATAGCTCTTCTTATGAATGGCGTCGGCACACTTATCTTTATTTTTGTCACAAAAGGGAAATCACCGGCTTATCTGGGATCGAGTTTCGCATTCATCTCGCCGGCGCTCCTGGTCATCAACAACCCGTCGCTGGGCTACCAGTACGCTCTGGGAGGCTTTGTGATAACAGGCTGCATATTCATGATCGTGGCAGTCATCATCAAGTTCGCCGGGGTCCACTGGATAGATGTAGTGCTTCCTCCTGCGGCAATGGGCCCGATAGTAGCACTCATCGGTCTTGAGCTTGCGGGCAATGCGGCTCAGAACGGCGGACTTATCCTGTCGGCTACATACACTTCGATCAATCCGAAGTTTGCCGCGGTATTCGTGGTAACGCTTCTGATAGCGGTTTTCGGGCAGATACTGTTCAGAGGTTTCGCGGCGGCCATCGCGATCCTGATTTCTATCATCGCAGGATACTGCATCGCATTTGCCTGCGGGATCGTCGATTTCTCGGCGCTCCATCAGCAGACATGGCTGGCGCTTCCTAATTTCCTGACACCGAAGTTCAGCCTGCAGGCGATCGCCATAATCATTCCGGCATCGCTCGTAGTAATATCCGAACATATCGGGCATCAGGTAGTCACATCGGAGATCGTAGGCAAGAATCTTCTCGAAGATCCGGGCCTGCACAGAACGCTCTTCTCGGACGGCATCTCGACAGCTCTTTCAGGTCTGTGCGGATCCGTGCCGACAACGACATACGGCGAGAACATCGGAGTAATGGCTATTACAAAGGTCTACAGTGTTTGGGTCATCGGCGGTGCGGCAATATTCTCGATCTGCCTGTCATTCATAGGTAAAGCGTCGGGACTCATCCAGACGATACCTGCCCCGGTAATGGGCGGAGTCAGTTTCCTTCTCTACGGTATGATCGCCGCTTCGGGAATCAGGCTCATGGTCGACTCGAAGATCGACTACTCGAGACCGAGAAATCTTGCGCTCACATCTGTGGTGTTCATCACCGGACTTTCGGGAGCATTCATACAGATAGGCTCAGTCAAGCTTACGGGAATGTGTCTGGCGACTATCGTCGGCATCATCCTCGGAATCGTTTTCTATATCCTTGACAAATTAAAACTTACAAATGACTATGAAGAGAACGACGCCGGTTCCGCAGATGAAACGGAAGAAGCGGAAAAATAAAAATCATACGGCGGCGGAACGCATCTGTGCACAGCACGGTGATGCGGCTGACATCTGAGAACAAAAACAGGACTGCGGCAATGAGGGACCCTCGTGCGGCAGTCCTTTTAATTGTAAAAAAAACTCCCGGCAGCGATACTGTCGGGAGTCGTGTATTTCATTATTGTTTCTGAGCTTTTTTCTCTTCTTCCTCATCGCTCTGCATGTGGCAGTACTTGTATTTCTTGCCGGAACCGCACCAGCATGGTTCATTCCTGCCGGGCTTTTTCTTTTTGACGACTGTCTTGGATTTCTTGTATTCCTTAACGATCTCAAGTACCTTGTCCTTGCCGAGGATCGTTTCCCACTGAGGCAGGCTGTAAAGATAGTCGGCGCCGGCCTTCATCATGTTGTAAAGGAGTTTTTCGAGTTCGAAATCAAGTTTGATATCCGACTCTTCGGTGATGCCTTCAAGCTCGAAAGGGTTCGAGATACTCTGCTGTGCACCGTCGAGGAATCCCATGAATATGACAGGACGTGTCTCGTATTTATCAGCGAGTTCTTTGAAGTTCCCGCTGAATCCATTTTTGTAATCATCGAGGAAACCGCTGTATATGCGTGTTTCCGCATCGCTGTACTCCTGCCAGAAATCATCTATCGAATCATTCGACTGGTTTTCGATAAGTTCTTTCCATTCGCTGTAAAGACTCATTTCGTTTTATCCTCCTGTATTTTTTCTGTAAATCTATTTTTCGCATTCCGCACATTTTGCTATAGCTTTGCCGATTTCGAGCACATCGCCGGCGACTGCGCTTCCTGTCGGGAGAGGACCTGCGCCTTTGCCGTAGAACATCAGATCATCCACCGCATTACCGGTAACAAAAATCGCGTTGAATTCATTGCTGACTCCGGCGAGAGGGTGGCTGAACGGAAGTTCCATCGGAGCCACGCTGTATTCGAGTTTTCCGTTTTCGTCCTTTGAGGCATGTCCGATCAGTTTGATTTTCTGATGCCTGGCTGTGGCTGAAGCAATGTCGTCTTTTGTGATTCCCGTAATGCCGGTCGTGGGTATTTCCTCAGGGGCTATATATTCTCCGAAGGCAAGCGCGATGAGTATCGAAAGCTTATTGGCCACATCGAAACCTTCCACATCCGCCGTAGGATCCGCTTCTGCAAATCCTTTCTCCTGAGCGACCTTGAGCACATCCTCGTAGTCAAGATCGAAATCCGTCATCTGCGTCAGTATATAGTTCGTTGTACCGTTGCATATGCCCATGATCTCGGAAAAATCATTTGCTCCGAGTACAGACGTCAGTGCGGACAGGACCGGGATGCCGCCTCCGACAGAAGCTTCAAACCTGAATTCGACTCCGTTGTCTTTCGCAGCCTTGATCAGCTGCGGATAATTTGCCGCTATTGCCGCCTTGTTAGCCGAAACGACATGCTGTCTGAATTTCATCGCATTCAGCATATACTGCGACGCAGGCTCGATACCTCCGAGCAGTTCGCACACAATATCGATATCGGGATTGCCGATAATATCATCCGGATCTTTCGTGAACAGAACCGCCGGCGCTTCACTGCGTCTCGGCCGGGAAGGGTCACGTACCAGTATTTTATCGATGCTGAAGGTGACGCCGGTCTCACGCTCTATCTTTCCCATATTCATTTTAAGCGTATCATATGTTCCTGAGCCTACGTTTCCAAAACCCAGGAGACCGACTCTTACTTTCTTCATCGTTTTCCTCCTGTAAAATCAAGTATTTTCAATAACTCTCGTCAATAATGCTCAAATTATACAACATTTTTGCCGCTTTGTCTTTATTATTTGTTCTTTTTTTACTATTATATATAATGTGCGTTAGGAGGCAGCGAAAATGGCATTACATATAGTACTGGTGGAACCGGAAATACCGCCAAACACAGGAAATATAGCAAGATCGTGCGCGATCACAAACAGCGTTCTGCATTTAGTGAGACCGCTCGGCTTCAATATCGACGAGAAAAGCGTCAGGCGGGCAGGGCTCGATTACTGGCCGTATGTGGATCTTGAAGTGCACGAAAGTCTCGAGGCGTTCATGCAGCAATACGGCGGGCGCAGAATGTGGCTGGCGACGACGAAAGGCGGCACGTGTTACACAGACGTTGAATTCCGCGACGAAGATATGATACTGTTCGGGCGCGAGACCGCCGGTCTGCCGAGGCCGTTCATCGCGGAGCATAAAGAATGCGCGGTCAGAATACCAATGAGTGAAAATACCAGACTGAGGTCGCTCAACCTCGCAAATTCGGCAAATATAGTAATGTTCGAGGCTCTGCGGCAGCTCGGATTTCCGGGCATGGAATAGTACTGGATTTTGTGTCGGAATGTGATATAATATCAATCAACTGATAATTGTTTATTAATAATAAAAGGAGATATAAAATGAAAGTAACAGTAACAGACAAAGCACCGTCGGCCATCGGCCCTTATTCACAGGCAATTGCAGCAAACGGATTCCTCTATGCATCCGGACAGGTTGCCATCGATCCGGCAGCAGGAAAAATCACAGCAGCTGACGTAGTAGGCCAGGCAGAACAGGCATGCAAAAATGTAGGCGCTATCCTCGAAGCAAACGGACTCGGCTATGAAGACGTTATCAAGACAACATGCTTCCTTGCTGACATTGCTGACTTCCAGGCATTCAACGAAGTATATGCGAAGTACTTCACAGGAAAACCTGCACGTTCATGCGTAGCAGTCAAAGATCTTCCTGCAGGCGCACTCTGCGAAGTTGAGATCATCGGAGTCCTGAAATAGGAGTACGATCACACAACTGAAAAACAAGATTTGTTTCTGCCGGCGGTAATGATACCGCCGGCAGTTTTTACATCTGTGAAATTATCATGCGGTTTTTAGGAATGAGCGAAAAGCGGTGTAAATATTATAACATCGAAAATTTACGCCATATTTTACCCAGCCATTGAAATATGCCCTGCGCCGGACCTTGATCATCATTGCATCACCGACGCATCGCCGCGCATATTACTTCTGTATATTGCGCAGGTGCATGTAAACGGTATTCTTGGAGATGTGCATCTGGTGCGCGACTTCATTGACTGCGTCTTTAAGGTTGAAGATCCCTTTTTCGTATAAGAGCAAAACGATTTCTTTGTTGATGTTCCCCGATGAGACCGAAGGGTCACGGAAAACCTGGTCTCGCGCGGAACGAAGCGCTGAACCGATCAGCGATGCCGTGTCTCCGGCAAAGCTTTCTTCCAGACTGGCCGCCGCCGAAGCTTCACCGGGCGGCGTGAGTCCGCGCAGGATAGTATCAAGCGGTGTTCCGAGATAGCAGTTTATGCAGAGAAATCCGATTGGCTTATGGTTCGAGCCGCGGATAACGATGGTGCACGATTTAATATCGGCGCCGCTCTCGTCTTTGTTGAAGTAATTAAGATGATCCGTATCGGGATGTTCTTCGATTTCGGAAATAAGGGAGAGCCCGAGATCGGTTATCGGCGAGCCTTTGGTCCTTCCGGAATGAGCGCCGCCTGAAATCATTACTACCGAATGTTCGAGGTCGGTAAGACTGTGCAGTATTACTTCGCAGCTTTCGCCGAGATAGCTGCCGAGTCCTTCTGCCAGCGTCATATAACTTTTAAGGATAAGCTCATCTTCTCTGGTTAGTTTTATAGGGTTTCTGCTCATGGATCATGCTCCTGTCATCATTAGCTAATATATAAAATATTTTATCACGAATGAAATATTTTGCAATGCGGATATGCCTGAGTCGTTGGAATAAAAGTGTTCGTATGTTATAATTAAAGCAGAGGTGGATATGAAACTAGGAAATGATCTAAGAACTGAACAGACACAGAAACTGGTCATGACACCGACGATGATCCAGGCAGTCAAGATCCTTCAGCTCAACAGACAGGAGCTGCTGGAGCATATACGTGAAGAGCTCATGGACAATCCTGTCCTTGAGACGTCAGCAGACTCGGGAGAAGAGCATGATGCTTCAGCTGAACGTGAAGAGCGTGACGAGCATGAAGAACACTCTGATCTGGATCAGCTGATACTTGATTTTGCGGAAAACAGCGGACTTGATGATATCAGTTACAAGCAGAACTCATTCAGCAGCGACCGGAATTCTATGTATGAAAATCTTGCAGATGACAGAGAGACTCTGCAGGAGCATCTTCTGGTGCAGCTGAGACTGACGGAGCAGGATATTGCGCAGAAGTGGATCGGTGAGTATATCATTGAATCGCTGGATGAGAACGGTATGATGACGTCGACTGCCGAGGAAATAGCCACGGCGCTGAAAACATGCATTGAAAATGTACGCGCAGAGCTTGAGATAATACGCGGATTCGACCCTATCGGAGTATGCGCCGGGAATTTTGCCGAATCTCTTCTGATACAGCTCGACTATATCGGTGAAGCGGATGAATATTACGAAAAACTTCTTCGCGAGCATCTCGACGATCTGGCGGCAAGACGCGTAGATAAAATCGCGAAGTCGCTCGGCGTGGGAAAAGAAGATGTGAAGCATATGCTGGAAGTGATCCGCAGGCTCGATCCGAGACCGGGATCATCGTATGCATCCGGACATTCGACGAGTTATGTCGTTCCGGACATGGAACTTATCGGAGACACCGGCAGTTTTGAAATCGTGCCGTACGGAGACGGAACACCGAGACTTGAAGTGAGCAGCTATTACCGCAGTGTCCTCCGCAAAGCGCAGTCCGAAAAAGACAGCGAGGTCATCGATTATCTTTCGGGACGCGTGGATTCGGCAGTGCTGCTTATAAGGAATATTGAACACCGTCAGCAGACGATCGAAAACGTGACGCGTTTTGCTGTGAATTTTCAGCATGAGTTTTTTGAGAGAGGTGTCAAGTACTTAAAACCTCTTACAATGAAGATGGCGGCTGATGAGCTGGGGATAGCGGAGTCGACTGTCAGCAGGGCCATAAACGGGAAATATATACAGACGCCGCGCGGAGTTTTTGAGCTCAGGTATTTCTTCGCGGGAGGCGTGATGAGCGCCGACGGAGGAATATCTTCAGCGGGTGTGAAATCGCATATCCGGGAGATCATCGAAGGTGAAAACAGTGCGAAACCGCTGAGCGATCAGAAAATCGCTGATATGCTGAATGAAAGAGGCATGGACGTCTCGCGGAGGACCGTGGCCAAGTACCGCGAAGAGGAAGGGATCGCTTCTTCTTCCAGACGGAAAAAGATTTGAATAAGTTTTAAATTGTAGTAGTATATATAAGATCAGGAAAAAGTATTGGTGTCTGTATATAAGACGCAGAGGAGGAAAAAATGGCAGTTAAGTTAGGATTGAACGGTTTCGGAAGAATCAGCAGAGTGGCTATCCGTATCGCGGCAAACGATCCGGATATCGAGATTTGCGGTATCAATTATCGTAATTCCGAATATGATTATATGAGATATATGCTGCAGTATGATTCGACATTCGGGCAGTTTGGAAGCAAGATCGAAACTTACGACAAGGGACTCATAATCAACGGCAGGAAAATCCCATGCTACCTCGAGGGTGAGGCAAAAAATATCCCCTGGGGTGAATGCGGTGCTGAGTATATCATCGACGGAACAGGTGCTTACACAACGACTGAAAAAGCAAAGGACCATATTAAAGCCGGAGCCAAGAAAGTTATCATTTCCGCTCCTGCAAAAGATGCCGCGACGCCGACCTTCGTAATGGGCGTGAACAACAAAGAGTATAAAAAAGAATATCAGGTAGTATCAAACGCATCATGTACAACAAACTGCCTGGCGCCTTTCGCCAAGGTAGTCAATGATGCATTCGGGATCAAGTCGGGGCTCATGTCGACTATCCATGCGGCAACAGCAAAGCAGAAGGTCGTCGATATGCGTTCAATGAGCGACTGGAGAAGAGGCAGATGCTCATTCAACAACATCATTCCTACATCGACGGGAGCGGCCAAGGCAGTTGCCAAAGTCATTCCTGCACTCGAAGGCAAGATGACAGGTATCGCGTACAGAGTTCCTGTAGCGGACGTTTCGCTGGTCGACCTCAACATCATGACGGAGACGCCGACGACATATGAGGAAATTTGCGAAGTGGTCAAAAAGGCTTCGGAAAATGAGATGAAGGGCATTCTGGAATACGTTGACGATGAAGTCGTATCGAGCGATTTCCTCGGCGATCCGCATACATCGATCTTCGATGCCAGAGAAGGCATCACGCTGAACAACCAGCTGTTCAAGATCATTCTTTACTATGACAATGAGTTCGGATATGCTACGAAGACACTCGAACTTGCAAAATATATGAATGAAATCGATAATAAATAAAGGGGAATGAAATGAAAAAAACGGTCAGGGACATTGATGTTAAAGGAAAGAAGTGCCTGGTGAGGTGCGACTTCAACGTACCTATGCAGGACGGAAAAATCACCGATGATGTAAGGATCAGAGCAGCGCTTCCTACGATCGAGTATCTGAGAGACAACAGCGCAAAAGTGATCCTGATGTCGCATATGGGAAGGCCGAAAGGTCAGCCGAATAAAGAATTTACACTGGCGCCTGTCGCAGAAAGGCTCGGTGAGCTGCTGGGCGGTGCAGTAATATTCGCGCAGTCCGACCGCGTGGTCGATGACGGTGTTGTCGCCGCCGTCGGGGCAATGAAGGACGGGGATGTATTACTGCTTGAAAATACGCGTTACCGTGAAGAAGAGACGAAGAATGATCCTGCATTCTCGCAGGAACTTGCTCAGCTGGGTGAGATTTTCGTGAACGATGCATTCGGTACGGCGCACAGAGCACACTGCTCGACTGCCGGAGTTGCGGAATTCATGCCTGCCGTATCCGGCTTCCTTATAGAAAAGGAAATCAAATTCCTCGGAGAAGCTGTCAACGATCCGAAGAGACCGTTCGTGGCAATAATGGGCGGCGCAAAGGTCGGAGATAAGATACCGGTCATCGAAAATCTGCTGACTAAGGTAGATGCGCTGATAATCGGAGGCGGCATGTCGTATACTTTCTTTAAAGGTGAAGGTCTGGAAATCGGTACATCACTGCTGGATGCGGACAGCATTGAGCTTACGAAAAAACTTAGACAGGAAGCTGACGATGCAGGAGTGGATCTTCTGCTGCCGGTCGATGTCGTATGCGCGAAGGAATTCGCGAACGACGCTGAGACGCTGGTATGTGACAAGGATAAAATGCCGGCGGATATGATGGGAATGGATATCGGTCCGAAGAGCGTAAAACTTTTCGCCGATGAAATTGCAAAAGCAGGCACTGTAGTCTGGAACGGCCCGATGGGAGTGTTCGAGATGAGCAATTTTGCGGGCGGCACAAAGGCAATAGCCGAAGCACTTGCCGCCAGCGACGCGATAACCGTGATCGGCGGAGGCGATTCCGCGGCTGCGGTCAAACAATTCGGACTTGACGATAAGATGACACATATTTCCACAGGCGGCGGTGCATCGCTCGAGTTCCTTGAAGGGAAAGAGCTTCCGGGCGTAGCCGTTCTTGAGGACAAGTAAGAGAGTAATATAACAGGAGGAGATTAATATGAGAATTCCATTTATTGCCGGTAACTGGAAAATGAACATGTCGGGCAGAGATGCCGTGGAGTTCGCTGAACAGTTCAAAGCACTATATAAAAATACTGATGTCAGGACAGCGATCTGCGCTCCATATGTACATCTCGAGTTGCTCGTTGAAGCGTTCGACGGCACTGATATAAAGGTCGGCGCCGAGAATGTCCACTGGGAAGACAGCGGTGCATACACAGGCGAAGTTTCCGTACCTATGCTCGAAGAAATCGGAGTTGATTACTGCATCATCGGACATTCGGAGAGAAGACAGTATTTCCATGAAACGGACGAAACTGTGAATCTCAAGCTGAAGAAACTTTTCACGTCTTCGATAATACCGATCCTCTGCGTGGGTGAAGTACTTGAGGAAAGAGAAGCCGGAAAAGAGCAGGAAATCGTAGGCGGACAGATCAGAAAAGATCTGGAAGGCCTGACTGCCGATGATGTCAGGAAACTGGTAATTGCCTATGAACCAGTATGGGCTATTGGCACAGGGAAAACTGCCACACCGGAACAGGCAAATGAAATGTGCGGATTCATACGCGATGTTGTAACGGAGATCTATGATGAAGACGTTGCGGATGAAGTGATCATCCAGTACGGCGGCAGTATGAACCCGGAAAATGCGACGGAACTCATGAACCAGCCGGAAATCGACGGCGGACTCATCGGAGGAGCAAGCCTCAGCGCTGAAAAGTTTATGAAAGTCATAGACTTCTAAATAAATCAGCAATATTTATTTAGCAATATCGAATTGATGTAATGATATCGATCAGCTATAACCCGCGGCTGTGCGCCGCGGGTTTTTCTATGGCGGCATTGCCTGATGGTACTTAATTGTGGAGTCGTACACTTGCACCGCGGCAGTTACGTACATCACGTCTCTGCTGTACATTAATCTGACATACCACTTGCTTTCGGCGGCCGGGTATGGTAATATAGTAAAGCTATTGAAAAAAACAAGAATGATTTAGATATATCGGAGGTATAATCACATGAAGATCATGATGATCATATTAGCTGTCATAAGTGTAATAATTGTAGGAGTCATCCTGATGCAGGAAAGCAACAGCGCGGGACTTTCGGGTTCTATCGCCGGCGGAGCTGAACAGCTTTTCGGGAAAAAGAAGAGTCAGGGGTATGATGCTATTCTGCACAAGGTAACCATCGTGTGTGCAGTGGCATATATTATCCTTTCACTGGCGATCGTTACGCTTGAAGGCATACAGTAAAAAAGAAGATGAAACTCCCGAGCGTCTGCCCGGGAGTATTTTTTTAGGCCGTGCAGAAACAGCCGGCGATTCGTCAGCTGTGCATGGTCAGGCAGCTGTGTCAGATGCTGTATCAGCAGTTGCAGTCGATGAACGGGCGGAACTTCCACAGATTGAGGCCGAGCTGCGGGCTGTAGACTCTGCCCACGCTGCCGTTCGATACAGTGATCACGATTTCGCCTGTCGCGCTTATTACTGCAGAACTCAGGTGACCGCCGCAGCAAGTTATGGTGCCGTCTTCTTCGAGAGAAGAGAACATGGCATGGCAATGGAGATACACTTCATTGCTGTCATCGCGCGTGACGTTACCTGTGAGCGAAACGAGTTCAAGCGTTCCTTCGATGTCGCGGGAATGGTATTCCTTGTTTGCGACGTCATATACCCCGACGGTAGCTCTGGAGCATGCGCCGAGGCCCTGTACGGATGCAAGGCGGATGTCTTCCTTTTCGCAGATTTCTTTCAGATCCTCGAGGATCTCCTCACCCTGTTTGAATTTAGCGTAGATAACATTGTCAAATCTTCTGTAATCCATAGTACACCTCCACAAATAGTATTATATAATAGAAATATGAAAGGTTGAATATATAAATGGCAAAGAAAAACAAAAAACATCTGCCGCCGAAAACGGGCGTCATACATAAGCATAAACGAGGATTCGGATTCGTGACTCCGGAAGATGAGGACGGATCGGCGGGCGATATTTTCGTGCCCGGCAAAAGCATGAACGGAGCAATGAACGGCGATATCGTCGAGGTCGATCTTATTCCGGAGTATCTCTGGGAACAGTCGCGTGAGGGAATAGTCACGCGGATCATTTCGAGAAGCGTTGAAGAGGTCGTCGGCACATTTGAAAAGAACAAGAAATTCGGCTTTGTGGTGCCCGATGACCGCAAACAGAATGATGATATTTTCATCAAGAAAAAGGATTTCGGCGGAGCGAAGCGCGGAGACAAAGTGGTGGCCAGGATCGTTAAGTATCCCGGGAAACACGACAGCGCGGAAGGCAGGATTATTCAGGTGATCAGTCATGCGGGCGAACCGGGAGGAGACATCAAGGGGCTGATAAGACAATATAACGTACCTGTGGATTTTCCGAAAAAAGTGATACAGGAAGCCGGCACGCTGGAAGCGCAGGGAGTGCGGAGATCTGATATTGCGGCCAGGAAAGATCTCAGGGGCAAGACGATATTCACAATCGACGGGGCAGATTCCAAAGATTTCGACGATGCGGTTTCCGTGGAAAAACTCAGGAACGGCAATTATCTCCTCGGCGTGCATATCGCGGATGTCAGTCATTATGTCAGGGAAAACGGATCTCTGGACCGAGAGGCCTTCAGCCGCGGTAATAGTATTTATCTGGTCGATCAGGTCATTCCGATGCTTCCGGAAATGCTTTCGAACGGTATCTGCAGCCTGAATCCGGGGGTCGACAGGCTCACACTTTCAGTCGATATGGAAATAACTCCGGCAGGCGATGTTGCAGGGCATAAGATATATGAAAGCGTTATCCGGTCATGCGAGAGGATGGTCTATACAGATGTGTCCGACATGCTCGAGAATAAAGACAAAAAGCTGATCGCCAGATATGATGATATTTATCAGGATATCCTGATGATGGATGAGCTGGCTGCAATACTGGCTGAGAAAAAAGATGCCCGGGGTAGTCTTGATTTTGATATTGAAGAATCTGAGATCACGCTGGACAGCAGCGGGATCGCCGTTGAGATCGGCGCAGCCGAACGAAGGACTGCAAATAAGATGATAGAGGAATTCATGCTCCTGGCGAACGAGACTGTTGCGAGAGAGTTCAGCAAAAAAAATGCGCCTTTCGTCTACCGTGTACACGATAAACCCGCGCGTGAAAAGATGGAGGAATTTCAGACTTTCCTCAAGGGTGTCGGGATAGGCCTGAACGGAAGTCCGGAGAACATTTCTCCGAAGCAGCTGCATGAGGTGCTCGCAAAAGTCAGCGGTCATACTTACGAAAAAGTGGTCAGCAGTGTCATGCTGAGGTCTATGCAGAAAGCAATTTACGACACGGAATGCCGGGGACACTTCGGACTGGCCCTTGATTATTACTGCCACTTCACATCGCCGATCAGGCGGTATCCGGATCTGATGATCCACAGAATAATCAAATCATATCTTCACGGAGAAGTCGATCAGAAAGCCTTCCGCAGTCTCAGGAAGAAAGCGAAAGACGCCGCGGAGCATTCGTCGGAAACAGAACGTACTGCAATAGATCTCGAACGCGATGTTGAGAAACTGAAAAAATGCGAGTATATGTCTTATCATGTCGGAGAGGAATACGACGGCATAGTTTCCGGAGTTACGAATTACGGGATATATGTGGAACTGCCGAATACAGTCGAAGGCATGATCAGGCTGATGGATCTGAGCGACGATTATTATGAGTTCGAACCGCAGCATTACCGCGTGATCGGGCGCAGGACGAACAGGATCTACGCTCTGGGCGATGAAATGCGGATCAGAGTTTCTTCAGTTGACATCGAAGAACGTGAAATCAATTTTACCTTGATCTGAGGAACAGGCATTCTGCTATCTGATTTTCGCCTTGTTAGGGTTCCAGAATTCCGGGATGAACATCAGGAGGACAGTTGTCAGTTCCAGTCTGCCTATGATCATTACGAGCGACATGAACAGCTTTAGCGGGCCGGAGAACATGGCGAAGTTCCCGGCATCGCCGATAACTCCGAAAGCGGATCCTGTTGTCGAAAGCAGGGCCGCAGCTGCAGTCAATGTCGATGTCATATCGAGATTCTGCAGTGAGAGCACGATGGCCGTCAGCACATACATTGCAAGATAAAGCAGAATAAAGGTAGTGATGCTGGAAACGATAGGTCCATTCATAGCGTTGCCGCCGATTTTGACTGCGCGGACAGAACGCGGATGAACGCGCCTGTAAAAACCTCTGGCAATCAATTTGAACACAACAACGACTCTGATGATTTTGAGTCCGCCGCCTGTCGAGGCAGCACAGCCTCCGGTGAACAGGAGAATAAAAAGCACCATCTGGCATATGCCCGGCCAGTTGTTGTAATTGGTAATAGTAAATCCTGATGTTGAGGCGAATGCGGTCACCTGGAAAAATCCGTATCTCAGCGATTCGCCTAACGAGCGGAACGTGCCGGAAAAAAACAGCCCGGCTGAAACCAGAAGCGTGGAGCCGGCGATTATGCCGAGATATACACGCAGTTCGATGTTCCGTTTTATTCCGCTCCAGTTTCTCTGGATCACATAAATATACATCATAAAGTTGATGGAAGAAAGTATTGTAAAAATTGCAATTACGAGTTCCACGTAAAGACTGTTATAATACGCCACACCTGACGGATGGAGCATCAGACCTGCCGTCGATATGCTGCCCAGAGAGTTTATCAGAGCTTCGAATGCACCCATGGAGCTTCCGCGCCACAGCATAAGGAATTCACATGCTGTCAGAAAGATATATGAAAAATAAAGCATTTTGGCGGTGTCTGTGGTGCGGGCGGATGTGCGTGTAACAGACGGCCCCGGTGTTTCTGCAGCCGCGATCCTCAGACCGCTGATCCCGAAAGAAGGAAGTATCGAGATAATAAATACGACAATTCCCATGCCGCCGAGCCAGTGCGTGATCGCTTTCCACAGCAGCAGTGCATCAGACAGCACACGGTCGGAAATCACTGACGCGCCGGTTGTAGTATATCCTGCAACAGCTTCAAAAATTGCATTGCAGACTGTATGCGTCTGCCCGGAAAAATAATAGGGGATCGCGCCGAAAAGAGCGCAGACCATCCAGCAGATCAGCACCGTCATATAACCATCGCGTATGCGGAGGGTCCTCGCGGAAGGACTGATGAAAATATACATGATAAGTCCGAGTCCTATCGACAGTGAAGCTGAAAGCAGAAACGCGTCCATCGTGACACGGTCATGCGAACAATAAGCACACAAAAGAGAAGGCAGCATAGCGATGCCTGTGATAATGAGCAGAAAGCCCAGTGTTTTGAAGATTGTCCTGAATCTGAAGTCCATGTACTTTTCTTCTCCTTTACATGCTAATGATAAGGGTTCCAGAATCTGCGGGAGAAGAGCATGAACAGCGTGAACAGTTCAAGTCTGCCGGCAATCATCGTGAACGACAATATCCATTTGCTGAAATCGCTGAAAGCGGCGAAGTTCAGCACAGGTCCGACTTTTGCGAACCCCGGTCCTATATTTCCGAGACAGGTTCCCGCTGCCGAAAGCGTTGTCACAATGTCGAACCCGTCGACAGAGATCAAAAGCGAGACAACAAAGAAGCAGACGATATATAGGAAAGTGAAGCTGGTGATGCCCTGTATTACTTCTGAATCGACTATCTTGCCGTCGACTTTTATGTTATACAGCACATTCGGATGCAGCTTCGTAGTAATGTTCCGTTTTATTAATTTAAGCAGTACGAGCACTCTGCAGACCTTGATGCCGCCGCCTGTAGATGACGAGCAGCCGCCGATGAAGAACAGCGCGAACAGCATCATTTTACAGAAAGTCGGCCAGAGATCAAAGTCTGTTGTTGCGAAGCCTGTTGTCGTGATTATCGAAGCGACCTGGAAGAATCCTGCCCGGATAGAATCCGAAATATCAGAAACAGTTCCCGTCACTACAAGGTCCAGCGCGATAAGCAGACTGAAAGCAGAAATGATATATATGTACAGCCGGAATTCCGAGTCCTGCCATATCGTGCGGATGCTCTTGGTGACCGCAAAGTAATACAGGTTGAAATTCGCGCCCGATGCTATCATGAATATAGTGATGACCCATTCGCAGTAAGGACTGTGGAAGTGAGCGATGCTGTCGCCGTAATTCGAAAAACCGCCGGTGCCGACTGTGCCGAATGTCTGGACTGCTGCATCGAAAAGACTCATTCCGCCGAACATCAGGAGCACGATTTCGACCACTGTGAAGACTGTGTAAATCAGATATAGGCTTTTGGCCATATCGCTGACTTTAGCCGTAGTCTTGGAAAAAGTCGGGCCCGGAGATTCGTTGCTGGCGATCAGCTGTCCGCTTATTCCCAGAGCAGGAAGCAGCGCGACCGCGAGAACCAGTATTCCCATGCCGCCGACCCAGTGTGTGAACGAACGCCAGAAAAGCATCGACTGAGGTATTACTGTAAGGTCGGGGATTATCGTTGATCCGGTGGTCGAGAAGCCCGAGCACGTCTCGAAAAAAGCGTCCGCATATGAAGGGATGCATCCCTGTATGACGAACGGGAGAGCACCGATAAGCGACATGAAAAGCCAGCACAGAGCAACGATGATGTATCCGTCACGGTTCTTTAATTTACCCCTCGGAGCTTTTATAACCATGACAAGGCTGCTTCCGAGAGCAAACGCAGGAATGATTACAGAAAGGAAGGCTTTTACTGAATCGAGCTCACCATAATAGAACCCCACAAGCAGAGGGAGCATCATACAACAGGCTGTCAATACCATGAGCAGCCCTATTACACGCACAATCGCTCTAATGTTGAGATCCATTAAACTCTTCCCTTACCTTCCGATGAAATCTGTAGCTTTGCCGGCGCGCAGTATTTTCTCAAGATCAGTGACTTCTGAAAGAAGACAAATCAAAATAACGCGGTCGCCCTGTTTGATGACAGTGTCGCCGTTAGGGATCATTGCTTCATTGCCGCGCCTGACAGCTGCGATGAGCATGCCGGTCGGAAGCCTGAGCTGCTTGATCGGTTTGTCTATGAGTTTCATATGAGGAGCCGCGACGATTTCCATGATCTCCGCCTGCCCCTGTATGAGTCTCGACGAGATGACGCGCTTGGAACCCTGAATGGTCCTCATGATATTGCTGACTGTGATGTCGAGGGGGTTCAGAACCATATCGACACCGAGATTGCTTATGAGTTCGGTGTATGTCGCACGGCTTACCTTCGCGATAACATCTTCGATCCCGCGGTCCTTGGCCATCAGTGCAAGCAGCAGGTTATCCTCGTCGAATCCGGTTGCAGTAACAAAAGCATCCATATCGTCGATGCTTTCTTCTTCAAGGAGACTGACATCGGTACCGTCGCCGTGGAGGACCATTACGTTTTCGAGGTGCTCGGCCAGATAGAAACAGCGTTCCTTGGAACGTTCGATTATCTTGACGGAAATGTTGAAATCGGTCAGCATCTTTGCAAGATAGAGACCGGTCTTTCCGCCGCCGACGATCATAACTTTCTGCAGATCGGTATACTTGCCTTTTTCATGTACCATGCGGCTCAGATCGGTGATCCTTGCACGTTCGCCAATGATATACAGACCGTCGTTCTGCATTATTTTTGTGCTTCCGTGCGGGATGATGATCTTGCCGTTTCTCGAGATCGCAACGACCAGCGTGCCTTCGAGAACGGAGGCAATGTTGAACATATCCATTCCGATCAGTTTCGGCATTTTGGAAACATTGAATTCGAGGAGCGATATCTTCCCGCTCTGGAAAATACCGTTGTTCAGAGTGTATTTTTCAACCAGATATTTATATATTTCTATCGTTATCGACATATCGGGATTGATCAGGTAATCGATATTCATGTTGTCCCTGATAAAATCCATCTGATTCATGTGCTCGGGGTCTCTGACCCTGGCCATGACATGCGAGCATCCCATCTTTTTCGCAAAGGATGCGATAATGATATTTTTTTCATCCGAATCTGTAGAAGCAAGAAGGAAGTCAAAAGAGGATATGTGGATATCACGCAGGACAGAAATATCTTTTCCGTCCGCAGTAACAGTCATAACATCCATCTGTGTTCCCAACTTCTGCAGTGTCTGTTCATTCTTGTCAATTACAGTGACAGCGTGGTCGCCTCCGAGCAGGGCGTTCGTAACTCTCATACCCAGCTTTCCTGCGCCAACAACCGCAATTTTCATAACATTCTCCTTTTCCCGTTCATTATATGTCAAATCTGCATATCTCTTGGTATTTTAACACTTTTACGTAGAAATACAATCATAGTTTGATATAATGATGTTTTAAGGACCGGATACTCGAATAAATTGATATCCCGTCAGTTTGATAAAATGACATTCAGGAGGATATATGGAGATCAAAAAATATATAGGCGGATTCATTCAGAGCAACGGATATATTATTTACCGGAAGGACTGCACCGAGGCATTTATCATCGATCCGGGCTATAAACCGGAGAGATTTCTGGATTTCGCAGCAGACAATAATTTGGAAATATCAGGTGTCCTGCTCACGCACCATCACAAAGATCACATCGGCGCAGTGAAGACGATCATCGACAAACTCGGGTGCACCGCATTCATACACGAAGCGGATGCGCATTACTGCAGCTTCCCTGTCACGACATTTGAAGACGGGCATGTCTTTATGCTCGGAGAAGAGAAAATCACAGCGGTGAACACTCCGGGACATACGAAGGGCAGCTGCTGCTTCTGCGCTGAAGGCGGGGATCACTTTACAGGAGATACGCTTTTTGATACAGATATCGGGCGCACCGATCTGGAAGACGGGGATCCCTGGGGGATGGCCGCTGCGCTGCAGAATATCGTTAACAAATGGCCGGACGAAATAAGGGTGCATCCGGGACACGGCGATTCTTCAACGATGGCAAAAGTAAGAAAATATAATCCGGAGTTCATCGAAGCACTCGAACTTGACCTGGATAAGCATAATAGATAAGGAGCAGCAATGTCAGTAAAATTGATAGCACTTGATCTCGACGGAACGACGCTGAGGTCGGACAAAAGTCTTTCTCCGAGGACGGAAAAGGCGCTCGCGGAGGCAATCGCGAGAGATATAAATGTAGTGATCGCGACCGGAAGATGTTTCGGCGCTCTGCCGAAAGTGCTTACGGAATTTCCGGGAATACAATATGCGATCACATCAAACGGTGCGCAGCTCGTAGACATGAGGCATAAAAAAATACTGAGTGCGCACTGTCATACGCCGGAAAATGTGGAGCGGATCGCAGATATTCTCCGGCAGCTCGATTTCCGCAGAAATATGCCGGAAGTCTTTATTGACGGCGAGGCATATCTGGAACGTGAACTGTATGAAGCTACGAAGCGCGGCGAGATCGGCTACAGGACCAGGGAATATGTGCTGCAGACGCGGACGCCGATCGATAATTACATCCGGTTCATGCTTGACCATAAAAATGCAGTTGAGAATGTCAATGTGTTCTTCCCGAGCGCCGGCGAGCAGGCCGAAGTAATGGAAAAATGCCGCAGCCTTACTGGCGTTACCCTGACGACCTCATGGGACTGGAACCTTGAGATAGGTCCCGCAAACACCACGAAGGCGCACACACTGCTCGAACTTGCCGACATCGTCGGAGTGACTAAGGAAGAAATGATGGCCTGCGGCGACAGCGAGAACGACATCCCTATGATGAAACTTGCCGCTTATCCCGTCGCCATGGGCAATGCCAAAGACGCCGTCAAGAAAGAAGCCGTCTTTGTCAGCGAGACCAACGAAAACGACGGTGTGGCGGTCGCCATCGAAAAATACGCCCTGGCATAAATCAATAAATACGCTCTGCCATATTGAGAACATCCATGGCAGAGCGTAACAGCTGCGAAACACAATTATTGCCAGATGCCAGCAGTTGCGAAACGCATCAGCGCGGTCTTCCGTCTGTGAGACCGTGTTTTTTGCTGAGCTGGTTGATATAATATGATAAGGATGGAAAATGGTGGTGCGATTTCTCGAAAAGCCGAAAATTGCACCACCATTTTCAACGTTTGCGGGCCCTCGCCGATGGCGCGAATGTGAATTCGTCTGTTGAGCGCCCGCTCAATCGCTGCGACCTAGTGAATGGTGGTGCAGATCCAGCAGAATTGAAAATATGCACCACCGTCCTCATCTTATCCCAAATGGTGTACAGCGGAATACAGGAAAAATCCTTTCTATCCTGAGCGGCAGCGGTATAAAACCAAACGGGGCGAGATGACGCGCTCAAAAGCCGAGTCAATCATTCACGATGAACTTTCAGCGGCCTAAATCTGATAATGACCGGCGAAACGCGGAATGAACCGTTCACTGCGCAGGCCGCCGAAGCCGCCATGCGCATATTGCAGCCAAGCCGATGATCAGTATTTTCTGTTGACGACAAAATAGACGGCCAGGTAAAGTATTGAAATAAAGCAGACTATGACGGCAGTGAGAATGGAATATGATTCATAGCCCGCAGCGCCGAAAGCTATTACCGCGGCAAGTCCGGAGATACTCGTTATCTGTATCGTGAGTTTGCTCGCCCTGCCCGCGATAAACAGATTACGTTCATCGCCTGCGGCGATCAGATACTCTTTGGCAGCATCTTTCGTCTTGAAAATCACTGCATACTGGATCACCTTGGCGATCGAGACAGCCCCGAGGCCGATACCGATCCCGAACAAATAATCATTGCCGTTCAGACGCCCGGCAATAAACATTGCTGCTCCGGTCAGGAATATGACCAAAAAGTAAAACATCTTTTCTTTAAAAACTTTCATCATTCATCCTCCTCGAAAATATCTTCGATAGTTTTGCCGAAGTAATGTGACAGCCTGAACGCGAGGGTGAGTGATGCGATGTACTTCCCGCGTTCGAGGGAGATTATTGTCTGCCGGGTGACGCCGACGGCGTCTGCGAGTTCCTGCTGTGTGAGCCTGCGCTCTTTACGCAGTTCTTCAATATGGTTTTTCAATTGACGCCTCCATGAAAAAATGTGCCCGGATGCGCGGATGCTTTTTCCGCATATTGCATTGATGATCATCTTTATTTATAGTAAAGCACACTTTACATTTGATGTCAAGCGGGCTTTACATTTATTATGAGCGAAAATGTGGATGTAAAATATTTACATTACTGTATTGACAGAATATGGAAATTACCATATAATACCAATTGCAGACGGGCACAGGAGGAATGAAGGCAATGGAGAGAATGAACAAAAAAGAATTCGGAGATTTCGGAGAGGATATGGCAGCGGAGTATCTTGTGCGGCAGAACTGCAGAATAGTGACAAGAAACTTCAGATGCAGAACAGGAGAGCTGGATATCGTCGCGCAAAAAGATAATGAACTCATAATATGCGAAGTGAAAACCAGGGCCAGCGAGGCCTACGGATATCCGGCGGAATTCGTCGGAACGGCTAAGCAGCTGCGGATCCGGTCGGCAGCGAAATATTATATTATGACGAACAGACTGGAGGGGATGAGAGTCCGGTTCGATGTTATTGAGGTTTATATAAATCAATGCAAAGGAGCATTCTGATGCTGTCAAAAGTTTTAACCGCTTCTCTTTCCGGGATCGACGGACGTTTTGTAATAGTGGAAACAGATATAAGCGGCGGACTGCCGGCATACAATGTGATCGGACTGGGAGATACAATGATAAAAGAATCAGGAGACAGAATAAGGTCTGCAATCATCAATTCAGGATATAAATATCCGAGGAACCGGGTCACTGTAAATCTTGCACCGGCGGATATCAGGAAGGGCGGAACTCATTTCGACCTGCCGATCGCCATAGGAATACTGCTTGCCGAAAGCGGCAGGACCGGCGATCATCTGGCGGATCATGCCTTTTTCGGTGAACTGTCGCTGGATGGACGTCTGAGCCCGGTAAGAGGCGCGCTGCCGCTGGCATTATGCGCTATTGAAAACGGAATCAGAAAGATCGTTGTGCCGCGGGGAAATGCGGAAGAGGTTTCTCTTGCCAGAGGCGCCGGGATATATATTGCAGATAACCTGAGACAGGCGGCGGAGTTCGTGAAAGGAACAGCTCCGCTCCGCATATATAATAGTAGAGAAGCGAACAAAAATATCCCGGTGCCGCACAGGGAAGATTACTCTGACGTGAAAGGGCAGGAAAGTGCGAAGCGTACCATGATGATATGTGCGGCAGGCGCGCACGGGATCCTTATGACAGGACCGCCCGGAGCCGGCAAGACCATGCTGGCGCGAAGACTGCCGACGATACTTCCGGGCATGACGTATGAAGAAAAACTGCAGGTGACGAAAATATACAGCGTGTCCGGAATGCTTGAAGATAACGGCCGGATGATGGAAGAAAGACCATTCCGCGCGCCGCATCATACTATTACATCATCAGCCATGTTCGGGGGAGGGGCCAGGCCGAAGCCGGGCGAATTCTCGCTCGCACATTACGGCGTTCTATTTCTCGATGAAATACCGCTGTTCAGGAGGCATATCCTGGATTCGATGCGTCAGCCTCTGGAAGACGGAAATGTTATTATCGCAAGACAGGGAGGTGTAGTAATATTTCCTGCCGATGTCATTCTTGTGGCGGCGAGCAATCCGTGCAGGTGCGGGTATCTCGGAGATCCGCTGCATGAATGCACGTGTACGCCGGGGCAGATCGCTGCCTACCGGGGCCGGCTGCCGGGACCGGTTCTGGACAGGATCGACATACATGCGCAGATATGCCGCGTGAAATATGAAGAGCTTGCGGGCGGCGGCGGAAAGTCGTCTGCCGAGATGAAAAGGGATGTAGAGAAAGCAAGAACGGTGCAGCTGGAGCGATATGAAAACGAAGAGATTTTTTTCAACTCGCAGCTGACGCCGGGAATGATCGGGCATTACTGCCCGCTGAGCGGGAAGGAAAAGAAGTTTATGGCCGAGGCATACGAAAAGCTGGCGCTGAATATGCGCGGATACTACAAAGTCATTAAAACGGCGAGGACGATAGCCGACCTTGACGGAGACAAGGATATAGGATGCAGTCATCTTGCGGAAGCGATGCGTTACCGCCCGCAGGAGCAGGAGGAAAAATGGAAATAAAGAAAGTCAGACTGTCTGACGCGCAGTATCCGGCATTGCTGAGAAGAATACCGGGTGCGCCGAAACAGCTTTATTATATAGGAGACATCGGGCTCGCCGGCTCGCTGTGCGTATCGATCGTCGGGTCGAGAAAATGTACCGATTACGGCAAGTGGGCTGCGATGCGCCTCGCCGAGAGACTGGCAGAGCACGATGTCACCGTTGTGTCGGGGCTTGCAATGGGGATCGACAGCGCGGCGCACAAAGGCGCGCTTAGAGGAGGAGGGAAAACGATCGCTGTTCTTGGAAACGGTGCGGATATATGTTTTCCGGCGGCAAACCGGCAGCTCAAACAGGTGATAGAACGCGACGGACTGGTCGTTACAGAATATCCGCCCGGCATGCCGGCGAGCAGATATACATTCCCGCAGAGGAACAGGATCATCAGCGGGCTTTCGCATGCGACCGTCGTGGCGGAGGCCGGACTGAACAGCGGCGCGCTTATTACCGCCGGACTTGCGGACGGGCAGGGGCGTCAGGTGTATGCGATACCCGGGAACATCAACAGCATTTACAGCATTGGCGGCAATATGCTCATAAGAGACGGGGTACAGCCGCTCGTGGTTCTGGACGATATTTTTCAGGATCTCGGTATTAAAAGAAAGGCAGGCGTGGATGAAAAATGGAAGCTCGGAGAAGATGAAATAATTGTCATGGATGTGATAAGAGAACAGTCGGAAGTCACATATGATCACATAGCTGACCGCACCGGAAAAACCGCGGCGGAGATCAGCGGCATTGTTACTGTTCTTGAAATGAAAGGACTTGTTTACACAGCGCTCGGAAAAATATTTGTTGCAAAATAGAATCAATAGGGTATAATTTGACACTATAAGAACCGGAATCAATTAACGGAGGAAAAACAGCATGGCAGATACTGCTAAAAAAAAGACAGCAGCAAATAAAAAAACAGCGGTAAAAAAGAACCTGGTAATAGTCGAGTCGCCGTCCAAAGCAAAGACAATAGGCAAGTTCCTGGGAAGCAGATACAAGGTGGTCGCTTCAGTGGGGCATGTCAGGGATCTTCCGAAAAGCAAGCTCGGAATAGACATTGAACAGGACTTCGAACCGCAGTATATAAATATCAGAGGCAAGGGCGATGTCATAAAAATGCTCAAGAAAGAAGCGAAGGATGCGAACAAAGTCTTTCTGGCAACCGACCCGGATAGAGAAGGGGAAGCAATTTCCTGGCATCTGGCTTACATCCTGGGGATCGATAAGGATTCACAGTGCAGAATAGAGTTCAACGAAATAACAAAGGATGCCGTAAAGGAAGCTATAAAAAAGCCGAGGGCGATCAATCTGAAACTGGTTGATGCACAGCAGGCGAGGCGTGTCCTCGACAGGCTTGTCGGATATGAGATAAGCCCTCTGCTCTGGAGAAAAATCAGAAGAGGCCTGAGCGCCGGCAGGGTCCAGTCAGCGGCGTTGAAAATTATATGCGACAGGGAAAATGAAATCAAAGCATTTGTCCCGGAAGAATACTGGACTATTACGGCAATGTTCAGAAAGGACAAACCGTTCACCGCAAAACTCATGCAGGCAGACGGGAAAAAAATAGAGATCCCGAACGAAACAGAAGCGAACAGGATACTCACCGAAGTCAGGGCAGGGAAATTCATCACCGGCAAAGTGACTGAAAACGAGAGAAGAAGGAATCCTCTTCCGCCTTTCACAACGAGCAGCCTGCAGCAGGAAGCTTCGAACAGAATCAATTTCAATACCAGAAAAACTATGATGATAGCGCAGCAGCTGTACGAAGGCGTCGATATAAAGACGGATACAGTCAGATCAACTGCCGGGCTTATCACTTACATCAGGACCGACTCGGTCAGAATATCCGAAGAAGCGAAGGATGCCGCCGCAGCTTTCATTACTGCACATTACGGTCCTGAATATCACAGAAGAAATACATATTCAAATAAAAATAAAGAAGTGCAGGACGCTCATGAAGCGATCAGACCTGCCAGGATCGATCTGAGACCGGATGATATCAGGGACTCGCTTACGAATGATCAGTATAAACTGTACAGTCTTATCTGGTCGAGATTTATGGCAAGTCAGATGAGTCCGGCTGTTTATGATGCGGTCACAGCGGATATAAATAACGGGAAGTATCTTTTCAGAGCCACGGGTTCGAAAATGAAATTCGACGGATTCCTGAAAGTTTATTCCCAGAACAAGGAAGATGACAGACTGCTTCCTCAGCTTACGGAGGGAGAAGAGCTTGCCGCGGACGATGTCAGAGGCGAGCAGAGTTTCACTCAGCCTCCTGCGAGGTTCACTGAGGCATCGCTTGTCAAAATACTTGAAGAAAAAGATATCGGAAGGCCGAGTACGTATGCACCTATCGTTGCGACACTGCTTGCCAGAAAATATATATCCAGGGAAAAGAAGACCCTTGTCCCGACCGAGCTCGGTTTTATCGTGACGGACATGATGGAAGAATACTTCAAAGAGATCGTTGATACTGCATTCACGTCTAATATGGAAGACAGACTGGACCAGATCGAGATCAGAGATACAGACTGGAAGGACATCATCAGGGAGTTTTATTCGGGATTCGAAAAGGAACTGAAGTATGCGGACGAAAAGATCGAAAAGGTCGAGTTCGAGGATCAGATGACTGATGAGATCTGCGACAAGTGCGGAAAGCATATGGTGATAAAGCACGGCAGATTCGGGTCGTTCCTTGCGTGCAGCGGCTATCCTGACTGCAAGAACACAAAGCCCATAGTTGTTTCTACGGGTGTGAAGTGTCCTCTGTGCGGGAAAGATATTGTCGAGAGACGCAGCAAAAAGGGAAGAGTGTTCTACGGATGCAGCGGTTATCCGGACTGCACTCAGCTCTATTGGGACAAACCGGTGAACGAGAAGTGCCCGAAATGCGGGTCGCTGCTCGTGGAGAAAAAATCCAAGACTGTAAAGTATGCGTGCTCGAACAACGAGTGCGATTATAAAGTAAACCGGTAAAAACGGAGGTAAAGAAATGGTAGAATTTCATGCAACGACGATTTGCGCAGTTAGGAGAGGCCCTGACGATGTCTGCATGGCAGGCGACGGTCAGGTGACAATGGGAGAGACTGCTATCATGAAAATGGGAGCAAGAAAAGTTTCCACGATATACAAAGGAAAAGTGCTCGTGGGCTTTGCGGGTTCTGTGGCAGACGCTTTCACTCTCAGAGAAAAATTTGAAGATAAGCTTGAAGAGCACGGAGGCAACCTGAAGAGGGCTGCAGTAGCTCTCGCGCAGTTATGGAGAAGCGACAGAGGCATGAGAGGCCTGGAGGCCCTGATGATAGTCGCGGACAGAGAAGGAATGCTCGTTCTTTCCGGTAATGGAGAGGTCATCGAACCGGACGAGGATTTCGTGGCGATAGGTTCGGGCGGGAACTATGCGTATTCCGCGGCGAACGCGCTTTACAACCACACGGATATGAGTGCGGAAGAAATCGCGAGGGAGTCGCTCAGGATCGCCTCGACGATATGCGTCTACACGAACGATCACATTACTGCAGTAAAACTCGAGCCGGAGACTGACTTACTCGAAGGCTCCGCAGTCAAACAGATAGAGGAGGTGTAGGGAGATGCCGGGAAAATTATACAATATGACCCCGAAAGAAATAGTCGAGGCGCTTGACAAATATATCATTGGACAGGATGAGGCCAAAAAGTCAGTGGCAGTCGCACTGAGAAACAGATACAGAAGGAGTCTTCTTTCGGAAGAAATGATGGAGGAAGTGACGCCTAAAAATATTCTTATGATGGGACCGACCGGAGTAGGAAAAACCGAGATCGCGAGAAGGCTCGCTAAGCTAATGGATGCTCCGTTCGTGAAAGTGGAAGCTACGAAGTTCACGGAAGTCGGATATGTCGGCAGAGACGTTGATTCGATGGTAAGGGATCTGGTGGAAACAGCGATCAGGATCACGAAGGCCAGCAAGCTCGAGGAAAAGTATGCGGTCGCGGACGATATTGCAGAAGAAAAGATCATTGATGCGATCGTGCCGGGCAGCAAGAAGGCAGCCGGCGATCAGAAGAGCGGTCCGTTCGATTTCATTCTGAACAACGGCGGATACCAGAGCCAGAAGCAGCAGTATGAAGAACAGCAGCAGAAGAAGGCCGAAGAGGAAGCGGTTAAGTCCAGTACCGGAGATCTCGGACTGCAGAGAGAGCAGGTAAGACAGCAGCTCAGAGAGGGCAGGCTCGAGGATCAGTATATTGAGATCCAGGTAACGGATCAGCCTAAGAGCAATGAGCTGGACATGAGCAATGAAGGCATGGGCATCGCCATCGGCAATATTTTCGGTGACATGATGCCTAAGAAGACCAAGACGAAGAAAGTGACTGTCAGGGAAGCCAGAAAGATCCTCAGAGAAGAAGAGGCGCAGAACCTTATCGATATGGATCAGGTGACTGAAGAGGCGCTGACAAATGCCGAGCAGAACGGCATCATATTTATAGATGAAATAGACAAGATCGCCAGCGGATCGTCTTACGGATCGGGTGCTGACGTTTCCAGAGAAGGAGTGCAGAGAGATATCCTGCCTATCGTCGAAGGAAGCGTAGTGAATACGAAGCATGGACCGGTCAAGACTGATCATATGCTCTTCATCGGCGCGGGCGCATTCAGCGTTGCCAAGCCGGAAGATCTTATCCCTGAGCTCCAGGGACGTTTCCCGATCAGAGTCGAACTGGAAAACCTCAGCGAGGACGATTTCAAGAGAATACTTACTGTGCCGCAGAACGCTCTCATCAAACAGCAGATCGCACTGCTGGAAACAGAAGGCGTCGAGATCGAATTCACTGATGATGCGATCCAGGAAATAGCACACATGGCATTCCTGATGAACGAACAGACAGAGAACATCGGGGCCAGGAGACTGCATACGATCATTGAAAAACTGCTCGAAGACATTTCTTTCAACCTGCCTGATCCTTCAAAGGATAAAATAGTAGTCGACAGAGAATACGTTGAACAGAAATTTAAAGAGAAGATCCATCCTGTGGAACTCGACAAGTTCATTCTGTAGAGACGCAGATATTTGATACGGATATTATAGGGGTGCCGCACCGGAGATAATAAATCACGGTGCGGAGCCTCTTCGTTTTTTGACTGAAAACAAGTACATCGCAGTATAAAATGCTGACATATGCATTCCAATTGTGTCGTTCAAGAGAACTTTTCAAAAAAGTCTAAAAATGTCTTGCAACTCCGAAAAGTTGTGCTATAATTCAGTATTATATGTAATGGATAACTATTCGTGACAATTAGTATAAAAAGGAGAATTAGGATGGAAACGGATATACTTTCAAAAGTAAGAAAAATCAACTGGATATTACAGGAGGCGCCTAAGGGGGATTTCTCGTTCAGCGAGCTTTGTGAAATACTCAGCAAACAGTCGGACTCTAACGTTTACATTACGAACGTAAACGGAAAACTTTTAGGAGTTTATTACACGAGACTGCAGGACAAATCGGAAATGGTCGTCGACGAGAAGACCGGTACGGAAAAATTCCCGGCAGAGTACAATGAGAAGCTTCTCAAAATCAATAAGACTCTTGCCAATGTGCAGGACGAATCACTGCTGGAAATTTTCCCGCATGACGAGAACACAAAAGAAAAATTCCATACATTTATTCCGATCACAAGCGGCGGAAACAGATGGGGCACTATGCTTCTGACGAGATATGAACCTGCTTATACAGACGAAGACGTAGCCCTGGCGGAAATCGGAGCAACAGCAGTAGGACTTGAGATACAGAGACTCAAGAACATCGAGGCGGAAGAAGAATCCAGGAACGAAGAAGTCGTTAAAATGGCGATCAGAACGCTTTCATATTCAGAGAACGAAGCGGTACAGAGGATATTCGAAGAACTCGACGGAGAAGAAGGCATTCTCGTAGCAAGCAAGATAGCCGACCGTTCGAGGATCACGAGATCAGTTATCGTGAACGCGCTCAGAAAACTCGAAAGCGCAGGCGTTATCGAATCGAAGTCCCTCGGCATGAAGGGCACTCATATCAAGGTGCTGAACCACAAGTTCTATGAGCAGCTCGAAAAAATGAAAGACTGATCAAGGAGAACATGTTAAAATTCGGAAACGATAATGAAGTCATAACAAGTGAACACGAAAGAGTAGTACTGGCGGGCGTGCAGACCGGGAGTGAAGACATGTCTTATTCGATGTCGGAACTTGCCGGCCTGGCAGCTGCAGCCGGTGCAGAAGTCATTGGAGAAGCGGTGCAGCATCTTGAACGGATCAACACCGCTACTTTTATCGGGAAAGGAAAAGTCGAGGAGATACGCGAGTTCTGCGCGAACGAGGGCGCCGATGCAGTAATATTCAATGACGAACTTTCGGGGATCCAGACGAGAAACCTTGAGAAGGCGCTGGGTGTGCGCGTCATCGACCGCACCGTGCTCATTCTCGATATTTTTGCGCTGCGTGCGAAAACCCGCGAAGGCATGCTTCAGGTAGAGCTTGCTCAGCTGCAGTATATAATGCCGAGGATAGCCGGCTTCGACAAGTCGCTTTCGCGGCAGGCCGGCGGAATCGGAACCAGAGGACCGGGCGAGACACAGCTCGAGACAGACAGAAGACATTACATCCGCAGAATGGACAGCATAAGGAACGAACTGAAACGCATCAAGAGGACAAGAAAAACGACGAGACACAGAAGAGACAATTCGGAAATACCTGTCGTGGCGCTGGTCGGATATACCAATGCGGGGAAATCATCGCTGATGAACAGGATGCTTGCTGAAGCGGACAGAAGCAACAAAGATGTCCACGTCGAAGATATGCTGTTCGCAACACTCGACACAGAGCAGCGCAGAATAAAGCTCAGCGGGACGCATGAGTTCATCCTTATAGATACTGTGGGATTCGTCAGCAGACTGCCTCACACACTGATAGACGCTTTTAAAGCCACGCTTGAAGAAGTTGCGGAGGCAGATCTTCTGCTGGAAGTCGTAGACGCGTCATATGAGGGCTGTGATTTTCAGATCGAGGTGACAGACCGCGTGCTTGAGGAAATCGGCGCGGGGGGCAAAGATAAAATCATGGTGTACAACAAACTGGATCTGGTCGACGGAGAGTTTTACGGCGTGACGACATGCGAGAGCGTAAATATTTCCGCTGAGACGGGCGAAAATGTCGAGGCCCTCCTCCATGTTATAGCGGAGCATGTTTTTGCCGACAGAGAAGAAATAACGCTTCTCGTGCCGTATGATAAAGGAGAAGTCATTTCGTATATTTGCGACAAGGGAATAGTGAAGTCAATGGAACACAGGGAAGACGGCACACTGATAACTGCTGAACTCCTGAAGGCGGATTACAGCAGGGTGAAGAAATATGGTATTGTATAAAACTGTTGCGTGCCGAGCGAGAGCGGAGCAGACGATAGAAAGATCACGCTTTATAGTTACGATTGCTCCCGTTTCCTCGAAAGAGGAGGCGGATGGTTTTATCAGAGAAGTGTCCGACGAATTCAAGGACGCGTCGCATAATGTGCCGGCAATGGTAGTGGGCGACAAGATGCAGATCCAGTGGGCGAGCGACAACGGCGAACCGCAGGGCACTTCGGGCGCGCCTATGGTGCAGATGCTCGTAAAGGAAGGCGTCACGAATACGGCAGTCGTAGTAACGCGTTATTTCGGCGGCATAAAGCTCGGTACCGGCGGTCTTGTCCGTGCATATACCGGCACAGCGAAACTCGGACTGGAAAAAGCCGGCATAAAAGAAGTCAGAGAAATGCTTGAAGTGAGAGCCCAAATGGATTATACTTATTTAGCAAAGCTCCAGAAACTGTCCGAAGAGATGGATTTCGAGCTGCGTGACATAGAATATACCGATAAAGTTACGGCGTCTGCAGTTACGGCTGCGGAGAACGCCGGGATGCTCAGAGGACTGCTTGAAGATTTAACTTCCGGTACTGTAGAAATTATTTCTGAAACTGTGAAAACCTCTTGACACATCCGCCCGAATACTGTATATTATTTTAGTGCGACGGGTCATTAAACGATTTCGTCATTGGGGCGCTTAGCTCAGCTGGGAGAGCATCTGCCTTACAAGCAGGGGGTCACAGGTTCGAGCCCTGTAGCGCCCACCAATAATACATGGTCCGGTAGTTCAGTTGGTTAGAATGCCAGCCTGTCACGCTGGAGGTCATCGGTTCGAGCCCGATTCGGATCGCCAATTTACAATTAAATATACCAGATATTCAATTATGTGCTGGCATAGCTCAGCTGGTAGAGCAGCTGATTTGTAATCAGCAGGTCGGGGGTTCAAATCCCTCTGCCAGCTCCATATTTGGAAATCGAAAGCGAAAGCTTTCGTCATGGAGGAGTGCCCGAGTGGTTAAAGGGGGCGGACTGTAAATCCGTTGGCTACGCCTACAATGGTTCGAAACCATTCTCCTCCACCAAATATTCTGCGGAAGTGGCTCAGGGGTAGAGCATCGCCTTGCCAAGGCGGGGGTCGCGGGTCCGAATCCCGTCTTCCGCTCCAAATGAATACACAGCGCATGTGAGTGCGCTGATTGTGCGGATGTAGTTCAATGGTAGAACCTCAGCCTTCCAAGCTGATGGCGTGAGTTCGATTCTCATCATCCGCTCCAATTTTATTAAGCCGTCCCGGCTATGCCGCGTGACTTAACAAAATATAGATGGGCTCATAGCTCAGTTGGATAGAGCAACGGCCTTCTAAGCCGTGTGTCCGGGGTTCGAATCCCTGTGGGCTCACCATATTTTTTCAAAATTACGATGGGGTATAGCCAAGCGGTAAGGCGACGGACTTTGACTCCGTCATGCGCAGGTTCAACTCCTGCTACCCCAGCCAGTTTTGACTGAGGTGAACAGTTTGACCCATTAGCTCAGGTGGCAGAGCACTTGACTTTTAATCAAGGTGTCCGGAGTTCGAATCTCCGATGGGTCACCAAATAGAATACACAGTAGAACTCATGCTGGAGAGGTGTCCGAGTGGTTTAAGGAGCTGGTCTTGAAAACCAGTGAGTCCGTAAGGGCCCGTGGGTTCGAATCCCACCCTCTCCGCCAAAACATCTTGCTCGAAGAATGAGTGAAGCGAATGATTCGCTAAGCAAGATTTTCACCAGCAGGTGACTCCATCCGGCTGAAGCCGGGGAGTCAATGCATAGGACCTTCCAAGCACTCGCAAGCTTGTGCGGATAGGTCCGTAAGCGACGCCCAAGAGCGAAGCGATTGGAGTGCGGCGCGAACGTGAAACAATATGCTCGAAGAACGAGCAGAGAATAAGATTTTAGCCGGGGAGAAGTACTCAAGAGGCTAAAGAGGACGGTTTGCTAAATCGTTAGGGTTCGTGAGGGCCGCGCGGGTTCGAATCCCGCCTTCTCCGCCAGTTGATCGATGATGTAGGGGTATAGCTCAGTTGGTAGAGCAGTGGTCTCCAAAACCACGTGCCGTGGGTTCAAATCCTACTGCCCCTGCCAAAACATCTTGCTCGAAGAACGAGCAAAGCGAGTGATTCGTAAAGCAAGATTTTCACCAGCAGGTGACTCCATCCGGCTGAAGCCGGGGAGTCAATGCATAGGATCTTCCAAGCACTCGCAAGCTTGTGCGGATAGGTCCGTAAGCGACGCCCGGGAGCGAAAGCGATCGGCCAGCGGCGCGAACGTGAAACATATTTCGGGGTGTAGCGCAGCTTGGTAGCGCAACTGGTTTGGGACCAGTGGGCCGCGGGTTCAAATCCTGCCACCCCGACCAAAAATGCATTGTGGGCCATTAGCTCAGTTGGTCAGAGCGTCCGGCTCATAACCGGCAGGTCCGGGGTTCAAGTCCCTGATGGCCCACCAAAATTTCATAACCGCAATGTGGTACAACATGCTCAGATAGCTCAGTTGGTAGAGCAGGGGACTGAAAATCCCCGTGTCCTTGGTTCAATTCCGAGTCTGAGCACCACAATTATATAAGGCAACTTCCTGCAGACGTAAGAGCTCGGGAGGTTGTTTTTTATTGGAATTTCAGCAAAGCAGAATAAAGGAAAAGACTAAACATCATTTCTCAAGAGCTTTGGCTGCAGCGGTTTTGGCATGCTCAGCAGTAGTATCGATCAGCGGAACTGTGCAGTCGCTTTGCTTTAATAAGATGCCAAATTCGGTGCATCCGAGGATGATCGACTCTGCTCCCCGGTCAACGAGAGACTGTATAGTGTCACGGAACTTTTCACGCGTCTCCGGCAGGAATATACCCTTTACAAGTTCCTGATACAGCGCCTGATGTATGTATTCCTTTTGGCCGGATCCCGGCAAAATAACTTCGAGTCCATAACGGTCTTTTAACCGGCCTGTGAAATATGTTCCATCCATAGTGTATCCACTCCCGATGAGACCAACTGTCTTCGCATGTAAGTCTATGGCTTTTTGTGCTGCCGGATCCACGATGTGTATACACGGAAGATCTGTCTGCGATGAAATACGGTCAAAAGCTGTATGGACGGTATTGCATGCAAGAATGAAGAAATCCGCGCCGCCGGCCTGAAGATGATTTGCTTCGGCTGCCAGCAGATCTCCGACCTTGTCCCAGTTTCCGGCTGTCTGGTTCTTTTCGACTTCATCGAAATCGGTCTGTGCAAGTAACAGTTTTGCCGAATGACGTCCGCTGCCGCCGAGCCTTTTTGCGATTTCTTCATTTATTGTGCGGTAGTAAATAATAGTGCTCGGCCATGCCAGGCCTCCTACGATACCTATAGTTTTCATTGTATTTCCTCCTTGATCAGTCAATATTGTTATTTGTATTATAGGCGTTCAGGATATAATAGAGAAATATCTGAATCATACAGTATTTATAATTGATTTATTATAAATAAAGCCATATCATTTAATTGGAAGGCAGGTGCAGCAATGAATAACAGGCAGCTTACATATTTCATGGCGATAGTAGATGAAGGCAGTATTTCTAAAGCAGCGGAATCTCTTTATGTTGCACAGCCTTATCTCAGCCAGCAGCTCAGGCAGCTGGAAGAAGAGCTGGGTGCAACTCTCATTGAAAGGACAACGAGATCGTTCAGAGTGACGCAGGCGGGAAGCAAACTCTATTATAGAGCGGAGCAGATATTAGATCTGTCAGATGAAACAGTCAGGGAGATCAGAAGTATAAGTGAAGGATCGGGAGGTACGCTGCATTTAGGCTGCATTTCTTCAGCGCTCGAGACAATAGTACTGGACAGGATATGTGATTTTCATAAGGAATACCAGAACATAGATTTCGATATACATCAAAGCAGCACTTTCGAAATACTGGAGCTGCTAAAACGCGGCATTATTGAAGTCGGGATCATAAGCAGTCCGGCGAATCTGGACGGATTCGACTGTATTTCGCTTATGCCTTCGCCTATGAATGCGGTATCGTGCGGTATACTGAAGACCGAGGGAAAAGGGAAAACTGTTTCTCTGGCAACGCTTGCCAATGAGCCGCTGCTGATACACCGGAAATACGTTGAAGATATTGTGAAGGCATTCAATGAGAAGGATCTTGATCCTCGCGTCATATGCCGTGCTGAAGATACGAGACCGATACTGTCTCTGGCGGAGGCAGGAATTGGTGTTGCGGTGATACCGAAAGACTGGACAGGCATAACATCGAAAACAGATATGATGTCATATACTGTTCCGGAACTTAAAATCACATCGGGAGTCACAGCAGTCAAACTTAAAAAGCATTATATCTCGCCGGCCGCAGATAATTTTTTTCTGAGCTTCAGTCATATGGTGCAGACTAATAATAACATATCCAAATATTAGATCATATAAATCATGTTTAACCGTTTGTAAAATATATTCAGCTTCAATATGATGTGAATAACATCATATTGAATTCGCTGGATTAGGGGTAGACATGAGTAGCAAAACAACAGGAAATAAAAGAACGGTCATAACACTGACATTGACAGCATCGCTGATCTATGCCATTAATTGCGGTATCAGAAGCAATTACGGGATATTACTGAATCCGATCGTGCAGAACAGCGGGGTAAGTTATTCGTCTGTAAGTTTTATTATTGCCATGGCACAGCTGACATACGGTATCATGCAGCCTGTATTTGGTGCTGCAGCACTTAAGAAAACAAATCAGTTCGTTTTGAAATGCGGAGTAATAATGTCAGCTGCGGGAATTATATCCATTCCCTTCTGCAAATCATTTGTATTGCTTCTGGCATCGCTGGGAATACTTTTGCCTTCCGGATTTGCGGCACTGGCATTCGGTATAGTAATGGGTACGATAACACCGGGACTGCCGAAGAACCGTACAGCCACGGTATCGGGGATAGTAACGGCGAGCGCCGGACTTGGAAGCACTGTTTTTTCACCGCTTATCCAGTTTCTCACTGTAGCTGCCGGTTTAGCCGGGTGCATGCTTTTCATAGGCATTCCGACTCTTATACTTCTGCCGGTCTCAATTCTTATGTGCAGGAACGGCGATACGGAAGCAGCTGCGGCGGATGATGATCTGCCTGTCCCTGAAAAAAACGACATCCGGAAGATGGTGAGAAATGCGTTCGCCGATCATGATTACGTATGCATTTTTTTTGGATTTTTTACGTGCGGCTTCCATATGGCAATCATCGAAACACATCTATTTACACAGATAACGACTTACGGATTCTCTGCGGGATTTACATCGATTGCTTTTTCGGCATACGGAGTAGCTGCTATGATCGGCGCTGTTCTCAGTGGCATACTGTGCGATCATATAAAGATGGGACATGTGCTGGCAGCGCTTTACGGATCAAGAACAATAATGGTCGCCGCATTTCTTGTGCTTCCGAAGAATGCATTAACTATATACGCTTTCCTGATACTTCTTGGATTGACAGGAAACGCAACAGTACCGCCGACATCGGGACTGACTTCGAATTTGTTCGGCGCAGCTAAACTGGGAACGCTTTTCGGACTTGCATTTCTGGCGCATCAAATCGGCAGTTTCTTCAGCGCCTGGTTTGGAGGGATTTGTGTGACTGCCACCGGCACCTATACTCTTATATGGTTAGTCGATATCGTGCTGTGCACGGCGGCATCCATTGTATGCACTCGCATAAGAAACACCGGAAACATATCCAAATATTAGATTATATAAACCTTATTTAACCGTTTGTAAAATATGTCTGGCTTACGTATGATGTAACTGTAAAAGAGAAGTAATGCAGGGAGGCATCAATGGAAAACTTGAATGAAATAATCACGAGAACGATTGAAGAGCTTGTTGGGGCACGTGACGATTCAGCTTATTACAGAAAACCTATCGTCGGATTTACTACCGCGGATGACCCCGGATTTATGGAACTGAGGAATACGATAAGTCCTAATCATTTCTTCCCGGAAGATATGCTGCCGGGAGCCAGGAGCGTTGTTTCGTTTTTCGTCCCGGTATCGGAAGATATCGCGCTCGGGAATATTGAAGAGAAGATACCTTCTTTCGATTATGCACATGTCAAATGGGCGCAGAAGGGCCTGATGGCCGACATCATAGCCGGCTTATCGGTACGCCTTAAAGAGGACGGGATCCGCTGTTCGGTAAATACGGAAGGTAAAATCCCGTTCGTGCTCGAACCGCCTTATCACCCGTGGCTGCAGAAACCGATCGCAGTAATGTGCGGCGTAGGCAGATTCGGCATCAACCGCCAGATAATCACTGAAAGCGGTTGTGCAGGCAGACTGGGGAGTGTAGTTATCGATGCGGAAACAGAACCGACAGGAAAGATAGAAGAAGAATTGTGCCCGTATTTCATCGATAAAAGCTGCGGGGTATGTGTGCGGAACTGCCCGGTTGGAGCACTCGGTTACGACTGCATAGACAGACACAGATGCAAAATGCAGATCCACAGTATACATGAAAGATATAACGGTGACAAAAAAATAGTGGACAGTTGTGCCCAGTGCGTAGCGCTGCCGTGCGCGACAGGGCTTCCGGACAAGATCAGAGATATAAGAGCTAAACAGGGCAGATAGCGGCAGGCCAAACGGCAGAAAAAGAGGTGCAAAAATGAATTCAGAGATAAAAGAAGAACTGAAGCAGTTCGCCTATGATCATGATATGGATTATTTCGGCGTTTCTTCAATCGAAAGACTGGCAAATCTTCCTGAAGGACACCGCCCGGACGATATGCTGCCGACGGCAAAGTGTGTCATAGTACTTGGCATGAAACTAAATAAAGGCGTGCTGGAAGCGGACCATATGGCGTTTGAGGGCAACAGGATACCGCTGCCGGTATTCACACAGTTCGGAGTCAACAAGCCGAGCGAGATGACAAATGTGGCGGCACTGAAAATGGTCAGATATATCGAAAGGACATATAAAATGGTCACGATGCCGATCCCTTCGGGAGAGCCGCATGACGAATACATTTTTATGGGGACGATGTCCAACAGATATGCGGCGCTGTGCGCAGGCCTGGGAGAAATGACATGGAGCGGTTTTGTGGCCACTCCCGATGCAGGCCCGCGCGTCAAGTGGGTGAGTCTTATCACTGAACTGCCGCTGGATGCAGATCCGCTGTACAGCGGGCCTAAACTCTGTGATCACGGGAAATGCAATATCTGTACCAGGGTATGTCCTGCACATGCCCTAAGCGATACAGAATCAGTGAAGATCAGGATATGTGATTATGAAACTGAATATGCAATACATGACAAGCCGAAATGCAGATGTGCGATCAGCGGCCTTATCAAGGGCACGCCGGGAAGACTGCAGGCGGATATGCCTGATACTATGGAGACTATGGAAGACTGGTTTGCATTCAAGTCGAAAGACGATCCGTGGAACAAACAGGAATTCCATCACGGTAATTACTGCCTCAGATGTATGACACAGTGCCCGATCGGAATGTCTAAAGAGGAAAAGAAAAGAGCTGGGATCACAGACGAAAAGGAGAGCGGGAGCGATGAGTGAAATGAAGAAAAAGCTGAATGATCTTGCAGTGAAAAGCGAGATGGACTATTTCGGAGTTGCAGGCGTCGAAAGATTCGCGGCTCTGCCTGAAGGACATCGCCCATGCGATCTTCTGCCGGGAGCGAAATCCGTCATTGTAATGGGAAAGGCAATCACACAGGGACCGCTTACGGCACAGTGGAACGCATTTCACGATAATCGCATAAGCATCTTGTCGTTCACCATGTACTGCGTGAACCGCTATCATAATCTTCTCAATATCGCAGCGCTCAGGGCTGCAAGGCTGATAGAGAAAGAATGCGATTGCCTGTCGATGCCGATACCGTCCGGAGAACCGCATGATGAACGTGAGTGGACGAATGTAATGTCTAATCGTTATGCGGCGGCGTGTGCGGGACTGGGCGAACTCGTCTGGAACGGATTCGTCGCGACCGAAAAAGACGGCCCCAGGATAATGTGGGTCTCTGTAGTCACCGAGCTGGAACTGGAAGAGGATCCGCTTTACAACGGGCCGCAACTTTGCGATCACGATAAATGCGGCCTATGCTCTAAGATATGTCCGGCGCATGCGCTCAGCGCGGAAAAGGAACAGCCGGTCAGGATCGATGACGCGGAGATGTCGTACGGAAAACGTAATAAACCGCTGTGCAGATGCGCGGTAAAGGGCCTTATCAAGGGCACGCCGGGAAGACTCCAGATGGATGTGCCGATGGATAAGTACATGAAATCGATGGATGACTGGCTGGCACTGACAAAGAAAGATGATCCCTGGCAGCGCATGGAATTCAATCACGGAAATTACTGTCTTCTGTGCATGACGGAGTGTCCGATCGGCAAAAAGGAAAGGTAGGAGAGATCATGGATAACGCTGAACTCAAAGAAAAACTGCGCAAACTGTCTCAGAAAGATGATATGGATCTTTTCGGCATCGGCAGTGTGGACCGCTGGGACGGTGCTCCTTACGGACACAGGCCGGAGGATGTGCTGCAAGGTGCGAAATCAGTAATAGTGATGGGCGTGTACATCCCTGAAGGATGTGTAAGAGAAAACATCAATGCCTACAACGGCATGCGTCACGGCATATTCCCCTACATGGTGTACGGATATAATATGCTGAACGATTTTATGGAGGATGCAGCTTTTCATATGGCCAATTATCTGAACAGTCTCGGCTACAGAGTATTTTTGCCTCCGGCAAGTGTCGGCAGAGATGAGCAGAAAATGATGGGTATAATATCAAATCGTCATTCCGCAGTAGCTGCCGGGCTCGCAGAGTTCGGATGCAACGGACTGGCGCTGACGCCCAAAGCGGGGCCGAGGGTAAGATGGGTAGTAATAGTGACTGACGCGGAGCTGCCTGCCGATCCTTTATATCACGGACCTAGAGTGTGCAATGACTGCGGCCACTGCGCGGAAGTTTGTCCTGTGCACGCCATCAATACGGACGAGCACTGGGATTTTAAGATCGATGACAAGGAATGTCATTACTGGAAGCTCGACAGAGTTGTGTGCAGGACTTCACAGACCGGACTTACCGAAGGCTCTTCGGGACGTATGCAGGCACACGTAGAGAAAGAAGAAATGGTCAGTGTAGAAGACTGGAGAAAGCTGATAAAGCGTGACAGCAAATGGAACCGCCTTGAAAGAGTTGCCGCCATGTGCGGCCGTTGTATGATAGAATGTAAAGCGGGGATCCCTTTTAAGGACAGATAAAGGAGGAGCACATATGGTGTATGACAATAAAGCGATAGGTGTCATCGGCGGCATGGGGCCGGCGGCTACAGCAGACCTGTTCACAAAACTCGTATCTCTTGAAGACGCGGCAGCGGATCAGGATCACGTCCGTATCCTGGTGGACTGTGATTCGAATATCCCGGACCGTGCAGCGGCCATTGCGGGGACAGGTGAAAGCCCTGTGCCGGAAATGGTGCGGAGCGCCGTCGGTCTCGAAAAGCAGGGAGCGGATGTCCTTATCATGGGCTGCAATGTAGCGCATTACTTCTATCGCGATATCCTGCCGTTCGTCAATATACCGTTTCTGAGCATTCTTGATGAAACGTGCAGGGCAGTCAGGGATGCCGGATATAAAAAAGTAGCTCTTCTGGCCTGCGGGATGACTCTGAAAAGCGGAGTGTATTTAGAGGCTATGGATAGATTCGGCATAGACTGCATCAGGACGACTGCAGAGGAGCAGGCGTGCTTCGACTGTTTGATATATGACGGGATAAAAAAAGGAGATCATGGTATCGATGTTACGGATATCAGAAAGGCTGTCGGCAGGCTGACCGCTGAAGGCGCAGAAGCACTAGTCCTCGGCTGCACTGAACTGCCCGTTGCTTTTGACGAGTACGGGATCGGTGCCGATGTGCCTCTCATAGATCCTACGAGCGAAATCGCCAAAAGTGCGCTCAGGTACCTCGGCAGGAAAATCAGAGATGAATAGCAGCAGGACTTACTGAAAATACTGCCGGGAGGCAGTATTCTTTTCGATCATGACATGAGCTCGTAGCCGCTGGCCTTGATGTGCTTTCTGAACAGCGCGCATATTTTTTTTGCCAGGGGCATTTTATATTCGGGAAGGCTTTCTGACTGCAGCAGATAACATGATCTGAGAGGAGCATCTCCCGATATGGGATTCATCTTAAAAGGCCCTTCGGCTATAAGTCTGCGTCCGACTGAAACGGGACACAGGCTCCAGAATTCACTCCCGTCCATCAGCGAATTCAAAAGGAAAGGCGTATCGACAATAGCACGCGGTTTATGAGAAGCATCCCAGTGCTGCTTATGCCAGGCGTTGAATGCATCACCCCACATGATCACGATCTCATCCTGCGTATTCAGCTGGGAAGGAGCCAGGGCCTTGCCGAGCCTGTACGGACTGTCCTCACGTGTAATAATGCAGAAAGGGTCCTCGAAGATATTTTCCACTTGAATCCCTTCATACTGGATATTCCTGAATGTGAATCCGAGGTCGATCGTCTTTTCTTCCAGCTTTTCATAGACTTCTTCAGACTGCTGAGTCCTTATACGCAGATTTATGCCGGGGTTGCCGGTAAGATCGCGATAAAAAGGGATCAGCAGACATGTGTTCAGTGTATCGGGACTGCCGATAGTAAAATCGATCCGGCTGTCGCTGTTCTTAAGCTGCTTTGTTTCTTCCCAGAGTTCGAGCCATTTCTCCGCAACGGGGACCAGTTCCTTGCCTTTTTGGGTGAGTTCGATCGTTCTCATGCCCTGCCGGCGCTCAAAGAGAGATACTTCCAGCTCGTTTTCCAAAGACTTAAGACGGTTGCTCATAGTGGACTGAGTGAGGAACATAGAGTTGGCGGCATGCGTCACATTCCTGTAGCGGACAACGGCCAGAAAAGCCTCGATATTAGCAATATTCATAATAACCTCCACAGCTATAAAAACCAATTTATAAATATTATAAACAAAAATAAAGCGTTGGTCAAATATGTTGCCGTCTGCTATGCTTCAGTTAAACAAAGATGTACGTACATATAGTTATTGCTAATCGTTCTGAAAGGAGTTGTCATGAACGATCAAGAAACAAAAATGACATCATCGGCCGGCGAAAAGACTGCGGCTGTCCGCGGAGGATTTCTCGGCGAAGCTATTGGATTTATCGTATTCATAGCAATGATAATAATCATGTCCGTGATGGGTATAGGCGGATCCAAAGGATTCTGGGCAGCGGGTGTGATTGCTGTCCTCGTATCATGGTTCACATTCAAAGACAAAGATGTATTCATGGAAGCTGTCAAAAGCGGTATGAAGGATAACATATTCGTGATCACGATGATCGCACTGCTGTTTGCAGGAGTTCTGTCGAGGGAGATGAACGTAGGCGGACTAGTGAACGGCCTCATGTGGGCAGCTGCACAGATACATCTGTCAAGTTCGATGCTTCCGGTGATGACATTCCTCGTCTGCGTGGTGATCTCGACTGCGACAGGCACAAGTTCGGGCACAGTCGCAACAGTAGCTCCGATCATGCTGCCGCTCGGGTATCAGATGGGATGCATGACAGGACTGATGTGCGGAGCTATCTTGAGCGGCGCATACTTCGGGGACAATCTTGCACCGATCTCGGATACAACGATCGCGTCTGCTCTTACACAGGAAGCGGAACTTATAGACGTCGTGAGAAGCAGATTGAAATATGCGTTGATTGGCGGTGCGTTTGCCGCGGTCATGTATATCATCATGGGGATCAGGACAACAAATACACTCGCAGCTCAAGCATTCAAAGCAGATCCGTCTGCGGCGTCAAATATCGTTTATATAGCGCTGCCTATCCTCGTTGTAATACTCATGCTGAAAAAATGGAATCTCCTTTCTGCGCTGCTGATGGGTGATTTCGCAGGCGCGGTCATCATGCTGATCAAGAAAGATGTAACATTTGCAGGTCTCATCAACGGCGAAGACGGTATCATCAGCATAGGGTTCCAGAATATGATGGGTGCTACCATCCTGGTAATGTTTACATTCATTATTGCCAACATCGCCGTCAAGAACGGATTCATGGACAGGATCATAGAATGGGCGCACAAGCATGCAAAATCCGCCCGCTCGGCCGAAGCCATCCAGACAGTGCTTATATCAGTAATGATGCTGGTCACGGGCTCCAACACTTCATCGATAGCGATCACCGGTCCTGTCGTAAGAAAAATACTGAAGCCGTATAAGATCGACAGATGCCGTACTGCAAACATACTCGACTGCATGACAGCCGGAATCGGCGGCATCATACCGCAGTCGCCGGCCAGCGCCCTCGTCGCAGCCCAGGCCATCAGCCTCGGGATCGTAGGATCGGGATTCACGTTCCTCAGCTACTGGATGTACAGCTACCACTGCCTGGCACTGATCGCCATAATGATATTCGCAGTTGCGACAGGCTGGGGAAGAAAATACGAAGATGACGAACAGACCGCAGATGAAAGTGAGAACGCAATAGTATCAGACTGAAACTGTCATTGATAAGAATTAGTTTACTGCATAGGGGGACAGAGCGATGTCATACGTAAAACGAAAAGAACTGGACGGATTATGCCGCATGCTGCAAAAGAATAATATTAGTACAGCGGCAGTAATGAAGTACGGCGATGCGCCGGACAGCCCGGAAAATGACTGCGGATCGTATGCGGAAAAGTATGGCATCCGCCTGATCTGCCCGGACAAGATCTCCCAGATATATATCAATCAGATGATCAATAACAGACGCGCAGGCAGAATACAGTATGATTTCAGCGGCTTTGAAAACGCTGTAAAGCAGATGCGGGAGAACGGAGCAGAAGCGATCGTACTGGCAGATGCCTTCCTCGTGCAGGCATCGCAGGAATGTGATATCAGCGAAGACTGTCCAATGATAGATGGAACATTCATTAAGGAGCATAACTAATGAAACAATACAGTGAAATGACTCGCCAAGAGTTAGAAGCAGAAAAGATTGAATTATACAGCAGGTATGAGTCATACAAATCACAGGGGCTCAAGCTCAATATAGCCAGGGGATTACCGTCGGCAGAACAGATCGAGATATCTATGCCGCTGGTAGATATACTTTCGCAGCATGATGACTACGTCGATGAAAACGGAGCAGACTGCAGAAATTACGGAGGCCTTCAGGGCATTTCATCCGCGCGTAAGCTGTTCGGTGAGTATATGGGCGTTTCCGAAGATGAAATAATAATAGCGGGTTCATCATCTCTCACACTCATGTATGACTTTTTGAGCAGAGCTATGCTGAAGGGCGTGCTCGGATCCGGAAAGCCATGGGGGGAATACGAAAAAATCAAATTCATATGCCCGGTACCGGGTTATGACAGGCACTTCGCGATGTGCGAGTTCCTGGGGATAGAAATGATAAATGTCCCGATGCTGGCTGACGGACCGGATATGGATATGGTCGAAAAGATTGTGGCAGAAGATGAGAGTGTAAAAGGAATGTGGATCACGCCTAAGTTCAGCAATCCTATGGGAGCGGTCATATCGGACGAGAAAACCGACCGCCTGGCATCAATGAAAACGGCAGCGGAGGATTTCAGGATATTCTGGGACGATGCGTATGAAGTACATTATATTTATAAGGATGTCCCTCTGAAAAATCTCCTTAAAGCGTGCAAAGAAGCCGGCCATCCGGACAGAGCATATATGTTCGGATCTACATCGAAGATCACTATACCGGGAGACGGAGTGTGCTTTTTCGCAGCTTCGGAAGCGAACATACAGTTCACACTCAGACAGTTAAAAGCCCAGGCTATAAGCTGGGACAAAGTGAACATGCTGAGGCAGGTGCGTTTCCTGAAAGATATGGATACGATACATGCGATCATGGGGAAGCATGCAGAACTCCTGAGGCCGAAGTTCGATGCGATACTCGGAGTATTGGAAAGAGAACTGAGAGGGAGAGGCGCAGGCGACTGGACCAGACCGGACGGAGGATATTTCGTAATGTTCATTGCGGAAAAAGGATGCGCTGCCAGGATAGTAGAACTTTGCAGCGACATGGGCGTTCTGACAACAGATGCAGGCGCCACGCATCCGTATCACAAAGATCCCGACGATGCCTTCATCAGGCTGGCGCCGTCATACGCCAAAGTCGGAGATATCGTCAAGGCCGGTGAAATAATAAGTATTGCGGCCAGAACTGCGACAGTGGAAAAGTATCTCAAAGAGAGCATTTAGGAGGAAGACATGAAATTATCTATCGATACCAGATTGTGTAAAGGATGCGGAATATGCGCCGCGTACTGCCCGAAAAAGGTGATAGCGATGACTGACAAAGGCAAGGCTCGCATCGATAATGAAGAGGCATGTATTTACTGCGGCCTCTGTGAGATGAGATGCCCTGATTTCGCGGTGGAGATCACAGGCAAAAAGGAGGGGTCAAAATAATGGGAAACGTAAAATTGATGCAGGGCAGCGAAGCCTGCTGCGAGGGCGCGATCCGCGCGGGAGCAAGATTCTTCGCAGGCTATCCGATAACTCCTGCTACAGAAATCTGCGAAAAGATGTCGGAGATACAGCCGAAGATAGGCGGCAGGTTCATACAGATGGAAGATGAGATCGCAAGCGTGGGAGCGATCTGCGGGGCGAGTCTGGCGGGCTATAAAGCATTCACAGCGACCAGCGGCCCGGGATTCTCTCTCATGCAGGAGATGATCGGATACGCTTCGATGACGGAGATACCTATCGTAGTAGTGGACGTACAGAGGATGGGACCGAGTACCGGCAATATCTATACGGCACAGGAAGATGTAATGCAGGCCAAGTACGGCTCCAACGGTGACCGCGGAGTGATCGCGCTTTCACCGGGAAATGTAACAGAAGCGTTCGAGATGACGATAGAAGCATTCAATCTCGCAGAAAAATACCGCACTCCCGTGATTTTGCTGCTCGATGAGACAGTCGCGCACATGCGTCAGTCGGTAACACTTCCGGATACTGGAAACATTACTGTAATAGACAGAAAGAAACCGTCAGGAGCGCCTGAAGACTTTGAACCGTATGCACCTGATGAGGAAGGCATTACTACTATGGGAGTCTACGGCACGGAGTATTATTCGCATCTGACAGGACTTATCCACGATCATTCCGGCATCAAATCAAATGACGCGGATACAGCCAAAGAACTCGTGACAAGGCTCAATGCCAAGATCGACGGAGCCGTGGAAGACATCACGAGATACAAGACATATATGGCCGACGATGCGGATTATCTCTTCCTTTCTTTCGGATGCTCATCGATGTCGTGCATAGGTGCGGTGAAAAAAGCGAGGGCTCAAGGCGTCAAAGCAGGTCTTTTGAAGCTGCAGACGATATGGCCTTTGAACGGAAGACTGATCAGGGAATACGCCGCCAATGCGAAGAAAGTAATTGTGACGGAAATGAATTACGGACAGCTGGCGGGAATGGCAGGCCGTTATGTGTCGGACGATAAACTGATTTCTATGGCAAGGATAAACGGGGAACTTTTCAATCCGGCAGAACTTGCGGAAGAAGTTAAAGAGTTAGCAGGGAGGAATTAAAATGGCATCACAGGAAAAATATCTGCGCCCATCGGGAAAACCGCATTTCTGGTGCCCGGGCTGCGGAAACGGGATAGCGCTGGGAGCACTGCTCCGCGCAATAGACAAAGTCGGTTTTGAACAGAGGGACACTGTCATTGTGTCGGGGATCGGATGTTCATCGCACGGCCCGTCGTTTGTGAAGTTCCATACTGTGAACAGTCTGCACGGAAGGCCTCTGCCGTTCGCGACCGGGATCAAGTTTGCAGATCCGGATCTGCATGTCATCGTGTTCACAGGAGACGGAGACACGACTGCGATAGGTGCCAACCATTTCATCCAGACGTGCCGCAGAAATATAGATATTACGATGGTAGTTATCAACAATAATATATACGGCATGACAGGAGGCCAGTATTCGCCTATGACACCGACGGATGCGAAGAGCACAACAAGCGTTTACGGACATATAGAACGTCCTTTCAGCATTCCGGAACTTGCCTCGGCGGCCGGTGCGACATATGTTGCCAGGGGGACCACGTATCATACCAGGATGTTGGAAGACCTGATCGCCGACGGACTCGAGAGTCACGGATTTTCGGTAATAGAGACGATAAGCGCCTGTCCGACAAACTTCGGGAGAAGAAATAATATGCGTTCAGCTGTCGACATGATGAACTGGCAGCGCGATCATGCGGTTATGATGAACAAAGCGGCCGATATGACGAAAGAAGAAATGGCAGATAAATTCATCATCGGAAAATTCAAGGATCAGCAGGCACCGGAATATACAGATGTGTTCCGTGCGCTTTCGGATCGTTTGACTGAGAAGGAGGCACAGTAATATGAAATGGGAAATAACACTTGCCGGTTCAGGCGGACAGGGATTGATCCTCGGCGGGATAATACTGGCGGAGGCCGGGATGTTCGCAGGCTTCAATGCTGTTCAGTCACAAGTTTACGGACCTGAAGCGAGGGGCGGATCGAGCAAGGCGGACTGTATCATCAGCGATGAAGAAATAGACTTTCCGCGTATAGCGGAAGCGAATACGATCCTGGCCATGAGTCAGGAGGCGTATGAGACATACAGGGGAACTTTGACGGAAGACGGTATCATCATCACGGACAATACATTTGTCGACATAGACGATGGAGAAACGGCAACAGTGTGGCAGCTTCCGATCACGTCAACTACGAGAGAAAAATTCGGCAGGCCGATCGTAGCCAATATTGTTGCACTCGGATGCGTAGCCGCGATCTGCGGGACGATTCCCCGGGAGTATCTCGAAAAGGCAGTAATGGCGCGTGCCCCGAAAGGCACCGAAGAAATGAACAGACAGGCACTGGCGGAAGGTTATGAACTGGGAGAATCAGCAGTAAAAGACAGGGCGCAGCAGTAGCGCCGCGGAGGTAAAGCACAATGGCACAGTATCTGAAAACAGAAGTATATGAGAATGGCATAGTAAGAGTCATTATAGCAAATCCGCCTGTCAATGCTCTCAACAGCGATATGGAGAGGGAACTGAATGAAATGACGGAAAGACTTGAGCATGATAAAGAGGCGCGTGTACTGATAGTCACGGGTGCCGGAGAAAAATCATTCATGGCAGGGGCTGATCTTGATGAACTTGCTGCCAGGGACCGTATAACCGGGCGGGAGCAGACCAAGTTCAGACAGTCGATATATGACAGGCTATCCGGACTGCCTGTGCCGTCTATCGCTGCAGTCAACGGTTATTGCCTGGGCGCGGGGCTGGAACTGATCCTGGCCTGCGATATCCGTATTGCCTCGGATAATGCGAAATTTGCCGCTGCTGAGATAAATCTGGGCATCATCCCGGGAAACGGCGGAACGCAGAGGCTGCCGCGAATGATCGGTCAGGGGCGGGCAATGCATATGGTCCTGACGGGTGACAGGATAGGTGCGGATCAAGCTCTTGAATGGGGACTAGTCACCGATGTAGTGCCACAGGCTGAGCTGGGAAAGGCAGCGTATGTTATTGCTGAAAAACTGGCGGATAAATCACCTCTTGCCATCCAGTATGCCAAGGATGCCGTTGGTCATTCACTGAACATGCCGCTTCACGACGGCCTGATGATGGAATCTTACTTGCATGCGCTGGCATGTGCTTCAGACGATAAAAGCGAAGGTGTAAGTGCGGTGAAGGAAAAACGCAAACCGGCATATTCAGGGAAATAACATAACGACAACAATCTATACAGGAGGAAACAACAATGGCAGATCTTAATTACGAAATCAAAAATCATATAGCATATATAACACTCAACAGGCCTGATAATCTCAATGCCTTCAGTGAAGAAATGATCGGCCTTTGGATCGATGCTCTGGAAGATGTCAGAGACAACGACGAAGTATATGCCGCTTTGCTGACAGGAGCAGGACGTGCATTCTGCGCCGGCGGCGATGTCAAGGCGATGGCCGCAGGAAAAGGATTCTATGAGAGCAGTCATGATATAACATCGACTGCACTCGCAAGGAAAAATTCGCTATGGAAACTCATACAGCGCGTGCCGCTTATACTTGAAGAAATAGATAAGCCTGTAGTTGCAAAAATCAATGGGGCTGCGATCGGGGCTGGACTCGACATGGCACTCATGTGCGATATACGCATAGCGGGCGAAAGCGCAAAGATGGCCGAAAGCTATCTGAACGTAGGGATCGTACCGGGAGACGGAGGCGCATATTTCCTTCCGAAAATCATTGGCAAAGATAAGGCCCTGGATATGTTCCTTACGAGAAAGACTGTAAAAGGCAACGAAGCTGCCGATATGGGCCTGGTAACATATGCGGTGCCGGATGCCGAACTCGATACTTTTACGGATGAATATATGAAGAAAATCGCGGAAGGACCGCAGATGGCGATGCGCTTTACAAAGAGAACAGTGCAGCAAGGCGATACAATATCTTTGAGGGGCTCCCTCGATATGATCAGCTCGTTCATGGGGATAGTCACAGAACTCGATGATTTCAAAGAGCGTACGACAGCTTTGGCGGAAAAGATGAAAAAGAAATAGGCAATGTCATGTCGATGGATATACAGCGGTGTATATCCGAGGCTTGAGTATAAAGAACTAATGAACTACATTGACGATTATATCGAATACGGACCAAGACTGGAAATAAATTGTCGGAACTCAAAGTAAATCATGACTCCATAATTTGATCAATAAATATAATATTTTGGGGAAAGCCCCGATAGGGGGCTTTTCTCATTTCATGAAACGATACAATACTTTAATAGTGTGTGAAATAGGGTAAAGCCAAATTACAAAAGTCTGTATGCAAGGGATTACAATGGCTGCGGCCATCGAAGCATATGGCCTGAAAATCCCCGTGCTCCTGGTTCAATTCCGAGTCTGAGCACCACAATTTTATAAGGCAGCTTCCTGCAGACGTAAGAGCTCGGGAGGTTGGTTTTTATTGGAAGTTCAACGAAAAATCGATGAGCTTGCTGACTTGGATCACATGAATAGATGTGTAAAGAACAAGAAAATAATCATATTATTCATAATAAAAATGTGAATGCAGCAATTACGTTTTTTTACAATGATATACATGATTTTTTATCATTTGTTCCTCAATTATATTTCTCGTAATATCCTTTACGTGTGAAAGCAAAATTCGCGCTTTTTATATGCGTATTGATGGCTAATGGAATCATAATGAAGCAGACCGCGATCCCAATGGTTATGCCAATTCCGGAAAGTATGTCGCTAACCATGGCCGGTTGTGAAGCGATCCAAGACCATCCGTAAACGGAAAGTTCAAGCAGTCCAAGCCAGCATGACATGGCACCTGGAGCATACAGTGTGGCCTTCCCCCGGTCGTGGTAGCGCCTGTACATCATTACTCCCTGACGGCTGTGATTGAATGTCTCTAAAATGCCAAAGGCAATAGCCACTGTAACAGCTGCGTAAGGAATCGTTGGCGTTAAGATCATTAAAACTATAAATGTAATTTCTGCTCCCATATTGGTTATCATATTGGTCAGTCTGTTTTGCGGATATACCATCGGATCCTTAGATCCGATCCCGAGATTATTCTGGTAAAAGAATCCTCCGGGGAAAGTATTCTCTTCAAAGACATGAACTGGTATTAGAATGGCCAGCATACATGTAATCTTTTGTGCAGTTAACATATCGTTCCATCCGACGATCAGAATATTCAACATAACGATACCGGAAAGATAGATGAAATATAGCCACAGCCTGTCGCACCAAATATTTAATGCAGATTTCTTCATTGTCAGTCTCCTTCCAAACATAAAGCTGTATTGTTTTTTGTTTTTCATATATTATTATATAATTAGACTGTTGGCTAATAAATGGCCACTTCTGAAAAAGTGACTAATAAAAGACAGAGGTGAAGTAATATGTCACGTCCAAAATATAAAGATGATCAGGCTCAGGCAAAAAATCGTATCATAGATGCATTCTGGGAATATCTGCAGGAGACTTATTTCGAAAAGATGAATGTAAAAGAAATAGTAATACGTTCCAGGGTCAATAAGAATACTTTCTACTATCATTTTGCCTGCATAGAAGATCTTGCATATACTGCCATTGACGGGGTACTGCTGAAAGAAGTCGGTAAGGCCCTTCTCTATGCGAACATGGATGCAGATATTCATTTTGAAGATGTCTTTTCGGGAATAAGCGCGGAACGTCTTCATAGGATCAGTTTACTGCTTTCTGATCACGCAACCGCCTTGAATGGGATAGTCATAAAAAAACTGATTGAGATATGGTCGGCTTATATCAAGGTTAATGATGAAACGGATGATATATTTCTGCTTATGTCCTTCATTGCAGGCGGGATAGTGACGACACTGCGTGGAAAACAGCCGGAAGAATTCCTTGAATCGCTGAAGCATTTATTCAACATGAGCGGAATAAGAATGTGCATATACGATATGCAGCGGAAAAGTTTGAATTGATGAATATATGTATTGCAATTACAGTAATTAATTATACTGATTACGTCATGAGGCTTATCATGTATAGCGAGATGTTTATTACCGCAGTGCAAGCAGCGTAAGATTGCTGAGAAACTGGAAGTCGAAATTTGATATAGATATAAGTGAGTCATAGTATAGAAATGACATCAGTGCCTGAATCTCGCATCTGTGAAAATGCGGGCGAATACCAGGCCGAGCGGAAGGGCAATAACGATCAGCATGGCGCTGGTGAACCAGTAAGCCCCTGTTGTGATCGATGTCATTCCTATGTTGTAAACTGCGCGGTACATATATAACCCGGGAACCATGATAACTATCGACGGCACCGTGAGGGAGATCCGCGGGTAGCCTAAATACTTTTTTATCAGTGAGGCCAGAAGACCCGCTGCCAGTGCGCCGATAAACGCGGCAGCCGCACCGGGCATCGGGGTGAGACTTACGAGCTCCAGCCGCAATGTGTTTGCGATTGCACTGATAAGGCCCGCGGCAGCCGCCATTTTGCGCGGACTGTTGAACATGATGGAGAAGCCGTAGACACCGCAGAAACTGGCAGGCATGCGGAGAAGAAAAAGCATTCCCGCACTTAGATCGAGCGGAGCGAAATCAGCCGGTCTGAAGCCGATCGCAGCAGCAGTCAGCCAGGCGACCAGCGTAGCCAGTAGAATAATCATGAGCGCGTAAAGCAGACGCTCGATGCCGGACCGCATATCGAGCTTCGACAAGTCGATACCGCTGGTAATGAACGGGAAGCCGGGGATGATAAAGAGCATCGCGCAGATATATCCGGCTTCATAGGAGACGGATACACCGGTGAAAGTTTCCAGGCATCTGATAATGCAGAAATACACGAGGCAGGCGGCAGCTACCCCTGCGGCGGTGCCGGCAAAGAAATGAATATGCCGGTCGGTCATCTTCCTGCGCACCATATTCCCGGCTGCAGCTCCGAAAAAAGAACATATCATTTCAATAGGCGCTCCGCCGAGCAGAAAGCAGAATGCCGCGCAGGCGAGACCTGCTGCCAGTCCCACAGACAGGACAGAATACAGGCCTCCGCATTTCTGGATATTATCAAGCTCTGTATGGATCTGACCGACGGACATAGTGCTGCCTTTTTCTTCAAATTCGATAACAAAATCTTCGATCAGAGAGAGTTTGCGGGTGTCCACACCGGTAGACGGCAGCGTTAGAGTCTGAGTATCTATATCGCTTCCGCACATACAAGTGTATTCCAGAGAAACGAGCCCTATATCCGCACGGCAGGTAACTCCGAGAACATGTGCGGCAATGCTCATGCTGTTCCTTACGCGCCAGGCCCCTGTTCCGCAGGAAAGCATGATATAACCGACCCGCCCGATAATAGAAGACTTTTCACGCAGACTGGCATCGACGGCAGCTTTGCCGCTGTCGCTGACTTCATAATCATGCCAGGGAATGTCTATATGGGGAGAAGTGAATTTTTTCCTCATTTCCGCACGCTTGCGGGCCTTTTTTATTTCATCGCTGCTTTTCATAGAAAACCCTTTCCTGATTGTTTTTTGCTGCCGATATTATTTACCATTTGTTATGCACATGCTCTGCGAATACCATGCAGTCATGCAGCCCGATCACGGTCCCGTCGTCAAGGACCGCCTGTCCGCTCATCTTTCCGAACACCTGATGCGGGATCATGCAGATGACTTTCAGATCCACCGGATCCTGCCTGTCGATCACCGGCTGGAATGACATTTCGAACCGCCCGTCGGTTTCCGTGAACGTCCAGGGCGACATATAATCATAAGATCCATCCGCATTCTCGGGGATCCTGAACTGAACATCCTTCAGCTTATGAGACTTGCTGTTATAGAACAGCATATTTTCGGATGCCGCCGACGTATCGCCGAAACCATAGCCGATATTGAAGCCGAAGCGGCTTCCGTCTGCGAGTATCGTCTGTCCCGAACCCCAGTACCAGGTATTATCGTAAGTCCAGACACCGCGTCCCCAGTCCAGAGTCGCCAGAGCGCCGTTCTCCGGCCCGAACCGGTATTCCCGGCTGCCCAGTGTAACGACTCCGTCGGCGCGCAGGCAGTTGATTTTCTGGTTGTAATAAAAATGGTGTTCCTGAGAAAACGGCGTAGCAATGACCATTGATTCCTCGGGAGTGTCCGTCAGTTCGATGCGGAACCGCAGGTCGGACTTTGTTTTGCAGTAATGGCGAATTGTGCCGAGGAGCATACGTCTCTCTCCGTCATTGAAGAATGCCATTTCGGCAGTTCCGACCTTGGCGGACAGGTCGCCGCATACCGATGTGTTCGGCAGGTGCAGCTTTCCCAGGGGCAGGATACCCATCGCTCCGTCATTCATCTGAGTCGGATTTTTCCCGAATGTGAGCAGAGAAGCGGATAAACTGCTTACGTAACCCGCGTCGGAAATCGTCAGAGCCAGTCCATGATCCTGACAGCCGATATAGTAGTAATCCCATTCTTTGATCCGGTACTTCGGCGCACGGATATCAGCTCTGTCGTATTCCCAGAAGAGCTTCTTCGCAAACCCCGGCTCCGCAATATCACCATTGCTGTTCAGCAGCCGCTGCGGCTCATAGATTTCATGCTGCATACCGTTTCTCCTTTCATCTTTCTCATCTTATCTAACATCAAAATTGATCACCAGTACATTGTCCGGCTCATGGTCCGTTCCGATCATCATTGGCCAGACCCGCTTATAATAATCGCGCCACTGCCGGTCAGATGTCCGGCCGTACCCGGCATTGCAGATATTCAGAAGGACAAGTTTAGTCTGAAAGCCGAACATGCATCTTTTACTGTTCATCTTGTGCAAAAAAGTCAGCCGGTTGGCCAGCTGGTAGCAGCCGTTCGTCCATTTGTCGAAATCACCTTTGTGGCCATAATAAATGTTATATACTTCATACATCGCTTTAGTTATCCGCCGGCGGCTTTCCGGGTCCGAAGCAGTCATTTTCGTACCCTTCATTTCCGAGATGCGGGCTTTCGCTTCCACGATATAAAAAGTCCGGCCCGCCGCATTCACATCGGTATCCACAGCCAGCCCGTCCCAGACAGGCTGACGCCGCGGCCACCCGGCCCAGAACGAAAACTGCTTACGCCATTCCTCGTAAGGAAACCGGGAGCTCATATTGAGACGCTCATAGACATCCCTGCTGCACAGCTGATACTCTTTGTATTGATCTTTCGCGAGCGGCGAAAACCAGTCGAGACCGGATGCTCCGATCATGCCTTCAAAACGCTGTCTTAAAACGTCATCGTTCACGATATTTCTTATCCAGTACTGACTGCCCTGCTTCACAGGGTCGCCTGTTGCTGCCTGGCTCATAGCCTAACTCCTCTCCGTCACAAATCCGTTCCAGTTGTCCGCATACTGCAGCAGTAATGTCAGGGGCATTTCCTTAGCCGCGACACTGCGGTTGTCCTCCACATACTGACCGTCGTGATACATGATCGCCTGCGCTTCCTCCGGCATCAGATAAATATGCTGCATCACATGATACAGACTCCGCAGCGGTACGCTCATATAAATCATATCCTTATTATACTCGTACGGCGGCCAGGCATCAAATCCGGCTGCCGCCTGCTTCGGCGACGGATCGCGTTTGAAGTAGAGCGGGTTCCCGGGATATCCGGCCTTGCCGAGATCGTGGAGCAGTCCGACGATCACACAGCTTTCATCCGTTGCGGCATCCGGAGCGAGCGTGTCTCTGAGAAGCAGTAATGTTTCCGCGACCCCGACGCTGTGCCTCAGCAGACCGTTTTCTTCGCAAAGGTGATATTTCGTCGAGGCAGGCGCTGTCAGAAACGATGTCTTCATTTCGACATATTTCATGAGTTCCGCGAACGAATCGCTTCTATCACTGACCACAAGACTTTTCAGCGCTTCGTATCTGATCAGCAATTCTTCTGTATTATTTTTCATTGTGTTTCCTCCTTTATTTTCCTGTCGCTGTTATATCATTTTTGATGTACCATTTTTGACCCACGCATGATGCTAATATCAAAGTGAAAGAAGGAGGTGACAGAAATGCTGTTTTACAAATGCAGTGCAGGGCTGGATGAAAGCGGAGCTGCAGCGGATAAAAAAAGAAAAGATCCCGCGGACAGGCCGGCAAAATTCATATCGTATTCGGACATGATGTTCGAACAGCATAAAAAGAAAATATTCTGCTTCGCGGCTGACATCAGCGGCGGCATTATCAAGATCGGAGTGATTGCGGAAAATGTGATCGCTGCGCCGGATATGGATGCGCTGGTGAAAGAATACTGCGGCATGGCCGGACTGACGGTATCCGAAAAAATAAAGAGAGAAGAACTTACAATAGGCGAGATCGAATCGCTGACGAATCTGGCCTGGCAAAATGATTTTTCGCGCATGACATGTGACATTATGGAAAAATTCCGCATTACCGAGCTGTTCAATAACTGGCTCATATTCGACGAATACAGAAAAACGGAGTATACAGAATCAAAAGAAAAACTGCGGGAAAGAGCAGAAGTGCTGCTGTGCGATGAATCGATGGGGCCGGAACTGGACCGTATATTCACAGAAACAAAACATAAACCGCAGAAAGGCATCCCCGTTCATTATATGATCAGGTCGGAAGATACAGAAGTGCTGGAAGGCATGAACGACATCCTCGCGGGCGCGCTGGAGGCCGCAGACCGCGTCTATAATAAGCGGCACTGCATAGTGCATCTGACCGGCCGCGACCGCCTGCACGGTGACCCGCTGCACGCGCTTGAAGAATTATATGAAGCCTATCGCGGGGGCATTGTCGGGCTTCATTATACTGCCGAAAACGAAAACTCGGGTGCGTATTCGAGAGCGGGACTCGACGTCCTGGACAGGATGTGCGATACGATGCAGAAATACAGAGACGATGTCACGACCGTTTTTCTTCTTGATCCGCGGAGCAAAAATACTCGCGACGCAGTAATGGAAAGGATGAGTGACAGTACGATCGTCGAGATCGATGAGCAGACAGTGTCAGGAGGCCGGGCGGAAGCTTATCTCAAGGAACTTTGCCGCGGTCATGGCGTGAGAGCCTATGCGGATCTGCTGAGAAAGCCGGCAGCCGGCAGATCCTACAGAGCGTCGGAGCTGAATGCAATATTCGCAGAATGGTATGCGAAAGAACTCAAAACGCGGTACTATCCGCAGTACAGAGAGATCGGGACCGCACGCAGCACCGCGGCGGCTGTGAAGGTGAAGGGGAATGCCTACAGCCGTCTGCAGGAAATGACCGGTCTGGAAGAAGCCAAAAAACTCATCGGCAAGGCGCTCGATTACTATAAAGTGCAGAGGCTGTTCAAAGACAAGGGCATCGCCAGAAATGACCCGGCGATGCATATGGTGTTTACGGGAAATCCGGGAACGGCCAAAACCACAGTCGCGAGGCTTTTTGCGAATATCATGAAAGACAACGGGCTTTTGAGATACGGCGATCTTTATGAGGTCGGCCGCGCGGATCTGGTCGGCAGGTACGTCGGCTGGACGGCGCAGATAGTCAAGGAAAAATTCGCAGCTGCCCGAGGAGGCGTTCTCTTTATTGACGAAGCGTATGCACTGGTTGAAGACAACAATGGCATGTACGGCGATGAAGCGATCAATACTATTGTTCAGGAGATGGAAAATAAGCGGGACGATATCGTCGTAATTTTCGCCGGTTATCCGGACAAGATGGAAACATTGCTGCAGAGAAATCCCGGCCTGAGATCGCGTATCGCATTTCATGTGAGATTCGATGATTACGATCCGCAGGAGCTGTTCGAAATAGTCGGCCATATGGCGGCGGCTGAACACATCACACTGGCGGCGGGCGTCCGGGAAAAAATTATTCCCGCATTCAGAGAAGCGATACGCGCAGAAGACTTCGGGAACGGCCGTTTCGCGAGGAACGTATATGAAAGAGCACTGATGGATCAGGCGTCGCGCATAGTGAAAATGGATGCCGGCGGCGTGACAGAAGAAGATCTGAAAACGCTGCTGCCGGAAGATTTTGACCTGGCGGCGATGCGTCAGAAGAGCACTGCCCGCAGGATAGGATTTACAGAATGAGGAGGTGCAGTAATATGAAGGTGTTTTCACTGCCGTCGCTGCGGTGGTTCGAAACGGGCGCGGAGTATTCCGATTCGTTCGGTACAGATTCGCGGCACGGCTGCATGAATGTCACGATATTCCGCTGCCGGGTGAAGATGGCAGAACTGCGCGGAGAAAGGAAACTCTGCGCAGTATGCTGGTACATGCTGCCCTGGCTCGCGGAAACGCGTGTTGACGAAATGATAGTCGGCTGTTTTGAAGCGTCGGAAGCGGGGATAGAAGCTGCCGAAAACTGGATACAGCGCAAGTGTTTCACTGATGGTGCGGATCGTCTCAGCATTTCTGCCGATGTACCATTTATGCCGCACAAGGTGGTATAATGGAAGCATATCATATCGGACGCAGAGACTGGAGGGGCTGCCATGTACATGGAACATCCGAAAAAGATGCTGATACTGGATATTCTGGAAGTGCTCAGGAATCATTCAGACTGTGAGCATCCGCTGAACCAGAAGCAGATCATAGAATGGCTCGAAAAGGATTACGGCATGACGGCCGACCGCAAGGCAGTGAAGCGCAACCTCATGGATCTGGTCGAATGCGGATACGACAATATTTCTTATGATGATACGAAGAAACGTGCCGGAGCCGGCGGAGAGACGGAAACGCTGTATACAAACTGGTATTACGAGCACGATTTCAGCGACGCGGAACTGCGGCTTCTGATCGACGGGGTGATTTTTTCCCGGAACATCCCGCGCAGGCAGGCCGGGGAGCTGATAGGCAGGGTGGAACGTCTGGGCAGCAGCTTTTTCGCGGACAGAACGGGAAACATTACTGCGGCAGAGAGAGACCTGCCGGAAAATAAAGAACTGTTCCTCACGATCGAAGTCCTTGACGAGGCCATAGAAAAGAAACGAAAAGTTTCGTTTATGTATAACGATTTCGGCGCGGATAAGAAAATGCATCCGCGCTGCAGCGGCGGCCGGCCGCGGGAATATATAGTGAATCCGTACAGGATCGTCGCGGCGAACGGTAATTATTACCTCGTCTGCAACTATGACAAATATGATAATCTTGCGAATTACCGCATCGACATGATCACCGGGATCAGGCTGCTGGAAGCAAAGGCGAAACCGAAGAACCAGGTCAGGGGACTGGAGCACGGTCTCGATATCCCGAAGCATATGGCGGAACATGTTTACATGTTTGCCGGCGACAGCGTCCGCGTGACATTCAGAATGGAAAACAGCCGGTCGCTGATAAGCCAGATAATCGACTGGTTCGGGACAGATGTCAGGTTCAGTGATACAGATAAAGACGAACTGACAGTGAGTGTGATCGTGAATCGTGATGCTATGCGCGTCTGGGCGCTCCAGTATGCGAGATTTGTAACGGTTACAGAGCCGCAGGATCTTGCGCAGCAGATAAAACAGGATCTGGAAACAGCTCTGGAAAAGTATGAATCAGAGTCCATGGAGGAATGATCAATGACCGGAGAGAATAAGTACAGCAATAATTTATTCGAATACGCGACATCCGAATTGTCGCAGGATGCGTTCATCGCCTGGTTCCTTTCACATCTGATGGAAGCCAACAGGCAGAAAGATCAGGCGATAACGAAATGTGCGGCGGATTTCATGGCGAGAATATTGGGCCGGGAAAAATCGGATTTTCAGACCGAGCGCATTGATGAGATATTGCTGCAGTATAAGAAGATCGATGTTCTGGTTATAGCCTCCGGCAAATATATTATTATTGAGGACAAGACTTTCACCTCGACACACGGTAATCAGATACCGAGATATAAAGAACAGCTGGTGGGAATGAAAAAAAGCGCGGTCGGTACATCAGGCGTGCCGGATGAGGTGATCGATGAGCAGGATGTGATCTGCGTTTATTACAAGATCATTGAGCAGAGTGCCGCGGAAAATAATGTTGATGTTGAATTCGGGCGGACGGATATGATCGGTCTCATGGGTCCGTATTACGAAGAAACCGGCAACGCGATATTCCGGGATTACTATGATCATCTGAAACACGTGGAAGAGGAAGTGAACTTATATATCACCGAACCTCATAATGTGCAAAAATGGAGCAGCCTGACATATGCCGGATTGTTTAAACATCTGCAGGATGCCGGGACTGAACTTACGAAAAGGGAAGGCAGCTTCCATTATGTATCCAATCCGACCGGCGGATTCATGTGTTTTCTCTGGGATTGTCTGGCGGCAGAAGAACTGGAGAAGATGGGTATCAGACCGGATACGAGCAGGTATATTTACCTGCAGCTGGAGAATAATCAGCTGGTAGTCAAGCTGGAAGCGAATGAAGATGCGGAGCGCGATAAGGTACGGGAGCTTCGCCGGCAGCTGTTTGAGTACTGCAGACGGAAGAACAGCGATTTCCGTAAAAAGACTTTTAGATACGGCAGATGGATGACAGTGGGCTACATCGAATACGACGGGGCGGATTATGCGGCGGCAATAGAAAAAATGGAAAAGCTCATGGATGATATGGTGCGTGAATTCCGCTGCGGGCAGTAAGCGGCATAAGCGGATCGTTATATTGCGGTGAAGTGAACTGTCCGCGGAGGCAAGAGTCCCCCGCGGGCAGTTCTATATGAAATAACAAGTTAAATAGTTTTATTCTAATGCTTTGAGCATGCCTGCCTTGATGTCGTCGGCTGACGGAAGAGCATAGTCTTCCAGCGTTCCCCAAGGAATAGGGATATTCTTGCCGCAGATGCTGACAGGATTTGATTTCATATCGCCTGCGCATTCCTCCATGGCATATGCGATTATCTGCGCGCCGAAGCCGCCTCTTTCCGGTGCCTCGTGCGAGACAAGAAGTCTTCCGGTCTTTTTCACAGACTTGTACAGAGCTTCTTTATCGAACGGGATCAGGACCCGCGGATCGATTATTTCGATCGTTTTGCCCGTTTCTTTTTCGACCTGCTCCGCAGCTTCCAGGCACTTCAGAAGTGCTCTGTGATATGCTACGACCGTAAGATCGCTGCCCGGCTTGACTATTTTCGCCGCATTTTTCAACGACGGCACTTCATCAAGAGTATCCGGAATGTCTTCTTTGATGCCGAAGATCGCTTTGTGGAAGCAGAAAAGTACAGGATCAGGATCTTCTATAGAAGCGCGCAGAAATGCTCTGACATCTCCCGGCGTGGTCGGCGCTGCGATCTTCAGCCCCGGGACATTAGCGAACCAGCTTTCGATGCACTGCGAATGCTGGCAGCCGCTCCTTGCGCCTGCGCCTTCCGGACACAGCCATACTATCGACAGGGAATTTTTACCGCCAGAGTTATATCTGAACTTAGCCGAAACATCGGCAACAGCTTCAAATCCGAGCGCCGCGAAATCCGCAAACATGAATTCAACTACAGGTTTATAGCCCATCATGGCAGCACCGCAGCTGAACAGTGAGTAGCCCTGTTCGCACAGCGGCATATTGAGGACACGGTCTTTGCCGAACTTGTCTGCAAATCCGGTGAAATACCCCCAGCAGCTTCCCTGTGTCGCCAGGTCCTCGCCGACGAGTATTACTTTTTCATCTTTCGCCATTTCTTCACCGGCAGCTACGCCTATGGATGCTAACATTGAAACATTATTCATTACAGCTCACCTCCACAGTCATTTGAGTACAATCTGTTATAATCCATGACCATTTCTTCAGTTGCCGGAGCATCGTTGAATGTCCCCTCGAAAATATCCTGGACTTTTTTTCGTTCATCATCATGGACCTTTACTATCATCCGGTCGTCGATGACTCCCTGTTCTTTAAGAACGTTTTCGTATTTTATTATTGGATCGATATCATCCAGATGGTCTCTGAAGCTGAGATCACGATATGTCTGAGGATCACCGATAAAATGACCTTCCCATCTGAATGTTTTGGCTTCGACGATATTCGGCTCGCATTTAGCCGCCAGATCCATACCTTCCATAATTGCCTCGCATACGGCGATAGGATCATTGCCGTCGACAGTAACGCCTCTCATATTGAATGCGGCGGCTCTGTCCGAAATGTTTTCCAGCACAGTTTCCTGTGTAGTCGGCGTCGACATCGCGATCTGATTGTTCTCGACGAAAAAGAGTATCGGCAGTTTATACAGTGTCGCAATATTCATAGCTTCATATGTTGCGCCTTCCTGCACTGCGCCGTCGCCATACGGCGCGAAGCATATTTCATCTTTTCTTCCCTGCTGTTTCAGTGCCCAGGCAACGCCCGCGAGGATCCCCCAGGTGTTGCCTAAAGCGCCCGTTGCCGGGATAGTGCATCCGTCGATATCAGTGGTGTGATATTCTCCGGATACGCCGCTGTTGACTCCTGTCGACCTTCCCAGCAGTTCGCCTACAAACGGCTTCCAGCCCATACGCCAGATAGAGATCCTCTGGCTCCTGTGAGTGCATGTGCCGTAGTTCTTTTTGACAGGCGATTTTTTAAAGGCCTGGATCACTCCTGCGCTGATCGCCTCCTGCCCTATGCTGGGGTGGATCGCGCCGGCAATCCTGCCGCTCTTTATGTATTCGATGATCTGTTCGCCCATGACTCTGGCATTGACCATGTCAGAATACATATCAAGTAATTCTTCATTTGAAAAACTCATAATTACGCCTCCTTTAGTAACTTTGAGGTATTATAATCCCATATACTGTGCCGGATCCTTCAGCAGTCTGCGAAGTGACATGGTGAAATGAGCGCCGTGTATGCCGTCGATGGCAGCGTGATTGATAGTAATACTGAAGCAGCATAATCTGCGGATAGAAGTCGTATCATCGTCATTGACGCAGAGACGTTTGTATATGGCTCCTATAGCTAAAATGCCGGTTTCCGGCGGAGTGAGGATCGAAGTTGCCTGTTCGGCCCCGAACATGCCGATATTGCTGATCGTAAAAGTCGAGCCCATCATTTTGTCCATGCTCAGCTTTTTCTCCTTGAGCAGGCCGATATTTTCATGCAGTTCATCCGAGATCTCAAAAATGTTCTTATCCTGGCACTCCTTGATCACACAAGGCATGATACCGTCCTCCAGCCCGATGCCGATATTGATATTCACTGAATCGTATACGTAAAAATCTTCGCCGTTTATCAGTGCGGAATTGACCAGCGGATTTTCGACTAATGCCTGAGCTGTCAGTTTCGTAAACATGGAAGTCAGCGATACATGCGGATCCTGTTTTTTCAGCTCGTCCTTTAACTCGAACAGGGCATCGACAGGCATATAACAGGAACCGCTCGCCTGCGGATAATTTTGCAGACTGTCAGACATCATGCCTGCAATGTATTTCCTCGGACGTGTAATTTTCGAAACTTCTCTTACCCGTTTGCCTGCATTGATATCTATAGTCATAACTGATCCTCCTCCATCTCTCCGATGATGTCGTCAGGGTTCACCTCTGCTCCTTCACCTGAAATGATTTTTGTCAAAGTGCCTGATACCGGAGCTTCTATTACCTGTGACAGCTTTTCGTTGGACAGCTCGTACAGCGATTCGCCCTTATTTATATGATCCCCCTCTTTGATAGACCACTTTTCGATCGTGACTGTGAGACCTGACTGTCCCAGCATAGGTATCTGAATTTGTACCATATAGCATTCCTCCTTTGCAAAAACATATTATTTACACTTAAAATATACTCAGTAAACAGGCGATTATCTATCGGCCGGATCATCGGTATTGGGGCGATGCGGCCGGATAAAATCATCCTTTTTTCAGCCCCGGCCTGTCTTCTGCCAGGAACATGTCCAGATCGACAGCTTTCTCAAGGACCTTATCTATGAGCACGCGCCACGGGCCGTTCCTTCTGATGACAAAATCAATGGTGTTTCCTGCTCTGAACGGGACTTCACGTTCTCCGTCCAGCGCTATTATCCCGTCTTCACGCGTTTCGTATCTGAACGGCTCTTCGAGTCTGATCTCCACGGGTTCGCCCAGTTCCATTTCGTCCAGAAGTCCCGAGGCCACAGCCGTACGCACCCGCGTCCCGCCCTGCGCCGCAACGGCCAGTCCCAGATCTTCTTCAGGCAGTATTACCCGGCGGCATCCGGCTGCTGCGGAGAAACCAATACTGGCGGGATGGCATCTGGTAACAACGATTTGCCTGATATTTTCAGTTTTCCAGATAGCTTTGGAACCTGCGAAGCGATCGTTCGAAACAACGGCGTCGACAAGGGCGATGCTTTTCATTTCCCCGTTCACATATACTTCTATCCGCTTATCGTGAAGGCAGCATTCGTACGGATAGTCCAGCCTGCATATTGCGGCGGCGGCCATGCCGGCGACCGTTCCTTCCACGAAATCAGGATAAACATTGTTAGTGCCGGTCGAAACAGGCAGTAATGGGGTGTTCGTAAGTCCCATGGAGGCTGCTCTGCTCGTGCCGTCTCCTCCGAGCACTACTACACATGACACGCCTGACTGCTCCATGATATGTGCTGCATCGACCGTATCCTTCATCGAATCGGTCCTGAGCGAATCGAGCACTTCACAGCTGCACGATAAAACATTGCTGCCTGTCAGATCGGCGATCACTCTGCTGCCGATAAAAAAAGCATCCGGCATGAAAAGAATTTGGTGCACATCCATGCTCTGCATAGACAGGACCAGCCGCTTGACTATGCTCATTTTCTCATTGTTCGAGATGACTGTGGCGTATGAAACCAGACGTCTGATATCGCGCCCGGAAGCGGAATTTACAATAATGCCGACACTTGGCTTTCCCATATCGGTCACCTGCCTTTCCTGAATTGCGATTATAGCATAATGAACATAAAATCACGTCAGCCCGGCGTCGTCTTTTCTCATACCGCAGGGACGGAAAAAATCAGACCGGAGGCCGTTTGTGAGAGCCGGGGAGTTGAAGGTATAATTGCCTTATGAAGTAGAAAACGATCTGACAGACAAGAAGGTGATCATGTGAATTATCAGGAAATGCTGAAAGAAAAAACGATCACGGCTGAAGAGGCTGTGCTCAAGGTAAAGGACAATTCTACTATTTATTCATATGGCACTTCCGGCGAACCGCAAACTTTTCTGGAAGGCCTCAGTTCACTGGCGGGGAAGCGTCATGACCTCACATATGTGACAACACAGAACACAGTGCCGCATGATTTTTATACGAATGAAAACTGCAGAGACGTCTTTACCATAGAAAGTATGTTTTTCAACCGCTTCTGTACGCAGTATCAGATAGACAGGCGTATGAGCTATATCCCTGTTTCGCTGAGAAACACATTCCCGGACAGGGATTATTACAATCGTATCCGCGGTGAACACGTGAATATTTACGTGATAGCTGTCACGCCGATGGATTCGCACGGCTATTTTTCAACGGGGACAGTTGCTATGTCCAACAGAGAGCTGGTCGAGGCGGCGGACATGGTCATCCTCGAGATAAACGAGAATGTTCCCCGGACGTTCGGCGACACATACATCCACATTACTGAAGCAGACTATGTCTTTCAGGGGGACAATCAAATGTATTATCTCCCGGAACGTCCGGTAAAGGAAGAAGACATGGTCATAGGAAATTATATAGCTGATCTGATCGATGACGGCTCCACGATACAGCTGGGGATCGGAGACATACCCAATGCCGTCGCATCGGCACTGAAGGATAAGCACGACCTGGGCGTCCATACGGAAATGCTGAATAATGCGATGATAGGACTCTACAAAGCGGGCGTAATAACCAATCATAAAAAGACACTTTACCGCGACAGAATAGTAACGACATTTTCACTCGGCAGCAAAGAAAGCTATGATTTTATAGATAATAATGTCGGAGTTCTTCATCTTGATGTGATAAAAACCAACGATCCTTATGTCATCGCGCAGAATGACAACATGGTTTCGGTCAATACGACTCTGCAGATCGACCTGATGGGGCAGTGCGCATCAGAAGCCATCGGGACGCTGCAGATCAGCGGCATTGGCGGGCAGTCGGAAACCATGATAGGTGCCAAGATGTCCAGGAACGGCAAAGCGATCATTGCTCTCCATTCGACCGCAATGGTAAAAGGCAGCGATGGAATAAGGAGAAGAAAATCATGCATCGTCAGCGCACATCCGTCAGGGACAGTTATTTCTCTTCTGCGGTCGGATATCGATTATGTTGTTACGGAATATGGTACGGCCGCGCTGCGCGGAGCTTCTTCGGCAGAACGGGCGCGGGCGCTCATCAATATCGCTCATCCCGATTACCGGGAAGAACTGATCCGGGAAGCGCACAGCCTGTATCTGCTGTGAAATGCTTCAGTTATATGATAAAGCGAACGGACTGCCGGTATCGGGACAGTCCGTTTTTGTGTATTTTTACATGTTTTTAGTGCTGAATATTTATTTCGCTGGGCTGTAATGATATAATTACTATATAATCAATAGTTGATCTTAGAGACTTAAGGAGGCAATTCATGTCATTCCTGACAAGCGAAGATTACATAAATGTCGGCAAGTTTTTTGCGGCAATAAATAAGGATTATGATGATTTTGATAATACGACTCTTAACGAATTAGAGCAGATCTTCGGCTACACATATACTACGTATGCCATTTTCGACATCGACGAAAAAGGAGAAAATTATGTGCGCAGCATCATCAGTCACAGCCTGAGTGAATTCGGACTGGAAAAATATAAAAAAGAGGCTTTTAAAACAGATCCGTTTTTCCGGAACATCAACAAGCTCCGGACATCTGAAAAGGGTGCATATGTTTATACTAATGCCGATCTGCCGGATGTTGATATTGAATCTCTTGAATATGGAAAGCTGCTCGCAAGTTCGGGGCTTTACTATGAAGCTCTTCTGGGCTGCAACGGCTCTTTTGCGCAGGCGGGACACTGCCTGTGCATATATAAGTCCAGGGAAGACGGGATGTTCACCAGGCATGAACTCGATCTCTTTCAGCTGATTGGCTGGAGCTTTTATGAAAGCCTTATCCTGTATACAAATTATATGAACTGCAGGAAAATACTCGACGCAGCCGAATATTATACGGAGTCCATGGATTTCGCCTTCTGCATCATTGATTCGCTCGGCCACGTTGTCAGACATAATCAGTCGTATCTTGCCTATGGTGCGGATATTTCGGGGAAACATTCGCTGGGCAATATTACCGACTTTTTTCTGCAGATGTTCCGCGATCCGAAAGCCGGGACCAGATCAGGGCACATGAGAATTGAGACCAACGGCGATTACACGATATCGCTGCTGGCGGTCCCTGTGAAATACCTGTCCGAATATGAATTTTATTCCGTCATTACCATAAGCAAAGCTGATGTGGAAATGGACAGCAAACAGCAGAAGCTGGATCTGATAATGACATATAATCTGACTGCCCGGGAAGCCGAGGTCGCAATACTGATCCTGGAAGGGTACGACAACACCAAAATCATGGAAACGCTTTTTATCAGCAAATCCACGGTCAAAACTCATATACGCAATATTTTCCTGAAAATAGGCGTATCTTCGCGCATGGAACTGATCAGGAAATTATCCTGATATTACCCGGCGATTATTTAGAAGTTGTTAATATTTAATACACCGATTATTTATTTTTCGGCGCGATAATGATTTTTGTTAAAGATCATAATTCAGCGGAGGAATTGATAATGAGGGGTATTAAAACAGTAATGGCGCTGCTGATGTCGGCGGTCCTTTGCGTATCTGTCAGTGCGTGCGGAAGCTCCACGGCGGGTGCGGCTTCATCGTCTTCAGCGGCTTCATCGTCTTCATCGGCGGATCCGGCGGTCAAGACACAGAGTCTGAGCAGTATTCTCGGGGAAGTCGAAGACAAGTATTCGCAGGGTGTATACAAAGACAGCAGGACAAACCTTTCTGTGCCGTATAACCTGTATCTGCCCGATAATTACAGCAAAACAAAAAAATATCCTCTTGTCGTGTTCATTGCAGATGCGTCAGTGACCGGCAGGAACGTGAAAAAATCCCTGACACAGGGTTACGGCGGAGTCATCTGCGCTTCAAAGCAGGTGCAGTCAAAGCATAAGTGCATAGTGCTCGTGCCGCAATATCCGTCCACTGTGCTGGATGATCACGGCAGTTATACGACGACTCCGTATCTGGAGCTTACCAGGCGCATGATCGAGTCGATATCATCAAAGTATGCTGTCGATAAAAGCAGAATATACGGGACAGGGCAGTCGATGGGCTGTATGATCACCATGGTCCTGGCGGCAGAGCATCCGCATTTATATGCAGCCTGCCTGCTCGTTGACGGTCAGTGGAAACCGGAGACTTTGAAGCCTCTGGCGGATCAGAAGTTTTTCTACTTCGCGGCGGGAGGCGACAGCAGGGCACTCGGCGGTATGCAGGATCTTATACCTGTGCTGAAAAAAGCGGGAGCGGATATCGTGACAGCTGAGTGGAATGCTAAGTGGCCGGCGTCCAGGCTTGAGTCAGCTGCGAAAAAGGTCATAAGCAAGGGAAGCACGACCAACTGCATCACCTGGAAAAAAGGGACTGTTCTGCCTGCGAATGCATCATCCGGCAGCAATGAGCACATGTATTCCTTTGACTATCCGTATAAGATAGCCGCCGTTCGCGACTGGCTGTTCAGTCAGTCGAATTCCGGCAAATGATCAGAAAACAGAAGCGGCAGATCCGGATATGCTGAACTCGGGGAGCGGATTTCCGCTCCCCTGTATGGTTTGGCCTGTGCAAAAAACATGTGAAAAAAGGAGGAAATTTAACGGCCGATGCAGATGAAAAAATCGATTAAAAGAAAGTTGTTCCGTTCAAATACGATGATCGTCCTGATAGCTCTGCTGTTGTTTATATCGATCACCGCACTTTTGTTTCTGGGATTCAACAAAGACATACTGAGGGCGCTGAGGTCGAGCTCGGAGCTTTCGCCGTATACATCTCAGGTAGAAACACTGCTGAAAGATCCCGCAAAGTACGGGACCGACTGGCAGCAGATGGGAAAGGCGCTCGGGAAATACGGATTTGACATAAATGTTGCCGGAGGCGGCGAATGGAAGCTGTACAACAATACTTCGGATATGGAATGGTACGGCATAGAAGATCTGATGAAGCTCAACAACACTGAATCGTCGCCGAGAATATTCTGCCTGCAGGGAGTCACGATCGTTACCACGTCATACACGCATGGCGGGAGCACTTATCAGATATACGCCGCTCAGACAAAGGACTCGAATTATTTCTGGGGCCTGGACAAAGCCGTATTCAGGAAATTCATTCTGCTGATCGTTTTCATCCTGCTGCTGGCGATAGTAGGCATACTTCTTTTCAGCAGGATCCTGACTGCACGCATTATCAGGAAGATCACCAGGCCGCTTGATGAGCTGCAGGCGGCAGCCAGCCGGATAAACGCCGGAGATTACAATCAGATGATCGGATACAAAGTCGATGACGAATTCCAGCCGGTATGTGAAAGCTTCGACACGATGCAGCGCCATCTCAGTGAGGAAATGAAGAAGAACGCCGCCTATGAAAAAGCCCGTACGGATATGATAAGCGGTATCTCGCATGATCTCAGGACGCCGCTGACATCGGTCAAGGGCTGCATCAAAGGAATAATGGACGGCGTGGCCAATACACCGGAAAAAAGAGATGCATATCTAAGGATCGCCTACGGTAAAACAGACGTAATGGACCGTCTGCTCGCAAAGCTGTTCTATTTCTCGAAACTCGAGACCGGCAACATGCCGATGACTATGCGGAGGACTGATATTAACGCCCTGCTCAGTGACTATTGCGCTGAGAAGGAGGCTGAAGCAGAGGAATGGGGATTCGGTTTTCATTACGTGAACGATTCGCACGCCTCACCGGTCTGCCTGACAGATGAAGGTCAGCTGCGGCGCGTGTTCGACAATATCGTGGAGAACAGCAGAAAATACTGCGGCAGCAATGACCCTTCGATCGAAGTTTCACTGAGTGACGGCGGAAACGGCGGTGCGGTCATAGCTTTCAGGGATAACGGCAACGGCCCGGGAGCTGAAAAGATCACGCATATTTTTGAGCGCTTCTACCGCGGCGACGAATCGCGTAATACAGAGGGCAGCGGGCTCGGTCTCTATCTCTGCTCGCAGATCATAGAGCAGCACAGAGGCACGATCGAGGCCGGTGCAGAAAACGGATTTACAGTAACTATTAGACTGCCGGCGGCGGGAAACGGCGAAGATAATAAAGAAAATATAGAAGGAGAGGAAAAGAAAAATGGCGAAGATACTGATAGCTGAGGATGACAAAGAGATCGCGATGCTGGAAACGGATTATCTGGAGATAAAAGGATATGAAGTCAAAGTGATAGAGGACGGACTCGGCATAGAACAAATGCTTGCGGAAGGCAGTTTTGATCTTCTGCTTCTCGACGTCATGCTTCCGGGAAAGGACGGATACGCCGTCTGCAGGGAAATCAGAAATAAATATGACCTGCCGATCCTGATGGTGACTGCAAGAACGGATTCAATCGACAAAATAAGGGGACTGGGTCTGGGAGCCGACGATTATATCGTCAAACCGTTCGATCCTGCGGAGCTCACCGCGCGTGTTGATGCGCATCTGGCAAGGTACAGGCGGCTGACCGGCAGCGGAGATGAACCTTCCGTGATAGAAGCCGGCGGCATCAGGATCATGACAGAGAGCTGGATCGTTGAGAAAAACGGCTGTGAGATACATATGCCCAACAGAGAATTTGAGCTGCTGAAATTCATGGCTTCAAATCCGAATATAGTTTTTTCCAAAGAGACGCTTTACGAGCGGATATGGGGATATGACTATGCGGGAGACAGCGAGACTGTGACGGTTCATGTGAACAGAATAAGAGAAAAACTGGAGGACGATCCGAAAAAGCCGAAACTGATCGAGACGATCTGGGGCGCAGGCTACAGACTGAACGTTAAGTAATTATTGCTGAGCTGTTAAGATATCGTTAATAAATCACCCTCCGGATGTTAATCCGCAGCCGTTATCATCGTAGATGCAGGATAAGTAAACGATGTAAAAGGCAAAAGGAGGGCCTCGATCATGAATGATACAAAAGATATGATAACAGAAGAAAACCAGTACGGCAGTATGGATCTGCTGAAAGTGCCGCTGATAATAAACCTGACATTCTGGGTCGCCAAAATCATTACTACCGCACTGGGAGAAACATTTTCCGATTTCATTTTTTTTAATGATGCAATAGGACAGCATGCCGCGATACTGATCGGGCTTCTCTCGTTCGCAATAATATTGATGATACAGTTCCGCACAAGGAAATACACACCATGGGTCTACTGGCTGTGCGTGACGTCGGTGAGCGTATTCGGAACGATGCTTGCGGACTTCATGAACAAGGATCTCGGAATCCCGCTTTACGCTTCCACGCTGATATTCGCCCTGACGCAGACGGCCGTTTTCATCGCATGGTACAAGACGGAACATACACTGAGCATACACAGTATTAATACAGGAAGAAAAGAGATATTCTACTGGCTCACAGTTCTCTGCACATTCGGGCTCGGGACAGCAGCCGGGGACTTCACCGCCGATACGCTCGGACTCGGAACACTGCTTTCGACAGGAATATTCCTGGTACTCATTGCAGTTCCGCTGGTAGGATATAAATTCTTCGGCATGAACAGCATTTTCGCTTTCTGGTTCGCCTACACAATGACGAGACCTCTCGGAGCTTCCTTCGGGGACTGGCTCGCAGTACCCGCACCTTACGGAGACGGGCTTCAGTTAGGAACAGGGATCGTGAGCTTAGGATTCGGAATACTGATGGTGATCGCTGTGGCGTATATCGACCGTCAGCACAGAAAAGAAAACAGACTGCCGGAAAAAGCGGCAGCATGAATAATCAGGTACAGAACATAATGCAGCCGCCGCATATATTTGATTTACAGGCCGGGAATATTATTCCCGGCCTGTCTGCATTCAATGAATCTGCAGACCTTGCTTTTTTTCACCGGAAACGATAATGTATATATAAAAAGATGAAAAGAAAGAGGTGGTACTAATGAATAAAGAATTAGAAAAATATATAGTCGAAAAGACTCATGAGCTGATAGATGCTCCGTCATGCTGTCCGGAAGCTAAGGCTGCTGCCAAGTCCTGGCTCGATGCGGCCGGAACAGATAATGAAGCCGGTGAAACGAAAAAATACATCGAAGAGCTGGAAGCCTGCATCCTGCCTATAGACAATCTGATCGCTTTTGCTTCATCCAAGGCCGGGATCGCGCATTTCGGAGCGGATGTTGCCGGAGAACTGCTTGAACATGCGCGGGAAATCAAAGCTGAAGGAGAAGAATACTGCGACTGCCCGGCCTGCGCCGCCGCATTGGCGATAGTGCAGAAGAAAGCAGAACTGCTGTAAGAACGGCAGACAGATAATCACACTCGAAAAATAAAATGTCCATGAACCAGCACCATCAGTTTTGAGGTTCTGAGCTTGCTGGCACTGTCATGTGCCGCGGAACCCGGATCGGAGAAAATAATGAAATTGATTCTGAACAAACTGCGAAAAAGTTTTGAGAAAAAAGATGTGCTCTGCGGGGCTTCGTTTACATTTGAGACGGGGAAAATATACGGACTGCTGGGCCGCAACGGTGCGGGCAAGACGACTCTTTTCAACTGCATAAATGAAGATCTGCCGGTCGACGGCGGCAGCTTCGAGGTCGAGGACGAAGGCGTCAGGCGCCCGGCGCGGGCGGAGGATATCGGCTATGTGCTTTCCACACCGGTCGTTCCCGAATTCCTGACCGGACGTGAATTCCTGAAATTCTTTTTGGATATCAACAGAGAAAGAATAAAAAACGAAAAAAGCATTGATGAATACTTTGATATTGTCAGCATCGCGCCTGCGGACCGGGACAGACTTATCAAAGATTATTCGCATGGCATGAAAAACAAAATGCAGATGCTGGTGAACTTTATTGCTGAACCCGGCATCCTGCTTCTTGACGAGCCCCTGACATCATTTGATGTAGTCGTGGCGGACGAGATGAAAAAGCTGCTGAGAAATATGAAGGAAGACCATATCATAATTTTCTCAACACACATAATGGAGCTGGCTCTCGACCTCTGCGACGAAATAGTAATACTCAATGACGGTGTCCTGCAGGAGATCGACAAGGCGGATCTTGACAACTCTGCGTTCAAAGACAAGATAATCGCTGTGCTGCGGGGAGGCGATAATGTTTAAAACATTTGCTCTCTCGTTTCGTCTGCGCAATTCATATAAGACCAATGGAATAATCTGGGCGCTGAAAGGCATCCCTCTTATCAGAAATATCCTGCCTTCATCGCTTTACGCAAGCCGGGGACTGAAAATATTCGCCAATATCCTCAGCGGTATCGAAGAATTCTTCATGGCCTTTCTTGGCAAGCTGATATATCTGCTGATCGTGATGGCAGCCGCGCTGTCGATGCCGGCGGCACCGGGCAGCTGCTTTGCGCATATACTGATTTTCACGACTGTCATAGGCGGTCTGCTTAATACGCAGATTTTTGAACCGGGCAGGGATAAATTCTATGCGGTGTTTCTAATGCGCATGGATGCGCGGCGCTATGTGCTTACTGAATATCTGTACTTCATGTTGAAAATGCTGATCGGTCTGACGATTTTTTCACTTTTTTTCGGGAGCAGAGCAGGGGCGGCAGTAATGACATGTCTGGCCGTGCCGGTATTTGTGATATGCGTCAAGCTGTGCTTCACCGCGTATACTCTGAAGTCATGCCTGAAGACAGATTCGGCGTACAATGAAAATAAACCGAAACCGCCGGTATGGATTTTGGCCGCAGTTCTTCTGGCGCTGGCGGCTGTGCCGTATGCCGGATATGTGCTGCCGGAAGCGGCGCTGCCGGTACTGGCAGCAATAATGCTGATCCCGGCGGTGTTTTCAGGCCGCTATATCAGCGGATTCTCTTCATACCGCAGAATATATAAAGAGCTCCTGCACGTGCAGGATTTCACTGCCGGGAAAAGCATCACGGGCACGACCGGCGCGGCTCAGCAGCTGGCGCTGCAGAAGAAGATCTCAGCGGATATGAGCAGGACGAGCAGCAAAAGCGGATATAAATATTTCAACGAACTGTTCATGAAGCGGCACGCGAAAATCCTCACGCGTCTGGCCAAACGCATTACTGCAGTAACGGTCATCTTTTTTACGGCAGCAGCTGCTGCTCTGCGGATTTTTCCCTCGGCAAATACCGATGTCAACGAGATCCTGATGACCTATCTGCCTTACTTTCTGTTCGTGATGTATATTTTGAACTGCGGCAGAACGATAACGCAGGCTATGTTCATGAACTGCGATCACAGCATGCTGGCGTATCGATTCTATAGACAGCCGAAAGTGATCCTGACGCTTTTCATCGAGAGACTGAAATATGTGATACTGATCAATCTGATGCCGGCCTCTGTGATCGCGCTGGGACTGCCGATGCTGCTGTATCTTACAGGAGGGACTGCGGAGCCGCTGAATTATGCGGTGCTCTTCATCTCAATCATGACGATGTCCGTGTTTTTCTCGGTGCACAGCATGGTGCTGTACTACCTGTTCCAGCCGTATAATGTGAATCTCGAAAGCCGGAGCGTGGTCTACAGTATCGTCAACTGGGTCACATATATAATCTGCTGGCTGGGGATCCAGGTGCATCTGCCGACACTCTGGTTCGGCAGCGCTGTTTCCGCTTTCTGCATCATTTACGCCGCTGCGGCATTTGTGCTGGCGTACAGGCTGGCGCCGCGCACATTTAAACTGAGAGCGTAACGGTTTTACATTTTCCTGTTCAAAAGATGCGCGGACGTATTATAATGTTACCCGAATCAAATTTATTATACGAAAGGGAAAAGACATGAGATTAACGGAAAATATTTATCTCATTGCCAGCGGCTGGCAGTGGGGATTCGGTCTGACTGATGCGATAGACTGCAATGTGTACATGATAAACACAGGGGACGGATGCGTTCTGATTGATGCCGGCGCCGGTCTGGCGGCGGAAAAAATGGATGCGGTCATCGAATCGGAAGGATTCCATCTTGCCGATATTAAAGCAGTAATACTTACACATTACCACGGCGATCATGCGTGCGGGGCAGCGCGCATACAGGAAGCGGCAGAATGCCCGGTATATGCACCGGCAAAAGAGGCGGAGGCGATCGCATGCGGCGATGAAGAGGCCACGAGCCTGGCGGGCGCGAAGGGTGTGATTTATCCTGCGGATTTTCAGTACCCGCAATGCCCGTACGGCGTTACAGGCCTGGAGGACCGCGAGGAGCTGCAATTCGGCAATGTGACTATGAAGGTGTTCATGATACCGGGGCACAGCCTCTGCGATATGGTAATAAGCACTGTGATCGACGGGAAGAAATGTCTGTTTTCCGGCGATGCGGTTTTTTCCGGTGGTCAGATCATGCTGCAGTCGCTTTACGACGTACAGCTGTATCCGTACGGAGAAATAATGCAGGAACTGACGGAGCTGGAGACGGATGCACTGTTTCCGGGGCATGGAATATTCTGCCTGGAACACGGCAATGACAGTATTAAAAAGGCCGCAGACAAATTCGCAGTCGGGCTGATACCGCCGCAGCTTTATTATTTCGTTTAATACACGGAGATGGGAGAATATGCCATGTATCATGAAATGAAACGCAAAAAACAGGCGCTGACAGAGGAGCGCTGCATCGAAATATTGAAGTCATCATCTTACGGGGTGCTGTCGCTCTGCGACGGCGACGGTGAACCATATGGGGTGCCTTTGAATTTTGTCTGGCATGAAGGCAAAGTGTATTTCCATTGCGCGCATGCGGGGCATAAGATAGATGCCGCGGAGGCGACGGGACGCGCGTCGTTCTGTGTGGTCGACAGGAGCGATATCGTGACGGAAGAATATACGACGTATTTCAGGAGTGTAATCGTGTCGGGGAAGATCGCGCAGGCCGCAGATGAAACAGTGCGTCAGGCCGCGATGACGGCGATGGTCAGAAGACTGACACCGGAGGATATCAAAGACAAGGCCGGTGATATTGCCGGAGGCATCTGCCGGGCAAACGTGCTCGAACTGACGCCTGAGCACATCACGGGCAAGGAATCGCTTGATATGATGAATGCGAGGGCAAAATAGTGAAGCGTATCAAAGACTTTCTGCGGCCAGGATATCGCTGATCCGTTCGGGGGTATGCCGGATGATATATTCGGCGAAGCGCTGGGAAGCGATGGGCATTGTGTTCCATTGCTTCCACGCGAGATCAACGCTGCGGCTGATATTTTCTTTTATCGGTCTTATGACTGCGTCGGTTGCGAGCCCGCTTAGAGTCAGCTTGTTCATAACAGTACAGCCGAGGCCGCTGCTGATCATCGCGAGTATTGTATAGTTATCGGCAATAGTGTATTCGACTTTCGGGACCAGATCATATTCCTCGAATGCTTTCAGCGAGGTGTTGATATCGCCTTCCTCAAGGAGAATATAGGGAATGTCCGCAAGATCATATATCGAAATATCTTTTTTCGAAGCCAAAGGATGATCCGGCGGCAATACCGCCATCATCGGATCCCGGAAGAGTTCGCGGGTGTGCAGGGCTGTATGGTAGAGGGAATTTGAAAAGCAGAAATCGACAGAACCTTCCTGCGTCATGCTGAGTATTTCGGGATAAGTCCCCTGAGAAAGCGTAAAACGGACGTCGGGGTATTTCAGCTTGAAATCGTACATGAACAGAGGAAGCAGATTGCGGCTTACACTTGTGAATGTGCCAATCCGGATAGTAGCATCCTTGAGGCGGTTCATATCATTGCGCTTTTCATAAAGCGCATTCTCGGCATTGCATAAAGCATTGATAAAAGGCATATACGATTCACCGTCTTCGGTGAGCGTAACGCCTTTTTTTTCGCGCTTCAAAAGCGTTACCATGAGTTCTGATTCGAGCTGTTTGATGGTAAGACTGACGGCGCTCTGGGAATATCCCAGTTCAGCAGCGGCTTTCGACATATTTCCGGTCTCGACGACTTTTTTGAATATCTGATATTTTGAAGACATAAGGCAGCGGCCTTTCAATTTCTATCTATGAGTAATACTAATAATACTATTGTAAATATTCGTTTTACATATGTCAATGAATAAAATATGATGATATCAGAGTTATATACAATGTACCGGGAGGTCAGTATCATGGAGAAAAGAAGACAGGAAACATTAGACGGGAATACAGCTGCAGCATATATTTCTTATGCGTTTACTGAGATGGCGACGATATTTCCGATCACACCGTCATCGGTCATGGCGGAAGAAGTCGACGAATGGGCCGCGCTGGGTAAAAAGAACATTTTCGGCAATACAGTAACAGTGCGCGAGATGCAGTCGGAAAAAGGCGCCTCGGCGGCGATGCACGGCAGTCTGCAGAGCGGCGCTCTTACTACGACGTATACAGCGTCGCAGGGCCTTATGCTCATGCTGCCGGTCATGTTCAGGATAGCTGGAGAACTCCTTCCGGGTGTATATCATGTGGCATCAAGAGCAGTGGGAAACAACGGTTTTTCGATTTTCGGAGATCATCAGGATGTCATGGCTGTCAGAACTACGGGCTCAGTAATGATATCGTCCGGCAGTGTGCAGGAATGCATGGATCTCGGAGCGGTGGCACATTTGTCAGCAATCAAATGCAGGCTTCCGGTCGTACATTTCTTTGACGGATTCCGGACATCTCATGAAATTCAGAAGATCGATATGCTCGAGTATGATGAAATGAAAGAAATCATCGACATGGATGCGGTAAATGCTTTCCGCGCGAGAGCTATGAGTCCGGATGATCCGGTACTGCGCGGATGCACGCAGAACCCGGATGTATATTTTCAGCAGCGTGAAGCAGTCAATAAATTCTATATGCCGGTTGCCGATACGGTTCAGCATTACATGGATGAGATCAATAAACTGACAGGCAGAGAATATAAGCTGTTCAATTATTACGGCGCTGAAGACGCCGAAAGCATCATAGTATCCATGGGATCGAGCTGTTCAGTCATCAGAGAAACAATAGACTTTCTGAACAGGCAGGGCAGGAAATACGGACTGCTTCAGGTCCATCTTTACAGGCCTTTCGCAGTGGAAAGGTTCCTCGATGCAATGCCGGCAGCGGTGAAACGCATAGCGGTCCTCGACAGGACAAAGGAACCGGGTGCTAATGGAGAACCGCTGTATCAGGATGTATGTACGGCTTTCAGCGGCAGCGGTTCGACTCCGCTGATAATCGGCGGAAGATACGGCATAGCATCGAAAGATTTCACACCGGCGAATGTCATGGAGGTATATAAAAATCTCGAACAGAAAGATCCGCAGGATCATTTCACAGTCGGCATAGTTGACAATGTAACGTTCACATCGCTGCCGCCTCTCGGATATGATATCGATACAAAACCGGAAGGCCTTAAGGAATGCAAGTTCTGGGGATTCGGTTCAGACGGTACTGTAGGAGCAAACAAAGCCGCCATCAAGATCATCGGCAATCATACCGACATGTATGCGCAGGCATATTTTGCCTATGATTCGAAAAAGTCAGGCGGTCTGACCGTATCGCATCTTCGTTTCGGCACGCAGCCGATACAGTCGTCATATCAGGTGCATGCGGCTGATTTTATCGCCTGTCATAACCAGTCATATGTTGACCAGTACGATATGGTGAAAGATCTGCGGATGAACGGGAAATTCCTGCTCAACTGTGAATGGTCAGCGGACGAGCTGAATGATAAGCTGCCTGATTCCATGAAGAAAACATTGCTGGAAAAGAATGCAGAATTTTATATTATTGATGCGGCAAAAGTCGCGGAAGAATGCGGCCTCGGCGGCAGGATCAACATGATCATGCAGACGGCATTTTTCAAGCTGGCGGATATCATTCCGATCGAGGATGCGGTAAAATATCTGAAAGACGCAGTGGAAAAGAATTACTCCAGGAAAGGCCGGGAAATCGTCGAGAACAACGATCGTGCGATAGACAGCTCGCTGGAAAAGATAGTAAAAGTGGACGCGGGGAATATCAGCGCCGGCAGCGGAACGGAAACAGGCACTGAAGATTATCCGGAGTACTATAAGAATTTCGTGCTGCCTATCCTGAAGCAGGAGGGCGATGATCTTCCGGTAAGTGCGTTTGTCGGCTATGAAGACGGTACGTATGAGATCGGCACGACCAAGTATGAAAAGCGCGGTATTTCTCTGCATGTCCCTGCCTGGGACGCGGAAAAATGCATCCAGTGCAACAGATGTTCCTTCGTTTGTCCGCATGCGGTGCTCAGGCCGAAACTTCTGACAGAGCAGCAGGTGTCAGATGCGCCTGTTGAGATCAGAGCAGCTGAAGCTAAAGGATATAAGGACAGGAAATATGTGCTGGCGATCTCAGAGCTCGACTGCACGGGATGCGGGAGCTGTACGCATGTATGTCCGGCAAAGGAGAAAGCGATCTCGCTGGTGCCGTTAAGCGACAGAGATCTTCTGACGGCAAGATGGGAATATCTTAATGAAATAGAAGAAGCGGAGATCGAAGAAAAACAGCGCAATACGGTCAAAGGAAGCCAGTTCCTGCAGCCGCTGCTCGAGTTCTCCGGAGCATGTGCGGGTTGTGCGGAAACGCCTTATGCCAAGCTTATTACCCAGCTGTACGGCGACAGGATGGTGAATATCAATACAGCGGGCTGCGCCGCAGTGTGGGGCGGATCGTCGCCGACGATATCATATACAAAAAACAGGAACGGACACGGACCATGCTTCGGATATTCGCTCTTTGAGAATGAAGCGGAATACGGATTCGGAATGTATATGGGCGCAAACGAGGTCAGGAAGAATCTGGCCAGAGAGGTCGGCTGTTTAGTAAAGGCAGATATCCCTGATGATGTCCGGGAGGCTATGCAGGAATGGCTCGACGGATTCGATGATCCGGCTGAAACAAGAGAACGCGCGGATAAACTGGAAACGGCGCTGGAACGGTATAAGGACGACAGTGTGCTGGCCGGGATATACGGGAAGAGACATTACTTCATCAAACGTTCATGGTGGATCCTCGGCGGTGACGGCTGGGCCTACGATATCGGTTTCGGCGGGCTGGATCATGTTATGGCCTACGGTGAAAATATCAATGTATTTGTTTTTGATACGGAAGTATATTCGAATACCGGCGGCCAGTCATCCAAATCTACTCCGGTATCCGCAGTTGCCAAGTTCGCGGCGGCAGGCAAGAAGACAAAGAAAAAAGATCTTGGCAGAATGGCTATGAGTTACGGATATATTTATGTCGCTCAGGTCTGCATGGGCGCGGATATGGAGCAGACGGTAAAGGCGATCACGGAAGCAGAAAGATACAACGGACCGTCGCTTATCATCGGATACTCTCCATGCATCAACCATGGCGTGAAAGCAGGAATGGGAAATTCCCAGATCCAGCAGAAGCGTGCGGTGGAGTCCGGCTACTGGGCACTGTACAGATATAATCCTGAAGCAGCTGACAACGGCGAAAACCCGTTTACTCTGGATTCGAAAGACCCTTCGGCAAGCTTCAGAGATTATCTCATGAGCGAGACGCGCTTCACGTCTCTGATGAAGACAAACCCTGACCAGGCAGAGCAGATGTTCGAGAAATGCGAAAAAGATGCCATGGACAGGATCGCATATTACAAAAAACTTGACGCTGAGAGATAGAAAAAAATTCGGAGGTGCGTATGGACGTTTACGGAGCATATCAGCAGAAGCTGACATCAGCTGAAGAGGCTGTCAAGGCTATCAGGTCGGGAGACTGGGTAGAATACGGATATTCTTCCTGCATGCCGGCTGCAATGGATAAGGCGCTGGCGGCGCGTATGCCGGAGCTCACGGATGTCAAAATAAGATGCAATAATGCCACGCACAGGCCGGCGATATTCGATGTCGCGGATCCCGGACTGCACTTCACCTGGAACACCTGGCATGTTTCGGCCGTAGACCGCAAAGAAATGGAAAATGGTTTTGTATATTATATTCCTATGCGTTTTTCGGAAATACCAAAGTATTACCGCGAATGTCTCGAACCTGTGGATGTGGCATTGCTGCAGGCCGCGCCTATGGACAGTCAGGGACAGTTCAACATCGGCCCGGTATGTTCGTATATGAGTGCTGTATGCGCAAATGCGAAAAAGGTCATCGTGGAAGTCAACCGGAATATACCGGTGTGTCTCGGCGCCAGGGAAAATATGATACACATAGACGATGTCGACATGATAGTTGAGGGGGATAATATCCCTCTCGACGAACCGGCTGGCGGCAGTGCGGCATTATCCGCTGCTGATAAGAAGATCGCGGAGCTGGTAGTTCCGGAGATTGCTGACGGATCTTGTCTGCAGCTCGGCATAGGCGCAGTCCCGAATGCTGTAGGCAAAATGATAGCCGGATCGGATCTCAGAGATCTGGGAGTCCATTCGGAATTGTATGTTGATTCGTTTGTGGATATGGCCGGGGCCGGACACATAACCGGTCTGAAAAAGAATATCGACCGGGGACGCCAGGTGTATACTTTCGCATTCGGAACAAAGAGACTGTATGAGTATCTCGATAATAATCCGGAATGCTATATCGCCCCCGTGGACTATGTCAATAATATCGGCGTGATATCGCAGATAGATAATTTCGTATCCATAAACGGAGCGGTCGAGGTCGACCTTTTCGGGCAGGTCAGTTCTGAGTCGTCGGGCACCAGGCATATTTCAGGCGCAGGCGGGCAGCAGGATTTTGTCATGGGAGCATTCCTGTCGAACGGCGGCAAGAGTTTTATCTGTCTTTCCTCGACATACAGAGACAAAAAAACCGGTGAGCTGAAATCCAGGATCAGGCCGACACTTGAAGAGGGCACGATCGTGACATGTACAAGATCGAATCTTCATTGGGTCGTTACTGAATACGGCAAATTTAATGTCAAAGGAAAATCCACCTGGGAACGCGCGGAAGGCCTCATATCTGTAGCGCATCCCGCTGTGCGCGACGGGCTGATAGACGAAGCGGAAAAGATGCATATCTGGAGGCACTCAAACAAGCGGTGATAAGTCCGGCTTCACATCTTTTATAAATGCTGTCTGTTGTAATGCTGCAGGATCAGATGGAGAGTTCTGTCTCTGTCGCCGCTTTGGACGGACTCGAGGATCCTTTCGTGTTCCTTGATGTGGAAATACCTGTCGTTCCCGTACGTTTCGTGTTCATAAAGCACTACCAGGGTAAACAGATCGATAAGATTGCCGAAAACATCAGTCAGATATTTATTATGACAGACTGAAACAAGCGAATAATCGAAGTCTATGGCATAGCGGACAAATTCTTCGTTAGATGCTTCTTCGACTTTTTCTTTCTGAATAGACAGGGTCTGTTCCATGACCTGAATAAGTTCGGGCTCATTTTTGTTGGAAACAATATCCACGTAAGCACCGAGCAGGATAACCTTTACGGTTTCACTTATGTTATTGAGTTTGGCATCATCCATAGTGATGACTTGATATCCATAATTAGTGCTGCTTTCGATCAGACCATCCTGTTCCAGCATGGATAAAGCCTCGCGAACCGGAGTGTTGCTGACATTAAATTCCCGGGTGATAGAAACGATATTGATTTTTTCGCCGAATATCAGTTCCTGCGTCAATATCTTGTGACGTATCAAATCATAAATCTGATCCTTTATGGATGCTCTGGTTATTGCTGCCAATGATATCTCCTCTCGAATGCTGATGTTAAATTATCATTATTATTATACTACATGATGTAATATTTTACACAAAAAAGCAGACCTTTGACAACATGCATATATAGTATTATAATGCATGTAACATCAATATATAGCGATATGTTCTTTCCTTTTCCGGAAAGCCAAGAGGGAAATCGGTGAGAAACCGATGCGGACCCGCCACTGTAAGTGAGTAGTTTTGATATACGCCTGAAAAGCGATCCATTGAGGCCTTGCCTTGAGAAGGATAACCAAAACGTTGATACATGAGCCAGGAGACCTGCATATTGCGGTTGTTGAATACGGGATTGTATTTTCGGGCAACATTTGCAGTAAAAACGTACTGCAGCTTCACGAAAGCTGCAGTTTTTTTGAGGGAACTATTATGAGCACCGAAGAAATAAAATATGAAGTTGAAATGCTGACCGATATAATATCGATCGATGAATATGTAAGTCATTTCCTGGATGTCGATTTGTTTGTTTCCTGCTGCAGGCAATGTCCCAACTATGGTACTGTGTGGTCCTGCCCTCCGTTCGACTTTGAAGCTGCGGACTACTGGAAAGAGTACGATTCGTTCGAAGTGTATCTGGCAAGAGTAATAATCGATCCGGCGGCAAGAGAGGTAGTTTACGGCGATGATGAAATCAATGACATCGGCAGAAGAGTTCTTCAGAAAGAAAAAAATGCGCTGATGAAAAAACTGCTCAAAAAAGAAAATGCTCCCGATCGTATCAGTCTTCTGGCGGGAAACTGCCGGCTGTGCGGAGAAGGAAACTGCGCACGCAAAACAAATGAACCGTGCAGACATCCGGAGAAAATGAGATATTCGATAGAAGCTCTCGGCGGCAATGTTGAGAAGATGATCAAAGAACTGTTTGGCTATGAAATGCTTTGGGCCCACAATGGCAGGCTTCCTGAATATTATCTGCTGACGGCGGGAATGCTGATAAGAAAGTAATTGATATTATTGAAACCACACGTCTTATTTTTCTTAAGACGACATAATTCCTATAGAGACGCTCGTCTGAGCGTCTCTTTCTTTGTCTGAAAAAACAAAAAATCAACAGGAAAAGCAGTAGAAATAATATAAAATTCTGAATTATAAGATAAATATTGACAAAATTATTATACCGCGATAATATATTGTCAAAATAATGCATTGTGCATACTTTGCGGCGGAGATGCTTTTCAAAGGTTTTGTGGTTTGACTTTTGATTGTTGCTTGAGGACTTCGGCAAAGATAATAGCATTATTTAGTCTTTTTCTTTTTTAATAATTAAATAGGAGGGAATTATGTCTGAGGGAACATCAAAAAACGAGGGCTTCAGTAATATAATGGGATTTATATTTACGGCCATCGGTTTTGCAGTAGGAGTTGGAAGTCTCTGGAGATTTCCGTATGTAATGGGCAGCAACGGCGGTGCTCTGTTCATTATTTGTTACATTGTGATTATTTTACTTATCGGTGTACCGCTTCTTACCGCCGAAATATCAATGGGATTTGCTTCGCAGAAGACACCTATACAGGCCTACCAGACGCTTGCACCCGGTAAGAAATGGTATCTTGGCGCATGGCTGCACATCGCGGCAGCTGTCCTCATCGTAGGATACACTATCCCGATTTACGCCTGGATACTGAAGTATATCGTGGCTACAGCCATGGGAACATTCGAGGGAATGACTGCGGCGCAGATCACAGCATATTTTGTGGCTTTCAGTTCGGATAAAACGCAGATCTTCATCTATGGCGCCATCAACTATTTATTAACAGCGATAGTGGTCAAAGGCGGACTGCAGAAGGGTGTGGAAAGAGTTTCCAGGATCCTGCTGCCTGTTCTGGCGGTAATAATGATAATCATTATTGTTCAGGGCCTGAGACTTCCGGGATCGGCTGCAGGCGTGACATTCCTGCTCAAGCCTAATACTGCTAATTTCACAATGAATTCACTTATCACATGTCTTGGTCAGGCGTTCTTTGCAGTAGGAATAGCAATGCTGGCCTCAATGGTTTTCGGAAGTTATATCAAAAACCCGAAAGAGAATATTTTCAAAAGTGCGTCCGTAATATGTACGGCGCTGGTATGCGCGGGACTTATGGCAGGGTTCATGATTTTCCCGATGGTGTTCGCAGCCGGTCTTGAACCTGCAGGCAGCGTCGGTCTGACATTCCTGACACTTCCAAATGTATTCAACGTTATTCCGCTGGGAAGGGTCATCGGCGTCCTGTTCTATTTCGGATTCTATATTGCCGCATTCACATCAACGCTCGGAGTAGTAGAGGCTCTTACAGGAACATTTACGGAACAGTTTGATATGAAGAGAGGCAAAGCAATAGGGATCACTATGCTTTTATGCACATGCGTAGCAGTTCCGTCGATCCTTTCCGATGCAGTCTTCAATACTCTGGATATGATAGAGAATAACTATATCCTCATCATAGGAGCTTTGATAATAGCAGTATTTGTCGGCTGGGTATGGAAAATGGATAATTGCCTTGAAGCAATCAATGTCAAATCAAAATTTGTAAAAGGATGGATGATATTCTCGGTTAAATATCTTTCACCGATCGTTATCATTTTCATATTCGCTTCACAGTTCTTCGGGAAATAACTTTAGCATAAACAGACCAAATTAAATCATACAATATATAATACAGAAAGGATGAAAATCATGAAACACGATTTTCCATTAAAGTTAAATGCAGTTCAGCCGCTCCGCTTTTTATCTGATGATCAGCTGCGGGAAATACACAGTTGCAGTCTGGAGATCCTTCAGAACGTAGGGTCGGAAGTACAGCATGAAGGCGCATTGGAAATGCTCAGGAAAGCAGGCTGTAAAGTCGTTAAAAAGAGAGCATATGTACCTGCTAATCTTGTTGAATGGGCTTTGAAACAGGCACCGTCAACAGTGATACTATATGATCGTGATGGAAATCCTGTCATGGATATCAGCGGCCGAAACGCTTACTTCGGAACCGGTTCAGACTGCCCGTATCTTTATGACTGGGATACAGGCGGACAGCATGAGTTCACCACACAGGATATGATCAACGGAGCAAAAATATGCGACGCTATGCCGAATATTGATTTCCTTATGTGCCTCGGACTCATGTACGAATATCCGGTGACCAGCTACGAGCATCAGTTCGCGGCAATGCTGAGAAACAGTACAAAACCTATGGTAGTAACAGCAGCAAACCGTGAGAGCATCAAAAATATCGCGGAGATGATGGCGGTCATCAGAGGAGGAATGGATGAAGCAATCAATAAGCCTCTGATAATTCTGTATGATGAGCCTATTTCGCCGCTGAACCATTACTTTGAATCAATAGATAAGCTGATTTACTGCGCGGAGAACAGTCTGCCGACGAACTACGCTCCTGCAGTAATGATGGGAGGCACCGGCCCGATGACACTTTCCGGAGCATTATGCCAGTGCCTGGCAGAAAGTCTCCTGGGACTCGTAGTGCATCAGCTGGCTAATCCGGGCGCACCGTTCATTTTCGGCGGATGCGTTACAGATATGGATCTTAAATGCATGCAGCCTTCATACGCATCTCCGACTTCAAATGTCGCATATGTAGTCGAACAGGAAATAGGACGTGAATTATATCATCTGCCTACATGGGGCATGGGCGGAGCCACAAGCTCCAAGTGTCCTGATGCTCACGCGCTGTCAGAAGCAACGCAGGAAGCCTATCTGTCGGGACTTACAGGAAGCAACATGAACCACGATGTCGGCTTCATGAATTTCGGACGGACATATTCATTTGAGCTGCTGGTAATGATGAACGAAGTCATCGGACAACTGAGACAGGTATTCAAGGGTGTAGATATGTCTCCTGAACAGCTGGCAATGGATGTAATAAAGAGCGTAGGTCCGATGGGCAACTATCTGAGCGAAACGCATACCTTCAACCATATGAAGGAAATGTGGCAGCCTGATCTGTATGACAGACGTGATTATGACAAGTGGCATGATAACGGCGCTACGACTATGGAAGAAAGAGCAGCTGCCAAAGTAAAGGATATCATAGCGAATTATCAGCCAAAACCGCTGACCGACGAACAGGAAAAGGGGATACAGGCTATTCTTGATGCAGCAGATGCAAAAGCTAAAGAGAAGAAGTAGAAGGAGAATGCGCAATGTCGAAAATAACAGATTTAAATAAAATTGTTGAAAACGGTGATTTCGAAAATGTAGAGGCAGCGGTACAGAGCTGCCTTGACGACGGGATCGAACCAATGGATGTCCTGAACGAAGGACTTGTTGAGCCTATAAATCAGCTCGGTGAAAAATTCGCCAACGGAGATATTTTCGTACCGGAGCTTCTCATAGCGTCGAGGGCAATGAAACAGGGAGCGGCAATGCTTAAACCGCTTATTGTATCCGAGGATAATCCATCGATGGGAAAAGCTGTATTCTGCACAGTAGAAGGCGATATGCATGATATCGGGAAAAATCTGGTCGTTATGCTTCTTGAAAGCGCGGGATTTGAAGTCGAAGACCTCGGTATGGATATATCGCCGGAAGCAGTTGTTGAAGCAGTGCAGAACGATGAGAGCATAAAGATCATCGGCATGTCGGCAATGCTCACAACAACGATGTATGCGATGCAGGAAACGATAGAAGCACTGACAGAAGCCGGACTCAGAGACAGAGTCAAGATCATGGTCGGAGGAGCTCCGGTCCATGAAGATTTTGCGAATATGATCGGTGCGGACGGGTTCAGCACCAATGCGCCGACAGCGGTCGATCTGGCAGAGAAACTTATAGCACAGTAATTTCATATTGAAGATGAACTTTATTTCAGGTGGAGGAGGCGGATCAGTCCGCTGCCTTCACCTGAAGCATAATATGTAATTCGAAAGGAAGCAGTAATGAAGACCGGAATAGGAATCGATACAGGCGGGACATGTACAGATGCGGTCATATATGATTTTGAAAACAGAAAGATATTATCATATGCGAAAACGGCTACAACTAAAGATGACCTGTCAGTAGGAATAGGGCAGGTTATAGATCTTCTCCCTGAAGATCTTGTAGAAAAGGCAGAGGTTATTGCACTTTCGACGACTCTGGCGACAAATGCATGTGTAGAAAATAAAGGCGGAAGAGCTAAACTGATGTTATTTGGTGTTGAACCCAGAAATGTAGCGCGTGTCGGACAGGAATACGGAATATCGATGGACGGAAATCTGCTGTTTTTCGACAGTCATACAAAACCGAACGGAGATATTACAAAGGAACCGGACTGGAATGATGTGGATGAGAGGATCGACCGTGATCTGTACGACTGCGATGCGGTCGGGATAGCGGAACTGTTTTCAAAAAAAACCGGAGCAGTGCTGGAAAAACGCGCTGCTGAAATGATAAATGCAAAAATGGATATTCCTGTTGTCTGCGGCCATGAACTGTTTTCGGAAAATAATATTATGAGGAGAGGCGCAAGTACTCTGCTGAATGCGCGTCTCATAAGCGTAATCAATGAATTCATGCATGCGGTGAAAACTGCCCTCGATGTACGCGGCATCAAGACGCCGTTTTTTGTGGTCAGAAGCGACGGCAGCCTCATGAATGAAGAGTTCGCCATGAAGAGGCCTATCGAAACACTGCTCTGCGGACCTGTTGCCAGTGTAATGGGTGCGCTGGAACTGTCTGATGAAGAAAACTGTATGATAGTTGACATGGGCGGCACAACAACGGATATTGCTTTTGTGAAGAACGGTTCCGCGCAGAAAGTAAAAGACGGAGTCAGAATCGGTAAATGGAAAACATTCGTCAAAGGTCTTTTCGTGGATACTTTTGCTCTGGGCGGCGACAGCGGTGTAGTGCTCTCGGATTCCAGAGAGATCGTACTGGAAAATGAAAAAGTCATGCCGCTGTGCATGGCGGCAGATACTTATCCCGAACTGCTTGAATATCTGCGGGATGAGGACAAAGTGAACAGCTGCGCGGTCAATCCTCAGAAGGATATTTTTGTAGCCATCAAAGACATCAGGGGCAGAAGCGGATATACGGAACGTGAAAAACATATAGTTGAGATGTTCCTGAATAAGCCTATGAGTCTGGAGAAAGCCGGCAGATTGTCCGGAGATATCGTTCTGAGAAGACAGATGGAGAGACTGATCAATGAAGGAATAGTTCTGCGCTGCGGGATCACGCCGACAGATGCGATGCATGTTAAAGGCGAATTTACAATGTACTCGCAAGAAGCTGCCGAAATAGGCATAAGAAGGATCGGCCGAATGACGGGCAGGAGTACGGACGAAACCGCGGAACTGATTTACGAAGAAGTTAAAAGAAAGCTTTACTGCAATATCATCAGGATAATGCTGGAAGATGCCTACCCGGAGCTCAGAGCGAAGGGCATGGACGATCAGATGCAGATGGTTGTAAGGGATTCTTATGACAGAGTGAAAAATTCCGATTATGCGGAATTGATAAGGATGAATTTCAAAACACCGGCTGTTCTGGTCGGTGTGGGCGCGCCTACACATCTTTTTCTGGAGGATGTAGGGAAACTGATCGGCGCCAGAGTCATTACAAACGAATATTCGAAAGTTGCCAATGCGCTGGGCGCAATAGTCGGCAGTATTTCGGCAGTAATAACTGTCGAGATAAGGTTCAATGTTTCCAGCAATACATATACGGTCTTCGGAGCGGGCGAAAAAGTCACAGCGGATGAACTTGATGAGGCCAAAGAGACTGCGAGAAAAATTGCCCAGGCAAAAGCCTGTGAAGAAGCCATCGGCAGAGGTGCTGAAGATGATCTGACCGTGACCTTTGATGAGCAGGAAAATATTTCCGATACCAAATACGGAACTTTGTATCTCGGCTGCGTAATAACTGCAACGGCAACAGGTCATATAAAAATAGATTAAAAAAGGAGCGTTTCGATGATGGATATCAGTCAAAAGATAAAGCTCTCATTTCCCAGGACGGGAACAGAGATAACTGCGGAAAAAGATGAAACGCTGCTGGATGCCGCCAGGCGCGGAAATATTCAGATCCCTGCAGCGTGTTCCGGGAAGGGCATCTGCGGCAAATGCAAGGTCAGGATATTGAAGGGAAGCGGCGGTGAAATAACCGAAGATGAAAAGCGGATGCTTACGGCGGAGGAAATGGCTGCAGGCATCAGACTGGCATGCTGTATCAGATTATCCGCAGACATAGAGGCCGAACTCCTGACATACGACAGCGCGGCGGCGAATAAGAAAACCGAGGTCATCATGCCTGATGATTTCAGACCTGAGCCGGCGGATGCGGAAGAACTGGGAGCCGCATTTGACATAGGTACGACAACTGTCGTCGGCATGGTCTGGGACCTTCATACCGGAAAGCTGGCCGGCGTTGCGGCGAAAGTGAATTATCAGAATATATTCGGCGCGGATGTTATTTCGCGTATACAGTATGTCGGAGGCAATCAGACACATGCACTGGAAATGCAGCAGAAAGTGATCTCATGCATGAATGATATCCTGGATGAGATCAGCAAAACCGGCAGCGTTGATACCGGCAGAATAATGAAAGTGCGGATCGACGGAAACACTACGATGACGCATCTGGTGCTGAAAGTGTCGCCTTATACACTGTCGCGTTATCCGTTCGAACCTGTATTTACCGGGATGCAGACAGCAAAAGCGGCGGATCTGGGCCTGCATGTGAACGACGATGCAGATATCCGTACACTGCCGCTGATCGCCGGACACGTGGGATCGGATATTACTGCCATGGAAGCCGCGATAGACATAGAAAAACTGCCGGGCTGCACGGTCGCTCTTGACATTGGTACCAACGGAGAAGTAGTCGCGGGAAAAGACGGGCAGCTCGTCACCTGTTCCACTGCGGCGGGACCTGCTTTCGAAGGCGCTACGATCAAGTGCGGGATGAGGGCCGCTTCGGGTGCAATAGAGGCGGTCAGTATAACGAAAGATCATCTTCTTGTTTATACGATAGAAAATGAAAAAGCTGTCGGCATCTGCGGATCAGGTCTTATCGACTGTATAGCGCAGCTGCTGTCATCAGGACTGTTGAATTTCAAGGGCAAGCTGTGCACCAGACAGGAAGCTCTGGACAACGGCATAAACCCGGAGGTGGCAGATCATCTTCAGGGCGGTGAAGACGGGATGCAGATCGAGCTTGCCGACGGAGTGATCCTGACGCAGAAAGATATCAGAGAAGTCCAGCTGGCGAAGGGCGCGATCCTGGCCGGGACGCAGACGCTTATGAAAGAGCTGGGATTTACGGAAAAAGATATCGACAGGATCATTATAGCGGGAGCGTTCGGGAGCTATATAAGAAAGGAAAGCGCACTGGCTATCGGACTTATCCCTGAAGTGCCGGCTGAGAAAATCATCAGTGCCGGAAATGCCGCCGGGACCGGGGTCTGCATGGCATTGCTTTCGCAGTCCGTGCAGGACCGTATCGTTCATCTGGCCGGCGTCACGCGTCATATAGAATTGTCAAAAAATATGGATTTCCAGAATTATTATATGGAAGCAATGTTTTATCCGAGGAGGTGGGAAGCGCATGAAAGGTAATGTGGAGATATTCACAAGAGAAGAATGCGACGGCCCTGCAGAAAAATTTTTCAGAAGGATCAGCGGTATAGACCAGGGCGGCGAAAAATTCAAAAGCATAGCAGCGTCTGCTGAAAAAGTGTTCGGCACGATAGAAGAGCGCATAAATCCGCGGGGGATATACGGATACACGGAAAATGTCGAACTGGCCGGGCGACGGGCCGTCATAGAAGGTGTCAAGTTCGACTGTCCGGCATTTGAACAGGTAAATTGCGAGTCGGTGTACGGCGCGGCGGTGTATTTCGTTACTGCCGGAGATTTTCATCTTGACGGTTTCGATGTTATAGACCAGGTCTATGCGGATATGTGGGGGACCGCGTATGCGGAGATACTCAGAGGACTGCTGCGCGACAGGATCGCTTTCAGGGGAATACCGAGCAATGATTTCGGCCCGGGACTTTTCGGCATGAATGTAACGCAGACCAGGGATATTGCCGGGATCATCGATCCTTCTCTGATCGATATCGAAATCAAGGCGAGCGCCATGATGGTGCCGGTAAAGTCCTGCGCGGGAATATATTTTGATGCAACACCGGATTACAGACAGCTGAGGAATGAGTGCCAGGACTGCCGCGGTATTGCTGAAAGCTGCTCGCTGTGCGAAATAAGGCAGAGCAGATAAGGAGGAAAAAATGGGCAAAGAATTGATATTTAAAGCGCTCAGGCATGAGCCGCTTGATTCGATACCGTGGGTGCCGTTTGCCGGAGTGCATGCAGGCAGATTAAAGGGATATGAAGCGGAGGAAATGCTGAAGGATCCGGATAAGATAGTGGAATCGCTTCTTGAGGTAAATAAACTATACATGCCGGACGGCATTCCGGTCCTTTTCGATTTGCAGATCGAAGCGGAGATACTCGGCTGTGAAATGAAATGGACCAGAAACAATCCGCCTTCAGTGAAGACGCATCCTCTCGAAGCGGATCCGACATTGCCTTGCATGTGCAAGATACCGACCGAGGAAAGCGGCAGAGTGCCTATAGCTCTGGAAGCCACAAGAAGAGTCAGGGAAGCTATCGGTGATAAAACGGCGATTTACGGGCTTATCTGCGGTCCGTTCACTCTGGCATCGCATCTGCGCGGAAGCAATATATTCATGGACATGGTGACGGATCCGGATTATGTAACTAAACTTGTTGAATACTGCGGTCAGACGGCCTGCGCCATGTCGCGTATGTATATCGATGCGGGATGTGATGTTATCGCTGTAGTGGATCCTCTGGTCAGCCAGATCTCGCCGAAAATGATAGAGTCGATGCTGAGCGGGACGTTCCATGCTGTCTTTGATTATATAAGATCAAAGGGCGCGCTTTCATCGTTCTTTGTCTGCGGCAATGCCACTGCACAGATAGAGGAAATGTGCAGGATGGGCCCTGACGGGATTTCTGTAGATGAAAATGTAAATCTGCCGTCTGCCAAGCAGACGACCGATAAGTACAATATCGCCATAGGAGGCAATATCCCGCTGACGACAACAATGCTTTTCGGTACACAGGAAGATAATATGAAAGCTGTAATAGATCTGATAGACAGTGTGGACAGCAGCCGGAATTTCATTGTCTCGCCGGGCTGCGACATGCCTTACGCTACTCCTGTGGAAAACACTATCGCCTGTGCACAGGCAGCGAAGAATCCGGAAAGGACAAGAAAAATAGTCAGCAGTTATGAGTCGGGCGGCATGGATGATATTGATATCGAAATTCCTGATTATGACCATCTGGACAAAGTCCTCATTGAGCTTTTCCTGCTCGATCCTGAACAGTGTGCAGCCTGCACATATATGCTGGCCTCTGTTGAAGACGCGTACGATGATATAAAAGATATTGCGGAATACAGAGTATATAAGTATTTCATCAAAGAAGATATCGCCAGAACAATGAAGATGGGGATCAAGAACCTGCCGACTATGTGCATTAACGGCGAGCAGAAATTTATTTCGCTGATACCAAGCAGGGAAGAACTGATAGAAGCTGTCAAAGCGGCGGCTGAATGACAGAGTAATAACAACAATGAAAAGGTAAATCATGATTGATCTTGTATTAATAACCGGCTTTTTGGGAGCGGGCAAAACGACCCTTATGCAGAGAACGCTTGAAGAATTTTCCGGCAGGAAAGCAGGCGTTATTATTAATGATTTTGGAAAAATCAATATCGACGCCAGAATAATAAGACGTGATGGTATACGTATGGCGGAGCTCAGCAACGGGTCCGTTTTCTGTGCCTGCATAAAAGATAAATTTGTGGAAAGTCTGATAGAAATGTCCGGGGTCGATCTTGATTACCTTTTTATTGAAGCTTCAGGGCTTGCCGATCCTTCCAATATGGAACAGATAATCAAAGGCATCAGAAAAGAAACTCATGATGCTTTTGCTTATATCGGTTCTGTCTGTGTCGTTGATGCGGAAACCTTCCCGGAGCTTTCGGAAGTGCTTCCGGCCATCAAATCACAGATCGAATACTGCAGCGCCGCCGTCATCAATAAAACCGATCTGGCCGACGAAAACAAAATAGAGTCTGCAGAAGCGAAAATCAGAGAATACAATCCGACGGTGAAAATATTCCGGGCATCATACTGTGGTGTCGACATCAAAAGCATTGTCGAAGCTATGCATATTCACGCCGGTATTCCCGCAGGCAAAGAAAGCTCCAATACTATGGAAAACAGAGCGGATTCTTTTGTCATCAGTGGGGACAAAGCGGCGGATCCGGAGGATCTGAGAGCATTCATAGAAGAAATAGCAGGCGACAGTTACAGGATAAAGGGATTCGTGCTCAGCAGCAAGGGGCCTGTGCAGGTCAGTACGGTAAATGATAATATATATATAACTCCGTGGGACGGCAGGCTGGAAAAGAGCGAACTGATAATAATATCCGCTGTAGGATTCAGAATGATGACAACGATCACGAAAGCACTGGATAAACATCTTAAAGGGGTAATGAAAATATGACTGATTACGTTGATCTGATTACTGAAAAATGCCGAGAATATTATCATGAGAAAAGTTTGCTGAGTCCGTCACAAATGGCTGTGAAAATCATGGCGGCCGAAGGATTTCCGATGCACAGCACACATCACCATTATCTTGTACCTGCCGTGCTTATTACTGCAGCCTGTATAGCTGAAAATAAAGATGAAGATACATTTAGTGAATATCTCGGCACAGCCGAAAAACGAGGCATGAAAGTGCCCGGCGGATACTGCGGCGAATACGGAGCCTGCGGCGCGGCCATAGGGTGCGGGATATTTATGTCGATATGGAATCATACGACGCCGATGTCTCATGATACTCTCGGCCCGGCAAATGCCGTTACCGGAAAAGCGCTGGAGGAAATCGGCAGATATCCGGGCCCGCGATGCTGCAAAAGAGTAACATATGCGGCAATTGAAGAGGGCGTGGAATTTATCCGGGACAATCTGGGAATAGATCTGCGGCAGCAGGGTATCATATGCCCGTTCTCGAAGCGGAATGAGGATGAATGCCTGAAAGAAAGATGCGGATATTATAAAAAATGAAAAAACAAATCACCGGCTCGGAGGCCGGTGATTTGTTTTGGCTGATAAAGGATATATGCGGTTAATCTTCCGGAAAGATCCGGGATTCGACTGAATCATAGGCATTTTCCGTAGGAGTGATGCCTTTTTCCATAGCTTCTTTCATATTTGTTCTGGTCATCTCGGTACATTTTTTGGCGACTTTGTCCATCAGAGCCTGCTTGTCCGCTTTGTCTTCGAACATGTGCATTTCGGCGCCTGACATTACTCCGCCGATGTTGTGTACCCAGCATTCTTCATAGAGGATGCCTCTGGCATCGAGCCGCTTGGCCAGTTCGATTTCTTCTTCGATCGTTTTGGCTGCCAGCTGGTTGTTCGCTGCGCCGAAGACCATTTTTACTTTGAGATTGTCGATGACTTCTTCGTTCAGGAAGCCGCCGATCGCGCACGGGCAGAGAATATCTGCTTCGGCATTGAGAATATCATCGGATGATTCGATATGAGCATCAGGATATTCTGCTTTGAGTGCTTTGATTCTGCCGGAATCGAGATCTGACACGATCAGATCCGCGCCGTCTCCGATGAGATATCCCGCCTGAGGATAACCTACGGCACCGAGACCCATTACTGCAACAGTGAGCCCCCTGAGGTCATCCTGACCGAATTTGATTTTCACGGCCTCTCTGAGCGCGTGCTCCACACCCCAGGCAGTAGGATCGCCTGACGGTCCCAGAGGATTGTTTTTGAGTCCGCCGTTTATGTAACGCGTGTATTCATGCAGCGCATCCGCGAGTTCCACCGGATAATTCATATCCGGACCTGTGAAGAAACGCACTTTATTGAGGGCATAGGCGATAAAGCCGAGTTCATCTTTATTATTGAGATCAATCTGCTCCGCCTGAACGGTGATTTTTCCGCCGCCGTACGACAGCCCTGAGGCGATGTGCTTATGGGTTTCAGCTCTCGCAAGATTGAGACCGTCTATAAGCACGGAGATTTCAGGTTCGTCTTTTTCATGTCGGCGTATGCCTCCGGTATATATGCACTGTTCGAAGTTTTCCAGCCCCGGTGTATATGTATGGATATTAGCGGTGAATCTCCAGTCTTTCTGCGAATTATAGTAACAGTCGAGTCCGAAATATCTGCCGTTCCTGAGTAGATCGAGAACCTCCTCGAGATAATCGGCCAGGCCGTATTTCCGGTAAAGTTCTCTCGTTTCTTTGTCGTTCAGACGTATGTCATCATTTGTGAGAAGGCTTTCCATATAGAATGTCCTGTTGTAATCGCTCCATTTGATGTCGGCATCCCATTCTTTGGCTGCATACATGTAGTCTTTCCCGCTTCTCCAGTCATAGCGGATTTTGAGTGTGGTGAGTCCTTCCTCTTTAAGCGGGGTATACAAGCTTCTGTTGTCCATTTCGTTACCTCCTTTATGAATGAAATCTTTGAAGTTCATAGTCTTTCCTTAAGTCCAACTATAGCACATATTGCATATCGTATGCAATATGCTATAATGAGAAAAAAGGAGGGGCAATATGGAGAATAATAGAGATACTTTCAGTTCGAGATTAGGATTCATCCTGGCAACAATTGGTTTTTCTGTAGGGGTAGGTACGCTTTGGCGGTTTCCGTATATATGCGGCAAATACGGCGGAGGTCTGTTCCTGCTGACTTACATTGCTATGATGTGTATCATAGGTATTCCGCTTTTCTCGGCGGAGGTATCAATAGGTCTGGCATCGCGCAAAAGTCCTGTCGATGCATATAAGACGCTGGAGAAGCCGGGCGCCAAATGGCATATCGCAGGCTATTTCCATATGATATGTATCGTCCTCGTTGTCGGGTATACCATGCCGATTTACGGATGGATACTGAATTATATTTATCAGACGGCTGTCGGCAAATTCGTAGGGATGGACAGCAATCAGATCATCGGATATTTCGGGTCATTTACAGGAAATCATCCGCTGGTATTTGTTTTCATAATGATCAATGCCGTTCTGACCGCGCTGGTCGTCAAAAACAATCTGCAGAGCGGGATCGAAAAAATATCCAAGGTGCTTCTTCCTTCGCTGGCAGTAATAATGATCGTGCTCGTATTCGTCGGTCTTTCGCTGCCCGGTTCGCATGCCGGCCTGAAGTTCATTTTTACTTTCGACTTTGACTCATTCTCGATGGAAGGCGTACTGACTGCGCTGGGGCAGACATTCTTCTCGCTCGGGATTGCGATGGCGGTAGCTATGATATTCGGGAGTTATCAGAAACCGGGAGAATTGAATGTGGTCAAGAATTCAACGATAGTATCGCTTTCTGTAATATTTGTAGCGATAATGGCCAGCCTGATGATATTCCCAATGGCGTCTGCCTACGGACTCGAAATGAGTTCCGGCCCGGGACTGACATTTATTACAATGCCGAATGTGTTCAATACGATGCCTGCGGGAAGACTGTGGGGCACACTGTTCTATATAGGTTTCTTTATCGCAGCTTTCTCATCCGGTATTGCAGGCTGGGAGGCCATCATAGCATTCCTCATGGATCATTTCCATCTGACGAGAGGAAAGGCGCTTTTCGGTACGTTCGCAGTGACAATGGTTATCTGCATTCCTGCACTTGTCTCGGATTATATGTTCAATCTGTTTGACCTGCTCACCAACAATGTATTCCTCATTCTCGGAGCGCTGGCTATATGTATTTTCGGAGGCTGGATCTGGGGCATGAAAAATATTGCCAGAACATGCGGAATCAAAGAAGGTTCGGCTTTGTATCGATTTATGTCAATAATAATCAAATTTGCCGCGCCTGTCATCATAGTAATACTTTGTCTGACATGGTTCGGCCTGATAAAGTAATCATGTTTTCCTGAACAGAAACAGTGATCGTTGTATTCAATGGTCACTGTTTATTTTTGGGGAATATTGACATTTTGTCGATCGTACGAATATAATAAAAAAGCGCGTGATATACAATCGACAGGAGGGATCCATCATGAACGAAAAAGCAATAAGGACTTCGCTGGTAAGCCAGGTATATGATTTCATTATCAACATGATACGCAGCGGCGAGCTGCAGCCGGGCGACAGATTGAATATCAACGAACTGGCAGAACGTTTCGGTGTCAGCAGAACACCGGTGAGAGAGACCATAAACAGACTGATCCAGGAAGGTTATGCCGAACAGCAGCATAACGTAGGACCGAGGATCACACTTCTGGATATCGATGAAGAGCTGGATCTTATCAATGCCAACGAAAAACTGTTCTTGCTGGTCATTGATTCATATAAAGATCTGGACAGCCTCGACGATCTGACCTCAGAGCTGGCCGAAATACTTAAGGAACAGGAAGCAGGCAATAAAGAAAATAATGCTGATAATTTCCATAAAGCTTCCGTGGGATTCCATCTGCTGATGATAGATGCCTGCACCAACAGTGTCATACGTGAATTTGCGCGCACGACACAGAATAAGATAAACATGAGCACACTGTCTTTCCAGTCTGCCGAAGCCAACAGGCAGGACAGCATCGACGGCCATCGGGCCATTCTTGCGGCTTTGCAATCAGGTGATCTGGAGGCAGCTAAAGAAAAGATGAACGAGCATAATGTAAAGGGAAAAACAAAATACATGGCCATGAAAATAAGCAGGTTATAAAGATGTTTATCTTATTGAAGGAAGAACAAAAAACCTTCAAATGTATGAGAATAAATAATCGTTTGAACGGCGGATATTTCTATTTCCGGCTTTCACGGCTGTAATGCCGGGAAATCAGCGACCGCACAGAATTCCGGTCGTCAGACTCGACAGCTTTCACGATTTTTTTGTGTTCTTCGATCAGGTTATGACGTTCGGAGTCGATCACCTTATGATCGTATACAACTATCATGGTGAATAGGTTCATTATCTCATTAAACATTTTTTCCAGATGGGTATTGTGCGTACATCTGACAAAAGATGCGTCAAAATTCATTGATATCACAGCATATTCATAGAGGTTGTGATTCTCGATGTTGTTCATTTGAATCTCGAGAGTCTTTTTCAGTTCATTTGCAAGATCCTCTGTGTGGTTTTGCTGTACGCAAAAATCGTATGACCCCAGCATGAGGATCTCGACTGCCTTTTCAATGGTCTGAAACAGATCAGGTGTAATATCTATAACAGCGGGACCGGTCCGCGGATCATTTGATATGAGACCGTCTTTTTCAAGTATCAGCAATGCTTCACGGATAGGAGTGTTGCTTACCTTCAATTCTTTGGCAACCGCAGAAATGTTTATTCTTTCACCCGGTGTGATCTGCTGAGACAATATCTGTTCTTTAAGATAATTATATATTTGTTCTTTTACTGTGGTTCTGACTATTTCCATGAAAGTACCCTTTAACACATTAACATGCATGATGTTTAAAACATCACATCGATTATAAATTGTAAAAGCGATGCTGTCAACGATATGCGGTATCTGAAAAATTATATTGACAGAACACGAGGAGGAGGTTATCATGTAAGCATAATCTAATGTATCGTGCACGATATTTAAAATAATTATGTTTCGGGGCACGCAGCTAAAGGAGGCAAATCATGGAAAACAGTTTATTTATTCCTCTGAGAGAAGAAGGTCTTACAACGATGAGAATCAGATATGACTTCAAAACAGATGCGGTGAAATTATTTGCTGCTAAAGAATGGGAGCCTGATTTTGACTTTACGGCATACAATCATAAATGGTGGATAGACGGTATCTTTACTGAGGATGCCATATATTTGAACACTAAGCAGGTGTGGGCGCTTTTCGAAAAGTACGGCCAGAGAGAATATCTGGAATCAGTTATAGAACTCCTTCGTGAAGGAAAACATTTCGGCATCGACATTTATTATTATGCGAAATATGATATTCGTTACATGATGAACGAGCACAGCCGCAAACTGGGCCTGTTGAATAAGAGCCATTCGATCATGGCGGGAGGCATACGCCGTCATACATATGAAGAGCCTGAGATCAGTGTGATAATCGACGGACTAAATCTCGGACGCGGTATGAGCTTTAAAAATATTGCCGGACATCTTCCTTTCGGGGGATGCAAGGCCACCGTTACGATGGATCCGCTGGATGAAACTAACATGGAAATAATGGGATTTATTGCGTTTGCGCTGGACAGCTGCAGAGATATGACGGGACCTGATATGAACTTCCCGACCACAATGTCTGACGTAATGATAGATCAGGGTTATTCCATGCAGTTCACAGGAGGAAAGAAAGCAAAGACCGGAGAAACAGGAAAGCCTACGGCATACGGTGTTTATCTTGCTCTGCTTGAAGCCATGGATTTTTATGAGGGCAGCAGAGATCTCACTGACAAGACTGCGGCACTCATGGGACTCGGGGCAGTAGGCTGGTATATGGGCGAATGTATGCTCGAGGGCGGGCTGAAAAAGCTGACTGTTGCTGATATAGATCCGGAAGCGGTGAAGAGATTTATTGAAGAACATCCGGGATATGATATTGATGCGTGCCCTGTCGGAGAAGTTCTTCAGCAGGATGTGGATATACTGTCGCCATGTGCGATAGGAGGCATTTTTGACGATGAGAGCATCGCAAAGCTCAACTGCAAATACATCTTCGGCTCCTCGAACAACGGACTCAAAGCTTCTTCACAGGAAGAAGAAATACGTCTGGCAAAACTTATCCAGGACAAAGGCATCGTATACGAAGTCGAATGGTGGCATAATACTGCGGGGGTCATATGCGGAGCTGAGGAGTATCTTTTCGACGGTGACGAAGAATCGCTGCGCGTCAAGATCGAAAAAGTTATTCCTGAAAATATCAGAATGGCTCTCACGGAATCCAGGAAACAGGGAATCACTCCGACAGAATTTGTTTATAAGTATTGCGAAGATCTGCTATATAAATAACCGTTGTTTGATTAAACAGGAGAAAAGACTATGTCAGAGAATACAAATAATAACAATCTGAATCAGCCTGAAGGTTTCAGCAGCCTGTTCGGATTTCTGATGTCGATCATCGGGTTTGCGGTTGGCGTAGGCAGTATGTGGCGTTTCCCATATGTGTGCGGCAGCAATGGAGGTGCTCTGTTTATCTTCACATACATGGCAGTCATTGTCATTATAGGGATACCGCTGCTGACAGGTGAGATATCGATGGGTTATGTGACGCAGAAAACAGCGATCGGAGCATATCAGACATTGAAGCCGGGATCAAAATGGTACTTTGCAGGGTATCTGCATTCGATAGTTGCCATACTGGTCCTCGGTTACACAGCTCCGATATATGTGTGGGTGCTGGCGTATATTTACAGAACAGCAACAGGCTTTTTCAAAGGTCTTGATGCGGCAGGAATAGCAAATTCATTCGGCGCGCTGACGACTGACTACAAGACGATGTTTATTTTCGCGGTCATCAACTGGGTGATCACTGCGGTGATAATTTCCGGGAGCGTATCAAACGGAATAGAAAAGGTAAACAAGTTCCTGCTGCCTGCACTGGGAGTAATAATGGTGGTGTGCATCGTGATCGGTCTGCGCGTACCCGGCGCACTCAAAGGGGTTGCATATATGTTCAAACCGAATCCGGCCACATTTTCTCTCAGTACAGTATCGACTGCGATAGGACAGGCATTCTTTGCTATAGGCATCGGTATGCTGGCATCGATGATATTCGGCAGCTACATTAAAAAGAAAAATGAAAACATTTTGAAACAGGCGACGATAGTAGGAGGATCGATACTGGGAGCCGGTATAGCATCGGGACTAATGATATTTCCTATGGTGTTCGCATTCGGACTCGAACCGGGCGCCGGCGTCGGACTGACAATGATCACCCTGCCAAATGTATTCAATTACATTGCCGGCGGGAGATTTATCGGCACACTGTTCTATGTGGGATTTTTCTTCGCTGCGCTGTCATCGTCGATAGGGCTCGCGGAAGCGATAACAGCAGTTGTAAAAGACAGCCTGCATGTATCGAGAAAGATCGCAGTTGTAATAGTAATGACAACAACTGTTATCATCGGCAGCTGTTCGATACTTATTCCGGGATTCCTGGACAAAGTTGATATCATCACAAGCAATTATATGCTCGTGATAAGCGGACTCCTGATTGCGATTTTCGTAGGCTGGATCTGGGGGGCAGATAATTTCCTCGATGCCATTAACATAAAGAAAAAAGGCGTCAGGATGTGGCTTAAAGTTTCCATCAAGTACGTATGCCCGCTGGCAATACTGGTGATATTCATCGGCAATTTCATTACATTATAGTATAGTTTGACAAAACGTGTATAATCAATAAGCACTGTACAGATAGATTTGTACGGTGCTTTTGATTTTTATTATTTTGACAGGTGTTTATCGTAATGATGAAGCAGATATTTGCGTACTTTTTCTTTGCTGCCGGTTCGTATGGCCTCGAGTATCTGTTCGTGTTCTTTCAGGTTGACTTCTTTGTTCACATTATTCTGCTGGTAATTGTACATGGTCAGCATATAAAGGATAGGTGCAAGGCTGTCGAAAAGACTGATAATTTTTGTGTTGCCGGTAGCAAGAAGAAAACATTTATCGAAAGCGATCGCATCTTTAATGAACTGCTGGTCATCGTGCTTGTTAATATCACGGCATTGCTTGTCGCAGGCTTCCTGCAGAAGAGACAGCAATTCACCGCTGCATTCTCTGAGACAGCATATATCATATCCGCCGAGCAGCAGCGACAGTACAGCCATGTCGGTTTCTTCAATCAGTTCTTCTGAGATATCGATTACACGCACCTGAGAACTGTAGGAGGAGGTGACAAGCCCCTCGGATTCGAGTCGTGACAGCGCCTCACGGATAGGTGTATTGCTAACACCGAGCTCCTCACTGAGCGAGGAAATCGTGACCGGGTCGCCGAACGAATATTCCTGTGATAAGATTTTCTGTTTTATTATTTCATAAGTCTGTTCTTTGATCGATTGCTTAACTATTTTCATTTATTAACCTGTCTCATTCCTTGAAAATCATTTCCTGCATAAAGTATATTTGCGGCGGCAAGGATTGTCAACAAGATGAATCACGTAAAATAGTCAGAATAAAAAGAAAAAAATATGTTGACATCAATGCGGCGGGGGGATATTATAGGGGCATAAAGATGCATCATGCATGATGCATAATAAAGAAACGTTATTACACTCGTCACTGCAGCAATTATCAAAAAACTATCAGGAGGAATTAAAATGAACAGAAGCATATTCGATGTATTACGTGAAGAAGGACTTACAACATTCAAGATCAGACATGATTTTAAAACCGGCAGGTTCTGGATGGAAGCTATGAAACAGTGGGATCCGGATCTGGACTTCAGCAAATACAACAAAGAATTTTATGTAGAGAGCATCCTTTCGGAAGATGTAAAGTATTACAACACAAAGCAGGTCAGAGAGCTTTTCGCAAAGTATGATCTCGAAGATTATCTGGATGAGGTGCTTGACCTGATCAGACAGGGCAGGCACTTTGGCATCGAATGCTACTACAATGCAAAATATGATATCAGATTCGAATGCAACCAGCACAGCAGAAAACTCGGAGTCCACAATAAGAGACATGCTACACTGGCAGGCGGCATAAGAAGACATGATCCGAGTGAAGAAGAAAAAGATGTAATAATCGACGGACTCAATCTCGGACGCGGCATGAGCTTCAAGAATGTGGCGGGACATCTCGATTTCGGCGGCTGCAAGACCACAGTTACGATGGGGCCCCTTGATCTCAATAATATGGAAATCATGGGATTCCTCGGATTTGCTATCGACAACTGCAGAACGATGACCGGACCGGACATGAACTTCCCGACAGAGATGGCAGATGTAGAGAATGCAAACTTCTCCATGAATTATACGAGCGGACCGAATTCACCTCTCGGCGAAACGGGCAAACCGACGGCTTACGGCATTTATGTAACGATGAAGCAGGCTACAAGATTTAAATATGGCAGCGAGTGCCTGGACGGCAAGAAGATCGTTCTTATCGGGCTCGGCGCAGTCGGCTGGTATCTCGGTGAATATCTGCTGCAGGAAAAAGTAGACCTGTATGTGGCTGATCTGAACCCTGAGACCTCAAAGAAGTTCGCTGCAGAAAACGGAGGAACAGCGATCGATCTTGACGGGGCAATGTTCACAAAGTGCGATATTCTGAGCCCATGCGCGATCGGCGGCATATTTGACGACAAGACAATACCGCAGCTTAACTGCGACATCGTCTGGGGATCGGCGAACAATCAGCTCAAAGCATCGAGTCAGGAAGAAGAATACAGACTGGCAAAGATAATGCAGGACAACAATATATTGTTCCAGACGGAATGGTGGCATAATACGGCCGGCGTTATCTGCGGAGCACAGGAATATATAGAAGGCAGAAAAGCCACTTATGAAAAGCTCATAAAGGTGATCGACGATACCATGCCGGCTTCGACATGGGAGAACCTTAATACTGCTGAGAAACTGGGCATTACTCCATGCGAGAATGTTTACAGAGTATGTGAAAACATAATATACGGTGATGAAGAAATGGAATTCGACGATTAGTTATTTCAATCTGTTGTTGATCAAATAGGAGAGAAAATATGTCAGAGAATACTAACGATAATAATCTGAATCAGTCTGAAGGCTTTTCAAGTCTGTTCGGATTCCTGATGTCGATCATAGGATTTGCAGTAGGGGTCGGAAGCATGTGGAGGTTTCCGTATGTATGCGGAACGAACGGAGGAGCTCTGTTCATCTTCACTTATATAGGAGTAATACTCATCATTGGCATACCGCTGCTGACGGGTGAGATATCGATGGGATATGTAACACAGAAGACTACTATCGGAGCGTACAAGGAACTTAAACCGGGCTCGAAGTGGTACTGTGCAGGTTACCTGCATTCGATCGTTGCACTTTCGGTATTCGGGTATACTGTGCCGATCTATGTATGGGTGCTTGCATATATATACAGAACGGCTACGGGATTTTTCAAAGGTCTTGATCCTGCGGGTATCGCGAATTCTTTCACGGCGCTCACAGGCGACTACAAGACGATGTTCATATTCGCGATCATCAACTGGGTCGTTACAGCTATAGTAATATCGGGAAGCGTGTCGAACGGCATAGAGAAGGTCAACAAATTCCTTCTCCCTGCACTGGGAGTGATCATGGTCGTCTGTATCGTGATCGGACTGAGAGTACCCGGCGCATTCAAGGGCGTAGCGTACATGTTCAAACCTAATCCGTCGACATTTTCGCTCAGCACTGTTTCGACAGCAATAGGGCAGGCATTCTTTGCGATAGGCATAGGCATGCTGGCCTCGATGATATTCGGGAGTTACATCAAGAAGAAAAATGAAAACATCCTGAAACAGGCGACGATAGTGGGAACATCTATTCTGGGCGCCGGCATAGCGTCGGGACTCATGATCTTCCCGATGGTGTTTGCCTTCGGCCTGCAGCCGAGCGCGGGAGTAGGACTCACGATGATAACACTGCCTAATGTATTCAACTATATTGCCGGCGGAAGATTCATAGGGACGCTGTTCTATGTGGGATTCTTCTTTGCGGCATTATCTTCATCGATAGGTCTCGGCGAAGCAATCACAGCAGTGGTAAAAGACGGCTTCAACCTTACGAGAAAGAAAGCCGTTGCAGTAGTAATGGCCTGCTCAGTGATCATAGGCAGCTGTTCGATCCTCATCCCGGGATTTCTGGACAAAGCAGACATTATCACCAGCAATTATCTGCTCGTGATAAGCGGACTGCTGATCGCCATATTCGTAGGCTGGGTCTGGGGAGCCGATAATTTCCTTGATGCCGTCAACATTCAGAAGAAATGGACCAGGATCTGGCTGAAGGTTTCGATCAAATTCGTATGCCCGATAGCGATCATAGTTATCTTCCTCGGGAACTTTATTAAAATGTAAAAAGCACAACCGGTTAAAGAATTATTTGTCAAGGAGCTGCGGCGTTGAGTTATTGCTTAGCGCGCGGCTCTTTTATCTGTTTCTAATGTATGTTGGGGAACCTTATCTCTGCGGTGTTTTTCGATTGCCGGCAGACATATGGAAGAGAGCATTATCACGATCCCGGCAATTTGCGCCCACGCGAGAGACTCATGCAGCAATATCACACCCATTACTGCAGCTGTCACGGGTTCCGCTGAAGCGATCACTGACGCGTATGCCGATCCGACGCCGTACGACATGCCTTTCACGTACAGCCCGTAAGGTATTGCTGTACTGATAGTGCCCATCAGTATATATGACAGCCACGGAACGGATGACATACCCGCCGGAATATAATCGGGGTGCATGAAGGCCATTGTCAATGCTGCAAAAATAAAGGCGTATGTGATACTGATATCCGCTGAGGTGTATTTGAGTGTTTTTTTGGATAATATCGTAAAAGCAGCGTAGCATATTCCGGAGAGGAGACCCAGCATGATCCCTGCAAGATCTGCGTGCATAGCAGCGGGATCATATCCGCGAACTACGAGAAAACAGCCTCCGATTATCATTATTATCACCAGGACTTTACTCGTTGTTATCGGCTCTTTATATGCGATTCTGTTGAAAATGATGACAAAACCTGTTGCTGTAATAAGCAGCATCACTGCCATGGAAGTTGAAAGTTTCTGAATTGCAATGGCATAGAAAATGAATGAACCTGCTATTCCGGCCATTCCCATAACTAAAAATACCGGTATTGAATGTAATGATATTTTGGGGATTTTTCCGCGGATCAGGTCATATAGGATAAAAAATGCGGCTCCGACATAGCAGCGCACTGCGGCGACTGCAACGGGAGATGTTCCTGTGTTCATTAAACTTTTGCTGAAATATGGTACCATGCCCCACAGTAATGTGGCGGCCAGTATGCAGAGTGTACCTTTTTTCATGATTTAACTCCATATCTCTCTGTCCGAAGGCATACTGCTGTCAGGTTTGATATATGCGATCCGACTTTTGTTGAACATGTACTCCCAGCTGAGATTTTCACTTCGCGAATTGTTGCCCAGGCTTCCGCATCCGAGAGTGGTGGACGCATGGAGACCGTTGAAAAAACTACCGCCGTTGTCGGCAGAGCAGATCTGGTTGATGAGAAATCTTGACGCCGGCAGTTTCAGAGCCGCGTTTTCGATATGCTCCTGATTGCATGAATGGATAACCACGCTGTGACCGGCGCCGGCAGCTTTTAAATTTGCCCGGGCAATACTGATTGCCTCATCCCATGAATCGTATGTATACAGTGCCTGAACGGGAGCCATTTTTCTTTTTGCGAGGTCATCGTTGTCCCCGGCAAAATCTGCTTTCACCAGGATCATTCTCGTGCCCTCCGGGATTTGTATACCCGCGGCTGCGGCCACTTCAGCAGCGGATTTTCCGATAAGAGCTTTATTTAATTCTCCGTTATGAAAAAGTGCTCTGCGTATTGCCTGCACCTCATCAGTCCGGCTGGCGTAATAAGTACCGTGTTCTTCGAATATTTTGATTGCTTCCTCGATTTTGCCTGAAGGGATGACGGCAGTCTGTTCGCTTGAGCATATTATACCGTTATCGAAACAGCGTCCTTCAATTATCATCGGGATCGCCCGTCCGAACTTGACATCGGTGTCGATTATGGCCTGAACATTACCGGGACTGGCTCCGAATGCGGGTTTGCCGGAGGAGTAAGCTGCTTTTACCATATCGCTTTCACCGGTGCAGATGCATACGTCGCATTTTTCCATGACAAGCTTTGATATTTCTTTTGCGGGATCGGCAATACATTGAATGAGATTCTCAGGGGCACCCAGTCTTGCGAGTTCGGCATTTATCATTCGTACTGTTTCTGCGCTGCATTTCACGGAAAGGGGATGCGGACAAATAATAACAGCATTTCCGCCTTTGGCTGCGAACATGGCATTGCACATCGGAGTGACAACGGGTTCCACGGCCGGAGTAATGCATCCTATGACACCCATAGGCTTTGCGACGGCAACGATACCTTCTTCTGGTATTCTTTCGACGACACCGACACTTTTTCCTCCTTTGCAGTCGTTCCAGATGACTCTGGATTTTCCTATGTTTTTTCTGACTTTATCCTCATAAACGCCCATGCCGGTTTCATCGACTGCCATCCGTGCCAGCCTTTCAGCATTATCGAACACCGCTCTTGCTATAGCTTTTACGACTGCATCTACCTGTACCTGATCATATTCTGCAAATTCTTCCTGCGCAGTTCGCGCTTTGGCAAACATTTCGTTTAATGTCTCGGTATTTGTCATTTGATTCCGCCCCTTTCGATATAATATTACTTTTGCCATAATATTAGTCCGGCCATATCTTTGAGTAAATATCAACGTTATCATAATAAATGATACAATTTGTATTAACAAAAAATCAGAGAGGTATACGTGATATCCGCGAACCTCCCTGATGATTACAATATTTATTAGCACTTATTTATTTTTTGATTATACAAATTTACTATATTTTAATATTATACAAGACAGTTTATTCAGCAGCATTGTCAGCCAGCTCCAGATGGTTCTTGTCGTTGAAATACGTTTTAGTATCTCTGGCAACTTCCCTGGACAGAATCAGCAGCGCAACAATATTTGGGAATGCCATGAGCCCGCAGATAATGTCGGCAAGAGTCCAGATCGCCTGCAGTGAAATGAAAGCCCCGAATAATATTGCCAGAGTATAGAGCACTCTGTAAACTTTGCATGCCATAAAGTTTCCGTTGAAAAGATATTCAAGGCAGCGTTCTCCGTAATATTCCCATCCCACGGCGGTGGTGAATGCGAAGAATACGAGGCTGAGCATCAGAACTATGTTGGCAACGATAGGAGGTATTCCGGGGATACCGATCTGGAATGCTTTGGTTGTGACAGCAACGCCGTCAAGTCCCATGTTCCATGAACCGGTCATTATGATCGCTATTCCTGTGCAGGAACATATCACCAGGGTATCTATGAAATTGGATGTCATTGTTACAAGACCCTGTTTAACAGGACTGTCGGTCATAGCGGAGGCTGCAGCTATCGGTGCAGAACCAAGGCACGTTTCACTGGAAAAGACACCTCTGGAGATACCTTTCTGTATACATATGAAGATACTTCCTATGACGCCTCCGGTAACGGCACTTGGATTAAAAGCTCCGTAAAAAATTTCATACAATGCGTGCGGGATGAATTTGAAATTGCAGATCAGTATTGCAACGCAATAAACAATATATACGATTGCCATAGTAGGGACAACGAGTTCTGCGAAAGATGCAATACGTTTTATGCCGCCGATCAGGACAAAGCCTATTAATGCCGCTGCAATCAGCGAGACAATAACGACGACCCATGAATAATTGCCGAATGCAATATGCTGGTTGTTGGGATCGAGGACTGCTTTGGTTGCATCAGTGACGCCGTTGATCTGTGTAAATGTACCGACTCCCATGATGCAGGCAAATGCTCCGAAGAAGGCAAACAGCTTTGCCATCCATTTCCAGTTTGAACCGAGTCCTTTTTCTATATAGAAGAATGGTCCGCCGAGCGCATGTCCGTCTTCGAATGTCCTGTATTTAACTGCTAAAAGGCCTTCTGCATATTTTGTTGCCATGCCGAAGCCTGCAGCCATCCAGATCCAGAACATTGCGCCCGGACCTCCTGCAACCAGTGCTGTTGCGACTCCTACAATATTTCCGGTAACTAGATTTCCTGCAAGTGTCGTACAGATAGCACCGAATGAGGTGACCTCTCCGTCTGCCGTTTTATCACGGCTGAACATAAGCTTCAAAGCCATTCCGAGTTTTGTAAATGAAAGGTTTTTAAGCCTGATCGTGTAATAGATCCCCGTGAACATTACGAGAACCAGCATAGGTATTCCCCATACAATACCATCTACGGTATTTAAAAAATTGCCCATAATTTTCTCCTCTGTAAAAAGACGATAATTTGAAATAAATGAAATAAAGTATTGCCAATAACAGAATATTGAGAACGCTGTATGCAGTAAATATCACATTCATGTTTATGATGCATACCGAATGTATCATGATGATACGAGTTGTTAAAACAAATGATACGAACCGTATTTTACCTGTAATTCAAAGGCATTGACATTTGAAACATGATGTATTATTTTTAAATAATGATAAAGTATTTTCTGTTATTGATACGATTTTTCAAAAGGAGATAATATGGAAACGCAAAAATGCAGAGCACTGCTCCGCGCGATCGATACAGGTTCGTTCTCGGCGGCTGCTGAGGAACTCGGATTTACTCCATCCGGGATCAGCCATATGATAACATCAATCGAAAATGAAGTCGGTTTTTCGATATTGAAAAGAAGCAGAAACGGTGTCACGCTTACAGCAAACGGAGAAGAATTACTGCCGTTATTGAGAGCTCTTGTGAAAATCGATATCAATATCGAACAGCAGTCTTCTGAAATTCTCGGTCTGGCAAGAGGGCATATCACGATCGGTGCCTATTCCAGCATAGCGGCGCAATGGCTGCCGCAGATATTGAGAGATTTCCAGCGCGACTATCCCGGGATATCAATACAGATGATGGAAGGCACACATGACGAACTGGACGGCTGGATGTCAGACGGCTACCTGGATTTCTGCATGTACAGCTATCGCAGCGATATAGACTTCGAGTGGATCCCGCTGAGTGAAGACCCTATGTACGCAGTGGTATCTCCCGAGCATCCATTTGCATTCCGCAGTCATATCGCCCCCAAAGAATGTGAAGGTCAGCCGTTTATTATGCCCGGAAGAAGCATGGATGCTGATGTTTCCGACATAATAAAGAAATTTTCGCTTTCACTGGATATCAAGTACAGGACAATCGAAAACTATTCTGCAATATCGATGATAGAATGCGGGCTTGGCATCAGCATTATGAATGAATTGATCACAAAAGGCAGGATCAGCAATGTAATGCTCGTACCGTTTGACCCGCCGCAGCATATCGATCTGGGCATTGCCGTGCCGTCGCTGAAGCAAGCGTCGCCGGCTGCCAAGAAAATGGTGGAATATATCAGAAAGCATTTTGAGTAGCATTGTAAGGATACTATTTCTTCAGAACCGCTTTCTGGATATTGCCGATGAACTCTGAGTATTTCATGCCGCTCGAACGTACGACTATCTGCTGCGCTGCGACAATACAGACAACAAGATAGGCGATGGAGCAGAACCAGGACAGCGGCGACATCAGAGAATGATGCACCAGATAAACGGTCGTATAGACAGATATCGGCAGAAGCACGCAGAGCGCCGAGCACATGCCGGGGGTGTAGGGCTTCTTTTTGTCGAAGATCTTTATGGCGGCAATATGCGCAAAGCTTTCGATGTATCCCAGGAATATACCGGCGAATATAAGAAACGGCACATTGGAGAAAAACAGCGGCACGAAGCCGATCAGCAGAACCAGAGTGACGGTCACAAAGCTGCCGAACTGCGGATCTTTCTGCGTGAAATTCAATTTCTCTGTTATCATTTCCGTAAAGCCGCCCGGGAATTTGCCTTCTTCCCAGAGATGCAGGATGATGCCGGCGTCAAAGAGACAAATGCATCTGTGCAGCACGGCCAGGGAAGACCAGCTGAAAGCCGCATAGAACAGGATGATAACTCCGAATACGGTCAGTATATATAGGTTGTAATGCATAATAAACTTCTTCATGCCTTAATGTTATCCCATTCGCCTGCGGTATTCAATTTACATAATTTGCATATCTGTCGATTGAAATCCTGCCTCGCCGCTGGTAAAATTAATAGACAACGTGTTGTCACATCAGTGAGGTCCATTATGAATAAGAACGAGGAAAAATCCGCCCGCACAAAAGCAGGACTCGGCGATGCATTCATGGAACTTTACAACAGCAGGAGTATAGAGCAAATTTCCATACGGGATATTACGGATATTGCCGGGTGCAGCCGTGCGACCTTCTATCTTCATTACATCGATATCTATGATCTTCTGGAAAAAATCGAGGACGAGGTCCTTGAAAAAATCAGGGTAAATGCAGCCGACGCGCTGGCAATAACGGATAATTCCGATGCGTTGTCGCCCGCACTGTACTTTCGGCTCATACTGGATTTTTACAGCAGCAATGAGCAGTATTTTTCGATTCTCATGCGCAGGGATGTGAACTTTGTCCGTTCGGTCAAAAATATTATTCGTCCGGCGTTATTCGCAAGACTCACAGACAGAACTGCAGGGAATGAATCCGAAATGGATTACCTGATAGAATATCAGATTTCTGCGGTAATAGGCGTGCTTGACCGCTGGGCGGAACGGGGACGCGATATTCCTGTCGAGACGCTGACCAAAATCATAGTGAAAATTTCCTCCGAAGGCATATTGCCGGCCGTGCAGGAAAAGATCAAATATACTAATCCGCTTATTTAGCCCAAAAAGTGATATAATATACGCACTTAAGACGGAGACTAAAATGATAAGCGACGAATCACTGTATTACAATTACATAGATGGAGACAGCGATGCGCTTGCCGAACTGCTTGCCCGCTATGATGAAAGTCTTAATCTCTTTATTTTTTCCTTTGTAAAGAATGAGGAAGAGGCGGAGGATCTGGCAATCGACGCATTTGCGCATCTGGCTGCGAGTGACAAGCGATTCAAAGGAAAATCATCATTCAAAACATGGCTGTTTGCCATCGGCAGAAATCTTGCACTTGAATATCTCCGCAGGCACCGTATCGATACAGATGAACTGTTCGATGAATGCGCAGCGGATTTCAAAACGCCCGATCTGCCGATCCTCAAAAGGGAAAGATATGCGCAGCTTTACGGAGCACTGGGCATGTTGAACGCGGAGTACCGGCAGGTGCTGTATCTCAAGTTTTTTGAAGATATGAGCGTTGCTGAAACAGCCAGAGTGACAGGCAAAAAGGAACGTCAGATTTCGGATCTGATATACAGGGGGAAGCAGGCGCTGAAGAAGGAACTGGAAGAAGCGGGGTTCGAATATGAGAACGACTGAAGAAAAACTGAACGAAATAAAACGCCGCGAAACACATATACGCCGCCGCAGATTCCGCAGGCAGACGACGGTGCTTTCATTCGCGTCCGCCGCAGCTGCAGTCCTGGTGATTATTACTGCAGTGGGAATACTGCCGCAGATAAAAAGTGATTTCGCAGGCAACAGCATGTCCGCACAGTATGCGTCGGCCTTTTCCGGCAACCCGGCGATTGGGTTCATCCTGGTGGTGATCCTGGCATTCGCCCTGGGAGCATGCATCACGCTGCTCTGCGTCAAAGTGCACAGATACAATGAAAGAGAGAAAAGACAATGAATCTGTGGCCGCTGGAAACTGCAAGCAATGTGACGCAGATGATCCTGCTGACGGTGATCGTCATCTGGGTCTGGAAAGTTGCCGGAAAAACGGAGGAACCGGTCATCGCCAGATTTTTTGGGCTGGGGATGTTTACGTCGTTCCTCGGAGATCTTTTCTGGTCGATATATATTCTTTTATTCGCTGAAGCGCCATCCGGAATATCACCGGCTGATATTGCCTGGATCGGCGCCTACTGTTTCCTGATAGGATTTCTGCAGATCACGGCCAGGGGCAAGCGCAGACCACGGTGGCTGTTCGTTATTATACTGCTGATAGTGTGCGATACGGCCTTGTGGGTCAGCTGGGCCGAAGGTAATATCGGAAGTATCCTGAACGATGTTGTTTATGGTGCGGCGATGTGTGTGATGTCGTGGTATATTTTCACGAATCTGAGTGAGAGCGGGAAAAAACTGAGGCCGTTCTTTATCGCGGCTGCGTGTTATATGGTAATGGAACTTTCGCTTTTCACTTCCTGGGGCAGAGCGTATGCCTATTTCGATTTTATGGTAACGGCGTGCCTGGCGGCAATGGCGGTTACTTTTATAAAAGCTGTTTCCGCAGAGGAGGTGGCGAGATGATATATGCAGAAAATGTTTTTGTCTGCATTGCGGCGCCGCTGTGCGTGGCCCTGTTTTTCATCAAAGGAGACGCCAGGCGTTTCTGCGGATTTTTTGTAGCGGGGATCTTCGTATGTCTTCTGGCGGCTTATATCAACAGCTATCTGCTCGTAGTTACAGGATATTCCATAGAACAGGCGGCGATCTGTGTGACGCCGATCTGTGAGGAACTGATGAAACTGCTGCCGGTGCTTTTCTATTTTCTGGTGTTCGAACCGGACGACAGACAACTGATGATAGCCGCTGCCGCAGTGGGTGCGGGTTTTGCGACATTCGAAAACTGCTGCTATCTGCTGGATGCGGGCGCAGCTGATTTTACTATGATCATGGTCCGCGGATTCGCAGTCGGCATAATGCATACTATGTGCACTCTGGCAGTCGCGCTTATACTGGTAATGTTCGGGAAATTCCACAGGATGATGCCGGTGCTCTTCGTCGGAGTCCTGGCGGCCGCTGTGACTTTCCACGCTCTTTACAACATGCTGGCTTCAGTTCCGGGGACACCGCAGATCATCGGATACATAATGCCTGTTGCAACGATGTCAGCCGCGCTGGCAGTCATCAGGGTGAAAAAAATCAGAGCAGATAATAAATAATTTCTGGGTCACTTGTCAGACGAACTTCCTGTTTGCCAGAGTAAATGTTTGCCGGCATCATAATATGCCGTGAACATATAAAAGCAACCGATAATTACAGTGAAAACAATGAGCAAAAGATGTAAAATATGAGCATATACAGGGGAAACTGAGCACACAAAAGCCCCGGTGAAACACGATATGATTTTTTGACAGAGTAAATTCCACCGGCATGAACGAAGCATATTATCTGCTGTAACTGTATCCCGAAAGCTGTGTTAATGATCAGATATCATCACGGACAAAGCATTTCAGCTCGTCATCCCAGAGGTATTCCGAATCGGGTCATTTCCATGCGTCCCACGGGCCGTATGAATAACCGTTTTCGAGTCGGAATGCCTGCAGATAGTTGAGCTGACATCCGTCGGAATCTCTGCAATCCCAGGGGTTTGATGCGATGTCGTGACCTTTTTTGACCCAGCTGCGTATGAGAAAACGCTCCGGGAGAGTCATCGGCACGATACGTTCCATTTCGTGGAGCGCATAGAGATTAAGCTGGTAATCTATTGAATGTCTGTCATATATCATTTGATTTCACCGTCCTTTTTAAAGATCGACCGGTTCAGCGTCACATCCCGGGAAGGAATCCTGTGACAGCCGAGTATATCGAGGACATCTTTACCGTAGAGGAATTCGAACATATCGAAAGGACATTTGTTGCTCAGACTTTCCCTTGCATACGAGTTGATATGGTCCATCATCCGCGAAATATCAGTCTGGGTATAGTCATCAAATGGTTTTCCTTTCGGTATGAACAGCCGTATGAACTCATGGTTTCTTTCGGCTGCCCCCTTCTGAAAAGGTGCGTTCGGATCGCAGTAGAACAGGTGCGCGCGCCTGTCACCGCCGGCGTCGAATTCAATAGCGGAAGGATGCGAAAATTCACTTCCGTTATCTGTAAGGATGACATCGAACAGCTTCCTGAAACGTTCAGGCCCGAGGCATTCATAAAGGCGGTCGAATATCACCGTAACAGACCGCGAATCATTGTAGCTGCGGAGAAAAGCGAGCATGAAACCCGCCCTGACGAAATGGATCGTCAGTAACACTTTTCCGCCTTTCCTGCCTTCCACGGTATCGATCTGCGTGATCGGGAAATCGGGATGATCCTCCATGACTTCAAGAAAGCACTCATATTCGCGGCCTTTCCGGCAATGCCTGTCCATCTTCAGTGTTTTTTTATTTTTGCGCTGCTTGAATCTTACCTTCCTCGGCAGGTCTATGTTCATGGCCGTCAGCAGACGATCATCAATAAGCCTGTATATCGTGCGCTCGCTCACCATAAGCCGGTCATAATTCGTGGCACATATATGATGGATAGACTGGCTCTGCATGATAAGGGGAGTGATGATCGAGTCGAAGTGCATGAGGTCTTCCTCGCAGTACGAAATGCCTTTACGCTGTTCGGAAAGCCCTGTGCGATAACAGTCATCAGCGGTCTTTGCATGATAAACATGCTTTTCGAGAGTGCATCCGGGCCTTCTGCTGCAGCCGTTGCACACGTACGGAGGCTTTGAAAGCAGCGGGCAGTCGTAATGCACAAAATCCGGGCAGAAGCGGTTGCACATGCCGCAGCTGCGGCAGAGCTTGTACCTTTTCCCGGCGTTGCAGGGGCTGCACAGCCCGCTTATGAGACAGTGCTGACGGTTTATGCAGGCGTTGTATTTTATGTGATATCCGCCAACGCGTTCTACTGTCAGATGTGCGCGGACTTCTTTGGAAATAGTTGATGGATCTTTATCGAGTGCAAGTGCGATAAGTTTGAAAGATGTGCGCTTGTCAAGCTGAGTCTCGATCGTACTGCGGTCTGACAGCGTAAGATGTTTGTTGTTAGCCATATTGGCACCTCCTGTATTCGGGATACAGTCAGCTGTACATATACTTTACACTTCTGTCAGAGTAACTTCTACTTCATTTTTTGCCACACAAAGTTCCAGTACATGGTAGAATTTACTTTGGCAAATAATTTTTCCTTAAATGAATTTCAACCTTCTATCCATGCTCTCAAATCAGATGTTAGTTCTGCAGAAAGTATGAGATAATGGACATGTATCCTCCTGGATGTTAGGAGGAAGAAATGTCTGATACAAAAAGGAAAAAATGGTCGCACCTTACATGGGAAGAAAGGCGAATGATACAGGCCGGATTAAGAGAACGTCTGACGTTTTCGGAAATAGCCATGCGTATCGGGTGTTCACCCGATACGATTTCCAAGGAGATAAGAAAACACAGATATCATAAGTATTCACCGCCGGCACCAAGCAGAGTCAACTATTGCAAGTTCAGAGACAGCTGCAGAAAACGTGACGTATGCAGCAAGCCAAAAGGACATAAATGCAGGATCCCCTGCAGGAAATGTATTTCATGTAACAGGCGGTGTCCGTATTTCGTAAAGTATCCGTGCCAGAAAACTCTGCACGCACCTTATGTCTGCAACGGATGCAGCAAAAGCACATGCCAGTTTGACAAGTATGTTTACAGCGCCGATCATGCCAACAGGGAATACCTTAAGGGGCTGTGCGCATCGAGATCAGGGATCGATATGACGGAAGAAGAACTGATAGATCTGGACGAACTGGTATCCCCTCTGGTACGAAAAGGACAGCCGATAGCTCACATACTGGCTGCACACGGAGACGAGATACCTGTATGCGAAAGGACTCTTTACAGCTACATTTCCAAAGGATATCTTAGCATAAAGAATATCGATATGAGAAGGACAGTACGATACCGGAAACGCAGGCATGATGACGTTGCCAAAGTGTCTTCGGCGAAAAAGGCAGGACACAGATATCCATCATTTCTGAAGCAGATGGAAAGAGATCCGGATCAGCGTGTGGTTGAAATGGATACTGTCGAAGGGAGAAAAGGCGGCAAGGTGTTCATGACTCTGAGATGGAGAGAAAACAGCCTGATGCTCGTATTCCTTCTCGCAAGCAAGGAAATGAAAAACACTTCTGAAGTCATCGATCAGCTGGAAAAGAAACTGGGAACGGAAGATTTTGAACGGCTGTTTCCGCTGATACTTACTGATAACGGAAGTGAATTCGCAGATCCGCAGCTTTTCGAATACAGTGCGGACGGAAGCAGGAGAACCAGCATATACTACTGCGCACCGAAGCATTCGGAACAAAAAGGCGGTCTGGAAAAAGATCATGAGTACATAAGGTATGTACTGCCTAAGGGCAGCTCATTCGATGAGCTCACACAGGAGCAGGCACAGCTCCTGGCGGATAATATCAACAGTACCGCAAGGCCGGGTCTCGGAGGCCTGAGGCCAATAGACCTTGCTATGCGGTACTTTGGAAAAGATACAGTGGAAAGGCTCGGACTCACTGTCATCGACCATGATGATGTAAATCTGACGCCTTCTCTGCTGAAGTAGAAATTCAGGCAGGAGGATACGAAAAGCATACTGGTAAGTGCCAGAGCCGGAAGTTAGTCTTGCACATACGATTTCCGACTTCATTTTAACGTAGACCCGGATCCGCTGTATTTTTTAAAATTATATCGCTTTTTTATTGAAAGTTACAGAAAAATGGACAAAAAACACGTGTAAGCAGAAGTTAGTCTTGCAAAAACACTTTAACATGGTAAAGACCAGAGCTTACTTTTGCATTCAACGCTTTTTTATATTTTCTAACGATACGATTGACAAGTAAAAGTGTCAATTATATAATCAGTGATATAAAGATATATCTTAAATATATTTCTGAGATATCATTCACAGGAATGCTTCGATCGAGGTGAAACGCATGAAACAAATTAAAATAATTCTATGGTTCGATGTCGAAGACTATGTGACATTGGAATCAGATGATGCATTTCTTGAAATTCTGAACATGCTTGATCAGACCGGCGTGCGCGCAACGCTAAAGTTCTGCACCAAAAAAGTGAGGAAATTCCGTGAACGCGGCAGGATGGATATCCTTGAAAAAACAGGACGTCATGAATGCTGTTTCCACACGACGGACCATAGTGTGCATCCGCTGCCTCCGGAGTATCTGGATTACTTCGGATTTTCGGACGGTGTGGATGAATTTTACAGAAGAGAAGCTGCGGGGGCCCGCGAACTGTCAGAGCTGCTGGGAAAAGATCTGTGCAGTTACGGCCAGCCCGGAGAATCATGGGCGCCGCAGGCTTTTGCGGCAGTAAGGAAGATGGGGATCCATACGTATATGGATGCGCATCCTATTATCAATATCGACGGAGGACTTTTCTGGTACTGCGGGATATGCAGTATGACAGCGCTGACGAATCTGATCCATTCAAAGCATGAAGAAAATCAGGTCGATATTATGAAGAAGCAGTTTGACAGCATGGACATGAGCGGAGATGATGTCGTATTTCTCAGCATATACGATCATCCGACAGAACTGGCAACGACGATATTCTGGGACGAAGTCAATTTCCCGAAAGGGAAAAATCCCGATATACTGCAGCCTGCGCCTTTAAGATCAAAAGAAGAGACCAAGAGAAACATTGACGCGATAAGGCAATTCATCGAATATACGCTGACGAAAGATAATGTAGAATACATTACTGCAACAGACGCGCTGCAATACATCCACCACCGTACCGAACCGATAACGAGTACCGACCTGAAGGCTTACTGCAGTTCGTTCACAGGCGGGATCAGCTTCGCGGATATCAGAGGCGGAATGCTTGCACCGAGTGAGCTGCTTGTGCTTTTGTCAAAACAAGTGACCGGCAGAATGCTCATGCCGGAGCTGTTTTACGGACCGGAAAGCGATGAGGTCTCAATAATTCAGAACAGTGAATTCAGTGCCCGTGAACTCGGCGAAGCCGTACTCGGGCAAAAGGACCATGTAATGGGTTATCCGCAGCTGAAGTCATTATACAAGGTCGGCGGCAGTCTGCTCAATCCGAAAGATGTCTTTGCGATGCTTTCCGAAGCAGTAAAAACCGGTGTCGATACGGTTCCGATGAAGCACGGTGATCTCGCCGCGGCGAATTATGTCAGCGATGAATATCAGTGGGGCGGCGGCTGGATACTTTATCCGGATGATTTCGACCCGAAAAATATTGTAAAGCATACGAAGCTGCAATGCTGGACGCTTAAGCCTGCAAAAGTGTAGAACAAGAGTATAGAAAAAAGGGGAAAACATGAATGGAAAAATAGCAATTTCAGATGTTATGAATGCATATAAAATAACCGCGCCTTATGTACGCAGAACGCCGCTGATCCGTTCTTATCAGCTGGAATCAATATTTAACGGAGCGGAGATATGGCTCAAGCTGGAGAATCTTCAGTATACGGGTTCATTCAAAGTGCGCGGTGTATCAAATAAAATGCTCAGTCTGAGCGAGGAAGATCTTCACAAAGGCGTAACGGCCGCATCCAGCGGCAATCACGCGCAGGCAGTGAGCTACATGGCAGAGAAACTGGGAACAAAAGCGACAATAGTAATGCCGGAAAACGCTCCGCAGATGAAAATCGACGGAGCCAGGGGTTATGGAGCGGACGTCATATTGTGCGGATATACCGGTGAAGAACGCGATGCCAAATGCGATGAGCTTATCAGGGACAGGGGGCTGAGCCTGGTACATTCGCATAAAGATCCTGTCCTGATAGCGGGACACGGGACCATTGCTCTGGAGATATGGGAGCAGATGAATGAAAAGCTGGATGAGCTGGTAATACCCTGCGGTGCCGGAAGCCTGACGAGCGGAGCGGCATTTGCTATGAAGCAGATAGATCCGTCGGTCAGGACAACAGCAGTGGAGCCCGCAGCAGTGCCGCGCTTCACAGAGAGCATGAAGGCCGGGAAGCCTGTAACAGTCAAGATGGAACAGACGATCGCAGACGGGCTGCGTGTCAGCAAAGCGGAACAGATCAATTATGAAATGATCCGTGACAATGTGGACGATCTTCTCACTGTTGACGAAGAGCCGATCATCAAAGCCGTTCAATACGTTACGACGCTCGGGAAAGTTGCTGCTGAACCATCGGGATGTGTAGGCATTGCTGCTGCGCTGGACGGTCAGATAGACACCGGCGCAGGCAGAAGGATCTGTTTCATAATAAGCGGGGGTAATATAGATAAATCTGTTCTCGCCGGTCTGCTCGGCGAAAATCAATAAGTGTATTGTAGGAGGTAATTATGAGCAATAACAATCAGCAAAATGGCGACGCAGAACTGAAGAAAGGACTGAAAGGCAGACATCTTTCAATGATTTCAGTCGGCGGAGTCATCGGAGCCGGGTTCTTTATGGGCGCCGGTTCAACAATCAACACAGCCGGACCTGCGGTAGTATTTGCATATCTGGTCGGCGGAATAATAACATTACTTGTCATGATGCTTTTAACTGAGATGGCTGTTTCTAATCCTGTAGCCGGATCATTCCAGGTTTACGCCAGAAAAGGCGTAAGCCCGTACGCAGGATTTTTAACAGGCTGGACATACTGGCTGGCATTCCTTATGGGGCCTGCATCGGAAACTATTGCGGCAGGAACATTCCTGCATCTGTGGTTCCCTCAGGTGCCGATCTGGATCTTCTGCCTGGCAGTAGCCCTGCTGATGACCATCATCAACCTGATCGGTGTTGCCGTATTCGGGGAGGTCGAATTCTGGCTGTCGATGATCAAAGTAGTAGCGCTGCTGGTATTCATCGTCTGGGGCTGCCTCGCAATGGGTTTCCATATGAACTCCGGCGTTACTGTAACTAATATGGTATCGAACGGCGGATTCGCTCCTGCAGGAATACTCGGACTTCTCGGTGCAATGATAATAGTCATGTTCTCATACGGCGGTACTGAAGCTATCGGTACAGCTGCAGAGGAAAGCATTAATCCTGAAAAGGATATCCCGAAGGCATTAAGAGGAACAGTTTTCCGCATCGTAGTTTTATTTGTAATATCCATCGGCGTGCTGGTCTGTGTACTGCCTTGGCAGCAGGCGGGCATCAGCTCGAGCCCGTTCGTTGAAGCATGCAGGATCCTCGGCGGTTCCACAGCTGCGAACATCATGAATTTCGTTGTACTCACAGCGGCATTATCATGCATAGACTCAGGTGTTTACGCTACTTCAAGAATGCTCTTCTCGCTTTCGAGAGACGGATATTTCCCGAAGGTATTCTCGAAGGTCGATGAGAAACATCAGACGCCTGTTGTAGCAATATTTGTAAGCAGTCTGGTACTGTTCGTCGGAGCGATAGTATATCTGGCATTCCCTGATTTTGCATATGTATATCTTGCAAGTGTCAGCGGTTTCGGATTCCTCTTCTCCTGGCTGATGATAGCACTGTCACAGCCGAAGATGAGACGCCTTACACTCGAAGACGATCCTGCCAAACTCAAATGGAAATGCCCGGGAGTCAAAGTGATACAGCCACTGGTCGTTGTACTGATGATCGGTATCCTGGTCGCGCAGCTGTTCGTTCCGGGCGGAAAGATCACACTGCTGTCAGGCCTGATCTGGCTCTGCTTCGTATCGATCTATTACTTCACGATAGGCAAGAAAATGAGAGAGAAAACATTAATGCAGCAAGGCATTGACGAATAATATTTATCTGGCGAAAGGAGATATAACAATGAAAACTTATGAAGCTTGGAATTTAACGGCACACGGTTTTAAAGAAGGGAATTTCGACAAGGCGATAATCAGCGTCGGCTCCTGCGAGTCGCACGGAATGCATATGCCTATGGGGACAGATACACATGTCGCATATAAGCTGTCGTGCGAAGTCGCGGATCAGGTAGACGGCCTGCTGGTACTCCCTCCGGTCGCATTCGGATACAGCGAGCACTATTCAGTCGCGCCTTTTACTGCTTCCGTAAAACAGGAGACCCTTATCCTCGTTCTCAAGGACATTTTACAGTCCCTGCTGAACTGCGGCATCAAGCACGTATTCTTTATGAACGGACATGACGGAAATATCGCTCCGATCGAAGTTGCGGCCCGTGATTTTAAGGTCACGCATCCTGAGATGAAGATCGCGTCCCTCAATGCATGGTGGGTAACCGCCGGCAACTTGCTTCCGGAAGGAACATTCGAGGTCTGGGACGGACTCGGTCATGCAGGGGAAGGCGAGACATCCATCGGTCTGTCGATGTTCGGCGATCTTATGGAAATGGAATACGCAGACGGCGTAGTGCCTGAACTGCCGCCGGAAGTAGACATCAAATGGAATTTCGCAGAGCTTACAGACTGCTGCGCAACAGGAGATCCTACAAAGGGCACAAAAGAAAAAGGCGATGCAATGCGTAAAGTCGTTGTCGGCGCATGTGTTGATTTCCTCAAGAAGATGGATGCCTGCAACTGGGACTACAATTCCGAAAGAAGCAGCATGAAATAATTATGGACAAGGCGAATACGATAGTATTGTACACGACCGGCGGCACCATAAGCTCGGTTTATGATGCCGACAGCGGTACAATAATTCCTGAACTGACAGGTGAACAGTTAATAGAACATATACGTCCGGTTCTGGGTGATATCGATGTTGAATTAAATGATATGGAGATACGCCCCGGTCCGCATATGACGCCGAAATTCGTTTTGGAACTTTCAAAGCTGATCGTCGAACAACTAAAAAGGCCCGAGGTTTCAGGAGCTGTTGTAACACAGGGGACTGATTCTGTAGATGAAGTCAGTTACCTGCTGAACCTTCTCGTTAAATCAGAAAAACCGGTGGTCATAACCGGAGCGATGAAAAGCGAAAACGAATTATATAATGACGCGATCGGCAATCTTACCGGCGCGATAAGGATCGCCAATGATAAAAAATCCATGAACAAAGGCGTTCTGGTTTATTTCGACGAAACCATCCAGAGCGCACATGATGTGGAAAAATATCATGCGAACAGAGTGGACGCTTTTGTATCGCCGAAAGGGCCGCTCGGCGGCGTGTATCACGGTGAAATAATATATAACCGGGAGCCGATCGAAGAACCGGTATACGAACCGGAGAACCTTGATCAGAAAGTCGGGCTTATCAAAGTCTGCATCGGTATGGACGATCTGCCGGTCCGGGTTTACATGGACAACGGCTACGACGGGATCGTCATCGAAGGATTCGGAGCAGGCAATGTGCCGCCCACGATCGCTGATGCGGTCGTTGAAGCAATGAAGATGGGGATAATTATTATTCTCGTAAGCAGATGTTTCGACGGCGAAGCGATACAGGTCTATGATTACAAAGGCGGAGGCGCCCAGCTCGGCAGAGCCGGAGTGATCTCCGGAGGATACTTATCCGGGCAGAAAGCAAGACTGAAACTCATGGTCCTGCTCGGGTCGGGATTAAGCAGATCCGAAATCAGAGAATCATTTATGTAGGCAGAAAAGCCCTGATGAGCAATTTGTTCATCAGGGCTTTTTCAGTTCGTCAGTTCGCGTGCGTGCCGGCTCCCGGGACGTGTCGTACACGCGATACAGCCGTACCGGGACACGCACGGCCTCCCGGGGCGTGTCGTACACGTGAAATGGAAATACTGCCGCGCCGGACGCGCATGGCCTCCCGGCTCCGCTCAAAAAATAAAGTTCATTTTGTCATTGGAATCGGACGGCCGCTACGAGAACCGGACTGCGGCCGCCGGGATCTGACTGCCGACAACGTGCCGCAGCCTTCGACTATCCGTCAATGCTTCTTAAAGATGACCCCTATAATAGGACAATCAGAAATAAGGTACCAATTTTGTTCTTTTTCCTGAATTGGTACCTTGTCCAATGGCTTGCAACGGTTAGTCTCGGCTAACACGTCCGCTTTTCACTATAAAAGGCGTGTTGAAGAACCGCTCAATCGCTGCAGCCCATTGCTTACGGTACCAAAATATTTTTTCCGGCGAGATTGGTACCTTATTTTGATTCCTTGATTTTTTGCATTTTGATTCCTTGATTTTTTCCGCTCACATATTGCTTACCGAACACGCGTATCGCCTTGCATATTGCTTACCGAACACGCGTATCGCTTTGCATATTGCTTGCTGATCACGCGTATCGCTTACATTTGTCGACAAAATCCCGGTCAGGCGGCTCGTACCCGGATTTTGTCATTGGAATCGGACGGCCGCCACGCGCTTGACAGTTTTATGTCTTGAAAGAGAACGTGTGTTCGTGTATAATGTGGTCATCAGGCAAATGACAGGTAATTTTAAGGAGGCAGGGATATGAAGGTTTTCAACAAACCGACAGATGCTCTGGTTGTATTCAGTGCAGCCACCAAGATGCCGAGGCCGTATAAAATAAAGTACGAAAATGAATATGGAAATACTGTGATGATAAAAATCGAACAGATACTGTACACCGAAAAACGAAAATGCGGCGGACAGGATGTTCTGATATACAATTGTCAGAGCAGCACGAACGGCAGGCTTTACAGGTTCGAATTGAAATATTTCCTGCAGGATACGCGCTGGGAGCTGGTGAAGATGTAGCTGCGGATGATCGCCAGGAATACTGCAGAAAAAAACCCGGCAACTTCACCGGGGACTGCCGGCAGCAGGACTGAAAGCGCGGCCATAATGGCAGAACGGGCCCGGGAATATCCGGACCCGCTCTGTCAGCAATTGAATATGAAAGGGAAAACCAACTTTTCTAAGCCATATATTTCTCGAACTCGCCGCTCTGCAGCACTTCGTAAATATCATTCACCACATCGCCCGAGCGGACATTCTTCATCTCATTATCAAGTATAGATTTGCATGTGCCGCGTTCCATACTGTCGCAGTAATGCTTCAGTTTATCCAGTATGCGGTTCAGCATGTCGTCATCAGGATCCGGTATCAGTGAAACCAGATAGCACATGGCGTTCGGCAGAACGATCTGTTCCTCTCCGTCGGCCGCCAGATCAAGCAGCATATTGCAAATATGATCCGAATATCCGCAGATGGCATCGGCCGACATGATGCACCGGTATTTCCCGTCTCCGCTCCTGCGGATGTGTATGCCGGCAGGGTCGAAGTAATGACATTCCGTGTCGCTGCGGTTCAGGTGGTTCATCGGTATCATGAACTCCAGATCCGTTAAGAGCCGTTCTTCAGAGACTTCGGTCGCCTCGATCTCCGGTATCACATAATCGATATACCGCTGCTGATCATTGGTAGTGACCGGTATGTCCTCTGAAAATCCGAAATAGCGGATCATTCCCTCATCCGGTACGCTTACAGGCTGCGGCCTGCTGTTCCGCCGGCCCGCATTATCTTTCGGTCCGATCATATCGAGAAATACGACCGGACTGCGGAACTTCTTATGCAGAAGCATTATCCCGGAAGTATATTTCACATCCTGCACCTCGATGCTATTTATTTTCTCGACATTCGAATGCAGCATGCCGCTCATATCCTTATATTTCTCGTAAAAATCATGTATCGCGGCTTCTATAGTATGACGGTAAATCATTTTCGGATGATTCGCGATAATGACCCGGCCCTTACTGTTCCTGAGCTCATGCAGCCTTACCGCGGGAACATTGCGGTCGATCTCCAGAAGATTGCCTGTTACAGCATCCGCCTGCATCAGCTGCCTGGCGGGGATCAGAGTTTTCTTCCGCCCGTTTTCAAGGGAGTCCAGGCCGAGTTCCGTGATCCGGCCGTCCCGGATGTGCTTGTAGCCCATGATCATGTTCAGGATCCTGGCAACATAAGCCGGCGAAAGCCCCATGGCTTCCGCAATTTCCTCAGAGCTATGGAGCCCGCCGCGGTACATCCGCAGCACGTAAAACTCCATCTTGTCATAATCCTCGTAATTCTCTTCCTGAAGATTCATCTCGATCTCGGCGACGGGATACTGAATGACCCCGAACAGCTTCATGTCCTTTAATTTTATGGCCGGATATTCCTCAGTTATCGTCCGTATCGCCCAGCTTGCGTATTGCTGCACACCCATTATGCTTCTCCTCTTATTCTTCTGCCTGCTTCACGGATGCTGATCTTCTCAGCGCTGCCCTTGTCGACTGCCGCCAGCATCATTTTGATAAACTCGCTGAATTTCTTTTCGCTCGCTTCACCGACATCCTTCTCGCAGTTGCAGAGATACTCGTAATCGCCCACTAGGATCATCATATGCTTGCACCGGCTGATCGCCACATTCAGCCGCCTCAGCTCCTTCATAAAGCCGATGCGCCCCTGATCCTTCCGCCTGCTGCTGTCGCTGCGAGTGAAACTGTAAAAGATCAGATCCCGCTCCTGCCCCTGGAAACTGTCCAGAGTACGCACCATTTCATTTACCGTTGTCTCATCGAGACTTTCGTTCTTCCCGACCAGGCCGGCTATCGTGCGTACCTGCGCTTTATACGGCGGTATCACGCCGATCTCCTTCGGGCTGACGTCTCCGTGAAGCAGTAATGCGTTTATTATTTCGCTGATTGTCTTTGCTTCGAGGGTGTTGTAGAACCCGCCTTCTTTCAATTGAGTTTCCCGGCGGTCCGGCTCTTTCGAGGTATCGACGAGCAGCAGAGTCTTTTTCGTGAGCCACGGCGCCAGACTATCCAGACCGCGCTTGCCCTTGAACGACTTGTACTTGCCGTCATAAAATGCCGCAGATAAAATGTCGGCCATCTCGCCCGGCATCCTGTACTGCGTATCCAGGAAAACACGGTTCGCCTCGGGTATCTCATTGTACATTTTTTCGAACAGGCTCTTGCTCAGAAGCTCCGTATCGACAGAGTTTTTCTTGCACTGCTCGACCAGCTTTTCATCTGCCATCGGCGGGATCTGCTTGTGATCCCCGAGCATGATGCACTTCGGTGAAACACTCATCGGGACCAGGACATTATGGATCTGGATTTGTCCGGCCTCATCGATTATCGACACATCAAATTTGATATTCGCGAACTTCTTCTGCGAGTTCACGCCGATGCAGGTCGCTCCCACAACATCCACCGATTCCAGGATTATTTCCCCAAGCGCTTCATTGGCGGAATTCATTTCGTTCTGCCAGTCCTTCAGAGCCGCGATCAGATATGTCCTGTCTGACAATTTTTCACGCAGACCGGCCAGCACGGCTTCCGACGCTTCCGGAGCAGGAACATCGATCCCTGCTTTCGCGCATTTCTGCGCGCACTCATATCTTTCGGCCTGCATCCCGTACATCGGTGTGAAGCCGTTGGTCAGAACGATGCCGAACATGCGGTTATACTCGTCGAGCCCTTCTTTATATTTCGTGCAGACGTCTCTGCCCTGTTTGAGAAGTTCTTTTCTGGTCCTGAAGACGGAACGCATCTTCATTTTAGCCAGGAAGCCCGAGGCAGGATGCGCTTTGATATCCTGATCTACAGCGGCTATTTTTTCTTCGATTTCATCCTTCTCCGCGATTTTCGCTCTGAGTTCGCGGTACAGCGGAATCAGTTCATTGCGGATAACATTATCGAACGGCGTCCACTTGAACGCGGCAATATTTTTATCGAGTTCACACAGCCGTTCTATATATTCCATCTCGTTACCGATATCGACGATTTCCTTTTCCGCTTTCCTGATCCGTTCCGCGGATTGCCCGGCTATCCGTTCTTCCAGTTCGGTTATCCTGTTGACGAACATGAACGGCTGCACATCGGAAGATATCTTGAGCTCCTGCCCGAGACGCAGCATCTGGATACTTTTCATATCCTTGAACTTTGTCAGAACATTGTCCACGGCCGAATTATTCTGCGATGAGACCAGTACGCGCTTATGCTCCGTGTTCACAAAATAGTCTATCCATTTTTCTATGACAGTCGTTTTGCCTGTTCCCGGAGGGCCCATGACCATGAGGATATCTTTAGTATTGATGCCTTTTTTGATGCCTTCCTTCTGGCTGGGATTCGGCGGATAGTTCTCCGCATCCATGGCCTTATCCAGCTTAGTGAGGTTCTTATGGTCAAATCCCGATGACGAATGCCTGCCCAGCACCGTGTTGAGATAATTGACCTTGCCTGTCCGTATTTTATTTATAGCTTCGTTCTGCACTCTGGAAGCGACATGCATAGGTTCTATGTACATCGAGCCCTGCTTCGGCAGCTTTTCAACATCAATGTGCTCATTGAACATGATCACGATCTCGGCGTGATCCTCTTTCAGCGTCACATCGGTTATACTGCCGGAATATTTTTCATCCTCAGATAGCGAGACAGCCACGCTCGTTCCCGTGGAAAAACTGTCGATGTCGGTGTTCCTGGTAAAAAACGCATACGACGGTCTGTTGAATCTTTTGTGCTCGGCAGCGTCGACGCCGCGGAATTCCCGGTAGAACAGATCTCCGGCTTCCCGGGCATTTTTGTCCTCCAGATCGTCCGACAGGCTGACATAACTTGCCGCCAGATCAAGCAGATCGCCCAGGTCATCCTCAAGTTCGAACCGTTCATCGGTTTCCTCGTCATCGCTGTACTTTCTGCCATTCACGACCATGCGGTCCAGGTACTTGACCAGAGACGAATCGGTGCCGACATCATAGTAATGCCAATGTTTCCCGGGCGGATCGATCTCAGGCTCATTGATGCCGCTGGTAAAATGCACCAGAAGGCCCTGCGAAAAAGAAACCCTGCTGCCGCTCTTCATGATATAGCCTTTCCAGCTGACCGAAGCCTGACTGCAGCCTACTGCCAGCAGCTCATTTCTGCAGCCGGCGGAAGGATCGTCTAAATCCACATACATGGTTCGGCAGCTCAGGCAGTATCCGTCGACATATATCGTAAACAAAGTTCTGTCTTCTTCTGCCCTGACCATAACAAGCGACCCCGGATAAGTCAGTTCGCGGAGCAGCCTGTCTTTATACGGGATCTTCCTGATCACTTCATATGCATTCTTATGTATCCTGATCGCTGCTATATCATCGTACGCTTCAATATTATTTTCCAGATACAGAACATCACTCATTACTGCCTTCTCCTTCGCCCTGCGCATCGTCGTTCATTACCAGTCCGGACGGCAGATCTTCCAGACTGTCAAGGCCTGCTGCTTCCGCGATCCGTTTTTTAAAAACATCTTCTATGTTCATCACAATGCTCCTTTAAGCTCATTTATCAGTTCCTGATAATTCCTGTATCTTTCCTCCGGCCTGAAAGCCATGCACTTCCTGATAATGCTGTTCATGCGGCGGCCTGACTTCGTATCCTCCTTACACGGGTCGATGAAATAATCCCAGACCGTGATCCTTCTCGACGAACGCGCGTAGTCTTTGCCCTGCGCGGGACGTTTGCCCGCATAATGCTCATACAGCATCACGCCGATCGCGAACATGTCCGCCTTATCCCTCATCATATACCGGCACTGTCCGTCTGCTTCCGGCGAACGGTAGCCCGGTGTGCCTTCTATCATGTTCGATAGTGAACCGGTAATGTTGAAATCTATTAGAAAGAGTTTCTGTTTTTTGATGATGATATTATCCGGTTTTATGTCTTTGTGGTAATATTTCTTTTTCGCCATCTGCGCCAGTATCCCGCAGAGCTGTATCATGTATCCGATAAAATCCCTGTCACTGTCGGACATGTGCTTTGTCAGCGTGTCGCCGGAGATCCACTGCATGAAGATATACAGTCTTTTCTGCTTTTTATCGTAATGCGTGTCGAATATCTGCGGCAGGGATGTCAGCTCGGATGAAAAACGCGAGAGAGTTTTGACTTCCTCCATAGCGCATTTCGGGTCATCGGTATCGACGGCTTTTACACACAGATATCTCCCGAGATCTTCATCAAAAGCCCTGCATACAAAGCCTCCGTTAGTCTCGATCATTTCGTCTTCCAGCAGGACATATGTATGGCTGCTGCTATATGAAACTTCCATACTGTCGGCCTCCTTTACCGCATCGATTTCAGCAGTGCCGCGGCTTCATCGGCAGATGGTCTGAAAAGCGGCAATCCGGATGTCATTTTATCTATCAGATCGACGAGCGCGTCCGGATATCCCGCTCTCTCTACATCTGTTATCTCGAATGTCTGCTTCCCGATCGTGCCGCATATAATATCCGCGAACAGAACGCCCAGCGAAAAAATATCGACTTTTTCCCAGTCCACATCATCCATATTGCCATCATTGCCATTCTCACTGAGTTCATCCGGCACATATTTGGCTTCCGCCAGATTTTCACGTTCCTGCGCCGCGTCCATCAGATACGAAACCACCGTTCCCTTATATCCTTCTATCTTCGCATAGTTGAATCTCGTGATCATCGGAACATAGCGGTCTTTGATTTTCACCACAAAGACATCATGATTGGAGAACATCCTCAAGTACACCGCGTTTTCCAGATTGTGCAGATACGCCACGGCCTCGGCGATCATGACGCACATCGCGATTTTATTTTCCTTTGACATTTCGCGCAGGACCGTGTTCGACAACGGCGTCGGCGGCTGATTAAACAGATAGGCGATGATGTAATAATCGCTTGCGCGGTCTTCGTACTTCGCCAGTACATCAGGTACGGCGATCCCCGCCGGCGCTGAAGGCGATTCATGCGCCGCATTATGATATGCCTCGATGCTGCGGCGTAAATAAACGCTGTCCGCTTCTCCGGATTCATATATCCTGATCAGAGCGTATTTATCTGTCTCATGTGAGCCGTCCATAAAACTGCAGCACATTACTTCCCTGACGCAGCCGTTCGGTGTGTCTTCGGCCAGGACTCTCGGATCGTTGACATCATACATTACTTCGTACTTGCCGACCGGGATCGCATCGACATCGTACCGCATCGACTTTTCTCTGGTAAAAGCCCGCCCGGCAATAAGATGGAACGCTTTCATGGCTTCGATGGCATTGTTTGAATCCAGGGCCGCCGCATTCGTGGCTTCTTTATTCGGTGCATGCGAACCGGAATTGCCGAACACCCGTATAATGTTATCCGAAGTGACCTCCTGGGTGCTGCCGTCCGGAGCATCCATCAGAAATTTCACCTGGTCCTGCCTGAAGTAATAGCGGGAGTATTTATTTATTCTGCCCAGTCTTTCCTGCAGATCCTTACCCAGCTTGATGTCATACTGACTCTCCATCTCGCTGCAGAATAATTCCGCAGCCCGCCTGACTTTGTTGGCGCAGGCGTTATAGTCGATATATACATTCGACTCCGCCGAATGTATTACTTCATATATCTCAGCATGACTTTTTTTCAAAAAAGCAAAATTATCTTTTGTCGATACCATTTTTACTGTTCTCCGTCCTTTCCGGTCACTCGCCGTCTTCGGTCATTCGCCGTCTTACGGCCGCACCGTGTAATGTTTCTTTGTTCCTTTCAATGTAACATTTCTATCCCGGAACAATTTTTTGTCATATTTAATATAAACGGTTATTTTTTCGCCGTTGTAAAAATATTCATCATTCGGTATGATTTTCCCGGTCTCACGGGACCTGATCTTATATGAATACCCAATGTTGTCCAGAAGGTCGTTGACCGGGGTTATGGCTCTGTTGTATGGTACTGAATAAACAGGATCTTTTTCGTTGCGGACAACGTTAAGGGAATACGTGCCGTCCATATATCCGTCTTGCGTCTCGATAGTATAACAGCGGGAAATATCCGCCGTCTGCGGGACAGTGTACGCGTAATAGAAAAACAAAGCTAAAGCCGCAGCGAAAACACACACTGCCGCAATAAGTACTTTCCCGGCCTTTCTGTGCGCGGCAGACGCCTGCCGGTCAGCCTCGTCGGCTTCTTTCTGCTTCACCGCCAGTGCATCGCGCATACGCTGTTCCTGTTCATGTTCGCGCATCACCTGTTTCCTGAGATTCGATCCGCACCAGACGCAGTTGATCACGCCTTTGCCATTTTCCGTGCCGCAGTTCTTACAAATCACGTTCTTTTACCCCCTTTATATTTAGGAGTCTTCACGAATGCCCACAGTGCATAGATCAGGAAAATAAATGAAACTATCAGAAAAACGAGCACCCAGGGAGGCGCCGAGGCGAAAAACATCGTGAACAAATGTCCAACAGCTGTTACTACGGCATAGATAATGCCGATAACGATAATAATAATCAGCAGCGCTCCGCAGCCTTCACCATCGCTGGAGCCCGCCTTTAATATCGATTTATCAAATAATCCTCTCACTTACAACCTTCTTCGTGCTATACTTTAAGTATTTAAAATAATTATATAACAATTGTCTAAAAAATGAAATAGTTCGGGTAACTATTACTGAATGAGAGGTCAGAATATGAAAAAGATAATTGCTGTAATGCTGTCCCTTGCCGTCATTGTTTCTATGGGCGGTCTCTTTCAGGAAGCAGATGTTCATGCTGCGGCAGGCGGAACGATAAAAGTCAGGAAAACCGTAACTCTGATGACCGGCAAAGGTTATCAGCTCCATCCGCGTGCGAAACACTCCATCGATAAAAAGGGATATCTTTATAAATCATCCAGCCCCAAAGTCGCGGTCGTTACTCCGGGCGGAAAGATAAATGCCGTCAGAAAAGGCACCGCCTGGATCACAGTGACTTCACGCGCCAGCAGTTCAGTCAGAACGAAGGTCAAAGTCAAAGTCAATAAAAAGAAGTCGAATATCGTCACCATGGAGGTGGGGTCCGCCGCGAAAATGAAGCTCAATACAGCCAGGACCGCCAACACTTCCGCGGCCTGGACATCTTCAGATCCGGCAGTCGCCTCCGTAGATAAACGGGGGATCGTCATTGCAAAAGGCAACGGGAATGCGGTCATTACTGCTTCATCTAAAAAACTTGCGGGCGGCCGGCAGACCTTCCGGATCATGGCGGCCAGAAAAGTTACGACCCTCGCGGAACTGCAGTCTGCGTTGTCCGGAAGCGGCAGTAATATCCTGGCTGCGAATGATATTTCGGTGACCTCGGACATTACTGTACCAGCCGATAAAACGGTGCTGCTCGGCCGCGGTACGAAACTCACGGCGAACGGCGGAATAATAACGAACAAGGGACGGATCACGAACATTACTGCCGCGACCTACGTATGCAGACCCGGCACAACTTCGAAGATGACCGCTTCCGCGTGCGCAAAAGATGACAGCGCTGCAAATCAGGGAACCGCGCAGGACCCGGATGCCGAAGCCGCGCAGGAAGCCGAAGCCGATGCGGTCATCGCTGATTCACAGCAGCTCAATCCCGGCGGTGACGAGGCCGGGATCGATGTAACAGAAGATAATGGCTTAGATATTAAAATGGAATCATATATCGAAGTCTCCGATTACTCGGATTTCCTGTCGAACGATGGCATCCTCCTGGCTCCGAACGCGACGGTCATCGTCGGCGGTCAGCGCATATTCGGCAGCGCGCAGGACGGAGCGAAAATAACACTCAGCGCTTTTACAGGCCGGGAGAACGACCCTGCAGCCTACATCTGCATCAACGGCGACGGCGAGATCACGGTGTTTATCAGGCAGGAAGCCGCGGTCAATACGGCAGCGAAATATGCACTCGGCGCAATGAACATAAATGTCGGCGAACCGTATGCCGGTGAATCAGGAATGCCGAACAAGATCACTCTGGCCTCGCTCGATGCCGTTGCGCCGAACACAAACATTTTTATTAACGGAACAGCGTCGTGCTATGTCGGCCAAACTGAGCTGTACGGACCGGACGGCGACAATGCTGTATTCACTGCGCTCGATCACAAACCGGCGCACGCTGAAGACAGTTTCATCGGGATCGAGCGAACCGATCCTAATGAAACATATCTCGATAAACCGATGGGTTATATACGCCTTATTCTCTGCGGCGTAAATGTAAATAAATATTATCCGGCAGCACTGCTGATTTCAAAGGATGTCACTTTCAAATGCAAAAAATCACTGTGGGATCCTGATATGATCTTTCAGGGCAACTAGGAAAACGGCTGCTGTCAGACTTGTGCTGCAGCCTTCGACTATCCGTCAACGCCCCCTAAAAGCGGACAATCAAAATAAGGTACCAAAATGACTTTTTTAATGAGATTGGTACCTTATTTTTTTTACCTCAAATATCCGGCTCCGGCAACTCGTATTCAGCTGTAATTGTTATGCTCCGACTGACGCGCGCCGCACAGGCAGCCGGACACAGCCTCTGAAACTGCCAGCGGTACTGCTCAATGTCCAAAAAATGCCATATAACCCGCGAGTTTTGAGAATTCGCTCATTTTTGTTGAATCCGCCGAACCCCGGTGCTATGATAAAGTCAGTGAAAAGCAAAATCGAAGTGATTCGATGACGCAAAACTACAGGGTCTATTAGCGGAAATCAAAGTGGGTTTTGGTTTAATATGGAACTTCTAGACAGCCAGCTGCCTTTTAATGTGAGAGGCGGCTTTTTTGCTGCCGTAACCAAAATGTTAGACTAAGGAAGTGATGATAACATTGAGAGGGAAGAAATGTATGCACATTATTGTGAAGAGGCTGCTGTGCGCAGTACTGGCGCTGGCGATGGTGATCACGTACACGCCGGCAACAGCATATGCAGCTGATGCAGCAGGTCAGGCAGGCATTAATGCCGGGCAGACCGCAAGTACGGCCAACGCACAGTCGGGCAATGCCGCGGCGGGCACGCAATCGAACAATACCGCGGCGAACGCGCAGTCGGGCAGTAATACTACGGCCAGCACGCAGTCGGGCAATGCCGCGGCGAACGCGCAGTCCGCTAATAGCGCGGAGGACACGCAGTCAAGCAATACTACAGCCAACGCGCAGTCGGGCAGCATTGCTGCAGCGGCGCCGCAGACAACATCTAAGCCGTATACGATCACATATTACTACAAGACCGGTTCGACCAGCATCTTCAATACAGAGAAAGCCACGGTGAGCGGTGATACACAAACCATGTCGCTGACCACTATGAAGCCTGCGCAGCGCAAGTCGGACGGATATATTTTCGCCGGCTGGGCGGACAGCCAGGGCCAGAAAATCGATCCGGCGGATTATCAGAACAAAGTGATATCCGGCGACATGTCGTTTTATGCACTCTGGAAGATACCGCAAATAAATTACTATGACGGCGTCGGTTCATCAAATTTACTTTTTACGGAAAACGCCACCAGCTGGGATACAAACAGATGGACAGTGGTAATAACTAATAAAATCCCGGTGAAAAAGGGATACATTTTCGCCGGCTGGGCAGATGCAGAGGGGCACCATGTTTCAGCCAGCCAGATGCTGAATAACCCAAGAAATATCAGTTCGGATATGTCTTACTATGCGCTCTGGACTCCGACGGCGGCAACGAAGGATTCCTGGGCGGCGGAACGCAAGCAGCTGTCCGGCACTACCGATTCTGACGGAACATGCTATATTGATAATGTTTCGCAGGCGACAGACAGCAGCAAGATATATAAAATTTGTTCCATTGACAGTGTCGGATGGTATTTGTATTTCCACGTTACATATGTAATACCGAAAGGATATAAAGGCGATACGATCACTTTCGATCCGGCGGCTGATGCGCAGATCGACAGTGTCATGAAAGAATATGCAATGAGTCCTTCGGACAGGCTTTATCTGTCAGTCGATTTTATCAATAACTCTGATAAGGAATTCGACTATAAGAACGGCTCGCTGATCGTATCGACAGCCAAACTGTCATCAGAAGAATCAGGAGATGTAAAAGCCGATACGTATACATCTTTTGACGGGCAGGAATTCATCAGCGGACAGCCGCAGCCGAAAGCCAAATATACGGTATCTGATGCCATTGTCGCTCTGGAAAAAGAGCAGCAGGGATATTCCACACTGGCAGAAGCAGAAGATTATGTCTCCAAGACAAACAAAGTATCGGATGATATTGCAGCATATCTGAAAAGCCATAATATAACACTGGGTCAGTATTATCTCAAGTATTACGCGGATAAATACGGCATCGATCTGAGTAAAATCAAAAATCCGACACTGAAAGATCTGCCTTTGCAGGCGCTCGTCGATATGACCTCCGGCAACTATACACTCGGAGACGGAACAAATGATCCGGAAGTAAATGCGATCCAGTATGATTATTTATACAATCGTGCATTAGGATTATATTTATCCGGCAGTAATAATAATCCGGTCGACAAAAGCGGCAATGAGGTGGATTACAATACGCTGAACAATTTGTTCATCAATTCGATAGGCAGCTATATGAGAGGCCAGAGCGACGGGACAGTCGAAACCGCATTCGGCAATCTCTGGGGCAAAACAGCCGCGGGCTCTTCCTCCGGAACGATCCCGATGCTGTACTATCTCAACGCCTATGCGCCGAATATATATCATATGTATCCGCTCGATTTTACGATGAATGCCACAATAATCGCCAGAAAGTACACGGTCAAAGTGAACTACCTCGAAAAAGGAACGAACAAGATCCTGGCAGAAGTTTACACTACGGCGGACTATGTCGGCAAAGCATACGATGTAACTGCGGCAACGCAAAAAGAAATCAGCGGTTACACGCGTGACAGCGTAACGACCGGCGACACTGCCAGCGGAATATTAAACGCAGACAAGGATATTACTGTATGGTATTCGAAGACCGAAACTCCGGTAGTCCCTGAACCGTCGACAGCCAAAGGCTCGATAACTGTTTCCAAGAGCACGCTTACTCAGACAGGGCAGACGGCCAAGATCAGCGGCACATTCTACATGGAACTGTTCAGCGATGCCGACTGCACAAAAGCCGTGAGCAAGCCTCAGGCAGTGACCGTTACGAACGGAACAAAGGCATCCACAACCTTCACCGGACTTTCAGAAGGAACATATTATGTCGCTGAAACGAACGCCGAAGGGACACAGATCATTACAAAGCCCGCAGATACGACGTCATACACCGGTTACGGTGTTGACGGCAATAAGACGGCAGTAATGATTTCGTCGAGCAGTCTCACAGGGTCGGCGGCAATAGTCAACCGTTACACCCCGGCAGGCAACAAGACCCCGAAACCGAAGCATGATCCTTCGACGCCGGGCAAGACAACACCTTCAGGCGGCTCGCCTGCAACAGGCGACGACTTCAATGCCGGACTCATGATGATGCTGCTGTTCCTGGGAACTGCAGGGGCGGTCACACCGTTCGCCATCAGAAGAAAAGACGAAGAAGAATAAGAACGTTGTGTGAAAGCATAAAAAAACAAAGAATATACTCGTTTTAACAAAGTGTAAACAGAGGGACTCCTGACACGGAGCTCCTCTGTTTTTTGCGGCTGTGAGATAGAAACGGACTTCAGATCACGTAGAGATAGAAGCAGCAGCCCTGTAACCGGCTGACTCAACGTCCACAGTGAACCGGTAACCGGCGAGCATGGCTTCACAAGCTCGAGCGAGCCGATGAGCCGCAGGAAATTTCTGGGATTTACAAATAAGGTACCGATTCCGCATTTTTTTCTAAATTGGTACCTTTTCCAATGGGCTGCAGCGGTTAGCCTCAACTAACACGCCCTTCTTGCATCGTTTTAAACGTGTTGAGGAATCGCTCAATCGCTGCAGCCCATTGCTTAGGGTACCAAAATATTTTTGCCGGCGAGATTGGTACCTTATTTTGATTCCTTGATTTTTCCACTGAAATACTGCTTGCATATTGCTTGCTGATCACGCGTATCGCTTACATTTGTCGACAAAATCCCGGGCAGGCGGCTCGTATCCGGATTTTGTCATTGGGATCGGACGGCCGCCACGAGAACCAGCCTGCGGCCGCCGGGATCTGACTGCCCGTCACTGTGCCGCATCGTTGAGCCGCCGGAAATATTATGATGTGGAAATTAATGTGGAAATTAATGCGGAAATAAATAAGGTACCAGCCCCGCATTATTTCATGGAGTCGATACCTTATTTATTATTCATCTTTTCGGACTAAGTCAAATCAGCGTCTGTATTCACAGGAACCGCCGACGTAGGTGGCTGTTACTTTGGTCTGCAGGATGTCATCCTCGTCAGTCCATTTGAAGAGGTCGCTGCTCAGCGTTACGAAGTCGGCGATCTTGCCGGCAGTTATCGTGCCCTTGATATCTTCCTCGCCGGAAGCATAGGCGCCTTCGATAGTGTATGCGCGGATCGCCTCTTCCATGGTCACGGCTTCTTCTTTGATGAAATACTGCCGGTCGCCCGTGAGACCGCGCCGCGTTACGGCGGTGAAGATGTTCGGGATCGGGTCGCAGTATTCCACCGGGCAGTCGGTCCCGAAGGATACGTGGACGCCGCTGTCGATCAGGGTCTTCCAGGCGTATGATGTTTCCACTTCGCTGCCCACGCGGTCTTCCGCGATGTGCATGTCGTAATCGATGAAAATCGGCTGGACGAATGCCATGATGCCGAGGCGGCTGAAGCGTTCGAGCATGGCCCGGTCAGTGATCTGCACGTGGATTATGCCGTCGCGGAACCCTCTGCTGCCGTTGAGCTTTCTTTCTTTTTCGATCGCGTCGAGCGCCGTTTCAACGGCATTGTCGCCGATCGCGTGTATTGCCACAGGATATCCGCTGTCGTGAGCGGCAGTAATAAGACGGCACAGTTCGTCGGTGGTGTGGTAAAGCACCCCGCGCGTAGTCGGGTCGTCGTTGTATGGCTTTCTCAGACTGGCGGTCCTGGCGCCGAGAGATCCGTCGTTGTAGATTTTCACACTTGTGCGGCGCACATTGGCATTGCCGCCGTAAGTGTATCCCTCCTCGGCGAAAGACCTGATAGTGTCGGGGCTGGTCAGCATGCACTGTTCACCGATATGCATTTTCAGGATCCCGCTGCTGCGGAGGTCCTCAAGAACGTTGAACCAGAGATGATGATCCTGATCCGGCATGAAGCCGATATCGTCGCTCTGCACTGAGGTGATGCCGAGGCCGAACACTTCCTGCTGAGTGTTTTCGAGGAGTTTCCTCATCAGCGGTGCTGAAAGCTGCGATGTTTTTACACGTACTTCGTCTGTTAGTGTCTCTTTGATGATGCCGGTCGGTTCGCCGTCTGCGTCAGTTTCCGCAAGTCCTGCATAGGAAGGCGCCGTGTCCTTGTCGATCCCGAGGATCGACAGCGCGCAGCTGTTGAGCGCCGCGATATGCACGCACACCCTTACTGCAATGATAGGCACGTCTTCCGACACCTTGTCGAGATCGTATCTGTTCAGGAAACGCTTTTCACCGCCGGTGAAGTAGTCCTGGTTCCAGCCGTTCGCTTCTATCCATTCGCCTTTCTGGAATTTGCGGCCGCTGATCGCCGACTTCATGCGGCTGACGATTTCATCCAGAGATTTCGTGCCGTTGAGATCCACGCACATCGATTTCCTGGCGAGATCGATAAAATGCATGTGGGAATCGTTGAAGGCAGGAATAACGCACTGCCCGCCGAGGTCCGTCTTTTTGAAATCCCCCGAACCTTCGGCAAAGGACATTACTGCCTCATTCGTACCTACGCACGCGAACGATCCGTCCTTAACGAAGAACGCCTCCGCGTGAGGCCCGGCCTCGTCCATTGTGTAAATATTTCCGTTGTAGAATAAGCTGTTCATTATTTATTTCATCTCCGTTTCAGCTTCTTTTTTATTGCGGTGTTCAAAGTAGAAGTAGAATGCCGCGCCGATAGCCGGTACTGTGAGTCCGATCAGAGCTGTTACAGGGTCTTCCATCAGATCGTTGATCATGAGCGAGAAGAACAGGATGATCGTTATTATTACTGTAACAGGATAGCCCCATACTTTGTAGGGTCTGTTCATGTCAGGATATTTCTTTCTGTAGATCATTACCGAGATGACTACCATGACGTTGAATATCATTCCTACGAATACTACCATTGATGTCAGCTGGTCGAGGTTTCTGAGGCACACCAGTATGATGGCGATGACGGCCTGCGAAATGAGTGCAGCCGACGGAACGCCTCTCCTGGAAAGCTTGGCGTGGCTCTTGAAGAAATGGCCTTCGACTGCCATCGCGTAATATATACGTGAGAAGGCGAGCGTCATGCCGTTGAGCGAGCCGAGCATAGAAACGAGCATGCCTGTTACTACCAGGATGCTGCCGAAGTTGCCGAACAGTCTCTTCGCGACTTCCGTGCCGACGTAGAGGTTTCCGCTCTCGATCATGCCTTTTATTTCAGCCGCAGGAATAACTTTGTACAGTGCGAAATTGAATACTACGTATATGATCCCCACGCCGCCTATGCCGATTATCAGCGAAAGCGGGAGGTTCCTCTGGACGTTTTTGATTTCCTCCGCGACGGAGTTCAGGTTTGTCCAGCCCTCATATGCCCACAGAGTGGCAACCGTGGCGAAAGCGATCATTGCGAGCATCGTGACGATGCTGACCGGAGAACCGTCCGCATTGACCGGCACGACCTGAAGTTTCGGCTGTTCCGATCCGATGAACAGAGCGCCGACTATTATCAGCACTATCGGGAAAAGTTTCGCTATCAGAAGAACATTCTGCAGGACCGAAACCTGTTTTACACCAATGCAGTTGTATGCTGTGAAAATAATTATAAGTGCGATCGCGAAGGCCTTGATCTCAAACTGCGACATGTTCGGAAAGAACGATATCAGCGCTGTCGGAATAGCTACCGCTATTGCGGCGATAGAGCCGGAGCTTTCGACGAGCCATTCGCTGAAGCCGTACATGCAGCCTGCTATCGGATGATATGCTTCATCCAGGTAAACGACCATGCCGCCGGCCTTTGGTTTTGCCGCGCCGAGCTCGGCAAAGCAGATGCCTCCGAGAATGCTGACGATGCCTCCGACCACCCAGCAGATGAGTGCGAGCCCCATGTTGTAATGTGTCCTCTGAAGGACGTACGAGCCGAGATAGAAGATGCCTGATCCGATCATGATGCCTGCGATGATGCTTATGCCGCCGAATACGCCGATCTCCCTGCGAAACGATCTTCCCCTGGAATCTGTTTCGTTTTTCTGTGTTTCCATTTTGTCACCCCTTAATGAATGTCATAATTTGCCCTGCTGTCACATCAAAAAAACCACGGCAAATGAGATCATCATCTCTTTGTGCGGTGGCCTCGTATACTTTTATGACAGCATGTTGTTAAAATCTACATTGTATTCTACCACTTTAATACAGTAAAATCCATACTTCTTATGCATTCTGCGAACGCTGTCTCAATAAGGGCTGAGCATCTTTTCTTTATTCTTTCGTTCATGTGCATAAGATGATATAATGACAAAGTATATAATCAGAATATTGACACGAGGTGAAATAATGGAAAATGTAAAACCTTTTATTGAATGGGTAATAATAGCTTTTGTGGCGATTCTTGTCATCCCGGGCGGACTGGCGGAACTATGCAGCAGATTTCTGCATTTTGACGCTGCCGGAGCGTTCATGCTGGGCATTGCCTTCGGGGCCGCATTTGACATATGGGTGTACAGAAAATACAGCAAGCTTTCGGAAGAAAACAAAAAGCTGAAGGAAACACTGAGTTATTACAGAAAAGATTAGTACGCCGCGTTCTGGAGTCACTGAGGCATATGCAGGAGGGCACGGGATATTGCACTGAACATTTTCGCAGGTTCTATCGGCTTCGCGATGTGTCCGTTCATTCCTGCAGCGAAACATTTTTGTATATCATCTTCAAAAGCGTCAGCTGTCATGGCGATGATCGGAACTGCGGAGGCATCTTCGCGTTCAAGGGATCTGATTGCTCTTGATGCTTCGAGCCCGTTCATTTCCGGCATGCGTATATCCATGAGTACTGCAGAATAATACCACGGGTCGGAAGCTCTGAATTTTTCGAGGCCTTCTTTTCCGCTGCAGGCTATCTCGACTGTGATATCGCGGTCTTCAAGAAGAGTTTTCGCCACTTCCTGATTGAGTATGTTGTCTTCGCACAGCAGTATTGTCATGCCGGTGAAATCATACAGTTCATTATCTTCATACTGCAGAATTTCTTCGCCCGGCTCAAGACCGGTCTCTTCAAAATGGAATGTCAGAGTGAACATAGTGCCTTCGTTTATTTTGCTCTGCACATCTATCGTGCCGCCCATGGCATCGACCAGTTTTTTAACGATCGAAAGTCCGAGGCCTGTGCCGAGCGATTCATATCCGTGTCTGGTTTCCTGTGAAAACGGCTCATAGATATGCAGCAGATATTCTTCTGTCATGCCTATCCCGGTATCTCTGACCGTGAAAATCGTATCAGGATCTGCGGATCCTGCAGGTTCATCTTTTACTGTTACCCATATCGTACCGCCTTCCGGGGTGAATCTGACCGCATTGTTAAGTATGTTGAGGAAGATCTTCTGCAGATTCAGCCGGTCTGTCAGTATAGTACGCGGCCTGTAGCCGGATTTGTCCATTATCAGGGAAATGTTTTTCTCTTCGGCGATAGATCTTACGGGCATGGTAATAGTACTGCCGATTTCTTCCGTAAATACAGGTTCAAGATGCAGTTCAAGCTTTCCGCTGTTGGCCTTGGACAAAGTCAGAGTATCATTGATCAGGTCCCTTAAGAGGCTGCCTGAAGATTTGATTTTCCCGATATAATCCAGTGCCTGCGGAGAAAGATCTTCCTTTTCAGCCAGTTCAGAGAAACCGATGATCGCATTCAGCGGAGTCCTCATATCATGACTGATATTCGAGAAAAACTGATTTTTTTCCTCGGCATTCTTTTCTATAGCCGCTATCTCTATTTCCCGACGGTCGGTTTCCGCTTTTTTCGCCTCCATCACGGCTTTCTCTTTCTGACGGCGTCTCAGCGATATCAGCGCAAAAATGAGCCCGAGCACAAGGAGTATCATTACTGCGGCAAAGGCCACTATCCAGATAGACGGGATCCTTCCGATGAAAGTGCGAAGTCCGCTTGCCGGCATAGTATCTTTATTAACAATTCCTTCAAAACTGTATTCGGTTTTATTTATGCCCTTATCCATTATTGAAAGCAGGATTTTATCGTTGTATCTTGCCGCGCCGCAGAGATCCAGGGTAAGCGATTGCAGCGGCATGGTATTATATGCGGCGGGTGTGGTCTGATTGATCAGCCACGTTGAAGAAGGACTGCCGGTGATGACGGCATCTGCTTCTTTTTTCTTGAGCGCTTCGAATCCTGCGTCCGCGTTCGTATATCCTTTGAGTTTGGCATGCTGCACTATGGTATTGCTGCTGTTTTTGATAGCATCAAGGCTTCTTGATTTGACCGCGATAGTTTTGATATCTTTTATTGCAGTGCCTGATTTCGTTATCATGACAGCGGTGACTTCACTGTAATCGCGCGTAACAGCCAGTCCTTCGGCATGCGCCGAAATCAGTCCGTCGCTGTACATGCCGATTATATCCGCCTGGCCCTTCAGGACAGCGTTGACGGCATCCGTATGCGCATCGTATGCTGTGAACTTGAAATGCAGCCCTGTGGCTGAGGCGATCCTGGCGTAATAATCCGGAATGATACCTTTGGATTTCCCGTGGAGATCAGTGTAATAGTACGGCTGGTCGTTGTGCAGAACGGCGACGTTTATTGCGCCGTGGTTTTTGATATATGTTTTTTCGTATTTCGTAAGTCCTTCATATGTCTCGTTCGACTGACTGAGATATTTATGTCTGAGTTGGGAAATATAATTTGGGTCCTGAATGATGATCTGACTCATCGCTGTATCGAATTTCGTTTTCAGGGCGGTGTCGTTTTTTCTGAAGCAGTAATAATACCGGGTCGGTGAGAATTTCAGGATCGTGGTGTATCCCCTGAGAAATTCCGCACCGATCACCTGACCGTCAATTTTGCCGGCGTCAAGCGCCTTCTGCATTTGTTTGTAACTGGAAAAAGCAACTTCTTTGCGGGGGTATACATCATGACGCGTGCACCATTCCCGGAAGAGTTCCGCAGCTCTATAGTTCTGGTTTGTATTCAGACCTATTCTCATATTGGATATCTGAGAGACATCTCCGTATGAATATCTGTTGTCGTTTTTGCGTGTGACTATGCTGCTGCTCGACGACCCCTGCTCGTAATCACTGAACAGGAATGTCTGTGCGCGTGACGCGGAATATGAAATATCGCCGAGGCAGTCGACTTTTCCGCTTTGCATCAATTCGCTGATGTTGGTATCGGGATCGACCAGAACGATTTTGACTCTGCAGCCGATCTTCTGGGCAATGTTTTCGGTGTATTCGACATCGATGCCGCGGTAAATTCCGTTCGAATCTTTATATGCATATCCCGGATACGGCGCCAGACCGACGCGGATCACTTTATTACTGCCGTCTGCACCTGCAGACCCGCCTGATGCCGCATGAACGACGCATACGGGGGAAAGCAGCACAAGAAAAAATAAGCAGGACAAAACTAATATATTTAGATATTGTTTTAAACGATCCATCTCGAGCCTCTCTTTAACAATACTTATTTTACTATTTTAGCATAAAGAATTACTCTGCGCTATGCTTTGTGCCGCCCGGAGCATCTCCCCCGGCGTTGATATAATCAGGCAGAGGTGTATAATAAATTTTGTTGTTGGGGATGAGAAAGAAGATGGATATAATGATGAAAAAAACTATGGCTGTCCTTTTGTCGGTCACTTGCGCCGCAGTATTTACACCTGCGGCGGCGTTTGCCGGTCATGCAGAAGCAGCGACAGGGCCGGATGCGCTGAATACTGCACCGGCTGCTTCGGCATGGGTCACTGCGGGTGCGGACAAGGTCCGGATCGGCGGAACTGTATTCGACGCGTCGCAGGCATCAAAGTCGGGCGCTTCCGGCAGATGGAAGTGGCAGGCCAATTCAGGTTATGACAATACAAAGGCGGTCAGCAGCACGAACAATTCAGGAACGCTTACATTGAGCGGTTATACGCTTTCGTACGGCCGGACTTCTTATACGGTCAGTCTGCCTGCAGGAGCGGTCGTCAGAATGAACGGCAAAAATAAAATAACCAACACAGGGCATAATAATGTTACGAGCGCGATCGTTGCGGACGGAGACGTTATGTTCACCGGAACAGGCAGTATTACTGCCGTCGACTCGAAGTCGTCGTCCGGCACGAAGTCGTCGTATACCTGCGGCATCTGCATAAAGGGAGATATCGTTATGAACGATGGAAATCTGAAGGGCAAAAGCATGCTGCAGAAAAGTACGGCCGGCAATGCGGATTCAGACGGCATTGTTGTCTTTGGTGACTGCACTCTGAGCGGCCGGGCTGCGATCAGCGGAAACGGCGCTGAAGCGGCGGATCATTCATACGGCGGCTGGATCGGCGGATCGCTGTCGATCTCGGATGATGCCGTTCTGCTGGCTATGGCGGATACAGCCGCATACAGTGATGCTCTTTGCGTCTCGGGGAAAATGATGATGAACGGCGGATCGCTCAATCTGATGTCCGGTACCGCAGCTCAGGTTTCCAGAGGAACATATGCGGCAGGAGATGTCTCGATCAGCGGCGGCGAGGTTTCGATCCTGTCGGGAGATGTCAGCTCAGCTGCGAAGAGCGGCAAAGCGGATGCGTATGATTATGGGATAGAATCGGATGGAAATATATCAGTCAGCGGCGGGAAATTGTATGTAACGGCCGGGACAAACAAAATAAACAGTCAGAACGCGGCATTATGCGGTCGTGATATCTCGGTCACGGGCGGCATTACATACGCAGCATGCGCAGGAGGCACTGCGGCGGCTGCAAAGAACAGCATAACGCTCGGCAGCGGCATAACGGCGAAAGCCGCCGGGAAAGATGCCGGTTCGTACGACACAGCGGCGGCGGTCAGAGACGGCACGATAGTATATACAGACGGCACGGATACCGTCAGGGCAAAATATGTGAAGCTTGCGCCTGAAGCTGAAACAGCCGGAACGGTCCTCACGAACGGTAAATACACGTATAAAGTCACGACGAACAAAGTCGAAGGGCTTTTTTACGGCGGCAAGACTGCAGTAACGGGTTTTGCGCCGGGTCAGTCTGCTTCATCTGTGAATGTGCAGGATGAGTTCGACAGCGGCGATTATTCGTACTACGTGTCATCGGTGGCGGCAGGTGCGTTCGCAGGCAATGAGTCGGTCAGGAAAGCGGCTCTTCCGTATACGATCACATCGATCGGCGCAAAGGCATTCTGCGGTGACAGGAATCTCAGAACGGTCAGGATCTCGAGCACGGGCATCCGGACAGTCGGTTCAAATGCGTTCAAGGGAATAAACGGAAAAGCCGTTATCAACGTCCCGAACAGCAAGGTCAAAGCATATACGAAACTTTTCAGAAAGGCGGGAATGCCGAAGACGGTAAAAGTATATTAGATATCAGAGCATAAAAAAAGTCTGATATCGTGGTATAATAAAATATAGTGTGTGTTTACAGGAGGCAGAATATGGAATATTCAGACAAGCGGCTGCGAGAAATTTTTGATTATGTACCCGGCACTGTTGTGATGTACATTTTTAAAGATCGTGTAATAAAGCCCTTCCTGTACACTGACGATGTGCCGGCATTTTCCGGGCTCACTGAGCAGGAATATCTGGATCGGTACGGCGAGGATGCGGAGACGGCGATCATGAGCGAAGACTATGAGCTGCTCCATGAAAAGCTTGCGCACATCATAGAATCGCATGATCAGCTTAAATACACCTGCCGGATATATCATAAAACAAAAGGATATATGTGGACGCACATTGATCTCAAATGGATAGGCACGTACCGGGGCGGCGATGTGCTTCTCGCGTCTTTTATCGACATGTCCGATACATTCGTGACCAACACTCCGGGCGGGATATTCATTTATTCCGGTAATGAAGATGAGGAATTCCTGTACATCAGCCAGAATATGCTCGACATGCTGGGATATACCCGCACCGAGTTCGTGGAAAAATTCGAGAACCGCTTTTCATATATGGTTTATGAACAGGACCGTGAACGCGTGCTTGAAGAAATCGACAGTCAGATCGAAAAAGACGGCGATTATGATACATGCGAATACAGGATAGAGAAAAAGGACGGCAGTTTCATCTGGGTGCACGATGAGGGGCATTATGTCGTGGACGAAAACGGCAATGCGTGGTTCTATGTCATTGATACTGACATAACTAATGCCGTGGCCGAAAAGGAAAAAATCAGCGAACGGAAGACAGAACTGGAACAGATCATCAACAATATTCCTTCGGGAGTCGGTGCATACAGGAAAGACAATGGTGTTGTGCGGTGCATAGCGGCCAATCCTTCGTTCGCTGATCTTATAGGTATATCTCCGGATGATCTGATCGGTAAATCATTCGACGAATTCACATCGACTGTACATCCCGACGACATCGCAGGGCTGAGGTATAATTCGATAACCCGTCTCGATCTGTACAAGAAGACGGATTTTACATACAGAAGATTTAATTCCAGTACGGGCAGATATGTATGGCTGCATCTGGACGGACGTCTGGTAAGGCAGCCGGACGGCAGCGAACTGGCGTATTTCAGTTATACGGATGTAAACAGCCTGAAAGACACGGAGCAGGAGCTCAGGTACAGAAAGGATATATATGATCTGGCGATACAGGGGGCTCACCTTTTCGTCTGGGAATACGATATTAAGAGGAGACGCGCAAAAATCGATGATCAGAATGCGATAGATTTCTGCAGGAGGCTGTTCGGCACCGCAGGACCGGTAGTCGATAACATTCCGGCCTGTATCCAGGACAGAACCATGACCGGCGAAGACAGGGAAGAGCTCATTCACATGTATGATGAAATCTTCTCCGGCAGTCAGAATGTTACAGCGGATATATGGTTCGGCGGCACAGAAAGCAGGGAGCCTGTCTGCATCAGGATAAGTCATTATACAGTATTCGATGCGGAAGGCAGACCTGAAACGGCATATGGTCTTGCGCAGGATGTCACAGTCCACAAAAAAGAAGAGCTGCGGTATAAACGATCACTGGAGAAAATCGTCCATGCGAATCCGAATGCACTTGGCTATTTCCGACTCAACCTTACAAAGAATTTGTGCGGCGGAGGGCAGAGCAAATATCCTTTTGTGCTGGCTCTTCAGAAATCGGGAACGGCAGACGGATTTTTCGCGGAGGTGGCAAAATATATAGCGGACGAACACATCCGCAGTGAATACGAAGCGTATTACAACAGAGAAAATCTCCTCCGGGAATTCCGCAGCGGGAAAGATTCGTTCGAGACCGGGTATCCGACCGGAACATCGCAGGGCGGCAAGTTCTGGGTAACGGCATTTTTTATGCTCCTGCAGAATCCTGCAACACAGGATATCGAAGCGATAACGTATACCGTGAACGATACAGAACGGAAAAAAGATGAAAAGACCGTCCAGCTTGTCATCAATAACAAATTTGATTACATCGGCTTAATAGATCCCGCAGCTGATACTTTCGAATTCCGTACTGTGAATCTGAGGATAACGGGACTGCCTGTACGCCGGAAAACAGATTACAGTGTTTGTATTGACTATGATATTGCTCATTACGTAACGGAAAACGATGCGGAACTTTTCAGGAGCAACAGCGCGATAGCCAACATACAGCGTGAACTTGCGGTCAGTCCGGCATACAGTTTTTCATATATGCATCGTGAGGACGGAAAGATTTTCCGCAAGCAGCTCGATTACTGTTATCTTGACGAGGACAGGACGGAAATCATGGTGACTCAGACGGATATCACTGCAGCATATGAGCACGAGCAGGAGCAGTTGATGAAGATGTCTGAAGCGCTTGCCTCTGCCAATAGAGCGAATAAGGCGAAATCACAGTTCCTGTCGCGGATGAGCCATGATATGCGCACACCGCTGAACGGCATCATCGGGATGACATATCTTACGAAGAAAATGGATCTTCCGGAAGAAGTCATGCAGAACCTTGCGAACATCGACAGTTCCTCCAAGTTCCTGCTCGGCCTCATTAATGATGTACTCGATATGTCGAAGGCAGAAAGCGGCAGGGTGGAACTTCATCCGGAGCCGTACAGGCCAGAGCATTTCTATGAATATCTGAGTTCGGTGATCATTCCGCTTTGCGAAGAAGAGAACCAGAAATTTGTACTTGATGCGAAACCTCTTAAAGATTACATTCCGCTCATGGATAAACTGAGGATCAATCAGATATTTTTCAATCTGTTTTCCAACGCGGTCAAATATACTCCTGAAGGGGGTACGATCACATATTACCTGAGAGAGCATCTGGACAGCGACGGAAAAATAGTGATGAACGCCGAGGTCCGCGACAACGGTATCGGCATGAGTGAAGAATTCCAGAAAACTCTTTTTGAGCCGTTTACGCAGGAAAACCGCGATGATACTTCGAAACAGCGCGGCACCGGACTGGGGCTGGCGATAGTCAGGCAGCTCCTTGATACAATGGGCGGAACGATAGCCGTAAAGAGCGAAGCCGGCAAAGGAACAGTCTTTTTCATTGAAGCGAAGTTCGACAGCATTTCCGCCGATGAACTTGTGGATGAGCAGGTACGGAAAGCGCCGGCAGATTATAAGAGCATCCTGGCAGGGAAACATGTACTGCTCTGCGAAGACCATCCGCTCAACATCGAAATCGGCAGGACACTGCTTGAAGATGCGGGCATGATCGTTAACGTGGCAGAAGACGGCCAGCTCGGATTAGACGCATTCCTGCAGGCAAGAGAAGGCTTCTACGATGTAGTCATCATGGATATACGCATGCCGGTAATGGACGGCTATGAGGCGGCGCGGAAGATCCGTTCGCTCTGCCGGAGCGATGCGGGAACTGTTCCGATCATTGCGATGACAGCTGATGCGTTCAACGACGATGTCGAGAAATGCTTTGAGGCGGGAATGAACGGGCATATCGCGAAACCGATAGATCCCGAAGTGATGTACAAGACGATCGCCGAAATGATCATACTGTCGGCTAAATCGGACAACACAATATAAAAATTTGCCGCAGACCTTATAAGGAGCCGGGGAAGAAGTTCTCCGGTCCTTTTTTCATGGCATGGACAGCTGTGATATAATACGATGGCAGGAGGCTTTTATGAAAAAAACACTTACTTTGAATCTTGCGGTCGTGGTTCTGGAGATCATCGGGTTTGCCCTCAGCCTGGGCAAGAACGGTCAGTCGTTTGTCCGCTTCTATACTGAAGACAGCAATCTGCTCGCGCTCGCGGCCTGTGCCGTCACGGCAGTTTTCGCGGTCAGGGCGATCAGCGGGCACGGCGCGGCCCCGGAATGGGTGCGCATTTTCAAATACATTGCGTTGTGCTGTACGACTCTGACGTTCGTAGTCGTGGTCCTAATCCTCGGCCCGATGACGGGCAGCGTGCGGGGTTACCTGTTTTTCCTGTTTGGAAGTTCGATGCTCTATCACCACTTCCTGTGCCCGGTGCTGATGTTCGTCTCATTCGTATTTTTCGAAAAAGGCCCGGCGCTCAAAAAGAAGCACATCGGCGCGGCGCTCGTTCCGACAGCAATTTATGCCGCAGTAATACTGACGCTCAACATTACGAGGAGTATTGTCGGTCCGTACCCGTTCCTGCGCGTCTACGACCAGCCGCTGTGGATGTCGTGCGTGTGGGTGGCAGTAATATTCGGAGCGGCCTGTCTTATTGCTGCAATCGTGCGCGTGGTTTACAACAGAGTTTCGCGTTAACGCTTCGACGGCGAGGAGCCGAAGCTGCGGCAGTGCGCGGTGCCGTCTGCAGTAATGCGTTCCTGTCCCGCATACATTTTCAGGTCTTTTCCGACCGGGCACACGTCGATGCATATCCCGCACGGCCAGTGGTGCTCGTTCTTCAGCGTGACGTGATGTTTCGTGCAGGCGACTTTATCCATATCGTAAACAGGATCGCCGCTGTCTCTGAAACAGTTCGACGGGCAGTGCTTCAGGCACTGTCCGCAATGGATGCAGAGATCCTTTTCGATCATCGGGTCAGCTGCGATCGGCGCGTCGGTAATGATAGAGACCATGCGCACGCGCGGCCCGAACTCCGGCGTGATGAGGTTGTGGCTGTCACCGATAGTGCCCATTCCCGCGTAATATGCCGCGAGTACATGCGAAAATGCCGCGCTTGGATTGGCGACGAGATCGTCGATGCCGTAATAGCAGTCGCGCGGGAAGAATATGGCTTTGTATCCCAGCTGTGTAACAATGTAGCTCGACAGGCGGTAGGCCATCTCGTCCAGCAGTTTATTGCTCGTGGTGTACAATTCCTGGTACACGATCGACGGCGTAGTGTCGATCATCGGGGCGAACAGCGGGATCCCCAGCACTATTACTTTTTCCGACCACGGCCAGATGTTCTGCGGGTAAAACTCCGGCTTCTGCTGCGGGATTTTCTGCCATTTTTCCACAGAGCAGCAGTTTACCAGCTCTGCACCAAGATCGCGCGCCTTCTCATATATCTGCCTTTTCAATTCCTCATCCGTGCATTTCGATTTATCTTTCATGCTTTTCCCCTTTTGATTTTGAAGTTTATGATGACGGCTTTTTGCCTGCTTCCTTTATGATAACACTTCTTTGTTATGATGGCATATGCATAATTTTTCGGCAGTCTTGATCTGCCGCCTGCAGCTAATGCACTCAAGACAGAAAAAAGACTTGGGCGCGAAAATGCATTTAAAGCGGAAACAATGACAAGGCCGCGGAATGTATTGAAAATGAGAAATAAATTAAGGCTTTTGAATTGAAAATGCGACAATTCTCAAATAAGGTACCAATTCAGGAGAAATCGGACCTTATTTGTGATTTTACGGTTTTCCGCCATATCTGCAGTCGTATCTCATCATCTGCCGGGACGATGTTATCGGCGTAAAGAAATGCCGGCCGCATTATCGCCGCCGGCATTGATTCATATGTATTGATGTGTGATGTTATTTTGCGCGTATTTTTACAGATGCGTATTTGGTGTAAACGGTTTTGCCGCTGATTTTTTTGTATCCTCTGACTTTGTATCTGCAGAGTTTGCCGGCCTTGACCGTCTTGTCTCTGTAAGTGTTTGCGCTGAGGATTTTGACGCATTTGTACTTGCCACCCGCATATTTGTAAACCTTGTACTTCAGACCGCTGACCTTAGTCCATTTCAGCACTGCTGCACCTTTGACCGCCGATGCCCTGAGGCCTTTCACGGTCGATGCCGCCAGCTTTTTCGCCTGTGTATCTGAGACCGCTTTTCCGGCCGCTGCCGCTGTTACTACAGCGTAGCATGAGAAATGCGTCGTTTTTACTTTCAGGTATCTCTTGCCGTTTAGTGTGACGACTTCGCTCGGCATCAGTACGTAGCTGCCGCTGTCGTCTTTGTACACGCAGGCCGGAGTCGTATTGCCGTCGGCGATTTCCAGCAGCAGTTCCGCTGTTCCGCCGAGCTGTGTTATCTTGCCGCTGCTGTTCGTGAGTGTTATTTCATATACTGCAGCGTCACCGCCGATTTCGTCTCTGAGGTCCGTGCTGAGCGCTGAAGCATCAAGCTTGATGATTTCGAGCGTTACGTCGCCCGAAGTGCTGGATTTCGCCACCGTGTCGAGCGTTTTCTGATCGAGCGTTACCTGACCTGCGGCGGTTTCAATGGTTACCTTCGCATTGGTGTCTGCTGCGATCTTGCCGACCGTGGCTGCCGGCAGTGTGACTTTGATATCGTTCGCGGACGCTGTCGAGGAAGGTGCAGTAATGGTAATGCTGCTTTCAACGCTTTTTCCCGCTGCCCCGGCCGCTGCTTCGGCTGCGGCAGTATCACTGATCATCTTCGCCGCGTCATCCGATGGCACAGTCACATTTGCCGTGTTCCCTTCGACTGCCGCTTTGCCGTTTGCCGTGGTGGAAACGGATGCAGTTGTTCCGTCGGTGGTGGTGGAAGTGCTCGTGCCCGAAGCAGGTGCAGGAGCAGGGACTGCGCTTACATTATATGGTGCAGTGCCCGTGACATGGTAACCCGAATGTACGTATGCGGACGGGTCAGTCGAGAAAGCGCCGCCTGTGACAGAAATAGTGCTGCCCTGACTGTGCGCGCTGCCGGCCGCTGTGCCGTCAACATGTATTGCGAGGTCATGGTCACTGGAAATAGTGCCGCCGTTAACAGCTATCGCGTCGATCCCTCCCGGGTAATCAGTGCCGTCGCCGTTGCCGCTGTAATTGCCGGTGCGGTATCCGATCTCAATGCCGCCGCAGTATGTAGCTGTAGCGTCGCCCATCATATACCGTGTTCCGCCGGCAGTTGTGCCGGTTCCGTGTCCTTCGACCGTTCCTCCGTTGACAGTGAGAGAGCCTCCGCGCACGACTATTCCCGCGCCGTTGCTGCCCTTGATGGTGCCGCCGTTTACTATTACAGTGCCGGCATTCGGATGGTAAAGACCGCAGTTCCTGTAGCCGGTGGAAGTTGTATTGCCGGTGAGCGTGCCGCCGTTGATCTCGACATAGTAGCCGCCTTTGTCGGCGGAGGCGTTTTTAGTGCCGTTGCCTCCGACAGCACTGTTGTCACGTCCCGAAATATTACCGCCGTCGACATAAAGCGCTGCGCCTTGGCCGAAAACAGCTATGCCGCATTCCTGCGCGTCGATATTGCCGCTGACAAATCTGACTGACGAATCAACAGCACTCGTATGTCCGGGCGTCATGTCGCCGTAGACCTTGACCGCGGAATTGCTGTTGTTGGTGATCATTCCGGTCATTCCCGCGGAAGAGTCTTTGATAGTCAGATGGCCGCCGGTCACGGTTATTACTGCGGCGGTCTCAGAAAGAGTGTGCCCGTTCAGATCCAATGTGACGGTCCCGCTGTTGACCTCGAGTGTATTTGCTAAGGTAATATCACTACTTAACTTGACCTCGCCTCCGCCGGCGACAGCAGATGTCAATTCGCTTTCATTGTCTACAGGTGTCGCTGCTGCCTGCACATTCGGCGTAAACGCCAGTGCCGGCGTCATCGCGAGCATTACTGCCAGCGCCAGAATGAAAGAAATAAGTTTTTTACTATGATCCATAATATCATCCCCTCAATAATAGATCGTTCAGAAATCTTTAACAACTTGAGTATAATTTCGCGCGGCAAAACAAATAGGTAAAAAATTACTCATTCATTAAGTTATCCGAAGTTTTTTACATATGCGGCAGCACGGAGAGAAATTGTTAACCAATATAAAAATAGTAGTTGACAATCAAGGGAAGCTCTTTTACTATAAGTACTATGCTGAATAAAAGGGAGAACAATATGCAGAACGAAAATACAATCAAAAAATCAAATATTTATAATCTGACGACTATGGCGCTGATGACGGCAGTAATATGCATTCTCGGCCCGTTGTCGATCCCGCTGCCGATGTCGCCTGTTCCGATTTCTTTCACGAATCTGGCGATTTATTTTGCGGTAATGCTTCTCGGCTGGAAGCGCGGCACGATAAGTTACATCGTATATCTGTTTATCGGGCTTGTCGGTATTCCGGTATTTTCCGGGTTCACGGGCGGTCCGGGTAAGCTTGTCGGTCCGACAGGAGGATATCTCATCGGATTTATTCTCATGGCGGTGATCGCAGGGTGGTTTATTGAAAAATATGAGGGGAAGATCCCGATGTATTTCGTCGGCATGATCCTCGGCACTCTGGTTACATATGCATTCGGTACGGCCTGGCTGGCTTATGTTGCCGGAATGTCTTTCAAGGCGGCTCTCGTCGCGGGCGTGCTTCTTTACATACCTGGAGATGTCGTGAAAATGATCATTGCCGCAGCGATCGGCGGAACGATCCGCAGGCACCTCAAAAAGGCGGGGCTTGTTTAGAGCGCGGTGATGCGGCGCTGAAGCAGCGGAAGAGGGAAGTCTCTTTGGGTCTGTGAAGTATCATTAATATGATGAAGTAATAAAAGAAACGGAAGAAGAAATGGAAACCGATATTCAAAAACTTGCTGAGGAAATAATAGAAGGACGCAGAATAACGCGCGGCGACGAAACGGATTTTTTCGGAACTGCGCCGCTTGAAGAGTTATGCGCTGCTGCGGATATGATCCGCGAAAAGCTGTGCGGGAACCACGTGGATCTCTGCGCGATAATCAATGGACGCAGCGGCGGATGCAGCGAGGACTGCAAATTCTGCGCGCAGAGCTGCCGCCACAATACCGGTGTCGAAAATCACGGATTCATGGATCCGGAAGCTATCGTCGCCGACTGTGCGTACCACGAGAAAAAAGGCGTTCACCGCTACTCGATCGTTACTGCAGGGAGAACTATCGAAGGGGAAGATCTCGAGAAAGCCTGCGAGGCCTACCGCGAAATGCACGAACGGTTCAGCATCGGGCTGTGCGCATCGCACGGACTGCTTCCGAAAGAGTCGTTCGAGAAGCTGAAGGCGAGCGGGGTTTCCATGTATCATGAAAACATCGAAACTTCCAGACGGAATTTCCCGAATATCTGTACGACTCATGCATTCGATGATAAGATCAGCGGCATCAGACTGGCGCACGAAGCCGGCCTTTCCGTCTGCTCGGGCGGGATCATCGGCATGGGTGAAACCTTTGCCGACCGTATCGATATGGCTCTCACGCTCGCGGAAGAAAAAGTTGAATCTATCCCGCTGAACGTGCTGATCCCGATCAAGGGGACTCCGCTGGAGGCGCTGGAGCCGCTGACTGAAGACGAAGTGCTGCGGACGATCGCCATGTTCAGATTCATCTGCCCGGCGGCATATATACGTCTTGCTGCCGGCCGCAATACTATGAAGGATTCCGGTGTCAGCGCATTCCGCTCGGGTGCGAACGCCACGATCACAGGCGACATGCTCACGACCTCCGGCAACAACATAGAGCAGGATAAAGAAATGCTGCGGGCGCTCGGACGGGAGATATAGAAATGAGCAGAATGTGGTGCAGCTTTTCAAAAAGTCGAAAAGTGCACAACTTTTTTCAACGGTTGAGAGCATTCGCTGCTCCGGCATAGGTGAATTTTTCAGTTGGGCATTTGTTCAATCGCTGCAGTCCTGTAAAACGTGGTGCAAATTCCCTTAAACTGTTTTTTCACACCACCTCATGAACGTGACTCCGGATCCTCCTTCATGAAAACTCCGCTAAGAAAACTCCGCGGCTCTTTTATCTGGACTCTTTGTTGTGTTTTTTCTATATTGAGGCGTCTTTTTAAGTACAGTCAGGTGACCGGACTGCAGGCCGTTGATATATTCTATTATAGTATTATAGCGAATGCTGCTGCCAGGTATCATTATTGCGTACGTCCAGGAACACTGTTCAGGCTGAGAGGAAATTAAAACCTTTTAATTAAATCTTGATATCTATACCGCTCGAGTGATATACTGTTAATGAAATTTGCAGTTACAGGAGATGTATGCTTCAAGCATATGGCAGAGAGAAAAAATGAAGAAAAACAGCACGATAAACAGGGTCACGATGAAAGATGTAGCGGAGCGCGCAGGTGTTTCTATTGCTATTGTATCGAGAGTGATCAATAAGGATCCAACATTAAATATAAAATCAGAAACAAGACAGTCAGTTATAGATGCTGTCAACGATATGAATTATGTACCGAACCTGCGTGCCCGGGGATTGAGAACACAGAAGACCTACGTTATAGGTGTAGTAATAACAGATATAATGAATCCTTTTTATACGGAAGTGGTAAAAGGAATACAGAATGCTGCAGACAAAGCGGGATATGCTGTGCTGCTGTTTGATACCGGAGACGATATGAAAAAGGAAAGGAACATAATCGATTTTGTTCAGTCCCAATGTGTTGACGGCATTATTCTCGGATCCATTTACTATGGGGATGAAATCATCGGGATATTGGATAATACAGATATGAAGTATGTAATGATGAATCGTGTTTCATCCTTATCAAAGGCTCCGTACGTAAGAACTGATGATATAGCGGGCATGTCTATGATCGTTGATTATCTGGCAGGTCTGGGACATAAAAAGATCGCCTATTTATCAGGACCGTTGTATGCAGACACTGCGTTGAAGCGTATGGAGGGATATAGAAAGGCGCTGCTGAAAAATGACATTGAGTACAACTCGAAATATATACGTGAAACCAATTTCGATGTGGAGACAGGAGAAGCATGCTGCATGGATATATTAAGAGCGTGTAACGATGATGATATGCCGACTGCGATATGTGCAGGAAACGATATGGTTGCTATCGGAGCAATGAACGCTTTGAAAAAATCGGGCTATTCAGTGCCTGAGGATTTTTCTGTTACAGGATATAATAATATATGGATCTCCGGGATACTTACACCTGCTCTGACTACGATAAATACTCCGCAGCAGGCGATGGGAAGAAAGACATTTGAAATATTGCAGGGAATAATAGATGGGACGCAGGATAATTCATACAGGCTAACGATACAGCCGGACATAATAGTGCGTGCATCTACTGCGCCTCCAAGGAAATAATACATTGTCAGCACATGTCGATGTCGATACGATGTGTAATAATGATATCATTATGATTTTTTTTAAAACCTAGTTAAAACATTTTAACTAGCAAAATCAAGGATTTGCTGTTTTTTAACAATTATTTTAATAAAAACGTTTTCATTAAGCTGTTGACAAATGAAATCAAGGAGACTATTATCAAGATAATCAATTATTGAAGAGAAAGAGGCATAAATAGTCGTGTCAAAGCATCTTTGACTAATACAGAATTGTGCAGATACTGATGATAACTCATTGCAATTTTTTTTAGCAACAAGGTTAAACGTTTTAATAAACATAATCAGATTATGCAATACATATTAAGTAAGCACTTTCTCTAATTCTTAATAAGGAGGATAAAAAAATGACATTAGGAACAATGGCTGTAGACCACGAACTGCGTATCGATTATGATAAGCTGAGGAAAGACAGGCTTGCAAAGTCGAGAGCACAGATGGAAAAGGACGGACTAGGGGCGCTCCTCTTGTTTGATCCTGACAATGTGAGATATGTGACGAGCACTAGATTGGGAGAATGGACGGACAATAAATTAAATCGTTATACTTTACTGGCGAAGGATCATGATCCGATTTTATTCGAGATAGGAAGCGCGATCGGAACAAAAAAGGCACTGTGCCCATGGATAAAAGATATTCGCCCGTCAAAGAATGATATGAGAGGATCGATGACGCCGCTTCTCAAATCAAACGAAAAAGTTATAGGAGAGATCTATGACGTTTTAAAGGACTGGAACCTTCAGGATGCACCTATAGGAGTAGATATTTATACAGTTGGACTTTCTCAGGCGATGCAGAAATTCGGGCTTCAGGTGGCTGACGGACAGGCAACGATGCAGGAAGCGCAGAAAATCAAGACGCATGAAGAGATACAGCTTCTCGAGATTTCGGCGGCTATGGTAGACGGTGCATACTATGATGTGATGGAAGCTATCAAGCCGGGAGTCAAAGAGAATGAAGTATGTGCAGTAATGCGTGGAAGACTCATCGAAATGGGAGCTGAAAATGTTCACAATGTAAATGTTATCAGCGGCGACAGAGCTTATCCTCATCCGCATGATTTCTCCGACAGGATGATCCGCCCGGGTGACATGGTATTCCTTGATGTAGTAAATGATTTCAATGGATATAAGACATGTTACTACAGAACATTCTGCTGTGGTTATCCGACAGATAAGCAGAAAAGAATATATAAGAAAACGTATGACTGGCTCTATGATGCTATCAAGCTCATCAAACCGGGTGCATCCACAAAAGATATATGTGAATGCTGGCCGACATACAAAGAACTTGGTGCAAAAAATGAGTATGAGACTATGGCGCTTGAGCTTGGACATGGCGTAGGTATTGCACATTGGGCAAAGCCGATCATCGGACACCAGTGTTCGATTGAATATCCTGAGATCATTGAAGAAAATATGCATTTCGCTGTTGAGACATATTATGGAGAGGACGGAGATGCAGCCAGGATAGAAGAACAGGTAGTCGTCACAAAAGACGGATGCAGAGTTATCACAAAGTTCCCTTGCGAACAGCCGGTTTCAACCTGGAAATATTAAACCGAACAATCTATAGCCGGGCGGTGCATATATAAGCCGCCCGGCAAAACATAAACATATTACAGACAGGAGGAAAAAAAATGAAAGCATTTGTTATTGAAGAACCAAACAAAGTGGTTATGAAAGATGTCGACATACCTGAAATAGGGCCTGAAGAAGTGCTTATGAAAACACTGGCAAGCGGTATATGCCATTCGGATTACGATCTTATTGAGGGCGATTATATCCTTCCGCTCCATTTTCCGATAATTCCGGGACATGAGTTCTGCGGAGAAGTAGTAAAGACAGGAGATAATGTGAAAAATGTCAAGGTCGGCGACAGAGTCGTAGGAGAATGTAATATCGGATGCGGCGTATGTCCGATATGTCAGGAGATCGCAGGCTTCTGTCCGGATGCTAATCATTTTGGATTCACTCAAGATGGATCCGATCAGGAATATTTCAAAGCGAATGGAGACTGGCTGCATATTGTCCCTGATGATATGGATAACAAAACAGCTGCTATGGTAGAACCGTTCAGCATTGCATATAAGGGTATTCGTGAATCCGGCGGTGTTGAAGGATCTGATGTCTGTGTAATATACGGCGGAGGATCTGTGGGTGCAAGCGCTGTTGCGACAAGTCACGCTATGGGTGCATTTACGATTGTGGTTGAGCCTATCGAATTCAAGAGAGAAATATGCAAAAAGATGGGTGCGGATCTTGCACTTGATCCTACTAGTCAAAACATCGAAGAAGAAGTTAATAAAGTGTCCGGCGGACTCGGTGCTGATCTCGTTGTGGAATGCTCCGGCAATTCACGAGCGATGACACAGACTCTTGATGTCGTAAGAAATGGAGGCCGCGTAGTATTTATAGGCATCAACTTCCAGAAGGATATTCCGGTAGAACTCGGTAAATTCCAGGCTAAAGGGATCCATGCGATGGGCAGCAACGGATCACCGGGAGTATGGGACAGATGTATCAGGTTCATTAGTCAGATGAATATAGATCTCAGCCCGATAAACACACATACCTTTGATTTTAAAGATACAGCAAAAGCGTTTGAATTTGCTAAGGACCCTAAAAATCAGGCTGTCAAAGTTATCATGACCTTTTAATTATTGTACGGAAGAAGCGGGAGAAATCTAATGAAAGCTTGTTATAACGAAGCGACAACTTTACAGAATTCGGATCTTGAAAAGGATATAGTTCTTGCAGAAAAAGCGGGTTTTGAATACATCGAACTGTGGATAGTTCAGATTGAGAAATATCTTGAGACACATTCATCAGAGGAAATGGTCAAATTGTTTGAGGGACGCAGGATAAAACCTTTTGCAATTGATTCATTTGAAGATATTCTTTTTAATGATGAATATGAAAAGCTTAAAGAAAAATTCGTCAGAGTCTGTGAATACGGCAAGATACTTGATGTCCATAATATTGTTATGGTACCAACAGTAAAAAAAGGAATAAATAAACAATACACAAAGGAAGAAATCGATAAAGAGGCTGTATGCGTGCTGACAGAATTGGCTGAATTGGGAGACCCATATGGAATGAGACTTGCATTTGAACCGATAGGATTTGCCGATTGTACGGTGCGCAGTATAAGACATGCATGGAAAATTGTGCAGAAAGCCGATAGAAAGAATATTGGGCTCACTTTGGATGTGTTCAACGATTATCTTTACAATGGACTCCAGGATATAGAGTCTATAAAAGAAATCGATGGCGAAAAAATATTCATATTCCATATAGACGATGCGCCTGTTCTGCCTCTGGACCAGTACAAGGTCAATCACAGTGACAGAGTACTTCCGGGAGCAGGAGGACTTCCGTACAGGAGGTTCATAAAGCTGCTGAAGGAACAGGGATTTGATATTGAGGCATCAATTGAATTATTCAATCCTACATTTTATATGATGGAGCCGGAGACGGTTATAGACATGTGTTACAAAAAAGTAGAAGAGGCTATAAGGTGAAGCAAGCATTCATAACGCTTAAACAGAAAGGAGTTGCGCGGTACGGGATCTTGTGACCCCGGACCGCGTTAGTGAAGCAATGAAATACGATGGAAAAACCGTCTTTGTGACGGGTGGAGCAAGCGGTATCGGTAAAAGCGTGTGTAAAATATTTGCCGGATACGGTGCAAATGTAGCGGTAGCTGATTTCAACGTAGAAGGCGCAGAAAAGGTCGCAGCAGAACTGCGCGGAAACGGTACAGATGCGTGTGCTGTAAAAGTTAATGTAGCAGATAAAGATTCTGTTCAAAAGGCTGTGGATAAAGCGGTGGAAGCGTTCGGATCGATCGAGATGCTTGTAAACTGTGCAGGCATAATAGTTGCATCAAAACTGGAAGACCTTAGTGAAGAAGACTGGAACAGAGTAGTAAATGTAAATCTTAAAGGAAGCTTTCTTGTAGGGCAGGCGATAGCGAATGAGATGATAAGGCATAACTATGGGAAAATGGTGTTCATAGCATCTGCTGCTTCTAAAGATGCGGAATACGGGAATGGTGTTTATTGTATAACCAAAGCAGGCGTTGATATGCTTACACATGAATTTGCGATGGAACTTGCGGAATATAATATCAATGTCAATTCAGTGAATCCAAGTTATGTTGATACGGACATTTTCAAATCTGTCTGTGTCGATCGCGGAAAGCTCGAAGGAAAAACGCCGGATGAATACCGCAAAGAGCTGTTTAGAACAGTGCCTATGCGCAGAGCAGGCACAACGGAGGAGATCGGAGAATTGTGTGCGATCTTATGCGACGACCGGATCGGATTTCTCACCGGTGAGAATGTATTGATTTCCGGTGGTAAGGTAATGAGGATGTAAAAGGAGATATTATAATGGCTTATCAAATTTTGATCCCTTTTCTTGCATATGAGCTGATCACTATTTTCGGTGTAGGTATCTATTTAGCGAAAAAGGGCAATAATAATGATGTTGAAGGATTTACGCTGGCGGGCAGGACATTCGGGCTGGCGCTCATGGTTCCGACGCTGGTGCTGGTAATGCTCGGTACAGGGCATACCATAGGCGCTCTTGAATCGTCATACACGTATGGATGGGTACAGGTCTGGTTCGTTATCGGACATGTTTTCATTCTCTCACTCGGATGTGTGACAACTACCATCTGGGTCAGAAAGCTAAGAGCAACTTCGATATCCGAAATAATGGGAAGGATATACGGAGATGAAATGAAAATATGTATAGGTGCTGTCAATTCGATGTTTACATGGGGTATCATTTCCATCGAAACACAGGGCATGGCCATACTGGTAAACACACTCACTGGCTTTGACATCAAATGGGGAATAATTATTGGCGGAATATTAGGGCTTGCTTATACTCTGTTCTCAGGAATGAAGCAAACGGCAATACTTAATTTTATCAACTTATTTGTGCTGTATATAGGGCTGGCGCTGGCTACGTTCTACATTGCAATAAAACTTCCTGGACAGAATTTTGATACGATAAGAACTTATTATGAAAATACTGATCCTACGATGCTTCATTTCTTCGGAACGAAAACGACATTCCTGGAATATGCGATTCCATCGATAATAGCTCCACTATTTTGTCATTCATCAGGGCAGCTGCTTTTGCAGCCTGCCATGGCGGCCAAAAATGTCAAAGTAGTAAAAAAAGCCGTCTGGTTCTGCGGACCGATAAACTGTCTTGTTGGAATCTTTATCGTCACGATAGGTTTGACAGCGAAGGCGCGCATGGAAATGGGATTTATGGCACAATATCCGGCAAAGATATATGCGTGGAGATATATGCTTGCAAATCTTCCGCCTTGGGTAATGTCACTGCTTGTAGCAGCTGTATTTGCAGGAGTCGTATCATCGTTTGCGGGATGTGCTCTTGCACCGGCTACAATATTCGTAGAAGATATTTATAAACCGTATTTCAAGCCTGATATAACGCAGAAACAGTATAACTACGTCATTCGAATCACAGTTGTCGTAGTAGTTGCTATGGCTACAGCGGTTGCCCAGTATCTGCCGGGAGTCATCAATGGATTGAATTGGTTGTTTGCATGGAATATTCCTTCATTCTTCCTGCTGGCATACGGATTATACTGGAAGATAAACAAAAAGTGGTCACTTACGGCACTGCTGATAACGTGGCTGATCAATTGTTTGTGGTGCTTCACACCGCTGCATAGCTGGCTCGGACTTCCAAATCTGCATCCTGCGTACATCACACTGGGAGTATCATTAGTGCTGCTCACTGTGGGCAATATTGTATGCAAGGGAGAAACAGCATATTTTAGAACAGATGAATATCTCAGTTCACCTGAGTATAAGATGTCAAGGGCCGAAGAACTAGAGGATATAGCGTAAGGAGGATAATATGTTTGTTGAATTTGCATGTAAAGTATTGGCGACAGCATTTACTTCAGTAATAGTTGCGCAGGTAGTAGCATATTTTGTACGCAAGGCTTATGGCAAAAAGTATAAAGAGCTTTTTGAAAAGTATGATGATTAAGGAGGAACACCATGGTATTATCACAGACGGCCTGGTCGGCTATTATGTTTGCATTTGGAATGGCATTTGCAGTGATCGGCTTTATAGGCTACTTCAAAAAGAAAAAAAGAGATAAAAAAGCATCTGAAAAATAATCAGATCGAATAAGAAAAAGCAGTTGAAAAGCCGGCCGAAAAGGGAGGGCAAGGACCCTCCCGTTTCGGTCGGAGAAAGAGGCAGTGATATGTCGTATTGTATTATTCTTGCAGGAGTGCTCTGGGTCTTGAGCGGATGTTTCATGACCTATCAGACGTATCTCTTTAAAAAACAGTGCAAAGCTTTTGAAAAAAAGGGAAGAAAAGTCGTTGTTGGGAAAAACAGAGGTACTTATTTTTCAGGCAAAATCAATATATTTCTTGCAGTAGATAAGCATGGAATAATAAAAGATGCTGCCAAAATGGACAATACAGCCTTTTTACATAAACCGAAACTGGAAAAATACGGAGCAGTGATAGGTATAGAAATAAATAGAAACTGGAGTGAATACAGCTGGCTCGGCTCCAAGGAAGTTGAGGCAATGAAATTCGCTAATGATGCATATCAGGTGTCGGGAGGTACTGTATGAGTACGGGAACAATAATAGGACTGTTGATATGCTCGGCTGCAGCATTAACCGTTTCTGCCGTAAAAGGTTTTATACCGGCGATGAGATACAGAAGAGAATTATATGATCAAAAAATAATATTTATGCGTTTTTTAAAAATCATAAGAACGCTGTCAGGATGTTACGCACAGAAAAAATATCTGATGAAAGTAGCGCATCCGGAAGACAATATGTATCGGGTCGTTCAGAAGCATATATTCATATACCGCGGTGGATTGGCCGAGTTTGACGAAAAGATCAGAGAGCATGAGGAAAAGCTGCCGATACAGGTGATCTTGTATTCCGACGAGAATAGATTATATATAGCAGATTGCGGGATCTTGACAGGTGAAGAAACGATCACACCGGAATTACTGAATGAGTACAGTGCTGCACTTTTACTTCATGGCATTCAAATACCTGGTCCTGGCAAGAAAATGATCGAGCCCGATGATGAAAGATTGAATAATCTGATGGACGATCCGGTAATGGAGTTCGGATATTCTGAAAATGATGTCCTGCAAAATTTTGAGATAGAAAGTTATATTTGGAACGAAAAATTCCTTAATGAAAGTGTAGGACTTGAACTTAATGATATTAATGATTTTATGGATAGATTAATCGGGAAATCCGGAAGAGTCAACAGCAACTTGTATAATGAGGCTACAATGGCAGAATTCAAGGGAGGTCTGGAGATCATCTTTGACAAATTTAAAAAATCTGCAAAAGCGTCCTGAAACAGATATAAAAAAGACAATATATGCTTGATTTGAACGGACTAAACGTCCGTCCGATGATTGCATTTTCTATAAAGTAAAAATTTAACTAAATTACCATTATAAAGAAAGAAGGAACGTCGTATGGAGTTAAAAGGATATACGAAAAAGCAAATTGCAGAATATTATAAAACGATGACTACCATCAGGAGATTTGATGAAGAGGTCTTCGAGCTTTACAAACAGGGCCTTATGCCGGGCCTGGCACATCTTTACATCGGCGAAGAGGCTGTTGCAACAGGTGTCTGTGCTGCACTTAAGGGAAACGACTATATTGGCAGTACACATAGAGGTCATGGGCATCTTATAGCAAGAGGAGCAGATCTCAACAGGATGATGGCAGAGATACTTGGAAAAGAAACGGGTTATTCCAAAGGCAAAGGGGGATCCATGCATATTATGGCAATGGATAAAGGGATCCTCGGGGCAAACGGGATAGTAGGCGGAGGAATACCTATTGCTACAGGAGCGGCATATATGGCCAAGTATAAAAAAACAGATCAGGTCGCTGTTTCCTTTATGGGAGATTCATCTACAAATGAAGGTACTTTTCATGAAAGCATAAATATGGCGGCGGCTTGGGATCTTCCCTGCATCTACGTGATAGAGAATAATCTTTACGGGATCTCAGTGGATATCAGAGATGTGACAAATACACCCGATCTTTCGGTAAGAGCGAAAGCTTACGGGATCCCGGGATTTTCAATCGACGGCAATGATGTGACTGCTGTATACGAAACGGCGAAAAAAGCTGTGGCAAGAGCACGTAAAGGAAAAGGGCCTACTATCATTGAATGTAAAACCTATAGATGGCAGGGGCATCATGTGGGAGATCCGGCTGTGTACAGGAAGAGAAAAAGTGAGACGGAGAAGGAAGACTGGATGAAGAAGGATCCTATAAAAGCACTTTCTACGGCGATGATAAGTAAGAACATGTTCAGTACAAAAGAAATCAATGCTATCGATGCAGAAGTTGAAAAAGCTGTGATGGCATCAGTGAAATTCGCGAAAGAAAGCCCATATCCGGATATTTCTGAAGCGTACAAAGATGTATTTATCTCGGATGAATTGATTTAGTGGGGTGTGTGACATGAAAGAAATAACGTATGCAAAAGCAGTAAGTGAAGCAATAGATGAAGAAATGGCGCGTGACGAGAATATAGTCATGCTTGGAGAAGATGTTGGATTTATCGGCGGCAACTTTAAAGCGTCCGAAGGGCTGCTGGAAAAATATGGAGATATGAGAGTCAAAGACTCACCTATTTCGGAACAGGGCCTGGTTGGTATGGGTGTAGGCATGGCGCTTACAGGATTAAGACCGATAATAGAGATAATGTTTTCCGATTTCATGCTGGTGGCAGGAGATCAGCTGTTCAATCAGATGGCAAAGATAAGATATATGTCCGGAGGACAGGTCAAAGTACCTATCACGATCAGGTGTCCAATAGGTGCAGGCAGATCTTCGGCGGCACAGCATTCGCAGTCGCTGCAGGCCATAGCTGCGCATATACCCGGTGTCAAAGTGGTGCTGCCGTCGACAGCACAGGAGATAAAAGGACTGCTCAAGTCATCGATAAGGGATGATGATCCAGTAATGTTTTTTGAACAGAAAATGGAATACAACAAGAAGTTCCAGGTGGATGATATAGTTGAACCTATTGAATTGGGCAAGGCAAGAATAGCAAGAGCGGGAACCGATATAACGATAGCAGCTACTTCTTCGATGGTCATGAAAAGTGAAAAGGCGGCGGAAAAACTCGCCTCAGAAGGAATAGAGTGTGAGATCATAGATTTAAGAAGCGTAGTGCCTCTGGACAGACAGACGATAATAGAATCAGTTAAAAAAACAGGAAAACTGATAGTGGCAGATGAAGGATATGAGAGGTGCGGGATAGGTGCCGAAGTAGCTGCAGCAGTAGCGGAAGATATATTCTATTACCTTGATGCGCCGTGTGGCAGAGTATGCAATCCTAATGTTTCTCTTCCGTTCAGTCCGGCGCTTGAATTTCCGATCATCCCTTCTGCGGACAAGGTGTATGAGAAAGTCAAGACATATTTTAAATAGGAGGGGAAAACATGGCAGAAATCATTATAATGCCTAAACTTGGATTCAATATGAATGAAGGCAAATTAGTGAAATGGTATAAGCGGGAAGGAGATAATGTCGTTAAGGGTGAAAATCTGTTTTCCGTCGAAACCGATAAAACAAATATGGATATAGCAGCTACTGATGATGGAACAGTGCGCAAATTATTTATTGATGAAGGTGATACATTGTCGGTAACGCTTCCTATAGCAATAGTTGGAGGAGAAAACGAAGATATATCTGATCTTCTGGTTCAAGCAGAAGAAAAATTAAGAGGGACAAAGGTACAGGCTGCTGCAAATAGTAGTAATAAAAAATCTGTTGCAGACAGTAATGATGGAATTGGTGGTTCTTCACAGCAGCAGTCTATGCCTGGATCCACGTCTGAAAGAAACGGAATGATATTTATCTCGCCGAGAGCAAAAAAAGCAGCCGAAGAACGAGGAATAAATATACAGGAATCGGATATCGCAGGCACAGGATTCGGAGGAGGCATATGTGAAAAGGATATTGTTGAATATGCGTCGATGCATAAAGATAGGATCACTCCTGTAGCGCGGGCTATATCAGAAGCCGAAGGAATAAATATTTCGGGATTGGCCGGCAGCGGAGCAAATGGAAAGATCATGAAGAAAGATGTCTGCAATGTAATGCGAAACGATGAGAACAGATCCGGTGCAGCGGAACAGTATTCACCTGACGGAAAGGCAATACTTGAAGAAGCAGCATACGATGGAGTGCGCAGAGTCATAGGCGAGCATATGGCAGAAAGTAAATTCACAGCGCCACATCTTTACTTCACCCAGGAAATAGATATGTCTGAACTGCTCAAATTAAGGAAGCAGATAAATGCTGTGCAGGAAAAAAAGACATCGGTCACAGATTATATTGCACGGGCGACAATATTGGCGCTTGAGAAATATCCGGACATGAATTCTTCGCTGGTCGGAGAAAAAATAGTTAAATATAAAAGTATAAATCTCGGGATAGCAGTAGCGTCAAATTCAGGATTGATAGTTCCTAATGTCAAAGACGCACAGAAACTCAGTCTGATAGAACTTGCAGAAGCATATTCTCCTTTATTTGAAAAGGCAAGAGAAGGGAAACTTGCGCCGGATGAATATTCTGGAGGAACATTCACACTTTCAAATCTTGGCATGTTCGGGATCATTAATTTTACAGCAATTATAAATCCGCCGGAATCGGCTATATTATCAGTAAGTGCGACAAAAGATCGTGCGGTCGTAGTAGAGCATGAAGATGGAGAAAAGTCAGTAGAGATAAGACCGCTCATAAATATGACCGTTTCTGTAGATCACAGAGTGATAGACGGTCTTATGGCCGCTCAGTTTATGATGGAGATAAAAAATCTTCTCGAAAAACCTCTGAGTCTGGTTATTTGATACATTGAAGGAGGATATTAAATGGCTGAAATAGTAATAATGCCAAAATTAGGATTCAATATGAGTGAGGGTAAACTCATTAGATGGTATAAGTCCGAAGGAGATGCTATACAAAAAGGAGAGCCTTTTTTCTCTGTGGAAACAGATAAGACTAATATGGATATCGAAGCTACAAGAGACGGAGTTGTGATAAAGCATTTTATAGAAGAAGGAGAGACGCTCGCTGTTACATTACCTATCGCAGTCATAGGCGACAAAGGTGAAAATGCCGATGATGCGGTGGCAGAGGCGCAGGCTCAGCTTGGAAAAACTCCTGAAAAAGCAATGAAAAAAACAGATAATGCACAGGTGCAGACATCAAATCAAACCTTGTCATCTGATTATGACATTGCAGTCATAGGCGGCGGCCCCGGAGGATATGAGGCAGCGATAAAAGCTGCCCAAATGGGAAAGAAGACTGTACTTATAGAAAAGAATAGACTTGGAGGCACTTGTCTCAATGTCGGATGCATCCCGACAAAAACATTGCTGATGAGTGCAGCTTCGCTTAATAACGTGAAAAAATGCGGCGAATTCGGCGTTGAAAATGTTGAAATCAATCGGGCAGGTCTCGACATGGATACGGTGCAGAAGAGGAAAAACAGTATAGTTGATCAGCTTGTGAACGGAGTCGGTATGCTGATGAAGAAAAACGGCGTTACTGTAATTGAAGGAGAAGGTACACTGACGGGTGATCATTCCGTAACTGTAAATGGAAATACCATTACTGCCGAGAATATCATTCTGGCGACAGGTTCGGAAAGTAAAAGCCTGCCTGTAAATATTGATCCGGGGATGAAAGTGATAACTAGCAAAGAAATGCTGGATATAGATAATATTCCGGAACAGATGGTCATTGTCGGCGGCGGGGTAATAGGTGTGGAATTCGCATATTTTCTTGCTTCTGCCGGTACAAAGGTGACTATAGTGGAATTCCTTGACAGAATACTCAATATGGTGGACAAAGAAATAACGGATATGGTCACAAAGCAGCTTGAGACGATGGGAATAGAAATACATACAAGTGCCAAAGTAACAGAAATCACAGACGAAGCAGTTGTTTATGAAGAAGACGGCACAGAGCATAAAATAAATACGAAAATAGTTCTTATGTCAGTAGGAAGAGGCCCGAGACTCGATGGTATCGATACAAAAAAATTAGGGATCAAAACAGAACGCGGGGCCATAATTACTGATGAGCATATGCGCACATCGATCGATAGTATATATGCCATTGGAGATGTCAACGGAAAATCAATGCTTGCGCACACTGCATCAGCAGAAGGGATAGTTGCAGTTGAAAATATATGCGGTATTGATTCATCTATGGATTATGGAATAATACCGAGCGCAATATATATTGAACCTGAAATAGCAAGTATAGGAATGACCGAGGAGCAGGCAAGAGAAAAATATGGCGAAGTTTCAGTAGGGAAATTCCCTCTTATGGCAAATGGAAAAGCAAAGGCGTCAGGAGAGGAAAGAGGAATCGTAAAAGTGATCACGGATCTTAAGTACGGAGAGATCCTGGGAGCGCATTTGTATTGCATACATGCAACAGATATGATAGCAGAAATGGCAGCGGCGATGAAGCTGGAGGCTACGGCAGGAGAAATAGCACATACTGTGCATCCACATCCAACGATATCTGAAACGATAATGGAAGCGATGCATGCAGCTGCAGATGGAAGCGCGATCAATTTTTAAAGAAGAAAGCATTGGGCAGAAAGGGAGGCGCGTCATGCGTATCGAACTCGGATTCGGAAACGGAACTCAGACAGTCGATGTGCCTTGCGCAAACTATGCAGGGACATTAAAAGCGAATCCGGTCAGTACAGATCTGACCGGAGAGGATGAAGTCAAAAGAGCATTGCGTGAACCGATCGGCTCGCCGAGGCTCAGAGACATCGTGAAGCCGGGTGAGAAAATAGCTGTAATAACAAGTGACATCACGCGCCCCTGTCCGACATGGTCCATCATGCCGGCAGTGCTGGATGAACTTTATTCAGCCGGAATACCGGCAGATGACATAACTCTTGTGTTCGCACTGGGAAGCCACAGGAAACATACAGAAGAAGAGAAAAAACATCTGGCGGGAGAGCGCGCGTACAGGGAGATAAAATGTACGGACAGTGATCCGGACGACTGCGTGAGTCTCGGGACAACAAAAAGAGGCACGCCTGTCGACATCACGCGGACAGTCGCGGAAGCGGACAGAAGGATCTGTCTCGGGAACATCGAATATCATTACTTCGCGGGATATTCCGGCGGAGCGAAAGCGATCATGCCGGGAGCGTCAACTCCAGAAGCGATACAGATGAATCACAGATTCATGGTCGAGGACACTTCATATGCCGGCCGGCTGGAGGGGAATCCTGTCAGGGAGGATATCGAGGAAGCCGCGGGCATCACGGGAGTGGATTTCATCCTCAACGTGGTCCTGGACGAGGACAAGAATATCATAAAGGCTGCTGCGGGAGACGTAACGAAGGCTCACAGAGAGGGATGCAGGTTCCTCGACGGACTCTATCGCGTAACGATCCCGGAGCGTGCGGATATCGTCATCGTCTCGCAGGGCGGAGCGCCGAAGGACCTCAACCTCTATCAGCTGCAGAAGGCGCTGGATAATTCGAGGCATGCAGTTAAAAAGGGCGGCACGATCATCCTTATCGGCTCGTGCAGGGAAGGCCTCGGGAACAAAGTGTTCGAGGAATGGATGACGAAATCAGCCAGTCCTGAATCAATGATAACAAGGATCAGAGAAGACTTCGTGCTCGGCGGGCATAAGGCGGCGGCGATCGCGATGGTCATGCAGAACGCGGAGATCTATCTCGTGAGCGAGCTCGATCCGGCTTTCGCGGAAAGCATGTTTTTCAAACCGTTCAGCACAGTGCAGGAAGCATTCGAGGCAGCGCTGGCATGCCGGGGAGATGATGCGAAGGTACTGGTGATGCCTCACGGAGGATCGGTCCTGCCGACAGAGGCGAAATAGAAGGAAAGGTAATATATATATATGGATTATGCGAAAGAATCCCTGAGGCTCCATGAGGAGTGGAAGGGCAAAATAGAAGTCACGGCGACGGTGCCTGTCGAAAACGAAGACGATCTGTCGCTTGCATATACACCGGGCGTGGCACAGCCGTGCCTGGAGATACAGAAAGATATATCGAAGAGTTACGAGCTCACAAGAAGATGGAACATGTGCCTGGTAGTCACAGACGGTTCCGCGGTGCTCGGACTCGGCAACATCGGTCCTGAGGCGGGAATGCCGGTAATGGAAGGAAAGTGCGTGCTGTTCAAGTCGTTCGGCGACGTCGATGCCTTCCCGCTCTGCATAAAGAGCAATGACGTGGACGAGATCGTGAACACGGTCTACATGATCTCCGGCAGCTTCGGCGGAGTGAACCTCGAGGACATCTCCGCGCCGAGATGCTTCGAGATCGAAAAGAAGCTGAAGGAAAAATGCGATATCCCTATCTTCCATGATGACCAGCACGGGACTGCAGTCATCACTCTTGCGGGCCTGAAGAATGCTCTCAAAGTCGTGGGAAAAGACATGAAAGATATCAGGATCGCCATGAACGGCGCGGGAGCGGCGGCGATCGCGATAGCGAAGATCCTGCTCTCGGCAGGCGTGAAAGACATCATCCTCTGCGACCGCACGGGACTCATATACAAGGGCAGAGAAAAAGGAATGAACCCGATCAAGGAAGAGATGGCCGAGGTCACGAATCCGAGGATGGTCAGGGGAACACTTGAGGACAGCATGAAGGGCGCAGACGTATTCATAGGCGTTTCGGCACCGGGAGCTGTGACCAAAGATATGGTAAAGAGTATGGCCAAAGATCCGATCATCTTCGCCTGCGCGAACCCGACACCGGAGATATTCCCGGATGACGCCAAGGAAGCGGGAGCTGCGGTGATATCGACGGGACGTTCGGACTTCCCGAACCAGATCAACAACGTGCTCGCATTCCCGGGCATATTCAGAGGGACGTTCGACGTAAGAGCGAGCGAGATAAACGACGAGATGAAGCTGGCGGCGGCGGAAGCGCTGGCCGGACTCATCAGCGAAGACGAACTTGATGCTGATTACATAATACCGAAAGCATTCGACCCGAGAGTGGGTCCGGCAGTTGCGAAGGCAGTCGCCGAGGCCGCAAAGAGATCGGGCGTCGCCAGGATATAGATAAATAATACAGGATACAAAGGAAGGAGAACATAAAATGACAGATCAGGAAATCATGGATTCCATGATGCAGAAAGCTAAGAAAGCGCAGAAGGAATTTGAGAAATACAATCAGGAACAGGTAGACGAGGTCGTCAGGACTATTGCTAAAACTGTATTCGACAACGCTGAAAAGCTGGCCAGGATGGCTGTCGACGAGACAGGCATGGGAGTCTATGAAGACAAAGTAAAGAAGAACATGGGCAAGGCCAGAGTCATCTGGGAAGACTGCAAGGGCGGCAAGAGCGTCGGCATCATCGAGAGGATCCCGGAAGAAGGACTCGTAGTAGTTGCCAAGCCGATGGGAGTCATCGGCTGCATCACGCCGACAACGAACCCGATCGTCACACCTATGTGCAACGCGATGTTCGCGGCCAAGGGAAGAAACGCAGTCATCATCTGCCCGCATCCACGTTCGAAGAAGTGCAGCACAGAGACAGTAGTGCTGATCAACGAAGCGCTGGCTAAGATCGGTGCTCCTGAGAACCTGATCCAGTGCATCGCCGAGCCTACGATGGAGCTTTCGGGCCTCGTAATGAAGGAATGCGACGTATGCATCAGCACAGGCGGAGCGGGAATGGTCAAGGCGGCATATGCATCCGGCAAGCCGGCATTCGGCGTAGGCCCGGGCAATGTACAGACGATAATCGACGACGATGTGGATCTTGAAAAGGTCATCCCGATGATCATCGAAGGAAGATGCTTCGACAACGGCATCATCTGCTCAGGCGAGCAGACAGCGATCATGCCTGAAGGCAAGCTCGACGAAGCTGCAGCGATATATGAGAAGAACGATACATATTTCGTAAAGGACGCAGCGGAAGTAAAGGCCGTACGCGACGCGCTGTTCCCGGGCGGAGTCATGAACAAGGACCTCGTGGGCAGAAGCGCGATCGAAGTTGCGAACGCAGCAGGGATCAAAGTGAAGGAAACGACCAAGATGCTGCTCGTCAAAGCGGACACATACGGAGCAGACGATTATCTCTCGAAAGAGAAGATGGCGCCTGTACAGACACTTTATCTGTATGACACCTGGCAGAAGGCCATCGACATCGCGGAAGCGAACCTTGACGTCATGGGCGAAGGACACAGCGTATCGATCCATTCGAACAATGAAGAACATATAGAGGCGGCAGCTATGCAGCTGCATGCATCCAGATTCCTCATCAACCAGGTATGCTCGACGAACAACGGCGGCAGCTTCTTCAACGGACTGCGCGGAACGACGACGCTCGGCTGCGGCAGCTGGGGGAACAACTCGATCAGCGAGAATCTCAACTGGAACTATCTGTTCAACAAGAGCAGGATCGCTTATGTGAAGCCGAACAGCAGCATGCCTTCGGACAAAGAGATCTGGGGATAAACGGAAGGAGAAGCCAATGAGCAGAGGATTGCTTGACGGCGTAAGAGTGCTCGATCTTTCCCGCGTGCTGGCAGGACCGTACTGCTGTATGATGCTGGCCGACATGGGAGCGGAAGTGATAAAGATAGAACTTCCGGGCCGCGGAGACGATTCGCGCACGAACATGCCGCTCGTAAACGGCGAGAGCGCATACTTCATGAATCTGAACAGGAACAAGCAGAGTCTTACGCTGAATCTGAAGTCGGAAAAGGGCAAGGAAATATTCCGCGGACTCGTGAAGCAGAGTGACATAGTAGTAGAGAATTACAGGCCGGGAGTCATGGAGAAGCTCGGCCTCGGATATGACGAACTGAAGAAGATAAACCCGGGGATCATCTACGGATCGGTCTCGGGCTTCGGACACACGGGCCCGTACAGCAAACGCGCGGGCTACGACATCATAGGGCAGGCGATGAGCGGGCTCATGAGCACGACCGGCTGGCCGGGCGGAGAGCCTACGAGGACGGGTACAGCGATAGGAGACGTCATGGGCGGCATAAGCTGCTGCACAGGCATCCTGGCTGCGCTCTACAACAAGGCGAAGACCGGGGAAGGCGAGAAAGTCGATGTCGCGCTTGTGGACTCGATGGTATCATCGCTGGAGATAATCAACATAATCTATCTCTGCACCGGCAGGGTGCCGGAGAGGATAGGCAACAGATATGAATCGCTCTATCCGTACGATTCGTTCCACGCGAAAGACGGCAGCATGGTCATCGGAGCAGGAAACGACAAGCTGTTCGGACTGATGTGCGGTGTCATGGGACTTGAGGCTCTCAGGACGGACGAGAGGTTCGTACACAACAATGACAGAGTCATGCACCATGCGGAGCTGAAGCCGATCATCGAAGACTGGCTGAAAGACGTGACGGTGAAGGAAGCTGTGGACGCGCTGCTGGAGGCGGGATGCCCGGCAGGCCCTATCAACACGATAGACCAGGTAGCTGCAGATCCGCAGATAGCGGGAGACAGAGAGATGTTCGTCGAAGTCGATCATCCGACTGCCGGACATATGAAGATCACCGGCAACCAGATCAAGCTGACGAATCACAAGATAGACGAATTCAGACCGGCGCCGCTGCTGGGAGCAGACAACGAAGACGTACTGGGAAGGCTGCTCGGCTATTCGGCTGAAGAAGTCGAAAAGCTCGGCGAAGACGGCGTGCTTTAAAATCAAAAGGGGTCATGATAGATAATAACAAATAAAAGGAACGGCCGGATGTGATTATTGATCATATCCGGCCGTTCCTTTTATTTGTATTTCTAACATGTATCGTTATTCGGTATCTTTCTGAGCTTCCATGCTTTCCGCATATGTGGAGCTCTCGGTAGTGAATTTTATGCCCTTGCCGCGCTTCCATGTCGGATGAAGTATCTCGATCAGGATGCCGGTTATAATAATAATGATCCCGATGAGCATGCGGGGCGTGATGACGTCGTGCAGAAGTATGACTGACACGATGGCGCAGAACGTGCTTTCCGTCGCAAGTATGAGATTGACCTGTATAGGATTGACATAATCAAGAGAAACGTTCTTGATGATAAAGCATATGGTAGTAGGCAGCAGAGCCATGTATAAGATCGCTATAAGCGCAGGGTGAGGCATTGTCCCGCTCGTGCCCTGAAACAGCGTGAGAACGCCCATTACTGCCGCTGTCGTCGCGAACTGGAAGAAAGATATCTGCACACGCGATGAAGTCTCGCCGGTCTTGAGCATTACTATAGTATTGAAGCAGTAAGTGCATGCGTCGAAGAGCATGAGTCCGTCGCCCAGCTGGAACGATCCGAAACCGTGGGTGAGTGTGAGAAATCCTACGCCGATGAGCGTGATGAACGCGGCAATGATCGAGTTTTTCCCCGGACGCACACGGCAGAAGAGCCAGTACAGGAACGGCATTATTACCAGATTGGTCGATGTCAGGAACGCTGCTTTTGTAGTCTGCGTGAGCGTGAGCCCGAACATTTCCACTGTGAAAGTGCATGATGTTATCAGGCCCAGAAAGAATCCCGTTCTGACTGCCGCTTTTGATATTCCCTTCATTTGTTTATGGAAAATAATCAGAGTGAGCAGCGCGCCGAGCGCGAAGCGGTAAAATACTATCTCGAATTGATTGAGTCCGCTGTTGAGACAGATCTTGGAGGCAACAAAACTGCTGCCCCAGAAAAACGAGGCGACTATCAGCAGTAATGACGCTGTCGTTCTGTTGAGTTTTAATTTTCCGCCGCTCATAGACATTATCCCCTAATAAATGAATTATAAACTCTGTCGCTGGAATAGAGTCAAGCGCGGCTGTTCAGGGCTTTTTGCGTGCAAGATATCGTGAAAGATATAATGTGTTGTTATGGCTTTGCACCTCTAATTCGATAGTTGTTATGAGCAGGGTTTACACATATAATCTGTTTATAAAAAGAATGATTGAAGAATGTCGACAGCTTTACATCATTATTAATCATCTTATTACTTATTATTCTTATAAGCAGGAGGCAATAATGAACACAGTTATACAAAATATAGACAGCTTCTTATGGGGTCTGCCGTTTGTTATCTTCGTTCTTGTCGTTGGAGCATATTATTTTATCAGATCAAAGGCATTTCCGCTCGTACATCTTCACCACGTTATGAAGAACACTATCGGAAGCATGAGAGGTCAGGAAGCTAACGAGAAAAAAGAAGGAACAGTTTCGCCGTTCGAGGCGGTTGCAGTAGCAGTCGGAAGTACGGTCGGCTGCGGTAATATCGCAGGCGTGGCGACGGCTATCGCGACAGGCGGTCCGGGAGCTGTATTCTGGATGTGGATATGGGCATTCTTCGGTATGATAATCAAATGCGTTGAAGTAACGCTGGGATGCTATTACCGCAACAAGGATGAAAACGGCAATTATTTCGGCGGATCGACATATACGATCGAAAAGGGAATACAGTGGGACATGGGCCTGAAGATAGGCGGCCCGCTCGCAGTGGCATTTTCGATAGCACTGCTGGTTTCATGGCTGGGCGGCAGCCAGGCATATACTATCGCTGAGGCGCTGAATCAGTCATTCCACTGGAATATGATCGTTGTAACGCTGATTTATTCAGCATTTGTATTCTATATCACAGTTAAAGGAGTTCCGGGAGTTGTCAAGTTTGCGACAAAGGCTGTGCCGTTCATGTGTATAGCATTTATCGTCGGAGGGTTTGCACTGATCGCCCTGAATCTCTCAAGTGTGCCGCATGTATTCTACATGATCTTCCATGATGCATTTATGGGTACAAGAGCACAGGTCGGAGGATTTGCAGGATGCACAGTAGCTGCCTGCATGAGATACGGCATCGCGCGTTCGATGAACTCGAACGAAGCAGGACAGGGTTCATCCCCGTTCATTCACGGTTCGGCTGACTGTGAACATCCGATGAGACAGGGCCTCTGGGGAGCATTTGAAGTATTTATCGATACGATCATCGTTTGTTCTATCACAGCGCTTGCTGTTCTGTGCACAGGAGTATGGACAACAGGTACACCGGGCGTTACGCTCACAATGATGGCTTACAGCGCCAACTTCGGCGTATGGGGCAAATACTTCATCGGCCTTATGGCATTCCTTTTCGGGATCACCACTACAACGGGATGGTATACATATGACTGCACGAATATCAGATATCTGCTCAGATATCATCCGATAGCAAGAGACAGACTTGTTAATGCCTGGAAGTTCCTGTTCCCTATCCCGAATATCGTGATAGTTACATCGATTTCACTTACAGGCAACGGACCGGATACTTTCTGGGCAATCGTGGATATTTCGCTCGCGATCCCGGTCTTTGTAAATCTGCTCGGACTGCTCATAATGCGCAACAAATTCTTCGATATTTTCAAGGACTATAAAGCGCGTTATATGGGCAAGGGCAAAGTGGATCCGGATTTTGCACTGTTCTATGAGGAAAAACCTGAAGTAGCAGCTATCGCGGCTGAAACGAATGAGAAAATAAGACTGGCAAAAGAAGCGGCATATGCTAAACGTGAAGCTAAACGAAAAAATGCCTGAAAGGAAGACAATAATGACAACAATAAACGACGACTATGATTTCGGGACAGGAATACTTGAAGAAGGAGCGTATTTCCTGAATTCCGCCTCGCATCCCGAGGCTCTGCCGATACACATGTCGACTGCGCATAATGTTAAGGATCTGGACGATCTTCAGAAGCGCTATGACGAGCACGGATTCTGCTACAACAGAAACCGCAACCCGAACAGGACTGCTCTGGCCGAGCTGATGAGCTATGTTGAAGGCGGAGAAACATCCATTGCCTGTTCATCCGGCATGGCTGCGATCTCGACAGCTATAATTGCTAATACAAAAGCCGGAGACCATGTCCTTTCAGATCAGACACTGTACGGAGAAACGATCGAGATATTTACCAAGATCCTGGCGAAGTATGGAGTCGAGACGACATTCGTTGATTTCACTGATCTGGAAGCAGTTAAAAAAAGTGTAAGACCGAACACGACGATCCTCTACACAGAGACAGTTTCCAATCCTCTGATTTCGGTTCCTGATATAGCCGGGATCGCGGATATCGCCCATGCGAATGACGCGATCCTTATCATTGACAATACATTCATGACCGGCGCGCTGGCAAGGCCTTTGGAAATGGGTGCTGATCTGGTGGTCAACAGTCTGACGAAGTTTGCCAGTGGACACAGTGATGCGGTCTGCGGAGCAGTTACGGGAGCGGCTAAATATGTTGACAAGGCCTATGAACTCCAGGTGCTTCTCGGCACACAGAGCGATCCGTTTTCCTCATGGCTCGTATGCAGAGGCATGAGAACGCTGAACCTCAGAGTCAGGAAGCAGGCTGAGAACGCCGCTGCTCTGGCGGAAATGTTCGAGAAATCGGCATATGTAAAGGCAGTTTATCATCCTTCACTGGCAAGTCATCCTCAGCATGAGCTCGCAGTCAAAGAGTTCGGAAAATATTTCGGCGGCATGCTGAGCATCGAACTTCCTGAGGACAGAGAACAAATGAACAAGTTCATGGACAACATGCATCTCTGTCATTACGCGATGACGCTCGGCGGTTACAGAACGACGATGTCTTATCCTCCGATGAGTTCGCACAGCGACATGACCAAAGAGGAAAGAATGGCAATAGGAATTTCCGACGGACTTCTGAGAATCTCTGCCGGAATAGAAAATACGGAAGATCTTATTAAAGATTTTCAATACGCATTAAATGCAGCATACGGATTATAAAGTTCAGATATGTATATTACATTTATAAATCACATAAAACAATTTATCGGCAGCATATCAGCTGTCGATAAATTGCGATATATCGGACAGGAATATAATGATATAATATTTCTCGTAACAGGAGATAAGGCTATGAATGATGCAGAAAAAAAAGTAATGGAAATAATAGACGCTGGCAGAGATGACCTGATACGTATCGCATCTGATCTGATCGCTGTTCCGTCGGTGTCAGGGAAGCCGGGCGCCGGAAAGTACTATGAGCAGATGGCGGATTATCTTGACGGGGAATTCGCGAAGATCGGGATCAAAGGCGAAAAGCTGTCGCTGCCTCCGGGAGGAACTAATTTCATAGCTTCTCTGCAAGGATGCGGCCATGGCAGGACTCTGGCGATGGGCGGGCATTATGATGTGGTGCCGGCCGATGAACCGGAATGGGAAACCGATCCGTTCAAAGCCGAGGTCAGGAACGGCTGCCTTTTCGGACGCGGCGCAGCCGATATGAAAGGCGGGCTGGCGGTATGTTTCATGGCCATGAAAGCGCTGGCTGAGTGCGGCGTCAGCCTGCAGGGCGATGTACAGTTTATCGCGTCAGTGGACGAGGAGACCGGAGGACCGTACGGAATAGATTACATCGCGGCAACGGGCAAGTGCGTACCGGATATGTTCATTAACGCGGAACAGACAGAAATGAAAATCGTGACGGCGTTCAAGGGATGCGCATGGCTGCGCGTTAAAGTCCGCGGCAGGAGCGCGCACGGCGGCAGGCCGGAAACAGGGGTCAATGCAGTTGTAAAGGCGGCGGAGATCATCAGGATGCTCGGTTCGCTCGACGGGCGTGAGATAACGTATAAACGCGATCCGTTCCTCAATGGATTCAGTATGAATATCAGCTGTATTTCAGGAGGACAGGCTGTGAATGCAGTGCCGGATGAATGCTCGTTTACTGTTGACTGCAGATTTGTTCCGGGACAGGATTATAATGAAGTAATAAATGTGATACGCGGGAAGATCGCCGAAATGTCGGCGGCCGATCCTGATCTGGATGCGGAAGTGGAGATAATCAGCAGATGTACGAACGCGGTCAGATTCCCGGCGGATGCGGAACTTGTCGAAGTGCTGTCACAGAGCATCAGAGAAGCGACAGGGCATGATGGAGAACAGTGCGGGTTTCTGGCAGCGGGAGACAACGGTGTTTTCCACAGGCAGGGCATCCCGGCGCTGGTTTTCGGGCCGGGTTCTCCGGCCGTTATCCATAAAGCGAATGAGTACTGCAATATAGATGACATGGTCGAGGCGGCGAAAATATATGCGCTGGCGGCTATGCGGATCTGCGGTGCCGGACAGAAGGTGTAATTATGGAACTGAAGCAAATAGAGTTTTTTATTGCAGCCTGCGAATGCGGGAGTCTGAGCAAGGCGGCGGAAGCGCTTTATACTTCGCAGCCGAACGTGAGCAAAGTCATACGCGGTTTTGAAAATGAACTCGGCAAGGAGTTATTTGAAAGAACCAGCAAGGGACTGCGACTTACCGATTACGGGAAAACCGTACACGAATATGCTGTTACCATACTGAAAAATGCCAGTCTGATAACTGAAGAAGAAATGAATATCAAAGACAAGATGTTCAGTATTTCGACATATCAAAGTCATGTCATGTCACATCTTCTGACCAAAATATATGATCGGAATCCGGATATAACTATTGAATATTTCCAGGGGACCGTTGAAGAAATAACTGAAAATGTTTCTCACGGCATTTCCGAAATCGGCATACTTTTCATTTCCCAGAAACAGATCAAGGCTTTCCGGCATATTATTTCACATAAAAATCTCTGCTTCAATGAAATAGCCAAAAGAAAGGCCTGCATTTTCGTGGGACCTGAGCATCCAATGTACAACAGCGGTTCTGTAACGGCGGATCAGCTGCGGGAACTGAAATTTGTCGGCGGCGTCAATGATTTTTTCTCCATCGAGCATCATCTCAATGAAATAAATGTAGGTATATTACCGAACCAGATAAAAATGACCAAGATCCATACAAACAGCGAACACCTTACTGATGATATGCTGCTGGAAACCGATCTGGCAGTGCTGGGAATAGATGTGAGTTACTCGGAAGCGGATGACCGGGGGATCCATTCACTGAAAATAGAAGGTGAAGATGCGGATCTCACACTCGGTTATGTAATGGAAAGCGACAACACCATGTCTGATACAGCGCATGAACTTATCGCGGACCTGACAGAACTGTTCCAATAAGTGATATAACAAATAGTTATGGGTATATGCATATAACTTGGAAGTTGTTATATAGCATGCTCCTTCGTATACTAAAAGTGTAAACAAGATGCACTATTACGAAGGAGTTTTATTATGGGAAAAACGACGGTATCGATTGGAGACATACATGATGCTGAGCAGAGGATCGGCAGCTATATCAGGCATACACCCTTGTTAAGGGAAGAAAATATGGATGATGCGCTCGGATGCAGCGTTTATCTGAAACCTGAGATGCTGCAGATAACAGGGGCCTTTAAATTAAGAGGAGCACTGAACAAAATGCTGTCGCTGTCGGAAGAAGAACTGAACAGAGGCATAATAACGAGTTCATCGGGAAACCATGCGCAGGCTTGCGCCTATGCGGGCAGAATGCTCGGTGTGAGGGTAGTGGTAATAATCCCGGAAGATGCACCTGAGATAAAGATACGAAATGCAAAAAATATGGGCGCCGAAGTCATCCTCTGGGATCGCAGATATGCGGAGCGCTGGAAGAAAGTTGAAGAGGAAGTGGATAAATACGGCTTCACGATCGTTCACGGATATGAAGATTATGATGTAATGGCCGGACAGGGCACCATCGCGACAGAAATCATGAACGACCTTGAAGATGTTGATACTATCGTCGTGCCGATCGGCGGCGGCGGACTGATTTCAGGTATAGCAACAGCCGTCAAGGAAACAAAGCCGGAAATAAGAGTGATCGGAGTACAGGCCGCAGCGAGCTGCGCGTATTACGAAAGCCGCCGTCAGGGCAGAAAAACATCAATGGAAAGTCAGCCGACGATCGCAGACGGGATCACCTGCGGAAGCACAGGCGACAATCCCTATCCGATCATTGAAAAATATGTAGATGATATCGTAACGGTTTCCGAAGCCGGCATAATCGAGGCGGTGAATCTGATCGCCGATAAGGCCAAGCTTCTGGCAGAGCCGACATCGTCCGTCGTTGTCGCCGCCCTGCAGGAAAAGAAAATAGATGTACGCAGCGATGAAAAAGTCTGCGCAGTGCTCACATCCGGAAACTGGGATGTAGATAAATTCGGGGAACTTTTCAGCGGCAATGAAGTCGGGGGAGTGTTTCTGAACGGAAGTAAATAGAAAACAGAAACAAAACCGGAAAGGAAGGAGAACACCATGAAAACTTTATTACTCAACAAAGACGAGGTCGGCGAACTGATCGACCTGGACAAAATACAGGAAGCTGTCGAGGACGGCTACCGGGCGTTCAACAGCGGGCAGACAGTAATACCGGATTTTATGTCGGTAGTCAAACCAGGAACACATGAAGGCGTAGATTTCAAAAGCGGCATGGATCTGCAGAGCGGATACATGCTGATCAAGGCTTCATCCGGCGGCTACGACAAAAACCCGGAAATCGGTCTGCCGACGGGGATGAATACAGTAATGCTTTTCGATGCGAACACGAGCGCTCTTCTCGCAGTCATGGACGGTACCTGGATCACAGGCTGCCGTACAGGCGCGGCGGGTGCGATATCCGTAAAGTATCTTTCGCGCAAGGATTCTTCTGTCCTCTGCGTCATCGGAGCCGGCAACCAGGCGCGCAGACAGCTCCGCGCCATCTCCAGAGTCCGTGATTTCAAAGAAGTCCGCGTCTGGAACATCTTCCCGGAAGAACTGGAAACTTACGTTAAGGAAATGAAGGAAGAACTCGGCCTTAACATTATCGCCTGTGAGACTCCTGAAGAGGCTGTAAAAGGAGCCGACGTCATTGTTACCGTTACCCGCGGACTGGAAAAAGTAATACAGCGCGACTGGATCAGACCGGGCACACATATCACATGCATCGGCGCAGACATGCCATATAAGCAGGAAATGTTCGCCGACGTATTCAAAGGCGCCAAGATCGTGAACGACAACAGACTGCTCTGCGCTAAAAACGGAGAGACACACCATGCTATAGAAGAAGGCGTGATCAAAGCTGAAGACGTATACGGAGAAATCGGTGAGATCATACTCGGCAATAAACCGGGCAGAGAAAATGATGAGGAAATAACAATTTTCGATACAGTCGGCATGGCCATACAGGACATCGCCATGTCGGGAATGCTTTATAAAGCGGCCATGGCCAAAGGAACCGGCACATTTTACGAATTTTTTCCTGATAACATATAACTAAACACGCGTATAACGCACAGCACGGCGGACATGTATAAAATGCATGCCCGCTTTGTTGTTTCCTGCGGCGAGCCGGATGCGGCTGTTTGTATGCCCTGTTTCGCAATGAGATGAGGACAGCAATACTGATTTCCAGCCAATGGGATATACTTTTTCATCTGCCATGTCATCGGAGAAAATTTTGCAAACGGATCTGACAAAGCAGGCCGTTGGTATTACCGCACCGATTTGATTAATACATCAAAGCAGATTATAATTATATCGTAATATCAGTTATATCATTAAACCGCCGGATCCCGTCCGGCTGACGGGCATAACAGCTGCTGCGGTCAGCAAGGTATTATGGTTATAAAATTTTTTCCGCTGTTTTTCGGCATAGTATTTATTATTTCTTTTATCAGAGAAAAGCGCAGATTCAGGAATGCTGTCTATCTGCTGTCCTTTCTGTGCTCGGCGGTGATCGCGGTGCTGTACTGCACCAGGAATGCCGCTGCGACAACAATAATGTCCGCATTGCTGCTTCTGCTTGTCCCGCTGGGGATACTGGCGGTGTCGATTCTGTTTATTGCTGCGGGTGTGCAGTCGATACGGCGCGAGGGGCTGCGGCTGCCGAACTGCCTGTCGATCCTGCTGGTCCTGGCTGTGTGGGGCGGAAGCTTTTTTTCGCTGTATGCCATAAGCAATCCCTATATCAATACAATATGGGCATATCTTGCAGTGCTGGTAATAATCATGCTTTGTTATCTGGGGTTCACGTTCACGGCGCTTTTCATTTATTCGCTGCTGTACAGATATATGCCTAAAAACATGGACTGTGATTTTATCATCGTTCACGGCGCGGGCCTTCTGAAAAGCGGGGATGTCACGCCGCTTCTGGCAGGACGTCTCGATAAGGGAATAGATGTATTCCATAAATCCGGAGACAGGGCGAGGATAATCGTTTCCGGCGGGCAGGGGGCGGACGAAGTCGTATCCGAAGCGTTTGCTATGAAAAAGTATCTGCTGGAGAAAGGAATACCGGAGCATTGCATACTGATGGAAGACCGCTCAACGACTACCTATGAAAACATGCTGTACTGCAAAGAACTGATCGATCAGATCACCGACGCCGAGGAGCGCACGGATTACCGCTGCATTTTCGTGACGAGCGATTATCATGTCTTCCGCACCGGGACATATGCGCGGCGTGTCGGACTGAAGGGCGAGGGCGTGGGAAGCAGGACGTCGGGCTATTATTATCCGAACGCCTTCATCCGTGAGTATGCGGCGATAATGGTCAGATTCAAATTCGTGCCGATAGTGCTGTTTCTGATCTGGGCCGCGGGTGTTTACATGTCGACGAGGCCGTACAACTGATTGGATGTATTACTAATCGGGTATTGGTTCAGACTGTGTATTGATTCCGACCCGGTAATTATTCCGCAGCCGTCTTAATACTGAGAACTGTCAGAATGCCTGCAAACAGAATCGCCATACCGATTGCGATTCCCGGAGTCATGGGTTCATGGAGAAAGATCACACCGGACAGAACACCGATGGCAGGAACCGCCATTACTGCGACCGACGCTTTGCCGGCTTCCATGCGGTCAAGGATAATACTCCAGAGAACAAATGCAAGTGCTGACGCGAAGATCCCATTATACAGCAATGCGTTGACTGCAGGCAGACACCAGTTTACTGTGCCCTGAGGAAAAATCCCTACATATATATCGAGCACGGCGGCGGCGAAAGTCATCTGCCATGCCGTTACGGGAATCATTGCACAGTCGCTTAGTTTTGTTTTGACTATCAGGTTCGCTATTGCCCAGGTGACTGCGGCAAGAATCGTCAAGCCGATAGCCCACAGTTTCCCGTGTATATCCACCTGCATCAGAATAAACAGACCGGCAACGCTGAGCGCGATTCCGGCAGCTTTCCGCAGAGTGATTTTTTCGCGGAGGAAAATCACCGCGAGTATGGTCATCCATACAGCCATCGTATAGTCCAGGACCGCCACCATGCCGGCACCGAGATATTGCGTCGAGATCTGTACGAGAATATTGCCGACGGCCATGAGAAGAAGTCCGCTCAGGGCGATCCAGGGCAAGTATCTGGTCTCTGGGAACGGTATTTTTCTGATACGGCAAAATATAAGAAGACATATTGCTCCGAACGTGAAGCGCAGGGCAACAAAAAGAATCGGCGGGAAATAACGGTTCGCTGTAGTCATGACGACCCAGTTAAAGCCCCAGATCATATAAAGCAATATTAAATATAGTGCGGTATTCTTCTTCACCTCTGTGCCCCTCTGAAAGTTTAAAGCCCCGCAGCGGCGCGGCTGTTTTCCATTGTATCACATTTTCTGCTGCAAATAAAAAAATACAGTAAATCTTCAGCAGGGGATTATTTTACCCATACTTGCCGTCACCGTTCGATATACTTTGATTATAGAATACATGAATATCAAAGAAGGGGGCTCATCTATTATGGACAGGATGTATTTTACAATTACAGGTATGAACTACAGATACGGGCAGAAATTTCTGGAACGGGGCATGAAGGTCAGGCTGGTAAAAGAACCGGACAATAATTTTGACAGTGAAGCGATAAAGGTCGAGATCGATGGGCTCGGTCATATCGGCTATGTCGCCAACAGTCCGTATACGATAGCGGGAGAAAGCATGAGCGCAGGCCGGCTTTATGACAAAATCGGCGAAGAAGCGTACGGCACGGTGATGTATGTACTGGAAAACGGCGCACTGGGCATGATCGATCATGAGGATAAAGATCAGATATTATAAGAAAATTCCATCGCGCAGATATGAAGGCGGCTGAGAGCCGTGATACGGCATATCCGCACGGTGGAATTGATTATCATGCCGGAATGCTGTCCGGCGCGTCTGAATCAAACTATAAGGTTAAGACCTCCGTCTATGCAGACGAACTGTCCATTGATATATTTTGCTCCTTCGCTCGCGAGGAAAGCAAGGATCGGCGAGCCGTCTTCGTATGCGTCTCCGACATAGCCGACAGGGATCATCTGTTTGAGCATTTCCATTGCCTGGCGCCCCTGATCGCTGGTATCAAATCCGGCGGCTTTTATAACCGGAAGGAAGCAGTTTGTGACAACTCCATATTTGGCGAATTCTTTGGCGCACAGTCTGGTAAGTGCCACGATCCCGGCTTTGGCCATGCTGTAGCCGGTGAAGCCCGGAGTCGCGGAAACGCCGGCGCCGGATGCGCAGGTTATTATTCTGCCGTAATTCTGCTCCTGGAAATACGGCATGCATTTTTGAATCAGAAGCATTGTGTATATCGGACCGCCGTTGAAGAACACGCGCGCATTGTCCGGATCTGTTTCCATTGTGAAACGCTGATCATTCAGCCCTGCCTGCGCAATGCACGCAAGAATGTCAATTCCGCCCATTGTATCAGCGGCAGTTTGGACAAGAGCGCTGAGATCATCTTCATTGAGTATATCGCACTGCACAGGAAATATTTTTCCCTTGAACCCGCGCGATTCCGCATCATCTTTCAATTCATTCAGCTTTTCCAGTCTCCTGGCCGCGGCTATTACATCCGCACCTTCCTGGGCAAAACGAAGTGCCGCTCCATAGCCGACTCCGGAACTTGCACCTGTGACAATAGCTCTTTTTCCTTCGAGAATACTCATGGCTTACCATCCTTTCTGTTTGTGTTACACTTGTAACACTTTTTTCGATATGATAATATTACTGAAGAATCTTTATTACAATAAAGTGCGGAGAAGTTATACAAATTCGGAGGTTTTGTAACATGTACCACGTAAGCAGCGCCCCGCAGGCAATGGTGTCGCAGGAAATGATAACGCGTGCGCTTTTAGATCTCATGGGCAGTAATGTCTTCCGCGAGATTACGGTGACGCAGATATGCCAGGAGGCGCAGGTGACGCGCCAGACTTTTTACAGGAATTACATGACGAAAGAAGAAGTTCTCGAAAGATATCTTGTCAGGATGTGGATGGATCTGAACAAAAAATATGTGAAGGCACCGGAAGATATGGAAAGCAATATCAGGAACCTTTTCATTCATTTCCCGATACCCAAAAACGTCCTGTCCCTGCTTGACCGCAGCGGGATGTTTTATATCGTGGAAAAAACCTGCCTCGATACTTCGGAAATTTTATCGAAAACGATGCCGTTCACCCATCTGATGGGGCAGCCGGAATACGATAAATATAATATAGGATTCGTCGCGTCCACGGTCTCCTGTGTTTTACGGATATGGACTGAAAACGGTTTCCGGGAAACGCCGGAAGAGCTTGGGAGTATTACGTTGTCTTTTTTCGCCGGACACAAAGGATGAGCCGGACCGGCCGCATATAATAAAATGCCCATCGCAGCGATGAGCATTTTTCAGAGCTTTATTTTTACATTCCGACATTGCACGGACCGATATCAAGTGTGCTGTCATATAGTCAACGCAAGCCTGTATGCTGCACGCGTGGCTTCGAGCACACGGGCTGCTTTGAAACTGTCGCCGATGAGATATATCTCCGGCGCGGCGTGTGCTTTCAGAGCTTCGAAATACATGGCATCGTCGCCGCGTCCGCCCATGGCAAGCACTACGAGATCGGCAGGTATCTCCTTCTCCGTTTTGGCGCTGCCGATTTTTTTTGCCAAAGGATTCCCGATATTCTTAGGCAGTATCGGCTGCCATGTATTGTACGGATCAGGCACGTTTTCTGTATTGCATTCAACGATGACTTTGCCGGTATCAAAGCAGAGCACTTCGGCGCAGTTGTACAGCAGTACGCCTTTCTTTTCCATATAATGCAGCAGGTGCCCGCGGTTGGCCGTACAGGCGCCGTCCATCATCTGACTTACCATTTCCACTATGGTGACGCTGCGGTTCTGTTCATAGGCGAGCCAGTAAGCGGTCTCGCAGCCGACGATGCCGCCTCCGACTACGACGACTTTTTCAGCGTCGCCGAGAAGTGAAGGATCGACAAGAACATCGGTTGCCTGAACGCATCTGATCCTGTCTCTGCCGAGGAAAGGCGGGTCGATATTCGCTGAACCGTTGGCGAATATTACTGCATTGTAATTACCCGATTTGACAGTACCGGGATCAGCGGCAGTATTGAGCTTTATCGTGAACCTGCCGTCTGCCGACTCCACCGCATCTGCGCAGCGGTTCTGCAGGTATTCCAGATAATTGGCAAAATCAAATTTGATCTTCGGCGTGGAACCCGGGACGACTCTTCCCCCAAGATGAGCGGACTTTTCAAGTATTTCGACTGAATGGCCGCGTTCCCGGGCAGTTAGGGCAAATGCCATTCCTGCAGGGCCTCCTCCGATGACAGCGATTTTTTTCGGTTTTTCCGCCGGATGCGGCGTCTGCGGGAATATATCCTCGAATCCGGTGCGCGGATTGACTGTGCACTGAATGTGACCGCCCTCAACGAATTCATTGACGCATCCTTCCTGGCAGCCGATGCACGGCCTGATGTCGCGGACCCGGCCTTCGTATGCTTTTCGGCACCAGTGCGGATCTGCGAGCAGAGGACGTCCGAGCATTACCATATCACAGTCACCGTCGCGCAGCGCTTTTTCGGCCAGGTCCGGGTAGCCGAGTTTGCCGACGGCAACAACCGGGACATCGATGCCGGCGTTCGACTTGATGCCGCACTCCGCGAAGTGCTCCTTGACAATGCGTGAAATATCGAGGAAGCAGCCTGCCGGCATTCCTGCAGGAGGATGCGGGAGCCACCAGTTGTCGTAGCAGCCGAGGTCTACGTCGAACATGTCGACGCCGGCTCTTACGAGGCTGTCCATGTATTCAAGTGTTTCGGCGATTGTTCTCCCGTTTTTGAACTTGCTGAGAGATTTAACTTCGTCCATCTTTTCGCCGTATGTTTCGTTGAGCGCCAGCGAAAGATCGATCCTGTACATTATCGGGAAGGAAGGACCGACGCGCTTCCTCATTTCGAGTACGCAGTCAATGCCGAACTTCTGCCAGTCAGAATACTTTCCGAGGACGCGGCGGTTGAAGGCGGTGTTTGTCATCTGTTCGAGCAGGTATCCTTCATGTCCGTGCAGGTAGATGCCGTCAAGCCCGATGGTCATGCTGTCTGCTGCGGCCTGCCCCATGTTTTTGACTATTCTATCGAGCTGCCTGTCGGTCAGCCGCAGGCAGGGCATTTCCGGAATGTAGAAGTTAGGATTGAATGATGCGGATCCCGGCAGTTTGTGCATACTGAGCAGACATGTCGGAGCACCGACGCGGCCCATTCCCGCGGTGACCTGAACAAATATCCTGCTTCCGTACGCGTGGACGCCCTGGGCGAGATCGCGCCAGCCGGAGAATACTGTCCTGCTGCGGTCTATGCGCGGGAAATATGAAAGATTCCCGGGTTCGGTGACGGTATTGTCGATGCCGTGGCTGATCGGGATGAGTCCCGTCGTCAGGAGACCTGTTCCGCCTTTCGCTCTTTCGAAAAAGTAAGAAAGCATTTTTTGATTCGGGCGGCCTGTTTCCTCAGCCATCTGAAGATTTCCCATTGGAGCCATCACCACGCGGTTTTTGATGACCGTACGGTTGACTCTGATCGGTGAAAAAATATTATCATAAGGATAAAGTTCCTGAGTCATTTTTGCACATGAACCTTTCCCGTTTTCTGTCTTAGGGTTTTCCATCCAGTTTCCGTAGCCGTCGACGAGTGTCTGAACTATTTTGTCGGTTTTCATGATTGGTCTCCTTCCTGCAGCCTTTGCTGTTGATTCAACTCTACCTTAGGCGGATGAGAATATCAATATGATATCGGAAGATTTTGAAAATTGGACGAGAAGAGTAAATTTACGGGCTGCACAGGATAGGTGGTTTGAGGTCTGCAGGCCGCATCGAATCACTGAATAGGACATACAAACGGCCGTGATCCCTGAAACTGCATATTCCATCGTCTGGCGCGCGCCTCTTGACTATTCGATAAAAAAATAGTATACTTAAGAAAAATTGTTAAAAAAATCACGATGTCGTCCATACGCAGTACTTCAGGTGTGTCTTTCCGGGCGATGAACCAGCATTTGCATAATAAACTGAATATATCGGGCTGTCGGGGTGTTGAAGAATACTCTGACGAAATAAAAATATTGGCATGATCAGAATGGAATGGCGTGGATTTTGCATTATTTGTATCTTTCTATATACAATCAAAATTCAAAACCGCAGCCATCAGAAAAATAAAGTGAACAATTCAGGAAAGGAGAGTCAGGCGATGACAAAATGCTGTAACGAGTGCCGGGCGCATGACGACAGGACTGCGAAGCTCGATGAAATAATCACCAGGTATAAGGATACCAGGGGTTCGCTGATACAGGTACTGCACGAGGCACAGGAATTGTATGGATATCTGCCGTTCGAGGTACAGGTGTATATCTCGAAGAAAATGGATATCCCGCTGGCGGAAATTTACGGAGTAGTGAGTTTCTACACGGCGTTCTCTATTTACCCGAAAGGGGAATATCAGATCAAAGTATGTATAGGCACTGCATGTTATGTAAAAGGGGCCGGAGACATACTGGACAAATTCAGGATGAAACTTTCGATAGATGTGGGCGAATGCACTGATGACGGCAAGTTTTCACTGGATTCCTGCCGCTGCTTAGGTTCGTGCGGACTGGCTCCCGTAGTAATGGTAAATGGAAAAGTTTACGCTAAAGTAACGCCGGATCAGGTAGACGATATTATTGCGGAGTATTCGGAACAGAAGAAGGGAGCGTGTACATAATGATAAAAAGCATTTTTGACATACATGACATCCGGGAAAAGACACGCGCGGACATGGCAGTCAGACTGACGCCGCAGACACCTGTAAAAGAAGGATACAGGATGCAGATCCTGGTTTGCGGAGTGGCGGGATGTCAGTCCTCGGATTCTCTTGAGATCATCAAAGAACTGGAAAAGCAGATCAGGACAGGCGGTCTGGAAAAAGAAGTGAAAGTCGTGAAAACCGGCTGCTTCGGCCTGTGCGCCCAGGGGCCGATAATGATCACATACCCGGATCAGATAACATACGTCAGAGTGAAACCGGAAGATGTGCGGGAAATAGCAGAATCGCATATAAAAGGAGGCCAGCCGGTAGAGAGGCTGCTGGCAGATGACGGAAACGGAAAAAAGATCATGAATGCCCTCCGCGATCTGACATTTTTCAAGTTGCAGAAAAAAAATGCCCTCAGGAACTGCGGCTGTATCGATCCGGAAAATATCGATGAATACATAGCCATGGACGGATACAGGGCGCTGGAAAAAGTCCTTACGGAAATGAGCCCCGAGGATGTCGTGCAGACCGTAAAAGATTCGCAGATCAGAGGCAGAGGCGGCGCAGGCTTCCCGACGGGAGTAAAATGGGGCTTCGCGGCGAGCCAGCAGGTGAAACAGAAATATGTATGCTGCAATGCCGATGAAGGCGATCCTGGGGCATTTATGGACAGGTCGGTGCTGGAAGGCGATCCGCATTCGGTTATAGAGGCTATGATCATAGCCGGTTACGCGATAGGAGCAGATCAGGGCTATATATATGTGAGAGCGGAATATCCGGTGGCAGTCGAAAGACTCGGGCTGGCAATAAAACAGGCTGAAGAATACGGCCTGCTGGGGAATGATATATTCGGCAAAGGATTCAATTTTCATCTGGAAATCAGGCTCGGCGCCGGAGCGTTCGTGTGCGGAGAAGAAACCGGACTCCTGACGTCTGTAGAAGGAAAAAGAGGCGAACCTCATCCGAGACCGCCGTTCCCGGCAGTGAAGGGAGTATTCGGCAAGCCGACAATACTGAACAATGTTGAAACATATGCGAATATACCGCTGATAATTCTCAACGGCGCGGACTGGTTTTCGAGTATAGGCACAGAAAAATCCAAAGGAACAAAAGTATTCTCGCTTGTCGGGAAAATCAATAATACCGGACTGGTGGAAGTTCCGATGGGGATGACACTCAGAGAAATCATTTATGACATAGGCGGAGGCATACCGAACGGCAAGGAATTCAAAGCTGCTCAGACCGGCGGACCTTCGGGCGGATGCATTCCTGCGAGCAGACTGGACACGCCTATAGACTACGACTCACTTGTAGATATGGGTTCGATGATGGGCTCAGGCGGGCTTATAGTAATGGACGAAGATACCTGTATGGTTGATCTGGCAAAGTTTTTCCTGGAATTCACAGTAGATGAATCGTGCGGCAAATGTCCTCCGTGCAGGATCGGCACCAAGAGAATGCTGGAAATACTCACCAGGATAACAGAAGGCCAGGGCGAGCCTGAAGATCTGGACAAACTGGAAGTACTGGCAAGGAATATCAAGGCCAGCGCGTTGTGCGGACTGGGTCAGACTTCGCCGAATCCGATATTGTCGACGATGAGATATTTCAAAGACGAATATATTGCGCATGTCGTAGACAAGAAATGTCCTGCGGGAGTGTGCAAATCAATGATCAGATATATTATCGACAGCGAAACATGCAGGAAGTGCGGCATCTGCGCGAAGAACTGTCCGGCAGAATGCATACACGGCGACAAGGAGAACGGCTATGTCATTGATCAGGATAACTGCATCAAATGCGGTACATGTCTGGCGAAATGTCCGTTCAAGTCGATATTCAACAATGCTTGAGAAAGGAGCGTAAACTATGAACAAAGTAAATATGAAAATAGACGGCATAAGCCTTTACGTTCCGGCAGACTATACGATACTGGAAGCGGCAAAGGAAGTAAACATACAGATACCGACACTCTGTTATCTTAAAGATATCAATGAGATGGGCTGCTGCCGTATGTGTATAGTGGAAGTAAAGGGCGCAAAAGCCCTCCAGGCAGCATGCGTGCATCCGGTGGCGGAAGGCATGGAAGTACTGACACATACGCCGAAAGTAATGGAGGCCAGAAGGGTGAATATAGAACTGATCCTTTCCAACCATAATTCCAGCTGCCAGACCTGCACCAGAAGCTGGATGAACTGTGAGCTGCAGACTCTGGCCAACAAGCTCTCTGTAGACACCATACGATTCGAAGGTGAAACAAAAAAGAAACCGCTGGATATAGGAGTGTCGATAGTAAGGGATCCGAATAAGTGCATACTGTGCAGAAGATGCATCAGCGTCTGTAAAAATGTTCAGACCGTCAGTGTCATAGACACTATGAACAGAGGATTCAATACAGAAATCGGAGCGGCTTTCGGAATGAAGCTGGCTGATACTTCGTGCGTAAACTGCGGACAATGCATCAACGTGTGCCCGGTCGGCGCACTTCATGAAAAAAGCGATATCGATGAAGTTTGGAATGCAATATATGATCCGGCAAAACATGTTGTGGTGCAGACTGCGCCGGCTGTCAGAGCAGCGCTGGGCGAAGAATTTCAGCTGCCTATCGGGACACCGGTAACAGGACGTATGGTATCGGCCCTGAGAATACTCGGCTTTGATAAAGTGTTCGATACGGATACCGGCGCGGACCTGACGATAATGGAAGAAGCCACGGAGCTTATTGACAGAATAAGAGGAGGCGGCAGGCTGCCGCTGATAACATCATGCTCGCCGGGCTGGATCAAGTTCTGTGAACATAATTTCCCGGATATGCTGGATAATCTTTCCTCGTGCAAATCACCACATACCATGTTCGGAGCGATACTGAAAAGTTATTATGCGGAAAAAGAAGGCATAGATCCAAAAGACATCGTCGTTGTGTCAGTGATGCCGTGCACAGCCAAAAAATTCGAGGCCAAAAGGCCGGAAATGCAGAACGGCGGATATCCGAACGTCGATGTAGTGCTGACAACAAGAGAACTCGCCAAAATGATATATGATGTAGGCATAGATTTTCCAAGCCTGGAAGACAGCGACTTCGATGATCCGTTCGGCGGCGCTACAGGTGCGGCAGTAATATTCGGGGCTACCGGCGGCGTGATGGAGGCGGCTCTCCGTACAGCGGCCGACATACTCACCGGCACCAGCGCAGACAACATAGAGTATGAAGCGATCCGCGGGCAGGAAGGAATAAAAATCGCCTCAATAAAAGTGGCGGGCATTACTCTGCGCGCGGCATGCGCGCACGGTCTCGGCAATGCGAGGAAGCTCCTGGAGCAGGTGCGCAGCAGAGAACTGGATCTTGACTTCATCGAGATCATGGCCTGTCCGGGCGGGTGCGTCAATGGAGGAGGCCAGCCTATACAGCAGGCCAACGTGCGCAACTGGCGGGACATCAAAGCAGAACGCGCCAAAGCGCTTTACAGCGAAGACCGGAAAATGTTCATCCGGAAATCGCACAACAATCCGGCGATCAAGGCGTTGTATAAAGACTATCTCGGTATGCCGGGAGGCAGCAGAGCACATGAACTGCTTCATACGAAGTACCATGAAAGACCGCTGTATAAAGAATAAAAATATCGGGCAGCGATGCTGCGCTGAGAAAGAGATGATGGCAAATGATTATATCATTTGCCATTTTTTCAATCAAATAATGCCAGTCCTTTTCTGCCGGATGAATCAAGATGGGCGCGCATGAGTTTATCGGCATGCCGGATATCTCCTTCTTCAAGTGCAGCCAGTATTTCATCATGCTCTTTCTGTATTTCGCGCATATTGACAGCGTCCTGCTGGTAGAGATGAGAAAGCACGCTGATCTGTTTGCGGCTTTTTTCAGCAGCGTCCATGAGCCGGGAATTGCCGCAGTGTCTGAAGATAACATTGTGGAATTCGTCTGAAAGAAGCAGCCATTCATCCTGTCTGCCTGATTCCAGCGCCGCGGCGGCATCCTGCTGGACATGTTTCAGCTGGGCAATGAGATCGTCCCTTGCGCCTGCAGCCCAGGCAAATCTGAGAGCCATGGAGTCGAACTCCCTGGCAAGGGCGAATATTTCGGAGGCATCATTTTTAGAAAGACTGATGACGGTCATGCCGATATTCGGCTGATATGAGATCAGTCCGTCGTCACTGAGACGTGTCAGAGCTTCTCTTATCGGAGAAGAACTGACACCGAGTCTGTTCTGTATCATTTTCAGAGTCAGCTTTTCACCCTGCTGCAGCTGCCCGGAAGTAATTTCCTCATACAATGTCTGATATACCTGTTCACTTATTGTTTTTAATCCGGCCATACGATGATCCTCCTGATAATTCTATATATGATCCGATTTGATTATACTTAAACATTATATGAAATGCAAAATAATATATGTATAACAAAATCTTACATTTTGCAAAATACATATTGCGTTTTACGAAATTTACGCATAGTATAATTTATAACTTATGTTATGAAAAAAAGCAAAATGAAAAATTTCAGAAAGGGGAACGATCTATATGAGCGAAATCAAATGGCCTTATGCCAATGAATTCGGCAAAGAGGAGAATATCGAATGCGACGTTCTGGTGCTCGGAGGCGGAATGGCAGGCTGTTTCGCGGCTATCGCGGCGGCGAGGAGAGGACTTAAAGTCGTGGTAGTGGAAAAAGGTGCCGTTAAACGAAGCGGTGCAGCAGGCACGGGAGTAGACCACTGGGAATCAGCATGCACAAATCCGTGCTCCAAAGTCACCGCAAAAGAAATAGCGGAAGCGTATGTCGACGAGCAGGACCATCTGTCCAACGGGATCGCGCACTATATCTGCTGTGAAGAAGGCTGGGACAGACTTGCCGATATGGAAGAGTTCGGCGGGAAAATCAGAGATACAGAAGATGAGTTCAAAGGTGCCGAATTCCGTGATGAAGCGACAAAGCTGATGTTCGCATATGATTACGAAAACAAATTCACACTCCGCGTGTGGGGCAAAACGTTCAAGCCGGCGATGCATGACGAGATGGAACGCCTCGGCATAAAGATATGTGATTACACAGAAGCGACATCTCTTCTGACGGCGGAAGCTGAAGGAAAAAAGCGCGGTGCCGGCGCGATAGGAATGAATGTCCATACAGGGAAAATAACAGTCTTTCATGCGAAATCCACGGTCCTCGCAATGTCGAGGCCGGCAAGGCTGTGGCTGTTCAATCCGGATCTGACGGGACTTTGCGAGTTCAGGCCGATGCAGTCGATAGGTTCGGGACATTCCATGGGCTGGAGAGCCGGCATGGAATTCACGATGATGGAGAAGAGCGTCAGGGCGGAATTTTCTGCCGCAGGGTCAAGCTTCCCTCCTTACAGCACGGGCAACAACCATAACACCTGGTATGCAGCGACAATGGTCGATTCCCGCGGAGTGGAGATCCCTTATCTCGACAGAGACGGAAACATCCTCAAGACCGTTTCCGAGAGATATCATCCTGTCAAAGGGCAGAAGTTTTTCCTCAAGGGCGGCGTCATTGACGAACCTAAATATGAATACAGGGGCCCGGAGACAATGCCGTTTGACGAACTGATGAAGCGGGGATATAAACTGCCGTTCTATGCTGACCTCAGCCGAATGCCTGAAGAGGAAAGACGTGTTATCTGGGGAATGATGATCGGGAATGAAGGCAAGACAAAAGTGCCGGTCCTTGATTATTACGAAAACAGAGGATTCGATCCGGCAAAGCATGCCATGCAGGTATACGGAACAGGATGGACTTCGGCATCATTCAGCGATGACGAAAGACAGCTGTTCGGCGCACCCGGCGGGATCATGCACGACTGGGATCTCAAAACCAATATAGAAGGCATATACGCTTCGGGAGATCAGCTGTTCGGTTCCGACTGCGCGGGTTTTGCGGCAGCAACGGGATATTACGCCGGACGCAAATCTGCGGAATGGGCGAAGAATGAATCGCTGATAGATTATGACCGCAGCCAGGTCGACGAGGAGATCGAAAGATTATACGCGCCGATGTATGTGGAAAAAGGCTACGGCTGGAAAGAACTGAATTTTGCACTGGCGAAATGCATGAAAAATTACTGCGGGGCGATCAAGAACGAGGCTCTGCTGCTGCAGGGACTTGATCTGCTGAAAAGTTACAGGGAAGAAGTCGTTCCGCAGCTAAGTGCATCGAATCCGCATGATCTGATGCGTACGCATGAGGTCCTGGACATCATGGATGTGGCGGAAATGGTTATGGAATCATGCCGCCTGCGCAAATCAAGCTCAAAAACTCTCTGCTTCACGAGAAGCGATTATCCTGAAATGGATCCTGCTGAAGACCATCATTTCATCACTATCCGCAGGGAGAACGGAAAGATAGTCAGAGGAGATGTGGAACTCGATTACTTCGGAGATCTGAAAACGGAGTATGAAAAGCACAATCAGGATTATATCGAAGGAGGGAGGAAGTAATGAAAAAAATGAACGAGATCAGGGTATCGATAGTGCCCTGCAGTGCAGATCCGATCATTTACGATGATTCCAGATGCATCGGCTGTAATATATGTACGCAGATGTGTCAGTGTGACGTGCTGCTTCCAAACACAGAAAAGGGACAGCCGCCGATCGTCGCGTGGCCGGGTGAATGTTATTACTGCGGAGCGTGCGTACTCCAGTGTCCTGTAGAGGGAGCAATAAGGCTGGAACATCCGCTGATGAACAGAACGAAATTTGTCGAGGCGATACCTGCGCCTTCAGATGTCGAATAAGGAGACAAAATGACTAAGGAAAATAAGAAAAAATTAGGCCTGATCGCCTGTATAGCAACAGGCATAGGCGCAATTATAGGATCCGGCATATTCGGATCACTTCCGGCAGAGATAAATGAGATCGACGGAGCGGTAGTACTTGCTTTTATTCTGGCAACGATATACACGCTGGCCAAAATGTTTCCTGCTGTGTATTCATCGTCGATCATTCCGGCCTCGGGAAGTTTCTTCCTGATGCCGACGAAACTGATCCATCCGGTGGTGGGACTTTACATGGCGATCCAGAATCTGCTGCAGCCTGTACTGATCTCAGTATTCGCGGTACTGTTCGCAGATTATTTCTGCTCGCTGTTCCCGGGACTTGCAGGCAGAGAGAGAATGGTCGCGGTCATCATACTTCTCGTTTATGCAGTAATGGCATATATGGGGAATTACTTGTTCGCATCTATCAATACGATCATAGTAATAGTGATGCTCGTGGCGGTATTCCTGTACATAGTAGTCGGACTGCCTCACATGAATGCCGGACAGATCACCGTGTCGGAAGCTTTCGGCAACGGCATCAAGTTCAGCTCGATAGGAGCGGCGGTTTCCGTCTTTGCTTCCTGCCTGTCAGGAGGTTCGTCAGTATCGCAGATCGCGGATGACGTCAGAAATCCAAGAAGAGATATTCCTCTCGCACTTATTCTTGCGCCGGTCATCGTCGCAGTAATATATATTCTTATGGCGGTAGTTACTCTCGGATGCATGAGCGGCCCTACGGTCACGACTCTTTCTGAGGTTGCTTCTGAGTTCCTGCCGCACGGACTCGTTGTATTCTTCATAGTCGGCGGACCTATCTGCGGAGTACTGACTTCAATGGTGCCTGTCATCATGCTCACATGCGCTCAGATACAGGCTGCTGCCGAATGTGAAGTATTCCCGAAGTTCCTCGCGAAGAAGAACAAGCACGGCGTATCCACATGGATACTTGTATATGTAATGGTGTTTGCCATCGTCTGTGCGGCCACAGGTTCGTCGTTCGGCGTGCTCATGACGGTATTCTCGGCAGTCAATGCTCTTTCGGATATCCCGACATGCATCGTGCCGTTCTTCCTGAAGAAGAAATATCCGCATGCATGTAATTATGCCGGCATCAAGTTCAACTTTATCTTTGTTTCGATCATGGCTGTCTTTGCGGCGGGAGTTGCCGTATGGCTGGCAGTTGCAGCGTTCAAATCGCTGGGCGCAAGCGTCTACATGCTCATCTTCGGATTCATGGCCTGCGCTGTAGTTTACTTCATCATCAGAATTTTCTATCTGAAGAAAAACGGCAGAAATCTCTTTGCGGAACTGAAAGTGCCATATGATGAATGGGAAGCTCGTGAAACAGAATGCAAAGCACTCGACGCGGCGGAATAATATGGTGAATTCGCCAAGGATACAGCAGGTTATCGACAGCATGAAAAGGCGTTCTCTGAAGCAGATAATCGTATCGGAGGACAGGGCGCTTTCATATCTTACGGGACACAGGGCGAACAGCATGGAACGTGTCGGCGTACTGCTGATCAAAAGCAGCGGGGAGATACATTCTTTCATGAATGTACTCTTCCGCTTTCCCGAAATAAGCGGGGCAACAACACATTACTACAGAGACGGCGAGGACCCGTACAGTCTGATCGCGGAATGTCTTGATCCGGGAGAAGTCGGTTTCGACGATACGTGGGAATCGAAGCACACGATATCTTTGCTGATGAAAAGGAATGATATCACGCCGGTGCTCGGGTCATGGCCTGTCAATGAGGCGCGGAAAATAAAAGACGCCGAGGAGCAGACGCTGCTCAGGACAGCCGCAGCAATAAACGATGATGCGGTATCATACGGTTTTTCCTGTTTCGGCGCGGACGTGACCGAGACTGAACTGGCCGGCATGATCGAAGAACATTTCTGCCGGAACGGCGGGGTCAATGTGGGACAGTATCAGGTGGTCTGCTTCGGAGCAAACGCCGCTGATCCTCACCATGTGCCTGACAGTACGACTGCAGAAAAAGGCGGCGCGGTCCTTCTGGATCTCGTGGGTCTTATCAACGGTTACTGGTGCGACATGACGCGTACAGTGTTTTACGGGAGCGTAAGCGATGAGAATCGTTTAGTCTATGATACGGTGCTGAAGTCGCAGACTGCCGGCATTGCCGCAGTCAGACCGGGAACGGCTATGAGAGATATCGATGCGGCGGCCCGCAAAGTCATCGAAGACGCGGGCTTCGGCCAGTACTTCATTACCAGGACAGGGCACGGCGTGGGTCTTTCGATCCATGAACCTCCTATGTGCGCGCCTGATTCAGATGAGATATGCAGAGCCGGCATGTGCTTTTCGATCGAGCCGGGAATATACCTGCCGGGAAAAACCGGTGTCAGGATCGAAGATCTGGTGATAGTGACAGAAGACGGATGTGAAGTCCTGACACATTACACCAGAGAACTTCAGATAATATAATAAAATGATAATGCGGAAAAGTCCTTCTTCGGCGCTGAAGAGGGACTTTTCTATTGATGTCAGTGACGTGTCTGCGCAGGTTTCGGACCGGCGTAACCTGCTGCAGAAATAATGAGAACTTCTATTAAGGAGTCAGCAGCATCTGAACTTCATACCAGGCGTCAGACCAGTCCACCAGGTTGTCTTCGTATTCCAGGGCCAGGGCGAAGGAAGGACGTTCCGGATGCGCGAACGATTTTTGCAGGATGTTGAAATCCCAGTTCTCATGCAGAAGCTGTGTCTGAAAACAGATATAATCTGCCTCAGGAAGCACAGTGTAAAACTCCCGGTCAAGTTTATGCTTTTTGTCCAGATAGATAAAATAATATTCAGGTATAAAGGCTCCGTCGAACAAAGCATCGACATCCAGAATATATCCGTACTGACGGTAAAAGTGCAGGTCGCTGCATTCGTTACTGCCTTTAAGATCAGCCAGCCGGATCTCCATATCCTCCAGCGACTCTCCATCTTTGCAGCGGATCCTTACGATATAACGTTCGGGCTGGTGCAGGGTGTAGAGGCGGCTCTTCTCGATGAGGGGATCGTCGCCGGCGTTGTTGATATAGGTAAGATAGTTGATAGTCCAGTCGACCGTCTTCATCTGACGTTTAAGTTCTGCGATCTGGCCGGTCAGTTCTTCCTTCCGGACCAGCAGGCTTTCAAACATTTTCTCATTCTGCCCGCTGCGGATCACCTCAGTGATATCATCCAGCGACATCCCCATGTCCTGCATATACCGTATCCGGTCAATGGTGTGGAACTGGCGGTAGCTGTAATAGCGGTAGCCGTTGTTCTCATCGATCCGGACCGGATTAAGCAGCCCGATCCTGTCATAGTAACGCAGAGTCTGGGTTGAGATTCCGAGAAGCTTCGCAGTTTCTCCTATTGTGTAGTACTCTTTCATGCCGATCCTCCCTCATCTGTCAGCGATTCATTGAGCACAGTCTGACGTTAATATTATACAGGAACGGGAGCGCGATGTCATGTTCAGGTACTGCATTTTTAAGAGGAAAATACGGCTTTTCATGTTCAAAATAATACAAATTTTTATTTAAATTGGGTTATTGACATTATTCTAAGTATAAGATTTACACTGAAAAAAATAAAAGGATCAAAATATATAGAAGGAGATGTAATACATGACTTACAGAACTGACACAGAGGTACTCTATCAGGGAACTTCCCCGCAGGGTATCATCAGAAATCCGGAAACACCGGCGATCTATCCGTCGACTGCATACATCCTTGACGATATGGAGGATTATGTCTTCGCGGACAATGGCGGCAGATACTATTACAACAGATCGGCCAATCCGAACCGGGATGAGCTCGGTGCAGCGATTTCATTTCTGGAGAAGGGGGAGAAAACCCTGATCTGCTCCTCCGGCATGGCAGCAATTTCAACTGTTCTGCTTTCTCTGCTGAAGAGCGGAGATCATGTCGTAATGAGCAAAGCCATCTACGGCGAGACGATCGAACTCGTCCAGATGATCATTACGGGATTCGACATCGAAGTCACTTTTGCGGATTTTACTGATCCTGAAGAGGTGAAAAAGGCAGTAAAGGCGAACACGAAAATGTTCTATACCGAGATCATTGCCAATCCGCTGACTCTGATTACTGACCTGGACGCAATTGCGGCGATCGCCGGAGAAAACAATATTCTCACGATCGTTGACAGCACTTTTACCACACCGTTTGTCTACCGGCCGCTGGAGCATGGAGCCGATCTGGTCCTGCACAGCATGACCAAGTATTTCGGCGGGCACAGCGATATTACCGGCGGATGCATTACTGCCTCCACAGAGCTGATCGACAGAATCTATCCTAAATATCTGTTGCTGGGCTGCTGTCTGGATCCTGTCAGTTCCTGGATGACCCTGCGTTCTATTAAGACCATGAGCATGAGGGTCAGGACTCAAAATCAGAATGCTGTCAAAATCGCACAGGCTCTGGCGCAGGATCCGCATGTGAAAGCTGTCTACCATCCGAGTCTGCCGGATCATCCTCATCATGAGCTGGCTTCCAGAATTTTCGATACAGATTATGGATATGGGGCAATGCTGAGTTTCTGCCTGGAGGATGACCATGAAAAGGTCGCCAAATTCATGAAGAGCCTGAAGCTTATCTGCTACCTGGGGACCCTGGGCGGAATGCGTACTACGTTCACTCATCCAAGGACTGCTTTCGTAAACAATTTCTCAGGCGAAGAACTGGACCGTATGGGTCTGGCTGAAGGACTTATCCGGATCTCTGTAGGGGCAGAGGACAGCCGTGACCTGATCGCAGACTTTACGCAGGCACTCGCCGCCATGGATGCCTGAGAGCAATGACAGACTGACTATTTGATCGATTCAAAAGAGTACTGCGGCTGTTGCCGCAATAACAGGGGTATGAAGATTACTGCCATTTCATTGTTATTAAACAGAAGGAGTATCATATGAAAAATAAGATCAACTGGAAATCCGTTTTTACCGTAATGGGGGCGGTACTCGCCTTTAACATTGGTACCGGTTTTGCTACCGGACAGGAAGTAATGCAGTACTTCTCGGTCTTCGGCTGGTGGTCGATCCTGACCGGCGCCGCATTTGTCGTCACCATGGCATACGGGATCTACTGCTTCGCTTATGCGTCTGAGAGATTCAATCTTACGACAGGCGAAGCAGTTCTGAAATATTATCTGGGCAATACGGTCGGCACTATCATCAATTATTTCTACATCTTCTATCTCTATATGTGCGTCATCGTCATGTATTCCGGCGCTGCCTCTTCACTCAATGAGCAGTACGGAGCTCCGACGTGGGTCGGCGCGGCGATCATCGCGGGCCTCTGCTGCCTGACAAGCCTGTTCGGTCTGAAGAATATCGTCAACGTCATCAGTAAAATCGGTCCTGTCCTGATCCTCATCGCCCTCGTCGTCTCCCTTATAACGGTCGTACAGGGCATCACCAGCGGAAGCCTTATCGAAGGCGCGAGAATAGTTGCCGAAGGCAAGATCAAGCACATGCAGGCTTCAAACAGCTGGCTCATCGCCGGCGTCATCTTGGCCACAAGCACGATCCTCTGGTATCCGAACTTCGCCGTAGAGCTCAAGCAGGAAAACAAAATGAAAGACCTGATGATCGGACAGATCATCGGCAACGGCCTGGTCGGCGGAGCTGAAATTCTCATGGCTCTGGCAATGATCGCGAATATCGCGGTGGTAGCAAAATTGAATGTTCCGTTCCTTTATATCGCCAGCCAGATATTCAGCGGATTCGGCGCGATCTATGCAATCATGATCTTCATGGCGTTGTTTACTACGACTTGCCCGCTGCTCTGGTCCTCGATCACACCGTTCGCTAAAGACGGTACGAAAAAATACAAAATACTCATCGTTGTCGGCACTGTGATCGGATTTGTCGTCGCGATGGTGGTTCCGTACGATGTCATCATGAACTATGTATGGGTCATCTCCGGCTGGGTCGGCCTGGGTGTAACGATCGTCATGGTTCTCCGTGTGATCTACAATCGCGTCAAGTACGGAAAGAATTATAATCTGCCGTCGGCTGAGTGATCGGCGGGCAGAAAATACCGCTGTAAAGCGGAACATACATGATATAATCGGGGCTGCTGCATTAAGGAATGAACTATTCCTTAATGCGGCAGCCCTTTGCTTTTTCCTGCCGGAAATATGTGAACTGTTTCTAGACGGATGCGGCAGTGACTTCTGCTGATGTCTGGCTGCCTGTGAAGTATCCCGAAGCAGTAACTTTGACAGTAATTTTGTGTCCTGCATTAGACGAAGTTACTTTGTAAGAACCGGATGTTGCGCCGCTGATCGGCGTTCCGTTTTCATACCATTGATATGAAACTGAATTAGATGCGTCCGCAGGAGTGACCGATGCGGAAAGTGTGCTGCCGATCGCAGCTTTGCCGACGACCGCTTTGCCGTCGATAAGGATCGCTACGGATTTTACTGGTGCAGTAATGCCGCTGATCGTGTTGGTCGTTACATTTCCGGAATATGTCCGGACGCCTGTTATTACCGCATATACCGAAGCACCGGCATCAGCTGTCTGCAGTGTGTAAGTGTTTCCTGTCTCACCGGCGATAGCTGAACCGTTCCTGTACCACTGTACTGTGTAATCGTTCGCTGTACCATATGTGAGTTTAGTGCCCGAGTTCCATGCTGTGACAGTGAGCGTATCGTTCGCCGCATAAACTGATCCTGCGCTTCCTGTCAGAGATGCGCTTGTGATTTTTCTGCCTATATTAACTGAAGCAGACGCTTCTCTTGCAGAATATTTTGTGACGCCTGATTTTACAGTCGCGGTGACTTTGTATGTTCCGGCAGCGGAAGGGGTGTATGAAGCGGATGTGCTTCCGGTCAGCGCCGTGCCGTTTTTGAACCACTGGTAAGTAACATCTCCGGAAGCTGCCGAAGGCTCGACTACAGCAGTCAGCGTATCGCCGAGAGCCGCAGTGTCAGAATTCCTGATAAAAATGCTGATGCCGTTTTTGACAGCTCTGGCTGCCGGACTGGTGACTGTGCCGGCATAGCCTTTTGTGCCTGTGACTGTGCAGGTAATGATCTTGCCTGCTTCAGCTGAGGTCAGAGTGTATGAAGCGGAGGTGGCTTTGCTGATAGCTGTGCCGTTCGCGTTCCACTGATAAGTGACTGAAGCGCCGTTCACATCCGCAGTCAGTGTGTCGCCGACTACAGGTGTGTCATTTTCAGCAGATGTCCTGCCGCTCATGCCGGAAACCGTAACTTCAGAAACGATTTTTTGCGTTACTGCAACAGTGGCCGCTGATGTTACTGTACCGGAATATGATCCGGTTCCGGTTGCCTTGACGATGATATGTCTGCCTGCTGCCAGGGCACCGTCAACTTTGTAGACATTTTCGTCTGCACCGCTGATTGCAGTCTGAGTCGTTCCGGAAAGAAGGTACCACTGGTATTTGACCGTGGCTCCCGCAGGTTTGACCTGCGCTTTGAGAATATCGCCGGTCTGTATTTTAGTGTTTACGCCGGTCGAAAAATTGTTTACGGAAACTGATGTGAGTGCTGTCACGGCGGCAGCGTTTTTAACAGTGATCTTTACTTTTTTCAATTGCTTCCCGTACGTGGCCTGAATAACTGCTTTGCCGGGGCGTATTGCTGTAACGACAGTTTTTTTGCCTTTGGTTTTGGAAATCGAAGCGATTTTGCTGTTGCTTGTAGACCATTGTACTTTTTTGTTTGCCTTGATGACTTTTGCTGATCCGACATAAACCGTGGCTTTGGCCGGCGTAATTGTAAATGCTGCAGCATTTGCAGCCTGAGTATACGCCAGTGCAGGCGTAAATGCGATCGTGCAGGCGACTGCCAGAATTATGGCAAGAGTGCGTCTGGTGACTGAAGTTCTGGTATGAACCATTTCTTTACCTCCCAATTATTATGTAATGACTTATTTTGCATGGTAAAACCAGTCTATCACAATGATTGTTCAGTGAAATGACGTACTTGAAATATTAGAGTAACAATATCGTCACTCAAAGATCATTAAGATGTTGATTTTCTTTTTCTTCGGCGGCAGCCTTTTCCCTGTCGGAGCATTTAATCTATTCTTCAGGTACAAAAGCTTATACGCGATGAGAGGTGATGTGTTATGATGTTTCGGGTGAGAGCCTGCAGAAGAGGTTAATAAATATTGCGGCAGCAGTTTATAGAGAGAGGAAGAAACAAACATGGCAAAACTTGAGCAAACTATAACCGGCGATTTTGATACGCTGATAAAAATAATAGAGGACGGAATCGTAGCAGGAAGTACATCGGCTTCGCTGGAAGATCACAGCGATTTTGTCGAAGGAAACACACGCTGCAGCGTTCGTGTATTCGAAAGATACAGTGCTGTCGGCGGGAACAGAGTAAGCATGAATGTTACGCTGTTCCAGGACGGCGATAAACCTGTTCATTTATCGGCTATCACTTCCGGAGGCAGTCAGGCGATCTGGTACAAAATTAATACGCTCGGTGAAAACGCATTCCTCAAATGCATTGTGCAGCTAATGCAGGAGTATGAATCTGCCCAAAAGGATAAATAAGTAAATACTGGTATTTCTGTTTTCACGTGCACACCCGTTTACTGTTCAGTGATAGACTATATACAGGGTGTTTTATATATGTTCGGGGTATTTAAATCATTGAGAGGAATGAGATGAGTATTAGATGCAGGAAAGGAAGTATCATAATGGCTGTCATGACGGTGATAGCCGTTGCTTTCCTGTTTTCGGATCTGACGCGGCTGCCGCATCGCAGCCCGCAGAGATAAGTGGTGCTCTGTTAATGAGAAAATTGATTGTTGAGAAAGGCCGGTGATGAGATGAAAGATTTTCTGATCGATAATGTCAGCAGTATTCTTCTGGGTGTGATCCTGGCTATTGCCCTGGTGATATGCGTAGTACAGCGCATTAAGATGCACAGGCAGAACAAGAAATACGGATTCAATGAATACGTAAATGAGGATCATGGCAAATCTGAAACAGCAGCGGATATTATGAGTAATTCTGTATTAAAGGATCTGCCGCCGAGCGTGACAGGGGTCCAGCCGATGAAAGCATGTATGGATCCGGATATTTTGTCTGACAAAGAACCTGTCGTCAGGCAGGTGGATTATCGTACAACGAAATGAGGTGAGGGCAAAATGTCCAAGAAAATAACTAAAGCTATACAGAGCATGTCGATCAAATCGTTCCGCGATGCACGCATGGAAAACGGAACGGTGATCTGCGATGTTGCCGTACCTGAGGTTCTCTCCGGAGAACTGATGAAGATGACAGGCGGACGGGCATATGCTTTGCGCGCAGTATTCGATCCTGCGGAAAAAGAATACCATTACTGCCTGATCACAGACCGCAATACAATAAAGTGCGACGATAAAATCAAGTGTCCGATGATGGATGATCTTATGGCGGCATACATTATAAGCTGCAAGGATCCGGATTTCCCGGAACCTAAATTTTCGGAGAGGAGACTGCAGGAAGAGAAGCCTATGTCTGATGACCTGCGAAGAGCGTTCATAAGTGAATCCGCAGCGGCAGGGAGATGGCGATGAAACGGAGACTTTTGATTCTTATCCCCTTGATTATTATTTGCATTGCAGTCGTCCTGGCGTTTACTGCCGGGAAGGATAATGTTGTCAAGCCGATCAAGCTGAGTAATTCTGAGCAGACTGTTTTCGATCTTTCCTCAGGATATAATGATTCCGGTATTTACTCTTATTCCGCAGATACGAAAACGATCAGCAGGGGCATAATAGCTCTGGAAGTATTGTCCGGCAAGGGCAAGTGGCAGGTACAGGATCAGGCTGAGTGGAAAATAAAAAAAGGTGAAGGGAATGCCGATTTCTACGTGGGATACACGCCGGGCAAAGGCGGGTTCTTTAAAATGAAAACGAAGAAGGTCGGGCAGCGTTTCGATTTCCCTGTCCGCGGCACATCCGGAAAAGGGTTCCGCCTGGTTCAGGATCAGACCTGCAGGATAAAGAAGGGCAGAAAGATCGCGTTGATGATGTTCACGGGCAGCGATGCGGGCACGGACAGCGGTATAATCAATGAATATTATAAAAGTAAAGCTTTGACGAAATACGGCAATATAGTGGCTGTAACAATAGAATTTGAATAACGCATCCGATTGGCGCGAGCCTAAGGCAGCAAGGAATCGCAGGTACGTTTTTAGCCGGATGAATCAGATCGCGCAGCAATCCGGGGACTCCGGGATGCTTGATGGAATGAGTGAAGTCGAATGTTGCATGTTTGGGCGTACTAAAAAACCCTCATGCAGACGAGCTTTTACGCCCGCCTGCATGGAGGGTATCGGTTCAGATTATTATTTGAGTGCCGCTGTGATGATCGCCATCGAGTAAACTTCCTCGGCATTGCAGCCTCTTGAGAGGTCGTTGATCGGAGCGTTCAGGCCCTGAAGAACAGGTCCGAATGCATCAAATCCGCCTAATCTCTGGGCAATTTTGTAGCCGATATTTCCTGCGTTGATGTCAGGGAATATGAATGTGTTTGCCTGGCCGGCAACTTTTGATCCCTTACATTTTGTCTCTGCAACGACTGGGGAAACAGAAGCATCGAACTGGAGCTCTCCGTCTACTGCGAGATCAGGAGCCGCCTTTTTGATCTTTTCTGTGGCATTTCTCATTTTGTCAACCGAGTCGCCTTTGCCGGATCCCTTTGTTGAATATGAAAGCAGGGCAACTTTTGGATCCAGGCCGAATATTTTCGCTGTCTTTGCGGATTCAATGGCCGTTTCTACGATTGCATCTTCATCGGGATCGATGTTGATAGCGCAGTCGCCCATAGCGAGTATTTCTTCTTTTCCGTCTTTTTCTCTTATCATAATAAAGCAGGATGATACGATGTTGTTGCCCGGCTTAGTTTTGATAAGCTGCAGAGCCGGTCTAACTGTATCTGCTGTGGAGTATGTTGCACCTCCAAGCAGTGCATCGGCAACGCCTATTTTTACGAGCATTGTTCCGAAATAATTGCCCTTCTTAAGAGCATCTCTGCACTGTTCCTCGGTCATTTTCCCTTTTCTGAGTTCAACCATCTGGCTGACCATTTCGTCCATCTTCGGATATGTTTCCGGATCGAGGATGTCAAGACCTTCGATATCGAAACCGCCTTCTTTGGCAGCTTTGTTTACTTCGTCAACGTTTCCTACCAGGATAGGTGTAAGGAATCCACCTTTTTTAAGTCTGTCAGCTGCTGACAGGATCCTTGGATCCGGGCCTTCTGTAAATACGATCTTTCTTGGGTCGTTTTTAAGTACTTCGATTAAGTTTTCAAACATTATTTGCACTTCCTTTTCTTATATAATTCGCAATTTCATACGTCAGATTATATATCATTAATAGCCGATAAACAAGTAATAATGTCAAAGTCCGGCCCGCGGAGGCTTTGCACCGCCGTGTCAATACAATAATAAGATAAACTGTAATGAAGTAATAATGAGAATCGATTCTGTTGATAAGGCGGGGAATATAAATCGGGCCGCTCACTGTTCAGAAGTTCGCATGACTCCTGAACAGTGAGCGTTTGTATAATGATGGGCAGAATACTCCAAAGGCCATCGCAGCAGCAAAGGACGGAAAATTGAAAATACTCGATCCGAAACTTTATAAGGAATTTTTGGGGAAAGCTAACTACCAAAAATAATTCATTTAGACAAAACCGTTGACTTTTACACAAAATAGTCACATTATTGTTTTGAAAAAGGGGACGATAAGAATGAAATATGAGGACGCATACAACAAGCTGAATGCAATCGAACGGCAAAAGATATCACAGGCGGTTTATTTCGGACATGAGAATCCGGTAGACGGAGAAGCAGCGTATAAAGTATTTGACGAATGGAACAGAAAAGGATCTGAAGAAAAATATTCAATAATGGAAGAAATGCAAGAAGAGCTTAACGAGAAGATTGCAGCAGACAATCCATTTCCACTAGAAGATGATATATACTTTGTATAGATGGGCAGACGCCACACGGCGTCTTTTTTCGTATGGCTTATAAGCCTATTGAGCGCGCGAAGTGCGCGAAACAAAACCCACCCGCTATGCGGCAATGTTGTTAAGTTAAGAAACCAATCGAAGAAAGTCTCTCGTATTAATTATCATAAGAGAGGCTTTTCGTTAATTTGCTCATTTTAGCAGATTTCATTGTACGACAAAATAGACAGCAAGCTGTTGCCTGACTTTATTTTTCTTGATTTTTATGATGTTCTATACATGAAATTCACTGGTGCTTTTACAGATTTCTTTTTGCGAGGATAATGCCTATTGGGGCGAATAGGTGATATGTTTCTCGCCAGCAGAATTTCTACAGATGGAGGGTCAACCCCTCCAGTCAAGAGTTTTTTAACAATATTTGCAGCCGTAGAAATCTGTATTTGATATTCATATTTTATACTTTTTTTCTTTATTGTAATGCAACCTGATATCACGATTGTCATATTGTACATTATTATTCCGGCATATATTTCCTGCGTGACAAACTTGCTTTTTCTGGAATGAAATTTCAACAATCTAGGCTTTGAGTTATCTTCCCACAAGTTACGGCACAATTATGCAACTAATTATCTGCTAGATCACTATGAAAAATACGGGTATTTTGATACGTACACGCTCATGATATTACTAGGGCATGAAGAAATCTCTACTACTGATAGATATGTCCATTTTGTTAAACAATATATCGCAACTCGTCAACGTGTTTCTCATTTAGATAAAGTGTTTCTAGATTGTGATGATAGCAAACAAAAAAAAACCCTAGAAGATTGATATTCTAAGGTTTCTTATTTGGTACACCAACAGGGGTTCGAACCCTGGACACCCTGATTAAGAGTCAGGTGCTCTGCCAGCTGAGCTATTGGTGCATATTGCCGGCGCGGAACGGGGTTTTTCTCGTTTCAGCGCATTAAAAATAATATCATTAAGAAAGGTGTATGTCAACCGGAAAATCGGAATAATATTATCTTTTATGCGGGGTTATTTTAACTATTTACAAAAAAACACCCGATGCTATAATCAATTTATAACAGGGTTTACGGGGAGGAAACAGCTGTGAACATGAGAATCAGACGATGTGCGGATATCGCGTGTGCAAGTCTGCTTGCCATACTGATAATGTGTTTATTGATACCGGTGCATGCTGATGCGGCGTCAGATGCGAAGACTGTGCGCATCGGCTTTTTTGAATTCTCGGGATATCATATGATTGCAAAAGATGGTACGAAAAGCGGATACGGTTATGATTTTCTGCAGAATATGGGCCGTTATACCAACTGGAAATATAAGTATGTAGGATATAACAAAAGCTGGGCAGAAATGCAGGAGATGCTGAAGGACGGCAGGATAGATCTGCTGACATCGGCGCAGAAAACTCCCGAGCGTGAAAAATATTTTGCTTTTTCCAGCAAGCCGATAGGTACGAGTTCAATTATTCTGACTGTCAAAAGCGGAAATGATAAGATCATTGCGGGCGAATATTCGACATATGACGGCATACGCGTGGGTCTTCTGCGCGGGAGCAGCAGAAATGAGACCTTTAAAAAATATGCCGCGAAAAAAGGCTTTTCCTATAAGGCTGTATATTTCGACAATACTGACTCGATGACGCGGGCTCTTCAAAAAGGGAAGAAAGTTGATGCGCTGGTTACGAGCAATCTGAGGCAGACCAAAAACGAATGGATATATGATCAGTTCGGGTCTTCGGATTTTTATGTAATGGTACGCAAAAGTGATACGAAACTGCTGAAACAGGTGAACAGAGCTATCAGGCAGATGGATGAAAACTCTCCGGGCTGGAGGGTCGAGCTGAGGAATGAGTACTATAAAGCGGATACCGGCGATGAAATATCATTTACGGCGGCGGAAAGAAAATTCATTAAGAATTCTCAGAAAAAAGGCAAGGTATATACGGCTATCGTGAATCCGGACAGAAATCCGTATTCTTATTTTGAAAATGGCGTGGCGAAGGGCATAATGCCGGATATTTTCAAAGAAATAGAAAAACGGACGGGCCTCAAATTCAAAATTCTAAATACTGAAAGCAGGGCGGATTATTTTCAGTGCGTGAAGAACGGGGACGCTGATGTGCAGATAGACGCGATTTTCGATTATTACAGCGCGGAAAAGAACGGCTATAAGCTGACTGATTATTATCTTTCTACGCCTATTTCAAAAATTACCCGCAAGAATACAAAATGGAGCAATAAAACAGTTGCGGTGCTGAAGCTGAGCAACAGTGAGAAGTTTTACCGGAAAAGTATCGATGAGGCTGCTCGTATCATAACCTTCGACACTATAAAAGAATGTGCGGATGCAGTAGCCGCCGGAAAAGCAGATGCTGCGTATTACTACGCCTACAGTGCGAGAACACTTGCAGACAGTGATGTCAGGAACCGTCTGACTGCGACCATCATGCCGCAGTACACGGTCAAGTTTGCCGTCGGAGTATCGGAGAGAGAGCCGACATTACTGCTTACAATATTGAATAAAGCCGTGAACAGCGTACAGGGTGATTATGCCGAACAGGCGGTTCAGAAAAACACGCAGGAAGACAATGCAAACACTTCTATTATTGGGTTTATATATGCACATCCTCTGGCAGCCATCGGACTCATGATCATGCTGGCGGCATTGGCAGCTCTCGGATTGCTGGCAGGATACCGCAAGCGCAATCTTACGACAATCAGCAGAAAAAACGATGAGCTCGCGGCTGCAGTGGAAGCGGCTGACAGAGCAAATGCGGCCAAGAGCGAATTCCTGTCACGAGTGAGCCATGAGATAAGGACGCCGATGAATGCTATTGTCGGTATAGCTTCGATAGCGGAGGACCATACGGAAGAACCGGAGAAGATGAAGGAATATCTCGGTAAGATAGCCAATTCATCGCATGTGCTGATCAGCATCATAAATGATGTTCTTGACATGTCGGCAATAGAAAGCGATAAGATCCAGATCGGCTGCGTACCGTTTGACCTGTCGGAAACTATTGATATGATCACATCGATATACGGGGTGCAGTTCGCTGAAAAAGATGTTGCTTTTTCCGTTGATGATTTCACAGTGCATAAATCGCTCAAAGGCGATCCGCTGCGGCTTAATCAGATATTGGTGAATCTTATTTCCAATGCGTATAAATTCACAGATGAAGGCAGCGTGAACCTGACAGTAACCGAACAGATGTCGGGAGATGACGCGGTAATGATCAGGTTCGTTGTTGCCGATACCGGCTGCGGCATGTCGGATGAGCTGATGGGGCGTCTGTTCCAGCCGTTCGAGCAGGAAAGCCCGGAGACAGCGCGCGAGCGCGGCGGGAGCGGGCTCGGTCTTTCGATTGCCAAGCGTCTGACAGAACTGATGGGCGGCACAATAGCGGTAAATAGCAGAAAGAATGAAGGCACTATTTTCACGGCGGAACTGCCGTTTACGGTAGACACGGCGCGTGATAGCGCTGATGTGCCTGCATATAACGACAGGCAGCAATATATGTTCGGGGGTCTTCGAGTACTTCTGGCAGAGGATAATGAAATCAACAGAGAAATCGCGACCCAGCTGCTCGCTGCTGCGGATATCAGGTCGGACATCGCGGAAAACGGACAGATAGCTTATGAAAAATTCTCCGCTTCGGAGGAAGGTACTTACGATGCGATTCTAATGGATATGCAGATGCCGGTAATGGACGGATGTGTGTCGACTGCGGCAATAAGGTCATGCGGCCATCCTCAGGCTAAAACGATACCGATCATTGCCGTTACGGCGAATGCGTATTCAGAAGATATTAGAAAGTGTATGGATGCTGGAATGAACAGCTTTATTTCGAAGCCGTTCGATCCGAGACGCCTGTATTCGGAAATAGCGAGATGGTGCACATGATTCTTTGCTGATAAGCTGTAAAAGGTTTTATAATATCTCTAAGCGGACTGATGCGGCGGCTTGGAGATATTTATTTTGCGTGACCGTATGATTGTGCCGGCCGGACAAAAAAACGTCAGTAAATCCAATTGCTGCAATGGACGAGCGTGAGATTATATTGTATAATGATATATGTTTATTCACAGCCGGGAGCATATGGCTCGGAGAGGGAAGGAAATCGGGAATGTATCGACTTGCTGAAATCATGAAAGACCCTGTATTCATCGCCGCAGCGCTTGCTGTTCTGGTGCTTTTTGTTGTGATAATACTTATTGTTTACAGTCATAAGACGAATATACAGACGCGTACTCTAAGGAGCATCGACAAGCATATTGCTGATGGTGTGTCAATGCCGGCAGTGCCGGCGGCTTCGGAAACAGCGGAAGCGGGAATGGCGGAAATCGCAGAGACGGCGGCCGTGCAGGATGCTTCTGCGGATGATGCGTCCGCGGATATGTCGATCGAGGAGCTGGCGGCTAAGGCCGCTGAAGACGCGCGCCGCGCGGAAGAACTGCGGGAGGAAAAAGCGCGTGAAAAGCGGAGCCGTATGTATAATGTAGGTAAAAGCGGAAAGGTTTACTCGAAAGAGGAACTCGAAGCGCTCATCAAGAACTGATAAGGGGCAGTGTATATGTATTGCAGAAATTGCGGACATGAAGTATACGAAGGTGATAAGTTCTGTGAAAATTGCGGAGCTATGATCAGGCGCGCAGAAGAGTCTGAAAAGGCTCCGGCAGATGAATTCGGCTGGAACGTCCATCAATTCCCGGAGCATGCAGAAGAAACTCCTGATGAAGAGCAGAGCGGGGAACAGCAGAAAAAGTCGGTCGAATTTGACTGGCAGACTGACAAAAGCGAGTTTCGCGGCAAACCCGGAATGGATGAAGTAGCGTTTGCGCCGTACCTCAGAAAAAAGGAAGAGTTTCGCGGATTTAAAAGCGACGAAACAATAAGACTTGAAAGAGAAGCGGCTGAAAGAGCTGCTGCGGCGGCGAAGGCTGCCGAGGAAGAGGCAGATGCACAGCAGCGCAAAGCTGCCGAAGATATAGAAGCTGAAGAACGCGCCGCAGCAGAAAAACGTGCGGCAGCAGAAGCGGAAGCGGAAAAAGAGAGGCTCAGGGCCGAGGAAGAGGAAATACAGCGCAGGCTCGAGATCGAAGCCAGAGCCAAGATCGAAGCGGAGAGAAGAGCTGCTGAAGAAGCGGCCAGAGCTGCTGCTGAAAGTGCGGCGGCAGAGGCTGCGGCTGAAGCACGGAGAACGGCTGCAGTACAGCCGGAAGCTGTTGCGGCTAAAGATGAGCCGGAGGATATCATAAAAGGAAAAGAACTTGAAGAAGCTTTGTTCAGCGACATGCGCGCTTCAGAGAAGACTGACGGAAACATTGACAAGTTCTATACATTCAATAAGAAAAATGAGGAGTTCCAGAAGCTTCTTGATAAGGAATACGAAAAATTCAGCAATGGACGCACTGTTATAGATGATAAGGAATTCGAGCAGAGCGTTGTTTCTGTTTCAGCTACAGACAGAGCAGCTGATGCTGCTGTTGAAGAAACAGGTGCAGAAAAGCCTGAACATGTAAGAGAAATGGAACGCGCGCGGGCAGTGTTTTTCGCAGATGATATGGATGCTGAACTCGGACTGGACAATCAAAGCCGGGAGAATAATAAGGAAGAAGATTTTTCGGGCATCGAAACCGCGGGCATGGCTGCAGCAGCCGGGCTTGAACTGTTCCCGGACAAAACCTTTTCGGAAACTATTTCGGAATCATCGACAGATACTTCGTTTGCAGCGATGCAGCCTGATCAGATGATCACTGATGATGAGCCGGAAACTGATGATGAATCAGAGACAGAAGGCGAAGAGGAGCCGGAAAAGACCGGGGAGCCTGAGGAAACGGAAGCTGAAGAGGAGCCGGAAGAAGCCGGGGAGCCTGAGGAAACGGAAGCCGAAGAGGAGCCGGAAGAGACCGGGGAGCCTGAGGAAACGGAAGCCGAAGAGGAGCCGGAAGAGACCGGTGAACCTGAGGCAGCAGCGGTACAGGAACCTGAAACGGCAGAAGAACCCGAACGGGAAGCCGAAGCAGAAGATGATGACAATGAAGAATACGGCGATGATGATGAAGAAGATCATCGCAGCGGCCGGGCAGGCAGGATCGTCGTAGGAATTTTGATAGTAGTTATATTGGCGGAACTCGCGTTTCTGGGAATCAGATTTCTTGCGCCGGAAAGCAGCATTGCAGTCAGGATGGACAGCATAGCGGACAAGATAGTTATGATGATAAAAGGAGACGATACATCGAGCACACAAACGCAGACAGTTACGGCTATGATCGAGAGGATATAGTGTGTTGCGACAGGAGGAAGATTTAAGTGGATAACAATAACAAAGACAACGTTTTCCAGTTCGGGAAGAAAGACAAACCGAAGAGGGAAAAGAAACCTAAAGAGAAAAAACCGAAGAAGGACAAGAAAAAGCTGAGCGGGAAGATCATCGCGCTCATTGTTGTAGTTGTGATACTTCTGTTTATCAGTCTTGTCACATTCTTTACGGATCTGCTGTGGTTCGATGAACTCGGATATCTGAGCGTGTTCCTGAAGAAGCTGATCACGATACTGGAAATAGGCGTCCCGACGTTCATCATTATGACGGGTCTGTCCTACATATATTTCAAGCATATCAGAAAGAATTATTACAAGAGTATTGCGACGACAGATTTTGAAACTGTAAAGAAGATCAATCTGATTTCGGGAGGACTGGCAGCGATATTCGGCTGCATTATTACGTATTTTGCCGCGTCGCAGCTGTGGTTCAAGATGCTGCAGTTCAGCAACAGTTCAAGCTTCGGAAAAACCGATCCTATGTTCGGACACGATATTTCGTTTTACGTGTTCAGGCTTGATTTCATATCTGAAGTCGTTTCGCTGATCATTGTCGTGCTTGTAGTATTTATAATCATGACGCTCATCTACTATCTGATGCTGATGAACGACAAAGGACCGAAGCTCCGCGAATACAAGCCGGGCGAGAACGCAGGGGCCGATTTCAGCGACTTCGACAGAGAAAAGAACTCGGATCCGTTCACGCAGAATATCGGTGATGACAATCCGTTTAACCGCACACATGGCACGGGAGGCAAATTCGGAAATGTCGGCGATATGTTCTCAGGTGCGTTCGGAGGAGCTTTCAATCCGTTCGGGAATAATCAGAAGTCCAGGCCGGCGCCTAAAAAAACACGTGAAAAATCGGCTATGGGTGAGGATGAGTTCAAGGAACTCTTTGAAGTGGCCAAAAAGCAGCTTATCATTGTAGGCGTGATCTTTTTCATAATGCTGGGTGTTCATTTCCTTCTGAAATCATACACACTGCTTAGTGCTCACACAGGTGCCGTTTACGGTGCAGGGTGGACAGATGTCCATATTACGCTGAATGTTTACAGGATCCTCATGGTTCTCTCATTTGTCGGCGCGCTGGGTGTGATCTATGGAATCGTGAAGAAAAAACCGAGACAGATACTAACCGTCCCTGTAATTATGATCTGTGTCGGACTTATCGGTGTCGTTGCATCGGCTGTCGTTCAGAATTTTGTCGTATCTCCTGACGAAATTTCCAAAGAAAGCAAGTATCTGGAGAGAAATATAGAATATACGCAGGCCGCGTACGGGCTGAACAATGTGGATGTGAAGTCATTCTCGGCAACCGGGTCGCTGACTGCGGCGGATATTAAGGCCAATGATCAGACGATACAGAATATCAGGATCAATGATTACAAGCCGGCAGAGAAATTTTATAATCAGACTCAGAGTATCAGACAGTATTATGACTTTGCCGATATAGATGTAGACAGATATATTATCAATGGAAAGAAGACTCAGGTCTTCCTGTCTCCGCGTGAAATAAATGAAGATAAAATTTCCGATACATGGCTGAACAAGCATCTGAAGTATACGCACGGATACGGACTGACAATATCGAGAGTCGACAAGATCACGGCTTCCGGACAGCCTGATATGCTGCTTCAGGATATTCCGCCGGTTTCGGATATCAATATATTCAAGATCACAAGACCTGAAGTTTATTTCGGCCAGATGACGAATGATTATCTGGTGGTCGGCACGGATGAGGACGAATTCAATTATCCTGACGGCGATGCGAACAAGTACACGCGTTATGAAGGTTCTGCGGGCATCAATATGACTCCGCTGAACAGAGTGCTGTTTGCTATGAGAGAGCACAGTCTCAAGCTTCTGGTGTCATCGAACATCGACAGCCAGTCGAAGATCGTCATCAACAGGAACATCAAGAAGAGAGTACAGACGATCATGCCGTATCTGAGATACGACAAGGACCCGTACATGGTCACAGTAAAAGGAAAACTTTACTGGATCATCGATGCTTACACGCAGTCGAGCAATTATCCGTATTCGGAGCCTTATTCGACGGGCACATCGACGAATTACATCAGAAACTCGATCAAGGTGGTCATTGACGCTTACAGCGGCGATACGGATTATTACATCATAGATTCGACGGATCCGATCGCGCAGACATATAAGAAGATATATCCAAAGCTGTTCAAGGATTTCAATGAGATGCCGGCGGCACTGCAGGCTCACATCAGATATCCGAATACACTGTTTGACATACAGGCGAGAGTTTATGAGAAATATCACATGAATGACGTCAAGGTATTCTATCAGAAAGAGGATATGTGGGCTATTTCGGATGAGATATACGGTACTGACGAGCAGGAAATGGAGCCGAATTACTACACGCTGAGTCTTCCGGGCAAGGATGAGGATTCGGTCGAATTTGTCAACTCGATACCTTATACGCCGAAAGACAAAAAGAACCTCACTGGTCTGCTGATAGCACGGAACGACGGCAAGAATTACGGGCAGCTTGTCCTGTATAAACTGCCAAAAGACAAGGTCGTTTACGGGCCGATGCAGATAGAAGCTCAGATAGACCAGAGCACTGAGATATCCAAGGAATTCTCACTTTGGAATTCATCGGGATCCACTTACAGCAGGGGCAATCTGTTTGTGGTGCCTATCAATGATTCACTGCTTTATGTAGAGCCTATCTACCTTGAAGCTACTAATTCATCGATACCTGAGGTCAAGAGAGTCGTTGTTGCTTATCACGATCAGATCGCGTATGAATCAACGCTCGGTGCAGCGCTCGAATCGCTGTTCGGCGACGGAGCAGGCACAGCCAGCAGCAACAGCGGCAAGTCGTCAACTGCTTCAAACAGCAAGGCGATGACCAGAGCGGAAATCATCCAGAACGCTCAGGATTATTATGACAAAGCTCAGTCAGCTGCCAAATCAGGTAATTGGGCTGATTACGGCAAATACATGAAGAAGCTCAAGAATATGCTGGACAAACTGGGATAGAGATAAAATAATTACACATCAAGAAAGGACAAAGAAGTATGTTTGACTTCGACTTAGACAAAATGTTGTTCTGCATTCCCCCCGGGGAGCATGACGAGGAGAGTGTGAAAAAGGTGCTCGGAGAGCATCCTGAGGTAAGATTTGTTTCACTTGTAGGAGTGGATATCGGGGGGCACGACACAGACGAGAAAATACCTGCAGCAACCTTCATTCATGATTTCAGAGGCATCATGAGCCATGGAGTGCAGACGGACGGATCTTCGGCCATTCTGCCGAAGATAGCGGAACTCAATGACGCAAGAGTAGATATTATTCCCGACGCCGGATATAACTGGTATGTGGATCATAATCTTAAGAATATTGATTTTGCGACAAAGCTGCCTGTCGGAACTCTGAGGATACCTTCGGTGCTGGTACATAACAAGACGGAGAAGGTAGGAGTAAGGACGATCCTGAGAGACAGTATAGACGTCTTCAAGAGAGACCTTCTGCAGCTCATGAAGGATCATCCTTATGTGTTTGACAATCTGACCTTCGACAGCGCTGATGACATCGCTTCGATAGATATCACGAGTGCAACAGAACTCGAGTTCTGGGTCAAGACTCCGGATGAAGAGGTATCGTCTGAACAGCTTTCGACGGCACAGACGCTTAAGGAACAGTACTGGAAGAGAACGATAGGAGCAGTCAGGTCATCTCTGGAAGACGCGCTGGTAATGCTCGATCATTACGGCTTCGGCGTAGAGATGGGACATAAGGAAGTCGGAGGCGTTAAGGCGCACCTCGAGAAGACGGGACATTACGACCATGTAATGGAGCAGCTGGAGATAGACTGGAAATATACGAATGCTATACAGGCAGCAGACAACGAAAATCAGGTCAAGTATGTAGTGCGCGATGTATTCAGGATGTACGGACTTGATGTCACATACAGAGCAAAACCTATTGAAGGAGTCGCGGGAAGCGGCGAGCATACACATCTCGGCGTAGCAGTTACTCTGAAGGACGGAAGACATGCAAGCCTGTTCAGCCCGAAGGATCTCACAAAAGATTATCTGAGTCCGATAGGATACGGCGCAATCATGGGACTTCTGAACAACTATGAAGTCATCAATCCGTTCGTCTCGGCGACAAATGATGCGTTCAACAGACTGAAGCCGGGCTACGAAGCTCCGGTATCAGCCGTTACTTCGCTCGGGATATCCAAGACAAGCCCGTCCAGGAACCGGACGGTGCTGGCGGGAGTTGTCAGGGATGTGAACAATCCGCTGGCGACAAGATTCGAACTCAGATCGCCTAACGCGCACAGCGATACATACATTGTACTGGCAGCTTCATATATGGCGATGCTGGACGGTATCGATGCAGCGCTGTCAGCTGAGAAGACATCGGCCGAACTGGAAAAGTCTATTTCGAAGAATGTCGGCGACGAGGATTTCTATCTCGATACGAACAGGGCATACCGAAGCGAGAAAAATGTATTCACTGAATACGACGCAGCCGAAAGGGATCATCTCTTCGGCAGAGCGCCGCGCACGGTGTTCGAGAATCTCTGCGCATTCGATGATTTCCCGGAGAAGACGAAAGTTCTTATGAGGGGAGAAGTGATGACCGCAATATCGCTCGAATCTTACCGCATCGCCACACTGAACAAATGGCAGACGGACCTTCTCGAGAGGATAATGCCAAACACCAGAAACCTTATCAGGAAAACGGTGAAAGCTCACAATGATGCAGACTGTGTCGATTACGACGTCACTTACTGGGCAAAGATAGACGCGATCAGGAAGAAGCTCGGGCAGGATACGCTGAATAAACAGTGTCTTCTGTCGAAGATAAGCGTGGCTCTCCATTCGGACGAATATGAAAAAGCATCTCAGCTGCAGCTGGAAATGCAGCAAATGATTGAAGAGCTCCAGGAGCTTTACAGCATATATAGAAGGAATTTATTTTAGGAGAGAGAAATGTTAGACATTAAGAAAATCAGAGAAGAAAAAGACCTGGTCAAGGAAAAAGTATTCGCAAGAGGCGGAGAATTTCCTGTTGATGAGGCTTATGACCTGGATCAGAAAAGAAGAGATATCCTGGCCGAAGTTGAGCAGATGAAACATGAACAGAGTGTTAAATCCGCTGATATTCCGAAGATGAAAAAAGCCGGTGAAAATACGGACGATCTCATGGCGGAACTGAAAGTGCTTTCGGAGAAAATCAAAGAACTCGATTCGCAGGTTTCCGCTGTCGAGGCTGAGCTTAAGGAAGTCATGCTTGACATTCCTAATATTCCTGACGACAGTGTTCCTTTCGGAAAGGATGACAGTGAAAATGTTGAAATCAGAAAGTGGGGAGAACCTACAAAATTTGATTTCGATCCCAAGGCTCACTGGGATATTGGTACAGATCTCGATATCCTGGATTTTGACAGAGGAGCAAAACTTGCAGGCGCGAGATTCACTGTATATAAGGGACTGGGCGCGCGACTTGAAAGATCCTGCATCAATTTCATGCTGAATCTCCATGTGGACGAACAGGGCTTTCAGGAAATACTTCCGCCTTTCATCGCGAACAGGGATATTATGACGGGTACCGGTCAGCTTCCGAAATTTGAAGACGACATGTACGGTATGCCGGCCGATGATTTCTTCCTGGTTCCTACTGCGGAAGTCCCGCTGACGAACCTGAGAGACGGGGAAATGATAGCTGCCGAAGAATTGCCGATTTACTATACGGCATATACTCCGTGCTTCAGAAGAGAAGCTGGGAGCGCCGGCAGAGATACAAGAGGGATCGTAAGACAGCATCAGTTCCAGAAGGTCGAGATGGTAAAGCTCTGCACACCTGAGACATCGTATGACGAGCTTGAATCGCTGACTGACTGCGCTGAAGAGGTGCTGAGAAGGCTTGGCCTGCCATACAGAGTAATAGTACTCTGCACAGGAGATGTAGGTTTCTCGTCGGCAAAAACATACGACATTGAGGTCTGGATGCCAAGCTATGGAAGATACGTTGAGATATCTTCGTGCTCGAACTGCCTTGATTTCCAGGCAAGGCGCGGAAATCTCAGATTTAAGAGGGATGCCGATACTAAACCGGAGTTTGTACATACGCTGAACGGATCCGGACTGGCAGTAGGCAGAACAGTGGCGGCGATTCTGGAAAATTATCAGAATGCAGACGGAAGCATCACAGTGCCTGAGGTCCTCAGAGGATTTATGGGCACAGACGTGATCAAATAGGAGAGTAAATTAATAGATGGTTATCATTGCAATAATCTTTATCCTTTACCTGGGACTTATGGTAGGGATAGGATTTAAATACTACAATAAAACTGACAACCTTTCGGAATTCGTACTCGGCGGCAGAAAACTCGGCAGCTGGGTAACTGCGATGTCAGCGCAGGCAAGCGATATGAGCGGATGGCTCCTTATCGGACTTCCTGGTACTGCCTATGTCATTTATACGGGCACGTCCGAAGCGATCTGGACTGCCATAGGGCTCTGGCTCGGCACATACCTCAACTGGCTTTTCGTAGCAAAAAGACTGAGGAAATACACATATATTTCAGGGAACGCCATAACGCTCCCTGACTTTTTCGAAAACAGATTCCGCGACAAGTCGCACATACTGCGTCTTGTATCCGGCATATTCATAGTAATATTTTTCCTTGTCTACACGTCTTCACAGTTCGCTGCGGGCGGAAAACTTTTCAAGACGATATTCGGCATGAATTATGTTACGGGTCTTCTCATAGGTGCGGTCATAATACTGCTCTATACTGCGCTCGGCGGTTTTACGGCAGTATGCTGGACGGATACGATACAGGGAACAATAATGTTCTTCGCACTCGTTATCGTACCTATAATAACGACCGTACACATGGGCGGATGGGACGCTGTTTCGCACAGGCTTGCTCAGCTCACGCCGGAAACCCTCGGGTTCCTGCCGAAAGGAACGGACGGTACAGTCAATACATTACTGCTTGCATCGTCGCTGGGGTGGGGACTCGGCTATTTCGGACAGCCGCATATACTGGCAAGATTCATGGCGATCGAGTCGCCTGATCAGATACAGAAATCAAGAGTCATCGCCATGATCTGGGTCACGGTCACTCTGTCCGCAGCCATTGTCATCGGCATAATCGGCAAAGCATATCTTCCGAACCTTGCGGACGGCGAAACGGTCTATATGGAAATGATCAACAGGATGTTCAATCCGGTGGTATCCGGTATCCTTATGACGGCTATTCTGGCCGCGATAATGTCCACTGCGAGTTCACAGCTTCTCGTGACATCGGCTTCGGTGTCGAGAGATATCTATGCGACGCTCTTTAAGAAGGATGTCGAAGGCCCGCAGATCGTCTGGGCATCGAGGATCACGGTAGTAGTAATATCGATTATCGCGATTTTCATGGCGCTCAATCCGAACAGTTCGGTGTTCGGCCTCGTGTCATGCGCGTGGGGCGGATTCGGCGCTGCTTTCGGACCGCTCATTCTGTTCTCGATATTCTGGAAAAGAATGACGAGACAGGGCGCTCTGTTCGGTATGATAGCCGGCGGAGTTTCGGACCTTATCTGGTACAATCTCAGCGGAGGCATTTTCGATATATATGAGATCATACCGGGGTTCGTGATCGCTTCGGTCGTTATCGTTGTTGTGAGCCTTGCAACAAAGGTTCCGCAGGAGATCGTCGACGAATTCGAGAAGGTGAAATCGGTAAATGCGTAGATGGATCTACCTGATTTTCGCCGCCGCAGCCATGATGTTTATGGGGCTTGTGGAAGGCTGGTCGATTTTCATACTGCCGCTTGAACACAAGTTTCCGGGCTGGAGCCTGACACAGCTGTCTGTAACATTGTCGCTCACTGAACTCGGCTTTGCAGCCGGAGGGTTCATATGCGCGTACTTAAGGAAAAAATACACGCCGCGAATGATCATGATCTTTGCGGCGTTTATGATGTTTATCGGCTGGTTCGGCCTGTCGCATCTTGATACGACAGATCCGGAAATGAGCATCATTATGCTGTGGATACTCTATGGCGCTGTGAACGGCGTCGCGATCGGCATAGGATATATGATATCGGTTTCAGTGATAAGTCTGTGGTTCCAGGAACGGCAGGGGTTCGCGAGCGGGGTGCTGATCATGCTTTACGGACTCGGTTCGCTGATAATCGGCGGTGCGGCTTCTGCGATGATGGGCAGATATGGTCTGTTCAGGACATTTGCCATTATAGCCATATGCGAGACACTGGTACTGTTTATCTGTTCGTTCGCCATGATACCGCCGGATAAAAAGGCAATGGAAGCAAAGATCAATCCCAATGCTTCGGGTGACCGGCTTACGCCGCAGGAGATGCTGCGCAGACCGGACTTCTGGATTTTCTTTATCTGGCAGGTCGTGATCGACAGTGCCGGATTTCTGGCAATCAACTGCGCATCGCCGATGGCGGCCGCATACGGAGCGCCTGCGGTACTGGGGCTGACGATCGCCCTGGGGAACTGCGCAAGCAGATTCCTGATGGGTGTGGTGTTCGACAGATTCGGCAGGAAGAGCGTGATGCTGTGCAGCGTCGTCTGCATGGCCGCAGCAGCCGGGGTGTTTATAATAGGGGACAGCGCAAAGTCGCTTCCTCTGATTATCGCCGGACTTATAGTGACCGGGCTGGCTTACGGAGGACAGCCGTGCATAGCATCTGCATTCGTGAACGCGCAGTACGGACCGGATCATTTTACGATCAATCTGAGCCTCATGTACTGTACGATCATTCCCGCGGCATTCCTCGGGCCGCTGATCTCGGCGAAGCTTATTGAAAATGCAAACGGCGGTTATCGTTCGACATTCATTATGCTGGCTGTAATATCCGCGGTTGCTGCCGTCCTGCTTTTTGGCATGGAGGCCTATATGAAGAAAGGAAGAAGCAAATGATTGGTGCTGTCATACTGGCTGCCGGTTATACGGCAAGGAGCGGAGAGCTCAAGGCCATGAAACCGATATGCGGAGAGCCTGCCATAGAGCGGGTCATAAAAACTGTGCGCGAAGCGGGCATCGATGACATTGTGGTAGTGACGGGATACCGCCGCGAGCGGCTGGCAGAAGTAATTGAAAAATATCATCTCAGGGAGGCGTATGACCGCGGCTATGCGCGCGGAGTCTTCTCATATGTGAATGCGGGTGTCGATGCGATAGCAGCTGACAATGTCGAAGGATTTTTTCTCTTTCCATCAGACTGGCCGGCAATAAAAGCGGAAAACATCAGGCTGCTCCTCGCCAGAAAACCGATCATCGAGAAGCAGTTCGCTCAGGAGGGAAAAGCCATTCTGGTCCCGATGTATTACGGCAAACCGGGATTTCCGGTGTATATACCTAACGCGTACAAAGAGCAGGCGGTACAGATCGAACGCGACCGCGAGCTGAAGCAGATCACAGCGGAAAATATCGAAAATATTCATTATATAGAGACTCAGAGCGAAAGCACGATCATGAACATCGATACGGATAAGGACTACAAAAAAGTCAGGAACTACTGTGAAACCGGATCGGTCGATGAAGACATACACGAGCTGGCCAGGGGACACAGATTTATTCTCATAAGACATGCGCTTGTAGAGAGGCCTATCGAGAAAGTGTTTTTCGGTCAGGCTGATTTCCAGCTGAGCGCAAAGGGCATCGAACAGGCGGTGAAGCTGGGAGTACAGATGCAGAAAGGTCAGTACCGTACAGATCATATCTATTCGAGCAATCTGTCGCGTGCAGTCGACACGGCAGAGATCATACGCGAGATCAGTCCGGTATTCCGCGCGGTCATTTATGACAAGGCTTTCCGAGAGATAAGCCGCGGACAATGGGACAGCAAGCTGGTCTCCGTGGTGAAAGAGCGTTTTCCGGCTGAATTCGCAAGACGTGAAAACAACCTTTTCAAATACCGTGTTGATGATTCCAGCGAAAATTATTACGATGTACAGTACAGGGTTCTGTCTGCGCTGAAGCGCATCCTTAAAGATGACAAATACATGGATTTTATTCTGGTATCGCATGAAGCGGTCATGCGTGTCATAGAAAACACTTTGAAGAACCGGGATATCAACACGCCGTGGACACCGCCGGAACCTTGTGAGATCAGGACATTTACGCTTTAAAGAGGTAATTGTTAAATGAGAAAAGGAGCAGCGGGAAAAGAGAAAAAGATATATACGGCGGAGCAGGTTTCGCTCCGCTGTTATTTAAAGATGCACTGGCGCCGCGTTGTTATAGTCCTTATTATCTCCCTCGCGGCAGCAGCGCTTTTCTCAGCGCGGACTCTTGCGGCCGAACCGGATCTGTTTGCCGGTAATCCGCTTTTCGGCACACTTACCGAACGTACATCTCACATAGCGGGAGCACTGGGGAAAAACACAGCGACAAATTATGCGGATCTGCTGATGAATGCCGTCTGGGGATTTGTATTCCTGTGGCTTCCTGTATTCTGCACTACAGGATGGATGTCGATGTTTGCAGTCATACCGGGAAGATCCGCATCAGCGGGTACGAAGGCCGCGGAGATCATCCGTCTGGCCGCAGGCACTGCCATTTTTGCAGGCGTCCTCATGCGTTATGGCGGACCGCCGGATATCGTTGTGCAGGATTATTTCAACGGGATCAGAGGAGCATTCATACAGTGGACCGCAGCATGGATACTGCTGGCCGCTGCAGTCACAGACTATAGAAAATTTATGCGCTGGCGGCGTCACCGGGTACTTGACCGATATCAGTGGTTCGTCAGGCCTGCAGTAATAATACTGGTTTCAGTTCTGTGCTTTTTTGTGCTTGAATATCAGTGCGGTTCCAAGACAAATGTGATCGAAAACATGAAGGGATTCAATATTTTATACTGGATCATTGTTCAGCTGTTTTTCTATATCATCTTCCGGTCGGTGAAACCGGGCGCTGTGATAAGCATTGCCGCCGCGTGGTTCATCGGCTTTGCAAATTATGTCGTGATGCAGTTCAGAGGCAATTACATAATGTTCGGAGATCTCACGGTTGTGCGCACGGCACTCAGAGTCGCGGATAATTACAAGCTGACACTCGATAAATATTTTTATATATCACTGGCCGTCTCAGCGGCCGGTATCGTTTTCGTTCTCATGATGAAAAATGTTCATTCCGCGGCAGCTGCCGGGTCAGCGGGCAGGACCGGACAGGTATTCACTGCGGTGCCGCCGCGCGCGCGCCGCATCATTACTTCAGCCGTTCTCGAAGGTGTTCTTATCGCTGCGGTAATATTTCTTTTTTCGACAGGTCTTCTCTACGGAAAGATTTTCGGTGTCGCCTGGGATTATAATACGAACGTTACGTATAACGGGTATCTTCCGTATTTCATGAGTAATGCCAATTCGATAAACAATGTCGAAGCGGAGGGATACAGCGCTGCGAAAGCAAAGAGCGCTATAGAAAAAGGTGCGGCCAGGTATGACAGGAAGCATAAGACATCATCGTCTGCAAAGACCGGGCCGAATATTATTATCATACAGAATGAAGCGTTCAGCGATCTGGCTGTTACGGCCGACATAAAAACGAATAGAGATTACATGCCGTTCATCCGCAGTCTGAAAAAGAATACGCAGAAGGGATATATGAATCTCTCGATAACCGGCGGACCGACTGCCAATTCTGAATTCGAGACGCTCACTCAGAGCACGATGGCTTTCATGCCATACGGCAGTGTGCCTTTCACGCAGTATCTTAAATCCGCGGTGCCGGATATCGTTACGACACTTGAGAGTCAGAACAAAAAGTATGAAACTGTCGGATTCCATCCATATTACAGCAGCGGATACACGCGCAGGAGCGTTTACAGTCTGCTCGGATTCGACAAGGCAGTTTTCTATGATAAGACCAGTGAAACACGCGGAAAAGAAAAGATCCGCGGAATGGTGAGCGACAGTCAGGATTATAGAGATATTGAAAAAATGTATGAAAAGAACAAGGCCGGAGGAAGCAGCAGCGGACCGCTGTTTATATTCAATGTCACGATACAGAATCACGGAGGATATACCAGGAATACTTATGATTTCGACGAGCCTGTGCGCGTCACTAATTTCGATGCGGCTGATTCGATAAATACATATCTGTCGCTTATCCGGGAGTCTGACAAAGCGTTCAGAGAGCTTACAGAATATTTTTCGCAGCAGAAAGAGCCGACGATAATTCTGATGTACGGAGATCATCAGCCGTCATTCGACGACACGGCTAAAAGGCAGCTTGCGCTGCATCCTGCCCGGGATTCGGCGGAGCTTCAGACGCTCAGCAAATATTACGTGCCTTATGTAATGTGGGCGAATTATGATATTGCGGAAAAAGATGATATGAAATCGGGCGGAACGTCGGCTTCCCTGAACAACATGTCGCTGGAGTTTGCCGCGCCGGTTCTTTTTGAAAACGCGGGGCTGTCGCTGTCGAAATATGAGAAGTATCTCCTTGATCTGCACGATCGTATTCCTGCCATTACTGCGCAGGGATACTGGACGAAAAACGGCAGGCATTATGCTATTGACAACAGCAGTTCCGATGTCTTCCGGTATGTGCAGCAGTATCGGACAGTGCAGTATAATTTATTGTTCGATAAAAAAGATAAACTGACATCCTTTTATTACCCAAATTCATGATAGAAAATTAACAAATAATAGTTGACTTTAGTCCAAAGCGTGTTACAATGAAGATAAGTTAATTATTTAACAACAAACTGAAATACAAAGAGGAGAAATGTTATGAGCGAACTACATGAAGTTTATGCAGTATCTGCATGCAGAACACCTATCGGCGATTTTCTTGGAAGTCTTTCTTCATTGACAAACGTTGAACTCGGAACTATCGTAGCTGAAGAAGCTGTTAAAAGATCAGGGATCGAGAAGGAAGCTTTTGAGGAAGTTACATGTGGAATGATTTATAAGGGCGGATCGCACGGAAACCCTGCAAGGCAGATCCAGTATGCAGTGGGCCTTCCTTATACAGGTTATGCATGCACTATCGACCAGCTCTGCGGATCGGCTATGAGAGCTACAGAAATTCTTTCACAGCAGATCATGCTCGGCAAGACAAACGTCGGCATGGTTATCGGAACTGAGAGCATGAGTAAGGCTCCATACATCCTGAACGACGCAAGAACGATCAGAATGGGCGACAAGGCTCTCTGCGACGGTATTACATATGACGGACTCAACTGCCCTATCAGCGGATATCACATGGGTGTTACAGCTGAGAATCTGGCTGAAGAATTCAACATCTCAAGAGAAGAGCAGGATGAGCTTGCTATGCAGTCGCAGAACAGAGCTGCAGACGCTATCGATGCAGGAAAGTTCAAAGACGAAATCATCCCTGTTACAATTAAAAAGAGAAAGGGCGACGTCATCGTAGACAGAGATGAGCACCCTAGACATACAGATATGGAACAGCTGGCAAAGCTCAGACCGGCTTTCAAGAAAGACGGTACTGTTACAGCAGGAAACGCTTCCGGAATCAATGACGGCGCAGCTGCTATGGTTCTCGTAAGCGGAGAAATGGTAGAGAAATTCAATCTCAAGCCGATTGCCAGACTCGTTGCTACAGCATCGGCAGGCGTTGAGGCTCAGAGAATGGGATTCGGACCTGCAGTAGCTATTCCTAAGGTACTGGATTATGCAGGACTGAAGATGGATGACATAGCTTACTGGGAAATCAATGAAGCATTCGCAGCACAGTTCATCGCCTGCGAAAGATCGCTCCAGCTCCCGAGAGATATCGTAAACATCAACGGATCAGGAATCGCTATCGGACATCCGGTAGGATGCACAGGCGTAAGGATCCAGGTATCACTGTTCTACGAGATGATGAGAAGACACGAGAAGTACGGATGTGCTTCACTGTGCGTAGGCGGCGGCCCGGCTATGGCAGCTGTCTGGGAGATGTGCTATTAATATTTCGGATTGAGTGGACACCGCCGCGGGGCGGGTGCATAGCAGAAGAAATCAAGATTAAAAGAAGGAAAACAGGACCGCGCAGAGATGCGCGGTCTTGTTTTATAAAGGCATGTCCGGGCCGCCGGACGGCAGGCAAAAAGGTACATCCGGGTTAGAGCCGTTCACATGATTCCGGCGCCGGCTCTGCTTCTGGCACTTTAGCCTTTCCGGCTGCAGGTAGAGACCTAATCACTTTATCGGGCGCAAGTAGAGAAAATATTGATTTTTGTGTAAATTATTGGTAAAATAACTCTATACGAAAATATAGTGGGGTAAAAGGCATGCTGGTTGTTGCTTATGCAGTTATATATGGGTTTGTTTTTATATTTGGCATCTGCATCGGCAGCTTTCTGAACGTGCTTATTTACCGAATACCGTTGAATTTAAATCCGGCCGAAGGCAGGAGCTTTTGCCCGAATTGTCACAATAAATTACTTCCAAGAGATCTGGTCCCTCTCTTTAGCTTTATAATGCTGAGAGGGCGTTGTCGTTTTTGCGGCTGCAGGATCTCTCCGAGGTATCCGCTGGTGGAGACGATCGGCGGGATCGAGGCTTTGCTGGCAGTGAGCGTATACGGACTGACTCTGAAGGCGCTTATAGTGTTTGCGGCATTATGCGTGCTGACTGTAGTCGCGTTTATCGATATCGATACGCAGGAGATCCCGGACAGGATGCACATAGTTCTCCTGGGACTCGGAATATGCGCAGTATTCGTAATGCCGGAAGTTGCGCTTACATCAAGGGTCATAGGAATATTCGCCGTATCCGTACCGATGATATTACTGGATCTTATCGTCAGGGGAAGCTTCGGCGGAGGAGATATAAAACTGTGTGCGGCCTGCGGATTTCTGCTCGGATGGAGAGCACTGCTGGTCGGTACATTTATAGCCATAATCGGAGGAGGCATATACGGCGTCTTCCTGCTGGCGACTAAAAGGAAAGGCCGGAAAGCCCATTTCGCATTCGGCCCGTTTCTGGCGCTGGGAATGGCTGTGGGACTGCTCGCAGGAGATACGGTATGGTATGCGTATCTGGCGGCTTTCGGGCTGTAATTCAGACAAGACGCAAAGCTGTAAGGACCTGCAGCAGTGATTGAGAGAGAAAGGGGGTGGACGCGTGCCGTTATATGAATATCAGGCAGCGAGGCTGAACGGAAAAACAGTAAAAGGCAGGAAGTTCGCGGACAGCAAGAAGGATCTCAGAACAAAGCTGGAGACCGAAAATGTATTCATGATCGACTGCAAAGAAGCGGAAGCGAAAAAAGGCAAACCGATAAAGCCTAAAATGCTGGCCGATTTTTGCCGCGAGCTCGGTATGATGCTCGGCTCCGGCGTCCCTCTCATAAGAGCGCTGAATATTATGGTGCAGCGCGACATACATCCGAGACTCAGACAGGTGTACACAAAACTTCATCAGGATCTTCAGAGGGGGTTTATGCTTTCTGACGCCATGGCAGCTCAGCCGGGCGTGTTTCCTATGCTGCTCATCAATATGTTCCGCGCGGCGGAGGCTTCCGGTTCCATGGAAGAAACATGCATGAGGATGGCGGAGCATTATGACAAAACCAATAAACTCAAAGGCAAAGTGAAGGGTGCGATGGTGTATCCGGTCATTCTGGTGGTCGTCACGATCGCAGTGGTGATGCTGATATTCCTGCTCATCCTGCCGAAGTTTTTCAAGCTGTTCGATCAGATGAATACGCCGCTGCCGGGGATCACGCAGTTCATGCTGAATCTGTCGAACGGGCTGCAGCAGAACTGGGTCTGGGTCATCTTCTGGATCGCGGCGATAATTATTGCCGTGAAAGCGCTTCTGGCATGGAAGAGAACGAGGATATACTGGGATCGTTTTATTCTCAGACTGCCGGGGATAGGCAAATTGATGAGGACAATATATACCGCACGTTTCTGCCGGACACTCTGTTCCTGCTATACGAGCGGGATATCGATGATAAATTCACTGCAGAATACTAAGAATACAGTGGGCAATCTGTATCTGGAATCGCAGTTCGACATGGTGATCCATGATGTCCGGAACGGCGAATCGCTGTCGGCGTCGCTGGCCAAAGTCAGGGGATTCGACCCGAAGCTTGCAGCAAGCGTGCTTATAGGAGAGGAAACAGGGCGCCTGGATGCGATGCTGGAGAGCACTGCAGATAATTTTGATTTTGAGGCAGATCTTTCAGTCGCCAGAATGACGGATATGCTTCAGCCAATAATGATAGTTCTGATGGCGCTGATAATCGGCACGATCATGGTGTCTGTCATTCTGCCGCTGCCGACGATGTACAATGCTGTCGGGCAGGCAGGCGGAATGTGATAAAGGAGAGACGTGAGTATGGATGCATCACTGTATGTCAGTAACAAAAGAATACAGCTGGTCTACGGTCAGGTGAAAGGGTCACACGTCGAGGTGGCGGAATCAACGGAAGTTGCAATGCCTCCTCAGGCATTCCTGAACGGGATAGTGACGGATGAAACAGCGTTCAGGGGAGCCATAGAGAAGATCGTCACGCAGTCGGCCAGACCTGATCTGAAAGATGTGCGCATTACTATAGGATCATCTCCGGGGATACTGAAAACGAAGGAAATTCCGAGGATCAAACCGCGGCTCGTATGGAAATGGCTCGAAGGAGAATTCACAGATGAGATCGGTGAAGGTGAATCCATGGAAGATTACCTGACGGACTATTCGATACTGGACAAAGGCGAAGAGGGCGATCTGGCGCTTATTGCTGCTGTGCCGCGCGAACTTATCGGTCAGTATATAAGAATATTTGATGAGCTGAATATCACGATCTCCTGTATCGATTCGGGTATGTCCAGCATGATAAAAATGATACACTGGCTGCCGGCTACAGAAAATAAGACAGTAATGGCCCTGGATATAGACGGGAGTCTCCTTACCGGAACGCTTTTTGTCAACGGCGTGTACAGGATGTACTCGCGGTCACGTCTGCTGTCAGATCCGGACTCGGAAAGCGAAGCTGCGGAAATCAGTCAGATGGAATCGAGAATGATACAGTTCAATTATACGGAAAAAAATCCTGACCCGATCGAATTTCTGTATCTCCTAGGCTTTTCGGACAGACAGAAGGCTTTTATGAACCGTGACAGCAGTCTGAAGATCAGAGATATAAACGAAGACGGAGCGGAAGTCGTGACTATTGCCGATCCCGCTTTCAGTCTGGATGCGCATATCTGCGCTGCGGGCAATCTTATCAGAGAGTGATGGGGAGAGATCATGAGTGAGAACAGAAAGGAAATAAATTTCTATGAAAGGTTCCTTTACGATCCGGAGGCGGAGGCGGCCAGACTTGCAAGACGCAAAGCGCTGGTGCCGCTGTGTTCGCTTCTTGGCGTGATCCTGCTGGCATTCCTGATAATAACGGGAATGACTCTGATGAGAAATCATCAGGCGGCGAACTTCAGAGAATATACAGGCAGCAATGCCAATCAGATACAGTATCAGGAAGCCAAAGCTATCAAGGCGGATAGAGACAGCGCGTTTGAACAGTATAACGGTCTGCAGGATTTTAAAACACAGGCGGATTCATACCCGCAGGCGTCAGCGTCGCTTATCAGTGAAGTCGAGGCCTGTGTTTCAGCGGGAACGGTGACCGGACTTACGTTTGACTCGGGCAATGGCGTGATGACCGTATCTGTTACATCAAAGACGGCTTCGCAGGTGGCATCAATGGTAAGAGATCTGAAAAAAATCGCGGCTTTTGACAAAGTCAGCTATGACGGATACAGCGGGAACGGCAATGACTATACTGCCGTCATCAAGTGTACATATAATAAATAGTTCAGCGGGGAGGTCCGATGGATAAGTTCAGGACAAAATTGAAAAGCGGCTTTGCGGGCATGACGAAACGAGAGAAGATCATGATTTTCTGCCTCGCACTCATTATAATAGTCGCCGTGGGGTGGCGCTTCGTTATAATGCCTTCGCTGGACCGTTACAGTACGGCGCAGGAAAATTACGCGGCGGCGAAATTGCAGTATGATCAGATGAAGAATACGATCGATGCCGAGGACGAGAATGTTCAGACAGCAGAAGAGTATACGAAGAAGACGAAAATCATGAACCAGTCGTTCCGGAAAGTGATCGCTGATTATCAGATCGATATGCTGCTGACCGGATATGTCACAGGATGCGGACTGACGCCGGAATCTCTGGTAATAGAGAATGAACCTTCGGGGAGCACAGCGGACCGTACGTCGGGGACATCGGACAGTACTGCAGGCGCATCGGGCAGCACAGCATCGGGCGGTGATGCGTCAGGCGCCATGACATCAACATCATATGTCAAAGTAAGGTATGCGGTCATTACTGCATACGGCAGTCTGCCGGACTGTACCGCACTTGCGGATAAGCTCAGGATCGGCAAAGGCATCAGAGTAGTCAGTTTTCAGATAAGCGGAGGCGGCAGCACTGCAGCGGCCGGGAGCGCGGCTGCGGGGACTGCGGCGAAAACAACAGCGTCGTACAGCATAACCATTACAGCGGAAGTGCACATGTCAAGGAGCAAATAAATGAAGAATATTCGTATCGGCGAAGTATTGAAAGAATACGGATATATCACCGAAGAGCAGATAGAACAGGGACTGCAGTGGCAGAAAGACAACCCGGAGGTAAAGAAGCGTTTCGGGGAAATACTAGTCGACCTGGGCTTTGTGAGCGATGATAACGTGCTCGAAGCTATGGCGAGAAAACTGAACATGGAAATCGTTGATCTGGACAGGATAACGCTGGATATGAAGGCTGTCGAAATGATACCGAAGCATCTGGCTGAGCGTTATAATATGCTTGCATATAAGCTGGACGGAACGGATCTTACAGTGGCGATAGATGACCCGCTGAATTTCTACGGCATAGAGGATATCAGGCAGCTGACCGAGATGAACCTGATACTTGTGCTTGCGCCGAAGGAAAGGATACGCAGGGCGATCGTGCAGGCATACAGCGAAGTGACTGCGAGGAATGCGCTGAAAAAGGCAAGCGAATCTGCCGCGCCGCCTGTGGCAGAAACTGGAGTCGAGGAGATCGGCGTAGATGCGCCGGTTGTGGATGCGCTGAACAAGCTGCTGATACACGGATACAATATGGGCGCTTCGGATATCCATATTGAGCCTTTTGAGGAATATGTCGATGTCAGAGTGAGAGTCGACGGAGTAATGACCGAGACTGCGCGTCTGGCTTCATCGATACAGCTTCCGCTCATTGCCAGAATAAAGATAATGTCCGACATGGACATAGCGGAGAGGCGTCTTCCGCAGGACGGACACTTCAAGGCAACAATAGAGGGGAAAGACATCAACGCCAGAGTATCGATCATTCCGACGGTTTACGGCGAGAAGGCGGTAATACGTTTCCTTTTCGCGGACATCGTGGTCGATTATCAGGGACAGTTCGGCATGAATGATGCGAACTATTTGAAGTTCAGGAAGATCCTCGGGGCGCCGAATGGAATGATCTATATTACCGGACCTACGGGAAGCGGCAAGACAACTACGCTTTACATGGTTCTCGATGAGATGGTAACGCGCCCGATAAATATTTCCACGATAGAAGATCCCGTGGAAAGAAATCTCACAGGGATAAATCAGATGCAGGTGAACAATACTGCGGGCCTGACATTCGAACGAGGACTGAGAGCGCTGCTGAGGCAGGACCCTGACGTGATCATGATCGGAGAGACGCGTGATGCGGAAACTGCTTCGATCGCGGTCAGAGCGGCTATAACGGGTCATGTTGTTTTTTCTACAATCCACACAAACGACGCACTTTCTGCTATAGTAAGACTGGAGGATATGGAAATACCTCCGTACATGGTCGCGAGCTCGCTTGCGGGCGTTGTTGCACAGAGACTGGTCAGAAAGGTGTGCCCGCACTGCAGTGAGGAGTACATTGCGACCGCAGACGAATGCATGGCGCTCGGCGTCGAAGCCGGAACAAAGCTGCGGCGCGGGAAGGGCTGTCCTGTATGCAATCAAAGCGGATACAGGGGCCGGACTGCGCTGCATGAAGTCGTAGTTATCGACAGAAAAATCAGAAGGATGATAACTGAAGGTGCGAGTCAGGCCGACATGGAAGAATATCTGAGGGGAGAGGGACTTTTTACTTCACTTCAGGAAGAGGCCAGAGAATGCGTTCTTGCAGGTATTACTACAGTAGAAGAGTATCACAAGATCGCACGATATGCCGAATAATGAACGCACACCGAATGGAGGCGTACAAATGCTGGATATTAATACATTACTGCAGAAAGCACGTGAAGAAGGCTGCTCAGACGTGCACATCACAGTAGGCGGAGACGCGCCTATAGTGACAAGAAAAAATGGAATACTTACAAAAGAACAGCTGAAGATGGCGGATGACGATGTCAGGCAGCTGATACTTGATATGTGCAATGACAGACAGAGAGCTTCGCTGGCGGCGGGGCATGACGAAGATTTCGCCTATGCGCTTCCGACCGGAGAACGTCACAGAGTCAACGTATACAGTCAGATCAACGGTCTGACGGCTGCGGTCAGGATCATCAGAAATACGATTCCGACACTGGATGAACTGCAGCTGCCGCAGGTCATGAAGACGCTGGCGGACGAGCCGCGCGGACTGATACTGCTGACAGGGCCTACGGGAAGCGGAAAATCGACGACGCTGGCGGCGATGATCGATTATATTTCGAGAACGCGTTCGGAGCACATCCTTACAGTTGAAGATCCTATAGAATATGTGTTTGAGCAGAATCTTTCTGTAGTGCATCAGCGCGAGGTCGGCGAGACAGTCGAGTCGTTCGCGGCGGCTCTTAAATCTGCTCTCAGGGAAGATCCCGATGTCATACTGGTCGGCGAGATGCGCGATTATGAAACGATACAGACCGCAGTAACGGCGGCCGAGACCGGCCATCTTGTGCTTTCGACTCTGCATACGACCGGTGCGGCGCAGACGATAGACAGGATAATAGACACCTGCCCGTCGGGGATACAGGGACAGATGAGGAGTCAGCTTTCGATGGTTCTGCGGGGCGTCATAACGCAGCAGCTGCTTCCTGTGGCGGAGCTGGACGGACGTGTCGCGGCGACGGAGATACTGATCGGCAATGACGCTGTTGCCAATCTGATCCGCGAGAACAAATGCCATCAGCTGCCGTCGACAATGGCGTCATCGGCACCGCTCGGAATGCATACACTGAACGGAGATCTCGCGCGGCTTGTGAAAGTCGGCAGGATCACCAAAGAAACGGCGCTGAGAGCAAGCACCGACAAAGCAGATCTCAATTATTACTTCTAAAATACAGCGGCAGAAACGCAGCACGGCCCTCGCCGCGCACGCAGGCCGCGTGATTTCACAACAAGCATATGAAAAAAGCACCCGGTTGTCCGAGTGCTTTTTCATTATATTTCAATTTAGTCTTATCAGTTGTTTGACGGCATATGTATGATAGCTACGATGTGGAAATATCTCGCCGGCATAATGCAGACTCCCCTTCTCGGATTGGCAGCGTTGATGATCTTCGTGCTGCTGTAAGCCATGGCTGCATGTGATATGCTGCTCCTGCTCGATCCGCAGAGAACTATGTCACCTTTCGAAGCCTTGCTCAGGTCAGTTCCGATGTTATATTTCCTGAGCTGGCTGTAGAGGCCCTGCGCCGATGTACGGTGGAACTTCTTCGTGCTCGCGTTGGATTTCTTATAGCAGTAGTATACGTATCCGCTGCAGTCGAATCTTGTCGGACCTGCCGCGCCGCTGACGTATGAGCATCCGAGCTTTTTCTTTGCCAGGCTCATGAGTCTGGCACGGCCCGATTTCATATCCGTTCTTGCGGAGATGATGTTGGAGTTTTTTGAAACTGTATATGTGTCTGCCGTTCTGACAGCCTTGACTACGAATTTGTAGGAAATGCCCTCTCTGAGGTTCGTGCATTCATAAGAAGTGTCAGTTGTCGTCGTGACTTTTCTGAACGATCCCGTACTCTTCTTGTAGACCTGGTAGCTCGTTGCTCCGTCTACCGGCGTCCATGAGAGATCGACGGTTGTGCATGCTGTATCTGTCTTCGAAAGAGTGCTCTGCCCGAGGCCGGCCCTGACCGGAGTGATTTCCGATACGCCGAGCGCATCTGCCTTTGCGTCTTTCAATGTAGTCTGCGCATACGATGCTGTGGACGAAACTGCCACGATCACGAATTTGTAGGTCACGCCCGGTACTGCATCCCTGGTATATCCGGTGCTGCTTGTCTGTGATTCATATGCGAATCCGTTTCCGCAGGCCATGTATACGAGATACTGTTCCGCACCGTCGACCGATGCCCATGAGACATCTATCGTGTCATAATCTTCAGCGGATGCAGATGCGGTAATGCCCGCCGGTGCAGCGATCGTACTGCCTGTGTCCGCCAGCGCGACCTGCGGGGTCAGCGTGAATGCGGTAAATGTCATAAAGGCTAATGCCATAGTTGTTAATGTCTTTTTAATATTCATCATGTGCTCTATCCTACATGACAAAAGTGTCATGTCAATGAAGATGGAGCGATTTTCACACAGCGTTCACATTATTTAATAAGAAGTGTACGCATAGCATTGATGATCGCGATAATAGTCACGCCTACATCAGCGAATACGGCCGCCCACATATTTGCCAGGCCTATTGCACCGAGAATGAGGATCATGCCTTTGATCGCAAGAGCTATTGTCACATTCTGTCTGGCTATTGAGGCGGTTTTACGGGCGATATCTATTACTTTGCCGATTTTTTCGAGATCATCATCCATGATGACCACGTCTGCGGCTTCGATTGCCGCCTGGCTTCCGAGAGCGCCCATGGCGATGCCGACATCCGCCCTCGCGAGGACCGGCGCGTCATTTATTCCGTCGCCGACGAAAGCGACTTTGCCGCTGCGGCTGAAGCCTGTGTTGCCGCCGCTGCCGCTGCCGTTTCCGTTCAGTGCCTTGCCGCCGATGATACCTTCTGCGATCGCGACTTTGTCCGCAGGCAGAAGTTCACTGTGAACTTCGCTAATGCCGACGATGCGCGCGATTTTATCCGCGATGACTTTCCTGTCTCCTGTCAGCATAACGGTTCTCTTCACGCCTGCCGCCGCGAGCCGCGAAACAGCTGCGATGCTGCACGGTTTTATGGTGTCTTCAATAGAGATGCTGCCGTAATATCTGATGCCTCCCCGGTCTTCGACTGCGACATGCACGAGCGTAGCCGCATCGTCACTGTTGAGGCCGCTGATGTTCAGGTCATCCATGAGTCTGGCGTTTCCGGCATACACTTTGCGTCCGTCGACATTGGCGCTGAGTCCCTTGCCGGCAATTTCTTCAATATCGGAAACACGTGCAGGATCTGCATGGCCGCCTACTGCCGCGTATGCTTCGGTGATCGATTTCGAGATCGGGTGGTTCGAGTAATATTCGGCATGCGCAGCGGTCTCGAGGAGATCATCAGGACCGACTACATCTGTAACGGTGAACGAACCTGTAGTGATAGTTCCGGTCTTGTCGAATATTACTGTATCAACTTTTCCGAGAGCTTCAAGGTAGTTGGAACCCTTGACGAGGACTCCGGATTTAGAGGCTGCGCCGATCCCGCCGAAGAAACTGAGCGGAACACTGATAACCAGCGCGCAGGGACACGAAATGACAAGAAACAGCAGCGCCCGGTAGATCCATGTGTGCCACATCTGTCCAGGAACAAAGAGCGGAGGTATAACTGCGAGAAGAGCTGCCGCGCCGACGACCGCCGGGGTGTAGATGCGGGCGAATCTCGTGATGAATTTCTCAATGTGCGCCTTTTTGGAACCGGCATTTTCAACGAGATCGAGGATCTTCGAGACTGTTGATTCTCCGAATTCACTTTCAACTTTGATGCGTATCACGCCGTCAAGGTCTATGCATCCGCTGACGATATGTGATCCTTCTTCGATTTCAGCCGGCAGAGATTCGCCTGTGAGCGCCGAGGTATCGAGCGAGGCGCGGCCGCTTATGACAGTGCCGTCCAGCGGAACTTTTTCACCGGGTTTCACAATAATGACATCACCGATATGTACAGCGGAAGGGTCGACCTGCTGTTCGATGCCGCCGACGATGCCCTCGCCGCTGATGGTGCCTGTGAGAAGCGTGGCAAAATCAGGACGTATATCCATAAGCTCTGAAATCGAATCACGGGAACGTCCTTCGGCAAATTCTTCGAACAGCTCACCGACCAGGAAAAAGACCATTACGCCGGCCGCTTCATCGAATTGCTGCAGGCAGATCGCGCCGATCGTCGCTATGCTCATCAGAAAATCTTCATCGAAAACATTACCGTGCACAATGTGCTCGACAGCTTCGGCCAGTACGCCGGCACCGGCAATGATATATGCCGCCAGGAAGCATGCTGTGGAAACAGTCAGCCATGGAAGCCCGCTGAAAAATGCGCTGTCAATGTTCCCGGCAAAATAATGAAGCAGCTCGCCCGCTGTGAATATTACTGCCGCGATGATCACACGCGCCAGAGTGCTTTTTTGTTCTTTATCCATAATGCCGCCTACTTTCTGCAGTTCATATCGAATGTCGCGTCGATGATCGTGTGGACCAGCTGAGCTTCCTCACTGTCAGCCAGCGTATAATAAACTTCTTTGCCTTCTTTGCGTGATTTTATGAGTCCGGCCTGACGCAGCAGCCTGAGGTGGTGTGAGACCGCCGGTGAACTCATTTCCGTGGCTGCGGCAATGTTGATCACGCATTCTTCGGTATGGCAGAGCAGCCACAGTATCCTGAGTCTGGTCGCATCGCTGATGAGTGCAAATACGCCCGAGACATCGGTGAACGTTTCCGCGTCAGGACGTTCCTGCAGTAATTTTTCTGTTGCATCATGATGCTTGTGAGGCAGCTCGATGCCGTTGATTATCTTAGTCATATATCTGATCTCCTGTATGTTTAAAAACTCTGCGGGATCGAAGGCCCGTATTCTTCCGGACATAGATACCCGTTGATTAAACGATTAAACAATCGTTTAATCGTATTCCTGAAAAAAATTATACTCCTTCTGTTATGTGAATGCAATATAGATAATGAAAAGGGGTGCCTTTTCCGCCGCTGTCGGGTATAATGGTACAGATGAAAGAAAGGATGTTCCGAGGATGAAAAAGAAAATTACTCTGGCGGTCATGCTGCTGTGCGTAACTGTGATGATGAGCGGCTGCTGGATGGCCGGGTATACGAATAAAGGCGCGGACAATGTCAGGAGCGCATCAAAGTTCATGGATACTTTTTCGGGAAAGACGATTTCCGGCAAGAAAGTGGACAGCAGTATTTTCAAGGGGCACAAGCTTACGATGCTGTATTTCTGGGGCACCTACGACAGCGCAGGCATCAGGCAGTTCGATACGATCGAAGACATCAGCAAAGAATATGAGGACGATATGCAGGTCATCGGTGTCATAGCGAATGTCCGCGAAAAAAACAAGGGCGTGGTCGAAAAAAAACTGGCCCGCGCGGAGAACAGTCTCGACGAGCATAATGTGACATATATGAATATTATCCCTTCGCAGAAAATGGTGAGTAAAATGCAGAAAGCACTCGAGGTCATACCGGTGACGATTTTTGTCGACTCGAACGGCAGGCAGGTCGGACGGGATCAGGCGGGTGTGAAAGAACGCAAAGTCTGGGATCAGACCATTACAGAGTATCTGAATAAATAACGGATGAGCAGAAAACGGCGTAAAGTTTCAAATCAATGAAATTTACGCCGCTTTTTTATTTTTCGGGAATCGATCCCTAGCCTATTATAGTCATTACATCTTCCAGCGGGAGTTTGTTCGGACTTTTCTGGCCGTCTTCCGGAATGCCCATAGGAACGTATGCGCAGATAGTATAGCCTTCCTTTTCGAAACCGGCTTCTTTCATGACGGCGGTGATTTCTTTCCAGCAGGCATTCGGGCCCGACTGCCAGCAGGCGCCGTATCCGAGTTCAACTGCTTTGAGCATCATATTCTCGACAGCAGCGCCGATCGACTGCATTGTCGGGTTGAACTTGTAGAGGACCTGGCCGATGAAATCCTCCGGGATCTTTTCGGTGCGCATGACTGCATCGGCAAAAAACACTTCAGCCGGTTCGGTCGAAAGAACGAGGATCAGAACAGGCGCGTTGCGGGAAAATGAAATGAAACGTTCAGTGAACTTCATGAATTTCTCGGGATCGGTTGCCGCCTTCGGCAGATCGCCGTGTGAGAAAGGAGTGCTCGTTTCCTCGCGTGTGCCGTCCACATAAATTTCCCTGATAATATCAGCCGCCTCGGCAGCTTTGGCTTCCATTGCATCTGCGATCTTATCTTTGAGAGCCTTATCTTTTATGGCGACAAAATACCACGGCTGAAGGTTGTGTCCCGACGGAGCCTTCCTCGCAGCATCGATTATTTCTCTGATATCTTCATCAGGAATAGTACCTTCTTTAAAACGTCTGATACTTTGTCTGTTGTCTATTGCTGTTTGTAATTCCATGCTTATTTCCTCCTGTTATGAACAATATGCAAACATTATATCATGATTTCCACAGCTGCACCATATCGCCTATAGCCTTTTCGATGCTGCCGAGCGGGATGAGACTGTAATAAAAAATAAGTGAGTTTTTGTGCGGCCCGGAAGTTACCGGCACCATCGGGTTTGCGACGACTCCGACGCTGCGCGCCTCGTCCGAAAGCACAGACATCGGTTTTTCAGTGCGCACGCGGACAATCAGATTCAGCCCTGATTCCGTGTTGATCGGCTCGGCTATACCGGAATATTTCCGGAAGGCATCAAGTGTCGCCCGGAGTTTCTTAGCATAAAGCTGGCGCAGTTTTCTGATCCCGGCGCGATAATACCCGGCTTCCATAAACAGTGCAAGCGTGAGCTGTTCCGCTTTTGAGCATGTCTGATCGTAGCCGCCGCTGATATCGTTGAATACTCCGGCCATATCTTCAGGCAGGACCATATAGCTGAGCCTGATCGACTGCAGCAATGTCGAACTGAAAGACCCGAGATATATTACGCATCCGTGCCTGTCCAGCCCCTGAAGCGCGGGGACCGGCTTTCCGAAATAACGCAGTTCGCTGTCATAATCATCTTCAATAATAAATGAACTGTTTTTCGAAGCCCAGTCGATGAGCTGATACCTGCGGCCCGCCGGCATGACGGCGCCTGTCGGGAACTGATTTGAAGGATTGACATAAGCGACCGAACGAATGTTGACAGGCAGCTTGCCGATGTCGATGCCGTCGCTCCTGACCTCAACAGGAGTCACGGTAAAACCTCTGTCACGGAATATGTTGATAACAGGGAGATAGCCGGGATCTTCCGAAGCCACATGGCTGATCCCCATCTGCTGTAATATTCGTGCGAGGTGCGAAGTGATCTGCTGTGTTCCTGCGGCGATGACGATCTGATCGGGATCGCATTTCACACCGCGGGAGCTGTAGACATATTTCGAAATTTCATAACGAAGTGATTCCTCGCCCTGAGTATCAGACTCAAACAGAAGAAGATCGCGGTGGTCGTTCAGGACATTCGACATGCATTTTTTCCATTTGTTGAAGTCGAATGACGACGGATCGCAGTAAAGAGCAGGCGGTTTCATCTCCGACATATATGCGTTATGTTTTATTTCCGAAGCGGCTCCGGAGATGCCGCCGTCGTCCGGCCAGTACATCTCGCCGACATAATATCCGCTGTGAGGACGGCTGTAAATATAGCCTTCGACGAGGAGCTGATTGTATGCCAGCTCGACAGTTGTCAGAGATATTCCAAGACTCTCTGACAGATTTCGCAAAGAAGGAAGCTTTTCAGAGGTAACAATTTCTTTTTCAATGATTCCGTCACGTATATATTCATAAAGCTGCTGATACAGAGGTTTATCGGATTCATGACTGAAATCAGGTATTATTGCTTTCATTTTTCACCTCAAACTGTATATATGAAAATAATTGAAAATGTATATTTAACTAGTAACACTATAGTGCTATTATAATACACAAGCAAGAACGCGGCAACAGAAATAAGGAGGCGCAGCAAAATGCAGAATTCATTGAAGGTAGAAAACAAAACAACATTGCTGGTTGTGACAGCGCTGATGATGGGAGTCATTATGGTGCTGACAATGCTCATCAGAATTCCGAGCCCTACTACCAAGGGATATATCAATCTCGGAGATGCGGCTATTTTCCTGTCGGTCATCATGCTGGGCTGGAAATACGGCGCAGTGGCGGCGGGAGTCGGTTCGGCCATGGCTGATGCGATCAGCGGGTATATGTACTTTGCTCCGTGGACGCTGGGCATCAAAGCGCTTATGGCGGTCGTTATGGGCTTGTTTCTGGCCAGGGCCATATCGCCGGAGCATGAAAGCAGAAACCGTGTTATGCAGATCGTCGGCATGGCGCTGGGCGGCATCACAATGGTCACAGGATATTACTTCGCTGAAGTCGTCATGTATGGAAACTGGGGAGTGCCTCTAATAGAGATACCTCTCAATACGACTCAGTTCGCAGTCGGCATGGTGCTGGCGATCGCGCTGGTGAATGCGCTGGCAAAGACTCCGGTAGGAGCGAAATTCGCCTATAAAGTAGTGCCTGTCGGCAAGGCGAAAAGAAGTGCGGCATAAAATGTCGATATAAGATCATATAAATCAGAAAAACAAAGGGCGTCCGGAGCCGGGCGCCCTTTTATTCACGGCCGCTGCATGTTATTATTATAATATATGCAGAAAAAGCAGTAAGGGGGCGGGCCATGAAAAAAATGAAGACGGCGCTCGTGCTGAGCGGAGGCGGCAGCCGGGGCAGCTATGAAGTAGGAGTCTGGCAGGCACTCTGCGATGCGGGCATTGATATCGACATGGCATGCGGCACTTCGGTCGGTGCGATCAATGCGGCGATGGTGGTGCTGGGCGATGCAGCCCGTGCAGGGGAACTCTGGAAAACGCTGGAAACAGATATGATATTCGACAGGGACACCGATGCCAAGCCGTATTTTGACAGACTTGATTCGATAGTCAGGAGCATTGACGAGCTCAGTGATAAGTATACGAAAGTGGGAAGCGCATTTGAAACGCTCGGCGGTGTCATAGGTGAAAAGGGACGCGAACTTAATGATGCCTTTGCCAGAAAAGCGGGCATGACAGTCGATGATGCGATCATATATTCCAAAGAAATAATCAAAGAACACGGGGCGGGCAGCTCTGGCATGCTGAATGTCCTGAAAAAATACATTCCTGCAGGCAAGTTCTTTAAATCAAAAGTTGACTACGGAATGATCACCTGCGAGTATCCATCATTCCGCGAAGAATACTTTTACAAAGAAGACATCCCTCATGATATGCTGCATGAACATATCGCCGCCAGCGCATCCTGTTTCCCGGCGGCAAGGTATTCCATGATCGGGGACAAGAAATATGTGGACGGCGGCTATGGAGACAATCTCCCTGTGAAGATGGCGCTGTTCCGCGGAGTCGAAAGGATCGTGTCGGTCAATCTGAAAGCAGTGGGGACAGTTGATAAAAAACTGCTGGATGAAGTGGAAAAGAGGCATCCGAACTATATTACCGTTGAACCGAAATGGGATCTGGGGAACTTTCTGGTCTTTGAACCGGATGTCGCCGCGAGGAATCTGCGGCTTGGATATCTGGACGGCATGAAAGCGCTCGGGCTCCTGGACGGAGACCGCTTTGCCTTTAAAAAGGGCGCGTTCAAAGCCGATGAAATAATGAAAGCCGATGATGCGGCATATCTGTTCAGACTTGACCCGGAAAAGGTATATACGCGCACAACATTGAAAAACGAATTGAAAAAGAATGTTGCCGAAGCTCAGAAAATGCTGGCTGAAAGAGGCATAGAGCCGGCGGCGCCGTCGGATAAGATAAAGCCGTCGGAGGCGCTCAGAAAGCTGCAGCTTCTGAAAGCCGAATGCCCGTCGGAAGCACTTGCTGTATATATTGCAGGCAGTCTGAAAGCTTTCGGCGAAGACAGCATATATGCGGGGCGGAATACTGAAAAACTGATGAAGGATGAAGTCCGGACAGCGAAATATATAGTTGAAAAGGGACTGCTCGGAGAGTAAAATACAGAAAAACCAACGTTAGAAAGGGGAACGACATGAAATTTATCAGATATGAAGGAAAAAGAGGTACTGATCTCGGGGTGATGACGCGTGACGAAAGCGGAGTAGTGAGCCTGCGCGATGTTTTGCCGAACAAGGCATTCGCGGATATGACACGGATGATCGAAGAAATACGCGGCGACGAACTGACATTACTGCAGCTCGTGCCGGACGGCTATGACAAATATCCGGTGGAAAAGCTCGAAAATGTCCGGGTCCTGGCGCCGATCGAAAAACCTGTACATGACGTTATCTGCATCGGAGTGAATTACAGGGCCCACGGCGAGGAAACCGGTGTGATCCGCGAGGCAAAGTTCGACCAGCCTGACCCGATATTTTTCGGCAAGCGCGCTATCCGCATACTCGGCAGCGGGGATGAAGTGGATTTCCGCAGCGATATCGACCCGGAGCTCGATTATGAGGCGGAGCTGGCAGTAATAATCGGCAAACGCTGCAAGGATGTCGCGAAGGAGGATGCTGAGTCAGTGATCTTCGGCTATTCGGTATTCAACGACTATTCCTCCAGAAAGCTGCAGAGACAGCATGTCCAGTGGATGCGCGGAAAGAGCCTCGATACATATACTGCTATGGGACCGTGCATAGTATATAAGAGCGATGTTGCCTTCCCGCCGGCACTGCATATCTGCAGCAGGCTGAACGGAGAAGCCCGTCAGGATTCGAATACGGACCTTCTGATAAATGACATTCCAACGCTGATTTCAACGATATCAGCGGGACTCACGCTTGAGCCGGGCGACATCATTGCCACTGGCACACCGGCGGGAGTCGGCATGGGCATGGATCCGCCGACTTATATGGAGCACGGAGATACTATCGAGTGTGAAATCGAGGGGATCGGAACACTGACCAATCACATAAAATAATTATTTCCGATTCGTTATCTGAAACGGAGCGAAACATATGACGGTTTCAAATTTGATTATCGCGGATGTGGTGATCGCGGTCCTTGGATTGTGCGTGCTTTTGCCGCTTTATATTGCAACTTATGTAGGGACGGCCAGGGATTACTCGAGGACGATATATATCGCTATGCTGCACAGTTGTGCTCTTGTTCTTGTGACAGAAGCTGTACAGTTTATTCTGGAAGGCAATTCTTCCGGCAATGATATCATCGCTGTGAAAGCGGTGCTGTATATTTTCTATACGCTTCTTTCCGTACTGTGCTTCTGCTGGACCGTGTATTCATATTTCTGGTTCAGCGGACGCCGTCCGGCCGGCAGGGTTTTAGCCGGACTGGCCGCAGGTCCGGTACTGGAGCTTATCATGCTGATAATCAATATCTTCAGCGGGAAAATCTATTACGTGGATTCAGAAGGCGTTTATTTCCGGGGCGCCTTTTTCGGCTTTTTTGTGGCATTCTGTTATTTATATCTGATCATGGCAATAATAATAATGGCGGTAAGCTCAGCCGCGACGAATGACGGTGTGAGGAAGGAAAGCTTCAGGAAATTCCTGTTTTTCTTTCTGTTTCCGGTCGTGGGCCCGATAGCGCAGTATGTATTTCCGAATATTCCGCTGATGGGCATTACTGAGGCCGTCGCTCTTGTTGCGGTCTATGTTTCATTTCAGCAGCGCACGACAGCGCAGCATGCTGTGGAAATGGCACATCTTCAGGATGCAACGGATGAATATGAGAGATCTCTGGAAAATCTGCTTACCGCAAGTGCGGATGCTCTCTGCGTTTTCCGCCTTAATATCACGCAGGATACACACAGCGGGGAACGCGGCATCCCCGAGGGGATAATGGAACATTGCCGGGGCGATTCGATCGATGATCTTTTCGAGGCTTTTACGACTGTCATCAGAGATCCGGATGAAGCGGCGGAATTCAGGAAACTTTTCTGCCGGGAAACGATGATAAATGAGTATGAAAACAGCCGCATGCAGTTTTCGCTGAAGTATCACCGGAGGATCGACAGCGGCGAAACTCATCTCGTGAAATCATATGTCGGCATCCTGAAGAACCCGAGAAGCGGAGATATTGAAGCGATTGCCTATTCCGCGGACATCGACAGAGCAGACAAAGAAGAACGTGTAATATTTGCGTTAACAGACCGCGAGTATGATTATATTATGCTTATAGATGCTGAAACAAGGAAGATACATTACCGCTACTCGCCGTCAAAGGACGGTGTGTCCGCAGCTTTCAAAACGGGCGATTATGATGAAGTAGTGAAGAAGTCATTTGTTGACATGAATGTGCCGGATGAATATGACTCTGCAAAAATATCATTTGATGCTGTCAAAGACGCGCTTGACCAGATGGATGAATATAATTTTATTTTTTCATATACACTGCCGTCGGGAAAGATACTGTATAAACGTCTGACATATCTTTATCTTGATGAGAAACATGATGAGATCCTGTTCTTCAGAAGTGACATAACGGAGGAAATCAAACAGGAGAGAAAGCGTGCCGACGTTCTGAGGAAAGCGCTTGTGGAAGCAAGACATGCCGATGCCATGAAAACCGAATTTCTCTCAAATGTCAGTCATGACATACGTACACCGCTGAATTCTGTGCTGGGATATGTCGACCTGGCCATGAGGTCTGATGATCCGGAAGAAATCAGAAATTACATCGGCAAGATCGACCGTGCGGGGAAGATCCTGCTGTCGCTTATAAATGATACTCTTGATCTTTCGAAAATTGAGCAGAGCAGCATCAGACTAAAGCCGGAGCCTATGCATTACGGCGAAATAATTAAAAAAGTCTTTACCACTGTTGCGCCTGCCGCGGAAGCGAAGCATATTGAGCTGATTATCGATGACAGCCGGGCGGAAAAAGTTCCGATAATGATCGATAAACTGAGAATGCAGGAGATACTGATCAATCTTTTGTCTAATGCGATCAAATTCACGCCTGAGAACGGGCGTGTCACATTCAGGCTTGAATGCATTGAGACAGATGAAAAAACGGTCCGTGATAAAATCACAATAAGCGATACCGGCTGCGGCATGAAATCGGAGTTCGTTCCGAAGATGTTCGAGCCTTTTGCACAGGAACGTCAGATAGAAGACACTGCGGGATCAGGACTCGGCCTGTCGATCGTCAAGAGACTGGTCGATCTCATGAACGGAAAAATAGAAGTAATGAGCGAGCCGGGCCGGGGGACGGAGTTCACCTTATGGTTCGATTTCGAACGGGCTGACGAACCTGATGATGCAGCGGAAGAAATTGGATACGGACGGGAAGATCTGTACGGCAGAAAAATTCTTCTTGCGGATGATAATGAGATGAACATCGAGCTGGCGAAGGTCGTGCTGGAAACACAGAAAATGACAGTCGTATGCGCTGAAAATGGCAGGGAAGCCTGCGAGATCTTCAGATGTTCGGAGACGAATGAGTTTGATGCGATCCTGATGGATGTAAGGATGCCGGTAATGGACGGGCGTACTGCAGCAATGACTATACGCCGAATGGACCGCGCGGATGCGGCCGGAATACCGATAATAGCTCTGTCTGCTGATGCATTCGACGATGATATCCAGGCCAGCCTCGATGCCGGCATGGATGCACATATATCGAAACCTCTGGTTGCAGAAAAGCTTTACGCGGTTATTTCCAATCTGACTGCCGGCTGAGGCAAAACAGGGGCATATTCAGACGCGCTCAGCAGCGCGTCTTTTTTATATGCGAAAATATGTTCGGAACACTTGTTCTGAAGGGCGGGAGCTGATATAATCATGGCAGACAGAATACAATACAGGAGGCAGATTCATGGATGTATATGAAAAACTTAAAGTGCTTGCCGACAGCGCGAAGTTCGATGTTTCATGTACTTCGAGCGGTGTGACAAGACGGAATAACGGGAGCGTCGGAAGCGCCGCATCTGCCGGCGTATGTCATACATGGACAGCCGACGGACGCTGTGTGTCGCTGCTTAAAGTCCTTTTCTCAAATGACTGCTGCTATGACTGTCAGTACTGTGTGAACCGCCGCACAGCTGACTGCGCGCGCGCGACTTTCGAACCGGAAGAGCTGGCAAAACTTACTATCGAATTTTACAGACGCAATTATATCGAGGGCCTTTTCCTCAGTTCTGCAGTGATCGGGAGTCCCGACAGCACGGCCGAGAAGATTCTCGAGTGTCTGAGAATGCTGAGAAAAAAATACGGATTTGCCGGATACATACATGCGAAGATATTGCCGCAGGTATCTCCGGAACTGGTTTATGCCATCGGACTGGAAGCGGACAGATTGAGTATAAATGCTGAATTCCCGACGATGAAGGGGTTCAGACTCCTGACGCCGCAGAAGGATCCGCGGAATGTTTTTGAACCTATGCGGCAGATCACGAATCAGCTTATAGAGCATAAAGCGCTTAAAGGTCCGGGCCTCATGTTCAAGGGACAGGATCTCAACAATGCGGATAATTATCTCAGCGCGTCATCGCCGCAGATCAGAAACATCCGCAGAAATATTGATGCGAAGATCGCCGTGAAGTCAGCAGCGGATGATATACTCAGCGGTGATGCTGTTAAAGTGAAGAAGCCCGAAACGAGCAGAGACCTGATCAGAACAGAAGAACCTGTGCAGACAGGGCACACGGCTGTGGGATCCAGACTGAACCGGAAAGAAATATTCGCGCCGGCGGGACAGTCGACGCAGATGATAATCGGTGCGGCCGGCGAGACCGACCGGCAGGTGCTGGCGGCCACGGAAAAGATATACAGAACATTCAAGATGAAGAGGGTGTATTTCAGCGCCTATGTCCCGGTGGTGTCTTCACCGCTGCTGCCGGATGTGTTTTCCGCGCCGCCGCTCGGAAGGGAACACCGGCTGTACCAAGCGGACTGGCTGCTCAGATTTTACGGTTTTGATGCCGATGAAATTGTGGGTGAAGATCATCCGTTTCTGGATATGGATCTCGACCCGAAGATTTCGTGGGCGCTTCGCAATATGCAGATATTCCCGATCGAAGTGAATACCGCCACGATGGACGAGCTGCTCCGCATTCCGGGAGTCGGCAATCTTTCCGCGCTCAGGATAGTACGGCAGCGAAAATACAAATCAGTTACATATGAGGATCTGAAGAAAATCGGCGTAGTTCTGAAGCGGGCGAAGCATTTCCTGACCTGCAGCGGGAAATTTTACGGCGACAGGAGGATGGACCCGGAGGCAATAAGGGGAGATGTGCTGCAGATGAAGGACGGTGAGCAGATGTCCATGTTCAGTAGCGGGAGGACCGGTGCGCCTGAACTTCAGGACGGCGCGGAAGCCGGACCGCGGATCTGGATCGCCAATCCGTCTTCCCGGATAAATATAAGAGATAAGGCGGCCGCGAAATGACAGACTATCTCTATGACGGCACTTTCGAGGGCCTGCTTACCTGCATCTATGAGCATTATTACAGCGGCAGAGCCGACGGGATATTCCGCAGTGACGAGTACCAGCGCAGCATGCTGTGCGACTGCTGCGATGTCGAAACTGATCCCGTAAAAGCGCGCAAGGTATACGAAGCGATCGAATGCAAGATATCGCCTTTCGACCTGAGAAGAATATACAGAGCGTTCAGGTCCTGTGTGGATGGGCGCGAGATGATGATCCTGAAATACGCGGTGCTCGGATTCAGAGTGGGCAGCCGTATTTCCAGCCTGCACGGAGAACCGGCTGTCTATGATGTTCAGCAGGCCGAAAATAAGGTGGCGACGGAAATAGATAAATTCCGCGGCATCGTAAGGTTCTCAGTACTCGGCGACGGCGAAAAGAAAATATATTACGCACCTGTCGAGCCCGACAACGATATGATCGAGTTTATAGCGGAACATTTCAGCGACCGATTCCGTGATCAGGCTTTTGTCATTCACGACCTGAAACGCGCCAAGGCCGTTATTTCCGCGCGCGGCGAATGGTATATTTCAGACTTCGAAAAAGAAAAGCTTCCGCCGCTAGATCCGGATGAAGAAAGGTTCCGCGAACTCTGGAAGATGTATTTCGACACGATCGCGATCCGCGAGCGCACGAATCCGCAATGCCAGGCGCATTTCCTGCCGAAGAGATACAGGAACTATCTGACGGAAATGAATGATACGGGGAAGTAAGGGACTGCTTCATAATGCAAAATGTTTTTAGTAATAGACTTTTTAAATGATCTAATAGTAAAGGAGTCTGTGGTTATTGTGTGTGAAGAACAGTAGACTTTATGGTATTATTAAGAGGAACAAAGAATTATCTATGAAAAACTGCTGATAAGAGAGACAAATATATGTTGAAATTGAATGTGGTAGGAGCAATATTATTTCGCGGAAATAGAATACTGTGTGCGCAGCGTGGAGCAGGAAAATTTGATTATGTTTCGTATAAGTATGAATTTCCGGGAGGTAAAATCGAGCCTGGAGAAAGTCCTGAAGAAGCTCTTCACAGAGAGCTTAAGGAAGAAATGAAAATCAATATCAGTATCGACGATATGCATTACTTCGATGAGGTCGAACATGAATATCCTGATTTTATTATCCATATGAAGACATTCATTTGCCCGCTGGGAAATGAGGAAATAGTACTTACAGAGCACAATAATATCAAATGGCTTCTGCCAGAAGAGATGAACGATGTCGATTGGGCTCCGGCGGATTTTCCAATCGTAAATGAACTGATTGAGAGAGGTACTATAAATTGAGTATTTCGGAAAATGTTTCTGAACAATTATCGAATAGTTTGATCAACGGCTTTGTGGACTGCAATCTATCATCACTGGAAAAGTACAATCCAAAGTTACTGGTAAATGACTATAAGAAAGGAATGAAAGTCCTTTCAACCATAGAAAATGAATTGCGCAGCTGCGAGGAATTCTATTTTTCGGTTGCTTTTATTACTAACAGCGGGATAGCAAGTCTTTTGTCTGTTCTTTCAGAACTTGAAGAAAAAGGTATAAAAGGCAGGATAATCACTTCTCAGTATCAGAATTTTACTGAGCCTGTTGCTTTGAGGCGGCTGTTGCAATTTAAAAACATTGAACTTCGAATAGTAACAGAAGGCAATTTTCATGCAAAAGGATATATCTTCAGGCATGATGACTCGTACTCTTTTATTATCGGAAGCAGCAACTTGACTCAGAATGCATTGAGTTCAAACAAAGAATGGAATGTGAAGCTGTCTTCCCTGGAGCAGGGCACGGTAATGCAGAATATTATTCGAGAGTTTGATTATACTTTCGATAATGCGACTGTGGTGGACGAACCATGGATAGAGACTTATGAGAGATTATATAGGAGCATAAAACGGGCCAACCGGAAATCTGCTGAAGAAAATGAAAAGGTTATTCCATTCAGACGGATCAATCCAAACAAAATGCAGGTTGAAGCATTGAGGGCAATACAGGCGCTGAGAAAAGACGGAAAAAACAAGGCGTTGCTGATTTCTGCCACGGGAACCGGGAAAACATATTTGTCGGCTTTTGATGTAAAAGAATATTCTCCCCGAAAGTTTTTGTATATAGTACATAGAGAAGATGTAGCAAGAGCCTCAATGGCAAGCTTTAGAAAAATTCTGGGATATGATATTGATGCGGGATTTCTCACCGGCGGGAAACGTGATACGAAAGCGCAATATGTTTTCGCTACTATCCAGACATTAGCAAGAAATGATACGCTATATTCTTTTGATAAAGATGAGTTTGATTATATTTTGATTGATGAGGTGCATCGCGCTGGCGCACCGACATATCAAAAAATATTGGATTATTTTACGCCGAAGTTCATGCTAGGCATGACTGCGACTCCAGAGCGTACAGATGATTATGATATTTTTTCACTGTTCGATCATAATGTCGCATATGAAATCAGACTCAATAAGGCGCTGGAAGAAAACATGCTGGTACCATTTCATTATTTCGGAGTCAGCGAGATTGTTGTCGACGGAAAACTGCTCGATGAAAATACGGATTTCCGCTGGCTGATTTGTGATGAAAGAGTTCATCAGATAATTGAAAAAGCTGAGTTTTACGGGCACGATGGGGAAAGAGTAAAAGGTCTTATTTTCTGCAGCAGGACAGAAGAAGCTGAAGAATTATCAAAAAAACTGAATGAAAAGGGATATAGCACTGTTGCATTATCAGGAAGATCGACTCAAGATGAGCGTGAAACAGCCATCAGCAGGCTGGAACAGAATGATATCAGAGATCATCTGGATTATATTTTAACAGTCGATATTTTTAATGAAGGCGTGGATATTCCAACTGTGAACCAGGTAATAATGCTGCGGCCGACACAATCTGCCATTGTTTTCGTGCAGCAGCTAGGAAGAGGATTGAGGAAACATATTGAAAAAGAGTATCTTACTGTAATTGATTTTATCGGCAATTACTCTAATAACTATATGATCCCGATCGCATTATATGGAGACAGATCATATAATAAAGACACGATTCGCAAACTGGTCAATAATGGGAATCGTATGATCCCCGGCTGTTCGACAGTTGACTTTGACAGCATTACAAAAGAAAAGATTTATGCAGCTATTGACACAGCGAGTATTAATAGCTTTTATGATTTAAAGAAAAGTTATGAGCTGGTAAAATATCAACTGGGAAGAAAACCTATGATGAGGGACTTCGTTGATATTGGTGCAAGAGAGCCATATGCATTTGTTGAAAAAGCCAATTCATATTATGGATTTGTACAGAAAGCTGATAAAAGAGCAGCGGGAGAAATGAGTCTGGATGAAAAGAAGATTCTGGAATTTTATTCGAAAGAGATACTTAATGGGAAAAGATGTATTGATGGCATTGCATTAGCGTTACTGATACAGAAAGGTCATGTGAGTATCGATGACATTAATAATATAACAGACGCCAGATTCGGTTTCATGATCGATGAAAAGACATTTTGCTCAATAACAAATATACTGAATGGCACATTCATAAAAAAGGATTCATTGAAGAAATATGGTGTCAAAGAAAACGTTGCCCTTCAGAACGGGGTAATAGTTATGAGCGGCAGTTTTCGCTCTGAGATTTCGTCAGGGGTGCTGTATGAGTATTTGAATGATATGATTCAATATGATTTTATCCGGTTTGGAAAAAATTATGAGGTAAACTTGTTCGATAATGGTTTTATATTATATAGTAAGTATTCCAGAAAAGATGCCTGCAGGATATTGAACTGGGATAAAAATGAAGAAGGAACGATATTTGGATACAGAGTTAAGCATAATACATGTCCTATCTTTGTAACATACAATAAAAAAGAAGATATATCGTCAAGCACGAAGTATGAAGACGAGTTCATTGATCCCCATTATTTCAGCTGGATGACAAGAAGCAGAGTAACATTAGAATCACCAGAAATGATTGCAATAAGAAACAGCAAAGCATCTGGTTTACGTATACCGCTGTTTATAAAAAAGAGCGACGGTGAAGGCACAGATTTTTATTACATGGGTGAAGTAATATATGAAAAAGCCGCACAAAAAACAATAAAGAACGATAAAGGGGAGGAACTTGATATAGTTAATATACTGTATAGGATGAAACATGAAGTTGAAGATTCTATATATGAATATCTGGAAAGTTGATTTTATATTTTATGCACACAAAAACGATCGGAGGTACGGATCATGTATGAAGAGCTTAAAAAAATAATAGATGACGGCAAAAAGATAGTTTTCTTCGGGGGAGCCGGGGTATCGACGGAGAGCAACATACCTGATTTCCGTTCGGCTGACGGATTGTATAATGCCAATACTAAGTATGGTATGTCACCTGAAGCGCTGATTTCACACAGCTATTTCATGGGGCATATGCAGAACTTCTTCGAATACTATAAAGAAAATATGATCTTCCCGGAGGCAAAGCCGAACAAGGCGCATCTGGCACTGGCAAAGCTGGAGCAGGAAGGAAAGCTGATCGGTGTCGTTACGCAGAACATCGACGGTCTGCATCAGGTGGCAGGTTCGAAAAAGGTCTACGAGCTTCACGGATCGGTGCGCAAGAACCGCTGCATGGACTGCGGCAAGTCTTTTGATCTCGATTATGTACTGGATCCGCAGAACTGTGACGGCGCAGTTCCTAAGTGCGATGCCTGCGGAGGTGTCGTTAAACCGGTAGTTGTTCTCTATGAAGAGGCGCTTGACGATACGATCGTCTCGGGAGCGGTCAGAGCCATTTCAGATGCCGATGTAATGATAGTTGGCGGCACATCGCTGGTGGTTTATCCTGCGGCCGGACTCATCAATTATTTCCGCGGCAAGCATCTCGTCCTGATTAACAGAGATGCGACTCCGTACGACTCGCAGGCCGACCTGGTGATACACGATTCTATTGGCAAGGTCCTCGGAGAAGTCATCGGCGTATAAGCCGGTGTGTTAACAGAAAATACGTAATGCCGGATCAGGGCATTACTGCTTCAATGATCGCAAAGTACATTTTGTCCGGATCGACAGGTTTCGCGATGTGGCCGTTCATGCCCGCATCGGCGCTTTTCTGAACATCGTCAGCCAGTACATCTGCGGTCATTGCTATTATAGGGATTTTCGGCGCGTCAGGCCTGCCGAGCGAGCGGATTGTCATGGCCGCAGTATAGCCGTCCATGACAGGCATGCGGATATCCATCAGTATCGCGCTGTAATATCCGTGTGCGGAAGCCTGGAACAGCTCGACTGCTTCCTGCCCGTTGAATGCTGTATCCGTTATTACACCTTGGTCTTCAAGCAGTGCCTTTGCTATTTCCACGTTGAGTTCATTGTCTTCACAGAGCAGGATATGCATATTTTTGAGCGCGTTGCAGTCCATCCGCTTTGCCTTTTTTTCTTTCCAGGCAGTCTGGGCTGATTCGATATAGTTTACATCAAGCACTACCGTAAAAGCAGTACCTTTATTTAATTCGCTGTCGACGGTGATCGTCCCGCCCATGAGGTCGACTAATTTCTTTACTATTGAGAGGCCGAGACCGGTGCCCTGGATCTCAGAGCTTTGTTTACGGTCCTCTCTGGTGTACTGATTGAAGATAACGGCCTGAAATTCTTTGCTCATTCCCATGCCGTTGTCCCGGACGACGGCGGTGATCCTTTCTTTATGATCAGGAACGAGTTCGTTGAATACAGAAAAATAAATATCGCCGCCGTCATGTGTGTATTTCACGGCATTCGAAAGGAGGTTGAACATGATCTGATTGAAGCGCAGTTCGTCCATGACAGGTACGACGGAATCGACCGCATGTGTTTCGACATGGAAGGTCTGATGTTTTGCTTCATACAGCGGTTTGATGATCGAGTCTATATAGTCTTCAAAATCGGACATGAGGTATGGTTCTTCATGTAATGTCATGGAGCCGCTGTCAACTTTCTGCATGTCGAGTATGTCGTTCACCAGGCCGAGCAGAAATTTTGACGACATATCGATTTTATTCAGTGCTTCGTCTTTTTTCGCCGGATCTTCCTGCTGCAAGGCGATGCGGGTCATGCCTATGATGCCGTTCATTGGTGTCCGGATATCATGGCTCATCCGGGACAGAAATTCATTTTTGGCAGTACTGGCTTCCTGCGCCTCCAGGACAGCTTCTTTCAGCGATGCGTTCTGCCGGTCAAGCTGCCGGTACAGTTTTTCTTTGTGTTCGTTTTCGACTGTCATGCTGCAGAACACGTATAGTACTGCGTAGGAAACGCGTACGAGAAGAAGACCGGGGATCAGAGCTTCCACACAGATCGATGAGGCGGCGAGAACAAATATTACTGCCAGCAGGATCCCGTCGGAGGGCGAGCTGAATTCATGACGGCCCCTGATCAGAATGACGATGGTCATTACCGAATAAACCAGCATCATGCTGATGCCGAGGTAATAATAAAGAGGGCCTCTGGTATATATCAGGTTTTCACTCAGGCTGAAGAACCATCGGTTAAATGGATTTGAGGCGGCTATGATCATGTATATCAGGAAAGGAACGGAGGCCGTTTTCATGAGTCTGATTTTGCGGCTGTCGTCCTGTTTACCCATAAGTGCGAGGGAATAGCAGTACCACACCAGAGAAAGCATCGGGATCGTCATCATAAAAAGATTCAAAGCAATATCGCAGCAGATCAGGCTGCTGTGAAGGTTGAGCGCCAGTGCTGATGCGCTGTCGATGGCTGCGCTGACGATGCTCAGGATCAATACCAGGTAAAAAAGTTTGTGCTGGAGCGTGCGGTCACGCTTCTCATTCCTGTTTCTGATCAGCATTACGGTAAACAACATAAGCGCTATTATATCAGTTTCCACATGCCAGTAGGTCATTGCAGTTTCCTCCCCGATGAATGAGTCTCAGTTTGGATAGAACTTATTGATATTATTATACTACTGATAAGATGGTTTGTACGCAGGAAGTTTAAATATAGTGATGTGATTTGTCTCTTTCGCACCGGTTTCAAAATGAACAGTTTTCGCGAAGATTCAAAAGGACCGGCACTGAGCATTTCAGTGTACCGGTCCCGTATTGGTTCGGAATGACCGGACCGCGGACGGTCCTGTATTCTGTTAGTTGACTCTTTTCACCGGAGCTCTCCTCATGATCAGCCATGATGCGCAGCCGAATACTGCGATGATGATCAGATCGAAAATGATTCCGTTGATCGGCGTACTTGCCGCCCAGCTGATGATGTTCCCGGCAATCGTCAGAATTCTGCCGTCGTTAAGCATGCTGTCGACGATAGGAACGGTGTTGAGCAGTATCAGCAGTGCGATCGGGACAGCGATCTTGCCGGCTTTGTTCATGCGGTAGAAAAGCACTGTGATGAAATAACCGACGAACATTACGGCGATAAACACAATGATCATTTCCAGGCTCGATGATATCGGGTTGGTGCCCGGCTGCCAGAAGGCGAGACGGAATAAGTATTTTTCCCCGTTGATCGAAGAAATGATTTTCAGAACGATCATTGTGAGGTAATAAAACACAACGCATCCCGCGAATACCAGTGCTGCCGCTTCTCCGAAAACTGCCGCCCGGGAAAGGAATATCGTTTTTCTCGATACGCCGTTCTGCGTCATCATCAGGAAGTTTTCTTTATAGGAGCACATGCCGAACACGGCCAGGAAGATCACGGACGTTACTTCGAGGAATTGCATATACTGCCATATGTCGACGTCTGTTGCTTCGCCTAAATCGACGCTGCTGCCCGGAACATCGATCCATACCATAACGATCAGGCATATTGCTATAAATATCACGAGCAGCGAAGCCATGACGATCCCGAAAACGATCAGGGATTTTTTCCCGTCATGGAACTGATATTTTGCAGCTGTACTAAAATTCATGTTACACACTCTCCTTTGTATTCGTCATCTGCACGAAAAGCTTCTGCAGGTCGAGTTTCGAGATTTCGAGTTCAGGCGGTATCTGCGAGCGGTCCGGCTTTTCCATGATGCACGCCGTTTTGAGACCGCCGATCTGGTCTGCACTGAGAACATTGCGCCCCTGAATGAATGCGTCCACATCCGCCGCCTTGCCGCTGACCGAGTAGCCGCTGGCCAGAAGCTCTTCGCACGGCTGCTGCGTCATGACATGACCGTTGTCGATGATGATGACATCTTCGATCAGGTTGGCCACTTCGTCGATGAGGTGAGTTGAGATGATTGCCGTAAACGGCGTTTCAGCATATTTTTTTAGCAGTAATGTATAAAACAGTTCGCGGTGGTTCGCGTCCAGTCCGAGCACCGGCTCGTCGAAGATCACGTATTTCGTGTTGACGGAAAGCGAAACGACACATTTCAGTATCGACGAATATCCGGTCGACAGTTCCTTTACTTTTCTGCGCGGATCCAGCCCGAACTCTTTCGAGATCGTTTGTGCATACTGCATGTCGAACGACGGATAAAAATTCTTTGTCCATTTCATTACATCCGCCACTCTCATGCTTTCCGGGAAGAGCGTCTGCTCTGCCATGAGATAAATCTGCGACAAAGCCGCATCGTTTTCAATTGTCGGTTCTCCGTCCAGGAGCGACTCTCCGCTCGTCGGGAATATCCGTCCGGTGATGCAGTCCAGGAGCGTCGTTTTGCCTGCTCCGTTCCTGCCGAGCAGTCCGTAGATCTTGTTCTCTTCAAACCGGATATTCGCATCGGTGAGTGCTTCATTGCGCCTGTATGTCTTGCACAGGTTCTTGACTTCTAACATCGTATCTTCATCCTTCCTTCTATTTATCGAACTGCTTCTCTATGATCGAAAGCACATCCGCTTTTGTGAGGCCGAGCTTTTTCGCCTCATCCACCAGGGCTGTGATGTGTTCTTCAATGAACTCGTTCTTTTTCTTTTCGGTAAGCATTTTTACTGCTCCTTCCTGCACGAACATGCCGAGCCCGCGTTTCTTGTACACGATCCCCGCATCCACCAGCATATTCACACCTTTGTTGGCAGTGGCCGGATTGATCTTCAGCGTTGCCGACAGTTCGGTGATCGAAGGTATCTGTTCACCTTCGGGAAAAGCTCCCGAAATGACGGCGTTTTCTATTTCTTCTGCTAACTGCATGAAGATAGGCTTTTCAGATTCATAATTGATTTTCATATCCTTTTCCTTTCAGCCGGACCGGATGACTGCGCGCTGCATCCGATCGGCGTATTAGTTAGTTACTTGACTAACTAACCATTACGCCTATAATATACCGCCCGTCCCTGCATGTGTCAAGAGCTTTCTGCAAAAAAATCATGTGAGTTTCGGCACAAGAAAAAACCTGCCTTATTCAGGCAGGCTGCGGACAATTATATTACTGCATACTCGCAGATCATCTCCACGGAACGATTTCGATCCAGTAGCCGTCAGGATCGGTAATGAAGTATATTCCCATGGCCGGATTTTCGAAGCAGATGCATCCCATTTCCTCATGCTTCCTGTGAGCGGCGTCCATGTCGCGCACCGCCATCGCCAGATGGAATTCACATTCGCCGAGGTTGTATGGTTCTGTGCGGTCTGCCAGCCATGTGAGTTCAAGCTCGAAGTCAGTATCCTGGTCGTGCAGGTATACGAGTTTGAAGCTGCCGTTCGGTCCTTCCTTTGTACGCGCAGGCTCGAGACCGAGAGCTTCTTTATAGAAAGCGATGCTCCTGTCAAGATCGAGCACGTTGAAATTGTAGTGTGTGAATTTAAACATTGTGTGACCTCCTTTGATGTTTGAATCATACCATTATGTGATATAATAATCAAAGTCATTTTTAAGGGAGAAGGAAGAGGAATAATGAAAATATTGATTTCAAACGACGACGGGATAAAGGCGCGCGGGATACGCGAACTGACAACAGCCATGGCTTCGATAGAGGGGACGGAGATCTATATCTGTGCTCCGGAGACGCAGCAGAGCGGCAAAAGTCACAGTATTTCCATGGAGAAGCCGATGCAGATCACGGAGGTCAGTTACGAAGGTGCGGAAATGGCTGTAATGGTCAACGGCACACCGGCGGACTGCGTGATGCTGGGCATACGTTATTTCCATTCGCAGGGGATCGATATCGACATAGTATATTCGGGGATCAACGAGGGATCAAATCTCGGGACAGATACGATATACAGCGGAACTGTCGGAGCTGCTGTTGAAGGCGCGCTCTGCGGGAAGCCTTCTGTGGCGGTGTCGGTGGCATCACATAAGCCGGAACATTTCGAGGCCGCGTGCAGACTGGCAAAACTGGTCTATCCCAGGGTCGTTGAAGCGATGGATCCGTCAATGATAGTGAATATCAATACTCCGAATCTTAAGGAAGACGAGATAAAGGGAACGATGGTCACAAGGATCGGCCGGAGAGAGTATGACGAATGGTTCACTCCGCACAAAAATGACAACGGTATTACTGAATACTGGTATGCCGGAGACCCGATAGTGTACGACAGCGATGACATTACTATAGACGTGATCGCCGTGCAGGAAGGGTATGCCAGCATTACCCCGATCATGTACGATTCGACCGCACATGATAAAATCGAAATTTTGCAAAAGTGGAACATCGATTTGAATTAAAAGGAGGAAAACAATATGAAAAAACCCGAATTGCTGAAAGCGCTGATGATAGAAAGAGACGATGCGATCGTAGCTGCTATCGATTTCCAGGAGCATATCGTGCCTGCGATGCACGACGACGACGAGCTGATAGAGACGGCGGTCAAATTTATAAAGGGCGCAAGGGCGCTGAACGTTCCGGTGCTGGTGACACAGCAGTATACAAAGGGGCTCGGTGAAACTGTAGAGCCAATCAAAGAGGCGCTCGGGGAGTTCACTCCTATAGAAAAGAACACGTTCAGCGCACTGCTGAATGATGAGTTCAGAAGCGCGCTTGAGACATCCGGGAAGGAGACAGTGATCCTTATCGGTATTGAGGCGCATGTATGCGTGGAACAGACGGCGCTGGCGCTGCTGCAGGAAGGTTATAATGTTTTCGTTATCAGCGACTGCATCGAGTCGAGACACAAGAACGACAAGAAGATGTCGGAACGCCGCATGACTCACGCCGGAGCGGTCATTACTACATACGAAGCTGCGCTGTTCGAGATGATGGACGGATCGAAGACTCCGGGTTTCAAGGAAATATCGGCTATCGTGAAATAGCCTGAAAAGAGGGAAAGAGATTATATGATTTTTAAAAATAAAGTTACGCTGGGAAGCAAGGATGAAATGGAGCAGTATCTCAATGCCGTTGACCACAGGACTTCGGGTCTTTCGTTTTCTTCACTGTATATGTGGCGCGAGATAAACGAGTTCAGCTGGGAAGTGATCAACGGCTATATGTGTGTGGAGGGCATCAGTCACCTTGAGCTGGAAGAGGGCGTGACGGTGCATTTTATGAATATGCCGCTCAGCGCGACGGGAGTGTATGATTCCGTTCAGCTGCGGGAATGCGTTCTGGAATGTAAAAAGCGTTTTGAGGACGCAGGGCAGCTTTTCACGATGAGGCTGATCCCGTATCATCTGACGGACACTTTGTATGCGGCTTTCCCTGACGAGCTTGTGTATATTTCAGACCGCGCGAATTATGATTATATGTATCACCGCACAGATCTTGTGGAGCTGAAGGGCAGAGCATATCATCAGAAGAAAAATCATCTGAATTATTTTCTGAAGAATTATATATATGAATACAGGGAGCTTTCTTCGGATGATGCGGAAGAGGCGCTTGAATTCCTGGATTCCTGGGAAGAGGGGAAGGCGGATCTTCCGGCGGACGAAAGGCATATGCTTGAGCTTGAACAGAAGGCGATGGGCGATGTCCTCGGAAATCTGGAGACAGTCGGATATTTTGCCGGCGCGATCTACATCGGCGGCGAGATGAAGGCTATGTCGATCGGAGGAAAGCTGAACAGGAAAACTGTGACTTGCCATGTGGAAAAGGCGGACGCCTCGATACGAGGACTTTATCCGGCGATAACCAGGGAATTCTGTGCGCATCTGCCGGAGTATATAAAATATATAAACCGTGAAGAGGATATGGATCTTCCGAATCTCAGAAAAGCGAAGATGGCCTATAAACCGTGCAGGATGATAGAAAAATATATCGTTAATTTCAAGTCTGACCGGAAAGCGGCGCCGATTGCACCCGTAGCGTGGGAAGCTGCCGGCGGAAAGCAGTAACAAGCGAGATTTAGCTTGAAACCAGTGCAGTTTTACGGTATATTGTTTTTGTCTGATTACCAAAAAAATAATGTAGATTAGAGACTTTTGTCTCAAGAGGAGGAAAAACATGAAAGAAGTAGTAATCGTATCAGCAGCTAGAACTCCTATCGGCAGCTTCGGCGGATCACTGAAAAATGTTTCGGCAGTTACGCTCGGCGCTACAGCTGTTAAGGCAGCAGTAGAAAGAGCAGGGATCAAACCTGAAACGATCGATGAAGTTATACTTGGATGCGTACTGCAGGCAGGCCAGGGCCAGAACGTGGCCAGACAGATCGAGCTTGCCGCCGGAATTCCTAAGGAAATTCCTGCTATGACAATAAATAAGGTTTGCGGATCCGGTCTCAGGACAGTTGAACTTGCAGCTCAGATCATCAAAGCAGGCGATGCTGATATCATCGTTGCCGGCGGAGCCGAGAGCATGTCGACAGCACCTTTCGTAGATCATAAAGCAAGATGGGGAGCTCGTATGGGCGGTTATGAAGTTGAAGATATCATGATCAAAGACGGACTTTCAGATATATTCAATCACTACCACATGGGTATTACTGCAGAGAACGTTGCTGAGCAGTGGGGACTCACAAGAGAAGAGCTTGACGAGTTTGCAGCAGCTTCACAGCAGAAGGCAGTAGCAGCTATCAAGTCAGGCAGATTCAAGGACGAAATCGTTCCTGTTGAGATCCCTCAGAGAAAGGGCGATCCTGTCATCTTCGACACAGATGAATTCCCGAGAGACGGCGTTACAGCAGAAGGCATCGGCAAACTCAAACCTGCTTTCAAGAAGGACGGCATCGTGACAGCGGCTAACTCATCCGGTATCAACGATTCGGGAGCTGCTCTCGTAGTAATGTCGAAGGACAAGGCTGATGAGCTTGGACTTAAGCCTATCGCCAAGGTCGTTTCATATGCATCGGCAGGCGTTGATCCTTCGATCATGGGAATCGGACCTGTTCCTGCATCAAAGAAATGCCTTGAGAAGGCAGGCTGGACAGTTGATGACCTTGACCTCGTTGAAGCAAACGAAGCTTTCGCGGCTCAGTCTGTAGCAGTAGGCAAGGAAATGGGATGGGATCCTGAGAAGCTCAACGTTAACGGCGGAGCTATCGCACTCGGACATCCTATCGGTTCATCCGGCGCTCGTATCCTTATCACGCTCATCTATGAAATGCAGAAGAGAGGCGCAAAGAAGGGCCTCGCTACACTGTGCATAGGCGGCGGCATGGGAACAGCTTGCGCTGTTGAGCTCTGCGACTAGTCACAGGCTTAAGGTGAGGTCTGCAAAGGCGCAGGCTATAAAGCCCGCATGACCGTGGAAACTCACGTAAGACAGTAATGAAAAACACTGCGCATCTGGGAATATTATTCCCGGGGCGCAGTTTTTTTTGCATGTAGATTTTTGACGCGTGCGGTGGTAATATATCACTATCGTATTATTGGTAATCAAATAGTATAAAAGTATAGAGGTATTAAAATGAAAAAATTTACACCGGTTAAATCAGGAAAAGTACGTGAGATCTACGATAATGGCGACAGTCTTATCATGGTTGCAACTGACAGGATCTCGGCATTCGACCATATTCTGAAGAATAAAGTCGAGCAGAAAGGACAGATCCTTACTCAGATGTCAAAGTTCTGGTTTGACTTTACTGAGGATATTATTCCTAACGATCTCATCTCGACAGATGTAAATGATATGCCGGAGTTTTTCCGGACTGAAGAGTTCGAAGGCAGAAGCACAATGTGCAAAAAGCTTGAGATGCTGCCGGTAGAGTGCATTGTCCGCGGATATATTACAGGAAGCGGCTGGGCAAGCTATCAGAAAACAGGCGAGGTCTGCGGCATCAAACTGAAGGAAGGCCTGATCGAATCGGATCAGCTGCCTGAACCGATCTATACTCCGAGCACAAAAGCCGAGATCGGCGATCACGATGAAAACGTATCATACGAAAAGACGATCGAAGTGCTGGAAAAGCTGTATCCGGGCAAAGGCGAGTTCTATGCGACAGAGCTCAGAGATAAGACAATTGAAATCTATAAGAAGTGCGCTGACTATGCACGTTCAAGAAAGATCATCATTGCAGACACCAAGTTTGAGTTCGGACTGGACGGAAGCGGCAATGTTGTACTCGGCGATGAGGTGCTTACTCCGGACAGTTCAAGGTTCTGGCCGCTTGACGGTTACAAACCGGGACAGTCGCAGCCTTCATACGACAAGCAGTTCGTAAGAGACTGGCTGACAGCAAATCCGGACAGCGACTATCTGCTCCCTGACGAGATCATCGAGAAGACGATCGGCAAATACAAGGAAGCATTTGCACTGCTGACGGGAAAAGAATTTATATAACACAGATTATTAAAGCCGTATCGGAGATGGTTCCGGTACGGCTTTTTCTAGTTTTTGTTTATTTCACCGGCGTTCCTGTTGTCGAGAGGAGCCTGGCCGGGACTGAGTTTCAGACCGGAGACAGCATCCGCGGAATCCGCGGAATCGGGGCTGCTGATTTCATAGTCTGCGTCTATGACGCCGTCCGGCGGTCCGTCTGTGGCGCGGTCCGATCTGAACGACGCGGAATCCGCTGTGCTGACTGCGCCCGGTATCGTCTTTGACGGTTTGATCTTCGGCTGGCGTTTGAACTTTCCTGAGGCGGCGGATGACGCTTCGGGCATCGAGGCGGTGAATGTAGTTCCGTCAGCTTCGTTGCTGACGCAGCTGATGATCCCCTGATGGTTTTCGACTATGCTTCTGGCAATTGCCAGGCCGAGGCCGTATCCGCTGCCCTGAGTGCGCGCTTTGTCTGCGCGGTAAAACCGCTCGAATATGTGTTGTATATCTTCCTTCGGTATTGCCGGGCCGGTATTGGTGACAGAGAAATTGACAGCCGAACCGTTCTTGTGAACGGCTATGTCGATGTGTCCGCTTTCGCCGGCATACTTGATAGCATTATCGATCAGTATATGTGCAAGCTGCTTGAGCTGCGTCGGATCGCCGTTGACTTTGACGGCAGGTTCGATATCCGCATCGATCATCACACCTTTTTCGAACGCGACAGGCTCAAACTGAAGATAACTGTCCATTACTACATCGGACAGAACGACTTCTGAGAAGATGATTTTCTGGCTGGCCGCTTCTGCCGCATCTGATCTTGCCAGGAACAGCAGATTGTCAACTAGTTTCTTCATGTGAACTGCTTCCATCTGTGTGCTTTCCACCCATTGCTTCTGGTCGGTGACTGTTTTGTCGACATGTCCTTTGGAAAGAAGAATATCGTTGTTCGCCAGGATCACTGTGAGCGGTGTCTTTAGTTCGTGCGATGCGTCGGCCACAAACTGCTGCTGCTGTGTCCAGGCCTTTTCGACCGGACGGCAGACGACCTTGGACAGGAGGATGCTTATCAGCAGGAGGATGACAAGAGCGGCGCCGCCCATAAATGCAGACGATGAAATCTGAGCCTTGGCTGCAGACAATGTCGTGTATGTGTCGGCGAAGACGATGACCGTTTTGTCGCCGTCAGTGTGCCTGGTATATGCGAGATTGAGGCTTTTTATGCGGCCGCTGTTCAAATCGGATGAAAAAGCAAGCGCGGTTGCAGTCTGCAGATTCGTCGAGTCCATTGTGCCGAATTTCGTCACCGTGGATTTTATCGTACCGGCGGAACTGCATACAACAGTGACTGTAAACACGCGGCCGAGATCTTTGTCCCATTGACTGTGGCCGTTGCCTGTGCCGTTGCCGATCCCGTTTCCGCCGCCGAAATAAGGTGTCGAATCATCGTCGCTCTGATAATATTTATATGAAGCGGAAAGTGCAGATGTAATATTGTTGGCCGCTTCCCGATATGTGTTCACGCAAATAGCAGCAACGACGGAAATGATGATGACTCCGACGAGCAGCATGTTGATGAGTATGATTCTGTGCTGTAATTTCTTAAGCATATGTTTTTTTCAGGATCACTGATCCTGCACCTCCAGCCTGTATCCGACTTTTCGCAGGGCAGTAATGCCGGCTTTCGATTCGAGGAATAAGAATTTTTTGCGCAGGAAAGATATGTATGCCTCGACGTTGTTGTCTGTAGCATCGCTGTCGTATCCCCAGACTTTGACGATAATGTCTTCCTTGGTGACCGCCGAATTGGGACTGGACATCAGAAGCTTCAGTATTTCAAATTCCTTGAAGTTCAGGTGTATCGATTTTGACCCGCAGGAAAGATCGCAGGTAGAAAGATTGAGCGTCAGGTCTTCAAAAGTCTGCTCATCTATGAGCACTTCACCCTGGCGTCTTGTCAGAGCACGTACGCGGGCGAGCAGTTCTTCCGGCGCAAAAGGTTTTGTCATATAGTCGTCTGCCCCGCAGTCGAGACCTTTGACCTTGTCGGTGATCTCGCTCCTGGCGGTGAGCATAATTATTGGCGTCTGGTCTTTTTCTTTTCTCAGTGCCCTGGCGATATCGAAGCCGTTCATGCCCGGAAGCATGACGTCAAGTACGATCACATCATAAATTCCGGCCCTGGCATAATCAAGTCCGTCAAGTCCGTCGTTGACAACATCGGTCATATATTTCTGTTCAGACAGAATCTGCGCCAGGGCATCTGCCAGCCTGACTTCATCTTCCACAATCAATACTCTCATAGAGAAGTCCTCCTTGTATATTTTCACGGCAGCAACACGCCGCCGTCACTTCTATGTCGATTATACACTATAATATATAAACAGTGACTTAAAAATAACTGAAATGTAATATGGGCGGCGCTTTCAGATTGCTTTAAGGTTGGGACGGTATCGTGATATTGTCAAAAGACATTAAGGAGGCATATTATGAGTTACATAGCAATGAAACAGACAAGAGCTGCAAACAGTATGACTTTATGGGAAAGATTAGGAAGAATCATGAATGATCCGGGAAAGCATGTAAGAAAGGAAGATATGATACTTCTTATGTCATATCTGCAGATGTGCTGATACACATTGCGTGACGAATAAAAGGCCGGTTCCGGAGAAACAGAAAGGAGAAGTACTGAAAATGAAAAGAACTATCAGAGGAGAGCTTGCTTATTTCAGGACGATCCTGAGATACAGGCGCTACAACAGATACAGAATAGACAGCCGGGGATACAAAGTGCGCATCGGACGATTTACAAGATTGTTTGAAGCATGATCCCGTGCGGCGCGCAGAAAGAAAACAATATAAAACTTAAAAAAATTTCAGCAAGATTTAAGAAAACGGAAGTAGAATCAGCATATAGAAAAAAGAACACGGAACAGTGTATAAACAACAAGCTTAGAAACGGTTTATGCCGTTCTAATAAATATCTCATCCTCTCAATTAGCAGAAATGCTTACACACAAATGAGATGAGCGGTAGCCTCAGCGGGCTGCCGCTCTTTTCATTTGTAATGTGATAAAACATATGTTACAGAAAAAGAGTGTGAGAAGGCTGATGTTTTGAAAATGGGGGAATTATTGGTATATTTTTTCGTGATTTCCCTCATTTTTAAGTCAGGCTGCGGTCTGGAAAACCAAAGCATTGTCCGGATCACTATGTCCGGGCAGAGACAGACTCGAAAGGACTCATGCTGAAAAAAACCAGAGTCTATGGTCCTGCGGAGGCATTTGTAAACTGAAAGTCAAAATGTAACATATGTGCTGACAGCTAAGACAGCAGGCGGGTGGCCGTCCGTTTCATTTGCCCGTGCTTTTGAAGCCGTTTTGTGGTATAATACTTCTGCGGCTTATGAGTCCGCGAAGAAAGAAGAGTGGGAAATGTTCAATGTTGGAGACTACATTATATATGGCAGCAATGGAGTCTGCCGTGTGGAGGCGGTAGGAGTTCCTGAGATATCAGCGCTGAAAAAAAGCGGGAAAACATATTATACGCTCTGTCCTGTAGGCAGCACAGAAACTATCTACATCCCGGTAGACACAAAAATTTTCATGCGCCCTATAATAGGACGCGAGGAAGCGGAGGAGCTTATCGAAGCCATACCGACCATCGACGGGGAAGTTTGTTATATTTCGAGTCCGCGTGTACGTTCTGATTTTTATAAAGAGTTCATGGATTCACATGAGTGTGAAGACCTTGTGAAACTCATCAAATCCATTTATGCGAAAGGAAAAAGCGACGCGGGAGCAGGGAAGACACAGAGTTCGATCGACAAGCGCTTCATGGAGAAGGCGGAGAAAACTCTGTATTCGGAGCTGAGTCTGGCGCTCGGCATATCTGAAGACGATGTCGTGGATTACATCGCAGACAGATGTTCAAGCAAGAAAAGCAGAGAAAACTGATACAAGGCGGCGGGACGGAGTCCTGCCGCACTTTATTATGTACTGATGCGAAAGATATGCTATAATAACGAAGTATAAATATTTTTACGAGGAGATCAGAAAATGGAATCGAACTTTATTCACAACATTATTGATGAAGACATAGAAGCAGGTACATACGGCGGAAAGGTACAGACCAGATTTCCGCCGGAGCCGAACGGATATCTGCACATCGGACATGCAAAGTCGATATGCCTCAATTTCATGACAGCCGAGAAGTACGGCGGAAAATGCAATCTGCGTTTTGACGATACAAACCCGCAGAAGGAAGACGAGGAATACGTTGAAGCCATCAAACGCGATATAGAATGGCTCGGCTTTAAATGGGACAAGATCTGCTGGGCGTCGAACTATTTCGATCAGATGTACGAGGCTGCAGAAGAACTCATTAAGAAGGGCAGGGCTTTCATCGATGAACAGACATACGAGGAAATAAAGTCACAGCGCGGCACGCTCAAGGAGCCGGGGCAGAACAGTCCTTACCGCGACCGTCCGGCAGAAGAAAGTCTGCGGATATTCCATGAGATGAGAGATGGAAAATATCCGGACGGATCGATGGTCCTCCGCGCAAAGATTGATATGGCATCGCCGAATATCAATATGAGAGATCCGATCATCTACAGAATAGAAAGAGCGACACATCATAACACCGGAGACAAGTGGTGCGTGTATCCGCTGTATGCGTTTGCGCATCCTCTTGAAGACGCGATCGAAGGTGTGACGCATTCAATATGCACGCTCGAGTTCGAAGACCTTCGTCCGATGTACGACTGGTCGATCAGAGAAGTGGGCTGGTGGCCGGACCCGCCTAAGCAGATAGAGTTCGCGCGCCTTAATCTTACGCATTTCCTGATGAGCAAGAGACTTCTCAAGAAACTTGTCGACGACGGTTCAGTCGATGGATGGGACGATCCGAGAATGCCGACCATTGCCGGCATAAGAAGACGCGGATATACGCCTGAGGCGGTACGCGATTTCTGCGAGCGCATAGGAGTGGCGAAAGCAAATTCAATGGTTGAGGTCGAGCTGCTCGAACACTGCGTCCGTGAAGATCTGCAGGAAAAAGTACCGAGCAGGAATGTGGTTTTTGATCCGGTCAAAGTGGTGATCACGAATTATCCCGAGGATGAAACCGAAGAATGCGAAATGGAAAACAACAGGAATGTTCCGGAAATGGGCATGAGAAATGTTCCTTTCAGCCGCGAACTGTATGTTGACGGACAGGACTTCATGGAGGTGCCTGTAAAAAAATATTTCCGGCTTTTTCCCGGCAATGAGGTACGTCTCAAGGGTGCATATTTTATAAAGTGTGAAGAAGTTATCAGGAATGAAGACGGATCGATAAAGGAACTGCACTGTACATATGATCCTGAAACCAGATCGGGCAGCGGATTCGAAGGGCGCAAGGTAAAGGGCACGATACACTGGGTCGATGCCGCGTCAGCAGCGAAAATCCGGGTCAGGGATTATGACTATCTGATGAGAGATGTTGCTGATGAAAACGGCAATGTTACGGATCAGGTGTTCAATGAGGACTCGGTCACGGAGCGTATCTGTATGGCAGAACCTTCGATACTCGATGCTGCGCCGGGAGAGAGATTCCAGTTCTTCCGCCACGGCTATTACGTTGCGGACGAGAAACTGACTGCAGCTGATGAAAAAGTATTCAACAGCATTGTGGGGCTGAAGAGCAGTTTCAAGATCAGCAGGTAATATGGAAGCAATAAAAACAATAATAGAAATACTGGCGGCGGTCGGTGTCGGAGTCATAGCGGGAAATGGCGCAGTATACGGATTCAACCATATCCCTGCGGAATGGTTTACGCCGGACGGCTGCGAACCTACCGAGGAAGTGCTCAGCCGCGATCGTCAGCGTATCCCGAGCTATCCGTGGAAATATATCATGACGGCTTCATTTATAATCGTTCTGATATTTATGGCGGTCAGGGACTGGCAGTATGCGGTCCCTGCGGCGTGTGCGGTGTGGCTGCTTCTCGAGCTGGCCATATCGTGCGGCAAATACCGCGTGATGCCTGACCAGCTTGTAGTGCTGCTGTTTGCGACAGGGTTCGGATTCATCCCGTATCACAGCACATGGCGTATGATCATATGGGGCGTCGCAGCAGGGTGCATTGCCGCGGCAGTAATATGGCTGATCGTCAGGTTTGCGCTTCAGCGAGAGGCTTCTTCGGCGACATGGCATGACAGGAACGGTTATATATCCGGACGTCATTCGGTGGAGCAGCACAAATCTCCGCTGATGGGCATGAACGAGATAGCAGTCGGCGGCGCGCTGGGGCTCATAATGGGTCCGCAGGGAGTAGTCGCAGTAATGGCCGCAGGCATTCTGGCGTCGGGACTCGTCACAGGGGTGCGTGCTCTTACGCATAAATCAAAAAAAGGCGATCTGCAGCCTGTCGGGACTTATGTCTGTGCGGCTGCAATGATATATATTGTATTGCATATCCGGGTTTTCGGATTTTAAATGAGGAGAATTATGCTTACCGGAAAACAGAGAAGTTATCTGAGAGGACTCGCGAATGATCTCGAGCCTATCGTTATGATCGGCAGGGCCGGTCTCACCGAGACAGTCAAAGAAGAAATAAACAGAGCGCTCGAAAACCGCGAACTTGTAAAAGTGAAAATACAGGAAGGGTCGGATCTTGAATGCAAGGCGACGGCGAATGAAGTCGCGTATTATCTCAAGTGCGACTACGTCCAGTCCATCGGCAGAAGATTTACTGTCTACAGGACAGCGAAAGATCCGGACAAAAGAAAGATCATTCTGCCAAAATAATGAAGACTATACTGCTTACAATAGAATATGACGGCACTCCGTATTCGGGCTGGCAGAGACAGCCGGGGAGACCGACTGTACAGGGCGAGATCGAGAAGGCCCTTTCTTTGGTTTGCGGGAAAAAAGTGACAGTCGACGGAACGAGCCGGACTGACGCGGGTGTGCATGCCTTCGGGCAGCGTGCGAGTTTCAGCGGGGATTTCGGCATTCCGACGGACCGGATACAATTCGCGGTCAACAACGCACTTCCGGACAGCATATGCATTACTGCAGTCGAAGAAAAACCGGCGGGTTTTCATGCGCGTTTCGATTCGAAGGGCAAGACCTACATCTACAAGATCGCCGAAAACTGCAGGCCGGATCCGTTTATGAGAGATCATTACTACTTCGTGAAAGAAAGGCTCGACATCGAAGCAATGAGAGAAGGCGCAAAGGCTGTCTGCGGCACGCACGACTTTGCATGTTTTCAGGCTGCCGGCGGCAATATAAGAGAAACGACGGTCAGGACTGTGTCGGCGCTGGATATCCGCGAAGGCGAAGTGGTGTTCCCGGACGGGACGTGCGCGCGCGAAATCAGCCTGGAGATCACGGGAAACGGGTTCCTTTATAATATGGTCAGGATAATCACGGGGACGCTTGTCGATATCGGATGCGGCAGAATGAGTCCTGCGGATATGAGCGGGATAATAGCGGGAGGCGACAGGTCGAAAGCGGGTCATACCGCACCTCCTCAGGGACTGTATTTAAAGGAGATATTTTATTGATTTTCAAGGTGATTCTTGTTCTGCCTGTGTTATAATTGATTCAAAATAGTCTGCATATAGGAGGTAATCTTTATGGCTGAAAGAATGAGCTGGGATGAGTATTTCATGGAAATGGCCGAGCTCGCGTCGAAGAGGTCGACGTGTCTGCGAAGACAGGTGGGAGCAGTGGTGGTCCAGGATCGTCATGTGATAGCGACAGGATATAACGGAGCCCCGCGCGGGATCGAACATTGCATAGATAAAGGTTCATGTTACCGCGAGGATCATCATATCCCGAGCGGAGAGAGGCATGAACTCTGCAGAGCTCTTCATGCAGAACAGAATGCGATCATTCAGGCGGCTACGCTGGCGCAGTCGATAGAAGGCGCTACCATGTATATTACCAATCAGCCCTGCGTGATCTGCGCGAAAATGATCATCAATGCAGGTATACGGAGGATCGTCGTCAGGGACGGTTATCCGGATGAGATGGCAGTTGAGATGCTCGAAGAGGCGGGGCTCAAAATTGTTATGCTGGAAGATATAAAAAATCAGCAGAATTTCTGAGTTCGTGCTTAGGTTAGGCTATAATCTGCAGAATTGTTTAATAATTACAAAATATTCGCGTTTATTAATTAACAATTCTTTACCTTTTTAAAACATGAGAGTATAATACTATCATTGACATGATTGATTTGAGTGGATTTAAAAGAGAAATTATGATGTATGGTCTGGCAGTTGGAGGCATCATAGCCGTCGGCTCGCTGTTCATCCTGGGCGCGGACCTGCGCTTTCTTACGGGGCTCGCTATCGGGACCGCCGTTACATTTGTTAATTTTCTTATTCTGGTCTACTCAGGCAAAAAGTCGGTCGAGGAACGAAGACGCGGCCCCGTGATCGTGGGATACGGCGTAAGGCTTCCGATCTATGCGGTCGGGCTTATTCTTTCCATACAGGTGGGCATGCATTGTATGGCGGGATGCGCTATAGCGTTTTTTGAGACCCAGATAGCCATGTTTTATCTTTACGGCATCAGAAAAAGGCCAAATCCTTTCAAGGACTGGGATGACGATGTCAAATTCAACAATCCGCATGACTGGGATGATGAAGAAGATGAAGATGACGACTGGGGAGTACCTCCCTCATGGGACAGAAGCGACAAGTTCCTGCCTCCTAAGGATGATGACCGGCCGAACAAGGAGGAATAATACATATGCAATTAGGACCTCGAGTGATTTTTTCCATCGGAAATGTCTACATTACTGAGACAGTCTGCTTTGCCTTGATTATCAGTCTCCTGATCCTGCTGTTCTGCTGGAGATCCGTCAGGAATCTTCAGACTGTACCGCATGGATGTCAGGCTGTGGCTGAATGGCTGGTAGATCTTATCTATAACTGGACAGAAGGCGCGATGGGGAAAGAAAATCTCAAATTTGCACCGTATATCGGGACTCTGGCCTGTTTCCTCGGATTGGGCAGCATGCTCGGCCTTTTAGATCTGAGACCTATAACGGCTGATCTGAATACGACAGTGCCTCTCGCGCTTGTCACGTTCATATTGATCCACGGAAACGGAAACAGAGTACATGGTGCAGGCGGATATGCAAAAAAGCTCGGTTCACCGTACGCTTTCATGTTCCCGCTCAACTGCATTTCAGATGCGGTTTTCCCGGTAACACTGGCCTGCCGACTCTTCGGCAATATCTTTGCGGGCATGGTAGTTATGTCGCTGACTTATAACGGTCTGGCGAATCTGTCTGCAAAATTGGGCTCATCTATTCCGTTTTTCCAGATATTCATACCGCTGCCGTTGAACTTTTTCTTCGACATGTTCGAACCGATACTTCAGACATTCGTGTTCTGCATGCTGACGATGGTATTCACAGCGAATGCAATGTCGGGAGACGAGGGTTGATAACAAAAAGGAATTATATATTATTAGGAGGACAAAATTATGGCATTAGTAACAGCAAAGGCTTTCATTTCAGCAATGTCAGCTATAGGCGCAGGCATAGCGATGGTCGCTATGATCGGAGTAGGAATCGGAATCGGTTACAACTCAGGTAAGACAGTAGAAGCTACTGCAAGGCAGCCGGAGGCAGGCGGTTCCCTGCTCAAGACGATGCTGGTCGGCGTAGCTCTGACAGAGACAGCCGGTATCTTCGCGCTTATCATCTCTATCATCCTGTTATTCGCAAACCCATTCCTCTAAAAAAGAGGGATCCGTATTACAACGGGAAGCAAGTTACAGGAAAGGAGAAAGATGTATGGTTGAATTACATACAGGACTGATAGAACTTAACTGGTCTTCAGTAATGATTCTTTTAAACATTTTCATACTCTTCCTTATTATCAGGAAATACTTCTGGGCAAAGCTCAGAGGGTTTATGCTGCAGAGACAGCAGAACATCGTGGATGCGATCGCCAGCGCCGAGGCCGTGAATGCGAAGGCCGATGAAAAGATGGCGAATTACGACAAGAAGATCGCGCACGCGGAAGAAGAGGGCAGAGAGATCGTCAAACAGGCGAAGCTCCGTGCCGATGCAAATGCGAAGGTCATCATAGAAGAGGCCAATGAAAAAGCAAGCAATATAATTCTCCAGGCCGAGAAGCAGATAGACCGCGAACGCCAGAAGGCTATGGCGGATATGAAGCAGGAGATCATGAATCTCGCGCTTATGGCGGCAGGCAAGATCATCGAGCAGCAGATCAATGCTGACGGTGCGCAGGAGAGAATAGTTGATCAAGTAATAGAAGAGGCAGGTAAGTCAGGATGGCAGAAATAACTGTAGATATGACTTATGGCGATGCTTTGTTCAGCGCTGCCAAAGACGTAGACAAGGTGGATACGATACATGAGGAAGGACTGGGCATTGTCGATGTATTCGACGAGAACCCCGAACTTTATACTCTGCTCGTGAACCCTACCGTTGCCGCGCCGAGAAAAAAAGACATAGTGAAAAATGTCTTCGGCGGCCGTGTATCACAGGAGATGGAGAACTTCCTTTATGTTCTTATAGATAAAGGCAGGATGCGAAATTTTCCGCGGATAGTCCGGGAGTATGAAAAACTGCTCGACGAGGAACAGGGCTTTGCCGATGGAGTTGTATATTCGGTCATCGCGCTCAATGATGAACGCATCGAAAGGATCGAAGAACAGACATCAAGACTTCTCAACCATAATGTCAAGCTCAGAAATGAGACAGATGCTTCCCTCATTGGAGGCATAAAAGTCATGATCGACGGGAAAGTGATAGACGCATCAATAAGGAAGCGTCTTGAAGATTTGGGAAGCACATTGAACAGATAGAGAAGGGAGGCGCGCAGTTTATGAACTTAAGACCTGAAGAAATCAGTGCTGTCATCAAGCAACAGATAAAAGACTATAAGAACGAACTGGAAGTATCAGACTTCGGTACAGTCATACAAGTCGGAGACGGCATTGCCAGAGTCTATGGATTGGATAACTGCATGTCGGGAGAACTCCTTGAGTTCCCCGGCGGAATATATGGAATCGCCCAGAACCTTGAAGAAGATAACGTAGGATGCGTAATACTCGGATCAGACGAAGCAATCAAGGAAGGCGACATAGTAAAACCGACAGGAACTGTAACATCGGTGCCGGTCGGTGATGCAATGGTAGGAAGAGTCGTAAATGCACTGGGTCAGCCTATTGACGGCAAAGGCCCGATAGAAACAACAGAAAGCAGACCTATCGAAACGGTTGCCCCGAGTGTTATCGAAAGAAAAAAGGTTGAGGAACCGCTTCAGACAGGACTCAAGGGTATCGACTCGATGATTCCTATCGGCAGAGGTCAGCGTGAGCTGATCATCGGCGACAGACAGACGGGAAAGACGGCTATCGCTATCGACACTATCCTCAATCAGAAGGATACGGATGTCATATGCATTTATGTAGCCATCGGACAGAAACAGTCGACAGTCGCTCAGCTTGTAAAAACACTCGAAGACAGAGGCGCTATGGATTATACGATCGTTGTATCGGCTACAGCCAGTGACTCTGCTCCGCTGCAGTATATCGCACCGTACGCGGGATGCGCAATGGGCGAATACTTCATGTATAAGGGAGGCCACGTGCTGATCATCTATGATGACCTGTCAAAGCACGCGGTAGCTTACAGAGCAATGTCTCTGCTTCTGAGACGTCCGCCGGGGCGTGAAGCTTATCCGGGTGATGTATTCTACCTGCACAGCAGACTGCTCGAAAGAGCCGCGAAGCTGTCCGACGAGAAGGGCGGCGGTTCACTTACCGCAATGCCTATCATCGAAACGCAGGCAGGCGATGTATCGGCATACATACCGACAAACGTAATTTCCATTACTGACGGACAGATATTCCTTGTTACGGATCTGTTCTTCCAGGGCCAGAGGCCGGCTATAGATTCCGGTATTTCTGTATCCCGTGTAGGAGGAAATGCGCAGATCAAAGCAATGAAGAAAGTATCCAGCAAAATCAAGCTGGAGCTCGCTCAGTACAGAGAACTGGCTTCTTTCTCGCAGTTCGGCTCAGATGTCGACGCTGCTACGAAAGCAAGACTGGACCATGGCGCGATACTCATGGAGATCCTGAAGCAGGGTCAGTATCACCCTATTCCTGTATGGCATCAGGTGGAGATCATTTATGCTGCCACGAACAATTATCTTGCTGATATTCCTGTCGACAAGATCAAAGACTTCGAGCAGGAGTTCTACCAGTTCATGGACGAGCAGCATGCTGAAATAGGAAATGAAATCAAAGAAACCGGAGCCCTTTCATCGGATAACGAGGAGAGGCTGAAGGATGCAATATTGGAATTCAAGTCACTCACAAAGTCAGACTATGTCAAACATGAAGACGAAGTACTGGCTGCAATGGGCGATCAGGAAGAAAAATAAGTGAGGAGGTGAGACTATGGCATCAAGTGATCTTCAGGCAGTCAAAAGAAGAATCAGATCTGTAACCAGCATGGAGCACATCACAAATGCTATGAAACTGGTCTCCGCAGCGAAGCTGAGAAGAGCCAAGACCTCCTTTGAAAAATCAAATCAGTATCTGCATTTCATAACGGATTCGATCGCCGAGATATTCAACAACACCGGTGAGGTGCCGGAGAAGTATCTCGAGGGAGGCAGGGAAATACACAACACCTGCTATATCGTGATCACAAGTTCCAGAGGATTATGCGGGAGTTTCAATTCCAACATAATCAAGATCGCAGAAGAGGAAATGGCTAAAGATGAAAATCCGCTGCTGTTTACTATCGGCACGCGGGGACGCGATCATTTCGCCAAGCGGGGCTATACCATCTGTCAGGATGTTGTGACACCGCCTGAGAATTTCACGTTTCTCGACTCGCAGGAACTGAGTACGCCTATCATCGAGATGTACGATAAGGGAGAGATAGATAAAGTTGTCCTCGTCTATACGTCTTATCTGAGTCAGCTCGAACAGGCGGCGACAAAGGTGCAGCTGCTTCCGTTCAGTGCTGATCTGGATCCGGAAGTTATGAAGCAGAACAAGGAAGTCGAATACGAACCATCGGTGGGAGATGTTTTCAACTATCTCGTACCGAAATATATGGAAACGATGCTCTATGGCGCTATCATCGAATCCGCAACATGCGAGCATGCTGCGAGAAGGATGGCCATGGAGAATGCTACGGACAATGCGCGGGAGATGCTGGGCGATCTTTCGCTCTACTATAACAGAGCGAGACAGGCCGCTATCACAAATGAGCTGATAGAAGTAGTCTCGGGTTCGGAAGCACTTAGTTAGTTTGGAGGTTATACAGTGAACACAGGTAAAGTACATCAGATTATAGGGCCTGTCATAGACATCAAGTTCGACGCGGAGCAAATGCCTCAGTTGGACAATGCCATCGAGATTATGCTCGGCGGCAGAAAGATCGTTGCGGAGGTTTCACAGCACATAGGCGATGATGTCGTCAGATGCGTTGCGCTTTCCTCGACAGACGGACTCAAAAGAGGTATGGAAGCTGTCGATACAGGCGGTCCGATCGCCGTTCCTGTAGGCAAAGAAGTGCTCGGAAGACTCTTCAATGTTATAGGTGAAACGATCGATGACAAGGGACCTGTCGAGACGAAAGAAAGAGCGTCCATACACAGACCTGCTCCTAAATTTGAGGATCAGGACACAACAACACAGATATTTGAAACAGGTATCAAAGTAATCGACCTGATCGCTCCTTATACGAGAGGCGGAAAAGTCGGACTCTTCGGCGGTGCCGGAGTAGGCAAGACGGTACTTATTCAGGAGCTTATCTCGAATATTGCGAGAGAGCACGGCGGCATTTCGGTATTTGCGGGCGTTGGCGAACGTACGCGTGAAGGAAACGATCTGTATTATGAAATGATCGAATCCGGAGTTATTACTAAGACTGCCATGGTATTCGGACAGATGAATGAGCCTCCGGGGGCTCGTATGAGAGTTGCTCTTACGGGACTCACGATGGCTGAATATTTCAGAGATGTTGAGGGACAGGACGTACTGCTCTTCATAGATAACATTTTCAGATTCACGCAGGCCGGTTCGGAAGTGTCCGCGCTGCTCGGCCGTATGCCGTCAGCCGTAGGATATCAGCCTACACTGGCTACAGAGATGGGTGCTCTTCAGGAGAGGATCACATCGACGAAGAAGGGTTCCGTAACATCGATACAGGCTGTATATGTACCTGCCGATGACCTTACAGACCCTGCTCCTGCGACGACATTCGCGCATCTGGATGCTACGACGACATTATCGCGTAGTATTACAGAGCTCGGCATCTACCCTGCTGTAGATCCGCTGGCGTCGACATCCAGGATCATGGATCCGCTTATTATTGGCGAGGAGCATTATCAGACAGCCAGAGACGTGCAGCAGGTACTTCAGAAGTATCAGGATCTGCAGGACATCATCGCTATACTCGGTATGGATGAACTTTCCGACGCTGATAAATTAGTTGTAAACAGAGCCAGAAAGATCCAGAGATTCATGTCACAGCCGTTCTCGGTTGCTGAGCAGTTCACAGGCATGGAAGGTAAATATGTACCTATTGCCGAGACAGTCAGAGGCTTCAGAGAAATTCTTGACGGCAAGCACGACGATATCCCTGAGGATCTGTTCCTCTTTGCGGGCGGCATTGACGAAGTTGTTGAAAAGTACGAGGACAGCATGAAGGCGGCTGCGGCTGCGGCTGAAAAGTCTGCTGCTCCGAAGGCTGAAAGCGCCCTGGAGGAAGAACAGGCTGAAGCGTAAATCATTGTAAAGGAGAGCTGTTTCAATGGCAAGAATGGCACAAAATCTGGTGTCGGTGGAAGTCATCACACCTGAAAAACTTTTCTATAAGGGCGACGTCGAGCTGGTCATCTGCCGTACACTGACAGGTGACGAAGGCTTCATGGCGGGCCACCAGTGGGCTACAAAGCTGTTGGATATCGGAGAGCTCCGGATTAAGGAAGAAGATAAAGACCAATATCTGAGAGCTGCTGTTGCAGGCGGTTTTATAGATGTCAAAGACTCGATAGTAATCTATACCGACGCGGCCGAATGGGCCCAGGACATAGATGCTAACAGAGCTCAGATCGCTAAAGAGCGTGCCGAAAAATGGCTGGCGGACAATCCTGAAGAGGATGAGGCAGAGCAGCTGAAAAGAGAAGCTGCTTTGCGCAGAGCTGTCACCAGACTCACAATATATGAGGCAGGCACAAAAAAGATCAACACTTTATAAAACAGCGGCAGGCAAGGCCTTAGAGAAGCACATAACTGAAACGGCGCACGGGATCGACCCGGCGCCGTTTTTTAATGCTCTTTGCAGGTGTGCGGGAAGACCTGTTTGCCACACTCTTAAGTGCAGGGCCCTCGCAAATATATGATTTGTGTGGCAGGTGTCACTCTTTCACGGTAATGATGCAGACGCTTACGATTATGATCAGACCGCCTGCAAGCTGCAGGGGCGACATAGTCTGCCCGAAGACAAAGAACGAGAAAACAATAGTGGCGAGCGGCAGAAGGTCATTGGCAAGAGTTACCGTTGTGATCGACAGAGTTTTGATGACATTGACATATATGATTTCTCCGAAAAGAATACAGAAAAGCGAAGACAGGATCATTATCATCCATACCGTGAAGTCGGGACGGAACAAAAGTCCTGCGGTGCGTGACTGTATCAGGCAGATGACGGCGCAGACCGCTGCACCTGATGTGAAAGCTATGGAAAGAAAAGCGGCAAGTGAGCATTTCCTGGTGACAGGAGTGATCACGATAATATAGCCGGTCCACAGGAGCGCGGCGGCAATCATTACAAAGATCCCCGGCAGTGATGCTCTGACTCCTTCGGATCCGAACAGAACGATCATAGCCACACCTGCGATCGAACCGATTATTCCTATTACTTTAACAGATGTGATTTTCCGGCCGTAAATAATTCTGTCGGCTATCATGCCGAGTACGGGCACGGTCGACATTATCAGAGAAGAAACCGGGCCTGATGTCATGGAGATCCCGGCGGATTCAATCGTATAATAAACCCCCATTCCGAGAGCTCCGCAGAGAATGAGCTGGAGCAGATCGGTTTTGTTTTTTATGTGCCAGCCTTTTTCTGCGGCCATGACGTATACCGTTGATACGACTGCCGCAACAGCCATGCGGATGAATGTGACGATCGGCGGTGATACGTATCGCAAAATATAGTCCAGCATAACAAAATCGAGGCCCCAGAGGACCACGATAAATATGAGCCCGGCCATTGCCTGCTTTTTCCGGCTTAAATCGATCTTCATGATTCCCTTTCTGTATGCCATTCCCGGGTGCTCAGAAAATTGTATCATATGGCTGCGACAAGTGTCAATTGTCCGCACTGCTCTGCAGTGATATAATTTCATTATCGTATATTATGAAAGAGGAGACAGATATGACATTCATTGAGCCCGTGATGATGGGCAATGATAAATTAATTATACTGGATCAGACATTGCTTCCGGGCGAAGAGCATTACCTCGAACTCGACAAAGCAGAAGATGTCTGCGAGGCGATCAGAAGTCTGAGGGTAAGGGGCGCCCCGGCAATAGGAGTAGCGGCTGCAATAGGGATTTATGCCTGTCTGCATGCGGCGGGCCCCGGAACGACATCGGAACTTTTTGCGGCTTTCGGAGAACAGAAAAAAATCATAGGTTCAGCCAGACCGACCGCTGTCAATCTCGCCTGGGCGCTTGATAAAATGGAGAAATGTCTTGAAAGCGCGGCGCAGGAGGCCTCGGGAAACGAATCTGAAAAAACCGGATACATTCTTGCAAAACTCAAAGCTGAAGCTGTCAGAATAAGGGAAGAAGATATTGCTGCCTGCCGCTCGATGGGCGAACACGGTCTGACGCTTCTCAGACCCGGCATGAACATCCTGACTCACTGCAATGCGGGAAGTCTTGCCACAGCAATGTACGGAACGTGCCTGGCGCCGATATACCTCGGCAATGAAAAAGGCTATGATTTTCACGTTTATGCTGATGAAACCAGACCGCTTCTTCAGGGTGCAAGGCTGACTGCCTGGGAACTTCAGAAGGCCGGCACGGATGTTACACTCATCTGCGACAATATGGCATCGACACTCATGCAGCAGCGTAAAATCGACGCGGTAGTCGTGGGCTGCGACAGGATGGCGGCAAACGGCGACGGAGCAAATAAAATAGGGACGAGCGCAGTCGCGGTGCTCGCCAATTATTATGAAATACCGTTCTACATGTTTGTCCCGTGTTCGACGATAGATCTCAAAACCAGATCCGGCAAAGACATCGTGATCGAAGAGCGTGACGGTGAAGAAATATACAAGATGTGGTACAAAAAACCGATGGCGCCTGAAGGCGTGAAAACGTACAACCCTTCGTTCGACGTCACACCGCATACTCTTATTACTGCAGTAATAACCGAACGGGGTGTCGTGAAACCGCCGTATCATCAGGGGCTGCGGCTGATAAAAGAACATTCAAAACTGGGGATATTCGGAGGACTGAGAGAAGCCATCAGGTCAGGGATCGATGAATGATCAGAGGTTCTCTTCCCGGCCGGGATCTCCGTCTGTATTATCTGTTACGGCTGCGTGACCGCCGCTGCTGATTTCGGATGCAATGTCGCCAAAGCTGATCTGGTTGAGACTGACGCTGTCTTCAGCGCCTTCCGGTACTTCGATCTCATTTTCGAGCTCACCTATGTCAGGCAGCTCTTTGAGTGAAGAGAAACCGAAGAACTGAAGAAACTGGTCGGTGGTTCCGTAGAGGATCGGCCGGCCGATGCCGTTGGAGCGGCCTTGCTCTTCAACGAGGCCTTTCTCTGCAAGACCTTCGACAACACGGTCACATTTTATGCCCCGCACTGCTTCGATCTGACCTCTGGTCACCGGCTGCTTATATGCTATTATTGCCAGGACTTCAAGTGCTGACTGACTGAGTTTGCGTTTTTTGACCGGAGTGCAGAGTCTTTCGATGTATTCCGAGTTTTCGGGCGCGGTAATAAACTGGAAGCTTTTGTTGATTTGTCTTACGCGAAGGCCGCGGCCTTCCGCATTGTAATCTTCTTTGAGTTCCGCAAATACTTCCAGGGCTTCTTTTTCGGTGATATTGACTACATCTGCGGCAGTCTTTGCTTCGAGCGGCTCGCCCCATATGAACATCATCGCTTCAAAAGCTGATTTAATCGAGTGTCTGCTGGTCATTGTCATTCTCCTCTTTGTTAAGGCGTTCTGTGGCTTTTACGAATATTTCCGCAAACAGTGACGCCTGCTGCGCTGTCAGCCGGCGCTGCTTTATCATTTCGAGCATTGCCGTGAAGGACAATGCCATGTCATATTTGTCGTTTTTATCCGGAACAAGATCGTTGAACGGCACGACGCGGTCGATGTCGACTGCCTCGGATCCGTTCAGCGCAAAGAGCGATTTGATGAATCCTGTGCGCTGTTCAGCGCTGATCTTCTGCCTTTCCAGACGCTGATAGTGATCCTGGATAAGCTGAACTTTTTTCTTCTTTTCTATAAAAAGATTGAAAGCCGCGGCGAACTGAGGCATGTTGAGTGTCAGGATCTCGTCCGGACTGTCAGTGAACTCGGAAATGTCTTCCTGCGGTTTTGTAAAGATCCGGCGGTTTTCTTCTTCACGTGAACGCAGCATTTCGGAGATAGCCTTGAAACGTTTGTATTCCAGCAGCCTGGCAACAAGCTCGCTGCGGGGATCGTCTTCATATGTGCCGTCTTCGGAAACCGGAGCGTGAGGGAGCAGCATCTTCGATTTGAGTTCGATGAGCTCGGCTGCCAGAACCATAAACTCAGAGGCTATGTTTACGTCCAGCCTCTGCATTTCGTTAAGATATTCGATATATTGAGTTGTGATTTCGGAGACCCTTATGTCATATATGCTCATACGCGCATTTTCTATGAGGTATACAAGCAGATCGAACGGGCCTTCAAAAGCGTTGAGTTTGACTTTATATGCCATTTCTTCTCCTATCTATCGACATTTATAAATTATATATCATAGGGACACATTTTTCCACCCAAATCGCTCTATGGTATGGTAGAATCGATGATATGAAGAGGAGACTGCAATGAGACTGAATAAATACATTTCGCACGCAGGCGCGGCCAGCCGGAGAAGGGCTGACGAGCTGACGCTGGCGGGCAAAGTCAGGATAAACGGAAAAGTAATGTCCGAGCCGGGGTATGATGTCGCGGAGGGCGATATTGTCGAAGTCGACGGGAAAGTCGTTGAACCGGTTTCTGACCTTATATACATTCTGCTGAATAAACCGCGCGGGTATGTGACGACAACGAGTGACGACCGCGGACGTCACACAGTGATGGAACTTATTACTGATATACCGGAGCGTATATATCCGGTGGGCAGACTGGATTATAACACGACGGGCCTGCTTATCATGACGAATGACGGAGAGCTCGCGAACCGTCTGATGCATCCGAGCCACGAGGTTACTAAAACTTATCGCGCTATGGTCACCGGGAATCTGTCGAAGGACAGTCTGTGGAAACTGAGGAATGGTGTCGACATAGGAGGTTTTGTTACAAGCCCGGCCGAGGTCGATATCATCAAAGAGCATCCGCATCATCATGAGGTGGAAATCACCATTCACGAAGGTAAAAACAGGCAGGTCAGAAAAATGTTTGAAGCTGTAGGCTGCAATGTCAGAGAGCTGAAAAGGATTTCGATGGGCAGTATTTACCTTTCACGTCTGGCGGAAGGGCATTACCGCAAGCTTACAAAAAAAGAAATCGAGTATCTGAGGAATATCTGATGAAGCTATTAAATGAATTGATCGATAAATATATGAATGTCTCGATCATGCAGATGATGAGGTCGGCGGGGAAGTATTCTACCATGTCGCATCTTATCAGCGCTGCGGCTGACGGCGATCTGACGCTGGGCGTCACTGCCTCCGGATCGGGCGGAGTCAGGCTCGACAGTCAGAATCCTTCTGTCAGACCGAGGTACTGGATGCCTGAGGGGATGCTGGCGACTGTTCCTGCTCAGCTTTTTGATGAATCAGATGCGGGGCTGGAGATCCTGCGCATGACAAATTATCCGACAGCCCTGGGGCATATTCTTATCTGCCGCATTGCAGAACCGGGATACGTGACAGTGGCCGGGCCCATAGCCGCGTCATACCGGAAAGCGGTATGCGACGAAATGGCGGAGCTGGGTGCCGGGCTGATACTGACAGACAGTTCTCTGAGCGGACGGGGCGCGGTATATGCGGACACTTCCGATGCATCTATAATCTGCACTGGAGCCGTGGTTTCTCCGTTTATTGACAAGGCTGTCAGAGAGACAGCACATATGGCAATGATGTATACGCTTCCGCAGCTGGCTGATGAAGATGCGGCAAGCATAATCCAGAGAACGCAGGAGCACGGGAGAATTCTGGTGCTTAGAAAATACAGAGGTGTGGCGGAAAACGCGGGACCGGCTTATGACGTTGAAAAACTGTATCTAAAGTCGAGCATCGGCGGCGTGAAATATCTTGACAGCGTGATGGATGCGAATGTGCGGTACATTTTTTTCCCGGGCGTTTTCACACCGGGAATAGTCAGGGATATCAGCATGTACAATCTGTCGCAGGTCACATTTGTCGTGAACGATCCTACTGATATTATGATGGATTCCGAATCGTGGGCGGAACTTTCCATGAGAGGGATGAAAGTAGAAGTGCTCAGAAATATTAACGTTGCCGCTATTACAATGAACCCTTATGCGCCGGGCGGTTATTCGTTCGACACTTCGGAATTCAAAGAAAGACTTGTCAGGGCGATACCGCGCATACCGGTCATAGATGTCAGAGAGGAGGAGAGAAATGGCAATCAGGTTCAAGCATGACATGACAGTTCTCGCTTCCCGCAGGACGCAGGAGGAATCGGGTTTTTCGTTCGTGATCTCACACCTGAATATGGGGACGCCTTTCGGACGCGATGCTCTTCATGAATTAATGTCGGGCACTCCGTTCATGCCCGGAGACGAGGACAGGCTGAGGGCGGAGCTGGCGCGCATCCAGAAGGTCAAGGATTTTCTGGAATCGGACGGCAGAAAAGTCAGCTACATATATATACGTGTCTTTCACGATATCAACGATGTATCGCGGTCTGTTGAAAACAGCCGGGATTCCGTATTGTCGATGCTCGAATTGTTCCGCATCAAGAGACTGCTTCTGCAGATGTGGAGACTGAGCAATATTATCGGTGATGAAGATCTGCCGGAGGAGTATATTCCCGAGGATGTTTCCGTGCTGCTGGATAAACTGGATCCGTCCGGAGAAAGAAAGCCGGATTTTTATATTTATGATGAGTTTTCCGACACGCTGAAAGATCTGCGCGCAAAACGCAGCGCTCTCCAGGCGGAACTCGGGGAATGGCAGAAGGAAACGGCCGGCAGGATCATGGAGCTCTACGGGGTGAAACTGCAGCCTTCATATGAGGCAATGATAGCTAAATCCGATCACATCATGATAGGGCATCTGAGAGCTTCCGGCATAATGAAGCAGGTCGATTCAGATACTTCGAGCGCTTTCTTCAGACTGGAAGATACAGAACGATCGTTTGAGCTCAAAACAAAAATCGACCGGATAAGCAATAAGATAGAGGCTGAGGAAAATGCCGTGCGTGAAAAACTGTCGGAAGAGATCTACGACTGCCGCGAACTTATATTCATGAACTGCCGCAAGATAGGACAGTTCGATCTTGCGCTGGCAAAAGCCGTTTATGCAAGGGCGCACGGGTGCGTGAGACCGGTGATCCTGCAGGAGCAGAAAATCATCATCGAGTCAGGACGCAACCTTATGGTGGAGTCCGCTCTCCGCAAGCAGGAGAGAGTGTATAAACCGGTATCAATGGAATTCAGTCAGGGGGTCACATATATTACCGGCGCAAATATGGGCGGTAAAACAGTAGCAGTCAAGCTGGCGGCTCAGACGGCAATGCTTGCGCAGTACGGCTTCTTTGTGCCGTGTAAAAAAGCAGAGATCGGACTTTCGTCATGCATCGAAATGATCGCCGATGACAGGCAGTCGCTTGCTCACGGATTATCTTCCTTCGGAGCAGAAATGAGTGAACTCGCAAGAGTCATGTCGGGAGGCGCACCGAGGACTCTGCTGATGGTTGCGGAAATAGCAAGCACCACGAACCCGGAAGAGGGCTGCGCGATCACCAGAGGCGTAATGGATTTCATGAAAGACAAAAAAGCCATTACGGTAATAACGACGCATTATGATGTGGGCCGGCCGGGCGATGCCGCTGCAGGGATACATCATATGCGCACTGCGGGCATAAATCCGGCCGAGGCAGAGAAGCTGCAGTCGGAGGCAGCGAAAGCCTCTTCACAGAAAGAAGTCGCTGATGCAATAGCCGGAATAATGGACCACGGCTTCGTATATGATGAAGAGAACTGCGGCAATGTACCTCATGAAGCAATCAATATTGCACAGATGTTCGGCCTGAATGAGCACATAATAGACGCCGCAAGAGAGTGGATGAAGAAAGGCAAATAGACCTGACTTTTGAATTATCATTCCCACATTTTAGAGTAAAATGATGCAGTAATTTCCATGATTTGGGGGTTCACGCTCCTGTGAAGATATCGTGAACAGGCTGCCGGGGACGGTTTTAAAATTTGTTGAAATCATGCGGTTTCCGGGGTTTACACTGAAAATCTAAACAATTGTACAATATTCTGAAAATGGCTGAAACCTTGACTTTGTGCGGTTTCGCCGATACTCTATATACATAGAGCGAACCAAATTTGGTTACGCTCTTTTTTATATATTGAAAGGAGACAGGAGATCATGGAGAAAACAACACCCCGACGATGCAGAAAAACGATCTGCGCGTTAGTGATCCTGCTGCTGGCGGCTGTCTGCATAGGGTACATATCTTATGAGGAGTCTAAAGGCCTCACCGGGACTGAAACACACATCACTGCGGCGGTAGCCCAGATGATGGCCGGTGATCAGACTAAGGTGGCTGCCGGTTCACAGCAATATGTTGGAGACAAGATCAGCGAAGCACTCTCATTATCGGAAATCAATACAAAGGCCGTCGGAGTTCTCAGGGCAAATGAGGCTGTCGCGGCGGATGCGAAGGTTCTGGAAAGAGACGCATCTGAAAACGTATTCGCGCTGTCGAATGCGGATGTGAAAAGTTCGCCGCTCGAAAAAGAGGACGGAACGGCTATATCGGTCATTATAGATATTGACGGAAGCAGGCTGGAAGTCAAAACAAAAGCCCGCACTGTTGAAGGAGTACTTGAAGATGCGGGAGTCGCGGCAGAGAGCAGCGATACGGTCAGTCCTTCATTAACATCAGGAGTGCACGACGGTGATGTCATTAAGGTGACGAGAGCCGTGACGATACATATCAATGTAGATGGAGGGAGCATTACTGCACATGTAATACCGATGAAGGTAAGTGAAGTACTGGAGCTTCAGGGCATCCCTGTCAGCAGCGCCGACGAAATATCGCCGGGACTCAATGAAGAGGCGACTGACGGAATGACGATCAACATTGGACGGATCACTTCCAAAACAGTTACAAAATATGAGAAAGTCGCGCACAAAATAAAAAAAATCAAAGATCACGACATGCTGCGCGGAACCAGAAAGGTCATTACTGAAGGCAGTGACGGGACTGCAAATATTACTTACAGGATCAAGTTCAGATACGGAAAAGAGGTATCGAGAACTGCGATAAAGACAGAGTATGTCACTAAACCGGTCACTGAAGTGGTAAAAGTAGGAACGAAAAAAACAAAGACTGTTGACGGCAGCACGTTTGCCTACACGCAGAAATACACGATGGTGGCTACGGCATACTGCGACAGCGGCAATACCGCAAGCGGACCGGCGTGCGGAGACGGAATAATTGCAGTCGATCCCGATGTGATACCGCTCGGTACCAGAGTTTATGTCGAAGGTTACGGATATGCCATTGCAGCGGATACCGGAGGATATATCATAGGAAACCGTATCGATCTGTGGATGGCAAACAACAGCATCTGCGAACAGTGGGGCAGACAGACTGTAAAGCTATATATCGTCGAATAAATCAAAACACCTGAGAATCATCTCAGGTGTTTTTCTATAAGATCGAGATATGTATCTGCCGAGTCGCTGTCGGAGAAAATCGCTCTTGCCGATACTCTGCTTCCTCCGCCTTTGCCGCCGTATATGGAGGCGTTTTCTTTTACGAGTTTTCCGCAGTCTGTTTTGCCGCTGGAAAACAGCAGCACTATATGACCGCGTTCCTCAACGAGACACAGCGGTTTGTCAAGCAGTGCGGCATCTTTTCCGGTGCCTGTTTTTTTCCCTTTCGGGTCGATGCCGAGTCTTTCCTGAACGTCATGTCCTATGCGCAGTATATCATCTACTTCGAGGTCGCTGTAATACCATGTCGGAAGGCGGTCTCTGCAGTGATCTTCGGTCCCGATGCCTCCTCTCAGAGCTTCGATGATATTGTCAGCTCTTCTGACAGTTTCTGTTTTCAGTATGCGCATCAGCCTCGCGTGTGTTTCATCGGCATGCCTCATGTAGGCATCCAGGGAATCGAGAACTTTATCAGTCCCTGTCGTGAACCGGCTGCTTATATCTGTGACAATATCGAAAGTGCGGTCATATTCTTTCATGGCGCAGGTGCCTGCATCGAAATATATGCGCCACCAGTCGCCGTTCTTTTCGGCTTTATATATCTTTAAAAGGCCTACTGCATCCGACGAGCGGGGATGAGTGCCGCAGCATGCACAGCAGTCGGCGGGCTTTTCTCTGCTTCCTATCGTAACTACAGATATATCAGAAGGTATTTTCATTTCTTTGCGCAGCGGGAAGGCCATAGCTTCACTGTGAGTGCTGAAACGGTCTGTATGAACAGGCAGGCCGGCACGGATGATCCTGTTTGCGCAGTTCTCTGCTTCGCGGAGCATATCAGGCGTCATCTCTCCGCCTGCATATGATACGCCGTCTTTGGCCGAGGTCCCGGGAGCGCCTTCCGCGGATCCCTTCCAGCGCATGTCGTGGTTGGCAGAAAATGCCGCGGCCGATCCTGACTCTCCGGGGATATCACCGCCTGGTTCGGTGTCAAGACCAATATCGATCGTCATGTAATCATCGCCCATATGGAAACCGTGATTGATGCCTCCGAACAGACGGAAAAACGTGCCGCTGAGAATATGCTCGCCGCAGTGTCTCTGCATGTTGGCAAAACGATGGTCCCAGTCGATTTCACAGATGACCGTATTATCTTCTGCGAATACAGTTTCTACTGCCGCGCCGTCAAAATAATCACATGCATCTTCAGGTCCGTATGATACTCCCGATGCTGCGTCTTTGCCCGCGACAAGCAGCTTGTGTATGATCACACCGTCTTTCTCCTGAACATCGACGACCGGATAACTGTCGATGTGTCCGGTATCACAGCTTTGTCCTCCGCCCTCGGGGAAAAAGACAGTACGGTCAAGCTGGAGCATGACATAGTTTGCTGCCGGTGCTTTTCCTTTCTCCGGTGAATATACGATTTCTGCAGAAACGACATGGGCGCTGCAGGTGCTGGCATAAACATTTTGTTCAAAAAATTTTTCGGTCATATTATTCCTCCGATCCTCATATGCGGTATTATAACATATACAGACGGCTGCAACATCGGTTTCATCAAGAGAAACATGGAAATGGGGATGAATGTCCTGAAATCTGCCGGCACCGAAAAATATTTTGCATCGTTTAACAGTGCGGGTAAGGTAAAAAAAACGGCAAAATGATAGTTCTGTCATAATAGACCATAAAAAAGAACAAAGCTGTACTTTTTTATTAAGGCATGTGGATAACTTTAGGAAAAAATTAGCAAAAATCCCGGAAAAGGTTGAAATAAGGTACTCGATAAACAACTATTTTTCCACAGGGGTTAGTGGACAAAATGGTATACAATTTTTCGGATGTTGTGTATAAGTGCCTCTGCTTCGCAAAATTCAAGGCTTGAGGGGCTGTGAATCATTGGTCCGGCAGAGCGCGAACAAAGGTTGACATAAAACCTGACTAATGCTTGATTAGACAAAATATTTTAAATCAGAGTTGTCAAGATGCTGAGAGAAAAAAGTTGAAAAAACACAAAAAAACAATTGTATTTTTACTGCAGAGAAACTTATTATTGATTTGCCGGCGGCAGTTGCAGAAAAGCGCAGAGTATAATAAAATATAAAGCACAACCTGGAGGCAGCTAATGGAGAACAGTACCATTACAAAATTAAAAGTTATAGAAGGCGGCATCAAGCCAAAGGAATTATGCAGCAAACGTTTTGTTTCTGCATACGTTACCGATACGCGGCTGATGGGCGCCATGGGAATGCACATACACTGGGCGGTCATAGACAGTACAGATGCCGATGACTTTCACCAGTTTTTCTATTTTGATGCGGAAGAATACGGCTTTGAAACATATAAAAGTTTATGGGTCAATGACAGAAAATCCGTTGAAGCGATCGAGCACAGTATGATCGACTGTCTGGGAGGCAGAAAAATACCTGTCGCCGAAAGGGAAGCATGTATGCTGCTGACGGAGTATTATGATTTCAATCAGGCGCACGATATTGAAATGCCGTCGGGACTCCGCGAATACGGGTTTATGCTCGGTATTGATCCGCAGGCGGAGAGCGGCGCCGATGATGCCGAGGAGATAGCGCTCGTGCAGGACAGCGATTTCGGCAAAATAATCCGCACAGACGGAGACGGTGCCACCAATCCTTTTACACCTGCGGATATGCACAGCGCGCAGGCTGTTTTGTTTGCCAAGGAATGCACCGAAATCACGAGTGAATATCAGCTTGTGAATTATTTCCTGATGCGCTGCTTTGCACGTGATTTCTTCGCCGCGAGATATCTCACCGGTGAAGAGGGCCTCATTCCGGGCCCCCGCACAAAAATCGGTCCTGATGAAAACATGAGGCTGGATCTCTATCCGGATATGGAACCTGCCACGATGGGCAAAAATACTATCGATGAAAAGGACGGATTCTATATTTGTCAGAGTCTTGTCGAAACCGACAGTGAATACAGAATCATTGTGTCAAAGATAAAGATAGAAAGCATGCGGGTCGTCCGTTATGAACGCGCTTCCGGATTTAAGGTTACTTCCAGTGAGGCGGCAATGATGCTTTCTCGTTCTGAATTTGTGACAGTGTATGAGCTGATTGCCGATCCGGAAGAAATCGACGAGAAAAAACTCGAGCTCAATTTCAATAGTATGATGACAATGCATGAACACGGAAAACTGTATCTGGCATTCAATGAAAACAATGACCATGTGGGGCGCCGTGTTTTTATGCTCAGCGAAGACATCTTCGGAATGTATTATGTGACGGATATGGGGCAGTTTATTGCCGCGGCTTATTCAGTTCCGGCAATACAGAAGATGGAACGCGAGATCATGAGAAGCGCGCTCGGTAATTTTCTTATTCCTACGGAAAAGTTTGAATTTAAAGAACCCGTCTTGTACGAATTTATCAATTCGGATTTCGACAGGTTCGAAGATTTTCTTGATGTTATACGTGATGATTAGAAAAAGTGCGGTGTCATAGACCATACTGAAACACACTCTTCTGTTGCAGACAGGTTAAGATATTTATGCGGCTGCGCCGATTTGAAATAAATGCTGTCGCCCTTGTTGAGAGTGTAGTCAGTATCCCGGAAATGTACTGTGAGCACACCTTCTACCACATAACCGCATTCTTCTCCTTCATGTGTTGCAAGATCGTTCTCGTCGTATTCTTCACCCGGTGAAAGCCTTACAATACACATGTCCAGCATTCTGTCATTGGCATTTGAGCCCAGCATTTCATATGAAGCCGTGCCTTTCTCAGTAATGATCTTTCTGTGTTCGCCGGAGCGGATGATCTGCCTGTCGTTGTGCGTTTCTTCATCAAAAAAGTAACTTATATCTGCATCGAGCGCTTTGGCCAGACGCCAGAGGCTTACTACAGAAGGCACTACCATTTCACGTTCTATCTGACTGATAAGTCCGGTGCTTACACCGGATAATGTAGACAGCTTGGCAATGCTGAATCCCTTTTCTTTTCGTATTTTATTGAGCTGCGATCCGACTTTGATTTCATCTTCCATGACAATACCTTCCTTATAACCGTAATTATACAAGATATTCAATGATTTGAATATAATTATTTGATAATGAATTTTTTTACGGATGGGCCGGGAATTATCTTGACTTTCAGAAAAAACATGCTATTATGAAGACATCATCAATATATTGAATCAACATCTTGAATCACTATATTGAATTAAAAAAATGTTGTCTAATCATTGTTTTGTAATTATTGTAATTATTAAGGAGGTAGTTTAATGTTTAACGGCGGCACACTGATCAGCGCGGATGACACCTGGGTCCTGATGGCCATAACGTTCGGTTTCGTTGCGCTCGCGATTTATCTGGAGCAGAATTTTGAATGGGCATCGAAATTGTCCGGAGCTATAATTGCTCTGCTCGGAGCTCTCATTCTGACTAACCTGCATATCATTCCTACAAGTGCACCTTTCTTTGATACGGTAGTCTGGGGATACGCAGTACCGATGGCAATTCCTCTTCTTCTTCTGCAGTGCAACATGAAGAAGATCTGGAGAGATTCCGGCAGGCTTCTTATCATTTTCTGCATAGGGGCAGTCGGAACTGTACTCGGCGCGCTCGCAGCGTTCGGCGTACTCGGCCGCCTGATTCCTTACTGCAAAGAGATCTGCGGGGTAATGACAGGATCGTATATCGGCGGAGGCGTGAATTTCGCTGCGCTGGCCAATTCATTCGCTGTTCCAAAGGGAATGATCGCTGCTACAACAGTTGCCGATAACATGAACATGGCTATTTACTTCTTCGTACTTATGACTATCCCGACGATGGCATTTTTCAGAAAGCACTATACTCATCCGCATGTCGACGAGGTAGAGGAACAGGAAGCCAGAGGACTCGAGAATGCCAAGACACAGGCTGCGGCATTCTGGGGCGGCAAAGAAATATCACTTAAGGATATCGCTATCCTGCTGGCTATTTCGGTAATAATCGTTATGATCGCATCCAAAACCGCAGGACTGCTCGGAGCTGTTATTCCTACAACAAATACAGGTCTGCAGCTGCTCAACGTTCTTCTCGGCAATCAGTATCTGATCATAACGATATTGTCAATGATCCTGTCGACATATTTCGAAAAGCCTCTGGAGAAGCTGAACGGCGCACAGGAGATCGGCACCTATCTCATATATCTGTTCTTCTTTGTAATAGGTGTTCCGGCATCTGTCATGGAAATCGTCAGGAACGCACCGCTCGTATTTGTACTCACATTGATCATGGTCACAGTCAATATGCTCGTGGTGTTTATCTTCGGAAAATTGTTCCACTTCGACATGGAGGAGATCATTATCGCCTCGAATGCAAATATCGGAGGCCCGACGACAGCAGCGGCTATGGCTATCTCGAAGGGCTGGACCAAGATGGTCGCTCCGGCCATGCTCGTAGGAGTGTTCGGTTATGTTATCGGTACTCCGTTGGGGATCGCAGTATCACAATTATTACCATAACAGAACGGATATCGCAGGAGGTATGTGCATAAATGAATTTTGACGCTCACTCTGATATATGGACTGACGTAAATATCAAGTCGCTGGCAGGCGAAAGAGATATCATCAGGAAATATCATATAGACAGATTAAGAAAAGGTGAAATAGAAGGTTCGATCTTTGTTGTCTGGGTGGATCCTCCGTATACGGATGATCCGAAGAAAAGAACAGCTCAGGCGTTCGAGGCGATAAGGAAAGAGGCAGAGGACTGCGCGGATATAGCTGTCATATGCAGAAACTATGCTGAAATAGAAAAAGCAAAAGCCGAAGGCAGACTATATATAATAGTAGGAATGGAGGGCATAAGCGGACTGGCTCCTGACGTTTCGGAAATCGACCGTGTGTATGAACTCGGCACAAGGCATATATTCCTCACCTGGAATGAGGCCAACGATTTTGCAACAGGCGTGCGCGGACCTGAAGACCGCGGTCTGACAGAGATCGGCAAAGACGTTGTGAAGCGCATACTCGGCAAAAATATGATGCTCGATGTGTCACACCTCAATGAGAAATCGTTCTGGGATGTGATCGATATGGCGGATGTTCCGCTGGTCGCTTCACATTCAAATGCACGTGCGCTGTGTGATGTTCCCCGGAATCTGAAAGATGAACAGCTCAGGGCGATCGCAGAACTGAACGGTGTTGTCGGACTGAACGCATTCAATGAGTTTATCGATACGGAGAAGGAAAAACGCACTGCTGATAGACTTGTGGAGCATGCCGTATATATTGCCGACAAAATAGGCATCGATCATGTCGGATTCGGATTCGATTTTGACGAATTCCTTCCTGCCGACTGCACCTCTGACTTCCACAGCGAAGAAGCGGAGAAAACAATCGGTCTGGAAAACTGCACTGATATTCCCTCGTTTGTGGATAAGCTGGAAAAAGCCGGATTCAAAGGCGGTGATCTTGAAAAAATCACGCATGGAAATTTCCTCAGAGTCATCAGAGAAAGACTCGGATAAACACTTGAAACACTTGTGCATGCGCCCGGAGGCCGTTCCGGGCACATGTATTTTTTGGCAAAATCGCCATGTTGTATAAGAACGACGTTATTACTGTTGACTATCGGGCAGGCGGCGCGGTATAATAGCTCAAGTCAAAAACAATAAATATGGGATCCTTATTAAGAGCGGCTGAGGGATTAGGCCCTGTGAAGCCCGGCAACCTGAATCAGATTCGAAGGTGCCAATTCCTACACTTGTCTGCATGACGAAGTGAAAGATGAGGAGATGTATGTATGATGCACTCTTCTCATTAGAGAAGAGTTTTTTTATACAGAAGGATTCCGCATGAAAGGAGAATCTACAAATGAAAAAATTATTTACATCAGAATCGGTTACCGAAGGACATCCTGATAAGATTTGCGATCAGATATCCGACGCAATACTGGATGAGGCTTTCAGACAGGATCCTTACAGCAGAGTGGCATGTGAAACTACTGTCAACACGGGTTATGCCATGGTAATGGGGGAAATGACTACAGACGGATACATCGATATCCCTAAGATCGCCAGAGAGGTCATTCTGGATATCGGATATGACAGGAGCGATTACGGATATGACGGCAATACCTGCGCCATTTTTACGGCCATTGACGAGCAGTCGCAGGATATCAGCGAAGGCATCCAGGACGGCGAAGCCGGCAAAACTGCCAAGACCGCATCATCAGATACCGACTATGACAAGCTTGGCGCCGGAGACCAGGGACTTATGTTCGGATATGCCTGCAATGAGACACCTGAATATATGCCGATGCCTATCAGCCTCGCGCATAAGCTGGCCCGCAGACTTACAGAAGTCAGAAAGAACGGCACGCTGACATATCTCCGCCCTGACGGAAAAACACAGGTTACAGTAGAGTACGACGGAGATGAAGTGAAGAGAATAGATACCATCCTTATTTCGACACAGCATGATCCTGACGCAACACTCGCACAGATAGAAAAAGATCTGAGGGAGCACGTGATCAAAGCGGTCGTTCCGGCAGAGCTCATTGACGACGAGACGAAGTTCTTCATCAATCCTTCCGGCAGATTTGTAATAGGCGGACCGCACGGAGATTCGGGACTTACAGGCAGAAAGATCATAGTCGACACATACGGCGGCTACGCACGCCACGGCGGCGGCTGCTTCAGCGGAAAAGATCCTACAAAGGTAGACCGTTCTGCAACATATGCTGCCCGCTGGGTCGCTAAAAATCTTGTGGCCGCAGGACTGGCCGACAGGATCGAGGTACAGTTGGCTTATGCTATAGGCGTTGCAAAACCTGTCAGCATAATGGCAGACTCATTCGGGACAGGAAAGATTGACGATGAAAAGATCGCTGAGATCGTTCAGAAGCATTTTGACCTTCGCCCGGGCGCTATCATTCACGATCTTGACCTCAGACGTCCTATATACAGACAGACAGCTGCATACGGACACTTCGGACGTACAGACATAGATCTTCCGTGGGAAAGACTTGATAAAGTCGACGAGCTCAGAACTGAGCTGTAATTAACACTTGTAAAAAATGCAGCATACGGCTAAAATATAATACAAGTCTAAGAAGGGCGCGGCCCGGTCGGCCGCGCCTTTTTAATATATTGAAAGTGAAAGGTAATCATAATGGGCATCAAAGTTGCAAAGTTCGGCGGGAGTTCAGTCGCCGACGGGATCCAGATATCGAAGATGCGCGATATCATAGTTGCGGATCCTGAAAGACGTTATATTATTGTATCTGCACCGGGAAAGCGTTTTGAAAAAGACAACAAGGTGACGGACCTTCTTTACAGCTGCAGGGAGCAGATAAATCAGAACCTTCCTATCGACCAGCTGTTTCAGGTGATCTGTGACCGTTTCAATTCGATCAAGATGAACCTCAACATAGATATCGATCTGCAGAAAGAATTCGATGTAATTCTTGAACATCTGCAGTCGAACGCTTCGGCGGATTATGTTGCGAGCCGCGGAGAATATCTGAATGCGAAACTCATAGCGAAATATCTCGGGTTCGATTTTGTGGACAGCGCCGAAGTCATCAAGTTCAACGAGCACGGCAAATTCCAGGATAAGGAAACGAACGCCATTCTTTCCGCAGAACTGGCAAAGCATGAATATGCAGTAATACCGGGTTTCTTCGGTTCGAGACCGGACGGCAGAGTCAAAACTTTCTCGAGAGGAGGAAGTGACGTTACCGGCGCTCTGGTTGCGCGTGCGGTACATGCCGATGTATATGAAAACTGGACGGATGTCAGCGGATTCCTCGCTGCGGATCCGAGGATAGTCAAAGATCCGAAACCTATCCATACTATTACATATAAAGAGCTCAGAGAGCTCTCATATATGGGAGCGAATGTGCTCCATGAGTCTGCGGTATTTCCGGTCAAGGGCGCGAAGATCCCTATCAATATAAGGAACACGAACGACCCTGACGACAGAGGTACGATGATCACTGACGAGGTCAGCGAAGAAGCGAGAGAAAGAGTCATCACGGGAATAGCCGGTCACAAGGATTTCAAGGTCATTACTATATATAAGGACAGACTGAATGATGAAATCGGCTTTCTGAGAAGGCTGTCTGCTATTTTCGAAGATCTGAAAATCGAAATCGAACATATGCCTACGGGGATAGATACTGTTTCGGTCATTGTTGCCAATGCGAATATCGATGATAAACTCGAAGATGTTCTCGATGAGATAGACAGAAGGCTGCAGCCGGATTCGATAGATGTGTTCGATGATATTGCGCTGATCGCAACGGTTGGTGTGGGTATGTCGTTCAGACCGGGTGTTTCAGCGAAAGTGTTTACTGCGCTGGCCGAAGAGCATATCAATATCAGGATGATAGATCAGGGCAGTTCGGAAATGAACATTATAATCGGCGTTAACAATCAGGATCTTGAAAGGGCAATAGCTTCTATATATGATGCGTTCGAAGGATCGGGGAAGGAACTCAAGGCTCATTTCAGCTGATTCCGCCGGTTAAGACTGCCTGAGAGGCCGTGCCGGTCAAACTTAATATTTGTTGATTAGTGAATTGTCATGTTGATTTATTAATGATGTGTTTTGTGCTATACTGAACAGCGGTGAGAGCAAAATGTTATTGTAGTGGAGAGGAATCTTTTATGAGCAGGAGCGCAAAAAAACATTACAGAGTAAATACAACAAGGCTTATTATTGTACTTGCGGCAGTGGCGGTCGTTATTGCAGGAATCGTTGTCGGCATAAAGCTGCTGGGCAGTCGTTCATACCATAACGAGTCATCTTTTCAGAATTATGCGGGCAAGTTCTTCGATGCGGCGGCGGACAAGCAGTCAGTGGGAACAGGCAGCGATACATTAAGCTACGGTGAACCGCTGTCGACAGGAGTCCAGATCCCGAAGCTCGATATGGATATTTCCAACACCATCATTAAAGATGAAGTCAAGGATGAAAAGGATAATTTCACGACTGATTACAGCGGACTCAATACGGAGGCAAAAGACAAAGCCTGCCTGCTCGTTGGATACAGTTCATATGAAACACCGTATAAGGTTCAGAGTGTGGCCATGACATCTGTCATTGAACAGAACAGCGGATCGGACATGGAAGTCAGGAGCGGCACAGTCCACACATATAATTTCTCCACAAAGGCGGGTGCGTCGATCGGAGCGGCCGGAGTTTTCAAAGGGAATTATGCGGCGGCAGTATCGAAACTGGTAACAAAAGAGCTCGACAAAAGTTACGGTGATAAGCTTCGCGACGGATGGAAAGATAAAGTAAGTGCGGATTCCGGTGCATTCGGCAATTTCGTCCTTACAAAGAACGGCATCAGGTTCTATTTCGACAATGGTTCGGTCATCAAATATGATAATAAAGATTACGGCATAGCTGTGTGTGATATCAGCTATGATGATCTAAGCGGATATGTAAGAGACGATGTCGGCAAACGTGTCATAGATACATCGAAAAAGATGGTCTGCTTTACATTTGACGACGGACCTTCGGTGTACACGAATGATCTGCTGGACATATTTGAAAAATATAATGCGGTCGGCACATTCTTTGAACTCGGACAGAATGTGGAGAATGTCAAGGGCGCGTCCGATATGCTGAAACGTGAACTGGAGCTTGGATGTGAAATCGGTACCCATTCATATGATCATCCGTACTTCCTGAGCACGATAGGCGTCAAGAAAGCCAAGGCGAATGTTCAGAAAGGCGTCGATGCTATCGAAAAAGCAACGGGGCAGAAGCCTACTGTTTTCAGACCGCCGGGCGGTGAGATAAATCAGAAGGTCGAAGATGCCATCAATATTCCTTGTATTCTCTGGTCGGTGGATTCTCTTGACTGGTCGAACAGGAACACGGCTCAAACTGTGGCCAATATCGAAAAAGCGGGAAATCTGGACGGCAAGGTCGTTCTGATGCATTCACTGTATCCTTCGACTGTGAGAGCTGTGAGAGAGCTCGTTCCGAAACTCGAAGCCAAGGGATATCAGTTTGTGACCGTATCGGAGATGATCCAGTACAGATACAAGGAAAATATCAAGAGCAATAAGATTTACGGATATAACTACTTTTACTACAGCGGAAACGATAAATAAAAAACAACATGGCCTGAACGGCAGGCCGGAACTCAATATCAGGAAAACCGGATCTGCGGATCCGGTTTTTCCGTGCAGAGAATAAAATAAATGAATTATTTCAAGTTCTTTTAAGGAAGCTGCGCTATTATAAGGCCATAGCTTAAATAACACAGCTACAAACCCCTCTCAATACAATAATATGAATAGTAAGAATGAATAGTACAAAAAGAACGGAGCACGACGGTAAGGTGCTCCGTTTTGCCATTTTTGTGATTACTGTATTGCTGCAGCCGGTTACTGTTCCCTGGCTTCGAGCGCCGGCATATCACCGACATCCTCGATCTGACCGACTGAACCGAGTGAGATCCTGTAGTCATAGTCGGGAAGATCCAGAGGAGCTTTCTTGTAGAACTGATAATAGCCGCTTATTATGTAGAAGAAAGACTGCATGAACAGTACTATGTTTTTAGGTGAGTTGGCGAATTTTTTCCGGTAGAATCTGGATTTCTTTGTTGTGTCCCAGTCATCGCAGAATTTATCCATGAAACTCATATTCTTGGTTTTTTTCTCTGATCCTTTGATTTGTTCAGGGTAGATATAGATGTTTAACGGGATCTGCTTGGCTTCATAGGCACAGAATATTGCGATATGGAGCTCGGTTTCGCCGAGATTCCCCGGATGTGTGCCGTTATAAAAGTCGAGACATTCTTTGCGCTTCAGATTGTTGTTTTTCAATGCGATTTCAAACAGGAAATAATCAAGCGCGACTCTGGCCTGATCGCCCATAGTGTCAGGCGACTGCATAGCTGCAACTTCGACATCGCGGACAAGACCGTATAATTTCTCGTCTATAGTGCGCAGAAAAAAGAAACTTCCGTACTTTGCGACCTGTTCTTCGTAATTCAAGTTTTCCATGTAATCTCCTTTAATATTTTAAAAGTTCTTCATATACTTTGACTGCAAATCTGTCCGTCATGCCGGCAATGAAATCGATGACAGCCTGATCATATATCTCTTCGGTATCCAGCGTGCCGTATATCTTGGCATTTCTGTAACGCAGCGGTGAATCCACTGCACTGTATGTGTGCAGGAATGAAATGAATTCACTGATCAGCAGCGGGTATTCGTGTATGGAACCGCTAAGATCGGCGATGGTGTCTTCACCGTCGTAATAATCGTGCAGCTGTTCAAATATCTGTTCCAGCGCCAGCCTCGCATATTTGCTGTAGGGGTCAAGTCTCTTGTCGAGGTAAATATGGCTGTAATTGAACTGCATCAGTTCTTTCATCTGTTCGCGGTATTTGTTTGAGAAGCGTATTCCTTCCTCGGGGCTGCTGCTTTCACAGAGATCTATGATCATGTTGTGCATGATGACCGTTGTATTCATAGCATTTTCATCATACTTGCGCGCCATCGTTTTGAGGTCGGCTATTTCATCCGGATCAAGGAACCCGAGCTCGATCGCATCTTCTATATCGCGTCCGAGATATGCTATCTTATCTGCTGTTTTAACGATGCATCCTTCCCATGTGACAGCGTTGACCGATACATCAGGCTCCGGTTTCGGGATGTTGTAAAGATCGCCGAAAGGATCTCCGGTTGCATTCGGGCCGCCGTCAAAATCAGGGTCTCCGAGATGTTCGCGCGGGAAGACCGCAGCGTCATCCACTTCTCCGCAGTGGCAAACGATGCCGTCTCTGACTGCATAAGTAAGACCGAGATTATCTACATTACTGTTGAAATCCTCGAGCAGTTCGATCTTGTCGGCAAATCTGAGACCGTTCATTTCGTGCCAGAAGCTGCTTCCGCTGAGCCAGTAGCGGGACAGTTCTTCAAGTATCTTTTCTCCTGCGTGTCCGAAAGGCGCATGTCCTATGTCATGCCCGATGGATATCGCCTGCGTAAGTTCCCGGTCGAGACCGAGATAATTAGCTATGGTGCCTGATACGGAAGCCACATGAAGCACATGTTCCATTCGTGTGCAGATATGGTCGTTTTCAATATTCGGGAAGACCTGAGTTTTGTGCTTGAGCCTTCTGAATGCAGAACAATGAAGGAGTCTCGTTGTATCTCTTTCGAATTCGCTCCTTATATCGTGTTCACGGCTTGGTATTTCGCTGTTTCTGGCGATGAGTTTTTCCCAGTTCGGGTTCTGCGGTCCGGCTGCTTCAAATTTGAAACTGTCTCTTGGCATTTTATTTTCCTCCGTAACGATATCATTTTACAGTACTTGAGCGGATTTAGCAAACATCATGGGTAAACCCGGGGTATCGAATTACTGCAGAGCCTGCGACAGGCAATATCGATAGCCGTTCACTGCGTTTGCCTGCGGATGGTTTGCGCACGATTTCGGCGCTCCGGCTTCATTGCGGAATGAATGATCAAAATCTGAATATTACAGTATTGGCAGATTCGGTGAAATTTCTTTATTTTTAAGGAAGTATCATATATAATTGACTTTGTATGCAAGGTTTGGAGTACGCGGAAGAAGCCGTGTTCCGCCGTGCGCTGCAAAGGAGGAATCCATTATATGGACAGTCACAGTCTGACTGCAATATTTTCTATTATTCTGCTCGTTGTTATGAGCGCATATTTCTCGGCTACCGAGACGGCTTACACGAGCATGAGCAGGATCAAAATGAAGAATGCCGCAGGAGACGGCGATGAGAGAGCCGGAAAAGTTCTGAAGCTCTCGGATAATTATGATAAACTGCTGACCACATTGCTGATCGGCAATAATATTGCGAACATAACGATGACTGCGATCTCTACGACGTTGTTCATCGGACTGTTCGGAAGCAGGCTAGGCCCGACGTATTCCACGATAGTCATAACAGTCATTGTGCTTATATTCGCGGAAATATCGCCGAAAACGCTTGCTAAGGAAGCTCCGGAGAGTTTTGCAAAATTTGCACAGCCTCTGGCGCACGGGATCATGATCGTTCTGACTCCGTTGAACATTCTGTTTTCAGGCTGGAAAAAACTTCTTGTCAAAGTGTTCAATGTGGGTGATGAGAGGACTATCACCGAGGACGAGCTGATAACGCTTGTCGACGAGGCCGAGAAAGAAGGCGGCATTGAATCGGACCAGTCTGAACTCATACAGAATGCCATAGAGTTCAACGACCTCGAAGCAGAAGAGGTCATGGTACCGAGAGTGGATATGGTCGCTATAGATCTTGACCTCTCGATAGAGGAAGTCGCGAAGAAATTCAAGGATACGGGTTATTCGCGGATCCCGGTATATGATGACGACATGGATTCTATTCTGGGCGTACTTAACCAGAAAGATTTCCACAATTATATAGTCGGAACAGGCAACACTATTTCGGATTTTGTAAAGCCGGTCGTGTTTGTTGCCGGTTCGATGAAGATAGCACTGCTTCTCAAAAAGATGCAGTCACTCAAGACCCACATGGCAATCGTTATAGATGAGTACGGCGGCACCGAGGGACTTCTGACGATGGAAGATATCATCGAGGAACTCGTTGGCGAAATCTATGACGAACATGATGCGATCATGTCGCAGGAAGTCACCGAACTGCAGAACGGTTCTTTCAGGGTCATGTGCAATGCGAGCCTGCCGAAGGTGTTCGACTACTTCGGGATCGAAGATGATGATGTCGATGCGAACACTGTGAACGGCTGGGTCGTACTCTGTCTCGACAAACTGCCTGAAAAAGGCGACAGGTTCAAGTACAGAAACGGGCACAGGGTCTTCAAAGGAAGAGTCACCAAGGCGACGGACAAAAAAGCTCTCGAGATCAATCTCGTAGTGGAACATGTTCCGGACGACGAGGAAGAAGAATAGGGGATCCGGTTCCGGAAGGACAAAGCGTGATGTTTAAAATGCAGACCTCCGCAGCCGCGGAGACAGCGCGCAAAATGTCCGGAGCAGGTCCCGTTACAGGGCATGCGCAGAGCATGCATGAAAATACAGGAGGAAGATTTATATGAGTTTTATGGAAAAGGTCTTCGGCGATCTCAATGAAAAAGAGGTCAAAAAAGTCGGAAAGATCGTAGATCGCATCGAAGCTCTCGATGAAGAAACGAGTGAGCTCAGCGATGAAGAACTCAAAGGCAGGACAGAGGAATTCAGAGAAAGACTTGACGAGGGGGAAGAGCTTGACGATCTTCTTCCGGAAGCATTCGCAGTGGCAAGAGAAGCCGCCTGGAGAGTGCTCGGCATGAAACCATTCAGAGTACAGCTTATGGGCGGCGTGGTCATGCATCAGGGACGTATTGCGGAGATGAAAACAGGAGAAGGAAAAACTCTGGCTGCTACACTGCCGGTTTATCTGAATGCGCTTGAAGGAAAAGGCGTCCATGTTGTCACGGTCAATGACTACCTGGCAAAGCGAGATATGGAATGGATGGGGAAAATCTACACATTCCTCGGGCTTACTGTCGGATGTGTAATACATGACATTACTGACGAGCAGAGAAGAGCGGCTTATCAGGCGGACGTCACATACGGAACAAACAATGAATACGGTTTCGATTATCTGCGCGACAACATGGTCATTTATAAAGAAGACATGATGCAGAGAGATCTCAATTATGCGATCGTCGACGAGGTCGACTCGATACTGATCGATGAAGCGAGAACACCTCTCATCATCAGCGGACAGGGCGACAAGAGCACGGTGCTCTATGCCCAGGCCGACAGATTCATCAGGACACTCCACGGCGGCATCAAGGATGAGAACGATCCGAAGGATGAGCCGGATGATAAATACGGCGACTATGTCGTATTCGAAAAGGACAAGCAGGTTGCTTTCACCGATGCCGGCATTCACAAATGCGAGCAGTTCTTCGGGATCGACAACTTTGCGGATCCGGAAAACATGGAGATCAACCATCACTGCCAGCAGGCTCTGAAGGCGCATGCTCTTATGCATAAGGATATCGACTACATCGTGAAAGACGGAGAGGTCATCATCGTAGACGAGTTTACAGGCAGACTGATGTTCGGAAGAAGATACAGCGACGGACTGCATCAGGCGATCGAGCAGAAAGAAGGCGTGAGCGTCAGGAGCGAATCCAAGACGCTGGCGACGATAACCCTGCAGAACTATTTCCGTATGTATGAAAAACTTGCAGGCATGACGGGTACTGCCAAGACGGAAGAGGATGAGTTCCGCGATATTTACAACATGGACGTTGTAGTTGTCCCGACGAACAAACCGATGGTGCGTCAGGATATGCCGGATGCGATATTCGCTACTGAAAAAGGGAAATATCACGCGATCATAGAGAAGATAATACAGGCTCATGAAACAGGGATGCCTGTGCTGGTGGGTACGATATCGATAGAAAAATCAGAAGTCATCGCCGAAATGCTGCAAAAGCGCGGGATCAGAGATTTCAGCGTACTGAATGCCAAGCAGCATGAAAAAGAAGCGGCGATCATCGCGGAAGCGGGACGTGAAGGAGCTGTTACTATAGCTACCAACATGGCAGGCCGTGGTACCGATATCATTCTGGGAGGCAATCCTGAGTTCGAGGCGCTGAAGCAGCTCGAAAAGGAAGGCTTCTCCGAGGAAGCCGTCAACCAGGCAAATTCACTTACAAAGACGGATGATTCCGAGATCATAGATGCCAGAAAGCGTTTCAGCGAACTGCATGACCAGTTCAAAGAAGAGCGTAAGGAAGAGCAGGAACGCGTGCGTGAGCACGGCGGCCTCTGCATCATAGGTACTGAGAGACATGAGTCAAGACGTATCGATAACCAGCTCAGAGGACGTTCCGGACGTCAGGGAGACCCGGGCATGACGCAGTTCTGCATATCGCTGGAGGACGATCTTATGAGGATGTTCGGAGGCGAGAGGATGAAGAGCGTTGTGGACAGACTTGGCGTCGAAGAGGATGAAGCCATCGAATCGGGCATGATCACCAGATCGATAGAAAATGCCCAGAAAAAAGTCGAGGGCAGGAACTTCTCCATAAGAAAATATGTACTGCAGTATGACAATGTCATGAACAAGCAGCGTGAGATAATATATGATGAGAGACGTAAGGTCCTGTTCGGAGAAGATCTGAAGGAATACATCATGAACATGACAGAGGAGCTGGTCATGATGGACGTCGATCCGATAATCGTCGAGTCAAAGTATCCGGAGGAATGGGATTTCGAGACTCTCAACAAGAACCTCAAAAAGGTATGCGGCCGATTCAAGGGACTCAAATACAGCGACGAAGAGCTGCGCGACCTCGACGAGGGATTTCTCAAAGAGGATGTCATGGATGCCTTCAGAGCGCTCTATGCGGATAAGGAAAAAGAGATCGGCGAAGAACGTATGCGTGAACTGGAGAGGATGATCCTCATCAGAGTAGTCGACAATAAGTGGATGGATCATATCGATGCCATGGATCAGCTGAAAAACGGCATAGGACTCAGAGGACTGGGCGGACAGGATCCGGCAGGCGCATATGCTGAAGAGGGCTTCCAGATGTTTGAAGAGATGATAGGATCCATAAAGGAAGAGACCGTCGAATTCTGCTTCAATGTAACTGTTGAAACGCATACCGAGAGGAAGCAGATACTGGGCAGGGGCACCGGAATAAAAGAAGAATACGATGATGCTGATCAGGGATTCATGCAGGAGGCTGTCGGCGGCGACATGCCCGAGGAAGCAGAAATACCTGAAAGAGAAAATGTACAGCAGACTGTAAAGCGCGATAAACCGAAAGTGGGCAGGAACGATCCCTGTCCTTGCGGAAGCGGAAAGAAATACAAGTACTGCTGCGGAAGGAATGATAAGTAATGCAGATAGAAGATATAAAAAACGGGCTGCCGGCACTGAGAGACGGACTTACCGAGGCAGGTGAGTTCCTTTGACCCGGCAGGTCTGAAGAAAAAGATAGCCGATCTGGCGGCAAAGACAGAAGACACTCAGTTTTGGAACGATCAGGAAAGGGCGCAGAAAATACTGAAAGAAAAAAAGCGCCTGGAAAGCACCCTCGGCGAATTTGAAGAGATCGATTCGGAATTCGAGGATCTTGAAGTGCTGATAGATCTTGCTGAAGAGGAGGGCGATGCTTCCATGGCCGGCGAGATCACGGAGGCTTTTGAAGCCTGCGCTTCGAAGATAGACGCACTGCGGATAAAGACGCTGCTGACTGGGGATTACGACGGCAATAATGCCATTCTTTCAGTTCACGGCGGCAGCGGCGGTACCGATGCCAAGGACTGGGCGGAAATGCTCTATCGCATGTATGTGAGGTGGTCGGAGAACAGAGGATACGGCGTCAAAGTCATGGATTTTCAGGACGACGATGAAGGCGGGATCAATTCGGCTACTATCCTTGTCGAAGGGGAGAATGCCTACGGCTACCTGAAAAATGAAAAGGGCGTCCACAGACTGGTAAGGATATCGCCGTTCGATTCTTCGGGCAGAAGGCATACATCATTTGCTTCCGTGGATGTGGTCCCGGAGATCGACGATGATATCGAAGTTGAGATCGATCCCGAGGATATCAGGATAGATACATTCCGCTCCAGCGGGGCCGGCGGCCAGCATGTAAACAAGACGGACTCGGCAATAAGGATAACGCATCTTCCTACGAATATAGTCGTGTCATGCCAGAACGAGAGGTCGCAGCATCAGAACAAGGAAACTGCCATGAAGCTTCTCAAGAGCCGTCTGCTGGAGCTGAAGGAGAAGGAGCACAAGGAAAACTTGAAGGAACTGAAGGGCGACTACAGTCAGATCACGTGGGGCAGCCAGATAAGGTCTTATGTGTTCCAGCCGTATACGATGGTCAAGGATCACCGCACCGGCGCCGAGACTGGCAACGTACAGGCCGTGATGGACGGGGATATCGATTATTTCATCAATGAAAAACTCAAGCAGAAAGACTGACAGACAGTGGATATGTCCAGTGGATAAACTGTTGACAGCCGGCTGAAAATGATTAAGCGGAATAAACGGCTTGTATACAGTATTAATATAAAATAATCGTTGTATTGACAATTTTTTTATGTTAATATCTTAACGGTGTGAAATTTTTCTACACACATTGTCATTATGAAAAGGAGACGCAATAAAGATGTTATTACAAACAATGGTAAAATTTTCGGACAGCCTGGGATGGACACATCTGGATGCCAGATCGGTCATCATGATTGCTGTGGCATGCCTGCTTATGTGGCTGGCCATCAAAAAGGACTTTGAACCGCTGCTGCTGATACCTATCGGCTTCGGCATGCTGCTTACCAACCTTCCTCTGGGCGCTGTTTTCAGCAACAATCCCACAGGTGATTTTACTGACTGGGGCATACTGACTATATTCTTTGAATTAAGGCCTGTGCTGCCCTCGCTGATATTCCTGGGCGTAGGCGCCATGACGGACTTCGGACCGCTGATAGCTAACCCGAAATCACTGATCATGGGTGCAGGAGCTCAGTTTGGTGTTTTCGTAGCTTTCTTCGTTGCAGTCATTTTGGGATTCAATGCTCAGGAAGCCGGTTCTATTGGGATCATCGGCGGAGCAGACGGCCCTACATGTATATATCTGACGAGCAGGATGGCACCGCAGTTGCTGGGAGCCATAGCCGTAGCGGCTTATTCCTACATGGCGCTGGTGCCGGTAATACAGCCGCCTGTTATGAGACTGTTCACTACAGATCGTGAAAGAAAGATCAAGATGGAGCAGCTGCGTCCGGTATCACAGAGGGAAAAGGTAATATTCCCGATCATGGTTACCATCATCGTATCTCTGTTCCTTCCCCCGGCAACACCGCTTATCGGCTGCCTGATGCTCGGGAACCTGTTCAAGGAATCAGGAAAGACAAGAAGACTTGCAGATACATCTGCAAACTCGCTCTGCAACATAGTTACTATACTGCTCGGTCTGTCTGTAGGCGGCACAGCTCAGGGAACTACGTTCCTTACAGCTGACACTTTGAAGATTCTGGCTCTCGGTGTTGTAGCATTTGCATTCAGCACCATGATGGGCGTTCTGATAGCTAAACTTATGAATGTTATCGAGGGCGGCAATTCCATCAATCCGCTCATGGGTTCAGCAGGCGTATCCGCTGTACCTATGGCAGCACGTGTATCTCAGAAAGTCGGACAGCAGTACAATGCTTCGAACTTCCTGCTCATGCATGCAATGGGACCTAACGTTGCCGGCGTAATCGGAACAGCAGTTGCTGCAGGCGTTATGCTTTCAATGTTCCACTGATAGACAATGTAAAGAAATTATATATATGACAATAAGGCGGGGACCGTTTTCGGCCCCCGTTTTGATATATGGCTGCAAGCCGGCTGAGCACGCGCAGCGCGCGGAACATCAACTGCCCGCTGTACGGGTGCGCACATTGGAGAGGGTGCGGCGGTAAAAGGTTGCTGTATAACGAGGAACAGGTATACAATATATTTGGAAAAATCTGTTGCCAGTAATGCCGCCAAGTGCTATAACTGTATCTGCTTCGATTTTAAATTTGCAGATATCAGCAGGATATACAATACAGGCAGCGGAAAAATCTATGTAACTGGGAGGGAGAAACATGTCGGAATTATTATGTACCAGGCACCTGGTAAAAGGTGAGGATCTTAACCACCACGGCACACTGTATGCAGGCAGAGGCGTAGAGTGGATGGTTGAAGCGGGTTTTATGACTGCTTCAGCTGCGGTAAACAGTGAGAACATAGTATGCATGAGGATCAATTCTCTGCTGTTCATCAAACCTGTGCCGCAGGGACAGATGGTAAGGTATGACAGTCAGGTATGCTTTGCAGGGCGAACGAGCATTACAGTATATGTCAGTGTCACGAACAGTAAAACGGGAGAGTTCATTGTTGACGGGTTCTTTACATATGTTTATACAGATGAAGAAGGAAAATCGAAAGCGCATGGCATAATAGTAGAACCGAAGACAGAGGCTGAACGTGAATTATATGATGAGGCGAAGCAGCTGCTGGAAGAATCCAAAGCGGATGCAGCCAAGCAGAAAAAACGCCGCCTCTGAGCAGATGAATATCAGGGCACGCTGCACAGTATGCAGCGTGCCTTTTGGCATCACGGGCAAAACAGAAGGGCATGCGCCGGATCCGGCAGGAAGGTATCTTGCATACTTTGGTGCTCTCTGTTAAACTCTTGTTAGCTTAAGGAGATTTTAATGATAATAAACAAGAACGGACATGATACTGTGCTTTTCGATTTTGACGGCACGGTCATGGATACAAACAAACTGATAATAGAGTCGTGGCAGCATACATTCAGGACACTTGAAGGACGTGAACGTCCGCTTCCCGAGATAATCGAGACATTCGGGGAACCGCTGGCGGACACGATGGAAAAGTTTTTTCCCGATATCCCGGTAGATAAAAGCATCAATATATACAGAGATTATCATTACGATAAATTCGAGGATCTGATAGAGCTTTTCCCGGGCATGGAAAAGCTGCTGATACGTCTGAAAAAAGAAAATTACAAGACGGGACTGGTGACTTCCAGACTGCGACCGACGACTATGGAGGGCCTCAATAAATATGATATCGCGAAATGCTTTGATGTGATAGTCACGATGGAAGACTGCACCAGACACAAACCTGATCCGCAGCCGGCGCAGATCGCTTTGGAAAAACTGTCATCTCTGCCGGCGCGCAGCATGATGCTGGGAGATACCATGTTCGACATAAAATGCGCCAATAACGCAGGAGTGACTTCTGTACTGGTGGCCTGGGCAATGGCAGTCAGCGAGGAGGATATCAAGGGCCCGGACGGTCCCGACTATATACTTACAAAGGCGGAAAACCTGTTTGATATACTGTGAGATGCGGAGGACAGATGCTGAAGATTTTTTACGGGCGCGAAAACCTGGATAAAAGTAAATTCATATTTGATAACCTTGACGGGAAGACATTGCTTCTTGTGCCTGATCAGTTCACCCTGGAGGCAGAGAAGGATGCCTTCTTTTATCTTGGCCGCAAAGGTCTTATGGATATAGATATCGTCAGCATATCCAGACTCGGCAGCAAGGTGCTGAAGGAGACCGGAGGCGGGCGGCGGCCGATGATCGGCAGACAGGGGAGACATATGCTGCTGACGAAGATACTTCGCGACAGAGATGATGAACTGGAACTGTACCGGGGATACAGCACCAGGCCGGGCTTTGTGGAGATGATCAACAATTTCATATCAGAGATGAAGCAGTATCAGACATCGCCGGATGAGCTCGAGGAAGTGACAGGCGCTGTCAGTGAAAACAGCTTCCTGCATAAAAAACTCAGCGATATGCTGAAGATATACCGGGATTACGAGGAAAGGATACAGGGCAAGTATACAGACAGTGAAGATTACATCACGCTGTACACCGAGCGTATTGCCGGATCGCCTTCGGTTGCCGCCAGTTCCGTATGGATATACGGATTCGATTATTTCACTCCCAAAAATATCAGGGTGATCGAACAGCTGACCGCTGCGGCGCGCAATGTCAACCTGGTGCTGACATGGGACGGCGGGAAAAGCGATATTTTCAGACTGACGGGACTTGCAGCCGGCAGGTTCGGAGACTGCCGTAAGATAGATATCGGCGGAGAAAGCTCTTTCGACGGCGGAGGATATGAGATAAAGAAAAAAACCGCACTTGAACATATAGAAAGGCAGCTGTTTGCTCTGCCCGCAGATACATGCGCGGACAGCACCGGCATAACACTGGTTAAGGCGGCCAATTATTATGCCGAGGCGGAGACGGCGGCAGCATACGTCCTCGATCTTGTCAGAGACGAGTGCCTGCGTCTGCGCGATATCGTGCTCATATGCAATGATCTCGATACCAGAGGAAAAATTTTCAAAAGAGTATTTGCCCAGTACGGCATGGAACTGTTCATGGATGCCAAACGGGACATCATTCATGTGCCGGCGGTCAAATACGTCACGGCTCTCATGGATGTTATCTCAGAAGGCTACCGCAGAGAGGATGTGATGGAACTGATCAAGACAGGCCTCACGGATATCGATGCCGGGGAAGCTGAAGATCTTGAGAATTACTGTTTGGAATATGACATAAAAAGTACTCTGTGGAAAAAAGATTTCGAGAAGGGTAAAGATCGTTTCGGACAGGAGACGGTTGACAGGCTCAATGATATGCGTCAGCGGATCATAGACCCGCTGCTTGATTTCACTGAGAAATACAGGGAAGCAGGAACAGTAGAAAACAGGATAAGAGTATTATACGGTTATCTGAGCGAAGATGTGAAGCTGCCTGAAAAACTTGCCGCTCTGATGGAAGAGCAGAGAGATTCGGGAGATACGGAATCCATGCAGGAGACATCTCAGGCGTGGGATATGATAATCGAAGTGTTCGATCAGCTTGATGCCATACTCGGCAGTGAAAAAATTTCCATGAAGGATATGGACGCTCTGCTGAAGTCCGGTTTTGAGGCAGCCGAGATAGGGATGCTGCCGCCGTCTGCTGACGGGATAATGATGGGGACGATGCAGCGTACCAGGAGCGGGCGCATAAGAGCTATGCTGGTCACAGGCGCCAACGAGGGCATCCTGCCGGCACAGATCTCAAATGACGGATTATTGAGCAGTGAGGAAAAGAACAGGCTCGAAGACCTGAAAAAGGAAAAGGGCATTGGTGAAATATGCAAAATGGACAGGCTCAGGACTATGGAGGAGGAACTTGCCATATACAGGAACATGGCAAAGCCTGCAGACAGACTTTACATGAGCTGTTCGGTCTCGGATGAAGAAGGCGGGGCGATAAGGCCTTCGTATATATTTGACAGGGTCCGAAGCATGTTTCCCGATGTCAGGGTCGAAAAGGACATCATCAACAGAGGAAAGCCTGCCGAACTGGTGGCGGGCAGAGGCAGTACTCTGAAATATCTCACCTACGCTCTCCGCGCTCCTGAGGAAGGTCAGGAGCCTGCAGGAGTGTGGAAAGATGTACTCAGATGGTATGAAAAAAACGGAGGCACGGAAATCGAAAAAGTGAAGGACGGTCTGTTCTTCAGAAACGAAGCCGGCAGGATAAACAGCGAGGCGGCAAAAGAATTATACAGGAAAGAAGGCAATGACTATCTGTCGCTCAGTCCGTCGCGGCTGGAGAAATACGGCAGATGCCCCTTTGCACATTTCGTAAATTACGGTCTTGTGCCTGAAAAAATTGAAATGTACAAGGTCGGGCCGGTGGATATGGGCGATCTCTATCACAGCAGTCTTATGCACGTCGCAGAAAAATTATCGGAGGGGTGCACCAGGATAACGGATCCTGATTCGCGCTGGATGTGTATAGACGAAAGTGAATGCGATGCCCTGTCGGATGCGGTACTGAAGACAGAGATCGGCAAGTACCGTGAAGGCATAATGGATAAGGATGCCGCGGAGACCTACAGGAGCCTGAGAATGAGAGATATGCTGCGCAGCACAGTGCGGATGATGGTGGAGCAGGTCAGACGCGGAGAGATCGAATCCATGGAGTATGAGGTCGGTTTCGGAAAAGGCAGGCCTATCCCGCCGGTAGAAGCCGCTGCCGGGGACATTCTTGTCGAAGGGAAGATAGACAGAGTGGATGTGCTTCCCGGAGACCACGTAAAGGTCATAGATTATAAATCGGGAAGCGACAAGTACAGCGAAGCCGAGGCCCGCTCCGGATGGAAGCTCCAGCTGTTCGTGTATCTGAAAGCAGCTATGGAAGGAAAAAGATCTCCGGCGGGAACGTTCTATTTTCATATAGATTATCCGATGAGGGATGCCGGCGCGATGTCGGTCGCTGAGGCTAAAAAAGCAGCAGAGGATGCAGTGCGCGAGGCTTTTAAAATGGACGGCATAATGCTGGATGATCCTGATGTCATCCGCGGCATCGACAGCGAGGTATATGAAAACTGCGGCAGATCAGCCGTGGCGCCGCTGACGGTAAAGTCCGGGAAAAACGGCAACACCGTCAGCGGAAACAAGGTCCTCAGCGCCGAGGAATTTGCAGCCCTGATGGATGCAGTCGGCACCAGGATGGACGAGATGTGCAGAGAGCTCGCCGACGGCAGTATAGAGATCCATCCCCGGGTGAACAAAAATATCAGCGCCTGTACCTACTGTGATTATAAAGGTATCTGCAAATTCGACACAGCGTTCGAAGGCTGCAGGTACGAGAAGATATAGTCTTTCGGATTCGTGCCCCGTAAATAAAAAAGAGACACTATACAGTGTCTCTCTGGTGGAGCATAGGGGGCTCGAACCCCTGACCTCCTGGCTGCCAGCCAAGCGCGCTCCCAGCTGCGCCAATGCCCCGGGTATGGAGCCACCGGCCGGAGTCGAACCGGCCACCTGCACGTTACGAATGTGCTGCTCTACCGGATGAGCTACGGTGGCATTTCAGCGGACGGTCCGAAAACCGTCCGCTTATAGATTTTACTATATTATGGCACTTCAAGTCAATATCAAATAAGGCAGATGTAATAGACTGAAAATAATGTATTTCAGCAGGTCAGACGGGATATGGACGTCTGTTCGATAAATCAAGTGCTTGACTAAAAAAACTATTTGATAGAGAATAGAGACAGGTTCTGGTGACAACAGAACAAAATAATTGCGAAAGGATGATCTGATGAGCAAATCACAAAAACACAACGGCAGCAAAAAAACTGCCGGTTACCGTGAAGAGCACAAAAAGAAGATGGATGCGAAAAAGATACTTCTCATCATCATATGCATCGTTACAGCGGTTGCTTTTACGGTGCTGCCCATAGCATCTATGTTCTAAATGACTGGAGGCTGTCATGCGCGAAGCTCAGGAACTGAATCTGTGTATAGATATAAAAAATAAAAACACACGTAAGGATGTGCTGGACATTTTCTATGTGGGGAGGACTGTTCAGCTTCCTGTTGTCGATAACAGAAAGGTGATAGGACTTCTTGATGTTTATGATTATATCAGAAACGGCAATCCTGAAATTCCGGAGATCATGATCAGGGATTTCGAGGTCGCGGGAAAAGAAAAAGATATTTTTCTTTTTAAAAATTCAAAACAGTACATTCTGCCTATTATCGATAAAAACGGAGACTACTGCGGTTTTGTCAACAGGCTGCTCAGCAAAGTCTATCTTCCCAATAAGGAATATATGCAGGTGGTAGAGGAGAGCCTTGCGGACATCGACACAGAATCAGGCAATGTGGATATCGATGAGATTAAGGCGAGATTCGACGCACTCGTGGAAACCAATTACGATGGCCTGTATATTACTGTAGATAAGGGTATATCAATAGGAATACATAAAAATGACAAACTGTTTAAGGGCTTTTCAGCAGAGGACATAGTTATCGATGACGGGGAAGTGTTTTTTTCAGACAGCGGCAGTGATATAGAACGTTTTGATGTCGCCAATACCGAAATACTCCAGGCACGAAATGAAAAGAGCCTTTCGGACGAACTGATTCCCGAAGGCGGGATAATCAAAATAGTAAACAATGCCAAGGAATTGGAAAAAGTAAAAAAGGAACTTCGTGATATCAGGGAAGTCGCTGAGAAATACGAGGATGAGCTGGAATTTCTCAGATGGGAACAGACCAAGACCGATGATGTCATTGCTGCCAGTCCGGCTATGAAAAAGATCATCAATATGGCAGTAAAGGTCGCCAAAGTTGACTCGACAGTGCTGATACAGGGACAATCCGGTGTCGGCAAGGGGGTCCTGAGTCAGATCATTCACAACAACAGCGGACGCAAAGACGGACCTTTTATAAAGATCGACTGCAGTCTCATACCGGAAAACCTGCTGGAATCGGAACTGTTCGGCTATGTCGAGGGATCTTTTACAGGAGCTGTCAAGGGAGGCAAGATAGGTCTGATAGAACTTGCGAACGGCGGTACGCTTTTCCTCGATGAGATCGGGGATCTTCCACTCGGATTGCAGGCAAAACTGCTGAGGGTGCTGCAGGACAGGGTGATCGTCAAGGTCGGAGCGACGGAACAGATTCCTGTGGATATACGGGTGATAGCAGCAACGAACAGAGATCTTCAGGAAATGGTAGAGCAGAAAACCTTCCGCAGAGATCTTTATTACCGGCTGAATGTCGTCCCTATTGAAATTCCTCCTCTGTCCGAGCGCTATGACGACGTCAAGATCATGATCCAGCTGTGCCTCAAACGGTATAATGCTGAATATGATCTTAAGAAGCGCATCGATCCGGCGGCTATGAGGCTGCTGCTCGATTACCAGTGGCCCGGCAATGTCAGGGAGCTGGAAAATGTGATCGAATACCTTGTGGTAACAACAAATTCTGATTTGATAGAAAAAGAAAATCTGCCTAAAGAGGTATATGACAGCTCGGGAAAAATCGGAGCCGATATCTCCTTCGGCGATGGTGTATCGCTTAAGGAAGCAGTGGATATGGTCGAAGAAAAAATGCTGCGCGAAGCAATGCTCAGGAGCGGCAGCCCTGCAGAGATGGCTGAAAGATTGAAGGTGGACAGGAGCACGATCGTCAGAAAGATGCAGAAACACCATATGAAAAAGAGGTTCTGACTGAGACAGACAGATAAAAAACAGCATGTGCAGATGTGCACATGTGTGTAGAAATGCACATAATTTTAAAACGCTGTTGATATTTCAACAGCGTTTTAAAATTCAGAATGTTTTCGGTGCAGAAATGCACAGCTTCAGGCAGGCGGTTCAGATGCGCACAGGTGCTGTCCGGATCGTCATTTTTTTATTTCTAAAAAAATAAATCCCCGAAAATCCATTGAAATACAGCCGTTTTTCTTCAGCTGTCAAAAAAGATTATGACAAGTATGTCATAGTTGGCACGCATGTTGCTCTATTAAGAAGTATAAAAATACGGAAGGAGAAATCGTAATGAGCTCAAGAGTAGAAAATCATGTTGTATTGGGATCAGACAACATCGAGAAGACAGTGACCATAACGGTCGACGGCAAACAGCTCCAGGCAAAAGAAGGAGAGCCCATACTGGCCACACTTCTGGCGAATGGGATCATCGTCAGCAGATATACGACGAAAAGACACGAAGCCAGGGGACTGTTCTGCGGGATCGGTCAGTGCACAGACTGTGCGATGGTCGTGAACGGCAAGCCGAACGTAAGGACCTGTGTGACGCCGGTGCAGGACGGAATGGTGATCGAGACACAGGACGGCTACGGAAAGAAGGTGGACCCCAATGATTAAAAAAGATGTAGTAGTGATCGGCGGAGGACCGGCAGGAATGGCAGCAGCCATCGAAGCGGCAAAACGCGGAGCGAAGGTGACAGTCATAGATTCAAATGCCAAAGCGGGCGGACAGCTGTTCAAACAGATCCACAAGTTCTTCGGCTCCAGCGAACACAGAGCAGGAATAAGAGGGATAGACATAGGAGCGGGACTGCTGCAGGAAGCCAGAGAGCTGAACGTGGAAGTCATGCTGGACAGCGCGGTGATCGGACTGTTCGAGCCCAAGACCATAGCAGTCGAAGTAGGGACAGATGATACAGACAAGAAAGTCATCACCATCCAGGCGGAACAGATAGTCATAGCCAGCGGAGCGTCGGAGAACGTCGTGCGTTTCAAGGGCTGGACGATGCCCGGAGTCATGGGAGCAGGAGCAGCCCAGACGATGATCAATGTCAACCGTGTGCTTCCGGGGAAACGCATCCTGATGATAGGGACAGGAAACGTCGGACTGATCGTATCGTATCAGCTGATGCAGGCAGGAGCAGACGTAGTAGCGCTGGTAGAAGCAGCGCCAAAGATAGGCGGATATGCGGTACACGCATCGAAGATAACCAGAGCAGGAGTACCCATAATGACGAGACACACTATCTTCGAAGCACAGGGAAAGGAACGTGTGGAAAAGGCGATCGTCGGAGAGCTGGATGACAAATGGCAGCTGGTACCGGGGACAGAGCAGGAGTTCGATGTAGATACAGTATGCATCGCAGCCGGCCTCAAGCCGCTGACGGAACTGGCCATGATGTACGGATGTCAGGCGACGTTCGACCCGAGACTGGGCGGCTGGGCACCGCTGCATAATTCGGGGATGCAGACCACATGCGAAGGCATCTATGTGGCAGGAGACATCACCGGAGTAGAAGAAGCGAACACTGCACTCGAAGAGGGAAGACTGGCAGGCGTATCGATAGCCGAAGCCAGGGGACTGATCACGACAGCAGATGCAGATAAAGACAGAGCAGCGATCTGGGAAAGACTTGACGGACTGAGAGAAGGACCTTCAGGCGAAGTCAGAAGACAGGCCAAGGCAGGTCAGATCGCAGCATTCGAAAGCGGGGTGAAATAAATGGCATTGTCAGATAAAGGATATATGACACTGGAGGAACTGAAAGAGAATCTGGGATATCCGACAGAAGAGAGATTCAAGAAAGGCCCCGTAGCTGTAGCAGAATGCATACAGGAGATCCCGTGCAATCCGTGTGAAGCGGCCTGCAGGTTCGGAGCGATAGAGATAGGAAAACCGATAACGACCCTTCCTGAAATAAACGGAGACAAATGCACCGGATGCGGTATGTGCATAGCACACTGCTCGGGTCTGGCGATATTCGTCCTCGACAAGACATATTCAGACACACAGGGAACAGTATCTTTCCCGTATGAATATCTTCCGCTGCCCGTAAAGGGACAGAAGGTAAAGGGCGTCAACAGGGCCGGAGATCCGGTATGCGACGCAGAAGTAGTAAAGGTACAGGACCTGAAGAGCTTCGACAGGACACCGGTAGTGACCATAGCAGTGCCGCTGGAGATGGTGGACGAAGTAAGGAGCATACAGCGCAGAGAAAAAGAGGCGGAGCAGTTCATCAAGGACATAGACAACGGCGAGGAAGTAGCTGATGACGTACTGGTATGCAGATGCGAAGAAGTCAGCGTCGGTGAGATAAAAGCCGCTATCAGGGCAGGCGCGAAAGATGTCAACGGAGTAAAGAGAAGGACCAGAGCAGGAATGGGACTGTGTCAGGGACGTACCTGCGAGAAGATGGTACAGGCGTTGATCAGACAGGAACTCGGCAACACGCCCGAAGAGATCAGCAGGTCCACGAACAGGCCTCCGGTAAGACCGGTAACATTCGGATCACTGGCAGGAGGTGAAGACAATGAGTAGTTATGATGTTGCAGTAATAGGTGCAGGAGTCATAGGAACAAGTGTTGCCTATCATCTTACAAAAGCAGGGCTCAATACGGTTTTAATTGATCAGGGAGATCTGGCAAGCGGGACTTCCAGCCACTGCGATTCAGTTGCGCTGATTTGCGATAAGGAGCCAGGTATCGATACAAAGATGGGTTATCAGAGCATACAGAGATTTCTGGAGCTCCAGGACGAACTGTCATACGATATAGATTTTCATCAGAGAGGCTGTATGTATGTATGCGAAGCCGACGAGGAAATGGTAGCTGCGAAAAGATATGTCGACGCGCAGAAGGCAGACGGATATGACATGCGTATGCTGGACCGTCAGGAAATATACGATTTGGAGCCGTATCTTGCAAAAGACCTTAAGGGCGGATTGTGGTCGGAACCGGACTGTACGCTGAATCCATATAAACTTTGCTATGGATTCGTTCAGAGGGCTCAGGAATTGGGCATGAAAACGATGAGCTTTACCAAAGTGCAGGATATAAAGACAGATGCCAGCGGCGCAGTTGAAGCAGTCGTGACAGATAATGGCAATGTAAACGCAAAGAAGATCATCAATTGTGCAGGCGTATGGGCGCCGGCGATCGGCAGGATGCTGGGCCTTGAGATTCCCATCGAACCCAGGAAGGGCATCTGCATGCTTTCTGAAAGAGGAAACAAGATCATGAATCAGAAAGTACAGGAATTCGGATACATGATGTCCAAGTTCGACGACATTAAGTTTACCAGACCGGTAAGCGAACGCGTAGAAAGACTGAATGTTGCTATGGTAATCGAACCTACGGAAGCAAGCAATTTCATTCTTGGAGGCAACAGAAACTTTACAGGATATGACATCAGATCAGAGATCGAAGTCATGCAGGCCGTTGCTGAAAGAGGCTGCAGATATTTCCCGATCATCAAGGAGATCAACTGCATCAGGACATACTGCGGTTTGAGGCCTTTTGTGCCTGATCATCTGCCGATAGTGTCCGAAGTTGATGAAAATCCGGGATTCTATATTGCAGCTGGCCATGAAGGCGACGGCATCAGTCTGTCGGCAATCACAGGCAAAATGGTAATGCAGCTGATAACAGGCCAGGAAACAGACTTTGATATCAGTCAGCTCAAGTTCTCGAGATTCAAAAAGGCCTGAGACCGGCCGGATGCAGCAGTGCATGAGTCCGGCAGCAAAAAGCGCCAGGACGTGAGTGCGGCAGTGAAATGCGATGGCGAAATGTAATAAAGAGAGAAAGCAGATCAATCAACTAACTAACTAAAACTATTACCATGATCAGGAGGTAAAACAATGAAACAGGGACCTAAAGGATTCTATGTACCACTTATCACAACATTCAATGATGACGAAAGTTTCGACTGGGACGGATATAAAAAAGTCATCGATTATGTAATCGACAACGGCATGAACGGTCTTCTCGTAGGAGGAAGCACAGGCGAATATCATATGATGAGCTTCGAAGAGAGAAAAGAGCTCATCAAAAAAGGATGCGAATTCGCAGCAGGCCGCGTACCTGTAATGGCAGGCATCGGCTGCTTCACAGCAAAAGACACTATCGAACTGGGCAACTGGGCAGCAGAGTGCGGCGCAGAGTACGGACTGGTACTTCCGCCTTATTACATGCCTACGAGCGATGAAGGAGTAGTGGAGTTCTACAAAGAGATCGCCGACAATACTAAAGTAGGCATCGTGATCTATAACAACCCGCTGGCAACAGGTGTCGAGCTGGCGCCGGCTCTGATCAGAGAGATCGCTATGCTGGACAACGTAGTGAGCGTCAAGGATACATCTGAGCAGATCCATACGAGTCAGACAGTTGCAGCCACAAAGGATATCGAAGGGTTTACAGTATTCCAGGGATATGAACAGCTGCTGCTGCCGGCATTGTCAGTTGGCGCAGACGGCGCTTTCTCCATAATCTTCAATCTCATTCCTAAGGAAATGAGTGAAATGTTCAAGCTGGCAGTTGAAAAGAACGACTTCAAGGCTGCGATGGCGATCAATGAAAAGATGACGACGCTGTACGATGCCATGGAAGACGAACCGTATCCGGGTCCGGTAAAAGCGGGAATGGATGCAATCGGCATGCCGGGCGGCGTAGTCAGAAAACCTCTTTCGCAGCCTACAGATGCGATGAGAGCCAAAATGAAAGCAGAACTGAAAAAGATCGGTTACGCTGTAAAGTAGGAATCATCTGAAGTATAATTGTAAAGGAGCGAAAAATGGCTAACAAAAATGAAACTCTGAACAAGAATACGGAAGTCTATACCAGCAGATTCGGCGCACTCATGTCCATGGTGGGCATGTGCGTCGGACTCGGCAACGTATGGCGTTTTCCGTATCTCTGCGGCCAGGACGGCGGCGGAGCATTCGTTATTGCATACCTGGTCTGCCTAGGTGTAGTCGTGATACCTCTGGCAATAGTCGAAGCCGGTTACGGCAAAGGCAACCGCGGCGGCATCATGCAGGCTTATGAGACAGCTCTCCACAGCAAGACCGCAGGCAAAATAATAGGTGGGATATCAACGGTATTTTATGGCACGATGAACTTTTTCTTCCTGCCCGTAATGGCTTCAAGTCTTTATTTCATTTATGTATGTATAAGAGGGCTTTGGAAAACACAGCCGGCTGGAGAGATCTATGCTCAGTCGATAACTAATTATCCTATGATGGTCACTCTGGTAGTGATACTCTCATTGATAACCGGATTCATAGTCTTCAAAGGCGTTGGCGGCGGCATCGAAAGAATGAGCAAGATAATGATACCGCTCATGTTCCTCGCGTTCATAATAGTAGTAATATTTTCGGCATTTTCAGTGGACGGCATCGGCAAGGGATACGACTGGTTCCTGAATCCTGACTGGGGCAAGCTCGGCACTGTGCAGATATGGCTCGATGCCATGGGACAGGCACTGTTCTCGATAGGCGTCGGACCCGGATGCATGTACATCTACGGAAGCCATCTGAAGAAGAAGGGCGACGTTACACTGAACGTAACCACAGTCTGCTTCGGAGACACATTCGCAGCACTCATTGCAGGCATGGCTATCATACCGGCCTGCGTGGCCATGGGTCTCAGCCCGGAATCAGGTTCAGGGCTCATCTTCGTAGTACTTCCCAATCTGCTTTCACAGATCCCGGGTGGACAGATAATAGGCATCCTCGTTTTCGCAGGCATATTCTTCGCAGGCATCACTACTGCAGTAGCGCAGTTCGAAGTGCCTGTTGCCACATTCTTCAACGGCTTCGGTCTCTCGAGGAAAAAGGTGGCAGTCGTAGGAACATTCATAACAATGGCCGGAGCGCTGGCATGTACGTACAGCACATCCATACTGGAACTGTTCAACAACCTGGCCGGCAACTACGGATTCATTATAACAGCAGGACTCGGCGCTATCATGTACTCATGGGTATATGGCGTGAACAAGATCAGAGAGAACCATCTGAATCCGACCAGCGATCTGCAGTTGGGCAAATGGTTTACTATCCTCGTTAAATTCATCGCAGTTCCGCTCATGTTGTTCATAATGTTCAACTCGCTGGTTCCGGTACTGCAGTAGCAAGGAGGTATGGAAATATGTTAACAGGTACGATAATAATGCTGGTGTTCGTAGTCGTAGTAGTTTACGGCGGCACGATCTTCCTGATGGGCAAATGCCTGTCACAGCCTCCGACACCAGATGACGACGATGATGAAGAATAGTAAATGAAGTAATATGAGGTGATCTAAATGACTGATAAAAACAATACCAGACAGTACGGATATCTGACTGATCAGAATAACGGAAAATATATCGAAGGCATACAGAATCAGCAGGTGGGCGGCTATCCTGTGGGGATAGTGTTCATAGAGCAGGTCAACTATCCATTGATGCCGGGCAATGTGGTCAACGCATGGACATATGACTTTCCGGTGCGCATGAAGGCGGTAGAGAACCTCACAAATGACAGACTTTTTAATAACGATAAAACGATAGCTGATGATGTCATCGCAGCAGCTAAACACATGGTCGAAAAAGACGGAGTAAGAGCTATATGCTCGGCATGCGGATTCTTCGGAAACTTCCAGCAGGAAGTTTCCGAGGCTCTGGATGTTCCTGTGGCCATGTCGTCTCTGGTGCAGCTGCCATGGATAAAGAGCATTATCAAGCCGGGCAAAAAGGTGGGAATCCTTACTGCCAACGGCGGCGCGCTGACTCCGACACTGTTTGAAAACTGCGGCATCAGCGACTACAGCGATATTGCCGTAAAAGATATGCTCAGTTCGAAGGAGTTTGCGGCAGTGGTAGATATGCGCGGACATTTCGACAACGGCATCGCCAGACAGGAGATCATCACCGCGGCTCGTGAACTGGTCGAAGAGAATGATGATATAGGAGCGATCCTGCTCGAGTGCAGCGATATGCCTCCGTATGCATCAGACATACAGGCTGTAACGGGTCTTCCGGTATTTGATTTTATCACTTTGATAAAATGGCTGGAAAGCGCAGTGATGCAGAAGCCGTATGCAGGCTGGATCTAAAACAGCCCGGCAGAAGCAGGACTTCGACTATTAACTTCAGCTTTGAAATCATAAAAAGAAAAGAGTGTCAGAATGGAAAAAAGAAACAATTACGGATATATGACCGGAAACGAGCAGGGTGAACAGTGGATCAGGATGCGCAGGGGCCAGAACATATCAGGCACAGCCATAGGTATTCTGTATCTGGACAATGTGTGGTATCCAATGATGCCGGGCAATGTAGTGAACTCATGCACCTATGATTTTCCGGTAAGGCTAAGGGCAGTGCCGGGCTTGGATACGCCAAGACTTCACAGCGGCGATCCGACTATATTCGATGATATTTTAAGAGAAGCAAAGGTCCTGGAAAAGGAGGGCGTCAGAGCTATATCGGCAGCATGCGGATTCTTCGGACACTTCCACAGACAGCTGGCGGATGCCATGGATATACCGGTGGCTATGTCGAGTCTCGTTCAGGCACCGTGGATCAAGGCTACGCTTAAGAAAGATCAGAAGATAGGTGTGCTCACTGCAAATGCGGCTGCTGTAACAGACGAACTGCTTTCAAGCTGCGGCATTGAAGACAGCAGTTTGCTGAAAGTAGCCGACCTCAGACACGGCCCGCATTTTTCGGCAATAATGGAAGACAGGGGAGAATTCGACAATAATGAAGTCAGAAAAGAAGTGCTGGCCGCAGCATCAGAGCTGACAGAGGCAAATAGCGATATAGGCGCCATACTGCTGGAATGCAGCGATATGCCGCCATATGCGGCAGCGATACAGGCTCAGGTGGGGCTGCCTGTATTCGACTTCATCACAATGATAAAATGGCTCCACAGTTCAGTAAATCAGACCCCTTATAAAGGGTGGATATAAAAAGACATTTAAACACTATCCAACAGAAGGCATCAAAAGGCTTTCCATAATGCTGTGCAGCCGGTTTGGCCGCACAGCAGCTCCTCTTAAAAGATATTGTATACAAAAGTGCAATTGTGTGATAAAGAACAATAATACTTTAATACAATGTATACATTATACAAGATTAGGTGTATAATGTATACATAAAGAGATGGCAGGGAAGACCGACAAAGAGTTGTTGCCGACCAATAATGTATACAGTATGCACCTACAAACATATTACTAACGCAAATATGCAAAAAAATAATGGTGTTGTGTATGAACGGGTCAAAGGCTGTCGCATACTGCGGCTTTCCGGTCATACATATCTGACAGATGACAGATATACCGCAATCGATCCGAAGTTGACAGAACCGAAAGGAAAGACAATGGATAATATCAGCAGGACAAAAAAATACGGCGCTGACAGACGGAAACATGCTGCCGCGGCAAAAGTAACAGGCGATAAAGACGAGGAAGCTCATATTAGCAGCAAATCGAACTTTATCAGAGACTATTCGATCCCGCTCATTGCAGGGGTCATAGCTGCTTTACTGGTAGCAAACTTTTTCCCGTCGCTGCATGACATAATAGTGTATACCCCAATACTCGGAAAGAAAATAACATTCGAATGGCTGGTCAACGAAGGTTTTATGACGCTGTTCTTTGCAAGTGCAGGAATAGCAATAGTAAACAGCATGTCTCCGGGAGGGGCCATGAACCCGATAAAGAAGGCCGTAACACCGCTGATGGCTACGTTCGGAGGCGTGCTGGGACCGATAGCGATATTTTTCATATTGAACAGTATCATAGGAAGGCCGGAATGGAGCGACGGCTGGGGCATATGCACAGCGACTGATATAGCTCTCGCATGGCTGATAGCAAAAGTCGTATTCGGAAAGGATCATCCGGCTGTCACCTTTCTGCTGCTGCTGGCAGTAGCTGACGACGCGATAGGTCTGGTGATAATAGCAGTATTCTATCCGACGCCGGGATCTCCGGTAAGACCGCTGTTCCTGCTGGTAACAGCTGCAGGGATCGGCATCGCACTGCTTTTCAATAAAAAGAATGTCAGATCTTTCTGGCCGTATATACTTATCGCCGGCGGAACCAGCTGGATAGGACTGTTCCTCACAGGAGTGAGTCCGGCACTGGCACTGGTGGTCATCATACCGTTCCTGCCCAGAAAGGCCAAAATTGTTTCTGCACAAGACGGACATGGCGCTGATGATGCAGCGGCAGTTTCCACGCTGGGAAGATTTGAGAAGGGCATAGGGCCGATCGTGGATTACGGACTTTTCTTCTTCGGATTTGCCAATGCGGGAGTGGCCTTTACAGATATGTCTACTCTGACTCTGATAGTTATGGTTTCGCTGATAGTGGGAAAGACAATGGGAATATCTTTGTTCGCATTTATTTCAGCCAAGCTGCTGAAATTCGGATTGCCTACAGGGATGAAGGCCAAAGAAATACCCATAGCCGGAATAATCGGCGGAGTGGGCCTGACCGTAGCATTGTTCGTTTCGCAGGCTGCTTACACCGATATGGCTGTGCAGAGCGCAGCCAAGATGGGCGCACTGTTCAGTATCTTTTCGGCTTGTATAGGCATATGTGCAGCGAAACTGGCAGGTGTCGGTGCTTTCGGACATAAAGCAGAAAACAGCAGCGGGACAGCAGAGATCATGCTGCCTGACGGAGAAAAAGAAATCATTCCGGAAAAAGGCGAGACATGGGAGGAAGAATATCCTATAATGAAACAGGCGGCACGCAGTTACGCAAACAGAAGACTTGCCGCTTATGAAGGACAGATAGACAGATTTTACAGCAGGAATAAAGGAGGACAAAATGAGAAAAAATCTTGGAGCAGACACGATATCCTATCCGCTGCCCGTACTAATGATATCAACGTACGGAGAAGACGGAAAGCCGGATGTAATGAACGCAGCGTGGGGAGGAATATGCAGTTCCGTTCCGCCGTGTATTCAGATCAGTCTGAGGAAAGAACGTAAGACTCTGGAAAACATCATGGTTAAAAAGGCATTTGTGATAAGCATAGCCGATGCCGGTCACGAGACCGAAGCGGATTATTTCGGCCTGGTATCCGGACATGATACGGATAAACTTGCGAAAACAGGCATGAAGAATCATAAGAGCGATAATGTTGATGCTCCGATAATAGACGATTTCGCCGTATCACTGGAATGCAGGCTGAAGGATACAGTCGATGTCGGCAGTCACATGATGGTCATCGGTGAGATAGTGAATATCAGTGCCGATGAAAAAGTGCTTGATGAAAAAGGTAAAATCGACATCAAGAAACTCAGACCGATCATATACGATATAACCGGCAATGATTATTACAATGTTGGCGACAAAGCCGGGGACGCATTCAAAGACGGGCTGAAATACAAAGATTGATATGCAGTGTCACCACGCGGAATGACTACTCCTCCGCAGATACTGATAATAAATGACTTCCTGCACAGATGTGCGGGAAGTCTTTTTGTATCGATGTCCGAGAGGCCTTTTTGTATCGATGCCCGAGAACCTTTTTGTATCGATATCAAGGAGCATTTTGTATAGATTTTCGGCAATATTCAATCGAGATATTCGCTGGGATAGTCGTCGCCGCGCATCATTCTGTATTTTTTCGGAGTGCCGCCGGTGATTTTTTTGAAGCACTTTATGTAATAACTCGTGCTGTTGAAGCCGACCTTATCAGCGATGACTGAAACAGGCCTGTCGGTGTCATGGAGCAGAGCAAGGCTTTTTTCGATGCGGTATTTAATAAGATATTCAAAAGGCGTCATGCCGATGCTTCTGTTGAAAAGGCGGCAGCATTCACCGCGGCTGACGGATCCTGCAGCGGCGATACCGGTCAGCGTCAGGGGCCTTTCAAAAAGTGAATGGATATAACTGATCATCGGTTTGATACGGTCGCTGTCGGCTGCAGGCGGAGCAGCCGCACTGCCCTTGTTGAGGCATTCGCTGATCAGATCGAGCCACATGCGGCCGAGCGCTGCACCGGCGAACATCTCGTAACCGTATTCCCTGGCATGACAGACGTCGTAGATGGCATGCAGCTGGCTGATTATATCCGGGGTCAGTTCTGCACACGGAAATTTTGTCTTATCTATATACGGCTCGACATATTTCCTGGCAGCTGCGCTGCCTTCGAATCCGCGGAGCATCCGGGGACTGAAGTTGACGCAGCGGTAGATACTGTCGGGTTCATCATCTGCCGTGGCCATATGCATGACTTCGGAGTTGATGAAGATGCCGCTTCCCTCGCCGAGCCGATAGGTCCTGCTGTCGATAGTGAAGCTGACATGTCCTCTGGTGACATAGGAAAACTGCAGGACCTCATGCCAGTGCAGACGCACATAGCCGGACATTTTTCTGTTCATATGATCTTCAAAAATGGCCAGGGGAAAATCATAAGTGCCCTGGGGCAGCTTGTCTTCAAGACTGCTGCTGTCCGGGAGCTCGTGCACCTCAAAATATGTATCTGCTGACGGCATCGCTTTATCTGTCATAAATTCCACCATATATCAATATATTTATATTTTTCGCCAATATCATGCGACTTTTTATATACTCGAGTGTATATTATTATATTATACAGAACTGATAAAGTAAACATCCCCAAAGCGGAGGGAAAACAATGGGAACGTTCCAGAGCCTGAATTCTCTGGCGATGATCTTCATAATGATCATCCCCGGGATAATACTGGCGAAAAAAAACGTACTGTCGGGAGAACAGGAAAAGGGTCTGTCCAGCATAGTGGCCAACCTTACATGGCCCTGTCTGGTAATAGATGCCATGCAGATATCGTTTTCAAAAAAGATCCTGGCACAGTGCGGATATACATTCATTATCATGGTAGGCGTGTTCGTCGTTGCTCTGGGCATAGCGACGGTGCTCGTGAAAGTGATGAAAATGGAGAAGCACAAAAGTTATATTTTCACTTTTATGCTGATCTTTGCGAATACCGGTTTCATGGGCATACCGGTGATAAATGCTCTGTACGGCAAGAGCGCGGTGTTCTATGCTTCGATAGTGGAAATGGTGCAGGATCTGTTCCTGTTCACGGCCGGGATAATGCTGATACAGATGTCGACAGGCGCACAGAGAAGGATCAATTTAAAAGCCATGCTCAGTCCAGGCATATTCGGTGTCGCCATAGGCTTCTGCCTGTTTCTGTTCGATCTTAAGCTGCCTGGTTTTCTCGGAGATTCGATAGGAATAATCGGAGATGCCACGACGCCGCTGACGATGATAGCCATAGGGCTTCAGATAGGTCATATCCCCTTTAAGGAACTGGTGGGGGATGTCAGTATGTATGTGCTTTCATTTGCCAAGCTGATCGTAGTGCCAGGGATCCTGCTGTTCGTGATGATATTCGTGCTGCGGGATACATCGATGATGTCCAAAGTGGTGATAATGGAGTTCGCGATGCCGGTAGCGGCCTGTGCGACTATCTTTTCGCAGCAGTACGGGGCGGATGTCGCCTTCGCGACCAAAGGCGTACTGCTTTCTACAGTCATATCTATAGCAACTCTTTCTGTGTTCACAGTATTGCTCGATGTGCTCATCTGAGGCTGCCGTTGAGGCTGCTGCGTACCGGTGATCGGCGCGCTGTGACAGAATATCGTGTAGTTGCGGACGATTTATGTTATAATATTACTTTAATATATGATGGGAAGCAGGCATAGTCAGATGAGCGACAGAATCAAAAAGGCGCTGAACAACCACAGCAGCGGATATAATTGTGCCCAGGCGGTTTCCTGCGTGTTTGCAGAAGAGCTGGGCATGAAGGAAAGGGATATATTCAGGATGACCGAGGCTATGGGATTCGGCATGGGCACTATGGGTACATGCGGCGCAGTCAGTGCCATGGCAGTCGTAGCGGGATTATCTGAAAGCGACGGCAATACGGAGGCTCCGGGAAGCAAACGAAAGTCATATGCGGTCATGAAGGCAATGACGGAGAAATTCAAAGAGATGAACGGATCTGTGATATGCCGCGAATTGAAGGGGATCGATACGGGGGAGGTACTGCGCAGCTGCAACGGCTGCATAGAAGATGCGGTGCGGATCGCCGAGGACTATATAAAAGACGAAAGACAGAACGGACAGGACGAGAAGAAAGGATAAGGTGCAGACAGAGTGAATAACAGGATATTCAAAGATTCATTATATGAAAAAAGATATATAAGCGATCTCAAAGATATGATAGACAGCTGCGCCAGACTTTACGGAGGTAAGACTGCCTTTTTTGTTAAGGACAGACCGCGCGGAGAGTACAGGCCGATAACCTTCACGCAGTTCTGGATAGATATCAACGCTTTGGGCACCAGCTTCCTGGAAATGGGGCTGAAGGGCAAAAAGATCGCGGTCATAGGCGAAAACAGCTACGAATGGGTGGTCACGTATTTTGCGGCGACGAACGGCACGGGAGTCATAGTGCCTATAGACAGAGAACTGAAGGCGAAGGAGATCGCCAACCTCATGAACAGAGCAAAAGTGGATGCTGTCGTGCATTCCCCCAAGATGGAAAAGGTCATGAAGGAAGTCCTGCCTATGGTCAAGACAGTCAAGCATGCTGTCGAGATGCATACATACAGCGACAACGATGACGGTAAAGAAATGTCCGTATCCAAACTGATCGAAAGAGGCAAGGCATCGATAGATGCAGGCAATCTGGATTTTGTCAATGCTGAGATAGACAGAGAAGCTATGTGCACACTGATGTTCACATCCGGCACTACCGGCCTGGCCAAGGGCGTCATGCTCAGCCACAAGAATCTTTCTGCGAATGTATATAATATGAGCAAATATGTCGATGTAACAGATTATATTGGACTGTCAGTGCTGCCGATGCATCATTCATATGAAATGACCTGTCACATATTCACGGGCCTGTATCAGGGATTTGCTGTCGCGATATGCGAAGGCCTCAGATATATCCAGCCGAATATGAAAGAGATACACGCTACAGTAATGCTGGGAGTGCCTCTTATATTTGAGAGCATATACAAAAGGATATGGAAGACGGCGGAAGAAGCAGGCCGCGCCGAAAAAATGAGAAAGATGATAAACATATCCAGAAAGCTGAAGCTGTATAACAACCTGCCGCTGATGCGCAGGATCTTCAAGCCGGTCCATGATAACCTCGGGAATAATATCCTGCAGTGGATCGTCGGCGGTGCAGCGATGAATCCCAAGATGATCGAAGATTTTGAGGCGATGGGCATACCGATGATACAGGGCTACGGCATGTCTGAAAACGCGCCTATCATAGCAGTGAACCGTGACAGATACAGCAAGGCAAAATCCGTAGGCCAGGCCATGCCGGGAACAGAGATAAAAATAATCGACAAAGATGAAAACGGCATGGGCGAAATAATATGCAGAGGTCCTTCGGTGATGATCGGATACTATGACGATCCGGAGCTTACGGCAGAGGTACTCAAGGATGGCTGGCTGTATACGGGAGATTACGGATATATGGATGATGACGGCTTCCTTTATATATCAGGACGCAAGAAAAATGTCATCGTCACTAAAAACGGCAAGAACATCTTCCCTGAAGAAGTGGAATTCTATCTGTCGGAAAACGATTACATCGAGGAAGCGCTGGTCCACGGCATAGAGGACGAACGCACGGGTGACACTGTGGTCAAGGCAGAGATATTCCCGAACTACGATCTGATCGCCAGTGAAAAGGGAGACCTTAACGAAGACGAACTCAGACATTTCCTCAAAACTGTAATAGATGATGTCAATGATCAGATGCCGCCGTATAAACATGTCAAGCGCTTCGGGATCAGGAAAGAAGAATTCAGCAAGACTACGACCAGAAAGATCAAGAGACATACATCGGACAACATGGACAACGGAAATGAGGAGGACGCATGATGCTTACAAAAGAAGAATATGAAGCCCTGAAAAAGAAAGATATGGATTATGCTCTCGATATCGTTGATAAAATCAACAACGATCCCAGACCGGGCGTCCTTTATAAGGAAAGCAGACCGATAATGGATATCAAGCATATGATAGAGACGACTGCGGAGATGTTCCCCGATCATGTGTGCTTTTATCAGAAGTACAAAAAAGGCGAGCCGTATACACGTATAACATACCGGGAAATGCTCGAAAGCGTGAATGCACTGGGGACGGCCCTGATAGAGCAGGGTCTGAAGGACAAACGGATCGCAGTCATAGGCAGCAACTGTTCGGAATGGGCGATATCGTATCTGTCCGTTCTCTGCGGGACGGGCATCGTAGTTCCCATGGACAAGGAACTCAATGTCGATGAACTGGAACAGCTGGTAGTCCAGTCGGAAGTCTGCTGCGTGATAATGGACAACAAGCACGAAAAGACTTTTGAAGAGATAATAAACAGAGGAAATTCGCAGATAAAGCTCCTAATTAACATGAACAAGAGCGAAGACGGCAATGGAGTACTGTCATGGGATCAGCTGGTCGAAAAGGGCCGCAAGCTGATCGCGGCCGGAGACCGCAGTTTTATCGATGCCCAGATATATGCCGAGAAAATGAGCATACTGCTGTTCACATCCGGCACTACGGGAGTGTCGAAGGGCGTTATGCTCAATCATCGCAACCTCGTAGTGGATCTGATGGCTTCGCCGACAGTGCTTAAGGTCAATGACTGGGATATCTTTTTCTCGGTCCTGCCACTTCATCATACATATGAATGCACCAGCGGATTCCTCATGCCCATGTACAAGGGCGCAGCTGTCGCTTACTGCGAAGGGCTGAAATACATACAGAAAAACCTCGAGGAAGTAAAGCCGACCATGTTCCTGGCGGTGCCGGTGCTGTTTGAAACGCTTTACAAAAAGATATGGAAAAACATACGCAAACAAGGAAAGGAAAAAACTGTCCGCAGAGTCATAGCCATCAATAAAAAAACAAAGAAGATAGGTCTGGACCTGGGCAATATCTTTTTCAAAGACATACGGGCCGTTTTCGGCGGACGCATGAGGATGATGATCAGCGGCGGAGCAGCCATAAGTCCGGAAGTCCTCGAAGGGATCCAGGACTTCGGCATCATGGCCCTGCAGGGCTACGGACTGACCGAATGTGCGCCGATGGGTGCGCTCAATCCCGATAAGATGCCCAAGTCCGAATCGGCCGGCATACCGTTCCCCTCATGCGGTATGAAGATCGTCGACGCGGATGAAGACGGCATCGGCGAGATATGGCTCGGCGGCGGCAATGTGATGATGGG